>CZKA01000025.1_pt1 | contig 220304 bp, 208 predicted proteins | sample 1657991 | NCBI WGS metagenome assembly CZKA01 (sample SAMEA3501708, study PRJEB10268) | metagenome | biome: nitrite-oxidizing laboratory bioreactor; material: liquid mineral medium | place: Austria | collected 2011-12-21
GCGCCTCTACGACGAGGCCGCCGAGCAGTGCCGTGCTGCCGACGACCTCGACGGGTGGACCCGGTCGGTGCTCGGGGCGGCGTCGGTCTACGTCTTCGGGGCCGCCGCGGGCAAGCTCCCCGCCCAGCTCTACGACGTGCTCGCCCGCACCACGGGCGACGAGCCCCGTGCCCGGCTGGCCGCCACACTCGCCCGTTGTTGGGCGTACGCCGGCCAGCCGGACCGGGCGGTGCGCTTCGCCGAGGAGGCGGTGGCCCGAGCAGAGGAGGCGGTGGCCCGAGCCGAGGCAGCCGGCGACCCCGCCCTGCTCGCCGACTGCCTGGACGCGGCGCTGGCGGCGCACTGGGGGCCCGATCAGCTGGAGGTACGCCGAGCGCTCGCGCACCGCCTCGACGAGGTGGCGGCGCACGTGCTCGATCCGGAAGCCCGGCTCCAGACGCACCTGTGGGGCCTCCAGGTCGCCTGCGAGACCCTCGACGTGCCGGCCATGAACCGTCAGATGCGCTGCCTGGAGCTGCTGGGCGAGGAGCTGCCCCGGGCTCTGTTCTTCGCGGCCTCGCGCAGGTTGATGTTCGACCTGTTGCACGGCCGCACCGACACGTCTGCCCGCCTGCTCGACGTCGCCGCCACGGCCGCCGAGCGGGCCTCGCTCGCCGACGCCTGGATGGTGCTCAAGGCGATGCGTGCCTACTCCGCCGCCCAGGCGGGCGACCGCGAGGTGGGGGCCGCCCTGGCTGCCGAGTGCGAGGCGCTCGCCCTGGCGGAGGGCATGACCACGGTCGCCGCGGAGGCGGCCTTCCTCTGGGTGCAGGCGGGGCGACCGGACCGGGCCGGTGCGCTGGCCCAGACGTTCCGGGGAACGGTCCTCGACGAACTTCCCCGGGACGTGAACTGGCTGCTGACCCTGCAGTGCGTGCTCGAGGCCGCGCTGGCCGCGCAGGACCGTGAGGTCATCGAGCGTGCTGCGGCGCTGCTGGCACCGTATGAGAACCGGGCGGTCATCAACGCCGGTGCCGTGATGTTCCACGGGGTCACCGACGACACGTTGGCGCGGGCCGCCGACCTGGTGGGCGACCGGGAACGCTCCGGGCTGCTGCGTGAGCGGGCGTTGGCGACGTACACCCGGATCGGGGCGACCTGGTGGCGCGACCGGTTGGCCACCTGGTCGCCACGGCCGATGGTCCCCGAGGACTCGGGCTGGCACCTGCACCCGCTGTCCGGGGGACGGTGGCTGGTCGGCTCGCCGGGCGCGGCGACGCCGATCGCGACGCTGCGGGGCTTCGACTATCTGCGGGAGCTGGTCGCCCATCCCGGACGGGAGACGACCGCGCTCGACCTGGTGGGAGCCGGAACCGGCGTCCTGGTCGAGGGAGATGTCGGGGAGCTCGCCGACCACCGTGCCCTCGCGGCCTACCGGCATCGACTGGGCGAGCTCGACCAGGAGCTCGAGGAGGCGGACGAGTGGGCCGACCTGGGACGCATCGAGGCGGCGCGCACGGAACGCGACGCCCTGCTCGAGGAGCTGGTCAGGGTGACCCTCCCGCGTGTCCGGCGCCAGCCACGAGCGCGCACGAGTCGCCGTCCGCAAGGCGATCCGCACGGCCCTGGAACGCATCGAGACGGTCGACCCGGCCATGGCCGAGCACCTCCGCGGCTCGCTGCAGACCGGCCGCTCGTGCACCTACGACCCTTCGGCCCCCGCACCACGCTGGATCCTCGAAGCGTCAGGGCCGCTCCAGGTCCCCTGATCCGGTCTGCACCCGCCACAGCGCGGCGTAGACGCCGTCGAGGTCGACCAGCTCGTCGTGGGTGCCGGACTCCGCGATGCGTCCGGCCTCGAGGACCCAGATCCGATGGGCGTGACGCACGGTGGACAACCGGTGGGCGACCATCAGGGCGGTGCTGTCTCGCGTGGCGGTGCGCAGCGAACGCTGGATCGCCGCCTCGGTCTCGTTGTCCACCGCGCTCGTGGCCTCGTCCAGGACCAGGATCGCGGGGTGTCGCAGCAGGGCTCGGGCCAACGCGAGCCGCTGTCGCTGACCGCCGGACAGCGTCACGCCGCGCTCGCCGACCCAGGTGTCCATCCCATCGGGAAGGTCGTCGATGAAACCCAGCGCCGCGGCCGCGTCGGCGGCGGCGCGCAGCTCCTGCCTGCTGGCCTCGGGTCGACCGTAGGCCAGGTTGTCGGCGATGCTCCCGGCGAACATGTAGACGTCCTGGGAGACGTAGCCCATCGAGCCGCGCAGGGAGTCCCAGTCGAGGTCGCGCACGTCCTGACCGTCGAGGGTGATCCGTCCCGCACGGGGGTCGTCGAAGCGCAGCACCAGGCGCAGCAGGGTCGACTTCCCCGAGCCGGTGGAGCCGACGATGGCGTGGGTCTCGCCCGCGGGGACCACCAGGTCGATGCCGTGCAGCACGTCGGGGCCATCGCCGTACCCCGCCCGCACGCCGCTGAGCTCGAGGCGCCCGGCCACCGGGCGGCGCAGGGTCATGGTGCCGACCGGCACCGTGATCGGGACGGCGAGCAGCTCGAGGATGCGGGCCGTCGACGCGTGGCCGCGCTGGTAGAGGTCGAGGACCTCGGCCACCTCGGTGAGCGGCCACAGCAGCCGTTGCGTCATGAAGACCAGCACGGAGTAGAGACCCAGCGCGAGCCTGCCGTCGAGGGTCGCCCATCCGCCCAGCAGCAAGGTGCAGGTGAAGCCCGCCAGGATGGCCATCCGGACCAGGGGAACGAACGCCGCCGACGACCGGATGGCATCGGTGTTCGCGGTGCGGTAGGCGAGGGAGACCGCCGTGATCCGCTCACGTTCCCGCTTCTCGGCGGTGAACGCCTTGATCGTGGCGATCCCCGCCAGGTTGGCGGACAAGGCGCTGGAGAGGTCGGCGACGGCCTCACGGACCCGGTCGTAGAGCGGCTCCAACCTGCGCTGGAAGACCAGGGAGCCGACCACGATCACGGGAATCGGCAAGAAGGCGAGCACGAGCAGCTGCCAGGACGCGAACGCGAAGACCGCGCCGACCAGGACCACGTTCAGCGCCGTCTGCAGGATCGCCGGAGCGCCGACGTCCAGGAACCTCTCGAGCTGGTTGACGTCGTCGTTCAGGGTGGCCAGCGTCGAGCCGCTGGACCGGGTCTCGTGCCAGCCCATGTCGAGATGCTGGGCGTGGTCGTAGGCCGCCACCCGGAGGTCGTGCTCGATGCCCTGGGCCAGGCCGCGCCAGAGCACGTCGGCGACATACTCCGAGAGCGACTCGATGATCCAGATCACCACGTTGATCACCGCGAGCCAGCCCAGCTGAGCGTGCCGGGACTCGACGCCGAGCAGGTCGGCGGCGAACGAGGTGTTGCCGCGGACGACCACGTCGATCGCCGCACCGATGAGCAGCTCGGGGACGACGTCGGCCACCTTGTTGACGCTCGAGGCGACGACGGCCGCGACGAGCCGACCGCGGTAGCCGTGGTAGCGGCGCCAGAGCTCTCGGAGTGGATGGTCGATCATCGCTGCGGGACTCCCGATCCACGAGGCAAGGTCGAACTAAGGGTAGCCTCACCAAGATGAGGAGGTGGTCGCGGTGGCGCGAGACAGCTACGACGGGTCCGACTTCTACTGCGACGTGGCCATTCCCGCCACCGACCGGTTGGACGTCGTCCACGACGACGAGCTGGTGCTGGCCTACCACCACACGAGGCCGTTCTGGCAGACGCACATCGTCGTCGTCCCGAAACGGCACATCGGCTCGTTCACCACGATCACGGCCGACGACGAGCCCGACGTCCGGGCTCTGTTCGAGGTGGTGCAACGGGTTGCCCGCGCGGTCGAGCGGGAGCACGGCGCCGCCGCCGTCCTCACCAACCTCGGCAGCTACCAGGACTCCAAGCACCTGCACGTGCACGTGCACAGCGGCCCCGAGAGGTCCGCAGTGACGGCGCCGCTCTAGGCCTGGGTGATGTTCACCAGCCAGCGGATGCCGAACTTGTCGGTGACCATCCCGAACTCGTCGCCCCACATCTGCTTCTCCAGGGGCACCAGCACGGTGCCGCCGTCGGAGAGCCCGGCGAAGTAGCCGCGCAGGTCGTCGACGTCGTCGCCACTCAGGCTCACGGCGTTGTTGGCCTCGGCGACGTAGTCGTTCTCCGGCGGGGTGTCGGCGGCCATCAGCGTGTAGCCGGCGGGGGTCTCGAGCTGGCCGTGCATCACCTGGTCGGCGACGGCAGGGTCAGGGTTGCCGAAGTCACCGAACGTGCTGAGGTTCAGCTCGCCCCCCAGGATCGACTGGTAGAACTCCATCGCCTGACGGGCGTTGTCCTTGAAGCTGAGGTAAGGGTTGAGTCGCGAAGCCATGTCCCCTCCAGGGATCGTCGAATCAGTGAACCAGCCGGACGCTAGTCCGTCTGGGCCTCCGGGACAACGCCCCCGTCGAGTTGGCCCTCCGGGCCCGTCGAGTTGGCCCTCCGGGCCCGTCGAGTTGGGCCTTATGCTGATCCGGGAATCGACCAGGGGAGGTAGGCGTGGGAAGGCCAACGATTCTGAGTGTGGACGACGACCCGGTCGTCTCGGCCGCGATCGCCCGCGACCTGCGTTCGCGCTACGGATCCTCCCACCGCGTCGTACGGGCTTCCTCGGGCGACGAGGCCCTCACTGTGATCACCGAGCTGGCCCTGCGCGACCAGCCGATCGCCCTGATCGCCTCCGACCAGCGGATGCCGGGCATGACCGGAATCGAGCTGCTGGAGCGGTCGCGGGTGGCCGCCCCGGAGGCGAAGACGCTCCTTCTCACGGCGTACGCCGACACCGACGTGGCGATCCGGGCCATCAACGACATCGGCCTCGACTACTACCTGCTCAAGCCGTGGGACCCTCCCGAGGAGCGGCTCTACCCGATCGTCGACGACCTGTTGGCCGACTGGGCGCGCGAGCACCCCGACGTGACCAGTGAGGTCCGCGTGGTCGGGCACCGGTGGTCCGAGCGCAGTCACGAGCTCAAGAACTTCCTGGCCCGCAACCACGTGCCCTACCGCTGGTACGACGTGGAGAAGGACCCCGAGGCGGCCCGGCTCGCCTCACTGTCCTCCACCGACCCGGGCGACCTGCCCCTGGTGCTGGTGCCCGACGGCGAGGCGCTGCTCGCCCCCACCACGCGGGACCTCGCCACCGCGCTGGGGCTGCGCACGCGGGCCGAGCAGCCGCTCTACGACGTGTGCATCGTCGGTGCCGGACCCGCCGGGCTGGCGGCCGCGGTGTACGCCGCCTCCGAAGGGCTGAGCACCGTCGTGGTTGAACGGGAGGCGCCGGGTGGCCAGGCGGGTCAGAGCGCGGCCATCGAGAACTACCTCGGCTTCCCGAAGGGCCTCACCGGGTCCGACCTGGCCCAGCGGGCGATCGCTCAGGTGGGACGGTTCGGTGCGGAGATGGTGCTGGCCCAGGATGTCAGCGGCCTCGAGCAGCGTGGCCCCGTTCATGCCGTCTGCTTCGACGGTGGTGAGATCGAAGCGCGTGCTGTGATCGTCGCGACCGGGGTGTCCTACCGGCGGCTGGAGGCGCCCGGCGTCGAGGAGCTGTTCGGCCGAGGCATCTACTACGGCGCCAACGCCAGCGAGGCCCGTCAGTGCGAGGGCGACGACGTCTATCTCGTCGGTGCCGCCAACAGTGCCGGTCAGGCCGCCCTCAACCTGGCGAAGTACGCCACCCGCGTCGTGCTCCTGGTGCGTGGATCGGGCCTCGAGGCGTCCATGTCGACCTACCTCGTCTCACGCATCACCTCCACCCCGAACATCGAGGTCCGGTTCCACACCCAGGTCGCGAGCGCGTCGGGAAACGGCCACCTCGAGCGGCTGACCCTGGCGGACTCCTCGACGCAGACGGACGAGGAGGTGCAGGCGGGGTGGCTGTTCGTGTTCATCGGGGCCTCGCCGCGCACCGACTGGCTGGGCGACGACCTCCTCCGTGACGGGCACGGGTTCATCCCGACCGGCATCGACATGCTGCGGGTCGATCCGTCCGCCTGGCGCCTCGGCCGTCCGCCGTTCGCGCTCGAGAGCAGCCACCCAGGCGTGTTCGCGGCCGGCGACGTCCGCCTCGACTCGATGAAGCGAGTGGCCGGAGCCGTGGGGGACGGTGCGATGGCCGTGTCGATGGTGCACCGCTACCTGGCGACGACATGACCGGGCCTGCTGGGTTGCTGGCCGAGCTGCGGCGCATCCACCTGTTCGACGGGGTGTCGGACGCCCAGCTGGAGGTCCTGATCGGTGACGCGACCGAGGTGGTCCTGGAGCCCGGGGAGGTGCTCTTCAGGGAAGGCGAGCTGGCCGACCTGTGGTGGGTCCTGCTGGAGGGGGCCATCGACCTGGTGCGGCACGTCGGTCGCGAGGACGTGGTCGTGCGCACGATGGACACCCCCGGCATGTGGGCCGGGGGCTTCCGGGCCTGGGACGAGCACGGTTTCTACCTCGCGACCGGCCGAGCGGTGCGCGGCCGGGTGCTGCGGGTGCCGGCAGCGCGGCTGCAGGCGCGTGCCCAGGAGTGGTTCCCGTTCGCCGTTCACCTGATCGAGGGCCTCTACAACACGGCCCGCAGCATCGAGTCCACGGTACGGCAGCGCGAGTCCCTGGTCACGCTCGGCACCCTCGCAGCCGGCCTCGCCCACGAGCTGAACAACCCGGCCGCGGCGGCCGCGCGCTCGGCGCGGGCCCTGGAGGAGGAGTCGGGCCGTGTGATGGCGTCCCTCGCCGAGCTGGCGGGCAGCGAGATCAGCGCCGAGCAGTACCTCGCCCTCGACCGGCTCCGCCGCGAGGTCGCCGCGCGTGAGCCGCTGCAGGACCCGTTGGCCCTGGCGGATGCCGAGGACCGCATCGGCACCTGGTTCGCGCGCCACGGGGCGCCGGACCAGTGGAGCCAGGCGGCGGTCCTGGCCGCGGCGGGAGCCGACGTCGAGTGGTGCGGACGACTGGTCGACGTGCTGGGCGAGACCGACCCCCGGCCGGGCATCGCGTGGGTGGCGAGCGTGCTGTCGGTGACCCAGCTGTTGACGGAGGTGCAGGAGGCCACCCGGCGGGTGTCCGAGCTGGTGGCGGCGGTCAAGACCTACTCCCAGGTCGACCGCGACTCCCGCCAGCGCGTCGACGTGACCCAGGGGCTGGAGAGCAGCCTGGTGATGCTCGGCCACAAGCTGAGGCAGGGGGTCACCGTCGAACGGGACTACGTGGCGGACCTTCCCGAGATCGAGGCTCAGCCGGGCGAGCTCAACCAGGTGTGGACCAACCTGATCGACAACGCGGTCGACGCGATGGGCGGCGCCGGCGTACTCAGGGTCCGCACCCGCTTCGATGCCGAGTCGGTCGTGGTCGAGGTCAGCGACACGGGGTCCGGGATGTCCCCGGCTGTGATCGCCCGCGCCTTCGACCCGTTCTTCACCACCAAGCCCGTGGGTCAGGGAACGGGGCTCGGCCTGGACATCTCGCGCCGCATCGTGGTGGAGCGGCACGCCGGCGAGATCACGGTCGACTCGGATCCGAGCGGGACGACCTTCCGGATCCGGCTGCCGCGCTCGTGAACCCGTCATAAGCCTTGCGTTGCCGCTCGTGCATGCCCAAGAATCGGTGGCGGAGACATCGAGACGGGGAACCCCCCCAACACAACCCACGGGATGCGCGACAGAGGTTCCCCCACCGTGCCGCGCAGCGTTCCTGCGGGCCCGTCGACGTGGCTCTGATGGAAGTGCTGCCCCGTCCTAGTCCTCAACACCCGAGCGGGGCAGCACGCACGGGAGACGCAACCGGGCGGCCGGACATTACGGTCGGTGATGCGGCCACCACCATCGCCAAGGAGGGCATGTGGAGGACCTGAGCCCCCGTCCCGGCGAGCTCGAGCCGATCGAGACCGCCACTCGAGACGAGCTGCGGTCGCTGCAGACCGAGCGGCTGCGGTGGTCGGTGCGTCACGCCTACGACCACGTGCCGCACTACCGCGCGAGCTTCGACGCGGCCGGCGTGCACCCGGACGACATCACCGAGCTGGAACATCTGGCGCGGCTCCCGTTCACCGCCAAGGCGGACCTGCGCGACAACTATCCGTTCGCGATGTTCGCCGTCCCCCGCGAGCAGGTGGCCAGGATCCACGCCTCGTCCGGTACGACGGGCAAGCCCACGGTGGTCGGCTACACCCAGGGAGACCTCGACATGTGGGCGGCTGTGATGGCCCGCAGCATCCGGGCCGCTGGCGGGCGGGCCGGCCACCTCCTGCACAACGCCTACGGCTACGGGCTGTTCACCGGCGGGCTGGGTGCTCACTATGGCGCCGAGAGGCTCGGCTGCACCGTCGTGCCCGTGTCCGGCGGGATGACCGAGCGCCAGGTCCAGCTGATCCAGGATTTCCGGCCCGACCTGATCATGGTCACGCCGTCCTACATGCTGGCGGTGGTCGACGAGATGGAGCGACAGGGCATCGACCCCCGGTCGACGTCTCTGAAGGTCGGGATCTTCGGGGCGGAGCCGTGGACCAACGACATGCGCCGGGAGATGGAGGAGCGGCTCGACATGCACGCGGTCGACATCTACGGGCTGTCGGAGGTGATCGGGCCCGGCGTCGCCAGCGAGTGCGTGGAGACCAAGGACGGGCTCACCGTGTGGGAGGACCACTTCTTCCCCGAGGTGATCGACCCGGTGACCGGGCAGGTGCTCGAGGACGGCGAGGAGGGCGAGCTGGTGTTCACCTCCCTGACCAAGCAGGCGATGCCGATCATCCGCTACCGCACCCGCGACCTCACCCGTCTGCTGCCGGGCACGGCCCGCACCATGCGCAGGATCGAGAAGATCACCGGCCGCACCGACGACATGATCATCCTGCGTGGGGTCAACCTCTTCCCGACCCAGATCGAGGAGCTGATCCTGCAGACGCCGGCGCTCTCCCCTCACTTCCAGTGCGTGCTCGAACGTGAGGGCAACCTCGACTCGCTGACCGTGGTCGTCGAGCACCGGGGGAGTGCCTCAACCGAGGACGCCGAGCGGGCCGGCGTCGAGCTCGAGCGGTTGGTGAAGAACTCGATCGGCGTCAGCGTGGGGGTGCAGGTGCTCGCCCCCGACACCGTCGAACGCTCGGTCGGCAAGATGCGGCGCATCGTCGACAAGCGCCCCAAGCGCTGAGGCGGGGCCGTCAGTCCCGTGCGGCGGGCAGGGTGGTGACCTCGCCGCTGAACATCACCCGCGGTACGCCGAGGTCGTCGGCATCCAGACCCGCGGCAGTCATCTCGGGCGATGCGAGCGCGGCCTTCATCGCCTCGCGGTCGTCGAAGTCGAGCTGAGCCACCAGGTAGACGCTCTGCTCCCCGCCCATGGGGCGGACCTTCGACCAGCTGAACGCTCGCAGGCCGGGCACGGGCAGCACCAGGGGGACGTGGCTCTCGGCGTACCTCGTGTCGAAGGCCTGCGGGTCGTCCGGTACGGCGTACTGGATGGTGAGACGGTGCATGTCCTCCCCTTCAGTCCTGCGGCCAGGTCTTGGCCACGAGGGTGAGGACGTCGTACGTCGCGACCGGCGCCCCCTCGGCGTTGGTCACCACGGCATCCCACCGCACCTCACCGTAGTCGGCCGACGTGCGTGGGGTGATCTGCTTGACCGTCAGGGTCACCGAGATCGTGTCGTCGGCCTTCACCGGGGTGAGGAAGCGCAGGCTGTCGACTCCGAAGTTGGCCAGGACCGGCCCCGGGCTGGGCTCGACGAACAGTCCCGCGGCGATCGACACCACGAGGTAGCCGTGGGCCACGATGCCGCCGAACAGCGGGTTGCGTGCTGCTGCCTCCTCGTCGGTGTGGGCGTAGAACGTGTCGCCCGTGAACTCCGCGAAGTGCTCGATGTCGGCGCGCGTGATGGTGCGCTCGGCCGAACGGATCGTGTCGCCGATCGCGAGGTCGGCCAGGCTCTTGCGGAACGGGTGTACGTCGCTCTCGTGGCGGGCCGCGCCGGCTGTCCACTGACCGGTGATGGCACTCATCAGGTCGGGGGAGGCCTGGATGGCGGTGCGCTGGAGGTGGTGGAGCACCCCCCGGATGCCGCCGAGCTCCTCGCCGCCACCGGCCCGGCCGGGACCGCCGTGCACGAGCACCGGCAACGGCGACCCGTGCCCCGTCGACTCGCCCGCACTGTCACGGTCGAGGACCAGGATGCGGCCGTGCCAGGGCGCAAGACCGAGGGTCACCGTGCGCGCGACCTCGGGGTCGTGGGTCACGAGCGAACCGGCGAGGCTTCCCGAGCCCCGGGCTGCGAGCGCGATGGCCTCCTCGAGGTCGTCGTAGGTCAGCACGGTCGAGACCGGGCCGAACGGCTCGATCTCGTGCGGCTCGACGGCGCCCGGCCGAGCACGCAGCAGCACCGGTGACATGAAGGCCCCACGTTCGGAGTCGGCGTCGAGTGTCTCGACGTAGGCGGGATCGCCGAACACGATGTCGGACGACCCGGTGAGCGCGTGAACGGCCTTGCGGACCTCGTCGCGTTGCTCGAGGCTGGCCAGCGCTCCCATGCGGACGCCATCGGCCGTGGGGTTGCCGACGGTGATGGCGGCCAAGCGGTCGCTGATCGCCGTCGTGACCTCGTCGGCCAGCGCGGCGGGGACGATGGCCCGACGGATGGCGGTGCACTTCTGGCCGGCCTTGGCGGTCATCTCGGTCACGACGCCCTTGACGAAGAGGTCGAACTCCGGGTCCTCGCGGGTGACGTCGGGGCCGAGGATGGAGCAGTTGAGGGAGTCGGCCTCGACGCCCAGGCGCACGCCGCCGTGCAGCACCGAGGGGTGCTGGCGCAGCAGGGCACCGGTCGCGGCCGAGCCCGTGAAGGCCACCGAGTCCTGCGGACCGAGTGTGTCGAGCAGTCCGGCCGGGCTGCCGCAGAGCAGCTGCAGGGAGCCCTCGGGGAGGATGCCCGAGGCGATGATGCGGCGGACCACCAGCTCGGTGAGGTAGGCCGTCTGGCTGGCCGGCTTCACGATGCTGGGCAGCCCGGCGAGGAACGCCGGGGCGAGCTTCTCCAGCATGCCCCAGACCGGGAAGTTGAAGGCGTTGATCTGCACGGCGACACCGGGTCGCGAGGTGTAGACGTGCTGGCCGACGAACGTCCCGTCGCGGCCCAGCCGCTCGGGCGCACCGTCGAGGATCACCGTGTCGTTGGGGAGCTCGCGGGTGCCCTTGGAGGCGAAGGAGAAGACCGTTCCGATGCCGCCGTCGATGTCGATCATCGAGTCGCGTCGGGTCGCACCGGTGCGTGCCGACAGGGCGTAGAACTCGTCCTTGTGCTCCCCGAGCTCCTTGGCCATGGCCTTGAGCAGAGCGGCGCGCTGGTGGAACGTGAGGGCCCGCAGAGCCGGCCCGCCGACGTTGCGGGCGTGCTCGGCCATGGTGGCCAGGTCGAGGCCGGTCGCGGAGATCCTGGCGACCTCCTCGCCGGTGGAGGCGTCGTGGAGGGGTGTGCCTCCGTCGTCGGCGCGGAACCAACGTCCGGCGGCATAGCTCTCGAGCAGGGCACTCACGTGTCGACACCTTCCGTTGCGCAAATCACTGGCCGCGTGCCAGACTATTACTGACCGATCGGTCTGTAAATGCTGGGCCGAACGCCGCAGTCCAGGCACGGAGGAGCCATGAGCACTGTCACCGTACGTCCTGCTGAGGACGACCGGGAACGGCTGGCCGCGTTCGAGGCCATCGTCGAACGGCACGACCGCATCGAGCCGCGCGACTGGATGCCGGAGAAATACCGCTCGACGCTGGTGCGTCAGATCGCCCAGCACGCCCACTCCGAGATCATCGGCATGCAGCCCGAGGGCAACTGGATCACTCGCGCCCCTTCGCTGCGACGCAAGGCGATCCTGCTGGCCAAGGTGCAGGACGAAGCCGGCCACGGGCTCTACCTCTACTCCGCGTGCGAGACCCTCGGCGTCTCCCGTGGTGAGCTGACCGACAAGCTGATCGCCGGGCAGCAGAAGTACTCCTCGATCTTCAACTACCCGACCCTGTCGTACGCCGACGTCGGCACCATCGGCTGGTTGGTCGACGGCGCGGCGATCTGCAACCAGGTGCCGCTGTGCCGCACGTCCTACGGCCCCTACGGCCGCTCGATGATCCGGATCTGCAAGGAGGAGTCCTTCCACCAGCGGCAGGGCTACGAGCTGCTCGCCACGATGATGCGCGGCACCGACGAGCAGCGGGCCATGGTGCAGGAGTCGGTGAACCGGTTCTGGTGGCCGGCGCTGATGATGTTCGGCCCTCCCGACGCCGACTCTCCCAACACCGCGCAGTCGATGGCCTGGGGCGTCAAGCGCGACACCAACGACGAGCTGCGCCAGAAGTTCGTGGACATGTCGGTCCCGCAGGCCGAGGCCTTGGGCGTCACCTTCCCCGACCCCGACCTGGTGTGGAACGCCGAACGCGGCCACCACGACTTCGGGCAGCCCGACTGGGACGAGTTCATGACCGTGGTCAAGGGTGGCGGCCCGTGCAACGCGCAGCGCATCGCCCACCGCAAGCGGGCGCACGACGAGGGTGCCTGGGTGCGTGACGCCGCGACCGCGTTCGCCGAGGCGACGCGATGAGCGTCGAGAAGGAATGGCCGCTCTACGAGATCTTCGTGCGCGGCAAGCGCGGTCTCAACCACGTGCACGTCGGCTCGCTCCATGCGGCCGACGACGAGATGGCGCTCCGGCACGCCCGCGACGTCTACACCCGGCGCAACGAGGGGGTCAGCATCTGGGCCGTGCGGGCCGACCTGATCGCTGCCTCCAGTCCCGACGAGAAGGACCCGCTCTTCGCCCCCGCCGGCGACAAGGTCTACCGGCACCCGACGTTCTACGTCATCCCCGACGACGTACCCCACATGTGAGCGCGGCGATGAACCACGTGCACGACCACGACGCCGACCACGAGTCCGTCTACGACGGTCTCGCCGACCACGGTGCTCCGGGCGACGACTCCCAGTGGGCCTTCGGCACGGACTTCGAGGACCCCTTGGCGGGGGTCGACACGACCATCGCCGACGGCGTCGACGCGAGCACGCTGGCGGCGTACTCCCTGATGCTGGGGGACGACGCGCTCATCTACTCCCACCGGCTCTCGGAGTGGGCCAGCAACGCCCCCGACCTCGAGGACGACATCGCGCTGTCCAACGTGGCGCTCGACCTGCTCGGCCAGGCCCGGCTCCTGCTGGCCCGTGCCGCCGCGGCCGACCCCGACGTCGTGCCCTCCCTTCCCGACGGCTCGCCCGTGCCGCCCGAGGATGCCCTGGCGTTCTTCCGTGACGACGCGGAGTTCCTCAACCTGCGCTACGTCGAGCCCGAGAACGGCGACTTCGCCGTGACCATCGCTCGCCTGCTCGTGTTCGCGACCTACCGGCTCGCGTTGATGCAGCGCCTGGCCGCCAGCCGGGACCCCGTGCTCGCGGCCGTCGCGAGCAAGGCCGTCAAGGAGCTGACCTACCACCGCGACTACGCCGGCCGGTGGTTCCTCACCCTCGCCCGCGGCACCGAGGAGTCCGCGCGGCGCCTGGTGGCCGGGCTGGCGCTGGTCTGGCCGTTGTACGACGAGCTGTTCGTGGCCCACCCGGTGGAGACTCGTGCCGCTGACGAGGGCATCGGGGTCGACCCGAGCGGCCTGCGCGCCGAGGTCGACGCGGTCCTCAACCAGGTCTTCTCGCGCAGCGCCGTCGAGCGCCCCGAGGTGCCCGCGGTCGGGCCGGTGAACAGAGGTCGGGGACGCGACGGCCGCCACACCGAGTCGATGGGCCGGCTGCTGGCCGAGATGCAGGTGGTCGCCCGCGCGCACCCGATGGGGCAGTGGTGAACGGCGTTCGGGTCGACCGTCTGGAGCGGGCGCGCGCGATCGCGGCCGAGGTCGTCGACCCCGAGATGCCGATGCTGACCCTGGCCGACCTCGGGGTGCTGCGCGAGGTCGAGCAGACCCACGACACGCTCCTGGTCACGATCACGCCGACCTATTCCGGTTGCCCGGCGATGGCGACCATGCGTGACGACCTGGTGCACCGCCTCCAGGACGACGGCTTCGAGCGGGTCGAGGTGCGGGTGAGCCTGCACCCCGCCTGGTCCAGCGACTGGATCTCCGAGCGCGGCCGGGCCGCCCTGACGGCTCACGGACTGTCGACACCCGGGCCCGCGCCGTCGTACGCCGGCCCGATCGCCCTCAACCTGCTGCCGGTCCGCCGCCTGCTCAGCTGCCCTCGTTGCGGTTCGGACGAGGTGGAGCTGACCTCGGAGTTCGGCCCGACGGCCTGCAAGGCGCTGTATCGCTGCGCCTCCTGTCTCGAGCCGTTCGAGCACGTCAAGGAGATCTGATGGCGTTCCACCCCCTGCGCGTCTCCTCGGTCGAGCGCCTCACCGACGACTCGGCCGCGGTCACCTTCGACGTGCCCGACGACCTGCGAGACGAGTTCGACTTCGTGGCGGGTCAGTCGCTCACGCTGCGCCGCATGGTGGAGGGGCGCGAGGAACGCCGCTCCTACTCCATCTGCGCTCCCGCCGGGGCCGCGCCGCGGGTCGGCGTACGCCGCATCCCGAACGGGCTCTTCTCCAGCTGGCTGGTCGACGGCGTCCAGGTGGGCGACACCGTCGACGTGCAGACGCCGGGAGGGAGCTTCCGGGCCGACCCGAGCCAAGGGGGTCGTCACCTGTGCATCGCTGCCGGGTCGGGGATCACGCCGATGCTGTCGATCGCCAGCACCGTGCTCTCCCACCCCGACTCCCAGGTGACCTTGATCTACGGCAACCGCCGGACGAGCTCGGTGATGTTCGCCGAAGAGCTCGCCGACCTCAAGAACCGTCACGGTGCGCGCCTCGAGCTCGTGCACGTGCTGTCACGGGAGCCTCGTGACGTGGAGCTCTTCTCCGGACGGCTCGACGCCGACCGGCTCCGCCGGCTCCTCGCCGCTCTGGTGCCGGTGGCCGCGCTGGATCACGTGTGGCTGTGTGGCCCGTTCGGCCTGATCGCCGACGCACGGCAGGTGCTGGCCGAGCTGGGAGTCGACAAGGCCAAGGTGCACTTCGAGCTGTTCTACGTCGACGAGCCGCCGCCGGAGCTCCACCGGGAGGAGCCGGTCGTCGAGGGCGACGTCAGCGAGGTGACCGTCGTACTCGACGGGCGGGAGACCACCTCGGCGATGCCGAAGGGACTCAGCATCCTCGACGGAGCTGCCGCGACCCGCAACGACCTGCCGTTCGCCTGCAAGGGCGGCGTCTGCGGCACGTGCCGGGCCCTGGTGAGCGCCGGCGAGGTGGACATGCGACGCAACTACGCGCTCGACGACGACGAGGTGGACCGTGGCTTCGTGCTCACCTGCCAGACCCGGCCGGTCAGCGACGCGGTGACGGTCGACTTCGATGCCTGACCCCGACGAGGTCGCCCGAGTCAGCACCGAGCACATGTGGTCCGGTGACGCGGCGAGCCGGATGCTGGGCATGAGGGTCTTCGCGTGCGGGCCCGGCGAGGCGACGGTGTCGATGCGGGTGCGAGCCGACATGGTCAATGGCTGGGACGTATGCCACGGCGGGCTGGTCGCGGCCGTCGCCGACAGCGCGTTCGCCGTGGCCTGCAACTCCCATGGCGCCGTGACGGTGGCAGCGGGCTTCGACGTCACGTTCCTCGAACCGGCCCGCCTCGACGACGAGCTCGTGGCCAATGCACGCGAGATCGCACTGCGTGGCCGCTCCGGGGTGTACGACGTGCAGGTCACGCGTGCTGCCGACGGTGCCGTGATCGCCGAGTTCCGCGGCCGCAGCCGCAGCCTGGGGCGCCCCAACCCCGCCCTGGACTAGCGTCACAGGATCCCGACGCAGCCCCAGTCAGCGGGGGCCGAGCCCGTCGAAGGCGAGTACGGCGACCGCGTGGGCCAGCGTGTCAGCGGCGGCCGGCCCATCCGGGCGGTACCACTCGACCAGCGAGTTGATCATGCCGAAGAGCAGTCGGCTGATGACCTCGGGTGGGATGTCGTCGCGCAGCGACCCTTCGGCCACGGCTGCCCGCACCAGGGTGGTGAGCTTGTCGTCGATCTCACGCCGACGCTTGAGGGCGGCCAGCTCGATCTCGCTGTTGCCGCGCACCCGGAGCAGCAGCGTGACGGCTGGCAGGTGGTCGGTCAGGATGCGCACCGACTCCTCGACGGCGGTGCGCAGTCGCTCGTGGGCACTGATGCCGGGATCGCCCTGGACGGCTGAGTCGATGGCCGTGCTGAGTCCGTCGAGCGCCTCGTCGAGGGCCGCCGAGAGCAGCGCCTCCTTGCTGGGCACGTGGTGGTAGATCGCCGACTTGGTCAGGCCGAGGGCCCGCGCGACGTCCCCGATGCTGGTGGCGTCGTACCCCTGCGTGTTGAACAGCTCGATGGCGCGGCGCAGCACCGTCTCCTGGTCGTAGCCGGGTCGCCCGCGGCGGGTGCCGTTCGGCGGGTCGGGTGCGGCAGCCATGGACCGATCGTCCCATGGCGAGCGCCGCTCAGGAGCGAGGCTCGGACACGAACAGGTTGAGCCCGAGCTGCTCGGACAGGAACCGGGCGGCGAGCTGGCCCCGGACGCTGTTGCCCGCCGCGTCGAGCGGGGGTGCGAAGGTGCCGAGGCCGCCCTTGCCGGGTGCGGAGGTGACGATGCCGCCACCGATGCCGCTCTTCGCGGGCAGGCCGATGTCGTAGAGCCAGTCGCCCGAGGTCTCGTAGAGCCCGGCGGTGGCCATCACCGCCAGGGTGTGGTGGCAGGTGCGCGGCTCCACGACCTGAGCGCCGGTGATCGGGTTGACCCCGCCGTCCGCCAAGGTCGACCCCATCACGGCGAGGTCGCGCGCGGTGACGGCCAGACAGCTCTGCTTGGTGTAGAGATCGACGGACGAGGCTGGGTCGCGGTCGAGCCGGCCGTAGTCCTGGAGCAGCCGGGCCATGCTCTGGTTGCGGTGGTTGGTCGCCGAGGCGGAGGCATACGTGCTCTCGTCCACCAGGAGGTCGCGACCCGCGAACGCCGACAGCCCGGCGAGCAGGAAGGACCACTGCTCGCTGGCCGAGCTGCCGGGCGCGAGGCTCGTCGTGGCGATCGCCCCCGGGTTGACCATCGGGTTGGTTCGCCCCTGGTGCCCGCGCTCGACCGCGGCGAGGGAGTTGAACGGCAGCCCTGTCGCGTTCACGCCCAGGCGCTCCCGGGTCTCGGCCGAGCCGAGCGCCTGGCAGACCAGGGCGAACACGAACGGCTTGGCGACGCTCATGATGGTGAACTCGACGTCGGTGTCGCCAGCGGCGTAGACCGTGCCCTCCACGTCGACGACGCAGATGCCGAACAGGTCCGCCGACACCGATCCCAGGGCCGGGTAGACGGTGGAGGTGTGGCCGTCGGTGGTGGCGGCGAAGAGCGCGTGGGCCTCGTCGACGAGCGACTGGACGCGGTTCGGGGTGGGAAGGTGCCCGGTCGAGATGTAGCCGTCTCCGGCGGGGGTGGCTGGTGCGCCGGGCATGGGCGGAGCCTAGCCGAGCCCGTCCGGGCGCGGCGCGGGCCCGATCACGACCTCGTCGCCGAGCTCGATCCGACCCGGGGCCAGCACGCGGCACACGGTGCCGGCCCGGCGCCTGAGCGCACCCTGGGCTCCGGGTCCGAGGTTGTCGTCGAGCAGCTTGCACGGCGCCGCGATCCGCACGACCTGCAGCTCCACCGCGCCGATGGTGATCGACGTGCCCGGAACGGTGGGCACGGCGCCGTGCGAGATCGTGACGTTGCGTCGGGTCAGCTCGGGCGGGACGGGGTGTCCGAGGGCGGCGGCGGCGTCTCGGAGCTGCTCTGCCGACTGCACCGTGACATGGCGGTGGCGGGTGCCGTGATAGCGATCGCCCACCAGCCCCTTGCCCGCCTCGGCCTGCACGCTCTCCACCGACCGCATGGGCAGGCGGGTGGCCTTGGCGACGTGCAGGGCGACCACGGTCGGCAGGTCGTCGTCTCGCATTCCACCATCGTGACCTATGCCCGAAGCGCGAGCCCTAGCGTTCTCCTCATGCGACTGCTCCGGTGCCCGGCCTGTGACGACCTGATCCTGTTCGAGAGCCTGAGCTGCTCACGGTGCGCCCAGGAGGTCGGCTACCACCTCCCGAGCGGCCGGATGCTTCCGGCCGGGACGTCGATCGACGGCCGCGACTGGGTGCCATGCTCGAACCGGACCTGGCAGTGCAACTGGCTGCTGGCCGACGGAGAGGCCACCTCACAGTGCGTCGCCTGCCGACTGACCCGCGCCCGCCCGGACGCCTCCGACACGATGGCCCTGGAGAAGCTGGCCGACGTCGACGTCGACAAGCGCCGCCTCCTCGTGCAGCTCGTCGACCTCGGGCTGCCGGTGCTCCCGTGGCACGAGCACGACGGTGGTCTGGCCTTCGACCTGCTGTCCTCGAGGTCCAGCAACCAGCAGGTCCTGATCGGGCACGCCAACGGCGTCATCACCATCGACCTGGCGGAGACGCTCGACGACTACCGGGAGTCGCTGCGGGTCCGACTCCGTGAGCCCTACCGGACGATGCTCGGGCATCTGCGCCACGAGGTGGGCCACTACTACCAGTCGATCCTGGTCGAGACCGGCGAGGACGTTGACCTGCTGGCCGACTGCCGGGCGCTGTTCGGCGACGAGCGGGCGTCGTACTCCGACGCGCTCGACCGGCACTATCGGCTGGGAGCCCCGGAGGGTTGGGGCGAGCGCTTCATCTCGGAGTACGCCACGATGCATCCCTGGGAGGACTTCGCGGAGTGCTTCGCCCACTACCTGCACATCACCGACACCCTGCAGACGGCCGCCTCCGCTGGGCTGGTGCTGCGCTCCGACCTGGTGCCGGGTCTCGCGCCCGACGACGTGGCCCCGCGAGTGTCCTACCGCGACGCGTCGGTCGACGAGATGCTGGCCGACTGGCACTGGGTGTCCTTGCTGTTCAACCGGGTGAACCGCTCGATGGGCCAGGACGACCTCTACCCGTTCGACCTGGTCGACCCGGTCGTGGAGAAGCTCGGCTTCATCCACCGGGTGGTCGGGGGAGCGCACCTGGCTACGATCCAGCCATGACGACGAGCGAGTGGGGCGAGGGCGTCCTGATCCTCGACGGTGGGCTCTCCAACGCCCTCGAGGACCGGGGGGTCGACCTGTCCTCCGAGCTCTGGACCGCGCGCCTGCTGCTCGACGACCCGGATCAGATCGCGGCGGTGCACCGGGCCTACTTCGAGGCCGGCGCGCAGGTGGCGACGACGGCGAGCTATCAGGCCAGCGTGCCCAGCCTCGTCGCGTCCGGGTTGACCCGGGACGAGGCCGAGCGCCTGATCACGGCCAGCGTGGTGATCGCCGGGGAGGTGCGCGACCAGGTGCAGTCCGACGACCGCCGGCCGCTGCTGGTGGCGGCATCGGTCGGGCCGTACGGCGCCGTGCTTGCCGACGGGTCGGAGTATCGGGGTCGCTACGGGCTCAGTCCTGCCGAACTGCGCGAGTTCCACCTACCTCGGCTCGAGCTGCTCGCCGAGGCGGGTCCCGACCTGCTCGCCGTCGAGACGATCCCGGACCTCGACGAGGCGGAGGTGCTCGTGGCGCTGCTCGACGAGATCGGCCTTCCCGCGTGGTTCTCCTACGCCGTCGAGGGGTCGAGCACGCGGGCGGGGCAACCGCTCTCCGAGGCGTACGCCGTGCTGGCCGACAGCAATGTGATCCAGGCTGCCGGGGTCAACTGTTCCGCGCCCGGCGACGTCCTCGGGGCGATCACGACCGCGGTCGCCGTGACCGGGCGGGCCGCGGTCGCCTATCCCAACAAGGGCGAGGACTGGGACAGCGAGACCCATTCCTGGCGTGGCGACGGACAGGAGTCCGACGGGCTGGCCGCGGACTGGGTCGCCGCAGGTGCGCGGCTGGTGGGCGGCTGCTGCCGGGTCGGACCGGCCGACATCCGGCGACTGGCCGCCCAGCTGCGCTGAGCGTCGACGGCGTACGTCGGAGACAGGTATCCAACCCAGCGCTTCCGGCCTCCTCCCAGGAGAACGGAGGTGCGCCCATGCTCTTTCTCCTCGCCAGTGCGGTGGTGGCGTCGCTGCTGCTCGTCGCGGGCTGGCTCACCATTCGCTGGGTCAGGACCTCGGAGGTCCGGTCCGCCAGCCGGCCGAACGTGCTGTTCTGGCTGGTCGGCGCGGCTGTGGCGTTGGTCGGACTGGCTGTCATCGCGCAGGGTGTCAGAGCCGTGTCGGAGCTGGACTCGGGGCCGCAAGGCTTCACCCGTGAGGGGGCGCTCGAGACGGGTGACGCGGTCAGCACGGTGACCTGGGGCGTCGTGATCCTGGTCAACGGGGTGTACATCTGGCGCGGTGCCCGGCGTCGCGGTGCTCGCGATCGGCTGGGCCGGCTGCTGATCCTGGGCGGCTACCTGCTGCTGGGTGTCGCGTTGAGTGGGGCCGTCCACGAGGGGACGATGCCGCTGTCCGCCAGCGAGGTGCAGACGGACGACAACTCGACGAACAGCGCCATGCTCCCGTATCTCGCGTGGGGAGTCCCGGCGGCGTTCCTCGTCTGGGTCGGCGTCAAGCTGGCGCACGAGCGCATCCTGATGACGGCTCGCCTCGAGACGTGAGCCGTGCTCAGACGCCCAACGCCACGAACGCCGCACCGGTTGCCCGGGTGACCAGGTCGCCCGCCGCGCGCTGACGAGCCGCGAACATCACCTCGGCGAGCCCGCCGCCGGCGGCGAGGCCTGCGTGGACGTCGAGCATCAGGTCCACGGTCGCCTCGTCGTTGACCTCCGCGATGCTGGACACGATGCCCGCCGTCCCCAGCGACAGCAGCACGGAGGCCAGGCCGAGCAGCTCGTCGGCGCCGACCGGGACCATCACGCCCGAGTCGCAGGCCGACAGCACCAGTCGGTGGGGTGCGCGGTGCAGCAGCTCGAGGTCGTGCACGGTGAGCGGGCCGTCGTGCAGGACCAGGGAGGAGAACATCGGGCTGTCGGGGCGGAACTGCCCGTGCGCCGCGACGTGCGCCAGGCTCGCCCCGTCCAGGGCGGCCAGGCAGTTTGAGACCGTCGCCGCGCCGTTGCGCAGCAGCACCGCGGTCGGATCGGACGCCGCCAGCGCCAAGACCTCGGCGCCCCCGGTCTTCAGGCCCGGACCCGCCACCAGCACCAGCCGGGACGACGCAGGGGGAACAGCCGCCTTGGCTCGCTGCCACATCAGCGCCGAGGGAACGACGGCCACCGGTCGGTCCGACAGGGTCGGCAGCAGCGACCACGGGGTGTCGTGCAGCCGGCTCGACGGGGAGATCACCACCGGTCCGCTGCCCAGGAGCGTGGCGGCCGGGCCGAGGAGGGCGGCCTGCAGGCGCTCGCCGACGCCGTCCAGGGTCGTGGGTCGTCCGCGCGCCGACTGTCGCAGGGCGAACCGGGTGGCCGTCACCGCGGCCAGGGCCGCGTCGATCGGGCCCACCTGCTGGGTGCGCACCCGTCCGGCGCGCGCCACCACGGCGTGCAGGACGCCGTCGACCTCCAGCAGCTCGACGAAGGTGTCGGCTCCGAGGGTGTCGACGAACTCGCCGACGTCGAAGCGCGTCGAGCTGCCGGCCACCCCCGCCAGCTGGTGTCGCTGGCTCCTGATCGCCGCCTCCGTGCTCGCCGGTCGCGGCGCAGCCCGGCGGACCTCGTCGCCGGTCGCCGCGATCGGGTCCTGGCGAGCACGTGGGGTGAGCCGTGGCCGCACCGGTGGCTGGGTGAGCGCGGTGGAGCGCCAGCGCTCGCTCCACGCCAGGATCCGTCGCGGGTCTCCGGAGCGTACGGCGGACCGGGTGGCCAGCTGTGACAGCTCCTCGCCGTGGCGGGTGGCCAGGGCCCTCAGCTCGGAGCTGCCCAGGCTCATCCGGTGCTCGTCGAGGGCCTCGAGGCCGCGCGAGCAGGCGGCGTACACCCCTCGGGTGTTGTCCGCGGCCCCGCGGTCGAGGGCGCTGGCCAGCCAGCCGGTCGCGCGGACCAGTGCTGAGGGGTGACGCCGGTAGCGGGCCGCCGCCGCCAGCAGGTCGTGGGCAGAGGGGTCGCCGCGCACGGTCGCGAGGCGACCGGCGAGCAGCAGCGCGTGGGGGGCGTCCTCGGCCCGGAGCGCTTCGAGCTGCCGGGCGACGGCGGTGCCGGCGCGGAGCAGAGCCGCGCCCTGCTCGCCCAGGTCGCGTCGGGCGCGCAGCGCGGCCAGCTCGGCGCGTGCGGCCCACCACGCGCGGTCCTGGCGACGGAAGGACCGGGTCGCGGCCCTGGCGGTGACCAGGGCCTTGGCCGGGTCGTGAGCCGCCAGGGCGGCGTTCGCGGACGCGAGCAGCAGCTCGGCGCGGCTGCGCGGCTGGATGGCGGGTTCGGCCAGCGCGGCGTCGATCGCCGTGACGGCCTCGTCGGCGAGACCTGCCGCGAGCAGCACCGCGCAGCGGTGGATGGCCAGCTCGGGCGGGGCAGCAGCGAGGGGGGCATAGCGGCGCGCTGCCTCGTCGTACACCGTGAGGGCGCGAGGGAGGTCGCCCCGGGTGAACGCCACCAGCCCGCGGTGCTCGACCGCGTCGACGGCCTCGAGCTGCTGGTCGGCCTCCTCGAGGAGCGTCTCGGCGCGGACGAAGTCGCTCTCGGCCCGGGTCAGGGACCCGCGGGCGAGGTGGATGAGTCCCCGGTTGGTCAGCGCCCGGCCCTCCCACACGGTGTCGCCGGCGGCTCGGATGCCCTTCACGGCCAGGCTCATGTCCTGCAGCGCCTCGTCGAAGCGGCCGAGCTGGCTGAAGATGTAGGCCCGCCGCATCCTGATGGTGGCCAGGACCGGTCCGCTCGCGGCGGCGGTCGCCTCGTCGAGGTGCCGCAGGCCGCGGCGGGTCCGCCCGTCCATGACCAGCGTCGCCCCGAAGGTCGCCTGCACGTCGGCGATCCGCCCGGTCTCGCCACTGCGCCGGGCTTCGCGGAGCCCGGCGCCGAGGTGCGCGATGGCCTCGGTCATCTCGCCGTTCTCACGGTGCACGATGCCTGCGGCCTGGTGAGCGAACGAGCGGGCCACGGGGTCGGAGGCTGAGTCCAGCAGGGCCGTCGCCTGGTGGAGCGCGTCGCTCGGCCGGGAGAGGGCGAGCGTGGTGAGCTCCTCCGGCGCGACCGGCTCCGATCCAGCGTGGGACCGCACTCTCACCCCTTAACCTGCGCGCAGCTTTGTCGCTACGCTAGCGAAGATCTGCCGGGGACCACTGTCGAGATCGGGGGCCGAACACCATGGCCACAGCTGACGAGCCGAAGCGTGACCCACTCAACGACAAGGAGCTGCGCGAGCTCGCCCGCATCCAGGTCGCGATCATCGTGGAGGCGCTGGGGCGCGACCAGGTGGGCTGGGACAGCGAGGACCCGGCCGACTTCACCTACCTCTTCCGCCGCGAGAGCGTGCTGGTGCGCGACCGGGACGTCGAGCGCGTCACCCGCTATCTCGGTGACCGTTCGCGGGTCGCCGACAACCTGGTCAACGGCCTGACCCGGCTCGCTGTGAGCGGCGGCCAGCCGCTTCCCGAGCTGGTGACCGAGCTCGACGTCAACGTCGGCATCGGCGTGGCGACCCCCGACCACATCCTCCACGTCAGCCCCGGACGATGCTGCCCCGCGACCGAGCCCGCGGTCCCGAAGATCACCCACCCCCGCCCCAAGGTCTCCCGCAACAGCGAGGCCGGCTGTGGGGTGTTCGTGTCCGTCGTCGACACCGGGTGGTGGGAGGACGCCGAGAGCGACCCGGTCAGCCCCTGGTTGGAAGGCGTGACCGGCGACCCCGAGGTGATCGACCAGAAGCACATCCACCCCTACGCCGGGCACGGCACGTTCATCGCCGGGGTCATCCGCTGCGAGGCCCCCGCGACCGAGATCCGGGTCGAAGGCTTCCTCCCCAAGGGCGGAGCGATCTTCGAGTCCGACATGACCGTGCAGCTCGTCCAGGCCCTCTCTCTCGGACCCGACATCATCAGCCTGTCGGCCGGTTCCACCACGCGTGCGGACCGTCCGCCGCTGAGCTTCGAGGTGTTCTGGGAGAACTTCCTGAGCCAGGTCAAGGGGACCGTGCTGGTGGCGGCCGCGGGCAACGACGCCACCCGGGCGCCGTTCTGGCCGGCCGCCTTCCCGTGGAGCATCTCGGTGGGCGCGCTCGACGCCGCCGGCAAGCGCGCCGACTTCTCCAACTACGGCAGCTGGGTCGACGTCTCGGCCCTCGGCGTCGACCTGGTCAACGCCTACCCCCGGGGCACCTTCGTGACCCACGAACCGCCCGTGATCGGTGAGGTCCGCGAGTTCGAGGGCCTGGCCCGCTGGAGCGGTACGTCGTTCTCGACCCCGCTGGTCGTCGGCAAGATCGCCGCCCGGATGAGCAAGACCGGGCTCAGCGCCCGGCTGGCCGCCGACCAGCTGCTGGCCGAGGCCCGCGCCAAGTCCAAGCCGGGCGTCGGGCCGTGGCTCTAGCAGGTCAGAGCGTCACCCACTCGGTGCTCTGCACCGAGCCGTCGTAGGTCACCGTGAACCGCACCGGCCCAGGTGCCGGTGCGCGCGTGGAGAAGAAGCCGGACTCGTCGGTGACGACCACGTTCGGTTCGCCGGCAGAGGTCACCACCGAGATCTGGCACTCGCGTCCGGGCAGGACCTGACCCATCATCGTGGAGCCGTCGATCTCGATCTCGAGCGAGAACCCCGTGCCCTGGAAGCCCACCACGCGCGGTGCACTCACCGCGGCGCTGCGCACCAGCAGCTCCTCGGCGTGCAGCGAGTCGTGCGACAGGCTCATCAGGTCGTCGTCGATGGTGCGCCAGGCGAAGGCCGCCCGGGCGTCGATGCGCGCCTGGTCGGAGACGGCGCCGGCGAGCGCGTCGTCGAGGTCCTGCATCAGGGTCTCGTCGTCCTCCCAGCGGGACATGGCGCTCATCTCCTCTGCTCCGAGCCGGCGCCGGCGAGGAAGCCGCGCAGAGCGTTGCTGTTTCTCAGTTGGTCGAGTGCGCGGGCCCGGGTGGGCCCGATGCTGCCGATCGGGATGCCGAGCAACCGGCTGATCTCACGGTAGGGCAGAGGCGGGTCGGCCAGCATCAGGGTCAGCAGCTCACGCCGGTCGTCGGGCAGCTCGAGCAGGGCTGCCCTCAGGGCCTCGTGCTGCTCGAGGGCGAGCAGGTCGTCGGAGAGATCGGCGTCGTCGCGGACCCGGTCGAACGGGGTCGGCACCTGGGGGTCCACGGCCACGGTCCGCTTCGACCGGTCGACGACTCGCAGGCACTCGTGGCGGGTCGTCGTGGCGATCCAGCCGGGCAGCGCCCGAGGCTCCCGCAGGGTGTCGAGGTGTTCCACCAGCCGGAGCCACACGGTCTGGTTGACGTCGTCGGCGTCGTGGCCACGCAGCCGGTGCCGCGCGATGATCGCACTGACGAGGGGGAGGAAGCGTTCGACCAGCTCGTCCCAGACCCGTTGGTCGCCCCGTCGCGCACCGTCGACGAGCTGGGCGACGCTGTGTCCCTCATCCATGCCGGTCCTCCTGCACCGGCTCAGACGTGGCCGGTCATCGAGTCTCCTGGGTGTGCAGACCACAAGAGGACGGGTTGGGTGTCCAGATACATGGCGGCACACGCTTCGCTTCATGGTCGTTCCTCTCCCAGGTCGTCCGGCTCCCGAGCCGACGTCACCTGAACAGACCGGTCGGGCGCGGGCCTGATACACGCAGGGGACGGCCGCGACGAGAGCGCTCAGCCCCGCTGCTCGGAGATCACGGTCTGGGCGGTGGCCGCCATCAGGGCTCCGATGATCTGGGTGGGTCGGGTGATCGGGAAGACGGAGCCGCCGGTCACGCCGACGATCCTGGCCATGGCGGCCCGGTCTGCGTCGCCGTAGGCGATGAACAGCACCGAGACCGGATGTCGAGGGTCTCGGGCTGCACGCAGCTGCGTGAGCAGGCCGGGTAGGTCCAGTCCACCGGAGTCCTCGTTGCGCCCGTCGGTGAAGATCGTCACGACGTTGTTGGCGGCCGGGTCGTAGCCGCGCTGGACCCGGCGGTAGGCCGCCAGTGCGGTGTTGTAGAGCCCGGTGCCGGTCTGGCGTGCCTGGAGGGCTTCGCCCGCCGTGATCATCTGCCGGCGGTTGGCCGACAGCGGTTGCATCGGCACCAGCTCCTGGTAGTCGCGCCCTGCGTGGATGCGGGACCCGAACTGCCACAGGCCGATCTTCGTCTGGTCGCTGAGCACGCTGAGGCTGGTCTTCACCGACTCGCGGACGTAGTGGATCAGGGGAAGGCCGGTGCGGACCTTCTCGTTCATCGAGCCGCTGATGTCGACCACGGCCAGGGTGTTGCCGGGCTTGCCGCCCGCCGTGGCGAGGGCGTAGAGGATCGGGATCTCGCTCACCGGTGGCGCCGGGACCAGGGGGGTGGCCTGCGCCGACGACGAGGTGGTGAACCGCCGGATGCCGGGTTCGCGGAAGCCGTGGGCTGCTCGGGCCGTGACGCCGGGCGCGTCGAGCAGGCCGGCCAGCAGCAGGTCGGCCGCCTTCGGCGCTCCCGTGGGCGCCACCCAGGGGTAGTCGAGGGCGGGTGAGCCTCCCGCCAGCCGGATCACCGCGTCGGAGCGGGGGTCCTTGCCCAGGTCTGGCCTGACGAGGCGTTCCTCGACGATCCGCACCTGTCCGTCGGGTGCGTGGGCCGCCTGGGTCTCGGCGACCGGGTGGAGGCGGAGCATCGCCGCCGCTGTGAGGGCCAGGCCGGTGTCCCGGTCGTGGGTGAGTCGTGTGGCGACCGCTCGCAGCGCGGACGAGAGCGCGAGGGCGACGCCTGAGCTCGCCGGGTCCTGGATGTGGAGCCTGAGGGGCGCGAGCTCGTCAGCCCCCAGCACCAGGCCCCAGCTCGGGTGCCGGCCCGCGGCCGCCGTGAGCGTGGCCGCGGTCGAGGCGCTGGCCGTCATCACGACGGGGCTGGTCGCGGTCGAGGGCGCTCGCGCCGCGAGCCGGGGGCCGGCGATGAACGCCCGCTCCCGCGAGTCAGGAACCCACACGTCGACCCGTCCCGAGGAGAGCAGTCTCGCCCCGGTGGAGCCCTCCGCGATCACGGTCGTCAGGGCGACGCACGCGTCGTCGGCCACGGCGCTCAGCACGGGTGCGAACCCCGCCGTGGTCGCGACCGTGACCGCGGGTCTGGACGCGCAGTCCGGCGTGGCCTCGTCGCCACGCGCCGCGGCAGGACGGTCTGGCCCGAGCGCCCACCAGCCCAGGCCGCTGGCGCTCAGGACCGCAGCTGTCACGGCGGCGACGGCCCATCTGGTCCGGTTGCCTCGGTCGCGCCGGCGTTTGGGCGTGTGCTTGCTCATCGTGCCTTCCCCCTGGCATCTGCTCCAGGGGGATGACGCGAGAGCGCCGCGGGTCCTTACGGTCGGGTCAGGTGCGCGTCACTTGGACGACGCTCGGGCGCGGACCCGTGAAGTCTCCGGGTGCCGTCGAGCCGAAGTCCGGGAAGGAGGACGTCGGGGCGTCCCAGGTGCCGTTCTCTCCGGGGTGCTGGACGGCGACGAACACCGACCCGTCACGGTCGTGGATCACCGGTCCACAGGTCTCCGCGCCGGTGGGCACCGCCAGGAACTGCTGCACCCGCCCACGCTCGGCGCCGGCCAGGGGCACCTTGAACAGTCCGTCGGACAGGTTCAACGAGCTGGGCTGGCCGTCGGTGGAGATCCACAGGTTGCCGCGCGAGTCGAAGGCCACGTTGTCGGGGCACGAGATCGGTGACACCTCACCGGTGTAGCCGCCGAAGTAGGTGCCTGCGGTGGCCGGGTCCCCGCAGATGAGCAGCAGGTCCCAGCGGAAGTACGCCGAGGTGTGGTCGCCGTTCCTCGGGCTGATCTCGACGATGTGGCCGTCCTTGTTGGCGCTGCGCGGGTTGGGCTCGGTGGGTCCCTCCTTGTCGACCTTGCCGCGGTCGGTGTTGTTGGTGCACGCGACGTAGACGCGGCCGTTGTGCACGCTGGGCTGGACGTCCTCGGGCCGGTCCATCTTGGTGGGCTGGAGCGTGTCTGCCGCCAGTCTGGTGTAGACGAGGACCTCCTCCACGCTGAAGCCGGGGACCATCGAGCGGCCGTTGCGCGTCAGCGGCAGCCACTCGCCGGTGCCGTCGCTGAGGCCGTCCTCGAGGCCGTCGCCGGTGAACCTGGCCACCGACAGGTCGCCGGCGGAGAGCAGGCCCCGGTTGTGGCGAGCGGCGGCGGCGCCGTGCCCGCGGCGGAACGTGTCGCGGGAGACGAAGCGGTAGACGTAGTCGAAGCGCTCGTCGTCACCCATGTAGGCCACCGCGTGCCCGTCGGAGCTGAGGATCACGTTGGCGCCCTCGTGCTTGAAGCGGCCCATCGCGGTGTGCTTGACCGGCGTCGAGTGCGGCCGGCTGGGGTCGATCTCCACGATCCAGCCGAACCGGTTGGGCTCGTTGCGGTAGTCCTCGGTGGTGGCGTCCCAGCGGGGGTCGACCGAGCGCCAGTTGCGCGAGTCCTGGGCGCTGAGGCCGTAGCGGGTCTCGTGCACGTCGGTGCCGGCGGCGTAGAAGTACTGGTTGAAGTTCTCCTCGCCCGAGAGCACGGTGCCCCACGGGGTCGTGCCGCCCGAGCAGTTGTTCATCGTGCCCCGCACGCGGCGGCCTCGGGGGTCCTCAACGGTCGTGAGGAGGTCGGAGCCGGTGGCCGGGCCGTCGAACTCGAACACGGTGTCCAGGGTGATGCGTCGGTTGAGGCGGGCGTCCGCGACGTAGTGCCAGGGCAGCCCGCGACGGCTGCGCCGCAGCTCGACCACGGAGAGTCCGTGGGCGGCCCAGACCGTGCGGATCAGCGCCTCCGGGTCGGTCTCGGGCGGGAACATGATGGCTTCGTTGGTGTATTCGTGGTTGGCCACGAGCAGCGCCCTGGTGCCGCGCGAGTTGGTCTCGATGATGTCGAGGTAGTCGCAGTTGTAGCCGAACTGGCCGGACTGGGAGGCGGCGGACTGTGCGGCGGCGTCGAACGCCGGCGCTCCGCTGAGGATCGGGTCACCCCAGCGGATGACCGGGTCCCAGCGGTAGCCGTCGGGCACGGTCACGTCGTCGACGGTGGTGGCGATCGGGGCGATCGGGGTGAACGGCAGACGCGAGCGGGCCGGCGTGACAGCAGGGGTGGTGGCCGTGCCCGCGGCCGCGGGGGAGAGGAGCCCGGGAGCGACGACCGTCGCCCCGGCCGCCAGCGAGGCCGCTCCCAGGAGGCTGCGACGGCTCAGCGCCGTGGCGGCGAGGTCGCGGAAGTAGGAGGTCTCGGTGGTGTTGGGTGCCGGGACGGCGCAGGCGTCGCCGCAGCGCAGGTGGCAGGTGACGGGGCTGCGGTTGGCGTGGGTCACGCCGCTCATCGGGAGGGTACGGCGGGTCTCGGGTGCCACGGTCACGATCTACTCCAGAAGCCGGAAACGGGGGGACGCCTCGACGCTAGGTCGAGGCCGCCCCCCGTTGGCCGACGTCAGGTCGACCAGTAGGTGAAGACTCGGTGTCGGCTCAGCTGTGCAGGGGACGCGGGATGCTGCGGTTCGCGATCCGGTTCTCGGAGTCGATCATCCAGGCGAGCTGCTCGACGCGCTCGAGGATGGTGTGCAGGATGTCCGCGGTCGTGGGGTCCTCCGCGTCGACGTCGTCGTGGATGCGGCGGGCGGTGCCGGCCACGGCGTACAGCGCTGCGGTGATCAGGTCGACCGTCTCCGCGGTGTCGACCTCGTCAGCCGGGAACGGCGCGAGGCTGGTCTGGGCGGCGACGGTGGCGGCGCGACCGTCGGGCGTGATGTAGATGGCACGCATCCGCTCGGCGACCTGGTCGGAGAACTCGCGGGAGTCGGTGACGACCTCGTCGAGCTGCAGGTGCAGGTCGCGGAAGTTCTTGCCGACGACGTTCCAGTGCGCCTGCTTGCCCTGGAGGTGCAGGTCGATCAGGTCGACGTGCAGCGCCTGCAGGTGGGTGGCGATGGCGGCCGAGGCGCGGTAGGGCGGGGTGGCGGTGTGAACCTTCTCGGTGTGAACGGTCATGAGCCCATGCAACCACCTTTTCTGGATCGATTCCAGTAAAGCAAGGCTTGCCTCACCGGCCTCCGACGGGCTGTCCGACGCGGTCACCCACCACGGCGAGCGGGTCGGCGTACACCGGGCCGAGGGCGATCGTGCAGGCCGAGCTGGACTGCATGCCTCCACCCAGCCGGCTGAACGTGACGGGCGCCGGGTCGGTCACGGTCGAGGCATAGCTGCGGGTGATGACCTCCAAGGCCGGGCGATAGCTGGTGAAGGCCTGGCCGGCCAGGATCACCCGGTCCGGACGGACGGTGCGCTGCACCTGGGCCGCCACGGCGCCCAGGGTCTCGGCGCGCTGGGTCAACAGCGCGTGTGCGCGAAAGTTCCCGGCGATGGCTGCGGTGTAGAGCTCGCCGATGGCGTCCTCGGTGATCAACCCGTCACGGTGGGCGCGCAGCGCCACGGCGTGGTCACCCACCGTCACCTCCAGGCAGCCCTGCCGTCCGCAGTCGCAGGGAGTGGCGGACCCCGTGGCGACGTGGGTGAGTCGACCCACCCGCGTGACCGTCGTGCTCGACTCGCGGTCCTCCGCCACGGCGAAGCCGACCGTGTCGCGACCGTAGACGAACAGGGTGCGGCCCGAGCTGTGCTGGCGGGTCTCGGTGAGCGCCAGGGCCGCCAGGTGATGTGCCGCCGCCACCGGGAGCCCCAGGCCGGAGGCCAGGGTCGCTGAGGTCCGATCCGGGTCCAGCCCCAGGTCGCGCCACGGCGCGACCACACCGGCCGACACCGCTACTCGGCCCGGCAGCTCGGCCAGCATGCGGTGCGCCCACGGCGTGATCCGGTCGAGGTTGCGCTCCACCCCCTCGTGGTGCGACACGCTGCGCGTCGAGACGACGCGACCGGCGAGATCCCCGATGCCGACCGTGGTGAGCCGGCGGCCGAGGTGGATGCCGATGGTGGCGAACCGGTCCGGGTCGATCTGGAGGGGGGTGCCGCCGTCGCCGCGACGCTGGTCGGCCCGCTCGCGGAGCACCCCGGTCGCCAGCAGCGCCTCGACGGTGCTGGTGACGTCGCTGCGGGTGAGACCGGTCCGGCGGACGAGCTCGTCGGTGGTGAGCAGACCATAGCCCCGGGCCTGGTCGAGGATGCGCTGGGCTGATCGGGTCACGACGGCTCCATTGATAAGTAAACAAGTCAAGTTACTGATGATCATATCCGGCGATGTCGCCACTCCCTTTCAGGTGGCGTCTGAGAAGGTGGGCGCATGGGAGCGAAGTCGGCAGCGAAGCGGGTCGCGCTGGAAGTGCTGGGCTGGACGCTGGTGGTCGGCGGCATCGCCGCGCTCGTGCTGCCCGGTCCTGGGCTGCTGGCCCTCTTCGCGGGTCTGGCCGTCCTCTCGCAGCAGTACGAGTGGGCCGAGCGCAGGCTCGAGCCGGTGAAGGCGAAGGCGTTCCAGACGGCGGCCGACGGGGTCCGCACCTGGCCGCGGATCATCGCCTCCGTGATCGCCGGCTGTCTCGTGATCGCCTGCGGGGTGCTGTGGTTCCTGCAGCCCGCAGCACCGCAGTGGTGGCCCGTGCGGGACTCCTGGTGGCTGTTCGGCGGCCCGTGGGCCGGCGTCACGCTGGTGCTGTCGGGCATCGTCGCGCTCGCCCTGATCGTCTACAGCTATCGCAACTTCCGGGGCGTCGACGACGACGAGCTCGACCGGCGGGCGCGGGTCCACGACTGAGCGCCTGCCGCTGACCGCAGGTCGGAACACCCCTGGCGTCGCGCCGCACGAACCGACACCATGGCGCCATGACAATCACCGCACTGGTCATCGGGGAGGCGCTGGTCGACATCGTCCGCCAGCCCGACGGCACCACCATCGACCACCCCGGCGGCAGCCCTGCCAACGTCGCCGTCGCGATGAGCCGCCTGGGCACCACCGTCGGGCTCGCCACGGCGTACGGCGACGACCGCCTCGGTGCGCTGCTCGACCAGCACTTCGCCGAAGCCGGCGTGGGCCTCGTCGGCGACCGGCACAGGCTCGACCACACGTCCTCGGCACTGGCCACCATCGACGCCACCGGCGCGGCGTCCTACGTCTTCGACCTCGACTGGTCGCTCGAACCGGTGCGCCCGGTCGACCCGCCGCTGCTGGTGCACACCGGCTCGCTGGGTGCCGTCATGGAGCCGGGGGCCGCCACGGTGGTCGCGACCATCGAGGAGCTCCGCGAGGGCGCCACCATCAGCTATGACATCAACGCCCGTCCTGCGGCGACCGGCATCAGTCCTGAGCTGGTGGCGCGGGTCGATGCGCTCGTCGCGGTGAGTGACGTCGTGAAGGCCTCCGACGAGGATCTCGAGACGTTGTACGCCGACCTCGGCATCGTCGGTGCCGTCGAACGGCTCCTCGACCTCGGCGCGGGCGCGGTGGTGGTCACCTGGGGAGGCAAGGGCGCCTCCTGCTTCAGTGCCGCCGGCCGGGTCGACGTCGAGGGCGAGAAGGTGGAGGTCGCCGACACCATCGGTGCGGGCGACTCGTTCTGTGCGGCTCTCCTCGACGGCCTGCGGCGCCGAGACCTGCTCGGCGGCGATCGGCGCGCCGACCTGCGCGGGCTGTCCCTCGCCGGCTGGACCGACGTGATGACCCGGGCCAACCGGGCGGCCGCGATCACCGTGTCGCGTCCCGGGGCCAACCCGCCCACGGCGGCCGAGCTGGAAGCCTCGCTGGCTGGGTGAGCCGGCTCAGCGGACCGCGCGAGCCGTCAGGACGAACCTGTTGTCGTCGTTCTTCGAGACTCCCTGGCAGGCCAGGGTGGTGCCCTGGGCGCAGGTGTACTGCGTGCCCGCGTTGGCCAGCGTCACGATGACCCGATAGGGGACGTCGTCCTTGAGGCTCGCCACGACCGTCCCGTCGCCTCCCTTGTCGATCGATATCGGCCTACTGTCGACCAGCACGCCGCTGCGCCTCTTGACGACCTGGACGTAGGCACCGGTGCCCTCGGCGCGCCGAGGGCCGTTGACGGTGAGGCGGAGCCGCCAGGACCCCGACAGTGAGGCTCCCGGGGTGAACACATAGCTCGTGCTGCTCAGGTGGTCCAGCGTCACCGACGCCCTCGCCGAAGGCTCCGCGGCCGCGAGCCTGAACGTCTTGGCGGGCTTGGTGGGCTCGTAGGAGTCGCCCGCGTGGTAGGCCCCGTGCGGGAAGCGGTTGTCCGCGGCGAAGCGGGTGTAGAAGCCGCGGAAGGCCACGTCCTCCGCGGCGAGCACCTGCTTGACGCCCTTGATGGAGGACGCGTTCGGCGCGCCGGTGGTGGCGTCGAGTCGCTCCCAGATGTTGCGGACCCCGCGATAGCTGAGCTTGCGGGAGACCCGCTCGATGAAGATCCAGTTGCCGGCGGGGGAGCGGCCGGAAGCCCGGTCGAGGGACTTGCGGGGCTTCCCGAGCTGGCCGTAGGCCAGCGAGTCGAGGTAGGGCTCCGTGGCACCCACCCCGTCAACGAGATACTCGTCGGTCATCCAGTTGGCACTCGCCTCCATGATCCACGGATCCTCGAAGGTGTCGTAGTTGAACTCGACGGCGTGGAAGATCTCGTGCGCGGCGGTGATCCGGAGCATCCGCTTGGGACCCTCGGCGTAGCCCTCGAAGTCGTTGTCGAAGACGCAGAAGCCGGAGTAGAGGCGGGGTTCGCCGACCACCTGGGTCTCGGTCTGGCAGTAGCCGGCGTGGCCCTCGTCGCGCAGGTTCTCGGTGTAGACGTCGAGCTTGCCGTTGCCCCCCTTGAGCAGGTCGCTGGCCTGGCCCCGCCTGAAGCCGTGGTGAACGATGTAGTCGCGCGCGTCGTCCATGGTGGCGAGGGTCTGCTCGGCCCAGGCCTGGGTGGTCCGGTCGCCCGTGCTGCCGCGGGTGTAGTGGACACAGACCCGGACGCCGCAGAGCACGTCGTCGCGGGTGGGCCGGGCCACCACCCGGTCCGCCTGGACCCGCTGGTGCGGGCTCAGGTCGTCGTACGCCGCCCGCAGGCCGAGCAGGGCCATCGTCGCGTCGGTCTGCGGCGCCGCCTCACCGGCCAGCACCGACGTGGCCGTCGCCAGAGCCCGCTCCGCCGACGGCCGGGCGATGCTGGGCATCGCCGCGGCGTCGACGGACACAGGTGCGAGCAACGAGGCCGTGAGGGTGGCGACCCCCACCACTGCAGCGAGGTTGCGGTGCATCAGCTTGTCCTCCGGTTGCCCGAGGGTCGGTCAGCGAACCGCCGTGGCGGTCCACGTGAACCTGTTGTTGTTGTTCTTCGACACGCCCGAGCACGCGATGTTGGTGCCTTGCCAGCAGGTGTACTGGGTGCCGGCGTTGACCAGCGTGAAGGTGACCCTGGAGACCTTGGACCGGGTGAAGTTCACCCGGACCGAGCCCTTGCCGGCCTTGCTGACCGAGATCGGCTTGCGGACCAGCTTGCCGCTCTTCAGCTTGACCTGGGCGTACGCCGCCGTGCCCTCGACCGACTTCGGTCCGGCCAGGGTCAGGCGCAGCTTCCACGATCCCTTGAGCGTGGACGTCGGGCGGAACGCATAGCTGGCCGAGCTGAGGTGCTTGAGCTTCACGCTGTCGGCGCGCGCATGGCGCTGCTTGCTGAGCTTGTAGCCGGCGACCACCTTGGTGCCGGTGTAGGCGCCACCCTCGGGGTAGACCTTGGCCGGGAACAGGTTGCCGGCCGCGAAGTCGGCGTAGAAGCGGGGCAGCTTCATGTTCTTCGACGTCAGGTAGTTGCGCACGCCCTGGATCGAGTAGTTGTCGCGGGCGCCGGCGGTGGCGTCGAGGCGGGTCCAGATGTTCTTGATCGCGTCGACGCCGTACTTCTTGCTGATGCGCTCGAAGAACACCCAGTTGCCGTAGTGGGTGAGCCCGGAGAACGTGTCGAGCGGGGTGCGCGGCTGCGCGAGCTGGCCGTACTTCAGGTAGGAGCGGTTGTCGTTGACGTCGTCGGCGTAGCGCTCCTCCATCCAGGTGGCGGTGGCCTCCATCAGCCACGGGTCCTCGCCGGTGTCGAAGTTGAACTGGATGGCGTGGAAGAACTCGTGGGCCGCGGTCACCTCCAGGCTGGGCAGGGCGCCGAGCGGGTAGCCGGCGTAGTCGTTGTCGAGCACGCAGTAGCCGGAGTAGAGGTAGTTCTGGCCGGGCACCGCGGCCTCGGGCTGGCAGTAGCCGTAGAGCCCGTCGTCGAGGAGTTCCTCGGTGTAGACGTCGAACTGAGGTGTGCCGCCCGCCCCTGCATCGCTGGCCGGACCGCGAGCGTAGCCGCGGGTGCCGACCTCGTAGGTCCACACCGACTCCATCGTGGCGAGGGTCGTGGTCGCCCACTCGTTCGTCGTGGTGTTACCGGCGCCCGAGCCCGGGGTGTAGTGGATGCACACGTTCACGCCGCACTGGGTGGTCTGCGGTAGGGGGCGTGCCAACAGCCTGTCGGCGCTGCGCTGCTCGGCGCTCGAGAGGTCGTCGTACTTCATGCGCAGGGCGACCAGCGCCATTGTGGCGTCGCGCCCGGGAGCCGCGGTGCCGCCCAGGATCGCCTGCGCCTCCGAGAGCGCGACGTCGGCGCGGCGCTCGGCCGCGGTGGGCGTGTCGCCCTTGTCAGCGGCGGGCGCGGGACCCGCGTCGGCGGCCGACATGATGATCAACGGGGCGGTCAGGGCGGCGACAGCCACCAGGACTGAAGCGAGCGTGCGGCGCATGGAGTCTCTCTCGGCTGAGGAACGGAACGATCAACCCTAACCTCAGAAACTCTTGTAGACCGCACGAACCGGCAGTTCGCACCGCCTTTCGCTCAGGCGGTGCCGGAGATCTTCTCGATGAGGGCGGTCGTGGAGATCGCCGGGGTGCGGGTGAGGTAGACGACCTCGCAGACGTCGGCGAACTCGTCGAACTTGCCGGCCCAGTCGTCGCCCATCACCAGCACGTCGGCGCCGTGCTCGACGATGTAGTCGCGCTTCTGCTCCAGGCTGTCCTCACGGAACACCGCATCCACGGGCTTGAGCGCCGCCACGATCTCCATCCGCTCGCCTTCGCTGAAGACCGGGGCCCGACCCTTCTTGCGGATGTTCAGGGCGTCGGCCGAGACTCCCACCACCAGGCGGTCGCCGAGCGCCGCGGCCCGTTCGATGACCCGGAGGTGACCGACGTGGAAGACGTCGAAGGTGCCGAAGGTGATGACGGTGCGCGACATGCGGGCCATCGTTTCATGCCCGCCTGACAGAATCGAAGACGATGACGACGCTGCAGATCCAGACCCCCGAGCCCGAGGCGGACGCCGCGCGTCGCAGCGCCCTTCGCCGCATGCGCACCCTCGCCGTCTCGCTGCTGGCCCTGGCCGCGGTCGTGTACGTCGTCACGATCGGCCAGGACGGGTTCCTGGGCTTCGTGAACGCCGGTGCCGAGGCGTCGATGGTCGGTGCGATCGCCGACTGGTTCGCGGTCTCGGCGCTGTTCCGCCACCCGCTCGGACTGCCGATCCCCCACACCGCGCTGATCCCCAAGCGCAAGGAGGACCTGGGTCGCAGCCTGGAGGACTTCGTCACCGAGAACTTCCTGCAGGAGGCCGTGATCCGCGACCGCATCGCGGCGTCCGAGATCTCGCGCCGCATCGGGAGCTGGGCGAGCCGGCCCGCCAACGCCCGCCGGGTCGTCGACGAGGTCTCCGACGTCGCCGTGATCGCGCTCGGCAAGGTGCGCGACGACCACATCGCCGAGCTCGTCGAGCAGGTGCTGGTGCCGCGCTTCCACGACGAGCCGATCGCCCCCCTGCTCGGGACCCTGCTGGCCGAGGCGGTCCGCGACGACCTGCACCACGGGGTGGTCGACCTGGGCCTCGAGGAGCTCCAGCGCTGGCTGGAGGCCAACGAGGAGACGTTCACCCATGTGCTCAGCGAGCGCGCTCCGTGGTGGACGCCGCCCCGGCTGAACGACGCCGTCACGGGCCGGCTGCACACCGAGGCCATCAAGTGGCTCGAGGACATCCGCAACGATCCTCGCCACCATGCCCGCGAGGCGCTCGACTCGATGCTGGCGCAGCTCGCCCGCGACCTGCTGAAGGATCCCGACACCCAGGCCCGGGCGGAGGCGCTCAAGGACCGGATCCTCGAGCACGAGCAGGTCAGTGCCACTGCTGTCTCGCTGTGGAAGGCGCTGCGCAACGCGTTGCGCTCGGCGCTGGAGGACCAAGCTGGACCGCTCCGCCTCCGACTCACCCGCGAGGTGCAGTCCTTCGCCGACGGCCTGACGAAGGACACCGCCCTGCAGCGGCGGCTCGACGGGGCGGCCTCCGACGTGGCCGTCTTCGCGGTGTCACGCTACGGCGAGGAGATCACCAGCGTGATCACCAGCACCATCGAACGCTGGGACGGCAAGGAGGCGGCTGAGAAGATCGAGCTGCACGTCGGCCGCGACCTGCAGTTCATCCGGATCAACGGCACCATCGTCGGCGGACTCGTCGGCGTCCTCATCCACGCGATCTCGGTGGTGATCACCTGATGCTCGACATACCCATCCGTGACGAGTCGATCCGGCTCGGGCAGTTCCTCAAGCTCGCCGACCTGATCGACAACGGCGCCGAGGCCAAGCCGCTGATGATCCAGGGGCTGGTCCAAGTCAACGGCGAGGTCGAGACCCGTCGCGGCCGCCAGCTGGTCAAGGGTGACGTCGTCACCCTCGGGTCGGTGTCGGCCCGGGTCGCCTGACCGGAGGGGTCAGGAGACGCCCATCAGGTCGCAGACGAAGACCAGGGTCTCGCCCGGCGCGATGACGCCGCCGGCACCTCGGTCGCCGTAGCCCAGGTGAGGCGGGATGACGAGCTGACGGCGTCCGCCCACCTTCATGCCCAGGATGCCCTGGTCCCACCCGGCGATGACCTGCCCGATGCCGACGCGGAACTGCAACGGCGCTCCCCGGTTGTAGGACGCGTCGAACTCCTCGCCCGACGAGTGGGCCACGCCCACGTAGTGCACGGAGACGGTGGAGCCGGCGGTGGCCTCGGCGCCGTCACCGAGCGTCACGTCGGTGATGACCAGCTCGGTCGGCGGCTCGGGGTCGAAGAAGTCGATCTCGGGCTTGTCCATGTGGGTTCTCCCGTGGCCCGCACAGCGGACCACCTGGTAGGCGTCAGGTCTGGTGGAGGTACTGGTCGAGCTGGTCGCGCTCGAACTCGAGCTCGCCGATGCGGCTCTTGACCACGTCACCGATGGAGATGATGCCAGTCAGCTCACCGTTGGCGACCACCGGGACGTGGCGGATGCGGTGGTCGGTCATCAGCTTCATCAGCTGGTCGAGCTCCTGGTCGCCCTCGCAGGTCTGCACCGAGGCGGTCATGATGGTCTCGACGGCCTGGTCGAGGACGCCGGGGCCTTCGTCGAGGCGACGGACCACGTCACGCTCGGAGACGATGCCGTCGACCGACTTGCCGTCGACGCTCACGATCAGGGCACCCACGTTGTGCTGGGCCAGGGCGGCGACCAGGTCGCGCACCGTGGCGTCTGGTGCGATGGTGACCACCTCGAAGCTCGGTTTGGACCGGAGGACGTCGTTGATGCGCATGAAGGCTCCCTTTTCGCTGGTGTCTCAGCCGTCACGCTAGTGGGGTCGCGCAACGTTGAACAAGAGGCGTCCGACCCTCGTCCACCTGGCAGCTATCCGAGGGGTGGCTCGTCGATGACCTGGCTGCGCCGGTGGGAGCGAAGGTCGGCGACCGAACCTGGTCCGAAGCGCTCGTCGTCAGGGTCCTCGCCGTCGCCCAGAGCGCCGAGGAAGGACAGCGCGGCCTCGTGGAGGTGGCCGTTGGTGGCCATCACGTTGCCGCCGAACGGACCCGGCGTGCCGTCGAGCGAGGTGAAGCGCCCCCCGGCCTCTCGCACGATGACGTCGAGGGCCGCCATGTCGTAGACCGCCAGCTCGGGCTCCGTCGCGATGTCGACAGCACCCTCGGCGAGCAGCATGTAGGACCAGAAGTCGCTGTAGGCGCGGGTGCGCCACACCCGGCGCGAGAGCGCCAGGAAGTCGTCGAGCCGGCCGCGTTCCTCCCAGCCGTGCAGTGAGCCGTAGGACAGCGAGGCGTCCTCGAGGCGGCGTACGTCGGAGACCTGGCAGCGGGTCGCCTTGAGCAGCGACCGTCCCGTCCACGCCCCGTTGCCGACCGATCCCCACCAGCGGCGTTGCAGCGCCGGCGCCGACACGACTCCGAGCACGACCTCCTCGTCGACGACCAGCGAGATCAGGGTCGCCCAGACGGGCACGCCGCGGACGAAGTTCTTGGTGCCGTCGATCGGGTCGATGATCCAGCGACGCTGGCTGTGCCCGGTCGAACCGGTCTCCTCGCCGGTGACGGCGTCGCGGGACCGGGCGCGGGAGAGAGTACGCCGAATGCCGTCCTCGACCGCCTGGTCGGCATCGGTGACCGGGGTCAGGTCGGGCTTGCTCATGACGTGCAGGTCGAGTGCCTTGAACCGGGCCGAGGTCAGTGAGTCGGCGTCATCGGCGAGGATGTGCGCGAGCCGCAGATCGTCGGTGTAGTCGGTGGCCATGACCACAGGCTATTGCCCGCACCCGTGCGAACCCGCGCAGGACGGCGGTTTCGACACGTGGGTCCTAGCACCTTCGTACACAGGTTTTCGTCAGGTTGCGCCGTTAGCGTGGCCGCCATGGAGATCAACGGTTTGCCCCTGCACCCCCTCGTCGTGCACGCGGCAGTCATCTTCGTGCCGCTCGCGGCCCTGGCGGCGCTGGCCTACGCGCTCGTGCCGAAGTGGCGGTGGGCGCTGCGTCACCCCTCGCTCGCCCTCGCCGTCGTGGCGGCCGCGTCGACCCAGGTGGCCTCCCTCTCGGGCGAGAGCCTCAGAGACGACCGCGGGCTGTTCACGCCCGCGGTGGAGACCCACGAGCTGTGGGCCGGGCGGATGCTCTACTCGGTGTGGGTGCTGGCCGGCCTCGTCGCGGTCGCCTGGTGGGCGCTGCCGCACGTCACCGCCCTGGCCGGCCGGAAGGACAGGGAAGCCCGGGTCGGTGCCCTGGTGATCCCCCTGACGGTGCTGTTGCCGCTCGCGGCCCTCGTGACGCTGTTCCTGGCCTACAAGACCGGCGATGCCGGTGCCAAGGCGGTCTGGGGCTAGTACTGGTCCTCGGAGCCGCGCTCGCGCGCGGCCAGCAGCCGACGAAACGACAGCACCCGGTCGACGTCGGCCGTGCCGGCCGTGACGGCGTCGTCCAGGCCACACTCCGGCTCGTCCTCGCCGTGGGTGCAGCCGCGGGGGCAGTCCTCGGTCATCTCGTCGAGGTCCGGGAACGCCTCGATCAGGCTCTCGGGGTCGACGTGGGCCAGCCCGAAGGACCGGATTCCAGGGGTGTCGATGATCCAGCCCCCGCCGGGCAGCGCCAGCATGTAGGCGCTCGTCGAGGTGTGCCGGCCCCGGCCGGTGACCGCGTTGACGACCCCGACTCGGAGGTTGGCGTCCGGCACCAGGGCGTTGACCAGGGTCGACTTGCCGACGCCGCTGTGGCCGATGAGCACGCTCGTGCGCCCCACCAGCTGCTCGCGCACCTGCTCCAGGTCGCCGCCGCGCTGCGTCACGACGTACGGCACGCCCAGGGACCGGTAGGTCGACAGCAGCGTCTCCGGGTCGGCCAGGTCGGACTTGGTCAGGCACAGCAGCGGCTGCATCTTCGAGGCGTACGCCGCGACGAGCGCGCGGTCGATGAGACGCGGGCGCGGTTCGGGGTCGGCCAGGGCCGTCACCACCACCAGCTGGGAGGCGTTGGCCACGATGACGCGCTCGACGGGGTCGTCGTCGTCCGCCGTCCGGCGCAGCGTGGTGGTGCGCTCGTGCACCTCGACGATCCGGGCGAGGGTGTCGGCGGTGCCGGAGACGTCGCCGACCACGCGGACCCGGTCACCGACCACTACGCCCTTGCGGCCCAGCGGGCGGGCCTTGACGGCCATCACGGTGCGGTCCTCGATGAGCAGGGTGAGTCGCCCGCGGTCGACGGTGACGACGACCCCGTCGACGGCGTCGTCGTAGGTGGGCCGGTCCTTGGTGCGTGGTCGGGTGCGGCGTCGGGGGCGGTCGTAGTGCTCCTGGTCGTTCAGGTCGTAGCGGCTCATCCGGGACTCACACCAGGCCGGCCCAGAAGCCCGGGAAGTCGGTGAAGGTCTTGGCCGTGGTGGTCACGTTCTCCACCAGGACGTCGTCGACCGCGGCCCCGAGGATCACTCCGGCATGGGCCATCCGGTGGTCGGCATAGGTGCGGAACGTGCCGCCGTGCAGGGGGGAGGGCCTCAGCGAGAGGCCGTCGGCGTGCTCGGTGACATCGGCCCCGAGCCGTCCGAGCTCGGTGGCGAGCGCTGCCAGCCGGTCGGTCTCGTGCCCCCGGATGTGCGCGACGCCGCGCAGGTGCGACGGTGTCTCGGCCAGCGCGCACAGCGCCGCCACCGCGGGGGTGAGCTCACCGACGTCGTGCAGGTCCAGGTCGACCCCCTGGAGACGTTCGGGGCCTGTCACCCGCAGGCCGGTGTCGTCCAGCGTCACCGAGCAGCCCATCAGCGCCAGGATCGAGCGCAGCTCGTCACCGGGCTGGGTCGTGGTGGCGGGCCAGTCGCGCACCAGCACGGTTCCGCCGGAGAGCGCGGCGAGCGCGAGGAACGGGGCGGCGTTGGACAGATCCGGCTCGATGTCGTGGTCGACGGCCGCCACCGGCCCCGGTGCGACCGACCACCGGTCGGCGACCGAGTCGTCCACGACCACGCCGTGCTCGCGCAGCATCGCGATCGTCATCTCGATGTGGGGCAGGGAGGGCACCGGCCTGCCGTCGTGCCGGACGTCGACACCCTGGTCGAACCTCGCTCCGGCGAGCAGCAGCGCGGAGACGAACTGCGAGGAGCCGGACGCGTCCATGGTGACCGTCCCGCCGCGCACCGATCCGGTGCCGGTGATCTCGAACGGCAGCGTGTCCCCGTCTGAGACCGCCACCCCCAAGGAGCGCAGAGCAGCGAGCACCGCGCCGATCGGCCTGGTCCGCATGTGGGGGTCGCCGTCGAAGCCGATCCGGCCGGTCGAGAGTCCCGCGATCGGTGGCACGAAGCGCATCACCGTGCCGGCGAGCCCGCAGTCGACCGACGCGTCGGCGCGGAACTCGCCGGGCGTCACGACCCAGTCGTGCGTGCTGGTGTCGACCGCGGACCCCAGGGCGGTGAGTGCCTGGGCCATCAGCGCGGTGTCGCGCGAGCGCAGGGCCCGGCGTACGACGCTGGGGCCGTCGGCGATCGCTGCCAGGACGAGCGCGCGGTTGGTCAGTGACTTGGAGCCCGGCAGCGAGACCTGCAGATCCACCGGAGCGCGCACCCGCGGAGCCGGCCACGGGTCGGCCACGGGAACCTCGAGCGTCGTCACAGGCGGAACCCTACCGAGCGAGGGCGCTCGGGGTGCTCGGCGAGTCGGTCAGGTCAGCTGGGCCTTGGCGAGCTTGGCCTCGCGACGCGCGTCCTTGGCCAGTCGGCGCGTCTCCTTCTTGGCGGTCGTGGCTGCGTGCTTGGCCCGCCAGGCGAGCCCGGGCTTGCCGTCGGTGTCGACGCCGGCCAGCAGGAGCCCGCCGAAGACGGACAGGTTCTTGAAGAAGTTGAGCCGCTGGGCGGTGCGGGTCGCCGGGTCGCTCTCCTCCCAGAACCGGTGTCCGGCCAGGGTGGTCGGGACCAGGCTGGCTGCCAGCACGGTGGACGACAGCCGCGGCGCGCGACCGGTGGCCAGAGCAGCGGCGCCGCCGAGCTGGACGGCGGCGTTCAGCCGTACGAGCGTCTTGGGGTCCTGCGGGATGGGCAGGCTCGGCGCCACCTTCTGCGCCAGTGGGACCAGCCGGTCGGTGACCTTGCTGGCCCTCGCGGCGGCCGCGTCGGCGTTCTTCAGGGCGCCGTAGGCCCCCACGAAGAAGATCGAGGCGAGCATCGGGCGGGCAACGGTTCGCATCAAGGTCATGGCCCATTCATACCCGATAGGGCGAACCGTCATGCCCGTTGCCCGTTGCCCGTGGACCGAACGCTGCGCTGCGCTACGGGTCAGGGCAGGCGGGCGGTGTTGTTGCTGGGGTCGGCATCGGTGAAGCCGTTGGCGGTGACCTTGTAGTCGGCACGCCAGGCGGTGGTCGGCAGGCCGATGAACTGGACCGGGCCGATCTCGGTGTCGGCGGTGAGCTGGCAGGTCACGGTGCTCCCGCTCAGCGAGCAGCCGTCGGGGACGTGCGTGATGAACCTCAGGCCGGTGATCGAGATCGTCAGCGTCGCGGAGCCGGCGGGGTCGATGCCGCGCACGTCGCCGAAGATGTCGTGCTCCAGGCCGCTCACCGAGCCACGCGCCGTCACCCGCAGGTCGTAGCGGACGTTCACCGTGATGGTGCCCGTGGAGGTGCCGCCGCGCGGGTCGGTGGCCGTGTAGGTGACGGTGTCGGAGCCGCCCCGGAAGTCTGCGTTCGGCGTGTAGACGACCGTGCCGCCCTCGATCACCGCGGTGCCCCGAGCGGGGTTCGACACGGCACTGAGCGTGATCTTGTCACCGTTGGCGTCGCTGTCGTTGAGCAGAGGGCTGATCGTCACCGCCTTGCCAGGATCGGTGGTGGCCGTGTCGGCGACGGTGGTGGGCGGGGAGTTGGTCACGGAGAGGTTGACGGTGCCGCGCGCCCGGCCGCCCTGGTCGTCGACGATGACATAGCTGAACGTGTCGGCGCCCGCGAAGTCGCCGCGGTAGTCGTAGCGGAGCTTGTCGTCGACGATCCGGACGGTGCCGCCGCCGGCGTCGGTCACCTCGACGATGCGCAGGGCGTCGCCGTTGGGGTCGGTGTCGTTGGCCAGGACGTCGATGGTGCGGGTGTTCTCGGACTTGGCCGCGAACGACAGGGTGTCGGTGACCGCCACCGGTGCACCGTTGGTGACCTCGACGGAGACCGTGCCTCGGCTGGTGCCGCCGTCCCCGTCGGTGGCGACGTAGCCGATGGTGTCGGTGCCGTGGAAGCCGTCGGCAGGGGTGTAGGCGAGCTGGTCGCCCTCCTGGGTCACCACGCCCTTGTTGGCACTGCGCGCATCGAAGCTGGCGATGCTGAGGGCGTCGCCGTTGGGGTCGGAGTCGTTGGCCAGCACCGGGATCAGGATGCGCTGACCATCGCTGGTCGCCGTGTCGTCCGTGGCGCTCGGTGCAGCGTTGCGCACGGTGATGCGCACGGTGGCCGTGGCGGTGCCGCCCTGACCGTCGGAGATCGTGTAGTCGAAGCTGTCGTCGCCCTTGAAGCCGGCTCCGGGCGCGTAGTAGGTCAACGAACCGTCGTCCTGGATCCGCACCGACCCGTTGCTCGGGTCCTCGGTGGACACGATGGTCAGGGGGTCGCCGTTGGGGTCGGTGTCGTTGGCCAGCACGTCGATGCTGACCTCGGTGTTCGTGTCGGTCGTGGCCGCGTCGTCGCGCGCGATCGGCCGGCCGTTGTCCACCGTGACGGTGACCTCGGCGGTGTCGGTGCCGCCGTGACCGTCGGTGGCGGTGTAGTCGAACCGTGCGGTGCCCGAGAAGCCGGCCGGTGGGGTGTAGCGCACCTGGCCGTCCTCGAGGTCGACCGTGCCGTGGTCGGGGGCACCGAGGGCGCTGATGCTGAGCACGTCGTCGTTGGGGTCGCTGTCGTTGGCCAGGACGTCGATCAGGGTCGAGGTGCCGTAGGCCGTGGTCGCGGTGTCGTCCTCGGCGGTGGGCAGGCCGTTGCGCACGGTGACAGCAACCGTGGCCGTGTCGGTGCCGCCGTTGCCGTCGGACACGGTGTAGTCGAACGTGACCTGACCCGAGAACCCGACGGGCGGCGTGTAGCGGACCTGGTCGCGCAGGATCGTGACGAGACCGCGGACGTTGCCCTGCTTCCCGACCGGCTCGGTCACGTCGGTGATGGTGAGGCTGTCGCCGTTGGGGTCGGTGTCGTTGGCGAGCACGTCGATGTCGACGTCCGTGCCGTGGTCGGTGGTGGCCTCGTCGTCGCGCGCCGTCGGAGCGGCATTGGCGACCGCGATGGTGACCGTGGCGACGCTCGAGACTCCGCCGGCGCCGTCGGTGAGCCGGTAGGTGAAGGTGTCGATGCCCGCGAACCCGGCATCGGGGGTGTAGCGGACGGTGCCGTCGCGGTTGGGGGCGGCCGAGCCGTGGGCCGGCTGGTCGACGATCTGCGGGAGCAGTCGCTGCGAGGTGCCGGGGATGTTGGCGTCGCTGTCGTTGGCGAGCACGTCGATGTCGAGACGGGTGGCGGTGTCGGTGCTCGCGCTGTCGTCGACGGCGACGGGATCGGCGTTGCCGACGGTGATCGAGACCGTCGCGAGCCCGGACCGGGCACCCGAGGAGTCGGTGACCCGGTAGGTGAACGAGTCGGCCCCGGCGTAGCCGGCAGCCGGGGTGTAGGTGATGGTGCCGTCGTCGTTGACCGTGACCGAGCCATGGTCCGGATCACCGACCACGGCCGGGGTGAGCCCGTCGCCGTTGGCGTCGGAGTCGTTGGCCAGGACATCGACGGTCACGGGCTGGTCGGTGTCGGTGGTCGCACTGTCGTCTCGGACTACGGGGGCCGCGTTGCGCACCTTGATGGTGACGGTGGCGAGGTCGGACACGTCCTCGCCGTCACCGGCGCGGTAGGTGAAGGTGTCCTTGCCCGCGAAGCCCGCGTCCGGGGTGTAAGTGACCCTGCCGTCGGCGGTGACCTCGACAGAGCCGTTGGCCGGCTGGGCCGCGATCTGCGCCGTCAACGGGTCGCCGTTGGGGTCGGTGTCGTTGGCCAGGACGTCGACGGTCACTGGCTGGTCGGTGTCGGTGCTCGCCCTGTCGTCGGCGGCGACCGGTGCGGCGTTGCGGACCGTGATGTCCACGGTGGCCGGAGCGCTCTGGTCGGCTCCGTCGGTGGCGACGTAGGTGAAGCTGTCGACACCCTTGTAACCCGGGTTGGGGGAGTAGGTCACGGTGCCGTCGTCGTTGACGTGGACGCTGCCGTGCCCGGGGCGCGAGGCGATGTCGGCGACGAGGGCGTCGCCGTCCGGGTCGGCGTCGTTGGCCAGCACGGCGATGTCGACGTCGGTGTCGGTGTCGGTGGTGGCGGAGTCGTCAGCGGCGCTGGGAGCCCGGTTGGCCACCGCGATCGTCACCGAACCCCGGTCCTGGCCGCCGTCACCGTCGCCGACCTGGTAGCCGAAGGTGTCGACGCCACGGAAGCCGGGCTGCGGGGTGTAGGAGAGCTGGTTGCCCGACCGGTCGACCTGGCCCCCGTTCGTCGAGCTGCGGTCGAAGTCGTCGATCGACAGGTCGTCGTAGTTGGGGTCGGTGTCGTTGGCGAGGACGGCGACGTCGACCCCGGCGTTGCGGTTGGTGGACTGGTCGTCGGCGACCGCGACCGGCTCGCCGTTGCGGACCGTCACCTGCACGTGCCCCTCGCTGGTCTCGCCCTTCTGGTTGGCCACCACGTAGGTGAAGGTGTCGCGACCTTTGAACTGGTGATCGGGGTGGTAGGTGACGATGCCGGTGCTGGCCGCGCGGGTGAGCGGACCGAGGCGGGCGGCTCCGCGACTGACGCGGCCATGGTCGGGCTGGGACACCCGAAGGAGCTCGAGGTCGCCGTCGAGCGGGTTGGCGTCGTTGGCCAGCAGGTCGAAGGTGACCGGGCCGCCGTCGCTGTCGGGCAGCACGTCCTCGCCGGGGGCGGGGTTGGTTCCCGTCCCGTCGGTGGGCCCGGTGCTCGGCCCGTCGGTGGTGCCGTCGGTGGGCCCGTCGGTCGTGCCGTCGGTCGGAGTGTCGGTGGTGCCGTCGGTCGGACTGTCGGTGGTGCCGTCGGTGGGCAGGTCGGTGGCGCCATCGGTGGGAGTGTCGGTCGCCGCATCGGTCGGGGCGTCGGTCGGGGCGTCGGTGGCGTCGGTCGCCGCGGGGTCCTCGGTGCGTCCGTTGGCGTCGGTGATGGAGCTGCCGGGTCGCCTCTCGGCGACGTTGTCGCCGTTGTTGCCGCCGATCACGCCGGTTGCGACCAGGACGCCGGCGCCCACGGCCGTGACCACGGCTGCGGCGGTGCCGAGCGCCGCGAGCGTGCCCATGCTGCCGGCGACGGCCCCGGCACCCGCTCCTGCCCCTGCTCCGGCGCCTGCTCCGGCGCCGGCCCCGGCACTGTTGCCCGTGACCGCGTCGCGAGCCCGGCCGATGACGCCGAGGACGCCGGCCTTGGCGGCCACGCCGGAGGCACCGGCGAGGTAGGCCGCGCCGGCCGTGCCGAGGAGCAGCGGCGCGAGGATCGCGGAGAGGTTGGAGTTGACCTCGGACAGCTCGAGGTAGATCGCCATGCACTTGCGGCACTCGTCGAGGTGGGCCTCGACCTTGCCGGCGTCGCGCTTGGAGACGCCCTTGCGGATGTAGGCGCCGATGTGTTGGTTCGTCCAGCGACACTCGTCCTCGTCGAGCTCCTGGGCGTGCATGTTCAAGAACGCCTGGCGCAGGCCCTCACGAGCACGGTAGGCCAGCGCGGACACCGAGTTGGGGCTCATGCCCAGCAGCTCGGCCACCTCGGCCGGCTTGGCACCCTCGACCTCGGTGTGCCACAGCACCAGCTGCCAGCGTTCGGGCAGCGAGGCGAAGGCCTTCGCGGCCGCGGCGTTCTCGAAGCCCTCGACCGCGGTGTCGCGGAACGGGATGCCGGGGTCGAACGCCTCCATGTCGTCGGTGGTGGTGAGGCGCGACGTCGAGCGGATGCGGTCGACGTGCAGCCGGCGTACGGCCGTCAGCAGGTAGGCGCGGAACGCGACATCGGGTCCGCCACCGCGCTGGAGCACCACGAGCACCTTGGCGAACGCGTCGGACACCAGGTCGTCGACGTCCCCGTGTGACACCAGCTGGCGCGCGAGCCTGCGCGCGGCCGCGACATGGCGCTCGAAGAGCTCTCCGTAGGCGGACACGTCGCCGCCCCGGACGGCCGAGATGAGCTCGGCGTCGCCCGGTCCGTCGATGCGCTGGAGAGTGCTCACACCTATTCAACGGTCTTCAGAGGATTTGGTGACGCCAGTTTAGGGGTCGGTCTTCGCTCAGGTGCGCAAACAAAAAGTTTTGAAAGTCGCGTCATGGACTGCGGGGACGACCGTTTCCTCAGTGGGAGTCGCCCAGACAGGGCGAAACTCGGAGACCGAGGGAGGCAAAACCGTGGGACTTTTCGCGACTCGCACTCGTCGCACCGCCACGGTGGATCCCGAGGCAGGGCGGGCGCTGTCCGATGGCGAGCGGTTGGGATTGCCGCCACGCTTCGAGGCAGTGGGAGAGGCCCTCGCCTCGGGATCCGGCTCCGTCGAGGCATGTTCGGTCCTGGGCTGGGAGCTCGCCCAGGACGGTGCATCCCTCCAGGAGGTGCTGGATGCTCTCCGGGCCACGTCGCTCGAAGTGGTCGGCCAGGAGCCGCACTTCGAGGACATCGCGGCTCTCTGCGGAGCGTGGAGCGAGTCCACGCTTGCCTATCTTCACCAGATGTCCTGCGAGGACCCGATGACCGGGCTTGCCTCGCTGGCGCACGTGCGCACCCGCCTCTCTGAGCTGTACCGGGGAGAGCTCAGGGCGGAGGGCAGCACGCAGGAACGGTTCGCGCTCGTCGTGGCCGACCTACCGGACGACGCCGGGCTCGGGCCCGCGTCCGACGGACATCTCAACCGCGCGATGCGGTTGGCGCGGCTGGGCGATGCTGCCCGGACGGTCTTCGCCGGCACCGAGACCCTCGGTCGCCTCGGAGAGAACCGGATCGTCGTCGTGGTCGCCAGAAGTTCCCGTCTCGGTCGGCGTGTCGCGCTGCTCCGACGGCTGCTGGACCAGCTCGACCTGTCGGGTCAGCCGGCTCGGGTCTGGATCGAGGGCCTTCCCCCGACCGACGACGGCGCCGCCATGCTGCTCGACGAGCTCGCCCGCCCCTGACCGGTCAGGTCACAGCTTCGCGAGTGCCTCGCGCAGCCCCTTCTCCGCTTCGTCGCCGAGCTTCTTGAACGCCGGCGCCAGCAGCGGCGCGACATACTTCGCGACGCCCTTGAACTCGAAGTCGGCCGTGTAGGTCACCGACGTGCCGCTGCCGTCGGGCGTCATCACCATCGTGTCGTGGGCGACGACCGTCTTGTTCTCGCCCCGTAGCGCGAACGTGGTGTCGGGCGTCCGCTCGACCACCTCGTAGGTCAGCTCGGTCTGGCGCCCGGCGAAGGACGAGGTGTTCTGGTAGGTCGTGCCCGGACCTCCGTCGCCCTGGATCAGGGTCGTCCGCACCGTGCCCGGATCCCACTCGTTGGTGGTCGTGAAGTCGCTGAGGTAGCCGAACACGGTCGCCGGCGACGCTGTCGTCACCACAGTGCGCTGAATCTTCACGCGATCCTCCTGGTGGGCTGTCGGTCCAGCGTACGTACCCACCCCCGAGGACCTCGGACGGCTAGCCTGGGTGCCATGTGCGGTCGCTACGCCTCGTCTCGCAAGCCCGAGGACCTGATCGAGGAGTTCGAGATCACCGACTCGCGAGTCGGCGTACCCCTGGAACCCGACTACAACGTGGCGCCCACCAAGGAGGTGTACGCCGTCATGGAGCGGCCGCCGTCGCAGGACCGCTCCGCTCCGGCCGAGCGCCAGCTCCGGACGCTCAGGTGGGGCCTGGTCCCGTCGTGGGCCAAGGACCCGTCCATCGGCAACCGGATGATCAACGCCCGGATGGAGACGGTGGCCGAGAAGCCGTCGTACCGCCGGGCCTTCTCCTCGCGTCGCTGCCTGCTGCCGGCCGACGGCTACTTCGAGTGGTACCCCACCACGGAGACGACGAAGGCCGGCAAGCCGGTCAAGCAGCCGTTCTTCATCCACCCCGTCGACGGTGGCGTCCTGGCGATGGCCGGGCTCTACGAGATCTGGAAGGACCCGACCCGGGAGGAGGACGATCCCGACCTCTTCCGCTGGACCTGCACGGTGATCACCACCGACGCCGAGGACTCCCTGGGCCACATCCACGACCGGATGCCGCTGATGGTCACGCCGGAGCGCTGGGCCGACTGGCTCGACCCCACCATCTCGGGCAAGGACCGCCTGCTGTCGCTGCTGGTGCCGGCCGCCCCCGGCCTGCTGGAGGCGTTCCCGGTCTCCACCGCCGTCAACAACGTCCGCAACAACGGCCCCGAGCTCGTCGCGGCCCTCCCGATCACAGACTGAGGCCGCCATGACCACGACGCGCACGATCGCCACCCCGGCGGGCGACGCGCGCCTGCTCACCCATCGCGCCCGTACGCCGATCGCCACCCTGCTGCTCAGCCACGGCGCCGGCAACGGCATCGACACCCCTGACCTGGTCGCGCTCGCGGACGGGCTGCCGCGCCAGGGGGTCAGCGTGGTGCTGCTCGAACAGCCCTGGAAGCTGGCCGGTCGCAAGGTGGCGACCCCGCCCGCGACGCTCGACGTGGGACTGACGGCGGCGGCCGCCACCCTGCGCGTCCGCCCGCCCCTGGTCGTCGGCGGTCGCTCAGCCGGCGCGCGCTCGGCTGCCCGCTGCGCAGCGTCGCTCGGCGCGGCCGGGTGCCTGGCCCTGGCCTTTCCGCTCCACCCGCCCGGCCGACCGGAGAAGTCGCGGGTCGACGAGCTCACCGGCGCCGGGGTGCCGACGCTGGTGATCCAGGGGGAGCGGGACACGATGGGGCGCCCCGAGGAGTTCCCCGGAGGAGTCGACCTCTGCCCGGTGCCGGGCGCCGACCACTCGTTCCGGGTCCCGAAGCGCGGTGAGCTGTCCCAGGACGAGGCGTTGGCCATCATCGTCGAGGCCACGCTCGAGTGGCTGGTCCGTGACATCGCCGGCAGCCCGGCCTGATCCCGGCCCGGCAGCGCCGACCGGTCCGAGGAACGACCGGGGGAATGAGAGTGCGGGGGGACGTGTTGACCCAGATGTGCCAGCCCTGCTCACTCGTCCCGAAACCGCGCCAGCCGACTCCCGGCTACTCTGGGAGACGATGACTGAGACCTTGAACGGGGCTTTCGACGTCCCCGAGAACGAGACCGACGAGCAGCGCTCCGCGCGTTTCGAGCGCGACGCGTTGCCCTACCTCGACCAGATGTACTCCGCCGCCATGCGGATGACCCGCAATCCGCAGGACGCCGAAGACCTGGTGCAGGAGACCTTCGCCAAGGCCTACTCGGCCTTCCACCAGTTCCGGCCGGGCACCAACCTGAAGGCGTGGCTCTACCGGATCCTGACGAACACCTTCATCAACACCTATCGCAAGAAGCAGCGCGAGCCGCAGAAGTCGATGTCCGAGGACGTCGAGGACTGGCAGCTCGCCCGTGCCGAGTCGCACACCGCCACCGGCCTGAAGTCCGCAGAGATGGAAGCGCTGGAGCACCTCCCAGACTCCCAGGTGAAGGACGCCCTGCAGCGTCTGCCCGAGGAGTTCCGTCTGGCGGTCTACCTCGCCGACGTCGAAGGATTCCCCTACAAGGAGATCGCCGAGATCATGGACACCCCGATCGGCACTGTGATGTCGCGGCTGCACCGGGGCCGCCGCCAGCTGCGCACCATGTTGGAAGGCTACGTCCGCAACAACGACCTGCTGACCGCAGCCGGGGAGGCGAGCCGGTCATGAGCCAGAGCGACCCCACCAACTCCGAGTGCGTCGACTACCTCGAACGCATCGTCTACCTGCTCGACAACGAGCTCGACGAGGCCGAGTGCTCCGAGGTGCGCGTGCACCTCGAGGAGTGCGGACCCTGCCTGCACAAGTACGACCTCGAGCGCACGGTGAAGGCGGTTGTCGCGCGCTCCTGCTCCGAGTCGGCGCCCGACGGCCTTCGTGACCGGGTGCTGTTCCAGGTGCGTCAGGTGCAGGTCCGCATCACCGAGTCCTGAGCCTCCCGATTGGCGGCATCCCTCAGCCACCTGAGAGGATGACGTGATCGTCGAGTGCAGACGGCACTGATTCCAGGAGGAACACCATGGGCAAGACCGGCCGAAAGCGCCGCGCTCGCAAGAAGAAGGGCGCAAACCACGGCAAGCGCCCCAACGCCTGAGCGCATCATGCATCGTGAACCCCCAGCCACTGGCCGGGGGTTCGCTGCATTTCCCGACCTGTCGCAGATGTACAGGCAAATCCCGCCGACCTGTCGCAGATGTACATCGAAATCGCATCGACCCGTCGCAGATGTGCACACTGAACCCATGGACGCCAGCCGGACCTTCAGCGTGACCGACGCCGACACCGCGATCGCAGTGGGCTCGGGATCTCTCCCCGTGCTCGGCACCCCCCGACTGCTCGCCTGGTGCGAAGCCGTGACCTGCTCGGCCGTCGAGGCCACGCTGCCCGCAGGATCGACCAGCGTCGGCACCCGCATCGCCCTGGAGCACCTGATCGCGTCCCCGGTCGGCGCCGACGTGACGGTCAGCGCCTCGGACGTGTACGTCGACGGCCGGCTGGTGCGGTTTGCGGTCGCCGCCCGGCACGCCGACGGCAAGCTCGTGGGATCGGGTGAGGTGACGCGGGTGATGGTCGACGCCGAGCGGTTCATGAGCCGCCTGCGCTGACGGGCGGACCACCGCGGACCCGGAGTGTCGGCGGACGATGCCACGATGGCCGGACACACAACCGTCGACTCGGAGGAAGCGCATGGCAGAGGTGCTGTTGTTCCATCACGCTCAAGGACTGACCAACGGGGTCGAGGCGTTCGCCGAGAGTCTCAGGCAGTCCGGTCACACGGTGCACACCCCTGATCTCTTCGACGGGCGGGTCTTCGACGACCTCGAGCAGGGGGTGGCTCACGCGAAGTCGATCGGCTTCGGCCGCATCCTCGAGCGAGCCGGTGAGATCGCCTCCGGGCTGCCGGCCGAGCTGGTCTACGCCGGGTTCTCGATGGGAGTTCTCGCCGCGCAGATGCTGGCCCAGCAGCGCGCGGACGCGCGGGGTGCTCTGCTGGTCGACGCGTGCGTGCCGCCGACCGAGTTCGGGCCGAGCTGGCCGGACGGCGTGCCGGTGCAGGTGCACGGCATGGACGCCGACTCGTGGTTCGTCGACGACGGCGATCTCGCGGCCGCCGAGGCACTGGTGGCCGCCGCGCCCGACGCCGAGCTGTTCCTCTATCCCGGTGACCAGCACCTCTTCGCCGACAGCAGCCTGCCAGCGTTCGACGAGGAAGCCGCTGGGCTGTTCACCGAGCGGGTGCTCACGTTCCTGGCTCGCCTCTGACGAGCGGGGAGCCCCCCGTCAGTAGTCGAGCCGGAACGCCCACAGGCAGACGTCGCGCCCTGGTGTCCAGTCCTTCGCGGGCGTCCTCACGAAGCCCAGCCGCCCGTAGATCCGGTGCGCGCCGGTCATCTCCTCCATGGTCGACAGCGCCATGGCATGGTCGCCGGCGGCCTGCGAGCGGGCCAGGCAGTGGCGCACCAGCGTCTCCCCGAGACCGCGGCCGCGAGCGCTCGGGTCGACAGCCAGCATGCGGAACTCGCCCTCGCCGTCCTGCGCGACCTCGCGGTGCCCCGAGCCCGCGGGGCAGTAGGTCACGGTGCCCAGCAGGAGGCCGTCCTCGAGGGCGACCCACACCTCGGAGTCGTGGGCGCGGCCGGCGGTGTCGCGCAGCTCGTTGACATAGTCGGCCTCGACAGGGATGAACCCGCCGTCCACGTAGACAGCCACGATGAGCGCGGCGACGGCGTCGTACTCCGACTCCTCGACCAGACGGATCTCCATCAGACGCCGTAGGTCGCCCGCGGGTAGGCCGCGTCGACGTCGGTGATCACGTTGACGAGGTAGGGCACCCCGGAGTCGAAGGCGCGGTCGATCGCCGGTCCGATCTGTCGCGGGTCGACGACGGTCTCGCCGCCACCTCCCAGGGCCTTGACCACCTCGTCGTACGCCGTGCGCGGAGCGAGGTCGGCGGCGACGTCGTAGCCGTAGATCATCTGCATCGGCCCCTTCTCCAGCCCCCAGGCGGAGTTGTTGCCGCAGATCATCACCACGGGCAGGTTGTGGCGCACCAGCGAGTCGACGTCCATCAGCGAGAACCCGGCCGCACCGTCGCCGAGCAGCAGGACGACCTGGGCCGAGGGGCGGGCGATCCTGGCGGCGATGGCGGCGCCCAGCCCTGCCCCCAGGCAGCCGTAGGGGCCGGGATCGAGCCAGCCCCCGGGGCGCGTGGGCTCCACGAACTTGCCGGCGAAGCTGACGAAGTCACCCCCGTCGCCGATCACCACGGCGTCGTCGGCGAGGCGGGGCACCAGCTCGCCGTAGATCCGGGCGGGGTGGATCGGGTCGGCCTCCGCCGAGAGCAGGGCGGAGTCGCGCTCGGTGGCCGCTGCCACGGTGTCGTGGAGGGTGGCCAACCAAGGCCCCCAGTCGGGCTTGATGCGAACCCGTGCGAGCGCGTCGGCGACCCCGGTGAGGGCCGAGCTCAGATCACCGTGGGTGCTGGCGGCCAGCTCGGCGTGGTGGGAGACCTGCGGGGCCGAGTCTGCGATGTGGACGACCCTCGCGGGGGTGGCGCCGTCCTTGCCGCCGAAGACGCCGTAGCCCAGGCGGAAGTCCAGGGGTGTGCCGACCACGATCACCAGGTCGGCCTGGCTGAAGGCCACGCCGCGCGCCTTGGTCACCAACAGGGGGTGGCCTCCGGGGATCACACCACGCCCCATCCCGTTGGTGATCGCGGGGACCTGAAGGGCCTCGACGAACCTCAGCGCAACCTCCTCGGCGCCGTCGGCCCAGGCGTCGGTGCCGAGCACGACGACGGGTCGCCGGCTGGCGCCGAGGAGGTCGGCGATCCGGGACAGGGCATCGGGATCAGGGGTCTCGCCGCGCTGTGAGCCACCCGCGGGGATCGTCGAGGAGGCCTGGTTGAAGAACTCGTCCATCGGGACGTCGACGAAGACCGGGCCGCGGTGGGACGCACCGGCGACGGAGAAGGCCTCGTGCAGGCCGGCGGTCACGTCGGCGGCGGTCGGGATCGTGCGGGCGAGCTTGGAGACGGGAGCGAGGATCGGCGGATGGTCGAGCTCCTGGAGGCTTCCCATGCCCCAGCGGTTGTCGGGCGCACGACCTCCGACCACGACGAGGGGTGAACCCGCGAACTTCGCCTGTGCCACGGCGCTGACGCCGTTGGTGATGCCCGGGCCCGCGGTCAGCACGGCGAGGCCGGGGGAGCGGGTGAGCTTGCCGGTCGCCTCGGCGGCGAAAGCGGCGGTCTGCTCGTGGCGTACGTCGAGGAGGCGCATGGGCGGGTCGGCCGTCACGGCTCCGTCGTACATGGGGAACACGTGGGCCCCGGACAGGGTGAACATGGTCTGCACCCCGTGGGCGCGGGCCACGGCCACCGCGAGCTGGCCGGCATGACCGGCGACGGGCTCGCCCTCGGACGTGGTCGACTGACTGCTTGCATCACTCATGCGTGCAGGTTAGCCGGAGCCACCGAGCATCAGGACTGCGTCGTCGCAGCGTCGGTGAAGTAGAACGGGTTGGTCGCCCGGAGTGCCTCGACGAGGGTCAGGAGCAGATCGGCACGACAGGCCGGCTGGCGCGGCTGGAGCAGCGTGAGGGCGAGGTAGAGCGCCCGCAGGAAGGACTCCGGGTTGCCCGTGGTCAGGAACGGGTCGACGTCGTGGTGCGGGGGGCGTCCCGCCACGGCGGCCAGCCGGGCCACCCACGGCTCGAGCACCGACAGGGGCACGAGATCGCGGCGCAGGATCGCCATCGTCGCCGCAGCAAGCCGGTCCGGCTCACCGTGGGTGAACACCTGCTCGACCGGGAGGAGCACCCGGTCGGCGATGACGTCGAGCAGCACGGTGAGCTCGGGCTTGCCGATGTGCGGAGAGGCCGCGAGCGCAGCGATGGCGTCGGCTCCGTGGGCGATCGCGTGGGCCCACCCACTGCCGGGGACGTAGCCACGCAGGTCCTTCTCACGGACATACCAAGTGGTCAGCCGGTCACCCCACTCGAGGACCTTGTCTGCCGGGAGGCGGTCGAGCTGGTTGGCGCGGGTGATGCAGCCGGCCAGCACCAGCACCGAGAAGGCCCGGCGGAACACCGAGTCGGTGTCCTGCTCGCCGAGTCCGACGGAGAGCCCGGCCACCATCCCGTCTCCCAGCCCGGCCAGCAGGTCGTCGTACACCCCACGCCCGATCCAGGTCGCCAGCGTGGGGTAGGCGATGCCGTCGCGCAGCTCGGGCTCCGTGGAGCCGAGCATCGAGGTCAGCTCGGCGGTCATGTCACCCAGGGGCCGGTCGGTGGGGACCCGCAGGCCGTCTCGCACCACCCGCTGCCAGAAGGGCGGAGCCGTGGATGCCATGCCCCTCATCCTGCCAGTCCGTTGTCGGAGCCTAGGGTGGAGGGCGTGCCGTCGCTCATCGAACTGGTGCGAGCCCATACCGACCTCGCCGACGAGGACGTCTCCCACCTGCACCTGCTGCTGGCCGACTGGCAGATCATCGCCGACCTCTCGTTCGCCGATCTGGTGCTGTGGCTGCCCGACCGTGAGGGAACCGGCTTCTGGGCAGGTGCGCAGATGCGCCCCACCACCGGTCCGACGGCGTACGTCGACGACGTGGTCGGCACCTTCGTGCCGACCGGGAAAAGGGCGATGCTGGACGCCGCCTGGTCGCAGGGTCGGCTGGTGCGCGACGGCGACCCCGAGTGGCGCGACGACGTGCCGGTGCGGGTCGAGACCATCCCGGTCCGCCGAGCCGACCGCGTGATCGCGGTCGTCGCCCGCAACACCAACCTCCTGGGCGTGCGGACCCCCAGCCGCCTCGAGCTGTCCTACCTCCAGACCGCCAGCGATCTCACCCAGATGATCGCGCACGGCTACTTCCCCTCCAGCGGCCAGCGTTCCGACCACGCCGACTCTCCGCGCGTCGGTGACGGCTTCGTGAGGGTCGACGCGGCGGGCAGGGTGGCCTACGGCAGCCCCAACGCCCTGTCGGTGTTCCGGCGACTGGGGCTCGGCACGGATCTGACCGGGCTCAACCTGGCCGAGCTCACCCGGTCGCTGGTGCCGCCTCGCAGACGTCCTGACGAGGAGACCCTCAGCGCCGTGCTGGCCGGCCGGATGCATCGCGACACCGAGATCCAGACCGACGAGGTCGCGCTCATCCTGCGCTCGATCCCGCTCAGGCCGCAGGGTGACCACATCGGCGGACTGATCCTGTTGCGCGACGTCACCGACCTCCGGCGCCGCGATCGCGAGCTGGTCACCAAGGACGCCACGATCCGCGAGATCCACCACCGGGTGAAGAACAACCTGCAGACGGTGGCGGCCCTGTTGCGCCTCCAGGCCCGGCGGATCGACAACGACGAGGCCAAGTCCGCTCTCGAGGAAGCGGTCCGCCGGGTCGGGTCGATCGCCATCGTCCACGACATGTTGAGCCAGGCCGTCGAGGAGCACGTCGCCTTCGACGACGTCGTGGACCAGCTCACCCGGATGGTCACCGAGGTGAGCGCGGTCGGAGGTCACGTCCGGGTGCGTCGCGACGGCAGCTTCGGCGTCGTCCGCTCCGAGACGGCCACGGCCCTTGCCATGGTGCTGACCGAGGTGCTGCAGAACGCCGTCGAGCACGGGTACGGCGCGGGCGACTCGGGTCAGATCGTCCTGCACGTCCGCAGGCTCGTGGGTCGACTGCACCTGACCGTCGACGACGATGGCCGTGGGCTGCCCGAGGGCTTCGACCTGGACTCCTCGACCAACCTGGGGCTGTCGATCGTGCGGACGCTCGTCGAGTCCGAGCTCGACGGTCTCCTGCAGCTGGGGAACAGGGCGAGTGGCGGCACCCGGGTCGACATCGACCTGCCCGTGGAGTAGCCGGTCAGGCGGTGCGTACGCGCGCTCTGGCGTTGCGACGCTTCAGTGCCCGGCGCTCGTCCTCACTGAGACCGCCCCAGACACCGTGGTCCTGTCCGGCCTCGAGGGCCCAGGCAAGGCACTGTTCGCGCACATCACAGCGACGGCACACCTGTTTTGCCTCCTCGATCTGGAGAATGGCCGGACCGGTGTTGCCGATCGGGAAGAACAACTCCGGATCCTCGTCGAGGCATGCAGAGCGATGGCGCCAATCCACGGGGGAAGATCCCACTTTCTTTCAGCTTTCGGCAGTGCAACGCTGCCATGATCTGGGCACGCTTAGTGAACACGTTCACATGCGCAACGAATAGCGTCGCAAGAAGTCGGCACGTAAACAACCCCCTGGGGAGGTTTCCTCCGTCACAACTACCCTTGCGGGGTGCGACTGAGCCCTGACCCCGACACCCCGACGCCGCTGGTCGTCGCCGCCTGCCTGGCCGCGGTCCAGGGGCTCTTCCTGATCGGGTACGCCGTCCTCGAGACCGCCAGCGTGTCGTCGGGGCGGGTGACGATGGGACTCACCACCGCAGCCTTCTTCCTGATCGCCGGGGTTGCCCTGGTGTGGGGCGCCTGGGCGGTGACCCACGGACGAGGGGTGGCCCGAGGGCCGATCCTGCTGGTCCAGCTGATCCAGCTCGGCCTGGCCTACAACTTCCTCACGTCCGGCACCCTCGTGGTCGCGGTGGTGCTGGCGGTGGTCGCGGTCGTCGTGATCCTCGGCTTCCTCGCTCCGGCGAGCCTCGCGGCCCTCGACCCGGATCGTCGCTGACAGTCGCCCCAAGGTCAGTCGGATCGGGCGAGCGTCGAGCGCATCGCCTCGAGCGACCTGTTCAGGAGCCGGGAGACGTGCATCTGCGAGATCCCGAGCTCGCCCGCGATCTCGGTCTGCGACAGGTGGCGGAAGAACCGGAGCAGCAGGATCTGCTTCTCCCGGGGCGACAGCGCCTCGATCAGGGGCTTGATGGACTCCCGCAGCTCGACGTTGAGGATGGCGTCGTCATCGATGCCCAGGGTGTCGAGCATGGGGGCCGGGCCCTCGTCATCCTCGGAGCCGGCGTCGAGCGAGAACGTGCTGTAGGCGTTGTTGGCCTCGAGGGCCTCCAGGATCTCCTCGACCGAGCACCCGACCCGCTCCGCCAGCTCCGCGGCGGTGGGGGAGCGCCCCAGCGACTGGGTGAGGTCTCCGGTGCACGCGTTGATCTGCATGCGGAGCTCCTGCAGCCGCCGCGGCACCCGGATCGACCACCCCCGGTCGCGGAAGTAGCGCTTGATCTCCCCGATCACGGTCGGGGTGGCGTAGGTCGAGAACTCGACCCCCCGTGCGGGGTCGAAGCGGTCGACGGCCTTGATCAGGCCGATCGTGCCGACCTGGACGAGGTCTTCGTGGGGCTCGCCCCGGTTGCGGAAGCGGCGAGCGCAGTGGTCGACCAATGGGAGGTGCAGGTGGACCAGCTCGTCGCGGGCTCGCCGCCTCGAGTCGTCGCCGGCGGCAGCGTCGTGGAACTGCTCGAAGAGCCGGGCGCTGCGCTGCCGCGCCCGCTCTGCGCTGCCCACCCCCTGTGTTCCGTCCCCCGTGGACCACATCTCAGCCATCGACCGCCGAGTGCATGGTCAGCGACACGGTGACCCGACCGTGCTCGACGCGCTGGGAGGCGTCGGCGGTGAGCGCGCTCAGCACCTGCCAGGCCCAGTCGGAGGGCTCGGTGGGGGTGGGACTGCTGCTCGTCACCTCGACGCTCGCCGTGATGCTGCGAGGCACGAGGTAGAAGTCGGCTGTCAGGTCGGAGTCGGCGTCGGCCATCGGCAAGAGCAGCGAGCACGCCTCGTTGATGGCCATCCGGAAGTCCTCGATGTCCTCGATCGTGAAGTTCGCCCGCGCTGCGAGGCCCGACGCCGCCGTACGCAGCACAGAGACGTAGGCGCTGTCGGCCGGGAGGCGCAACGACACGTCAGAGCGCATGGTCTGGTCCATGCGATTCACCCTAGGGCCTCACCTCCGACGCGCGTCCGACCTGGACCCCTCGGCTGGGGACAGGCGAGCCGCCGGGCAGCCACTGTGCACGCCCTGCGGACTCTGTGCTGGACCAGTCCAGAGGGACCCCAGTCTTTGAGGCAACCCTGGTGGACACCGAGTACCTTCGTTTCCGGGGGGTATAGCCAATCTGCAGACGTCAGTGGGTGGACGCGATGGCCCACTGAGGCCATGTTCAGCCGCTCGTCACAGAGAGGGGCTTGGAATGGTTCCCAGACCGGTCGACGGACGTTCACCCCGTCCCCACGTGCTGGCGCGAGGTCACCTCTTGGTGCGCGCTCTCATCGCCGCCATCATCCTGGCCGCGCTCGCGACACCCGCAGCAGCAGCAACCATCGAAGATGGGTTCTACGGTCACAGGTGCCGCACCTACGCCACCGCCACCAACGAGAACACGGTGACCGCGTTGAGATTGGTGGCCAAGTCTGGTGTTGGTTGCGAGATCGACGTGTGGTCGTTGGAGGCCGGCCGCTGCTACGTCGTCGTCCATGACCGCACGTGGACCCGCGTCGCTGACCCGGCAACGCTCGTCGGCATCCCGGCATCAGTGCCCGCCACCACCTGTGCGCAGGCCCGACAGATCCGCACCAAGGGCGGCCAGCCAGTGCCGCGACTCAACGCCATGCTCGTCAACGCTGCCCGCTACGACGTGCCGCTGCTCATCGAGCTGAGGAACGGCATGGACCCGGCCATCCTCACGCGTCTGCAGGGTGCCGACGTCGCTTGGTACCAAGCGCCGTCGCCCACCTGTCGCCTCGGTGCCATCGACGCGCTGGCAGCAGCAGGGGCGATGGTCGGGATCAAGGACAAGGCCGACTGCCCGATGGCCCCTGAGCAGGTCGCCGCGCACGCGCGGTTCATCGCCGACCACATCGCCGACATCACGACTGACTCGGTGGCTGCCTTCGCGGCGCTGGGGGTGGAGCAGATGCCGATGATGGTCTCGCGGGCCGGCTGGGTCAAGGCGTCGGCTGCTGGTGCGCGCGCGTTCATCGTCAACCACCCGCGACAGGCGGTGGAGTGGTGACTCCCCGGTCGCCGACGGCGCACGGCGGGGGCCCATGACCGGCCCGGACACACCAAGGACGCCGCCCTCAGCCGCTTGCGGACTCTGTCCGGGCTGAGGGGGCGTCCAAGGGGTAAAGTTGCAGGTCAGAGACCTGCGGGAGAGGTCAGGCCTTCTTCGTCGCCCAGAAGATCTCGGCGATCTCGTCGATCTTGGCGAGCAGCTGGTCGGCCACATCGGCGTCCATCGAGCCCTTGGTGCCGGTCGCGCCGGCGAGCTTGGTGGCCTCGTTGACCAGCGTGTGGAGCTGGGGGTACTTCTCGAAGTGCGGCGGCTTGAAGTAGTCGGTCCACAGCACCCAGAGGTGGTGCTTGACCAGCTCGGAGCGCTGCTCCTTGATCAGCACGGCGCGGGTGCGGAAGTCGGGGTCGTCGTTGTCGGCGAGCTTGCCGATGACGGCCTTGATCGACTCGGCCTCGATGCGGGCCTGGGCGGGGTCGTAGACGCCGCAGGGCAGGTCGCAGTGAGCCTGAACGTCAACGGTGGGGGCGAGAAGTCGCGAGAACATCCGGTGGAAGTCCTTCCTGGTCGATCTGGGATGGGATCACTGCGACACTACTCCGCGTGCCGGACACCCGACTCCACCCCTATGGGTTCGCCGTCGTGCACGGGCGGTCGATGCTGCCGACGCTCGTCGACGGCGATCGCCTGTTGGTGCGCCACGGCGCCGACCCAGAGCCGGGCGACCTGGTGGTTGCCCGTTTCGCAGACGGCACCCTCGGGGTGAAACGTGCGGTGGAGCGGCGTACGACGAGGTCCGGCGCTCCCGGCTGGTGGCTGCTGAGCGACAACCCGGAGGAGGGCGTCGACTCGCGGCACCGCGGAGTGGTGCCAGGGTCGAGCATCGTGGCCGTGGTCCGGTTCCGGCTGTGGCCGCTGCGGAGACGGTCGTCGTGACTCTGGCATCATGACCTCCGTCATGGCTGAAGAACTGGGAACCACCGCGCCCTCGTCCGATCACCCCTTCGCGGGGGACGCCGTCTTCGACCTGCACGTCGGCGGCAAGATGGCGATCCGGTCGACGGTGCCGCTGACCGGTCGCGACGAGCTCTCCCTGGCCTACACGCCGGGCGTGGCTCGCGTGTGCGAGGCGATCGCGGCAGATCCCTCGATGACCCAGCACTACACCTGGGTGCCCAACACCGTCGCGGTGGTCACCGACGGCACCGCAGTGCTCGGCCTGGGCGACATCGGTCCCGCAGCGGCGATGCCGGTGATGGAGGGCAAGGCCGTGCTGTTCAAGCAGTTCGGCAACGTCGACGCCATCCCGATCTGTCTCGACACGACGGACGCGGACGAGATCGTCGAGACCGTCGTACGACTCGCGCCGAGCTTCGGAGGCATCAACCTCGAGGACATCTCGGCCCCCCGGTGCTTCGACATCGAGCGCCGGCTCAAGGAGATCCTGGACATCCCGGTGTTCCACGACGACCAGCACGGCACCGCGGTCGTCGTGCTCGCGGCCCTCACCAACGCGCTGCGCCTCACCGGCCGTGAACCGGGCAGCACGCGGGTGGTGATCTCCGGTGCCGGAGCCGCAGGGGTCGCCGTCGCGCGGATCCTGCTGGAGGCGGGCATCCGCGACCTGGCTGTGGTCGACCGACGCGGTGTCCTCAACAACCGACGCGAGGACCTCACACCCGTCAAGTCCGACCTGGCCCGCGACACGGCCGACAACTTCGAGCGCACCGGCTCGCTGGCCGACGTGATGGACGGCGCCGATGTCTACATCGGGGTCTCCGGAGGCACCGTGGCGGAGGAGATCGTGGCCACGATGGCGGCCGACGCGATCATCTTCGGCCTGGCCAACCCCACCCCCGAGGTGCACCCGGACGTCGCCCACCGCCACGCGAGGGTGGTGGCCACCGGACGCTCCGACTTCCCCAACCAGATCAACAACGTCCTGGCGTTCCCCGGCATCTTCCGCGGAGCCTTCGACGCCGGCGCCAAGGCCATCACGGAGGGCATGAAGCTCGCCGCCGCCACCGCCCTGGCGGAGCTGGTGGGCGACGAGCTGACCGAGGACCACATCATCCCCGGTCCCTTCGACCCCCGGGTCGGTCCGGCGGTCGCCGCTGCGGTCGCCGAGGCCGCGCGTCGCGACGCCGTCGTACGCCTCTGAGCCGACCCGCTAGCCTCGGGATCATGTTCGCTGTCTACGCCGACCGGTTCTCACCCGACGACCCCCTGAGCGGCCTGGTGGTGGGTGAGCGGCCCGATCCCGTCGCCCCGGACGGCTGGACCACCGTCACGGTGAAGGCGGCTTCCCTCAACCACCACGACCTGTGGTCGCTGCGGGGCGTCGGGCTCAAGCAGGAGGCCCTGCCGATGATCGTCGGCTGCGACGCGGCCGGCTACGACGAGGACGGCAACGAGGTGGTCGTCCACGCGGTCATCAACGCCCCGGGGTGGACCGGTGACGAGACGCTCGACCCGCGACGCTCCCTGCTCAGCGAGCGGCACCAGGGCACCTTCGCCGACAAGGTGATCGTGCCGATCGGCAACGTCATCCCCAAGCCGGCCTCGCTCAGCTTCGAGGAAGCAGCCTGCCTGCCCACCGCGTGGCTCACGGCCTACCGGATGCTGTTCGTGCAGGGCGACCTGAAGCCGGGCAGCACCGTCCTGGTGCAGGGAGCCGGCGGAGGCGTCGCGACCGCCCTGATCACGCTGGCCCGGGCCGGCGGCCTGACGGTGTTCGCCACCAGTCGCGACGAGGCCAAACGTGCCAAGGCACTCGAGCTCGGTGCCCACGAGGTGTTCGAGCCCAACCAGCGGCTGCCGATCACCGTCGACGCCGTGATGGAGACCGTCGGCAAGGCCACCTGGACCCACTCGGTCCGCTCGCTGAGGCCCGGTGGTCGCATCGTGATCAGCGGTACGACGTCCGGCCCGGCGGTCGACGACGCACAGCTGACCCGCATCTTCTTCCTCCAGCTGAGCGTGATCGGCTCCACCATGGGCACCAGCCAGGAGCTGGCTGCGCTGGTCCGGCTGCTCGACGCCAGCGGTGCCCGTCCGCTGATCGACCGCGTGCTGCCGATGACCGAGGCCCGCGAGGGGTTCGCGGCGATGGCGGCGGGGGACCTGTTCGGCAAGGTCGTGTTCACCCGATGACCCGGCGTCACCTGATCACCGGGGCCGCCTCCGGCATCGGTGCCGCGGTCGCCGACCGCCTGCACGAGCGCGGTGACGAGCTCTGGCTGCTGGTCCGCAGCGAGGAGCGGGCACACCAGCTGACACCGGCGTTCCCGAACGCACGGCTCGTGGTCGCCGACCTCTCCGATCCGGCCACTCTCGAGAAGACGCTGTACGACGCCATGCTGCCGACCGAGCTCGACTCCGTCCTGCACGTCGCCGGGGTCGTCGAGCTCGGACCGGTGGCGGACCAGACGCTCGAGCAGGTCCGCCAGCAGATCGATGTCAACCTGGTCGCTCCGATGGTCCTGACCCGCGTGCTGCTCCCGGCGCTGCGAGCGCGGCGGGGACTGGTGCTGGTGGTCAACTCCGGTGCGGGGCTGTACGCCCACCCCGACTGGTCGGCGTACGCCGCCTCGAAGTTCGGCATCCGCGGCTTCGCCGACAGCCTGCGGGCCGAGGAGGAAGCCCATGGCGTCCGCGTGACCACCCTCTACCCGGGCCGCACGGCGACGCCGATGCAGGCGAAGGTGCACGAGCAGGAGAGTGCCGACTACGACGCCAGTCGGTGGATCCAGCCCGACACCGTCGCCGCGTCGATCCTGCACGTGCTCGACCTGCCCGAGGACGGGACGATCCCGGACCTCACCATCCGCCCGGTCGCCCCGCGCTGACTCAGTCGTCGGGGTCGTCGAGCCGGGCCAGCCAGGTGGCGAACCTCTCCACGGCCGTCTCGAACTCCGGGAAGGTGTCGGTGAACTCCTGAAGGCGCTCCCCGACCCAGGCCAGGGTGAACTCCTCGTCACCCCGCCGCTTCTGGAGCTCCTCGATCCCGCGGTCGGTGAAGTACATCAGTAGTCGTGATGCGAGCTCGGAGCTGACGCGAAGGCGGCGTTGAGGAGCGTGCGCTGCTCCTCCTGGTGCCGTTTGACGGTGCCGACCGACGGCGAGGCCGACTCGGGTCGCGTGACGGCCTCCACCTCGACGTCCAGACCGGGCCAGACGTTGAGCTGGTAGTGCGGCCACGGCCCCATGTTGCGGGGCTCGTCCTGCACCCAACGCACGGTCTTGAGGTTGGGGTACTTCTTGAGCTCCGCGACGATCGCCTCGACCGGTCGGGGGTAGAGCTGCTCGAGGCGCGAGATCGCGAAGCGCGACCCGTCCTCGCGCTTGGCCCGCTCGACCGAAAGGTCCCAGGTGACGCGACCCGAGCAGAGCAGCAGGGTCTCGACCGCGTCGGCATCGACCGTCGGGTCGGAGATCAGCGCCCGGAAGGTGCCCTCGGTGAAGTCGGACGGCTGGGAGGCCGCCTCCTTGCGCTTGAGCATCGACTTCGGGGTGAAGACCACCATCGGACGGTGCTCCTCGCCGAGGGAGTGCTGGCGCAGCAGGTGGAAGTAGGACGCCGGCGTCGACGGCTGGGCCACCACGAAGGCGTCGTCCGCACACATCGTGAGGAAGCGCTCGATGCGAGCGGAGGAGTGGTCGGGGCCCTGCCCCTCGTAGCCGTGGGGAAGGAGGAGTACGACGCCCGACTGCTGGCGCCACTTCTGCTCACCCGCGGAGACGAACTCGTCGATCACGGTCTGAGCGCCGTTGACGAAGTCTCCGAACTGCGCCTCCCACAGCACCAGGGCGTCGGGGCGGGCGACGGAGTAGCCGTACTCGAACCCGAGGGCGGCGTACTCCGAGAGCAGCGAGTCGTAGACGAAGAACTTCGCCTGGTCGTCGGTCAGGGTGCTCAGCGGCGTCCACTCGTCGGCGTTCTTGCGGTCGATGATCGTCGCGAACCGGGACACGAAGGTGCCGCGACGCGAGTCCTGGCCGGCGAGGCGCACGGGTCGCCCGTCCATCAGCAGCGCTCCGAAGGCGAGGATCTCGCCGGTGCCCCAGTCGATGGGACCGTCGGTGATGGCCGCGGCACGCCTCTGCAGCTGGGGCATCACCTTCGGGTGCACCGTGAAGCCGTCAGGCGGGGTGATGTAGGCGTCGGCGATCCGCTTGAGGATCTCCGGGGTGACCGCCGTGCGGGTCTCACCGGGCGACTTCTCGGGATAGTCGGGCACGGTGGTCCACTCGGAGGGCTGGCTGTCGGCCTCGCGGACCTCGGTGAACACCCGCTCCAGCTGCGACTGGTAGTCGCGCAGGACCTGCTCGGCCTCCTCGATCGTGATGTCGCCACGACCGATGAGGGACTCGGTGTAGAGCTTGCGGACCGACCGCTTCTGCTCGATCAGGTCATACATCAACGGCTGGGTGTACGACGGGTCGTCACCCTCGTTGTGACCGCGGCGGCGGTAGCAGACCAGGTCGATCACGACGTCCTTCTTGAACGCCTGACGGTATTCGAAGGCCAGCTGGGCGACCCGGATGCACGCCTCAGGGTCATCGCCGTTGACGTGGAAGATGGGCGCCTGCACCATGCGTGCGACGTCGGTGCAGTAGAGCGAGGAGCGGGAGGAACCGGGCGAGGTGGTGAACCCGACCTGGTTGTTCACGACCACGTGGATGGTGCCGCCGGTGCGGTAGCCCCGCAGCTGGGACAGGTTGAGGGTCTCGGCGACGACTCCCTGTCCGGCGAAGGCGGCGTCGCCGTGCACGAGCAGGGGCAGCACGGGGAACGCGGCGCCCTTGTCGAGGACGTCCTGCTTCGCGCGGGCGATGCCCTCGAGCACCGGGTCGACGGCTTCGAGGTGGGACGGGTTGGCTGCGACGGACACGGCGATCTTGTCGCCCGACCCGGCGACGAACTCGCCCTCGGCGCCGAGGTGGTATTTCACGTCGCCCGAACCCTGCACCGTGCGGGGGTCGATGTTCCCTTCGAACTCACGGAAGATCTGGGAGTACTTCTTGCCGACGATGTTGGCCAGCACGTTCAGGCGGCCTCGGTGCGCCATCCCGATCGCGACCTCGTCGAGGCCCGCCGCGGCTGCCGCCTCGCAGATCTCGTCGAGCACGGGGACGGTGGTCTCGCCGCCCTCGAGGGAGAAGCGCTTCTGACCCACGAACTTCGTCTGCAGGAAGGTCTCGAACGCCTCGGCCTGGTTGAGCTTCAGAAGGATCCGCAGCTGCTCCTCGCGGGGCGGCTTGGTGTGCGGCTGCTCGACCCGCTGCTGGATCCAGTGGCGCTGCTCGGGATCCATGATGTGCATGTACTCGATGCCGGTGGTGCGGCAGTAGGAGTCGCGCAGGATGCCGAGGATGTGGCGCAGCTTCATGAAGCGGCGGCCCTCGCCGCCGAAGGAGCCGGTGGCGAACTCGCGGTCGAGGTCCCACAGGGTCAGCCCGTGGGTCGCGACGTCGAGGTCGGGGTGGCTGCGCTGCTTGTACTCGAGCGGGTCGGTGTCGGCCATCATGTGACCGCGCACCCGGTAGGCGTGGATCAGCTCGAGGATGCGGGCCTGCTTGCTGATCTCGTCGTCGTGGGACGTCGCGATGTCGGCGTGCCAGCGGATCGGCTCGTAGGGGATGCGCAGGGAGCGGAAGATCTCGTCGTAGAACTGCTCCTCGCCGAGCAGCAGTGCGTGGACGCGGCGCAGGAACTCGCCCGACTGGGCCCCCTGGATCACCCGGTGGTCGTAGGTCGAGGTCAGCGTCATGACCTTGCTGATGGCGTTGCGGGCGATGGCCTCCTCGGAGGCGCCCTGCCACTCGGGCGGGTATTCCATCGCGCCGACGCCGATGATGGCGCCCTGCCCGCTCATCAGTCGCGGCACCGAGTGGTTGGTGCCGATCGTGCCCGGGTTGGTCAGCGAGATCGTGGTGCCCTGAAAGTCAGAGACCTCGAGCTTGTTGTTGCGGGCCTTGCGGACGATCTCCTCGTAGGCGGTCCAGAACGCGGCGAAGTCCATGGTCTCGGCGGCCTTGATGCTCGGCACGAGCAGCTGGCGGGTGCCATCGGGCTTGGCCATGTCGATGGCGAGCCCGAGATTGATGTGGGCCGGCTGGATCAGGTTGGGCTTGCCCTCGATGACGCCGTAGCCGACGTTCATCTCCGGCATCGAGCGCAGCGCCTTGATCAGGGCGAAGCCGATGATGTGGGTGAAGGAGACCTTGCCACCACGAGCGCGCTTGAGGTGGCTGTTCATGACGATCCGGTTGTCCCAGAGCAGCTTGACCGGCACCGACCGCACCGAGGTCGCGGTGGGCACGCTGAGGGAGGCATCCATGTTGGCTGCAGTGCGCTGCGGCGCCCCGCGCAGCACGGTGTAGGTGGGCTCGTCCTTGCCGGCCGCGGGAGCGGCGGGGCGCGACTCCTTGGGAACGGGGTTGGAGGTGCCGCTGGCGGGCTCGGCGGCCTTCGCGGCCGGTCGCGGCTTGGCGACCGGGGGAGGAGCGGCTGGGGCGGCTGCGGCCGGAGCGGGGGCGGCTGCGGCAGGGGCGGCTGGGGCCGGCGGGTTTGCGGCGGCCGGAGCAGCCTCGGCCGGAGCAGGCGCGGGCGCGGCTGCAGCAGGCGCGGGCGCCGGGGCGGCGGGCGCAGGGGCAGCCTGCGAGGGGGCAGCGGCCTGGGTGGACGCGGCGGGCGCGGCGGCCTGGGCCGGCGTACCGTTGCCGTTCGGTCCGCCGTGGGTGGAGAAGTAGGCCACCCAGGCCGGGTCGACGGCGGTGGGATCCGAGGTGTACTTCTCGAACATCTCGTCGACGAGCCACTCATTGGCTCCGAAGTCTTCGAGTGGTTGGGTGTCCTGCGACTCGGGCACGGCTTGGATCGCCTCTTCCGGAAAGCGCGAATGCTTGTGACTGACTCAAGCAAGGCTAGCCCTACACAGTCGCAAATGCAGAGGGTGGGGCACGTTGTCAGGCAGGCTGTCACCAGAGTCACAACGGATGGGAAATCGAGTCACATGTATGCAACCCGAGTTGGCCGCTCCGCAGCGGTCGCTCTCGTCTGCGCGGGCGCCTTGGTGATGGGCGGCTGCAACGGCGGAGATGACAAGGAACCGGCCAGCAGCCCGGAGGAGACGCCGACCGCGGAGCCGGTCCCCGTGCAGGCGGCCCTGGGCAAAGTGGCGGGAAAGCTGTCGCCCGCCGATGCGAAGGCCGCGGTCGCTGCGATCAGCCCGGTCGTCGACGGCTGGTTCGAGTCGGCGTACGTCGGCGGCGACTATCCACGCACCGACTTCGCCGATGCCTTCCCAGGGTTCACCCCGGGAGCAGCCAAGGACGCCACCGGCGACCAGGCCCTGATGAGCAACGCGCTGATCGGCGCGAAGGTCGAGTCGGTCACCGCCGAGCGCAAGGTGGTCGACGTCGACCTGCTGGCCACCAAGAAGAAGCAGGCCGCCGGAGCGACCGCCCGGTTCACCCTGGTGTTCACGACCACGGGTGCCGCGGCGAAGAAGGTCACCGTGAAGGGACGCCTGTTCCTCACCCCCAAGGCCGGTGACGCCTGGCAGGTGTTCGGCTACAACGTGACGAGGACGGCCCGATGAACGCGCGCACGCTGGTCTCCCGCATCGGCAAGCTCACCGCACTGGCCACGATCCTCGGCGTGACCCTGGTCGTCGTGCCCGACTCCTCGGTGGCACCTGCCTCGAGCGTGCTGGTCAAGGTCGACCAGGCGCACGGCGTCGACCTGAGCCCGGATGTGGTGTGGATCCTTGCCCTCGGCTCCGACGCCAGGCCCGGTGAGAACATGACCCGCACCCGCGCCGACGCCATCCAGCTGGTCGGCATCAACACCAAGACCGGAGCCGCGGCGGCGATCGGCATCCCCCGCGACTCCTACGTCCCCATCGAGGGCGTCGGCTCCGACCGCATCAACGCCTCGCTCTATTACGGCGGACCGCAGCTGATGGCGAAGTCGGTGGGCAACCTGGTCGGCATCGAGCCCGACTACGTGATGATCACCGGCTTCCAAGGCCTGATCTCGATGGTCAACGACATCGGCGGCATCACCGTCGACAACCCGATCGCCTTCTCCGACGAGCACCTCAAGGAGAACGGCTTCGAGTCCGGCAAGATCCACCTCAACGGCTACACCGCGATGGCGTTCTCCCGCATCCGGCACAACCTGGCCGGTGGCGACTTCGACAGGTCCGCCAACCAGCAGCGCACCCTCAAGGGCATCCTGGGCACCATCCGCGAGAAGGCCGACAAGCCGGGCTTCATGGAGATGGGCGTCCAGTCGGTGATGAAGAACATGTCGACCGACCTGTCCCCGGCCGAGCTGTTCGTGATCGCCCAGGCAGTCGCTCAGGTCGAGCCGAAGAAGGTCACCAACTGCGTGCTCAAGGGTGGTTTCGCGAATGTCGGCGGCGCCAGCGTGGTCACCCCCGACCTGGCCATGGCGGCGCGGTTCGGCCGCGAGGCACGCAAGGACGCGACCCTCGAGACCTGCTGAGCGGCCGGTGGGTCGGCTGAACCTACGCGCCGCACAGCGCGTGGTGGCGCCCGATCGGCAGCACCAGCGGCTTGCCGGACACCGGGTCAGGGATCACCTGGCTGTCCATCCCGAAGACCGCGCGTACGACGCCAGCGGTGAGCACGGCTGCCGGGTCGCCGGCGGCGTGCACCCGCCCGTGCGCCACGGCCACCAGGTGGTCGGCGTACCGGGCGGCGAGATTGAGGTCGTGCAGCACCATCGCGATCGTCGTCCCGCGCCTGCGGTTGAGGTCAGTGAGCAGGTCGAGGACGTCGATCTGGTGGCTGACGTCGAGGAACGTCGTGGGCTCGTCGAGCAGCAGGATGTCCGTCTGCTGAGCCAGGGCCATCGCGATCCACACCCGCTGACGCTGTCCGCCTGACAGCTCGTCGACCGAGCGCTCGGCGAGGTCGGCCGTGCTGGTCAGGTCGAGTGCCTCGGCCACGGCCGCGTCGTCGGCGCTGCCCCACCGGCTGATCAGCCGCTGGTGCGGATGCCGGCCGCGCGCGACGAGGTCGCCGACCACGATGCCTTCGGGTGCGGTCGGCGACTGGGGCAGCAGCCCCAGGGTGCGCGCGACCTCCTTGGTGTTGAGTCGGTGCAGGTCCTTGCCGTCGAGCACGACCCGACCCGCACGCGGGGTGAGGAGTCGCGACATCGCCCGGAGGAGGGTCGACTTGCCGCAGGCGTTGGCACCCACGATGGCGGTGATCCGCCCGGTCGGGATGGGCAGGTCGAGAGCCTCGACGACGACGCGGTCGCCGTAGCCCAGGGTGACGTTCTCGACGTCGAGGGTGTGGTCGGCAGTCATAGCGAGCTCCCAGCGCGGTTGGTGCGGATGAGGAGGTAGACGAGGTACGGCGCCCCGAGGGCGCCGGTGATCACCCCGACGGGATAGCGGGTGCCGAAGGCGTACTGCCCGAGCAGGTCGGCGGCCGCCACCAGCAGCGCACCGACCAGTGCGGCCGGCACCATCAGTGACCCACCCCCGCCCACGACTCGGGCGGCGATCGGTCCGGACAGGAACGCGACGAACGCGATCGGCCCCGCCGCCGCCGTGGCGAACGAGATCAGGGCGACGGCAGCGAGGATGGTGAGCAGCCGGGTCCGTTCGACCCGCACACCCAGGGCGGTCGCCGAGTCGTCCCCGTGCTGCATCAGGGTCAGCCTCGTTGCCTGGACCAGCAGCAGGGGGACGAACAGGGTGAAGGCCACGGCGAGGGGGAGGACCTGTTCCCAGGTCGCGCCGTTGAGGCTGCCGGTGAGCCACTGCATGGCGATCTGCAGGTCCCACTGAGCCGCCCGGATGATCACGTAGGCGACCACACTGTCGAGCATTGACGCGATCCCGATGCCGATCAGGATCAGGCGGGTGCCCACCACGCCGTCCTTGAAGGACAGCAGATAGATGAGTAGGGCGGTGGCCAGCGCCGCGACGAGTGCCACCGCGGCGACGGCGCCCTGGTCGAGCTCGAGGACCACGATCCCGATCACGGCCGCTGCGCTCGCCCCGGAGCTGATGCCGATGATGTCGGGCGAGGCCAGCGGATTGCGCAGCATCGTCTGGAAGGTGACGCCGGCGAGCCCGAAGGCGGCTCCGGCGAGGAGCGCCAGCACGGCCCGGGGCAGGCGCAGCTCGCCGACGGTGAAGGACGCGCCCGGCACGGTCTCGCCCAGGATCACCCGCACCACGTCGGAGAGCGGATAGAACGTCTGTCCCACCATCAGGCTGACGACGAACAGCACGGCCAGGATCGCGAGCAGCGTCAGGGTGAGCAGCCTGCGGCGGAGCCTGCGCTGCGCGCGGGAGCGGACGAAGGCGGTGGCGGTCGGCGTACTCACAGCGACCGCAGCTTCTGCCGGCGCACGATCGAGATGAAGACCGGTGCACCGATGCACGCCGTGACGATGCCGACGTCGACCTCGGACGGTCGCGCCACCACCCGCCCGATGACGTCGGCGGTGGTCAACAGAGCCGCGCCGACGATCATCGAGCTCGGCAGCAGCCAGCGGTGGTCGATGCCGATCATCAGCCGGCACAGGTGGGGGACGACGAGCCCGACGAACGCGATCGGTCCCGCCACCGCGGTGACCGCCCCGCACAGGATCACGGCACCGACCGCAGCGAGCAGCCGGGTGCGGGGGACGTTCTGACCCAGGCCGGCGGCCAGATCGTCGCCCAGGGCCAGGGAGTTGAGACCACGAGCGGCGGTCAGGCTGAGCACCGTGCCAACGGCCAGGAACGGAAGCACCAGGGTGAGCGACTCGAACGTGGCGCCGCCGACACCGCCGATCTGCCAGAACCGGAACTGGTTCATCACGTCGATGCGCGGCAGCAGGATCGCACTGATCAGCGAGCTGAACGCAGCGGAGGTGGCCGCCCCGGCGAGGGTCAGCTTGAGCGGGGTCGCCCCGCCTCGTCCGAGCGAGCCCACGGCGTACACGAAGAACGCGGCGGCGCCGCCGCCGAGGATCGCCAACCAGGCGTAGCCGGTGGGGGAGGTGAGGTCGAAGAACGCGATGCCCACCACGACGGTGAGGGAGGCGCCCGTCGTGACGCCCAGGATCCCCGGGTCGGCGAGAGGGTTGCGAGTGACCCCCTGCATCACCGCGCCCGACAGGCCGAGGGCGGCCCCGGCGACGAGCGCCAGCAGGGTGCGCGGGACGCGCTTCTCGACGGCCGCCTGGGCGATGCTGCCGCTCTCGCCGGTGAACGCGTGACCGAGCCCCTGGAACGCGTCGTGCCACCCGACGACACGAGCCCCGAAGGCGATCGAGGCCATCGCCGCCAGGGTCATCAGCGCCAGAGTGAGGCCGACCCAGGTGAACCGGGCGGCCTCGCTCTGGTGCGTCCTCAGCTCTCGCCCTTCTCGACTGCGGCGGACATCAGGTCGAAGTAGTCGTCGATGCCCCACGGGATCGACAGCGGGGACGGGTTCGCCATCGCCGCGAGCGGGGTGGAGTCGACCAGCGTCGCCACGGCGCCTGCCTGGACGGCGGGGATCTTGCCGATCAGCGGGTCTGCCTGGATCGACTTCACGAGCTTGCCCTCGGCGTCGCCGTAGGTGATGAAGAGGTCGACGTCATCGAACTCGTCGGCGCGCTCCGCGCTGACCGTGGTGTAGAACTCCTCGGTCTTGTCGGAAGCGGCCTCGACCACCGCGGGTGAGCCCATGCCGACCGAGTTGAGGAAGCCGGGGCGCGTGTCGTGAGTGGTGTAGAAGCCGATCTGGCTCAGGTCGGCCGGGTCGATGTAGGTGAAGACCGCGTTCTTGCCGGCCAGGGCCGGGTGCGCCTCGAACGACTCGGTGACCTGCTCGTCGAGGTGTTCGACCAGGTGCTGACCCTCGGCCTCGAGGCCGATCGCCAGGCTGTTGATGAGGATCATGTCCTCGACCGACGTCCCCCACGCGAGGTCGGGGTAGGCGACGACGGGGGCGATCTTGCTCAGGGTGTCGTAGTCCTCCTGCGTCAGGCCGGAGTAGGACGCCAGGATCACGTCGGGCGTCGTGTCCGCGACGGCTTCGAAGTCGATGCCCTCGGTCTCGTCGAACAGCACCGGGGTCTCGGCGCCGAGCTCCTCCAGCTTGTCCTCGACCCAGGGCAGGACGCCGTTGTCGTCGTCGTCGCCCCAGTCGGCGGCCGCCATGCCGACGGGTACGACGCCCAGAGCGAGCGGGACCTCGTGGTTGGACCAGGCCACCGTCGCGACCCGCTCGGGCTTCTCCTCGATCACGGTCTCGCCGTAGGCGTGCTCGATGGTGATCGGGAAGGCGGTGGCGCTCTCGCTGCTGTGGTCGTCACCGTCGACAGCCGACTCCGGACTGTCCTCCTGGGACGATCCGCACGCGGCAAGGACAAGAACGGCGGCGGCTGATGCTGCGGCCGCCAGGACACGCTGGGCTCTCATGGCGAGGGTCCTCTCGGTTGATTAGGTAAGGCTAACCTAACCTATTGTTCCGAGCCGATCGCCAGGGGGGTCTACGTCCTGAACTCGAAGGCGCCCAGGTCGAGCCGGCCGACCCTCGGTCGCGCTGTGACGTCGGCCGGCGACCGGAACTCGTACGCCGCCCGTGCGCGCGCGGGCGGCCTGGTGCCTCGGTCGATCGCGGGGGAGCCCTGGGTCAGTCGGAAGCGGTAGCGCGACGGGTCGACGAAGCCGCTCCGGACCCGTCGGTTGGTCGTCCGCTCGGCGGTCCGGTCGACGAGGTCGCCAGGACCCACGAGCAGGTTGTTCCAGAGATGGGCGTTGGTGCCGGCGGCCAGGGCGACGTAGGTGCCCGACTCGCGGTGGTTGACCAGGGTGTTGTTGACCACCCACAGGCGATGAGAGGGGTTGGTCAGCCCTTCGGCGCCGTAGGAGATCACGGCGGGGTTCTGCGATCTCGGGCCCTGCTCGATGACGTTCCCCGCGATCACGCTGTCGCCGCCGTTCGGCAGGTCGATCGAATAGCTGGCCGAGGCTCGCTTGTCGAGGATCCGGTTGGCCCGGATGGTGTTGCGCAGGGCGCGAGACTTCACCTCGTGACCCACTCGGGCGGTCGTGACCGAGGAGCCCGTGAGGGTGAACGAGCGGACGGCGCCGATGTAGATGTTGTGGGTGAAGCCGTCGCCCCGGCCGTTGCGGAAGAACCTCGAGCGGCTGATCCTGATGTCGCTGGCAGCGTTGGCGCCGGCCAGGATGCCGTTCTCGTTGTCGTGGAAGACGCACCTGCGGATCCGCAGGTCGGTGCCCTCCTGGCGGATGCCGGCTCCGTTGCCGTCCGGCACGCTCGCACCGGTGAACTCGATGTTGACGACCTTCGTCCGGTCACCGGCGATCACCCAGATGCCCTTCCCCTGGGCGTTCTGGCCGGCCGCGTCCAGGCGGGGTCGGCCGCCGACGCCTCGGATGGTCAGGTCGTCCTGGGACCACGTCGCGGTGTCGCCCGCGTAGGTCGCGGCGTCGATCTCGATCGTGTCGCCCGACCGGGCGAGCGCGGCGGCCGCGCTCGGCGTCTCGAGGGCGCGACCGGGTCCGACCTTGAGCACGCGGGGAGTCTCGGACCCCGCTGCCGGCGCCCAGACCAGCGAGCCGACGGCGAACGAGGCGAGGACCAGGACGGGCAGCAGGCGGTTCATCCGCCCGATGCTAGTGCGGGCTCGACCACCGGTCGGGACGGCGCTGGACTGCGAGGAAGTCTCCGCAGGACGTGTCGGACGCGGACTCGACGTCGACGAGCTGGTCGTCGCCCACGGAGGTGCCGATCAGGGTGTCGATCCCGGGACCGCCGTCGAACACGTCGTCCCCGGCGGAGCCCTGGAACGAGTCGTCACCGCCGAGGGCATCGAACGTCGTACCGTTCGTGCCGCCGGCGCAGACCACGTCGGCCCCCGAGGTCCCCGTGACCTGCCACGAGGTGCCCCACGTCAGGAAGTCGATCACCTCGACTCGGGCGAGGGTCATGGTGACGGTGTCGTCGGGGTCGGCATAGGCCATTGCGCCGGAGGACATGTCGAGGGTGCCGTGCGACGGGGGACCGGCCAGCCCGTCGGGATTGACGAACCTGCTGAAGAGGTTGACGAAGTCCCGCCCGGTCCCGCCGTCCACCGACTGCAGGCCACCGGCGGCATCGGAGACCATCTGGTCACCCACCAGGTCTCTGCCCGGGCCGCCCCACACGGTGTCGGCCGACTCTCCGTCGTCGAAGACCTGGTCCGAGCCAGGACCTCCGAACAACCGGTCGCTGCCGTTCTCGCCGTAGAGCTGGTCGTCCCCGCGGCCGCCGTACGCGATGTCGGAGCCGTCAGGCCCGCCGTCGGGGGCGGAGTCTGCCCACACGACGTCATCGCCGCCCGCGGCACGGACGGTGTCGCTGCCGTCGCCCGTGAGGACCCAGTCGGCACGGTCGCTGCCGATGACGGTGTCGCCCCGGTCCGTGGCCACGATCCTCACGTGCGTGGGGGTGAACCGGTCGCGGCCCTGCCCGGTCGCCCGACCGGTCCGCAGGTCGACCCGGACGGCATGGATCCCGTGGTCCCACCGGACGCGATCCCGCGCGATGCGGTCCGCGGACCGCCGGTCGAGGCCCGGCGTGATCCGGTCGTCTCCCGGCCCACCCCACAGGTCGTCCCCGACCAGGACGGTCTCGCCCTCGTCGAGGTAGCGCAGGTCCGTCCCGCCGAAGATCCGGTCGTCGCCACGCCCACCGTCGAGTCCGTCCAGCCCGGGACCTCCGCAGATCAGGTCGTCGCCCCCTCGACCCTTGACCCAGTCGTTGCCACCGCCGGCGACGATGACATCGCGGGCCTTCGTGCCGCGGAGCGTGTTGTCGCGACCGTCACCGACGATGGTCGCCACCACTCCTTGGCAACGAGGACGGGCCGACGCGGCCTCGGCCCCGACGGTCGGTCCGGACACCAGCCCCGAACCGCTCGACAGCAAGAGTCCGCAGGACAGCACGAGCAGCCGTCTCATCGGTCACCACGCTCCTCACCCGGGCACCTCGACCCTTCGATGGTGCATCGTCACGCAGCTCAGGGCAATGGCGTCCTGGGGCTGCTCTGCGGTGTGCCCCCAGGCTTGATGTCTGGGCGGGGGAACCTGAGCTCTTGGTCTGGCGCTCGTGAGCCGAGGGGAGTATGCAGGAAGGAACCGGCGGTGCCGGTCGGGCACCGCCATTTCCAGAGAGGAGTGGACCGTGTTCGCACGTTCTACCACGTTCCACGGAGCGCCGAGCAACATGGACGCGGGCACCAGGTTCGTCAAGGACGAGGTCGCGCCGATGCTCGCCCAGATCGAGGGTTGTCGGGGCCTCTCGATGTTGATCGACCACGACAGCGGAGACTGCATCGTCACCAGTTCTTGGGAGGACGAGGCGGCCATGCGCGCCAGTGCGGAACGGGTACGCCCGCTGCGCGATCGAGGACAGGAGATCCTCGGAGGCTCCACCCAGGTGGACGAGTGGGAGGTCGCGGTCATGCACCGCAATCAGCACGCCGAGTGGTGCAGGGTCAGCTGGATGAGGGCGGACCTCGAGGCCATCACCGAGACGATGAGGGTAGCGATCCTTCCCGAGCTCGACTCGACTGCCGGCTTCTGCGGCGCGAGTCTGCTCGTGAACCGGTCGACCGGGATGGCCTGTGCCACCACGGCGTGGGACACCCGCGCAGCGATGGAGGCCAGCCGGGCGTCAGCCGACGCCATGCGCACCCGAGCAGCGAGCGACTCGGGTGGCGAGATCGTCGACGTCCACGAGTTCGACCTCGCCTACGCCCACCTGCACATCCCCGAGATGGCGTGATCGCCGGGTCACCTCGGTGATGGCTGCGGCACTGCGCGACCACGTGCAGTGCTCTCCAGATCTGACCACGGGGGAAGAAGGAGCAGTGACATGACTTCGCTGGATGAACTTCGAGAGCAGATCCGGGCTGCTGTCATCACCGAGGACGACCCCGACTACGACGACGCAAGGGCCGTATGGAACGGGATGTTCGACCGCCGGCCCCTGGCCGTGGTCCGTGCCGAACAGGTGGCCGACGTGGTCGCCGCAGTGAACTTCGCCCGCGACGCCGGCCTGGAGCTGTCGGTTCGCGGCGGGGGGCACAGTGCACCCGGCTTCGGCACGAACGACGGCGGCATGGTCATCGACCTGTCGCTCATGCGTCACGTGCACGTCGACCCGGGCGCTCGCACGGCGCGCGCCGGCGGCGGCGCGACGTGGGGTGACTTCAACTACGCCACCCATGCCTACGGGATGGCGACGACCGGTGGCATCGTCTCGACCACGGGAGTCGCCGGCCTCACTCTCGGCGGGGGCATCGGCTACCTCACCCGTGGCTACGGGCTGACGATCGACAATCTGCGTTCGGTCGACGTCGTCACCGCGGACGGGCAGATCAGGCGCGCCAGCGCTGACGAGAACGCCGATCTGTTCTGGGCGCTGCGAGGCGGCAGTGGCAACTTCGGCGTCGCGACCTCGCTTGAGCTCGAACTGCACCCCGTGAAGGACGTCTGGGTCGGACTCTTCTTCTACGAGCTCGAGCACGCCGGTGCCCTGCTGCGGTTCTTCCGCGAGTGGATCAAGGACGCGTCGGAGCACTACGGCGCCTTCCCCGCCTTCCAGATGGCTCCTCCGCTGCCGTTCCTTCCGGAGGACCGGCACGGTGACACGTTCTGCGTGGCCGTCGTGCAATGGACCGGCCCACCGGAGGAGGGGGAGGCCGCGATGGCGCCCTTCCGCGACCTGGCGCCCCGCGTGGGCGAGATGGTCAGCTCGATGCCCTACCCCTGGCTCAACGGGGCGTTCGACGGACTGTTCCCCCGTGGTGTCCGCAGCTATTGGAAGGGCAACTACGTCACCGAGCTGACCGACGCGGCGATCGAGGCCCACCTCGCCCACGGCCCCCTGGTGCCCAGCCCGAGCGCCACCATGCACCTGTACCCGATCAACGGCGCAGCGGGCCGAGTCGGCGCGGACGAGACGGCCTTCGCCTACCGCCACGCCACGTTCGCCACCGTCATCGTCTCCGCGTGGGACGACCCGGAGCTGGACGCCGAGCGGATCGGATGGGTGCGCGGCTACTCGGACGCCACCGCGCCGCACTCGGAGCCCGGGGGGTACGTGAACTTCATGGCCGAGGACGACCAGGGCCGAGTCGCGGAGACCTACGGCGGCAACTACCAGCGGCTGGTCGAGGTCAAGCGCCGCTACGACCCCGACAACCTGTTCCACCACAACCAGAACATCAAGCCGTGACCTTCAGCCCACGTCGAACGGTCATGCCAGCGAGGGTGCGTCCGTAGCCAGACGTACCCAACGCTGACCATCCGCTCTTCGTCGAGCGTGGCCGAGTCCTGCCAGACCTCGTTCGGTACGTTCCCGTACGCAGCGATCCGGGCTCGGCCGGGTGGATGCTCGGCCACCTCAGCCCCGGCGGCAACTGCCGCAGCGGTTTCAGAAAGTGCCCCCGGAAGGATTCGAACCTTCGCTCCCGCCTCCGGAGGGCGGTGCTCTATCCCCTGAGCTACGGGGGCTCAAGGTGCGGGGACGACCATACCGCCCGCGGCAGGTCGGGACGAAACCGGCCACTGATATCGATGCGAGCCCGGACCGGCCCCGCAGATAGGCTTGAGCGGTGACCCCCGACCAGCTCTCCGCCGCCATCGTCGACGCCCTCGCGGGCCTGGTGAACGATGCTGCGATCACGCTGCCCGACGGCGTGCCCTCCAGCGTCACGGTGGAGCGACCCCGCCAGAAGGGACACGGCGACTACGCCACCAACGTGGCCCTCCAGCTGGCCAAGAAGGCCGGCACCAACCCGCGCGAGTTCGCGGGGCTGGTGGCCGCGCGCCTCGAGCAGCACGACGGCATCGCCGCGGTCGAGATCGCCGGCCCTGGGTTCCTCAACATCACCGTCGAGGCCGGTGCCCAGGGCATCGTCGCCGCCCAGATCGTCGCGGCTGGCGAGCACTACGGGCACAACGACGAGTTCGCCGGCGAGAAGATCAACCTCGAGTTCGTGTCCGCCAACCCCACCGGCCCTCTTCACATCGGCGGGGTCCGCTGGGCCGCGGTCGGTGACGCTCTCGGACGGATCTTCACCATGGCCGGCGCCGAGGTCAGCCGGGAGTACTACTTCAACGACCACGGCGCCCAGATCGACCGCTTCTCCTCCTCCCTCCTCGCCAGCGTGAGGAACCAGCCTGCCCCCGAGGACGGCTATGGCGGGCAGTACATCCACGACATCGCACGGGAGGTCGTCGCCCAGCATCCTGAGCTCGTGGACCTGCCGGACGAGAAGGCGCAGGAGGTGCTGCGCTTCGAGGGCGTCGAGATGATGTTCGCGGAGATCAAGCAGAGCCTCCACGACTTCGGCGTCGACTTCGACACCTACTTCCACGAGGACAACCTGCACACCAGCGGCGCCGTCCAGCGTGCGATCGCCCGGTTGACCGAGCTCGGCAACACCTACGAGGCCGACGGTGCGCTCTGGCTGCGCACCGAGCAGTTCGGAGACGACAAGGACCGCGTCATCGTCAAGTCCGACGGCGAGGGCTCCTACCTGTCCGGCGACCTGGCCTACTACCTCGACAAGCGGGAGCGGGGCTTCGACCGCTGCTTCATCATGCTCGGCGCCGACCACCACGGCTACGTCGGCCGGATGATGGCCATGTGCGCGGCGTTCGGCGACCAGCCGCACGTCAACCTCGAGATCCTGATCGGCCAGATGGTCAACCTGCTGGCCGACGGTGAGCCGCTGCGGATGTCGAAGCGCGCCGGCACCGTGATCACCATCGACGACCTCGTCGAGGCCGTCGGAGTCGATGCCGCCCGCTATGCGCTGGCCCGCTACAGCTCCGACTCGCCGATCGACCTCGACCTCGAGCTGTGGTCCAAGCAGTCGAGCGACAACCCCGTCTACTACGTGCAGTACGCCCATGCCCGGGTCGCCTCGATCCTGCGCAACGGCGCAGACCTGGGCGTCCTTCCTGCAGGCGACGACTTCGACCCGAGCCTGCTCGCCCACGAGAAGGAGGGCGACCTCCTCCGCGCCCTGGCCGAGTTCCCGCGGGTCGTGGCAGCGGCGGCTCAGCTGCGCGAGCCGCACCGGGTGGCCCGCTACCTCGAGGACACCGCCGCGGCCTATCACCGCTTCTACGACTCCTGTCGGGTGCTCCCCATGGGTGACGAGGACGCCGGCGACCTGCACCGAGCCAGGCTGACGTTGGTGGCCGCCACCCGCACGGTGCTGGCCAACGGACTGGCCCTGCTCGGCGTCTCCGCGCCCGAGCGGATGTGACCGATGCCGTCCCACGAAGCAGGTTGGGCGCACGCGGACGGCGCCCTCAAGGGTCCCTCCTGGCTCCGTGAGCCGGTCGACCCCAACGCCCTGATCCCGCTGCTCTGGTCCCAGACCGCCCACAAGGCCCAGGGCGTGCTGAACGTCGGGGGCGTGGCGCTGACCGACCTGGTGGCCCAGCACGGCTCCCCGGCGTACGTCCTCGACGAGGCCGACTTCCGGGCCCGGGCGCGCAGCTTCCGGGACGCCTTCGCCGACTACGACGTGTTCTACGCCGGCAAGGCCTTCCTGTGTACGACGGTCGCACGCTGGATCGCCGAGGAGGGCCTCAACCTCGACGTCTGCTCCAACGGCGAGCTGTCCGTCGCGCTGCGGGCCGACGTCGACCCCGCCCGCATCGGCTACCACGGCAACAACAAGTCGTACGACGACCTCGAGCGCGCCGTCGAGGTGGGGGTCGGCCGGATCGTCGTCGACTCGTTCGTCGAGATCGAGCGGCTGGCAAGAGTGGTCTCGACCCGTGCGTCCACCGAGAGCCCGGTGCGGGTGATGGTGCGGGTCACGGCCGGCGTCGAGGCCCACACCCACGAATACATCGCGACCGCCCACGAGGACCAGAAGTTCGGGTTCTCGATCACCTCGGGCGATGCCTTCGCGGCAGTGCACCAGGTGCTGGCGGCGCCCGGGCTCGAGCTGCTCGGCTTGCACTCCCACATCGGAAGCCAGATCTTCGACTCCTCGGGGTTCGAGGTGGCCGCCCGTCGCGTGCTGGCGCTGCACGCGCGGATCTCCGACGAGATCGGGGTCGAGCTGCCTGAGATGGACCTGGGCGGCGGCTTCGGGATCGCCTACACCACGCAGGACGACCCCGCCGATCCTGCCCAGCTGGCCACGGAGATGACCAAGATCGTGGAGCACGAGTGTCGGGCTCTCGGGATCGCCGAGCCTCGCTTGTCCATCGAGCCCGGCCGGGCGATCGTCGGCCCGGCCATGTGCACGGTCTACGAGGTCGGCACCGTCAAGGAGGTCGCGCTCGACGGGGGCGCGCGGCGCACCTATGTCAGCGTCGACGGGGGCATGAGCGACAACATCCGCACCGCGCTCTACGACGCCGACTACTCCTGCACGTTGGCGAGCCGCACCTCCGAGGCGACCCCGACGCTCGCGCGCATCGTGGGCAAGCACTGCGAGGCCGGAGACATCCTGGTGAAGGACGAGTTCCTGCCGGGCGACGTGAGTCCGGGAGATCTTGTCGCGGTGCCCGGGACGGGCGCCTACTGTCGTTCGATGGCCAGCAACTACAACCACGCCCTGCGTCCCCCGGTGATCGCAGTGCGGGACGGTGTCGCACGAGTCGTCGTACGACGCGAGACTGAGGACGATCTCCTGGCAACCGATGTAGGCGCAACCGACGTAGGAGCAGTGCAGTGAGCGGAAGAGCCCGACCAACGAGGCTGAGGGTCGCGGTCCTCGGCTGTGGCTCGGTCGGATCACAGGTGGTCCGCCTGCTGACCGAGCAGGCCGACGACCTGGCAGCGCGCACGGGAGCGCCCGTCGACCTCGTCGGCGTCGGAGTACGCCGACTCGACGCCCCCCGCGAGGTGAGGGTCCCCGACGGTCTCCTCACCACCGACGTGATGGGTCTGGCGACCCGCGACGACGTCGACGTGGTGATCGAGCTGATCGGCGGCATCGAGCCCGCCCGGTCGCTGATCCTCGCCGCCCTCGAAGGTGGCGCGAGTGTGGTCACCGCCAACAAGGCGCTGCTCGCAGAAGACGGATCGACGTTGTTCGAGGCTGCCGAGAAGGCCGGGCGCGACCTCTACTACGAGGCCGCGGTGGCGGGGGCCATCCCGATCGTGCGCCCGCTGCGCGAGTCGCTCGCCGGCGACACCGTGACCCGCGTGCTCGGCATCGTCAACGGCACCACCAACTTCATCCTCGACAAGATGGACACCTCCGGCGCCGGGTTCAGCGAGGCTCTCGAGGAGGCTCAGGAGCTGGGCTACGCCGAGGCCGACCCGACCGCCGACGTCGAGGGGTTCGACGCCGCGGCCAAAGCCGCGATCCTGGCCAGCCTGGCCTTCCACACCCGGCTGACCGCCTCAGACGTCTACCGCGAGGGCATCTCCGAGGTCACCGCCGCTGACGTGGAGAGCGCGCGCGAGATGAACTCGGTGGTCAAGCTGCTGGCCATCTGCGAGCTCAAGGGTGATGCGGTGTCCGCGCGGGTGCACCCCGCGATGATCCCCACCTCGCACCCGCTCGCCAGCGTGCGCGGTGCGTTCAACGCCGTGTTCGTGGAGTCCCAGGCCGCCGGACAGCTGATGTTCTACGGTCCCGGAGCCGGTGGCGCGCCGACGGCCAGCGCCGTGCTCGGCGACCTGGTCACCGTCGCCCGCAACCGTCTCGCCGACGTGCGTGGGCCGGGCGAGTCGGCGTACGCCGACCGGGCGCTGCTCCCGATGGGCGAGACGCTCACCCGCTACCACGTGGCCATCGACGTCGAGGACCGTGCCGGCGTGCTCGCCGCGGTGGCCGCCGCCTTCGCCGAGCACGACGTGTCGATCAAGACCGTGCGCCAGGAGGGTCGTGGGGCCGACGCGCAGCTCGTCGTCGTGTCCCACAGCGCCACCGACGCCCAGCTCTCCTCGACCGTGCGGCACCTGCGCGGCATGGACATCGTCCGCGACGTCACCTCGGTGATGCGGGTGGAAGCCGGGGCCGAGTGATGGCTCACCTGTGGCGCGGCGTCATCGACGAATACCGCGAGCTCATCGACATCCCGGCCGCGGCCGCCGCGATCTCGCTCGGCGAGGGCGGCACGCCGCTGGTGCGCTCCGGGTGGCTCTCCGGCCTCAGCGGCGCCGAGGTGTGGCTGAAGGTCGAGGGTGACAATCCCACCGGGTCGTTCAAGGACCGCGGGATGACCACCGCCATCACCGTCGCTGCCTATGAGGGTGCCGAGGCCGTGGTGTGTGCGTCGACCGGCAACACCTCCGCGTCGATGGCCGCCTACGCCGCGAAGGCCGGGCTGAAACCGCTGGTGCTGGTGCCCGAGGGCAAGATCTCCGCGGGCAAGATGGCGCAGGCCGTGATGCACGGTGCCCAGGTGATCATGGTGCGCGGCAACTTCGACGACTGCCTGCGCCTGTCGAGGGCGATGGCCGACCACTATCCGGTGGCGCTGGTGAACTCGGTCAACCCGGTGCGTCTCGAGGGTCAGAAGACCGCGTCGTTCGAGGTCGTCGACCGGCTCGGCGACGCCCCCGACTACCACCTGCTGCCGGTCGGCAACGCCGGCAACATCTCGGCGTACTGGCTCGGCTACAAGCAGTACGCCGACCTCGGGCTCGCCACCCGGAGGCCGGTCATGCGCGCCTTCCAGGCCGAGGGTGCCGCTCCGCTGGTCACCGGTCACCCCTTCCCGCATCCGGAGACCAAGGCGACAGCCATCCGGATCGGCAACCCGGCCTCCTGGAAGCTCGCCGAGGCCGCGGCAGCGGAGTCGGGAGGGCGCTTCGCCTCCCTCAGCGACGACGAGATCCTCTCCGCCCAGCGTGAGCTGGCGCGCCGCGACGGGGTCTTCGTCGAACCCGCCTCGGCGGCGGGGGTCGGCGGGATGCTCAAGGAGCTGGCCGCGGGGGAGTCGTACGCCGGCTCGACCGTCGTCATCACCGTCACCGGCCACGGGCTGAAGGACACCGTCACCGCGCTGGAGGGCTTCGGCCCCTTGGTCGACCTGGTGGTGGACGCCGACGTCGAGGCTGCCGCGCGCGCGGCCGGGTTGGTCTGAGCCGTGGAGTTCGTCCAGGACGAGGTGGGCGTCACCGTCCCGGCGACGTCGGCGAACCTCGGTCCGGGATTCGACGCGCTCGGCCTGGCCCTGTCCCTGCGAGACGTCCTGCAGACGCGAGTCATCGGCTCGGGTCTCGAGATCGTGGTGGCGGGCAAGGGCGCCGACGCGGTGCCGCGTGACGAGTCCCATCTGGTGGTGCGCTCGATGCGAGCGGCGTTCGACCGGCTCGGTGGGCAGCCGACGGGGCTGCGTCTGTCGTGCTGCAACCTGATCCCTCACGGTCGAGGTCTCGGCTCGTCCTCGGCCGCCATCGTGGCGGGCGTGTCGTTGGCACGGGCCCTGGTGCGAGACGGCGAGCAGGTCCTCGACGACGACGCCCTGTTCCAGCTCGCTGCCGAGATCGAGGGGCACCCCGACAACGTCGCGCCGGCGCTGTACGGCGGCCTGGTCATCTCGGGGGTCGACGACGGCGTGTTCTTCGCCGCGCGCAGCAGGGTCGACCCGCGCATCTCGGTGATCGCGTTCGTGCCGCCCACCCCCGTCGAGACGACCGTCGCCCGAGGGCTGCTGCCCGAGGTCGTGCCCCATGCCGTCGCGGCCGCCAACTCCGGTCGGGCAGCGCTGCTGGTGGCGGCCCTCGCCGGCCAACCCCAGCTGCTCCTGACGGCGACGCGTGACTACCTGCACCAGGACTACCGCGAGCCCGCGATGCCCGCGTCGCTGGCCTTCGTGCGTGCGTTGCGAGCCGACGGCATCCCCGCCGTCGTGTCCGGCGCGGGACCCACCGTGCTGGCGTTCGTCGACCAGGGCCCCGATCCGGCGGCGACTTCCGAGGAGGTGCTGGCGAGGCTCGAGGCTCTCGCCGAACGCTGTCCGCAGGGGTGGGTGGCCAGGCCGCTCGCCGTCGAGCCGGATGGTGTCAAACCTGCCTGAGCGTCGGCTGACGATTTCGGCGCTGCTGGTGATAATGTGGGGACGCGCCCATCATCGTGGCGCCGCAGCCTTCGGCATTCGCCGCAGCTGCACCCACTTCCTCATTCCCTGCAGGGATCGCGCAACGCATGCCTGCCGTCTTGGGTGAAGCAACTACTGAAAGCCGACTGCCTCTCGGGCCGGTTCGGCCTGATACGTGGGAAGGACCTCACGTGACGGACACCATCGAAACCACCACCGCCGCATCTGAACAGGCAACCAAGAAGCGCGGTGGCGGTCTCAACTCCATGCTCCTTGCCGACCTCAAGACGATGGCCGGCGGCATGGGGATCTCGGGCAGCGGCAGCATGAAGAAGGCTCAGCTGGTCGAGGCGATCAAGTCGGCCCAGAGCGGTGCAGCCAGCGCCCCCGCGAAGGCAGCTGTCGAGGCGGATTCGAGTGACAAGCCGCGCCGTGGGCAGACCAAGACCACGACCCGCACGCGGGCCCAGCGGCCCGTGAAGGCGGTGGCTCCTGTCGAGTCCGCACCCGAGGCCGCTCCCGCTCCGGCACAGGCCACGAAGTCGTCTCGTGACGAGTCGCGCGACGACGAGCCGCGTCAGGAGCGGGGCGACCGGGCGCCAGCCCGTGAGCAGGCGCGCGAGCAGCAGCCGCGCGAGCAGACCACCCGCGACCAGCAGAACCGCGAGCAGCGTGAGGGCCAGGCCCGCAACGCCCGCAACCAGTCCCGCGAGCAGGGCCGCGACCAGCAGTCCCGCGAGCAGGGCCGCGACCAGCAGTCCCGCGAGCAGGGCCGCGACCAGCAGTCCCGCGAGCAGGGCCGCGAGCAGGGCCGCGACCAGTCCCGCGACCAGTCCCGCGAGCAGAACCGCGACCAGCAGAACCGCGACCAGCAGGGCCGCGACCAGGATCGCGACGAGGAAGGCGGCCGCCGCAACCGGCGTCGTCGCGGTCGCGACCGCGACACCCAGACGGTCCGCGACACCCCGCGCGACAACCCCCGCAACCAGCGTGGAGGCCGCGAGCCCGACATCACGGTCCTCGAGGACGACATCCTGGTGCCGGCGGCGGGCATCCTCGACGTGCTCGACAACTACGCGTTCGTGCGCACCAGCGGCTACCTCCCCGGTGCCGACGACGTCTACCTCGCCATGTCGATGGTGCGCCGCCTCGGCCTGCGCCGGGGCGACGCCCTGGTCGGTCAGGTGCGCCAGCCTCGCGAGGGCGAGCGCAAGGAGAAGTTCAACCCGATGGTGCGGGTCGACTCCGTGAACGGTGCCGACCCCGAGTCCGCGAAGGACCGGGTGGACTTCCAGAAGTTCACGCCGCTGCACGCCAACGAGCGGCTCCGTCTCGAGACCGACGCCACCAACCTGATCGGTCGCGTCATCGACATCGCCGCCCCGATCGGCAAGGGCCAACGCGGACTCATCGTCAGCCCGCCCAAGGCCGGCAAGACGATGGTGCTGCAGTCGATCGCCAACTCGATCACCACGAACAACCCCGAGTGTCACCTGATGATCGTGCTGGTCGACGAGCGTCCCGAAGAGGTCACCGACTTCCAGCGCACCGTCAAGGGCGAGGTCATCGCCTCGACGTTCGACCGGCCGGCGACCGACCACACGATGGTCGCCGAGCTGGCGATCGAGCGCGCCAAGCGCCTGGTCGAGCTGGGCCACGACGTCGTCGTGCTCCTCGACTCCATCACCCGTCTCGGCCGCGCCTACAACCTGGCTGCCCCGGCGAGCGGCCGGATCCTGTCCGGCGGAGTCGACTCGAGCGCGCTCTACCCGCCCAAGAAGTTCTTCGGCGCGGCGCGCAACATCGAGAACGGCGGCTCCCTGACGATCCTGGCCACGGCCCTGGTGGAGACCGGTTCGAAGATGGACGAGGTCATCTTCGAGGAGTTCAAGGGCACCGGCAACATGGAGCTGCGCCTGCGTCGCGACTTCGCCGACAAGCGGATCTTCCCCGCCATCGACGCGGTCCAGTCCGGCACCCGCCGCGAGGAGCTGTTGATGACCAAGGAGGAGACGGCGATCGTCTGGAAGCTGCGCCGCGTGCTCGCCGCTCTCGACGGTCAGCAGGCGTTGGAGCTGCTGCTCGAACGGCTCAAGAAGAGCCACAGCAACATCGAGTTCCTGATGCAGGTCCAGAAGACCACACCGTCGGTGAGCAGCCGGGACAACGACTGACCGAGGGTGGAATACCGCGATTCGCGTACGGGTTGTCAGGGGTGGCACACTTCTGTGTTGGTTCCGGTTCACGCAGTCCGCAAGGCGCGGAGGGCGACCCGGCGACTGAGAGGACATCATGAAGAAGGACATCCACCCCGACTACGTCACCACGGCAGTCACCTGCACGTGTGGCGCTCAGTTCACCACCCGTAGCACCGCGACCTCCGGCTCCATCCACGCCGACGTCTGCTCGCAGTGCCACCCGTTCTACACCGGCAAGCAGAAGATCCTCGACACCGGCGGCCGCGTCGCCCGCTTCGAGGCCCGCTACGCCAAGAAGACCGCCAGCAAGTAGCAACCTCCAGGCGCCGGTCACCCGCACACGCGGGAGGCCGGCGTCTGTGGATTTTCCCCGACGATCGGTGATCGAGCCGCATCTGATCACCTTCACGAGAGGCACCCCTTGTTCGAGGCCGTCGAAGCACTCGTCGCCGAGCACGCTGAGCTGGAGGAACAGCTCGCCGAGCCGGGCATGCATGCCGACCAGCAGCTCGCCAAGCGCCTCAACCAGCGCTACGCCGAGGTGTCCTCGATCCTCCGCACGTGGCGCGAGTGGCAGCAGTACGGCGACGACGCCGAGGCGGCCCGTGAGATGGCCGGCGAGGATGCCGAGTTCGCCGCCGAGGTCGACGTACTCCTCGCCAAGCGTGAGCAGGCCGAGGAGCGTCTGCGTCAGCTGCTCGTCCCTCGCGACCCCACCGACGCCAAGGATGCGCTGCTGGAGGTGAAGTCCGGGGAGGGCGGCGAGGAGTCGGCGCTGTTCGCCGGCGACCTCCTGCGCATGTACACCCGCTACGCCGAGCAGCGCGGCTGGAAGACCGAGATCCTCGACGCCACCGAGAGCGATCTAGGGGGCTACAAGTCCGTGACTGTCGCCGTGAAGGCCAAGGGGACCCCCGAACCGGGAGAGGCGCCCTACGCGCTGCTGAAGTTCGAGGGCGGCGTGCACCGCGTCCAACGGGTGCCGGTCACCGAGTCGCAGGGGAGGGTGCACACCTCGGCGGCCGGGGTCCTGGTGATGCCGGAGGCCGAGCAGGTCGACGTGACCGTCGACGAGAACGACCTGCGCATCGATGTCTTCCGGTCCTCCGGACCAGGGGGCCAGAGCGTCAACACGACCGACTCGGCCGTCCGGATCACCCACCTCCCCACGGGCATCGTGGTCAGCTGCCAGAACGAGAAGAGCCAGCTGCAGAACAAGGAGTCGGCCATGCGGATCCTGCGAGCGCGGCTGCTCACGGCCGCCCAGGACGCCGCGAACGCGGAAGCGAGCGTCGCTCGCAAGAGCCAGATCCGCACCGTCGACCGGTCCGAGCGCATCCGCACCTACAACTATCCCGAGAACCGCATCTCCGACCACCGCACGGGCTACAAGGCCTACAACCTCGATCACGTCCTCAACGGCGAGCTCGAGCCGATCATCGACAGCTGCGTGCAGGCCGACCTCGCGGCGCGCCTGGAAGCGCTGCAGGAGTGAACCGTCGCACCCTGCGGGCCGAGGCCGTACGCCGACTGGCCGAGGCCGAGGTTTCCTCGCCGGAACGAGACGCCGACGAGCTGCTGGCCCACGTGCTCGACACGACGCTCGGCCGTCTCACGCTGGTCGAGAGCGTGTCGGAGGAGCAGGCTGCGCGCTTCGACGCGCTCGTCACGCGCAGGGCAGGTCGCGAGCCGTTGCAGCACCTGATCGGCACCGCCGCGTTCCGCTACGTCGAGCTCCGGGTAGGGCCGGGCGTCTTCGTGCCGCGACCCGAGACCGAGCTGCTGGCGGGGTGGGCCATCGACGAGGCGAGGCGCCACGATCAGCCCGTCGTGGTCGACCTCTGCACCGGCTCCGGTGCCATCGCGAAGGCCATCGCCCACGAGGTGCCCTCCGCCCGGGTGCACGCGGTCGAGCTCGACGAGTCCGCCCACGGCTGGGCCGTCGAGAACCTCGCCGGCACGGGTGTCGACCTGCGCCACGGTGACCTCGCGACCGCCTTCGAGGAGCTGGCCGGGTCGGTGGACGTGGTGGTCTGCAACCCGCCGTACATCCCTCTCGACGCCTGGGAGTCGGTCGCGCGCGAGGCCCGCGACCACGATCCACACCTCGCGCTGTTCTCGGGCGCCGACGGACTCGACGCGATGCGGGTGCTCGAACGTCGTGCTGCGCTGCTGCTCAGGCCCGGGGGAGTGGTGGGTGCCGAGCACGCCGAGGTCCAGGCCGAGGCCGCTCCGGCTGTGTTCTCGGCGACCGGAAGGTGGGAGAGTGTGCGCGACCATCGTGATCTGGCAGGTCGGGCCCGCTACCTGACCGCTCGACTGGCACGATGACCTCGTGACCAGATTCTCCACGGCCGACGACGATCGCGAGCCAGGCATCGAGGCCGCTTCCCTGGCGATCCGTCGAGGACAGCTCATCGTGCTGCCCACCGACACCGTCTACGGAGTGGCCGCCGACGCCTTCGATCCCGAAGCGGTTGAGGCTCTGCTCAAGGCCAAGGGCCGCGGGCGGGAGATGCCTCCACCGGTGCTGGTCTCCTCGGCCACCACGGCCGACGCCCTCGCCTCGCAGCTGCCCGACTACGCCCGGGCGCTGATCAAGGCGTTCTGGCCGGGACCGCTCACGATCGTCGCCCGGCAGCAGAAGTCGCTGCAGTGGGACCTCGGCGACACCCGCGGCACCGTCGCGGTGCGGATGCCCGACCACCCGGTGGCGCTGGAGATCCTCGAGCGCACGGGGCCGTTGGCGGTGAGCTCGGCGAACACCACGGGCCTGCCCGCGGCGACCAACGCCGACCAGGCCGAGGAGATGCTCGGTGACGCGGTCGAGGTGATCATCGACGCCGGACCCAGCCTGGGCAAGGCAGCCTCGACGATCGTCGACGTCACCGGTCCCCGGGGCCGCATCCTGCGGCTGGGTGCGTTGAGCGTCGAACGGCTCAACGAGGTCCTCGAGCCCCTCGGTGCGGCGCTGACGGACGAAGGCTGACGGGTGCGGGAGTACATCCTGGTCTTCCTGGTCGCCTCGTCGGTGACCTACCTGCTCACGGTGATCGCCCGCGAGATCGCGCTGCGCACCGGTGCCGTCGCCCAGGTGCGCGACCGGGATGTGCACGCCGTCCCCATCCCCTACTTCGGGGGTCCCGCGATGCTGGGCGGCCTGTGGGCGGCGTTCCTGGTCGCCCACGAGCTGCCGTTCCTGAGCCGGGCCAACGACCTGGTCTTCCATGACATCCGGGTCGTGCTCATCGCCGGCTCGATGATCTGTGCGGTCGGCGTGGTCGACGACCTGATCGAGCTCGACGCCCTGACCAAGCTCGGCGGGCAGGTGCTGGCGGCCGCGTTCCTGGTGCTCAACAACGTGCAGTACTCCAACTGGCCCCAACCGGGCGGAGGCTCTCTGGTGCTCGTGCCGGAGCAGGCTGCCCTGCTGACCGTGTTCGTGGTCGTGGCCACCGTCAACGCGGTCAACATGGTCGACGGTCTCGACGGGCTCGCCACCGGGGTCGTCGGAATCGGAGCCGTCGCCTTCTTCGCGTTCGCCTACGAGCTGTTCAGCAACAACGGCCTGAGCCTGTCGATCAGCAGCGCCGTCCTCTGTGTGGCCCTGGCCGGTGCCTGCGCGGGCTTCCTGCCGCACAACGTCTATCCCGCCCGGTTGTTCATGGGCGACAGCGGCTCGATGCTGATCGGGCTGGTGCTCTCGGGTGGCGCCATCGCGCTCACCGGCCAGATCGACGTGCGCGACCTCACCGAGGGGGCGAGCCTGCTGCCCACCCTGCTGCCGATCATCCTGCCGATCTCGATCCTGATCGTGCCGCTCGCCGACCTCGTCCTCGCCGTCGTACGCCGCACTCGCGCCGGGCGCTCCCCGTTCGCCCCGGACAAGCAGCACCTGCACCACCGGCTGCTCGAGATCGGGCACTCCCACCGCCGTGCGGTGATCATCATGTGGATGTGGGCCGCAATGATCGGCTTCGGGACTGTCTTTGCGAGCCTCTACTCTGGCAGGCTGATGTGGTTGGTGATGGCGATCGGGCTGCTCGTGACGCTCGCGGTCACCTTCGTGCTCCCTCGCCTGAGGTCGATCCACCCCCTGCCGCTGCGTCAGGACTGACCCGGTTTCAGGCACCCGCAGACTTTGTGCTAAATTTCACAAGCGCTCTCCGGAGCGTGGATTCCGCCCAGTTCGCCCTCCACAGAACGGCCGCCAACGATGACGACCGAGTCGAAGCAGGACACCACCTCCGGTGGCTCCGTGCTCCTCGGTGCGGCCTTTTTCACCGTGCTCGTCGGCTTCCTGGCCGTCCTGCTCGGGGCTCTCACCGGCGGTGCCGATGCGGCGTACGGCGCCCTGACCGGAACTCTTCTCGTGGTCGTGGTGCTGGGCTTCGGATCCTTCGCCGTGAACGCCGTCGCCGACCTGATGCCGTCCGCCTCGCTGATGATCGCGCTGTTGACCTACACGCTCCAGGTGGTCGTCATGGGACTGGTCTTCGTCGGCCTGAACCGCAGCGGCCTCCTCGAGGACGCGCTCGACCCGCGCTGGCTGGCGGGAGCGGTGATCGTCGGCACCTTCGGGTGGCTCATCGGGCAGATCGTGCTCGCCACCCGGGTCCGCATTCCCGTCTACGAGCTGAGCGTGGACGTTCCCGAGGCGGGTGCGCGATGACCTCCCATCACTGCTATTGTCCGGTGCGCGATGGCTCAGCAGAAACCCCCGTCTGCGGACTCCGACGACACTCCACGCGGCGATCCTTGGCATGCGTTCGGATATCTCGTCTCCGGTGTGCTCATGTACGGGTTGATCGGCTGGGTGCTGGACCGCTGGCTCGGAACCTCGTGGTTGGTCGTCGTCGGGATCGTCACCGGCGCCGGACTGGGGATCTACATGACCTGGGTTCGCTTCAACAAGGCTCGACCCGCACCACCAGGCGAACAAACGGACGAGACGATCTGATGACACAGGAGACACGGTGAGTTTGATGGGGATGACGGTGGCCACGTCGGAAGGCTTCACGCCTCCCGGACCGGGCGACTTCGACCTGCCACCCGTGGGTGGCAGCGGTGGCACCATCGAATACCTCGGCCAGACGTTCCAGCTCGGCGTCACCAAGCCGATGCTCCAGATCATCGTGGTCGCGATCTTCGTCTTCGGCTTCCTGTTCCTGGCTGCGCGCAAGCGTTCTCTGGTGCCTGGTCGCCTGCAGTTCTCCGGCGAGTCGGCCTACAGCTTCGTGCGCAACACCATGGGCCGCGACATCATCGGCAGCCACGACTTCATGCGCTTCGTCCCCTACCTGGTGACGATCTTCTTCTTCATCCTCTGCAACAACCTGCTCGCCACGGTGCCGTTCTTCCAGTTCCCGACCATGGGTCGCTCGGGAATGGTCTACGGGCTGGCCGCGCTGAGCTGGATCATCTACAACTCCGTGGGCATCCAGAAGCACGGCTTCGGCGGCTACATGAAGCTCCAGTGCGTCCCGGCCGGCATCACCGGCCCGATCCTGCTGCTGCTGGTCCCGCTCGAGTTCATGTCCAACCTGGTGGTCCGCCCGGTCACGCTGGCCCTGCGTCTCTTCGCCAACATGTTCGCCGGTCACCTGCTGCTGATCCTGTTCGCGCTCGGTGGCGAATACCTCATCGTGCACGGCGCCGCGCTGGTCAAGCCGGTCGGCGTGCTGGCCTGGCTGCTGTTCATCGCCGTGGCGTTCCTCGAGCTGCTGGTGCAGTTCCTGCAGGCCTACGTCTTCACCCTGCTCAACGCCATGTACATCTCCGGCGCGCTCGCCGACGAGCACTGATCCACCCGCTCGCTCCCACAAACACACGTTCGTTCAAGTAGTAAACAACCGAAAGGAACAAGCCGTGGACGGCAACCTGAACATGATTGGCTATGGCCTCGCAGCCATCGGCCCCGGTGTCGGCATTGGGCTCATCTTCGCTGCCTACATCTCCGGTGTCGCTCGCCAGCCGGAGGCCCAGAGCCGCCTGCAGTCGATCGCCATTCTGGGCTTCGCCCTCGCCGAGGCGCTGGCCATCATCGGTATCGCGCTCGCGTTCGTTCTCTGACGCTGACTCAGCACGACTGACGAAGGACTGCCCATGCAGACACTGACCATCCTCGCTGCCGAGGAGGAGCACGCGCTCAACCCGCTGGTTCCGCACCCGATCGAGATCGTGCTCTCCTTGATCGTCTTCGGACTGCTCTATCTCGCGGTGAAGAAGTACGTCGTACCCAGCTTCGAGAAGACGTTCGCCGAGCGGACCACCGCGATCGAGGGTGGTCTGAAGGCGGCCGAGACCAAGCAGGCCGAGGCCGACGCCAAGCTGGCCGAGCTCGAGAAGCAGCTGGGCGATGCTCGCCACGAGGCTGCCCGGATCCGTGAGGAAGCCCGGGAGCAGGGTGCGCAGATCATCGCCGAGATGCGTGAGCAGGCGCAGGCGGAGTCCTCGCGGATCGTGGAGCACGGCAAGGCCCAGATCGAGGCGGAGCGCCAGCAGGCGGTCACCTCGCTCCGTGCCGAGGTCGGCAGCCTGGCGACTGGTCTCGCCGGTCGTATCGTCGGCGAGAGCCTGGACGACGACGCTCGTCAGAGCCGGGTCGTCGAGCGGTTCCTCGCCGAGCTCGAAGGCGCCAGCTGATGACCTTTCGCGGGCCTTCGGCCGGATCGGCGGCCGCTCTCGAGGCGGAGCTGACCGATGCGACCTCGGGCGAGGACCTGTTCGCCGTGGCCGGCGTGCTGCGTTCCGAGCCCGGTCTGCGGCGACTGGCGACCGATGTCTCGATCCCCGGCGCAGCCAAGGCCGGACTGATCGACCAGGTCTTCGGGGGCAAGATCGGTGCCGACGCCGTCAGCCTGGTCAAGAAGGCCGTCGGCAGCCGGTGGAGCACACCGCGCGACCTCGCCGACTCGTTGGAGCGCCTCGGCGTCATCGCGGTCGCGAAGTCGGCAGCCGGCGACTCCGGCAGGCTGTCCGACGAGCTGTTCGGCTTCGGCCAGATCGTCAAGGACAACCCGGACCTGCGCGATGCCCTGTCCGACCCCGCCCGCTCCGCCGCCGACAAGCGCGGACTGGTCAAGGGTCTGCTGGAGGGCAAGGCGTTGCCCTCCACGGCGTCGCTGGTCGTCCAGGCGCTCTCCGGCTCCTACCGCACGGTCGGGGCCGCGTTGAGTGACTACGAGCAGATCGCCGCCGACGTCCACGGCCAGGGCGTGGCCACCGTCCGCGTGGCGCGACCGCTCTCGGAGGCTGACAAGACCCGCCTCATCGCGGCTCTGCGTCGCCAGTACGACCGAGAGCTGCACCTGAACGAGATCGTCGACCCCGACGTGATCGGCGGCATCCGGGTCGAGATCGGTGACGACGTCATCGACGGCACCGTGGTGAGCCGGCTCGACGACGCACGCCGCCGGTTGGCGGGCTGACATGACAAGAACTTTCCAGCAGACGAGTAGTGAGGAAGACAAATGACGGAGCTTTCGATCCGTCCGGACGAGATCCGGGACGCGCTACAGCGCTTCGTGTCGGACTACAAGCCCGAGACCGCAAGCAAGGAAGAGGTCGGCACCGTTGCCGAGGCCGGCGACGGCATCGCGCGGGTCAGCGGCCTTCCCTCTGTCATGGCCAACGAGCTGCTGGAGTTCGAGGACGGCACCCTCGGCATCGCCCTGAACCTCGACACCCGCGAGATCGGTGTCGTCGTCCTGGGTGACTTCGACAAGATCGAGGAGGGCCAGCCCGTCCGCCGCACCGGCGAGATCCTGTCGGTGCCCGTGGGTGACGGCTACCTCGGCCGCGTCGTCGACCCGCTCGGTACGCCGATCGACGGCCTCGGCGAGGTCGCCACCAGTGGCCGTCGCGCCCTGGAGCTCCAGGCGCCCTCGGTGGTCGAGCGCAAGTCGGTGCACGAGCCCCTCGCCACCGGCATCAAGGCGATCGACGCCCTGACCCCGGTCGGCCGCGGCCAGCGCCAGCTGATCATCGGCGACCGCGCGACCGGCAAGACCACGATCGCGATCGACACGATCATCAACCAGAAGCAGTACTGGGAGACCGGCGACCCGACCAAGCAGGTCCGCTGCATCTACGTCGCCATCGGCCAGAAGGGCTCGACCATCGCCGCCGTCCGCGGCGTCCTGGAAGAGGCCGGCGCGCTGGAGTACACCACGATCGTGGCCTCCCCGGCGTCCGACAGCGCCGGCTTCAAATACCTGGCGCCCTACACCGGGTCGGCCATCGGTCAGCACTGGATGTACGAGGGCAAGCACGTCCTCATCGTCTTCGACGACCTGACCAAGCAGGCCGAGGCCTACCGCGCCGTGTCGCTGCTGCTGCGCCGCCCGCCGGGCCGCGAGGCCTACCCCGGCGACGTGTTCTACCTGCACAGCCGGCTGCTCGAGCGTTGCGCCAAGCTCTCCGACAAGATGGGCGCGGGCTCGATGACCGGGCTGCCGATCATCGAGACCAAGGCCAACGACGTGTCGGCGTTCATCCCGACCAACGTCATCTCGATCACCGACGGTCAGATCTTCCTGCAGTCCGACCTGTTCGCCGCCAACCAGCGTCCGGCCATCGACGTCGGTGTGTCGGTCTCGCGCGTGGGTGGTTCGGCGATGACCAAGGCCATGAAGACGGTCACCGGCTCGCTGAAGGTCGACCTGGCGCAGTTCCGCGCCATGGAGGCGTTCGCGATGTTCGCCTCCGACCTCGATGCCGCCTCGCGTCAGCAGCTCGACCGCGGTCAGCGTCTGATGGCCCTGCTCAAGCAGCCGCAATACTCGCCCTACCCCGTCGAGGAGATGACCGTCTCCCTGTGGACCGGCACCAGCGGCCGGCTCGACAAGCTGCCGGCCGGCGACGTCCTGCGCTTCGAGTCGGAGTTCCTCGACTTCCTGCGCCGCTCGCACGCCCCGATCCTCTCGGGCATCCGTGAGTCGCAGAAGTTCGACGACGACACGGCGACGGCTCTGGAGTCGGCCTACGACGAGTTCCTCGACCAGTTCGAGACGGCCGACGGCTCGTCGATCAAGGCCGGTCACGAGGAGCACGACGCCATGGCGGACGAGTCCGTCGAGCAGGAGCAGATCGTGCTGCAGAAGAAGAAGGGCTGACCATGGCCCTCTCGCTGCGTGAGTACCGCGCGCGGATCAAGTCGACCGAGTCGATGAAGAAGATCACGCGTGCCATGGAGCTCATTGCTGCGTCCCGCATCATCAAGGCGCAGCAGCGGGCTCAGGCGGCCGCGCCGTACGCCCGCGAGCTGACCCGGGCGGTGTCCGCGGTCGCGACGTTCTCGAACGTCGAGCACGCGCTCACCACGGAGCCGGAGAACCCGAAGCGGGCCGCGGTGCTGATCGTGACCAGTGACCGTGGGCTGGCCGGTGCCTACTCCTCCAGCGTCCTCAAGGAGGCCGAGCGTCTCGGTGAGAAGCTGCGCGGCGAGGGCAAAGAGGTCGACACCTACATCAGCGGTCGCAAGGGCGAGGCCTACTTCAAGTTCCGCCAGCGTCCGGTGCTGCAGGTCTGGTCGGGCTTCTCCGACCAGCCGACCTACGACGTCGCACGCGACATCGGTGACGCGCTGATCGAGGCGTTCCTGACCGACAGCGGCGAGACCGCCGAGGACGGCGTCCCCGGCGTCGACGAGGTGCACGTGATCTACACGCGCTTCAAGTCGATGCTGGTCCAGGAGCCGACCACGGTGCGGCTGCTGCCGTTGGAGGTCGTGGAGGGCACCGAGGTGCCCGACGAGGACGACGTACTCCCGCTCTACGAGTTCGAGCCGTCCCCGCAGGACGTCCTCGACAGCCTGCTGCCGCGCTACGTCCAGAGTCGCATCTACTTCGCCCTCCTGCAGGCCGCCGCCTCCGAGCTGGCTGCCCGTCAGAAGGCCATGAAGTCGGCCACGGACAACGCTGAAGAGCTCATCAAGAAGTACACCCGAATCGCCAACCAGGCCCGCCAGGCTGGCATCACCCAGGAAATCAGCGAGATCGTCGGTGGCGTCAACGCGCTGGCCGACGCGACCGCAGGGGAGTGAGAGAAGACATGACTGCCACTGTCGAAGAGACCGAGACCACCGAGGCCAGCCACGGCGTGGGCCGTGTTGCGCGGGTCATCGGACCGGTCGTGGACATCGAGTTCCCGACCGACAACATGCCGGAGATCTACAACGCCCTCAAGGTCGACCTGACCCTGGAGGGCGTCACCACCGAGCTCACGCTCGAGGTGTCCCTGCACATCGGCGACGGCATGGTCCGCGCCATCTCCATGAAGTCCACCGACGGACTGGTCCGCGGCTCGCAGGTGCGCGACACCGGTGGCCCGATCAGCGTCCCGGTCGGCGACATCACGCTGGGCAAGGTGTTCAACACCACCGGTGACTGCCTGAACCTCAAGGAGGGCGAGACCCTCGAGGTCAGCGAGCGCTGGGGCATCCACCGCAAGGCGCCGAAGTTCGACCAGCTCGAGTCGAAGACCACGATGTTCGAGACCGGCATCAAGGTCATCGACCTGCTGACCCCCTACGTGCAGGGCGGCAAGATCGGTCTGTTCGGCGGTGCCGGCGTCGGCAAGACCGTGCTGATCCAGGAGATGATCGCCCGCGTCGCCAAGGACCACGGTGGTGTGTCGGTGTTCGCCGGGGTCGGCGAGCGCACCCGCGAGGGCAACGACCTGATCGCGGAGATGGAGGAGGCCGGCGTTCTCGGTCAGACCGCCCTGGTGTTCGGCCAGATGGACGAGCCGCCGGGCACCCGCCTGCGGGTCGCGCTGTCGGCCCTGACGATGGCGGAATACTTCCGCGACGTGCAGAACCAGGACGTGCTGCTCTTCATCGACAACATCTTCCGGTTCACCCAGGCCGGCTCCGAGGTGTCCACGCTGCTCGGCCGGATGCCGTCCGCGGTGGGCTACCAGCCCAACCTGGCCGACGAGATGGGTCAGCTCCAGGAGCGGATCACCTCGACGCGTGGTCACTCGATCACCTCGCTGCAGGCGATCTACGTGCCGGCCGACGACTACACCGACCCGGCGCCGGCGACCACCTTCGCCCACCTCGACGCCACCACCGAGCTGTCGCGTGAGATCGCCTCGCTCGGCATCTACCCGGCCGTGGACCCGCTGACCTCGACGTCGCGGATCCTCGACCCGCAGTACATCGGCGAGGCTCACTACAACTGCGCCGTCCGCGTCAAGCAGATCCTCCAGCGCAACAAGGAACTGCAGGACATCATCGCCATCCTCGGTGTCGACGAGCTGTCCGAAGAGGACAAGGTCATCGTGTCGCGCGCCCGCCGCATCCAGCGGTTCCTGTCGCAGAACACCTACGTGGCCAAGCAGTTCACGGGCATCGAAGGCTCGACCGTGCCGGTCGCCGACACCATCGAGGCGTTCAACAAGATCGCCGACGGTGACTACGACCACGTGGCCGAGCAGGCGTTCTTCATGTGCGGTGGCCTCGATGACGTCGAGGCCAAGTGGGCTGAGATCCAGAAGAGCCTGTGATGGGTGACCTGCTTCAGGTCGAGCTCGTCTCGGCGGATCGCCTCGTGTGGTCGGGTGAGGCCACCATGGTCATCGCCCGCACCACCGAGGGTGACGTCGGGATCCTGCCTCACCACGCCCCGTTGCTGTCGTTGCTGGTCGACGGCGTCGTCGACGTCCAGACCGATGACGGCCAGACCTGGGTGGCGGCAGTGAGCGCAGGCTTCCTGTCGGTCGCGGCCAACCGCGTCTCGATCCTCGCGGAGTATGCCGAGATGTCGCACGACATCGACCTCGAGAAGGCACGTCACGATCTCGAGCGTGCGCACGCTGCCGGCGAGAACGACGACGAAGCGGCCGAGGCGGTCCGCATGGCCGAGGCTCGCATCCGCGCGGTCGAGAAAGCCTCCTGAGGCTGACGCTAGATGCCGGTATGGGAGTGGCTGGTCGATGCGATCGGCCTCGCCCTGATCCTGACGGGTTGCTATGGCATCGCGCTCATCGTCCGCCGTCGCGTGCTCTCGCGTCACGGCGGCACCTTCGAGCTGAGCCACCGCGCCCGGTCCTCCGCGACCGGGCGCGGTTGGCTTCTCGGCATCGGTCGCTACTCCGGGGAGTCCCTCGAGTGGTTCCGGATCTTCTCCCTCTCTCCTCGACCCAAGCGGGTCTGGCTGCGCTTCGACCTGGAGTACGCCGGGCGACGCAGTCCCACCCAGGGGGAGCAGGTCTCCCTGTTCGCCGGCTCCACGATCGTCACCTGCTCGACTGCTGCCGGGGAGGTCGAGCTCGCGATGAGTGAGTCGTCTCTGATGGGCTTCCAGTCCTGGCTCGAAGCGATGCCGCCGGGTTCGCGCGGCGTACGACCGGGCGACAACCCGGGCACCGTCTGAGCGATGGAGCGCATTCTCTCGGCCCGCAACGCGGTGGCCATCTCGTTCTTCCTCAACGGCTTCGCCTTCGCCTCCTGGATCGCCCGGATCCCTGAGTCCCGTCACGAGCTGTCGCTGACCAACGGTGGCCTGGGACTGCTCCTGCTCACCATCTCGGTCGGGTCGGTGCTGTCCCTGCCCAGCAGTGGCGTGCTGGTCAACCGGTTCGGGGCGGCGGCGGTGGTCCGCACCGGGATCGGACTCGACAGCCTCGGGCTGCTGCTGGTCTCGCTGGGTGCGGGCGTGTTCGGCAACGTCGTGCTGACCGGTCTCGGACTGTTCGTCTACGGCTTGGGCGTCGGGGTGTGGGACGTCGCCATGAATGTCGAGGGCGCTGCCGTCGAGCGGCTGATGGGGCGCACCGTGATGCCGCGCTTCCACGCGGGCTTCAGCCTCGGCACCGTCACGGGCGCAGCCATCGGAGCGGTCACGACGGCGGTGAACCTGCCGCTCGAGGTCCATCTCGTCGCGGTTGCCGTGGTGGTCGCTGTCGTCGGGATCGTCACGACCGGGCGGTTCCTGCCGGTGCTCGACGAGGCCACCGGCGATGTGGACGTCTCGCCGCGGCGCTCGGCGTGGGCGGCGTGGCTGGAGCCCCGCACCCTGCTGATCGGCGCGATGGTGTTCGCCCTGGCCCTCACCGAGGGCACCGCCAACGACTGGCTCGGACTGGCCCTGATCGACGGTTACGACGTCGAGCGCTGGATCGGTGTCGCCGGCTACACGTTGTTCGTCGTCGCCATGACGGTGGGGCGACTGGTGGGCACGGCAGCGCTGGACCGCTTCGGAAGGGTGCCGGTGCTGTGGGCGACGATCGTGGCGGCCTGCGTCGGGCTGCTGCTGATCGTCTTCGGCGCGACGCCGTTGCTCGTGGTGCCGGGCATCGTGCTGTGGGGGCTGGGAGCATCGCTGGGCTTCCCCGTCGGCATCAGTGCTGCATCGGATGACGAAGCCCACGCCGCAGCGCGCGTCAGCGTCGTCTCCACGATCGCCTACACCGCATTCCTGGCCGGTCCGCCGCTGCTCGGCTTCCTGGCCGATGAGGTCGGCACGCTCAAGGCACTGCTGGCGATTGCCGTGCTGCTGGTCCCGGCCGCCCTGTTGGTGCCTGCGGCGCGCGAGCGGACCCCGGTGGCCAACTAGCCCTCCGCGCGTGGGGCAGGATCGACCGTCTTCACCATGACGCAGTTCTTCAGCCCCTTGGGGCGGTCGTAGGTGAAGCCGAGCCGCTCGTAGAGGCGACGAGTGCCGTTGTAGAGGAACGACGAGGACATCTTCTTGGTCTGGTTGGTCAGGTCGTGGGGATAGCTCTCGACCCGCCCGCCGCCGGCCTGCGCGATCAGGTCGAGCGCACCGGTGATCGCCAGCTCCGTCACGCCACCTCGCCGGTGCCGCTTGTCGACGAAGACGCAGGTGATCCGGTAGTCGGGATCGGCCGTCTTGGTGGCGTCGTACTCCTTGCGGTGATGGAGGGTGGGCAGCTCGGCCGGTGTGCCGTACTCAGCCCACGCGATGGCCTCGTCGCCGTCCATCACCAGGGCGGCGTGCGCCTTGCCCTGCTCGACGTACGCCATCTTCAGCGCTCGGTTGGCCTCAGCCCCCTTGCCGCGTTCGGGCCCGTCAGGGTGGAACCAGATGCACCAGCAGCCCCCGAAGATGCCGTTGTGCCGCTGCACCAGCCCGTCGAAGGCGGACCAGGTCTCGGGGCTGAGGGTCTTGATGGTGTACGACTCGGCAACCATGCCGTTCACGCTATTCGATTTCGTGGGGTGAGCAAGGAGCGGGCACCTCTGCGCTCCATCTCATCCGCCGTTCCTCGTCGCTCTGCTCCCACCACGGGTCGCCGCGCTCACCGAGCGCGACCTTGGCTGCCTGGACCCCAGCGCGCGACGCGGCCTCCGCCTCGGTGCCCTTCGTACGGCGCACCTCCCGCCGCCAGGCCATCAGGGTGCGGGTCAGCTCGGCGCGGCGCGCGTCGGGGATGGCCGGGTCGGTGGCACGCCAGCGGCGACCGTCGATGACGAAGTGGTGCCCGTCCGGGGTCCTCGTCGGCTCGTCTGGCACAGCTCGACGGTAGCTGCTCAGCCGCTGCGACGCCGACAAGACGATCTGCGGCTGCGAGAGCGCCGGCTAGGTGCATCATCGGTCGGCGTCGACGGGTAGTGGTGGAGCGATGCTGTGGTGGTGGTGTCCGGTGGGTGTCCTGATCCGGACGTGATGCCGATGTGGCCACGGCTGAAGCACGTGATGGGACCACCCCGGCAGCTCCTTGGCATAGCTGCAGGACTCGCAAAGTCCCTGACCGTTCCCCAACTGGGTCGGCCCGCCGCGGGCGTGGTTCTCGACGTGGTCGGCGTGTCGGATGGGGGCGTCGCACCACGGAGTGCGGCAGCGTTCGTCGCGGTTGACCAGCAAGTGCCGCAGCTCGCCCTCGAACAGCCGGCGGCGTGAGTCCATCGCCACCAGGGTGCGGTCATCGGGGTTCGCATACAGCCGGCGAAGCAGGACGCGCCCCTTCGTCGAGGCGACCAGGTCGCGGGCCACTGAGGAGGGCAGGGGGCCGTAGCCCCGCAGGTGGGCTGCCTGCGTGTCGTCGCCAGCGAGAAGCATCTCGGCGGTCATCACGAGCTGGACCTCGACCCCAACGGTGGGGGTCACCGCGGATCCATGTCCGACGAGACGCTGGCAGAAGATGTCGGCCATGATCTGGCTCCTGGTGCGCTGATCGCCCTCGGCTCGCTGGGAGCCGGCGTACTCCGTCAGGGACAGCATCACGGCAGTGCCCTCGGGGGCCGGGACCACGGCGCTGAGCAGGACCATGCCGTCGGACACCGGGCGTGACGTCACGCGCCGCTCACTGCGGGCCCGGACCATGCGCTTGACCGTGGCCTGGTGGTCGAGCTCGTAGGCGAGTCGGCGCGTCGGCAACATCAGTGCTCGGTTGCCCAACTCGGGCAGCCGATGAGCCAGCGTCGCGTCGACGACGGCCCGGTCTGCGCTGGTCAGGACGGCGGTCTCTCGGGCCACGATCTGCGCGCGGTGCTCGCTGATGTCGCCCCGACCCAGCGCGGCCAGAGTCTCGGGGAGGTCATGCACCAGCGCCCTGGCGAGCGCGACCCGGCCGCGGCCATCGTGAGGACTCTCGCGGCGAGCGAGCGCCACCTCGTGGGCCACACCCCTCCCGGCTGTCTGCTCGGATGCGCCTTCGACCAGGTCACTCGCCTGTCGGATGACGACCAGGCGATCGGTCAGCCGGGCCTGCGCGGCCGCCGCAGCACCCTTGACCCGCTCCAGCCGCTGGAGGCAGTCGATGATGAGGACGTCGTCCAGCGGCCCCGAGTCGAGGCCGGCGAGGCTGGTGACGAGCAGGTCCAGCGTGGCCATGACCTGGGACGTTGCCTCGTCGGGGACTGCACGTGGACCTTCGAACATGTGATCGATTCTAGGCGCAGCCACCGACAACTCAGGGCGTGAACTCCTCAGCCTGTGGACAGCAGCGACGTCGGGATTCCCGAAACTCCGGCCGCGGCCGAGCTGCGCCATTAGGCTCGCCGCAGCGATCGGGGGGACCGTGCAGCAGTCGTTGGGAAGTGCGCTGTCCGCGCGCCGCAACTCCCTGAACTTCGTGCGCCTCGTCCTCGCCTGCGCCGTGATCCTGGGTCACACGACCCTGATCGGGGGATACCGACCCAACGCGCTCACCGACGTCAGCTCGATTGCCGTCGACGGCTTCTTCGTGCTGTCCGGGTTCCTCGTCGCGGGCAGCCGAATGCGCCTCAGCGGCGGGCGTTACCTGTGGCACCGCGTCATCAGGATCATGCCGGCCTTCTGGGTCAGCCTGGTGCTCGTGGCGCTGGCCTTCTCACCACTGGCCGCAGCGATCTCCCGCGAGAGCTGGCAGCCGTCCAGCGCCCTCCACTTCCTCTCCGCCAACTGGGCGCTGACCATCAAGCAACGGGGCATTGGGGCCACCCTGCAGGACGTCCCCTTCGCAGGCGCGTGGAACGGGTCGTTGTGGACCCTCGAGTTCGAGTTCATGGCCTACCTGCTCGCCGGGCTGCTGCTCGCGTCCGCGATCGTGCGCCGGCACCTGAAGGTCGTGGTCGTCGTCCTGACGATGATCACGGCGGCAGGCGCCGCCCTGGCCGGACCGCTCGAGGCGACGTCGTACTACGGCTTCAATGCCGCGCACCTGTTCGCGGGCTTCGCGGCGGGAATGGCCCTGTGGGCGTTCCGAGACACGCTGCCCCGCAACGCGACGATCACGGGCATGTGCGGCGCGCTCAGCGTCGTGCTCTACTTCCAGGCGCCGACCCTGATGTATGCGCTGGCGCCCCTGCCGCTGGGGTACTTCCTCCTGTCGGTGGGCGGCAGCAAGCGAGTCCTCCTCGGCTCGGTCAACGACATCTCCTACGGTGCCTACATCTACGCCTTTCCCGTCCAGCAGCTGCTCGTCGTGCTCGGAGTGCACCGCCTCGGCTACGCGGCGCTGTTCGTCACCGCGCTGGCGCTGACGCTCTGCCTCGCGTGGCTCTCGTGGACCTTCGTCGAGCGACCGGCCCTCCGGCTCAAGAACCTCTCGGTCGCCCGCAACAACAGCCGTCGCCGGTCGCCGTTCGAGGCGCCAGACTGGAGCCACGCCCGGTCCTGAGAACACCGTCGCGTCCCGCGGCAGGTGCGTCGCTGGCTCTGACGCACCTGCCGCGCTCACGTGTCACAACCTCAGGCGGTGACACTGCCCTTCTCGAACAGCCGCGGCACGGCGTGGTTCGAGACGAAGATCCCGTGCGGGTCGACGGCCGACCGGATCCCATTCAGCTGCAGCCACGCGGTGTCGGCGTACGCCGCCTTGGCGTCCACCACGTTCTCGGCGAAGTTGAGGTAGTGGCCGCCGGTGGAGTACGGCGCCAGCGCTCGCGTCAGCCGGACCGCATCGGCGTGACCCTGCGCACCGAGCTCGGGCGTGGCGGCGATCGCGCCGGCGAAGCTGACGAACTCGGCGTCGAGCCGAGCCAGGGCTCCGCCGCCCTCGTGCTTGCGGCCCAGGGCCCCACCGAGCTGGCGCAGCTCGGCCATCAGCAGCGAGGTCTGCGCATCCGGGCCCACCTCGTTGAGGAAGGCGTCGACGGCGCCGTCGGGGAAGGATCCCAGCATCGTGCTGTCCGAGGCGAAGGGTGCACCGCCCTCGGGGTCCATGTGCAGGCGCACCAGCGACTTCGCCGGCACGCGGGCGAACGTGTCGACCTCCGGGCGCATCGCGCGCAGCCCGGCCAGGAGCTCCTCGCCCCGCTCGTCAGAACCGAGCACCGCTCCGTCGACGACCACGACCTGACGTCCCCGGAGGAAGTCCGGCAGCTCGGGCATCGGCGGCATCCGCAGCGCCCGGAGGGACGTGGTGATCTCGTCAGGCGCCCCCGGCGCCCAGCGCGACCACCCCCGCAGCACGGGCTCGAGGTCGGCCAGGTCCCAGAGCAGGATGCCGGCGTAGGCGGTCTCGATCGGGTACATCCGGAACTCCAGAGCCGTGACGACGCCGAAGTTGCCGCCACCCCCGCGCACCGCCCAGAACAGCTCCGGGTTGGTGACCGCGTCTGCCCGCACGATGGTGCCGTCCCCGATCACGAGCTCGACCGCGGTGAGGCTGTTGGTGGCCAGGCCGAGCTTGCGGGCGTACCACCCGATGCCGCCGCCCAGCGTGTAGCCGGCGATGCCGACGTCGGGCGACGAGCCGTGCAGCACCGCGCGGCCGTGGGCCGCTGCGGCGTCGACCGCGGGCTCCCACAGCGTTCCGCCTTCCACGCGGACGATGCCGCGAGTGGGATCGGCGATGGCCATGGACATCGCGGAGGTGCGGACGACCACGACGTCGTCGAGGCCCTGGGCGGCCAGTGGGCCGGCGTTGTGGCCGGTGCTCTGCGGGGCAACCCGCAGCCCGCACTCGGCGGCCATCCGGACCACCTGCGCGACCTCGTGAGCGGTGCGCGGGAAGGCGACGGCCGCTGGCCGCTGGTCGACGGCCACGTTCCAGGGGAGTCGGGCGGCGTCATATCCGGGGTCGCCTGGCAGGTGGAGGTCTCCACCGCACAGACCACGCAGGTGGGTGGCCGGGCTGGTGGCGGGCTCGTGGGTGAGCTCGATGGTCATGTTGTGCTCCTTGGTTGTGTCGGTGGTCCGACTCTGGAGCGCGTCACTTGGGGATCACTTCGAGCTGACTTGGAAAGGACGAGACCCGGGGCGGCTTGTTTCCCTATGCTGCGAGACGTGGAGGTGGCAGTCCTCGGACCGATCGAGGTGCGGCTGGGTGGACGGGCAGTCGACCTGGGCACCCCGAAGCAGCGCGCTCTCGTCGCCGCGCTGGCTCTCTCGCGGGGCAGAGCGGTGTCGGTGGACACGATCGTGGACCTGTTGTGGCGCGACAGCCCGCCGCCCGGCGTCACTGCGACGCTCCAGGCCTACATCTCTGGCCTGCGCCGGGTCATCGAGCCGGAGCGGGAACGCCGCGCGCCGGCGACCGTGCTGGTCACGGTGGCTCCGGGCTATGCCCTCAGGGCGGACGCCGATCACCTGGACGCCCAGGTCTTCGAGCGCACGGTCTCCGAGCAGCACCACCGGCTCCAGACCCCGCGCCTGCTGTCCGAAGCAGACCTGGCCGAGGCGGTCGCTGCGCTCGACGCAGCCCTGGGGTTGTGGCGGGGGACGGCGTACGCCGAGCTCGAGGGGGCCGATGCCGCGGTCGCCGAGCGGGCCAGGCTGGAGGAGCTCCGACTGGTGGCGCTGGAGGACCGGGCGGTCGCCGAGCTGACGCTCGGCCACCATGCGACGGTCGCGGCCGAGCTGGAGGCGATGACGCGGGAACATCCGCTGCGCGAGCGGCTCTGGGGCCTGCGAGCGCTCGCCCTCACCCGGGCAGGCCGACAGGCCGATGCCCTCGAGGTGCTGCGCACGGTGCGCGAGGTGCTGGACGACGAGCTCGGGATCGAGCCCGGCGTGGAGCTGCGCGACCTTCAGACCGCCGTGCTCCGTCAGGATCCCGCCCTGGACTGGGTCGCGCCCGCCGCGGGTGCCGAGACACCGGTGGTGCCACAACCCCGTCGCTCGGAGCCCGCGCCGCCCGAGCCGGTGGCGCCCTGGCCGATGGTCGGCCGGGATGCCGAGCTCGACCAGCTGGTGGCCGCGCTGAACACCGCCGCCGCCGGGACGCCGTCGTACGCCGTGGTGACCGGGGAACCGGGGATCGGCAAGAGCAGGCTGACGGCCGAGCTGGCAGCGTTGGCGGGCGCCCAGGGCGCGCAGGTCTCGGTCGGGCAGTGCTCCCAGGACGAGGGGGCGCCACCACTGTGGCCGTGGATGTCGGTCCTCGAGAGTCTGGGGTTGGAGCGCCCGGGTCCCCTGGAACCCGACGACGAGGGCGGCCGGTTCCGGTCGTGGGACCTGATCGCCCGCGGGGTGCGGGCCGCGGCGCTGGACCGCCCGCTTGTGGTGATCCTGGAGGACCTGCACTGGGCGGACCCCTCGACGCTGCGGGTGCTGCGGCTGCTGGTCGAGTCCGCCAGCCGCGAACGCCTGCTGGTGGTGGCCACCTGGCGGTCCCACCCGGAACCGACCGGAGCGCTGGCCGACGTGGCGGAGACGCTCGCCAGGCAGCACGCTACCCGCCTCCCGTTGAGCGGACTCGGCGCCGACTCGGTGGCCGAGGTCTTCGAGGGTGTCGCCCACAACCGGCCCTCCGGCGCCCAGGCCCGGGCGATCAAGGAGCGCACCGACGGCAACCCGTTCTTCCTCGTCGAGTACGCCCGGCTGGCCGGCGAGCACGCCGACCTCGACCAGCTCGTGTCCGATGCCGACCCGCCCACCGGTGTGCGGGAGGTGCTCACGCGACGGCTGGCGCGGCTCCCCGAGGCGACCGTCACGGCGCTGCGCACCGCAGCCGTCATCGGGCGCGCCTTCGATGCGGCCACGCTGGCGGCCGCGGCGGGGGTGGATCCCGAGGAGCTGCTCGACGTCGTCGAGCCGGCCGAGGCCGCGGGGCTCGTTCGCGAGGACGGGGTGGATCGCTTCCTCTTCTCCCACGCCCTGGTCGCCGACACCCTGGTCCTCGGGCTGAGTGCCTCTCGACAGGCACGGGTCCACTCGCGCATCGCGGTCGCCCTGAGCGGGTCGCGCGGCCGCGAGACCGAGGAGGCGCGGCACTGGCTCGCGTCCGGGCCGGCGTACGCCGCCCAGGGCTGGCGCTCGGCGGTGACGGCTGCCGCGGTCGCCCGGCGGGTCTTCGCTCATGAGGAGGTGGCCGAGCTGCTGCGTGCGGCTCTCGGCGCGATGGACCACGACCCCGGCGCGACGCCGCGGGAGCGGTACGACGTACTCCTGGACCTCATCGACGCCTACCGGTGGTCGGCGATGTGGCCCGAGCTGACCGCCAGCGTCGAGGAGGCGGTCGTGGTGGCTCAGGCGCTGGGTGACCCCGAGCTGGTGGCGACCGCGGCCATCGCCACCACGCAGGGAGCCCTGTGGCAGTCGGCCGGCCACGGGCAGGTGCACACCAGGATCGTGGAGGCCCTGCGCGCCTGCCTGCGCGACCTGCCCCCCGAGGACAACGCGTTGCGCTGCCGTGCGCTGCTGGGCCTGGGCAACGAGCTCTACTACGGTGCGCCGTTCGGGGAGCGCGAGGCCCTGGTCGATGCTGCCGTGGCGATGGCCAGGCGGCTGGAGGATCGCGAGCTGCTCCTGGATGCCTGCCAGATCGCCTTCGTCAGCCTGTGGCGAGCGGGCAATGCGCCCCAGCGACTGGCGCTGGCCGACGAGGCGCTCGCCCTGGCGCGCGAGTGCGGCAGCGAACGGTCCTTCGCCGTGTCGGCGACGCTGCGAGCGGTGGTGCTCGGTGAGCTGGGCCGGCCGGCGGAGATGTGGCCCGCCATCGAGCTGGCGCGCGCCGAGGACGAACGGCTCAGGCTGCCCTACGGACTGATGGTCCTCGACAGCCTGGCCCTGCCCTGGCACGCCATGGCCGGGCGCTTCGAGGAGTGCGACGCGCTCGTGGAGCGGATCCGGCACCTCGACTCCCAGATCACTCTCGAGCAGTCCGAGGACGCCACCGCCGGCGCCCTCATCGCCCTGAGCATCTGGCGGGGCACCAGCGCCGAGACCGCGGGCCTGCTGATGGCCATGGAGGGCGGGCCCTTCCCGATCGCGGCGACCGTCGTCGCGTTCCTGTGGCGCGGCGGCGCCGAGGAGGAGGCGCGCGCCTACGCACGCGACCACGAGGTGAGGCTCGACACCGACGACTGGTTCTCGCTGCTCGCCTGGTGCAATGCCGCGGAGGTGGCGCTCCACTGCGGCGATCCTGAGCTCGGTGCCCGGGTGCTGGAGCGGCTCGCCCCCCTGGCCGGACGCAGCTGTGGGGCCGGCTCGGGGAACGCGTCCGGCCCCGTCGACGCCTTCCTGGCGTTGGCCGCAGCCTCGATGGGCCGACTCGACGAGGCCGGCCGTCATGCGGTGGAGGCCCTGCGGCTGTGCGAGGAGTGGGACATCCCGCTGGTCGCTCGGTGGTTCGGCGACCAGCGGGACAGGTACCACTTCTGAGTCACACCCCGGCCGGGGTGAGCTGCTCCTCCTCGGCCTCCGGCTCGAGCTCGACGGCCGGGAGGACCCGGTCCAGCCAGGCCGGCAGCCACCAGTTCCAGCGGCCCAGCATCGACATCGTCGCCGGCACCAGGATCATCCGGACCACGGTCGCGTCCAGGAAGATCGCCGTGGCCATCCCGATGCCGAGCATCTTCACGGTGACGTCCACCTCCGAGGCGAAGCCGAGGAACACCGCGACCATGATGGCGGCCGCCGAGGTGATGACGCGGCCGGTGTCCGAGAGTCCCCGGATCACGCTCTCATGGGCGTCTCCGGTGTCCAGCCACTCCTCCCGCACCCGGGAGAGCAGGAACACCTCGTAGTCCATCGACAACCCGAACAGGATCGCGAAGATCAGGATCGGGACCCAGCTCGACACCGGCATCGCGTGGTCCAGCCCGAGCAGCTCCACGCCCCATCCCCACTGGAACACGGCGGTGAGGACGCCGTACGCCGCACCGATCGAGAGCAGGTTCATCACGGCGGCCTTGATCGGGACCAGCACCGAGCGGAACGCCATGGCGAGCATGAGCACCGAGACGCTCACGACGAACCCGATGACCAGCCACAGCCGGCTGCCCAGCAGCTGCGAGATGTCCGAGAGCAGGGCGGTGTTCCCGGTCACCTCGGTGCCGGCGGGCAGGTCGGCGCGCAGCCCGGCGATCAGGTCGCTCGTGCGCTCGTCGGCCGGGCCGAACGCCGGCTGCGCCTCGAGCACTGCCAGCGCACCGTCGGGCGAGATCGAAGGCACCCCCACGGCCGCGAGCTGCGCGTTCGCGGTGAGTGTCCCGGTCACCTCGGCAAGGTCGGTCCGGTCGCGGTCGACGACGATCGTCAAAGGTCCGTTGGCGCCGGGACCGAACTCGCTGGCGACCAGGTCGAAGGCCCGGCGCGTGGTCAGGTCGGTCGAGCCGCTGCTGGCATCCTGCGGCCAGGTGCGCATGTCGAAGGCGGGCAGAGCGATGGTGACCATGACCGCGACGGCAGCCAGGGCCCAGGGCAGCGGCCGCCTCGAGACCCGCCGGGCCCAGCGTGCGGTCAGCGCGGGACGCTCGGACGCCTTCCCGCTGCGGATGCCGCGGGGGAGCAGCCGGGTGCCGGCGAACCGGCAGAGCACCGGCACCAGGGTGAGCGCGGTCGCCATCACGGCGATCACGGCGATGGCCGTCGCGAACCCGAAGGAGGAGTACGTCGACAAACCCGCCAGACGCAACCCCATCAGCGACACCAGCACGGTGGCCGAGGCGAAGAGCACCGAGCGCCCCGCGGTGGCTGAGGCCCGCCCGGCGGCCTCGGGTACGTCGAACCCGCGACGCAGGAACTCGACGTGACGGGTGACCAGCAGCAGCGCGTAGTCGATGCCCACCCCGAGGCCGACCATGCTGGCCACGGTGGGTGCCGACGTGCTGACGTCGGTGAGGCCGGCGAGCAGTGCCAGTCCTCCGCTGCCGATGCCGAGACCGACGAGTGCGACGGCGATCGGGAGACCGGCGGCGACGACGGAGCCGAATGCGATCACCAGGATGATGAGGGCGGCGACCACGCCGATCAGCTCCCCGCGGCCGGTCATCGGTGCCGCAGCGGTGCTCGGCAGCTCACCTCCGAGCTCGACCTGCACGCCGGCGGCCCGCGTGTCGGCGGTGGCGTCCTCGAGAGGCTCGAGGTTCTCCATCAGGTCGGGGTCGGTGACGGGAACGTCGTAGGAGACGACGAGCAGAGCGGTGTCGCCGTCCGAGGACAGGCGCGGTGGGGAGACCGACACGGCGTGGTCCATCGCCGCCAGGCGGTCGGCAAGCGCAGTCAGCTGAGCCGTGCTGGGGCGTCCCTGCTCGGCGTGGACGAGCACCTGGGCCGAGGCGTTGCCGGCGCCGGGAACGTGCTCACGCAACAGGTCGATGCCCTGTTGTGAACGGGCGCCGGGCACGTCCCAGTTGTCCTGGGGAGTGCCTCCGAACGCGGTGGCCAGCGCGAAGACCACGCCGGCGACCATCGCCCAGGTGGCAAGCGTCCGCCACGGATGAAGGGCCGCGCCGCGGCCGAGACGGTAGAGAAGGCGTGACATCGTCGTTCCTTGTCGAAGAGGGTCGTTGGTGACCTGACAAGGTTCGAGCGAGGCTCTTGGGGTCGACTTGGACCCGACTTGGAGGCAGGGTCAGCCGCGTTCTCCACCGGGGACCCAGAGCACGTCACCGGTCTCCTTGTTGGCGTGCCGGGCCAGGATGAAGAGCAGGTCGGAGAGCCTGTTGAGGTAGGTGATCGCCAGCACGTTCATGGTGTCCTCGTGCTCCTCGTAGGCCGCCCACGCGGAACGCTCCGCACGGCGTACGACGGTGCGCGCGACGTGGAGGAGCGCCGCGCCCGGGGTGCCTCCGTTGAGGATGAACGATCGGAGCGCAGGCAGGTTCTCGTTGAAGGAGTCGCACCAGCCCTCGAGCCGCTCGACGTAGTCGGGCTCGATGCGCAGCGGTGGGTATGCGGGGTCGGCGACGACGGGGGTGCAGAAGTCGGCACCCACGTCGAACAGGTCGTTCTGGATCCGCGTCAGGACAGTGACCACCTCGGCGTCCAGACCTCCCATCACCAGGGCGACCCCGATCTGCGCGTTCGCCTCGTCGACATCCGCGTAGGCGTGCAACCGGGAGTCGTTCTTCGTCGTCTTCCTCATGTCGCCGAGGCGGGTCGTGCCGGCGTCGCCGGTGCGTGTGTAGATGCGGGTGAGGTTGACCATGCCACGAAGGCTATGCCACGACTCGCCGAAATATCTGTGGCGCCGGCGCAACCAAAAGGACTAGAAAGACGTCTGTAGGGGTAGAGAACGTGTGAGTGATCACACATTCGGGAGATCTCGGCGACCGAAGGGCTGCGACATGGACATCTTCACTGACGGGCCGAGGCTCGTGCTGGTGGGTGACTTCGACGTGCGCAGCACGTGGGAGGTCCGCACCGCTATCTACGATCACCTGCAGGGTGACGACCACGACCTCGTCGTCGACCTCACCGACGTCGGCAGCATCGACCTGACCGCCCTGCGCGTCCTCGCGGTCGCCACCCGCAACGCCGAGCGTCAGGGGCTCCACCTCACCCTGCGCGGGTGCGGGCCGGCCGTCCGCCGCCTGCTCCACCTGTCCCACCTGATCAGGCACGTCGAGGTGGAGCGGGTCGCCGCCACCGCCTGACCCGGCTCGTGAGGTCTTTCCCACAACGCCGAACGGTTACCGATCAGCAACCTTCGTCCTACCCTCGGGATCATGAGTGCTGAGAAGGACCGCCCCTGGGTGATGCGCACGTACGCCGGTCACTCGACCGCTGCCGCCTCCAACGCGCTCTACCGCACCAACCTGGCCAAGGGCCAGACCGGCCTCTCGGTGGCCTTCGACCTCCCCACCCAGACCGGCTACGACCCCGACTCGCCGCTGGCGCGGGGCGAGGTCGGCAAGGTCGGCGTACCCGTGCCTCACCTCGGCGAGATGCGCCGCCTGTTCGAGGACATCCCGCTCACGGCGATGAACACCTCGATGACCATCAACGCCACGGCGATGTGGATGCTCGCGCTCTACCAGGTCGCCGCCGAGGAGCAGAACCCCGACCTGGACCCGGCAGCGGTGGCCGCTCAGCTGTCGGGAACGACCCAGAACGACATCATCAAGGAATACCTCTCGCGGGGCACCTACGTGTTCCCTCCCGAGCACTCACTGCGTCTGATCAGCGACATGATCTCCTACACCGTCCACCAGATCCCGAAGTGGAACCCGATCAACATCTGCAGCTATCACCTGCAGGAGGCCGGCGCGACGCCCACCCAGGAGCTGGCCTACTCGCTGTGCACCGCCATCGCCGTGCTCGACGCCGTCCAGGCCTCGGGGCAGGTCTCCGAGGACGACTTCGGCTCCGTCGTGGGGCGCATCTCGTTCTTCGTCAACGCCGGGGTCCGGTTCATCGAGGAGACCTGCAAGATGCGGGCGTTCGTGCAGCTCTGGGACGAGATCACCCAGGAGCGCTACGGCGTCGAGGACCCGAAGATGCGCCGGTTCCGCTACGGCGTCCAGGTGAACTCGCTCGGACTCACCGAGGCGCAGCCCGAGAACAACGTGCAGCGCATCGTGCTCGAGATGCTCGGGGTGACGCTGTCGAAGAACGCCCGTGCCCGCGCGGTCCAGCTGCCCGCGTGGAACGAGGCGCTCGGTCTGCCCCGACCGTGGGACCAGCAGTGGTCCCTGCGGCTCCAGCAGGTGCTGGCCTTCGAGTCCGACCTGCTGGAGTACGACGACATCTTCGAGGGCTCGACCGTGATCGCCGCCAAGGTGGCCGAGCTGGTCGCGGGCGCGAAGGAGGAGATCGACCGGGTCCAGGCGCAGGGGGGCGCGATCGCGGCGGTGGAGTCGGGCTACATGAAGCAGGCCCTGGTGTCTGCCCATGCGGCTCGGCGCGGTCGGATCGAGACCGGTGAGGAGAAGATCGTCGGCGTCAACGTCTACGAGACGACCGAGCCCTCGCCCCTGACGGCCGACCTCGACGCGGCGATCATGGCTGCCGACCCGATGGCCGAGCGGTCGGCGCTGGACTCGGTCGCCGAGTGGAAGGCCGCCCGCGACGAGGGGGCGGTGGCCGAGGCCCTCGCCAGGCTCGCCGAGGATGCCAAGGCGGACACGAACCTGATGGAGGCGACCCTGATGGCGGCGCGCGCCGGAGCGACCACGGGGGAGTGGGCCGGCACGCTGCGTGAGGTGTTCGGGGAGTTCCGCGCGCCGACCGGCGTCGCCGGCGCGGTCGGAGCAGCCGACGCGGGCTCCGAGCTGACCGTCGTCCGCGAGCAGGTGCGAGCGACCGGTGAGGAGCTCGGGGGACGGCTGAGGCTGCTGGTCGGCAAGCCGGGACTCGACGGACACTCCAACGGCGCCGAGCAGGTGGCCGTGCGGGCCCGCGACGCCGGCTTCGAGGTGATCTACCAGGGCATCCGGCTGACTCCCGAGCAGATCGTGGCCGCGGCGGTCGCCGAGGACGTGCACTGCGTCGGCCTGTCGATCCTGTCCGGCTCCCACATGGAGCTCGTCCCTGCCGTCCTCGACGGCCTGCGCGAGGCCGGGCTCGACGACGTCCCGGTGATCGTCGGCGGGATCATCCCCGACTCCGACGCCAAGGCCCTGCTGGCTCTGGGCATCGCCGCCGTCTACACCCCGAAGGACTTCGGGCTGACCGAGATCATGGGCGGCATCGTCGAGGTGATCCGGCGGGCCAACGGGCTCGCCTGACGGCTCACCAGCCCCAGGACCCGGGTCGCCCCTTGAACGGACCGACCACGCGCGAGGTGATCCAGCCGCCGTAGAAGCCACCCTCCTGGGGGGTGACCACCTCCCCGTCGACCGTGCACTCGTCCATGGCCCCCGGCATCACCGCGACGTGGTCGGTCAGGGCGTCGTAGCCGCCGGTGGGAGTCGGATAGGTCCAGGCACCGCGGGCCGCCGTACGACCTGGAGTGACGACGTCGAAGTAGGCGGCCTCACCCTTCCACTCGCAGAAGGTGGTGTGGTCGACCGGACGCAGCACGTCGTCGGCGAACTCCGAGCGGTGCACGTAGTAGGTCGGGGGGTGGCTGGTCTCGAGCAGGCGGTACGACGTGCTCGTGCGGGCGATGAGCTGCCCGCCGAGGCGGATCTCGATGGTCTCCCGGCTCGGTTCGAGACGGGGTGGACGGGGGTAGTCCCAGACCGATTCCTGTCCGGGACCCGGCTTCTCGGGGGTCACCGCATTAATCTACCGACCACACCGCGGACTAAGGTTAGGCAAGCCTTAGATCATCGGCTACGCTGCCATCGTGGCGAAGAGCAAGGGCCTCAAGAACAAGGGCCCCAAGAGCGCGGGCAAGGTGAAGCTGCCCAAGAGCGAGTGCTGCGTGTCCAAGTCCAAGTGCTCGCGCTGTCCGCTCAGGATGCTCAAGGAGGGCACCCTCCCGTCCGGCTACACGGTCAAGAAGCGCAAGTTGGTGAAGGCCAAGAAGATCGCGGCCTGACACACTCGGCTCCATGGCACGCGTGATCGTGATCGGCGCAGGGGTGAGCGGGTTGACCTGCGCCTTGCGGCTGCTCGAGTCGGGCCACCGGGTCGACGTCGTGGCGCGCGACCTTCCGCTGGAGACCACCTCGTCGGTCGCTCCGGCGCTCTGGTACCCCTATCGCTCCCTGCCGCAGGACCGGGTCACCGAGTGGGCCGGGGCGTCGTACGCCGAGTTCATGGGCCTTGCGCACGACGCGGACACCGGGGTGTCGATGCGCACCGGCACCGAGGTCCTCACGACCGCTCAGCGGGCGCCCTGGTGGGCCGACGCGGTGCCCGGCCTCGACCACGAGACCTCGCTGCCCCACGGGTACGTCGACGGGTGGACCTTCGTCGCGCCGGTCATCGAGATGCCGGTCTACCTGACGTGGCTGGCAGGACGGGTCGCCGACCTCGGCGGCACCACCACCAGGATGAACCTGGGCGGGCTGCCGAGCGGGGCCGACCTCGTCGTCAACGCCTCCGGGCTGGGGGCACGGCTGCTGGGCGGCGACCGCTCGGTGGTGCCGGTGCGCGACCAGGTGGTCTACGTCGAGCAGGTGGGGGTCGAGCGCTGGACGCTCGATCGCGCGGGGCCGACGTACGTCGTACCCCGGGCCCACGACATCGTGGTCGGTGGCAGCGATGTCGAGGGCGAGTGGAGCCGTACGCCGAGTCCGCAGGTGACCGCCGAGATCCTCGAGCGGGCGGTGCGGCTGGTGCCCGAGCTGGCCGGCGCACGGGTGATCCGGCACAAGGTGGGACTGCGCCCGGTCCGCCCCGCAGTGCGGGTGGAGAGAGTCGGCAGGATCATCCACTGCTACGGCCAGGGCGGCGCCGGGGTCACGCTGAGCTGGGGCTGCGCAGACACCGTCGCCTCGATGGCGGCCGGCTGACTCAGTGGTCGAGGCGGCGCAGGGCGATCACGAACAGCCCCGCACCCACGGCCAGTCCGGCGAACGCCCCGATGACCGCTCCGGTGGCGGAGCCGTCCGCGCCGTGCGTCCCGATCGAGTCGCCGACGGCGTCACCGATCGCCGAGCCTGCGCCCGCCAGCAGCATCACGCCGATTGCCAGGAGGATCCTCACCATGGCCTCGGCGAGGAACACCTCGAGGAACGTCTTCTCCCGCCCGACCCGGTGCCAGGGGCGCACCGCAGTCACGGCTGCCACGTTGAGTGGACCGTAGATGTGGGGATAGGTGTCCTCGCCCACGGGATCCTCGCGCCAGGGTGAGGTCAGCTTGTCGGTGTCGATCTGGAGCCGGACCAGAGGCTTACGCACGCCCGCGTAGTAGCGGGCGCTGACCGCCTTGACCTGATCGGCCCGCGAGGTGTGGATGAACCCCTCCTCCTCCAGGCTGCGCCCCAGGGTGGAGGTCGTGTAGGTGCCCGTGCGCTCGGCTGCGCGCCACTCCGACTCCAGCGCGATGTGGAAGACCTTCACTAGAACAACCGTGCCGTCGGATCGTCGAGGCCGCGCAACGCGTCGTAGTCCACCAGCGCGCAGGCGATGCCGCGGTCGATCGCCAGCACCCGGGCCTGCGGCTTGATCTCCTGCGCGGCGAAGATGCCCCGCACGGGACGGAGTGCGGGATCCCGGTTGAGCAGCTCGAGGTAGCGGGTCAGCTGCTCGACACCGTCGATGTCGCCGCGCCGCTTGATCTCGACCGCCACCGCCCTGCCCTCGGCGTCGCGGCACATCAGGTCGACGGGTCCGATCGCGGTGGGGAACTCGCGGCGCACGAGCGTCAGGCCGTCGGCCAGGGTCGCGGGGTGGTCGGCCAACAGCTCCTGCAGGTGCTTCTCGACACCGTCCTTCTGCAGCCCTGGATCGACGCCCAGGTCGTGGGCGGTGTCGTGGTGGATCTCCTCGATCAGGATCCGCAGCGTGTCCTCCGGCCCCTTGGCGGTGCTGCGGCTGGTGACGGTCCACTCGACGGCGCCGTCCTCGGTGGTTCCCTCCCGCAGCGTGCACGGCGGGCTCATCCAGTTCAGTGGCTTGTAGGAGCCTCCGTCGCTGTGCACCAGCACCGACCCGTCGGCCTTGATCATGAGCACGCGCCTGGCCATCGGCAGGTGAGCGGACAGGCGGCCGGCGTAGTCGATCTGGCAGGTCGCCACCACAAGTCTCACGGGCAGGCAATCTACCCGTCGCGTGGGAGGTGACAAATCCAACAGGGGACGGCGGCCGCCTGCGTGGGATGATCCGAGGCATGACCAGCACCCCCATCGCCCATCGTGAGTTCGCCACCATCGGCGTCGTCGGCCTCGGCACCATGGGTGCCGGGATCGCCGAGGTGTTCGCCCGCAACGGCTTCTCCGTGATCGGGGTGGAGGTCAACGACGAGGCGCTCGAGCGTGGCCGCCAGCACCTCGAGCACTCCACCGCCCGCGCGGTCACGCGAGGCAAGCTCACCGAGGCCGAGCAGGCCGAGCTGCTCGGACACGTCACCCTGACCACCACCATGGCCGATCTGGCCGAGGCCGACTTCGTCGTCGAGGCTGTCGTGGAGTCGATCGAGCTCAAGAAGTCGATCTTCCGCGCTCTCGACGACATCGTGAAGCCCGACGCGATCCTGGCGACCAACACCTCCTCGCTGTCGGTCACCGAGATCTCCACCGCCAACTCCAGCCCCGGCCGGATCGTCGGCGTGCACTTCTTCAACCCTGCACCGGTGCAGAACCTGGTCGAGATCATCCGCACCGTGGTCACCGAGCCGGCCGTGCTCGAGGACGTCAAGGCCCTCGTCGGACGGCTCGGCAAGAATCCCGTGGTCTGCGGCGACAAGGCCGGCTTCATCGCCAACACCCTGCTGTTCGGCTATCTCAACCACGCCGTCTCGTTCTTCGAGGGCCGTTACGCGACGCGTGAGGACATCGACGCCGCGATGCGGTTCGGTTGCGGCTACCCGATGGGCCCGCTCGCCCTGCTCGACCTCATCGGTCTCGACACGGCGTACGAGATCCTCGACACGATGTACAAACAGGGTCGTGACCGGCTGCACGCTCCGGCACCGATCCTGAAGCAGATGGTCACCGCGGGCATGCTCGGGCGCAAGTCGGGTCGTGGCTTCTACACCTACGAGGCACCCGACTCCCCGATCGTGGTGGCCGACCCCCACACGCCGTCGGCGGACGACGCACCGCAGCTGCGCCACGCGATCGCGAAGGTCGGGGTCGTCGGCACCGGCACCATGGCCTCCGGCATCGTCGAGGTGTTCGCCAAGGCCGGTTACGACGTCGTGTACGTCGGCCGCACCCAGGACAAGGTCGACGGGGTGCGAGCCACCATCGAGCGCTCGCTCGACAAGGCGATCCAGCGCGGCAAGCTCGAGGAGTCGGCCAAGGCCGACGTGCTGGGGCGGCTCACCGGCTCCACCTCGCTGGACGACCTGGCCACGGTCGACATCGCCCTGGAGGCGATCGCGGAGGACCTGAACGTCAAGGCCACCCTGTTCGAGAACCTCGACGAGATCTGCAAGCCCGGGGCGATCCTGGCCACGACCACCTCGTCGCTGCCGATCATCGCGCTGGCGAAGGTGACCAGCCGGCCCCAGGACGTCATCGGCATGCACTTCTTCAACCCGGCCCCCATCATGCGGCTCGTGGAGGTGGTGACCACGGTGGCCACCGACGACGCCGTCGCCGAGACGACCCGTGCCCTGTGTGCCCGGGTCGGGAAGGTGGCCGTCTCGTGCGGCGACCGGGCGGGCTTCATCGTCAACGCGCTGCTCTTCCCCTACCTCAACGACGCCGTGAAGATGCTGGAGGCCCACTACGCCACCGCGGACGACATCGACGTCGCGATGAAGCAGGGCTGTGCGCTGCCGATGGGGCCCTTCGAGCTGCTGGACGTGGTCGGCAACGACGTGTCCCTCGCCATCCAGCGCGAGCTCTACCTCGAGTTCCGCGAGCCGGGCTTCGCGCCGGCGCCACTGCTGGAGCACCTGGTGACGGCGGGCTACCTGGGTCGCAAGACCAAGCGCGGGTTCCGCGACTACTCCGTCCGGTGACCGACGGGTGCTCCGAGTGACTGACAGGGTCGAGTCCTACGACGGCCGCGACTTCGTCGTACGACGCCTCACCGGGTCTGCCTCCACCAGGACGTACACCTGCCCGGGCTGCCACCAGCCGATCAGGCCGGCCACCCCGCACATCGTCTCCTGGCCGGTGCTGGCCTCGACGTTCGCCCGTGACGCGACGGGGCTCGAGGAGCGGCGCCATTGGCACACGGCGTGCTGGGGAGCGCGTCATCGTCGTCGCTGAGACACTGGCCGGCATGACGTCTCGCCTCGCCCTGCTGGTCGTCACCCTCGCGCTCCTGGTCGGCGGTCCGGCGAGGGCCGCCGACGCGGCCCGGGAGAAGCTGCCCGTCGGCACCGATGTCGACTACCAGCTCGGTGGGGCTCGCCCGGTGCCGGCCCACGTGGGGATCGTCGTACGCGACCGCCGGGCCCGTCCGGCGCCTGGTCGCTACTCCATCTGCTACGTCAACGGGTTCCAGACCCAGCCCGACGAACGGGCGTTCTGGAAGCGGCATCGCGCGCTGCTCCTGCGCAAGGGGGGTCACCCGGTCGTCGACGGGGCGTGGAACGAGACGCTGCTGGACCTCCGCACCCGTGCCAAGCGGCACGCCCTGGCGAGGATCGTGGGGCGCTGGACGTCGAAGTGCGCCGTCGACGGCTTCGACGCGGTGGAATACGACAACCTCGACTCCTTCACCCGCAGCCAGGGGCTGCTCAAGCGGCGCCAGGCGGTCGCCTACGCCCGACTCCTGGTGCGCGGCGCCCACGCCGCCGGCCTGGCGGCCGGCCAGAAGAACCTCGTCGACTTCGACGGGCGCAGGGTCGGCTACGACTTCGCGGTCGCGGAGGAGTGTGGCCGCTACCGCGAGTGCGGTGGCTATGTGGCCACCTACCGTCGACGGGTGCTGGTGATCGAATACCGCAGGAAGGACTTCGACCGCACCTGCGCTGCCCGGGGCGCCGCCCTCGCCGTCGTGCTGCGCGACCGCAACCTCAGCCCGACCGGCGTACGCCGGTGGTGTTGAGGCTCGCTAACCTGACCGGGTGAGCCAGAGGATCCGCGCCAACTCAGTCCTGCCCGCCCGACGGGAGGCGATCTCGTTCGAGACGGCCGACGGACTCAGCCTCGTCGGGGAGCTGGCCCTGCCGCTCGAGAGCGAGCCGGTCGCGACCCTCGTCTGCCTGCACCCGTTGCCGACCCACGGCGGGATGATGGACAGCCACCTCTACCGCAAGGCCGCGTTCCGACTTCCGGCGCTGGCCGGTCTGGCCGTTCTCCGGTTCAACACCCGCGGCACCTGGAGTGTCCAGGGGCAGAGTGAGGGCGAGTTCGACAACGCGGTGGCCGAGAAGTACGACGTCGCTGCGGCGATCGAGTATGCCGAGTTCAGCGACCTGCCCCAGATCTGGCTCCTCGGCTGGTCGTTCGGCACCGACCTGGCGTTGATGCACGGTCTCGATCCGGTGGTCCAGGGGGCGATCCTGCTGAGCCCGCCGTTGCGCTACAGCGCTCCGTCGGACCTGGAGGCGTGGGCCGCCTCGGGCAAGCGGGTGTCGGCGTTCATCCCCGAGCACGACGACTACCTCCAGCCGTCAGCGGCGGCGGAGCGCTTCGCGCCGCTCGTGCAGGCCGAGGTGGTGCCCTTCGCCGGCAGCAAGCACCTGTGGGTCGGTGACGCCGAACGGGTCCTCGACGCCATCGTCGAGCGAGTCGCTCCGGCGGTGCCGTTGCCCCTGCCGCGGGAGTGGGACGGCCCGATGGAGACGGCCGACACCAGCGCCTACAACGCCCACCCCCCGCAACTCGCGGGGCCCGCAGGCACATCTCAACGGGATTGGCGGGCGCGGTAGGCCGCCACCGCGGACTTGTTGCCGCACGTCGTGCTGCAGAAGCGACGCGACCGGTTGCGGGACAGGTCCAGCACGATGCCGTCGCAGTCGTCTGCGATGCAGACGTCCAAGCGGGACAGGTCGTCGGAGCGGATCAGGTCGACCATGGCCATGGCGGTCTCGACCGCGATGCGGGTGGCCAGCGGTCGCTCGTCGCCCACCGCGTGCAGATGCCAGTCGGTCTCCCCGTGTCGGACCAGCTGGGGGAGTGCCCCCTCGCTGGCCAGCAGGGAGTTGACGATCGCGACCGCGTCGTCACGCTCGCTGGTCAGCAGCGTGCGCAGGGCCGGGCGCAGGGCACGAACGGCCGCGAGCTCGTCCTCGCTGCGCTGATGACTGCCGGTGTAGTGGTGCGCGGCGAAGAAGTCGTCGAGATCGGCCACGCTGGTCATCGTGTCGGGCGCGGAGGCCGAGTTGACCAACGCGACGGCCGCCAGCAGTGCCGCCTCGGTGTCATGAGCAAAAGTCACGTTGACAGATTACCTCATCTCGTCCTAGTGTCATGAGTCATGACGGCAATCACAGATGACGCAGTGGGTACGACGCCCTCGCGGATCGGCAGCGGCCTGGCGCTCGCCGTCGTCGCGGCTGTCTCGTTCGGGCTGTCCGGCTCCCTGGCCAAGGGTCTCCTCGACTCCGGCTGGAGCCCCGGCGCAGCGGTCACGGCCCGGATCCTGATCGCCGCCGCCGCTCTGTCCATCCCGGCCGCGCTCGCGTTGCGCGGGCGCTGGGCCCTGGTCTCGCGCAACCTCGGGCTCTTCGTCGTCTACGGACTGGTGGCCGTCGCCGGCTGCCAGCTCGCCTTCTTCAACGCGGTCGACCACATGCAGGTCGGCGTCGCGCTCCTGATCGAATACACCGCACCGGTCGCCGTCCTCGGGTGGCAGTGGGTCCGCCACGGTCGTCGGCCCGGTCGTACGACGGTCACCGGAGCCCTCGTCGCGGCCGTCGGGCTGGTGCTCGTGCTTGACCTGGTCTCAGGGGCGCAGCTGAGTCTCATCGGGGTGCTGTGGGCACTGGGAGCCATGGTCGGTGTCGCTACGTTCTTCGTGATCTCGGCCGACGAGGACAACGGACTTCCTCCGATCGTGCTGGCCGCGGGCGGCCTGAGCGTCGGCGGGATCGTGCTGCTGCTTGCGGGACTGGTCGGCATCGTGCCCATGGCGACCTCGAGCGCGAGGGTCGAGCTGGCGGGAGCCGACGTCGCCTGGTGGGTGCCGGTACTGCTCCTGGGAGTGGTGACCGCTGCGCTCGCCTACGCCGCGGGGATCGCCGCCGGGCGTCGACTGGGTGCCCGCCTGTCCTCGTTCGTGGGCCTGCTCGAGGTCGTCGCCGCGCTGGTGTTCGCGTGGCTGCTGCTGGGAGAGCTGCCGCGCGTGGTCCAGCTGTTCGGCGGGGTGCTCATCCTGGCCGGCGTGATCGTCGTACGACTCGGAGAGCGTGAGGCGCCGGGGCCGGAACCCTTGATCGACGCGGCCTCAACGCACGACTCGAGGGGCCCTGAGGCACGACTCGACGGGCCCTGAGGCACGACTCGACGGGTGGGTCAGTCGTCGTCGCCGAACCCGGCGACGACGTCACGCAGGGCGCCGAGCTGAGCCGTGATCGCGTCGCGGCGCTTGGCCATGCGGTCGACCTCGGCGCGGATCGCGGAGAGCTCGCGTTCGGCGTCGGCCAGGCCGGTCGCCGAGAGTGAGTCGGCCTGGGTCCGAGCCGAGTGGATGATCTGCTCGGCCTCGCGACGAGCCCGGACCAGCAGCGCCTCCGACTCCGACTGCGCCGCCTGGCGATGGGCACTCGCCTGAGCCGTGGCCTCGCTGGCACGCTGCTCGGCTGCGGTCGCCCGGTCCTCGGCCTCCTGGACCAGACGCTGGGTCTCGGCGGTGGCGGTGGCGTGGTGGTCGGTCGCCTCGCGAGCCAGGCGCTCCTTCTCCACCGCGAGCGTGCGACGGGCCTCCTGGACCTCACGGTCGGCCCCGGCACGGATCTGCTCGGCGTCCCGCTTGGCGGTGGTCCGCAGGTCGTTGGTCTCCTGCTGCGCGGCCAGCCGGAGCTGGTCGGCCTCGCGCTTCGCCGAGGCGCGGAGATCGTCGGCCTCCGACTTCGCGAGCGAGCGTTCCTGGTCGGCGTCGGCCGTGATCCGGTTGCGGGTCTCGTCGAGCTCCTTCATCTGGACGGTGCGCAGGTCGTCGGCCTCGCGAGTGGCGTCGGCACGGATCGCCTTGGCGTCGCGGTTGGCCTGGATGCGGATCTCCTCCGCCTCCCGCAGCGCCTGGTCGCGCACGTCCTGCGCCTCCTCCTCGGCCATCCGGAGCATGGCGCTCGCGCGACCACCCAGACCGGCGTACGACGGGGACTCGTGCTCGTCGAGCTGCTTCTTGAGCTCGGAGAGGCGAGCCTCCAGCTCGGTGGTGCGCTGCTGGGCTGTCGTCAGCGCGCCTGCCAGGCCGGCGCGGTCACCCAGCAGTTGGCGCAGGTGGCCGTCGACGGTGTCCTTGTCGTAGCCGCCACGGCGGACCACCGGCAAGGACGGCAGCGAGGTCGGCGGCGGGCCGGCGGGCATCCGGAACGCGGCAGGAGCGGCGGGAGCGGCCGGCGTTGCCACCGGAGCTGCCGGAGCCACTGGAGCTGCCGGAGCTGCCGGAGCGGCTGCCGGTGGGGCGGCGGGCGAGGGAGTCTCGGGCCTCGGGATCACCGGAGCCTTCACCGTGGCGTCCGCGGCGTCCGTGGCGGGCTGGGCAGGGGCAGCAGGTGCCTTCGCCGGGGCCTTGGCCGGCGCCTTCGCCGCAGCCTTGGCTGGCGCCTTGGCGGCCGGCTTCGCGACCGGGATCACCTGGGTGGCCTCGGTATCGGCGTCCTCGCTCGGCTCTTCGTCGAAAATGGACAGGCCCCGGTCACTCATGGCGTCGCTACCTCTTCCGCTGTTGCGTGTCTTTTCGGTCTCCCTCGCCCCAGTGTGTCGGAAAGGCGGAAATGAGCCCACCCCGGCGCACCGAAGAACGACCGGACGCGGGAAAAAGAGCGAGGTTGTCGCCGGTCAGACGCCGCGGAAGCGGTTGATCGCCGTCAGATGACGCGCGCGCAGCTCGGGATTGCGGACCCCGAGACCCTCCTCGGGGGCCAGGCAGAGCACGCCGACCTTGCCCTGGTGCAGGTTGTGGTGCACGTCGAGGGCGGCCTGCCCGACGTCGTCGAGGGCGTAGGTGCGTGACAGCGTCGGGTGGATCAGGCCCTTCGCGATCAACCGGTTGGCCTCCCACGACTCGCGGTAGTTGGCGAAGTGCGAGCCGACGATCCGCTTGAGGTTCATCCAGAGGTACCGGTTGTCGTACTGGTGCATGTAGCCGCTCGTGGACGCACACGTGACGATCGTGCCGCCCTTGCGGGCCGCGAACACCGAGGCGCCGAACGTCTCCCGGCCGGGGTGCTCGAAGACGATGTCGACGTCCTCACCACCGGTCAGCTCGCGGATGCGCGCGCCCAGCCGTCGCCATTCGCGGGGGTCCTGGGTGTGCTCGTCCTTCCAGAACTTCCAGTCCTCCTCCGAACGGTTGATGATCAGCTCGGCACCCATGCTGCGACAGACCTGGGCCTTCTCGTCGTTGGAGACGACGCACACCGGGGTGGCACCGCCGTTCAGGGCATACTGCGTCGCGAACCCCCCGAGACCACCTGAGGCTCCCCAGATGAGCACGTTGTCGCCCTGCTTCATGCCGGCGCCGTTGCGGCTGACGAGCTGGCGGTACGCCGTCGAGTTCACCAGCCCGGGGGAGGCCGCCTCCTCCCAGGTCAGGTGGGCCGGCTTGGGCATCAGCTGGTTGGACTTGACCAGCGCGATGTGGGCCAGCCCACCGAAGTTGGTCTCGAAGCCCCAGATCCGCTGCTCCGGGTCGAGCATCGTGTCGTTGTGCCCGTCGGGGCTCTCCAGCTCGACGGAGAGGCAGTGCGCGACCACCTCGTCGCCAGGCTTCCAGGAGTGGACGCCCGCGCCGGCCTTGAGGACGACGCCCGACAGGTCGGAGCCGACCACGTGGTAGGGCAGGTCGTGCTTAGCGGTCAGCGGCGACATCCGGCCGTAGCGCTCGAGGAACCCGAAGGTCGACACCGGCTCGAAGATCGAGGTCCAGACGGTGTTGTAGTTGATCGCGCTGGCCATCACCGCGACGTAGGCCTCGCCCGGCCCGAGCTCGGGCAGCACGACGTCCTCGACGTGCAAGGTGCGACGGGGGTCCTTGTCGCGAGAGGTCAGGCCCTCGAAGATGTCGGCCTCGTCCTTGTGGACGGTGACCGCCCGATACGACTCGGGAAGGTCGAGGTGGGCGAAGTCCTCCGGGCTGGTGTCACCGGCGAGGATGGCGTCGAGGATGTTCTTCACTGCTGGCTCCTGGGTTCGACGAGTTCGACCAGGACGCCGCCGGCGTCCTTGGGGTGGATGAAGTTGACGCGGCTCCCGGAGGTGCCTCGGCGCGGGGCGTCGTACAGCAGGCGCAGGCCGCGCGCACGCAGCACCTCGGACACCTCCTCGATGTCGCGCACCCGGTAGGCGAGCTGCTGGAGGCCGGGTCCCGACCGGTCCAGGAACTTGGCGATCGTGCTCTCGGGCGTCAGCGGCGCGAGCAGCTGGATGCAGGATCCGGTGTCGCCGACGGCCACCATGGCCTCGCGGACCCCCTGCTCCTCGTTGGTCTCCTCGTGGGCGACGGTCATGCCGAGGGTGTCGGTGTAGAAGGCGATGGCCACGTCGAGGTCGGGCACGGCGACGCCGACGTGGTCGATGGCGATGAACAGCTCGGTGGGCAGGTCCGGACTCATGCCCGACATGGTCGTACGACGCCGGCCGTGAGCGCGACCTGTTGTGACAAGTCCGACAAAGAGTGGCGGCTGTCACCCCTCCCGGCGCGGGCACCCGGTGGGTATCGTCGCCAGCATCACCTCACTTGAACTCTGCAGGAGGAACCATGTCTGGATCCGTCATCGTCGCGGGTGCCCGCACCCCCGTCGGCCGCCTGCTCGGCGGACTCAAGGGCCTCAGTGCTGCCGACCTGGGCGGAGTCGCCATCAAGGGTGCCCTGGAGAAGGCCGGCGTGAGCGGTGACCAGGTCGACTACGTGATCATGGGTCAGGTCATCCTCGCCGGGGCGGGCCAGAACCCGGCACGGACGGCGTGCGTCGCCGCCGGACTGCCCATGGACGTGCCGTCCATCACGATCAACAAGGTCTGCCTCTCGGGGATCAACGCGATCGCCATGGCCGACCAGATGATCCGCGCCGGGCAGTACGACATCGTCGTGGCCGGTGGCATGGAGTCGATGACCAACGCGCCGCACCTGCTGCCCAAGTCGCGCGAGGGCTTCAAGTACGGCGACACCACCCTCGTCGACTCGATGGCCTACGACGCCCTCTACGACCAGCTCACCGCTCAGCCCATGGGCGGCCTGACCGAGCAGCGCAACGTGTCCGACGGCGGCCTGACCCGTCTGGAGCAGGACGAGTTCTCCGCGCGCTCCCACCAGCGTGCCGCGGAGGCCTGGAAGAACGGTGTCTTCGACGACGAGGTGGTTCCCGTCTCCATCCCCCAGCGTCGCGGGGAGCCGGTCGTGGTCAGCCAGGACGAGGGGATCCGTGCCGACACCACCGTCGAGTCGCTGGGCAAGCTGCGGCCGGCGTTCAGCAAGGACGGGACGATCACCGCGGGGTCGGCCTCCCAGATCTCCGACGGCGCCTGCGCCGTGGTCGTGATGAGCAAGGCCAAGGCCGAGGAGCTCGGACTCACCTGGCTGGCCGAGATCGGCGCGTCGGGCCAGGTCGCCGGACCTGACTCGACCCTCCAGCTGCAGCCTGCCAACGCCATCGAGAAGGCGGCTGCCCGCGAGGGCATCGCCGTCGAGGACATCGACCTGTTCGAGCTCAACGAGGCCTTCGCCGCGGTCGGCATCGAGTCCGCCCGGGCGATGGGCGTATCGGAGGACAAGGTCAACGTCAACGGCGGCGCCATCGCCATCGGTCACCCGGTCGGCATGTCCGGTGCCCGCATCGTGCTCCACCTCGCCCTCGAGCTCCAGCGTCGTGGAGGCGGAGTCGGTGCGGCAGCCCTGTGCGGTGGTGGGGGCCAGGGGGACGCGCTCATCATCCGCGTGCCCGCCACGGCGACCGCGTGAGCGGACTGATGTGAGGAACTCCGGCTCGGTTCCCGAGCTGGTCGCGAAGGCCCGGGTGGGTGACGCCCGGGCCGTCGCGCGTCTGATCACGCTCGTCGAGGACGAGTCGCCGCTCCTGCGTGAGGTGATGGCTGCGCTGTCGCCGTACGCCGGCAACGCCCACGTGGTCGGCATCACCGGGCCACCCGGCGTGGGCAAGTCCACCTCGACCTCGGCGATCGTCAGCGAGCTGAGGCGCCGGGGCAAGCGCGTGGGGGTGCTCGCTGTCGACCCCTCCTCGCCGTTCTCCGGTGGCGCCCTGCTCGGCGACCGGGTCCGGATGGCCGACCACGCGACCGACCCCGAGGTCTACATCCGCTCGATGGCTGCCCGGGGACACCTGGGTGGCCTGGCGTGGACGACACCGCAGGCCCTGCGTGTGCTGGACGCGGCGGGGTGCGACGTGATCCTGGTCGAGACCGTCGGGGTGGGGCAGAGCGAGGTCGACGTCGCCGGGCTGGCCGACACCACGCTCGTCCTGCTGGCGCCGGGGATGGGGGACGGCATCCAGGCCGCGAAGGCGGGCATCCTGGAGGTCGGCGACCTCTATGTCGTCAACAAGGCCGATCGCGAAGGAGCCGCCCAGGTCGCACGCGACCTGCGAGGCATGCTGCGACTCGCCGCCCGAGCTCACGGGGCCTGGGAGCCGCCCGTGCTGGAGACCGTCGCGTCCCAGGGGCTGGGCCTCGACGACGTGGTGGCCGGGATCGTCCGGCACGGCGACTGGCTCGCGCGGTCGGGAGAGGCCGCGATCCGGCGCAGGCGCCGGGCCCGGAGCGAGATCGAGGCGATCGCCCTGACGGCCCTGCGCCGGGGGTGGGGCGACCTCGGCTCGGGGTCGAGCCTGGACGCTCTCGCGGCCCGGGTTGCTGCCGGTGACACGGACCCGTACGCCGCGGCCGACGAACTGCTCGACTCCCGAGGGCGCGCCTAACCCGCACCAGGCAGCACCTTGGGTAACAATGGGGATGCCCTGTGCGACACCCCTGCCCGGAGGACGGACCGAGACACATGAACGCCAAGAGAGTTGTCACCCTCGTGGTGATCGTCTTCCTGGGCTTCTGGATGTTCAACGACCCGTCCGGGCTGGCCGCCAGCGCCAAGGAGGCCGGTGGCGCCGCATGGTCGCTGGCCACTGACCTGTTCACCGGGGTCATCACCTTCATCAAGCAGTTGTGAGCGGGGTCCGCTCGTGGGCCTGTTCCACACCCTGACCGACCCGAGGATCGGCCGCCACCTCCTGCGCGAGGAAGGCGAGGTCATCGTCGACGAGGTGCGCCACCACTGGATCGTCTACGTCGGTCCGGTGATCGCCGCGGCCGTTGGCCTGGCGTTCATCGTCTGGGTGCCGTTCCTGCGCGCCGACCTGGGGTGGGCGCCGTTCCTGCTCGGCACGGCCTTCCTGGTGTACGCCGGCCTGAAGGCGCTCAGCGAGCACATGGACCGCTTCGTGATCACCAACATGCGGGTGTTCCGCGCCAAGGGCGTGCTGTCGCAGCAGCTCGCCACCATGCCGTTGAGCCGGATCCTCGACATCACCGTCGCCAAGCCGCTGCACGGTCGCCTGCTCGGGTTCGGGCACTTCGTCTTCGAGTCGGCGGCGCAGGAGCAGGGACTGCGGGACATCAGGTACGTCGGGCGCCCCGACGAGCGCGATCTGGCCATCCAGCGGGTGGTGCAGCGTGCCGGCCTGCGCGGGCCGCGGGTCAACTGATGGGTCTCGACTTCGACCCGATCGACGAGGCGGCGCGGCAGTGGGCGCTGCGGTGGGACAAGGTGACCGCGATGCACGCGGTGACGTCGCTGATGCGGGTCCAGCAGCTCGTGCTCGCCAACCTGGACGCGATCCTCAAGCCCCACGGTCTGACCTTCGCGCGCTACGAGGCACTGGTGCTCCTGGTCTTCTCCTCGCGCGGCGCCCTGCCGATGGGCAAGATGGGCGAGCGGCTGCAGGTGCATCCCACCTCCATCACCTCGATCATCAACCGCCTGGAGTCGGCTGGCCTCGTCGCCCGCCGCCAGCACCCGGAGGACGGGCGCGCCGTGCTCGCTGAAGTCACCGAGGAGGGCCGGAGCCTCGTCGAGAGGGCGACCGCCGACCTGGTGGCCGCCGACTTCGGTCTGGCGGTCCTCAGTGACGACCAGCTGCGCGCCGTGTCCGGGCTGATGGAACCCATCCGGAAGGCCGCCGGCGACTTCTGAGCGGTCTCAGAGCCCGACGTGGACGGTCTGGCCGGTGATCGCGGTGGCCCCGCTGCTGGCCAGGAACAGCACGATCGAGGCGACGTCGCGCGCTGCCACGCGCACGGGTCCGCGGGAGCGGGTGAGCAGTGCACCGGCGGTCTGTCGTTGGGGGGCCGGGACGCTCGAGGTCGGGCTCTCCAGGACCGTGTTGACCCGGGCTCCGAGCCTGCCCCAGGTGACTCCCGCGCGCCGGGTCTGAGCGGTGAGCTCGGCTGCGGCCTCGGCCGGGGGATGGGTCAGCTCGAGCCACTGTCGTGAGGCCGGGGTGTGGATCACCGCGCCGCCGCCGCGGAACTGGCTGGAGCTGATGCGGTGTCGGAGCTTGTTGGCCAGCCGCGTGGGGCCGACGAAGCCGTGCCGCGCCGAGTGGGCCACGAACTCGCGTTCGTGGGCGTCGAGATGGCCCGAGAGCCGGGCTCCGGCGGCATTGACCAGGACGTCGACATGGTCGATGGCCTCGACGAATCCGTCGATCGCATCGCTGTTGGTGAGCTGGAGCTGGTGGAAGGAGAACGCGCGCAGGTCGGCGTCGTACATCGACGGCAGCACCTTGGTCCCGGTGACGCAGACCTGGGCCCCAGCGGCGGCGAAGGCCTGGGCCGCAGCGAGCCCGACGCCACGGGTCCCGCCGGTCACGACGACCTGCCGACCGGTGAAGTCGAACCCGAAGTCGATCACGCCTCTTTGTTCCCTTCCCGAGTGTTCGCAGCCGCCCACACGGCTCCACGGGTCTGCCCACAGATCTCCCCGACGACGACGTGGGGGAGAGCCCCTTTTTATCATCCTTAGGGGTGGTTTCGGACATCGGGCCGGCATGCTTTCCACCTGGTGATGCCGGGTGTGGGTGCTGGGGCTGAAGTGGCCCGGGTACCGCCCTCAGCCACACTTCCAGCAAGATAGGACCATGACCCAGCAGCCCTTCTCCCGTCCCGGTGCCATCGACCTCTCGGCCCTCAAACGACCGGCCCCGAGTGCCGGCGAAACCGCCGGCGCGGGTCCGGCCGGTGCCTACGTCCTCGATCTCGACGAGCAGAACTTCCAGGCGACGCTCGAGTCCTCGATGAGCGCGCCGGTGCTGCTGGCGTTCTACTCGCCGTCGCGGATGCCCGAGAGCGCCCAGCTCGCCAACGACCTGGCCACGCTCTCCGGAGAGTTCGAGGGCCGGTTCCTGGCGGGGCTGGTCGACGTCGACAAGGTTCCGGCCATCGCCCAGGCGATGCAGATCCCGTCGGTCCCGTTGGTGGTCCTGGTGCTCGAGGGTCGCCCCATGCCGTTGTTCCAGGACGTCGTGCCGATCGACGAGCTGCGCACCGCGCTCACCCAGCTGCTCCAGCAGCTCACGACCCAGGGCGTGACCGGTCGCCACCAGCCTCGCGGAGCCGCTCCCGCGGGTGCGGAGGAAGGCACCGAGGAGGCCGTCGACCCGCGCTACGCGCCGGCCGAGGATGCGCTGGGTGCCGGCGACTACGCGACCGGCGTCGCCGAATACCAGAAGCTGGTCGACGCGAACCCCGCCGACGCCGAGGCGGTGGCCGGGCTCGCGATGGCCAAGGTGCTGCTGCGGACCCAGGGCGTGGACCTGCAGGCCGCGAGGGCAGCCGCTGCCGCCGAGCCTGACAACGTGGCGGCGCAGACGCTGGTGGCCGACCTCGACCTCTACGGCGGTCACGTGGACGACGCGTTCGGACGACTCATCGAGCTGGTCCGTCGCACCTCCGGCGCGGAGCGCGATCAGGCCCGCCAGCACCTCATCGGCCTGTTCGCAGCCGTCGGCAACGAGGACTCGCGCGTGATCCGCGGGCGCCAGAACCTGGCGTCGGCCTTGTTCTGAGGCCTAGCGGCACAGGCCGGCGAGCACCGCGCGTACGGCGGGCGAGTCGGCCATGCTGCGCCGGTAGACCGCCATGATCTCCCTGGTCGGCACCGGGTCGTGGGCCTCGATCGCGACCACGTCGTCGGGCAGGTCGGCTCGGCCCAGCCGGGGGATCAGCGCGATGCCGAGACCAGCCCGCACCAGTGCGACGTGGGAGTCGAACTCGAGTGACTGGTGGGCGATGCGGGGGAGTCGTCCGGTGCCGTCGTACATCCTGGTCAGCCACTGCCGGCAGATGGTCCCCTCCGGGGTCGCGATCCAGTCCTCGTCCACCAGGTCGTGTGGGGAGACCCGTTGTCGAGTGGCCAGTGGGTGCTCGACGTGCATGACCACGTCGGCGACGTCGCGGGTCAGGGTCGCCGTGGCCAGGTGGTCCGGGATCTCCAGTGAGACGTGGCCCCAGCTGTGGACGACCCCGACATCGGTCTGACCGGAGGCGACGACGTCGATGGTGACCCAGGGCTCACGCTCGCTGAGCGTCAGGGTCAGGTCGGGATGGTCGTCGCGCAGCTGGCGGACGGCGGGGGCGACCAGCCCCCTCATGGCGGTCGAGAAGGCGGTGACTCGCAGGTTCCCCGCGACCGTGCCGGCCTGCTGGTGCAGCCCGGCCTCGATCTCCTCCAGGTCGTTGAGAAGTCGTCCTCCGGCCTGGACGAGGTGTCGTCCGTGGCTGGTGAGCATCACCCCGCGACCGACCCGTTCCAGCAGGGGTACGCCGGCCTGCTTCTCGAGTCGCTTCACCTGCTGGGAGACGGCGCTCGGAGTGAAGCCGAGGGACTCGGCCGCGGCCACCACGGACCCGTGGTCGTCCACGGCTCGGAGGGAGGTCAGGGCGGTGAGATCAAGCATGAAGGAATGCTACCGGAAACCATGCATCATCATTCGCTGGTGCTACATCGTTATGTCGACGAGGATGAGCGGGTGACCCTCCGTGACTCCCTGCTCGCCGCCGCCGTCGCGACCCTGTGGGGCTTCAACTTCGTGGTCATCGACTGGGGGATGGACGGCGTGCCGCCGCTGCTCTTCGTGGCGATCCGGTTCGCTGTCGTGGTCTTCCCGGCCGTGTTCCTGATCCCACGCCCGCAGGGCCCGTGGCGGGTGATCGCGGCAGTCGGGCTGTTCATGTCGCTCGGCCAGTTCGGCTTCCTCTACGTGTCGATGGCCGCCGGCATGCCGCCCGGACTCGCGGCTCTGGTGCTCCAGGCCCAGGTCATCTTCAGGATCCTGATCGCCGCTGGCTGGTTGGGTGAGCTGCCCACTGCGGCACAGGTCGCCGGCACCCTCCTGGGTGGTGCCGGACTCGTCGTCGTCGCCGTCGGTCGCGGCGGTCACGTGCCGCTGAGCGCGCTCGGGTTGTGCGTGCTCGCGGCACTGTCGTGGGGGATCGGCAACGTGATCTCGCGTGCCTCGGGCATCCAGGGTGGGCTGTCGCTGACCGTCTGGTCGGCGTTGGTGGTCCCGGTGCCGCTGTTCGCGCTCTCGTTGGCCGTGAACGGCGCCGACGCGGTCGGTGCCGCCCTGTCCGACTTCTCCTGGCAGGCCGTGGTGTCCACGCTCTACACCGCCGTCTTGGCCTCCCTGGTCGGCTACGGCATCTTCAACACGCTGCTGAGCCGCTATCCCTCGTCGGCGGTGGTGCCGTGGGTGCTCCTCGCGCCCGTGGTCGCCATGGCAGCCGCCTGGTTGCTGCTGGACCAGCGACCCAACGGGGCGGAGACTCTCGGTGGGCTGGTGCTCATCATGGGCGTGCTGGTGACCCTTCGTCCGTCAGGCCGCCCGGCTCTGTCCCGCGCGGGTGAGGCGGACGATGAGCCATCCGCCACCGAAGACGGTGATCACCAACGCGCTCCAGGCGCCGGCGACGATCCCACCGAACCCTGCAAGCCGGTAGCCGAGCTCCGGTAGCCCGCCCATCAGGATGGCCGCGACCGGCACCAGAGCAACCTGGAGTCGCTTCTCGCGCGTCGTCCACAGCGACGACAGGCTCGCCAGCAACGCTGCCGGCACCCAGGCGAAGCAGGCGAAGACGAAGGCGACCAGAGCGATCCCGACGGACCCCGTCCAGGACTTGACGACCGTCTCCTGCAGCCTGCCGCCGGCGGCGCCGCTGGACGTGCTGCTCTCGGAGATGCCGCTTCCACTGCCCACGACCATCACGATGATCACCAGTGCCAGAGCCTGGAGCAACCCGACCCCGATGGCCAGGCCCCCACCCGTGGCCTGAGCCTCGCCCGGACCGGCCTGGGGTCGACCGGCGTACGCCTCGTCGGCGACCGCCTTCGGCGGTCCGAGCTCGGCCAGCGCCCGGCGGACGGCCTCCTCGCCGGCGTCGCCGGAGGTCGCGGCCTCGATGTGCTCACGTACGCCGAGCAGCGTCTCGTGGCGCTCGGCGGGATCGACCCCCGCCAGCAGTCGGTCGAGCTCGGCGAGGTAGCTCTCGGCCAGCGGGTGGAGGGTGGGGCGAACGGTCATGACGGGCCTCCGTTGGGGTGCAGGGCGGTGTCGACGGCGTCGCGGAAGAGCTTCCAGGCGGGCCTGAAGTCGTCCAGGGCGCGACGACCGCTGGGGGTGAGGGCGTAGTAGCGGCGAGGCGGCCCCTCGGTCGACTCGCGCCAGCTGGTGGTGACGAGGTCGGCCTTGCGAAGCCGGGCGAGGAGCGGGTAGAGCGTTCCGTCACTCGACATCAGGACCCCGTCGACGGTCAGTCGCCGGGCGATGTCGAGGCCGTACAGCTCCTCGCCGTCGAGCATGGCCAGGACGCAGTACTCCAGCGCACCCCGTCTGAGGTGCGTGAGCATGGAGTCGTCGCCGGGTACCATGCAACGCATGATACCCCATCCGTCAGGAGTCGAGGCGCGCGCGTCCCGCTTCCAGCCGGGCGACCGGCACCCGGAACGGAGAGCACGAGACGTAGTCGAGTCCCACCTCGTCGAAGAAGTGGATCGAGGCAGGGTCGCCACCGTGCTCACCACAGACGCCCAGGTGCAGGTCCGGTCGGGTGCCCCTGCCTCGCTCGACGGCGGTGCGGACCAGCTGGCCGACCCCCTCGGTGTCGAGCGACTCGAAGGGCGAGACCGGGAAGATGCCGTGCTCGAGGTAGGTCGAGAAGAACGACGACTCCACGTCGTCCCGGGAGAACCCCCAGGTCATCTGGGTGAGGTCGTTGGTGCCGAACGAGAAGAACTGTGCCGTCTCGGCGATCTTGTCGGCGGTCAGCGCGGCCCGGGGGAGCTCGATCATCGTGCCGACCGTGTACGGGATCTGGACCCCGCGCTCCGACTGAACCTCCTCGGCCACCTTGTCGATGTAGCCCCGGACGATGTCGAGCTCGCGCACCGTGCCGACGAGCGGCACCATGATCTCCGGGTGCGGGTCGCCGCCGGCCGCGATCCGCTCCGCTGCCGCCTCCAGCACCGCCCTGGCCTGCATCCTGAACAGCCCCGGAATCGCGATCCCGAGGCGTACGCCGCGCAGGCCCAGCATCGGGTTCTGCTCGTGCAGCCGGGTGACCGCCTCCAGCAGCTTGATGTGCCGGCTGTCGGACGTCTCGCGCTCGTCCTCCAGCGCGACCTCCACCGAGAGCTCGGTGTAGTCGGGCAGGAACTCGTGCAGCGGGGGATCGATCAGCCGGATCGTCACCGGCAGTCCGTCCATCGCCTCCAGGATGCCCCGGAAGTCGTCGCGCTGGAGGGGCAGCAGCTCGGCGAGAGCGGCCTCGCGCCCGTCCTCGTCGTCGGCGACGATCAGGTTCTCGACGAGCTGCCTGCGCTCCCCGAGGAACATGTGCTCCGTGCGGCACAGCCCGATGCCTCGGGCGCCGAACCGGCGCGCCCTCGCGGCGTCCTCGGGAGTGTCGGCGTTCGAGCGCACGCTGAGCCTGCTCAGTCCGTCGGCGTGCTCCATCATCATCTCGACCGCGGCGGCCAGCTCGCCGTCGACGGCTTTGCCCTCGAACAGCCGCACGACGTCGGAGTCGACCACGGGCACCTCGCCGGCGAACACCTCACCCGTGGTGCCGTCGATGGAGAGCACGTCGCCCTCGTGCAGCACCCGGCCACCGCGGAGGCGCACCTGCTTGCGGGCGACGTCGACCTCGAGCGCCTCCGCGCCACACACGCAGGTGCGCCCCATGCCGCGCGCGACCACGGCGGCGTGGGACGTCTTGCCGCCCCGGCTCGTCAGGATCCCGCGGGCGGCCATCATGCCGCGCAGGTCGTCGGGGTTGGTCTCCTTGCGCACCAGGATCACCGGCTCGCCGCGGTCGGCGTACTCCTGAGCGGTGTCGGAGTCGAAGACCGCCTTCCCGACGGCGGCGCCCGGGGAGGCGCCCATGCCGGTGGTGAGCAGGTCACGGGTGCCCTTGCGCTTGAAGCGGGGGAACATCAGCAGCGCCAGCTGGGCACCGCTCACCCGCCGCAGCGCCTCGTCTCGGTCGATCAGACCCTCGTTGGCCATCTGCGCGGCGATCCGGAAAGCCGCCTCGGGGGTGCGCTTGCCCACCCGGGTCTGCAGCATCCACAGCTTGGCGTCCTCGATCGTGAACTCGATGTCGCACATGTCTCGGTAGTGCTGCTCCAGCGTCGCCATGATCTGCAGCAGCTCGTCGTGGGAGCGCTTGTCGATGTCGGCCAGGTCGGCCAGCGAGACCGTGTTGCGGATGCCGGCGACGACGTCCTCGCCCTGGGCGTTCTGCAGGTAGTCGCCGTACACCCCCTGGTGGCCGGTCGACGGGTCGCGGGTGAAGCAGACCCCTGAGCCTGAGGTGAGGCCGCGGTTTCCGAACACCATCGCCTGGATGTTGACCGCGGTGCCGAGGTCCTCGGGGATCTGCTCGGACCGGCGGTAGAGGACGGCGCGCTCGGTGTTCCAGGAGTCGAAGACGGCCTTCATGGTGAGGTCCATCTGCTCGCGGGGGTCCTGGGGGAAGTCGCGGCCGGTGGCATCGCGGATGACCTGTTTGTAGGTCGCCACCAGGCCGCGCAGGTCATCGGCGGTGAGCCCGGTGTCCTCGGTGGTGCCGCGGTCGCTCTTGAGCTTGTCCAGGGCGCTGGAGAAGTGCTCGCTGTCGATGCCGAGCACGGTCGCGCCGAACATCTGCAGCAGTCGCCGGTAGGAGTCCTGCGCGAACCGGGGATCGCCGCTGCGCTCGGCCAACCCCTCCACCGAGGCGTCGTTGAGGCCCACGTTGAGGACGGTCTCCATCATCCCGGGCATCGAGAACTTGGCCCCGGAACGCACCGAGACCAGCAGGGGATCCTCGGCGCCCCCCAGCGTGCGGCCGATCACGCGCTCCAGCTCCGAGAGGTGCTGCGTGACCTCGTCGGCCAGCCCGGGCGGCAGGTCGCCGTGCTCGAGGTAGGCCCGACAGGCGTCGGTCGTCACCGTGAATCCCGGCGGGACCGGCAAACCCAGGTTCGTCATCTCGGCCAGGTTGGCTCCCTTGCCGCCCAGGAGGTCCCGCTGGTCTTTGTCACCGGACGCGAAGTCGAATACATATCGGGTCATGCTGTGCATACTGCACCGGAATCGGGCTGACGGGAACCGCCCCTCCCGTCGAGTTGCGCCCCGTGGCCCGTCGAGTTGGGCCTCGTGGTCCGTCGAGTTGTGTGTCGTGATCGAAGATGCACCGAGTCGGTGGCCACGTGATGGACGCCGCCCGCCCGTAGGGACGATTCAACGGGCCCGGAGGCGCAACTCACCGGGCCCGGAGGCGCAACTCAACGGGCCTGGAGGCGCAACTCGACTAGGTGGGGCGGCCGGACTCCGCGTAGCCCTCGCCGGTGCCGGCTGCGTTGGACAGGGCCGACTCGACCCGCCTCGCCGTGAAGTCGGTGGCCCGTTCCCGGACCTGCTCGGGCGTGCAGAACTCCGCGGAGCGGATCTCGCGTTCCTGGCGGACGATCTGCTCGACCACCGAGGACTCCTGGACGCCGCCGTCGAAGACCAGGCAGACCGCGTCGTCCCAGCCGCTCCACGGCGGGAGCCAGTCGGTGAGCAGGAGTCGTCCCGCGGGAATGGTGAGCCCGAGCTCTTCGGCGACCTCCCGGCTGACCGCCTCCTTGGGCGACTCCCCGACCTCCACGACACCACCGGGCAGGTCCCAGTCGGCCTTGTAGGTGAGCTGGCACAGGAGCACCCGCCCGTCGGGGTCGCGGATCAGCATCTGGCCGATGGCACGCTTGCGGGGCAGGAACGAGTTGAGCAGGGTGCGGAACGCCTTCGGGTCGGACAGCGGCGGGTCGTCGACCAGCCTGGCCAGGACGACCAGCCCGGTGGAACCGGGGCTCTCCTGGCTGGGCGCGACCCGGCGTACTCCCTCGCGCAGCAGGCCGGAGCGGGTGGCGACCCGGAGCGCGGACTCGTTGGTCGACTCGACGTGGGCCTGGATGCGGCTGAGGCCCAGCCCGCCCTGACCCAGCTCGGCGAGGGCCCAGTCCGAGAGGATGCGCACCGCACGGGTGGCGCTGCCGCGGCCACGATGGCCGGGCTCCAGCCGCCACGACAGCTCGCCGATCCCGTCGGGGCCGAGCCGGACAGCACACTGGCCGACCGTCCCGCCCTCGCGCTCGATCACGAAGCTCAACGAGGAGTCCTCGGCAGGCGAGGGCCGCAGCGTGACCTCACCGTCGGTGAGGGTCGGCTGGTCGGTCACTCGATCACCCTAGTCGGGAGGGGGTGGCGCTGAACCGTCGACCACTCAGTCCTTGCGGAACCACACCGTGGCGAGCGGAGGCACCACGAGGTCGGCGTACGCCGGCTGTCCGGACCAGTCGCCTGCGCTCGCCTCGACCGCGCCGAGGTTGCCCACTCCGGAACCGGTGTAGCCCTCGGCGTCGGTGTTGACCACCTCGCTCCACGACCCCGTCGAGGGCAGACCGAGCCGGTAGCCGTGGTGCGGGATGGCGGCGAAGTTGGCCACGCAGACCAGGTCGGCGGCCCCGGGGGAGCGGCGGATGAACGAGAACACCCCGCGAGCCGCGTCGTTGGCGTCGATCCACTGGAAGCCGGCCGGGTCGTTGTCCTGCTGCCACAGGGCGGGCGTCTCCTGGTAGACCCGGTTGAGGTCGCGGATCATCGACTGCACGCCTCGGTGCTCGGGGTGGTCGAGGAGCCACCAGTCGAGCTCGCGGGACTCGGCCCACTCGGACTCCTGGCCGAACTCCGTGCCCATGAACAGCAGCTGCTTGCCGGGGTGGGCCCACATGAAGGCCAGGTAGGTGCGCAGGTTGGCCAGCTGCTGCCACCGGTCGCCGGGCATCTTGCGCAGCATGGAGCCCTTGCCGTGCACGACCTCGTCGTGGGAGATCGGCAGCACGAAGTTCTCGGAGAACGCGTAGACGAGCGAGAACGTCATCTCGCCGTGGTGGTAGGACCGGTGGATCGGGTCGCGCTCGGCGTAGCCCAGCGAGTCGTTCATCCACCCCATGTTCCACTTGAAGCCGAAGCCCAGGCCGCCGTCGCTGGTGGGCTTCGTGACGCCCGGCCACGACGTCGACTCCTCCGCGATCGTGGTGGCGCCGGGGACGCGCTTGTAGACGGTGGCGTTCATCTCCTGCAGGAACTGCACCGCCTCGAGGTTCTCGCGGCCGCCATGGATGTTGGGCGACCACTCGCCCGCCTCACGGGAGTAGTCGAGGTAGAGCATCGAGGCGACACCGTCGACCCGCAGGCCGTCGGCGTGGAACTCCTCGAGCCAGTAGAGCGCGTTGGCGTAGAGGAAGTTGCGGACCTCACGACGCCCGAAGTTGAAGATGTGGGAGCCCCACTCCTTGTGCCAGCCGCGTTGCGGGTTGGGGTCCTCGTAGAGGGGCGTCCCGTCGAAGCCGGCCAGCGCCCAGGGGTCGGTGGCGAAGTGACCGGGCACCCAGTCGAGGATGACCCCGATGCCGGCCTGGTGCAGCCGGTCGACGAGGTGTCGGAAGCCGTCGGGCTCCCCGAACCGGGAGTCGGGGGCGAAGTACGACGTCACGTGGTAGCCCCAGGACCCGCCGAACGGGTGCTGCATCACCGGCATCATCTCGACGTGGGTGAAGCCCAAGTCGGACAGGTAGGGCACCAGCTCGTCAGCCAGCTGGTCGTAGGTCCTGCCCCGGCGCCACGAGGCCAGGTGCAGTTCGTAGGTGGACATCGCCTCGTTGACCGGCTGCTTGCTCGCCCGAGCGGTCATCCACTCCTGGTCGTGCCACTCGTAGCCGGACTCGTAGACCACCGAGGCGGTGTCCGGTGGCACCTGTGCGTAGTAGGCCATCGGGTCGGCGCGGTCGGTCCAGGAGCCGTCGGCGCCGTGGATCGTGTACTTGTACTGGGTGCCTGAGCCGATGTCGGGGATGAAGATCTCCCAGACCCCGGAGGTGCCGAGCTGGCGCATGGGGTGCTCACGACCGTCCCAGCTGTTGAAGTCGGCCTTCAGGCGTACGCCGCGCGCAGCCGGCGCCCAGACCGCGAAGGACGCGCCGGACACGTCTGCGTCGTAGTGGTGGACGTGGGAGCCGAGGACCTGCCATAGCTGCTCGTGACGACCCTCGTTGATGAGGTGGAGATCGGTCTCACCCAACGTGGGCAGGAAGCGGTAGGGGTCGTCGTACGTCGTGGCCGGGCCGCCGTCGTAGGCCACGGCGACCCGGTAGTCGGGCACCTCCGCGACCGCGAGCTCACCGACCCAGATGCCGCCGTGCTCGTGGGTCAGGGCGGTCTCGGTGCCGCCGCTGACCACGGTGACCGACGAGGCGAGCGGCTTGAGCACCCGGACGGTGACCGAGCCCTCGTGCACGTGGGGTCCGAGGACGGCATGCGGATGTCCGTGGCCGCCGTTGATGAGCAGGTCCAGCTCGGCGGTGTCGATCGGGCGCACTCCGGTCATCGGTGGTCCACTCCTTCGTAGACCGGCTGGAGATCAGCCGGGGTCCTGCTGGGCAAAAGTAGCCGGGTCATCAGGTGGCCGCCAGACGGGCGAGGGCGGCGAGCGGGATGGGGGTCCAGGAGGGTCGGTTGCGAGCCTCGTAGACGACCTCGTAGACCGCCTTGTCCGCCTCGTAGGCACTGAGCAGGATCACCTCGGCCTCGGTCGGCACCTCGCCGAGGTAGGCCGCCACGAAGGCCTCGCGGTTGCGTCGGGCCCAGTCGGCGGCGCGCAGCGCGCGCTGGGCGCCCCCCTCGGGGTCGCTGTCGGCGGCGGTCCGCTCGACGACGTGGGGCGCGTAGTCGAAGGAGCGCAGCATGCCGGCCACATCGCGCCAGGGGGAGTCGGGCAGCACGCGCTCGGACAGCGACTTGGCGGGCTCGCCCTCGAAGTCGACGATCTTCCAGCCCTTGCTGGTGCGCAGGGTCTGCCCGAGATGCAGGTCACCGTGGACGCGCTGGACCGGCACGTCACCGAGGTCACGCAGCTGGTCGAAGAGCAGGCGCAACGCCGGCTCGTAGGTCGTGAGCTCGGGGACGACGACCTGGGCGGCGAGCAGTCGCGAGGTCATCTGGTCGGCGACGAACGAGGCGTCGACGGTTCCGGTGCCGAAGGCGTCGCGGAGCGCCTGGTGCACCTCGCTGACCGCCGAGCCCAGCAGGGCAGCCTCCCCGGCGAAGTCGCCGCCGCCCTCGTCGAGCTCGAGGGCCACCTCGGCGTAGAGGTTGCGGACGCTGGCCTTCGCGAGGTCGAAGCCGTCACTCGCAGTGCGGAGGAACTGCTGGAGCATCGCCAGCTGGATGACCGAGTCGGTGGCGTCGTCGACCGTGTCGAGCCAGCCGTAGAGCTCGGCCACGTGGGTGGACCCGGCACGGGTGAGCACGTCGTGGATCTGGATGTCGGGGTTGACCCCTGGCGTGACCCGCCTGAACACCTTCATCAGGGCGTCCTCGCCGAAGGCGACCGAGGAGTTCGACTGCTCACCGGAGAAGAGCGTGGAGTGGGTCTCGAGGTCGAGCTCGTAGCCGGGCAGCCGGTGGAAGACGAGCGGGCTCGCGGGGTCGGGGGTCGCCGAGGACTCCTCGCCGGCCACCTCGAACGAGCGCAGCCAGCAGGCCATCGCCTCCCGGTCGTGCAGGGCGTCGTAGGCGTGCACCCAGCCGTGCTCGGGGTCGTCCCACCAGCCCACGAAGGCGTGGTCGAGGCGGTAGGTGGGCTCGGTGTAGAACGACAGCGGCACCTGGTAGAGGTCGGTGCTGTCGGGCGCGTCGGCAGCGACGTCGGCGTAGGTGAGCTCGACGAGGTAGATCACCACCCGCGGTCCGCCCTCGACGGAGCCGGGGACCTCTCCGAGCCGGTTGACCGAGCTGACGGTGAAGCCTCTGCCCTTGCCTCCGAACCAGCGCGTGCGTTCGAGGTAGTCGGCGAAGACCTGGGGATCAGGGGTGGTGGTGCTCTCCGGCGTCATAGGAGCGGTGCCTCCTCGGCGTCGTCGCGGTCGGTCAGGCGGAACCAGTAGAAGCCGTAGCCACTCAGGGTCAGGAGGTAGGGCAGCTCTCCGATGCCGGGGAAGGTGACCCCACCGAGGAGCTCGATGGGCACGCGGCCCTCGAACCTGCGCAGGTCGAGCTCGACCGGCTGCGGGAAGCGCGAGAGGTTGTTGACGCACAGGATGACGTCCTGCTTGCCGTCTGCGTCGACGTGCTCGCGCACGTAGGACAGCACCGACGGGTTGGAGCCACCGAGGTCGTGGAACTCGCCGAGCCCGAACGCCGGGTGGTTGCGACGGGCGTGGATCATCCGTCGGGTCCAGTGCAGCAGCGAGGAGGAGTTCTCCAGCTGGGCCTCGACGTTGACGCTCTGGTAGCCGAACACGGGGTCCTGGATCAGCGGCAGGTCGAGGCGTCCGGGCGTGGCGGAGGAGAAGCCGGCGTTGCGGTCGGGAGTCCACTGCATGGGCGTGCGGACGCCGTCGCGGTCACCGAGCCAGATGTTGTCGCCCATCCCGATCTCGTCGCCGTAGTAGAGGACCGGCGAACCGGGCAGCGACAGCAGCAGCGCGTTGAACAGCTCGAGCCGGTTGATGTCGTTGTCGAGCAGCGGGGCGAGCCGGCGCCGGATGCCGATGTTGGCCTTCATCCGGGGGTCCTTGGCGTATTCGCCCCACATGTAGTCGCGTTCCTCGTCGCTGACCATCTCGAGGGTGAGCTCGTCGTGGTTGCGCAGGAAGATGCCCCACTGGCAGCCCGAGGGGATCGCCGGTGTCTGCTCGAGGATCTCCGAGATCGGGAAGCGCGACTCGCGGCGTACGGCCATGAAGATGCGCGGCATCACCGGGAAGTGGAAGCACATGTGGCACTCGTCGCCGCCGGACTCGAAGTCGCCGAAGTAGTCGACCACGTCGGCGGGCCACTGGTTGGCCTCGGCCAGCAGCACCCGACCGGGGTAGTTGGTGTCGACGAAGCGGCGTACCTTGCGCAGGAACTCATGGGTGGCGGGCAGGTTCTCGCCGTTGGTGCCCTCCTCGACGTACAGGTAGGGGACCGCGTCGAGGCGGAAGCCGTCGAGGCCCATGTCGAGCCAGAAGCTGAGCGCCTCGAGGATCGCGTCGTGGACCTTGGGGTTGTCGTAGTTGAGGTCTGGTTGGTGGCTGAAGAACCGGTGCCAGAAGTACTGCTGGCGCACCGGGTCCCAGGTCCAGTTCGACGGCTCGGTGTCGACGAAGATGACCCGGGCGTCCTCGTACTTCTCGTCGGTGTCGGACCAGACGTAGAAGTCGCCGTAGGGGCCGTCGGGGTCGGAGCGGGACGCCTGGAACCACGCGTGGGCGTCGGAGGTGTGGTTGGCGACGAAGTCGATGATCACCCGGATGCCGCGCTTGTGGGCCTCGTCGAGGAACTCGTGGAAGTCCTCGACGGTGCCGATCTCAGGGAGTACGCCGATGTAGTCGGCGACGTCGTAGCCGCCGTCGCGCAGCGGACTCGGGAAGAACGGGGGCACCCACAGGCAGTCGACACCCAGCCAGGCCAGGTAGTCGAGCTTCTCGATCAGGCCCTTGAAGTCTCCGGTGCCGTCTGCGTTGGAGTCGCGGAACGAGCGCACCAGGACTTCGTAGAAGACCGCGGTCTTGAACCAGTCGGGGGTGGGGTCGGAGGCTGCGAGCTCGCTCAACGGGGCCTCCGCACGGACAGGAGGTGGGCGGGCTCGAAGGCCGGGTCGAGTCGCACGTAGTTGCGCTCCGACCAGGTGAACGTCTCGCCGGTGATCTCGTCGTGGACCTGGAAGGAGTCGTGCCAGTCCATCCCCAGAGCGGGCATGTTGAGATGCACCGTCGTCTCCCGGGCGCCGTGGGGATCGAGGTTGACCACCACGATCACCGTGTCGTCGCCCGAGGTCTTCGAGAACACGAGCACCGACTCGTCGTCGCTGCTGTGCACCGTCAGGTCGCGCAGCTGCTGCAGGCTCGGGTGCTCGCGCCTGATCTCGTTGAGCCGGGTGAGGTAGGGAGCCAGCGTGCGTCCGTCGGCCTCGGCGGCGTCCCAGTCGCGGATCCGGATCTGGTATTTCTCGGAGTCGAGGTACTCCTCGCTGCCGGGGCGCACCGCCACGTGCTCGTAGAGCTCGTAGCCGGCGTAGACGCCCCAGCTCGGCGAACCGGTCGAGGCCACCACCGCGCGGATCTTGAAGGCCGCGGGCCCGCCGTACTGCAGGTAGGCGTGCAGGATGTCGGGGGTGTTGACGAAGAAGTTGGGTCGCATCAGGTGGTCGGACTGCGTGGAGAGCTCACGCAGGTAGGCCTCGATCTCCCACTTCGCGGTGCGCCAGGTGAAGTAGGTGTAGGACTGGTGGTAGCCGATGGCTCCCAGCGCGTGCATCATGGCCGGCTTGGTGAAGGCCTCCGCCAGGAACAGCACGTCCGGGTCGGTGCGACGCACCTCCTTGAGCAGCCACTCCCAGAAGGCGACGGGCTTGGTGTGGGGGTTGTCGACGCGGAAGATGCGGACGCCGTGGCTCATCCACATCCGCACGATCCGCAACACCTCGCGGCACAGGCCGGTGGGGTCGTTGTCGAAGTTGATCGGGTAGATGTCCTGGTATTTCTTGGGCGGGTTCTCGGCGTAGGCGATGGTGCCGTCGGCGCGCGTGGTGAACCACTCCGGGTGCGAGGTGACCCACGGGTGGTCTGGAGCGGCCTGGAGCGCCAGGTCGAGCGCCACCTCGAGGCCCAGCTCGCCGGCCCGGGCCACGAACGCGTCGAAGTCGTCGAAGTCGCCGAGGTCGGGGTGGATGGCGTCGTGGCCGCCGTCCTTGCTGCCGATCGCCCACGGTGAGCCGGTGTCCTCCGGGCCGGGCGTCAGGGTGTTGTTGGGCCCCTTGCGGTTGACCTCGCCGATCGGGTGGATCGGCGGCAGGTAGATGACGTCGAAGCCCATGGCGGCGACCGCGTCGAGACGCTTGGCAGCAGTCGTGAAGCTGCCGCTGGTGACCTTGCCGGTGACGGCGTCCTTGGTCGCTCCCTCGGAGCGCGGGAAGAACTCGTACCAGCTGCTGAACAGGGCCCGCTCACGGTCGGCGTAGGCCGGGAAGGGACCCTCGACGGTGAGCAGCTCGCGCAGCGGGTGGGCGATCAGCACGGCCGCCAGGTCGTCGGACTGGAGCACTGCCAGCCGGGCGCCGGCCGGGCGGTCGACATCGGCAGCGGCGTCGATCGCCGCCTTGACGAGGGTGCGCTCCGCGCTGCGGGCAGTCAGCTCCTTCTGCACGCGCTCGAGCAGCAGGCGGGCCTCGGTGAACATCAGCTCGACGTCGATGCCGGCGGGGATCTTGATGCCGGCGTCGTGGGCCCAGGTGGCCAGCGGGTCGGACCAGGCCTGCACCTCGAACGTCCAGACACCCTCGGCGTCGGGCGTCACCCAGGTGACGTAGCGGTTGGGTACGTCGAAGTGGCCGTTGTCGGTCAACTCCATGCGCACCGGAGGCCGGCGTACGCCGTCGGGGCCGGTGAGCACCACTTCTGCGCTGAGCTTGTCGTGACCCTCTCGGAACACGGTCGCGAACACGGGGAATGCCTCGTTGACGGTGGCCTTCGCAGGCAGTCGCCCACGGTCGACCAACGGCATTACTTCCATCACGGGGATACGTCCGACCATGGGGCCACACTTCCGAATCGCAGGGTCCGGCGCAAGCGGCAACCTTCGCCCGGGCGCGCCGTAGGACGCTGGGGGCCCTGTGCCCGGAACGACCGGGCGCAAACCCCGTACGCGCGAGTAGTTGGATCGATCCAGTGAATGTGGGCTACGGTCCGTTGTCGTGCGAGCAATCCGACGATTCACCGTCCGCCCCGTCCTGCCCGACTCGCTGGCTGCCCTGGGCACGCTGGCCGTCAACCTGCGGTGGTCCTGGCACCCCGCCACCCAGGACGTCTTCCGGAGCATCGACCCCGACCTGTGGGACAGCACCGGCAACGACCCGGTACGCCTGCTGGGCGCGGTCAGCACTGCGCGGCTCGGCGAGCTCGCGGCCGACCCGGACTTCCTCGGCCGGCTCGACGTCGTCGCCCGCGACCTCGACGGCTACCTCACCGGTGAGCGCTGGTTCCAGCGTCTTCCCGCCGACGAGCGCCCGGCCGCCATCGGCTACTTCTCGCCCGAGTTCGGGATCACCTCGGTGCTGCCGCAGTATTCCGGCGGCCTGGGCATCCTGGCGGGCGACCACCTGAAGTCGGCCTCCGACCTCGGCGCACCGATCGTCGGCGTCGGCCTGCTCTACCGCTACGGCTACTTCCGCCAGTCGCTCTCGCGCGCGGGCTGGCAGGAAGAGACCTATCCCGTCCTGGACCCCGACGGCCTGCCGATCTCGCTGCTGCGCGAGGAGGACGGCACCGCGGCCCGGGTGGCCATCGCGGTCCCCGGCGGCGGAGACCTGGTGGCCCGGATCTGGGTCGCCCAGGTGGGCCGGGTGCCGCTGCTGCTGCTCGACTCCGACATGGAGGAGAACGACGGCCTGCTGCGTGACGTCACCGACCGGCTCTACGGCGGGACCTCCGAGCACCGCCTGCTCCAGGAGCTGCTGCTCGGCGTCGGTGGAGTCCGCGCCCTGCGCGTCTACTCACGACTCACCGGTGCCCCGGCGCCTGAGGTGTTCCACACCAACGAGGGTCACGCCGGCTTCCTCGGCGTGGAGCGGATCCGTGAGCTGACCGTCGACCCCGACGGCCCACAGCTCGACTTCGACACCGCGCTCGAGGTCTCGCGCGCGGGCACCGTCTTCACGACCCACACACCGGTTCCGGCCGGCATCGACCGCTTCCCGCGCGACCTGATCTCGCAGTACTTCGGCGGCAACAGTCCCGTGGCCGGCGTTCCTCTCGACCGCATCCTCGCCCTGGGGGCCGAGGACTACGACGGTGGAGACGCCGGTGTGTTCAACATGGCGGTGATGGGCTTCCGGCTCGCCCAGCGCGCCAACGGAGTCTCGCTGCTGCACGGCGAGGTCTCCCGCGGCATGTTCAACGGACTGTGGTCGGCCTTCGACGAGGCCGAGGTGCCGATCGGGTCCATCACCAACGGCGTGCACGCCCCGACCTGGGTGGCCCGCGAGGTCTTCGAGCTGGCCGCCGCAGCGGGTGCCGACACGAGCTCCGGCGACGCGAGCGTCTTCGAGCACGTCGACCAGGTGCCCGGCACCGACCTGTGGGCGACCAAGCGGGTGCTGCGCCAACGACTGGTGGACGACGCCCGCAACCGGCTGCGAGCCTCGTGCCTGGAGCGCGGTTCGGCTGCTGCCGAGCTGGGCTGGATCGACTCGGCGTTCAGCGCCGACGTGCTGACCATCGGGTTCGCGCGGCGGGTGCCGTCGTACAAGCGGCTCACGCTGATGCTGCGCGACCCGGCTCGCCTGAAGCGGCTGCTGCTCGACCCCGAGCGCCCGATCCAGCTCATCATCGCCGGCAAGTCGCACCCGGCCGACGACGGCGGCAAGAAGCTGATCCAGGAGATCGTCGCGTTCGCCGACGACGCCGAGGTGCGGCACCGCATCGCGTTCCTCCCCAACTACGACATCTCGATGGCGCTGCCGCTCTATCCCGGCTGCGACGTGTGGCTGAACAACCCGCTGCGTCCCTACGAGGCGTGCGGCACCTCCGGCATGAAGGCCGCTCTGAACGGTGGTCTCAACCTCTCCATCCTCGACGGCTGGTGGGACGAGTGGTACGACGGCAAGAACGGCTGGGCGATCCCGTCCGCTGACGGCGTCGACGACCCCGACCACCGCGACGACATCGAGGCCAACGCGCTCTACGACCTGATCGAGAAGGAGGTGGCGCCGCGCTTCTACGACCTCGACGACAGCGGGGTGCCCTCGCGCTGGGTCGAGATGGTGCGCCACACGTTCAAGTCGCTCGGACCGAAGGTGCTGGCGTCGCGGATGGTCAAGGACTACGTCCGCAAGCTCTACGTGCCCGCCGCCGTGTCCGGGCGGCTGGTCAACTCCGACTACGACGGGGCGCGGGGTCTCGCGGAGTGGAAGAAGCGTGTGCGGGCCGGCTGGTCCGGGGTGCACGTGGAGCACGTGGAGTCGCAAGGGGTCGCGGCCACGCCGGAGATCGGCTCGACGATGTCGGTGCGTGCCTACGTCTCACTGGGCTCCCTGTCACCTGAGGACGTCGACGTCCAGCTGGTCTTCGGGACCATCGCGCACGACGACGACCTCGTGGACACCGAGTCGGCCTCGCTCGAGGTCACCGAGAGCTATGACGGCGGCCGGCACCGCTACGAGGGCTCCGTCGACCTGGCCCGCACCGGCCCCTTCGGCTACACCGTCCGCGTCCTGCCCAAGAACAACCTGCTGGCCTCGCCGGCCGAGCTCGGTGTGGTGGCTCTTCCCTAGGGCCCGCCCACGTCCCGCGCCCGCTCCCTGCCGCCTCCGGCTACGGTGCTCCTCGTGACCAACTGGTACGCCGCCGCGCGGGCTCATCCGTCTGCCGTGCTGCTGGCCGTCCAGCTCGGTGGGTTGCTGGTCTACCCGTTCCTGGACGACGAGTCGGTGGGGCGGGCGCTGTTCGGCGTGTTCGGGCTCGCCGTGCTCGCCCTCGCGCTGCTCACCGTGCGAGCGACGCCCGCGCTCACCTGGGTGTCGATCCTGCTGGGCCTGCCGGTCGTCGTCCTCACGGTCGTGGAGGGCTTCAGTCCGGCCAACGACGCCGCTGTGCTCACCTCGGCGGTCTTCCACGCGGCGTTCTACTTCTACACCGCCTACGCGCTGATCAGGTACATGTTCGCCGACGATGTCGTCACCACCGACGAGCTCTTCGCGACCGGCGCCGCGTTCACCGTGGTGGCCTGGGCCTTCGCCTACGTGTACGTCGCCGCGCAGGTGATCTGGCCGGGATCCTTCACGGCCGCCGTCGACCCGACCGGCGACCGGTCCTGGGTCGAGCTGCTGTTCCTGTCGGTCACCACGCTCAGCTCGACCGGCCTGTCCGACATCGTGCCGATCCGCCCCCACGCGCGCTCGCTCGTGATGGTCGAGCAGATCGCCGGCATGCTCTACCTGGCCCTCGTGGTCGCGCGGATCACGGCGCTCACGGTCACCCGCATCGGCAAGGACCGGGCCTGATCAGCTCTCGCGGAACACGATGACCGTGCGGGCATCGAGCATCAGGGTGTCGCCGATCTTGACGGGCGTCCCGATGGGGTATTCGGGATCGGTGGACAGCACCACCTCTCCCGAGTGCACCCACTGGTTCTCCGGGAACGTGATCTTGAGCTGGTGCGGTGAGGCGCTCATCCAGATCATGAACGACTTGTCGACCTGCTGCTCACCGCGAGGTCCGGGGGAGCGCAGCGGCGACCCGGTCACGAACATGCCGATGGCGTCCTGCTGACGGTCGTTCCAGTCCTCGTCGGTCATCTCGCGACCCTCGGGGTGCAGCCAGATCAGGTCCTTGGGTCCGCCCGTGATCGTCGGGCGCCCCTCGAACCAGTGGCGCTGCCGTAGGGCGGGATGCTCGCGTCGCAGGCGCAGAGCGGTCTTGGTGATCTCGTAGATGTCGAGCCAGGCGTCGTCAGGGCGCCAGTCGATCCACGAGGTCTCGTTGTCCTGCCCGTAGGCGTTGTTGTTGCCGCCCTGGGTGCGCCCGCGCTCGTCGCCCGCGACGATCATCGGCACGCCGTTGGTGAGGCACAGGGTCGCCATCAGGTTGGCCGCCTGACGGTGCCGCAGCGCCACGATGGCGGGGTCCTTGGTCTCGCCCTCGTGTCCGCAGTTCCAGGACCGGTTGTTGTCGGTGCCGTCGCGGTTGTCCTCGGCGTTGGCCTCGTTGTGCTTGTGGTTGTAGGAGACCAGGTCGCGCAGGGTGAAGCCGTCGTGCGCGGTGATGAAGTTGACCGAGGCGTACGGCGAGCGGCCGTCGTCGGCGTACAGGTCGGAGGAGCCCGCGAGCCTGGTGGCCATCGTGCGGATGTCGCCCTGGCCACGCCAGAAGTCGCGGACCGCGTCGCGGTACTGGTCGTTCCACTCCACCCAGGGCGGCGGGAACTTGCCCACCTTGTAGCCGTCCATGGAGGCGTCCCAGGGCTCGGCGATGAGCTTGACGTGGCGCAGCACGGGGTCCTGGCCGATCGCGGTCAGCAGGTGGCTGCCCATGTCGACCGCCTGGTTCGTCCGCGTCAGCGCCGACATCAGGTCGAAGCGAAAGCCGTCGACGTGCATCTCGTTCACCCAGTAGCGCAGGGAGTCGAGGATCATCCGCAGCGACTGGGTGTGGGTCGCGTTCAGGGTGTTGCCGCAGCCGGTGACGTCCCAGTAGACGTCGGGCTGGACAGGTGAGCCGTGCGCGTCGACGACGCGCTGGTAGTAGCCGAGGTCGTCGAGCCCGCGGAAGCTCAGCGTCGGGCCGTTGGCTCCGGCCTCGGCAGTGTGGTTGTAGACCACGTCGAGGATGACCTCGAGCCCGGCCTCGTGGAACGCCTTGACCATGCCCTTGAACTCGGCGACCTGCTGGCCGAGGTCGCCGGAGGCGGAGTAGGCGTTGTGGGGCGCGAAGAAGCCGATCGAATTGTAGCCCCAGTAGTTCACCAGCCCCCGTGAGGCCAGCATCGGCTCCGAGGCGAACTGGTGGATCGGGAGCAGCTCCACCGCCGTCACGCCCAGGTCGTGGAGGTAGTCGATCACTGCTGGAGTGCTGAGTCCGGCGTACGTGCCGCGCAGCTCCTCGGGCACGCGGTCGTGCAGCATGGTCTGGCCCTTGACGTGCAGCTCGTAGATGACCGTGTCGCGCCAGCGCTTGAACATCGGCTTGTCGCCGCCCCAGTCGAACGACGGGTCCACGACGACACTGCGCTGGACGTAAGGAGCGGAGTCGTCGTGGCTGATCTCGGTGGGGGAGCCGTCGACGTAGCCGAAGATCGCCGGGTGGTCGGTGACCTCGCCGGCGATGGCCTGGGCGTAGGGGTCGAGCAACAGCTTGTGGACGTTGAACTTCAGGCCGCGCTCGGGAGCCCAGGGACCATCGACCCGGTAGCCGTAGCGGGTGCCGGGAGCAACGCCGGGCAGGGCGCCGTGCCAGACCCCCAGCGAGTTCTCCGTCAGCGTGTGCCGGGTCTCGGTGCCGTGGTCGTCGAAGAGGCAGACCTCGACCCCGGTACCGCCGGGGGCGTAGACCGCGAAGTTGGTGGACTCCGGCGACCAGGTCGAGCCGAGGGGGTAGTTGCGGCCTGGCCAGACGGTCGCAACCTCGTCGGCTCGGGTCCAGATTCCGGGGGTCACCCGCCGTATTGTTCCTGATCTTGCCTCGAAGACCCTCGGCGCCCAGCAATACTGTCCAGAACAGCACGACGCAGGCAGACAAGGGGCGCAGTTCCGATGGCAGATTTCGTTCGACTCGAGGTGGCCGATGGGATCGGCACGATCCGGCTCGACCGACCCAAGATGAACGCGCTCAGCGAGCAGATGCAGGAGGAGATCCGGGCCGCCTCCCAGGAGGCGGGCGATCGTGACGACGTCAAGGCCGTCATCGTGTACGGCGGCGAGCGGGTGTTCGCGGCCGGAGCAGATGTGAAAGAGATGGCCACCATGTCGCACACCGACATGGTCAAGCGCTCCGCGGGCCTCACCTCGTCGTTCACGGCGGTCGCCAAGATCCCCAAGCCGGTCGTGGCAGCGATCACCGGCTATGCGCTGGGGGGCGGCTGCGAGCTGGCTCTCTGCGCCGACATCAGGATCGCCGCTGACGACGCCACCCTGGGACAGCCGGAGATCCTGCTGGGGATCATCCCCGGCGCCGGTGGCACCCAGCGACTGAGCCGGCTCGTCGGTCCGAGCCGGGCCAAGGACATCATCTTCACCGGTCGCTTCGTCTCCGCCCAGGAGGCACTGGCGATCGGCATGGTCGACAAGCTCGTGCCGGCCGAGTCCGTCTACGACGCGGCCCGCGAATGGGCCGGCCAGTTCACCGGCGCGGCGACGTACGCCCTGCGCGCTGCCAAGCAGGCCATCGACGCCGGACTGGAGGTCGATCTCGACGCCGGCCTCGAGATCGAGCGCTCGCAGTTCGCGGCGCTCTTCGCCACGCAGGACCGCACCATCGGGATGGCCTCGTTCATCCAGAGTGGTCCTGGCAAAGCAGAGTTCACGGGCTCATGAGCAGCCTGCGGGTTCGGATGTCCCAGCTGGTCTGGCTGCTCGGGCTGCTGTGCGCGCTGGTGTTGGCGGCCGGTGCCCTGATCGTCGCGGTCACCGGAGCCGACGCCCAGCACCAGAACTGGCTGGTCCGGTTCGTGCTGTCGGCCGCCGACCACCTGGACTTCGGAGCCCTGTCGGACCGCAAGGCGCTCATCGACCTCAGTGGGGCCGACGAGTCGACCAAGGAGACGATGGCCAACTGGGGTGTGGCAGCGGTCATCTGGGTGGTGCTGGGATGGGGTCTCAGCATCTTCCTCAGGCCCGAGGCAGTGCAGCGCGGCCAGCGAGTGTGACTCATCCGACGCTCGGCCCGGTTACGAAGTCCTCACCCCGCGCGTTAGATTCACGAGAGATACCCACCACCCAGGGAGGGGCCTCGCGGCCGCATCACCATGAACATTGTCGTCTGTGTGAAGTACGTTCCTGATGCCACTGCCGATCGGCGGTTCGAGTCTGACAACACTGTGGACCGGGTCGGCGTCGATGGTTTGTTGTCGGAGTTGGATGAGTACGCGGTGGAGCAGGCGCTCCAGATCGCGGAAAAGAATGAAGGCTCCGAGGTGACCGCGTTGTGTGTCGGGCCTTCGATGGCTGCTGACGCCGTGCGTAAGGCGTTGCAGATGGGTGTCCATCGGGGGGTGCATGTGCTGGATGACGCGATTGCCGGCTCGGATGCGTTGGCGACGTCGTTGGTGTTGGCGGAGGCGGTGAAGAAGATCGGCACGCCTGATCTCATCGTGTGCGGCATGGCCTCGACCGATGCGTCGATGAGTGTGGTGCCGGCGATGCTGGCTGAGCGGTTGGGGTTGCCGCAGGTGACGTTCGCGGCGGTGGTGGAGACCCAGGGCGATCAGATCCGGATCAAGCGTGATGGTGACAGTGCGACCGAGGTGATCGGGGCGACGTTGCCGGTGGTGCTGTCGGTGACCGACCAGACCGGTGAGGCTCGCTACCCGTCGTTCAAGGGCATCATGGCGGCGAAGAAGAAGCCTTCTCTGACCTACTCGCTGGCCGACCTGGGGGTCGAGGCTTCGATGGTCGGGTTGTCGGCGTCGTGGAGTGTGGTGGAGGACACCACCGCGCGGCCGCCGCGCGCGGCCGGCGAGATCGTGACCGATGAGGACGGGTCGGGTGCTGCGGCGCTGGCCGAGTTCCTGGTCTCCCGCAAGTTCATCTGAGAGGGCTGGGTTCATGTCTGAAGTTCTGGTGCTGGTCGACCATGTCGAGGGCAAGGTCCGCAAGACCACCAACGAGCTGCTGACCCTGGCAGGTCGCCTGGGTGAGCCGTCGGCGGTGTTCATCGGCAGTGGTGTTGCTCCTGCGGAGGCGTTGGCGAGGTTCGGTGCGGCGAAGGTCTACGTGATCGACGACGCCGAGATCAAGGGGTTCCTGGTCGCCCCGAGGGCGGAGGTGCTGGCGCAGCTGGTGGCCAAGACGTCCCCGGCGGCGGTGTTGATCTCCTCGTCCTATGAGGGCAAGGAGATCGCGGGCCGCCTGGCGGTCAAGACCGACTCGGGGCTGATCACCGACGCGGTCGACATCCAGGCCGGCGATGCGGGTCCGGTGACGACCCAGAGCGTGTTCGCGGGCAACTACACCGTGCAGGCCAAGGTCACCCAGGGCACCCCGATCATCACGGTCAAGCCCAACGCGGTGACCCCCGAGGAGGTCGCCGGTGCGGGTGTGGTCGAGGAGTTCGCGGCGACGATCTCGGATGCGGCGAAGGCGGCCCAGATCGTGAACGCCCAACCCCGACAGGCGACCGGTCGCCCGGAGCTGACCGAGGCCGCGATCGTGGTCTCGGGTGGGCGCGGCACGGGTGGCAACTTCGATGAGGTCGAGGCCCTGGCCGACGCCCTGGGTGCCGCTGTCGGTGCGTCGCGTGCCGCGGTCGACTCGGGGTGGAAGCCGCACACCTTCCAGGTCGGCCAGACGGGCAAGACCGTCTCCCCGCAGCTCTACGTCGCCAACGGGATCTCGGGGGCGATCCAGCACCGTGCCGGGATGCAGACCTCCAAGACCATCGTCGCGGTCAACAAGGACGACGAGGCCCCCATCTTCGAGCTCGTCGACTTCGGCGTCGTCGGAGACCTCCACACCGTCCTCCCCGCGCTCACCGAGAAGATCAACACCCGCAAGTCCTGACCCGTCGCAGATGTACGCCTAGAGCCCGCCGACCTGTCGCAGATGTACACCCGCCCGTGTACATCTGCGACAGGTCGACGCCGTCAGTGTGTACATCTGCGACAGGTCGGCGAGGGGTGCTTCGGTGCTCGTTGCTTGATTGATGGTCAACACAGACTCAGGGCAACGGTCTATGTGACGACATGAACCGCGCAGGGGCCCTGAGAGATATGATCGTGCGATGAGTGGCATCGACCGCCGCGGGCGTTGCGAGTTCGGACTGCGCGCGCAGGCTCAGTCTTCATGTCCGTGCGGTCTGTCGAGCCGGTGGTGACGCCAGCGGCCCCGGGGTCGAGCGCCAGGCCGACACCAGGCGGCGTCACGGTGCGCGACCTGGTCAACCTGCGGCACCTGCAGGCGACGACGCTGGCTGGCGAGGCGGGGCTTGACCGCAGGGTGTCGTGGGCGCACGTGTCTGATGCGTTCGACCCATGGAACTGGCTGGAGCCGGGCGACCTGGTGCTGACCTGCGGCTACATCGTCCCTGAGGAGCCGATGGCGCAGGCTCGGTTCGTGGAGCACATGTCCGCGGCCGGGCTGAGTGGCATCGTGATCGGGGTGGACGAACGCTGTCCGCCCCTGTCAGTCGAGATGCTCGCGGCGGCAGACCGGGTGGGTTTCCCGGTGATCGAGGGGGCGCACACGGTTGGCTTCTCGCAGTACGGGCGGTTCGTCGCGGCCGCAAACGCCCGGGGCGAGGATCACTCGTTCACCCAGATCGCACGGGTGCACGGTGAAGTGATGGCGAGTCTGCGCGAGAAGCTTGCGGGCACCGAGTTCGTGGACCGGCTCAGCCGGGTGGTGAGCTGCACCCTGCACGTCGTCGACCCGGAGGCGTGGGAACCGTTGATCCGTGGCGGAGGCACCCCGGACCACGCTTGGAAGCTCGCTTACGACGGCGAGGTGAGCCGCTCTTCGGGTCGCGCGCCGTTCGTGATGAACCTGAGCGTGGGCGACCAGACGGCTCTGAGCATGCCGATTCCCAGCGAGCGATCGGCCTGCCTCATCGCCTTTCCAGACGGTGACTCGCGGCCTCGGCTTGCGGTGCTGCAGCAGATCGCCGCCGCCTGCGCCTTGGAGATCGGGCGGGTCGACGCTGCCGTGGAACGCGCCCGTCGGTCCGGGGCCGGGTTGCTGCACGAGGCGTTGAACGGTCGGCTCGAGCCGGCTGCTCTGACCGCGCTGTTCCACGGACGCCGCCTGGAGGGCGACCTGCGCGCACTCGCGGTCGATGGGCAGCCTGCCTCGATCGACAGGATTGCGCGCAGGTGGCTGATCCGGGGCGTTCCGTTCCTGCTCGGTGAGATCGGCCAGGTCGCGGTCGCGGTGTTCCGTTCCGACGACGTCCCGCAGACGGACCTCGAGGAACGCACCGCGCTGGAACGATGGCGCGGTGGGTTGAGTGACCCGTTCGTAGGTCCCGGCAACCTGGGCGACGCCGTCCGCCAAGCACGATGGGCGTTGGAGACCGTCAGGCCAGGCGACTCGGCGATCGCATCGTACGGCGACGGCAGCCCGTCGTTCCTTCCACGGACGCTCGCCGAGTCCGAGCTCACCGCCGACCGTGTCCTAGGTCCGCTCATCGAGTACGACCGCGAGCAGGGCACCGAGCTGATCAAGACCCTGCAGGTCTATCTGGAGTGCGATCGCTCACCAAGCCGGGCCAGCGAGCTGCTGTTCATCCACACGCAGACGGTCAACTACCGGATGGCGCGCATCCAGGAGCTGACAGGGCGTTCGATGCGGTCCACCGGCGACGTCAGCGAGCTCTGGTTCGCGCTGCGGGCGCTGGCCCTGTCGCAGACCACGCACTAGCGACGACGGGCGCCTGTCCTGACATATGACCCGGGAACTCCGGGTCATTCTGGGGGACAGTGGTCAGCGATGAGCCGGGGTGGAACGCTGCCCTGGGCAACGTTGGCCGAGGAGAGGAACCACTCATGAGTATGTCCTTCGAAGGACGCAGCGTGATCGTCACGGGTGTCGCCTCCGGGCTCGGGAGCGCCCTGGCCCGGGAGTTCGCAGCAGAGGGCGCGCAGGTGCTGGGCTGCGACGTCACCGACGAGGCGGGGGCAGCTGTCATGGATGGCATCGGTGTCTACCGCCACACCGACGTCTCCAAGGAGGCCGAGGTCGAGGCACTCGTCGACGAAGCGGTGCGGAGGTTCGGTCGGCTCGACGTGATGGTCAACAACGCCGCGATCCAGGTCGAGCAGGAGCTGGCCGACACGACCGAGGAGCAGCTCGACCGGGTCCTCGCTGTCAACCTCAAGGGCCCCTTCTTCGGGTGCAAGCACGCCATCCGAGTGATGCGCATCGCGGGCGGAGGCTCGATCGTCAACGTCTCGTCTGTCCTGGCCCTGGCCGGCGACCCCATGCTCGCTGCCTACGGCGCCGCGAAGGGCGGCGTACTCGCACTGACGAAGTCGGCCGCCGTGAAGTACGGCCGCGAGAACATCCGCTGCAACGCCGTGTGTCCCGGAGACATCCAGACCCCGCTGGTGGAGGCCTACTTCGCCGCAGCCGACGATCCGGCCGCCTTGCGCGCGCAGGCCGACAGCGAATACCCGATCGGTCGGATCGGCCAGCCGCGCGAGGTCGCCCGAGCGGTGCTCTTCCTGGCCTCGGACGACGCCAGTTTCGTCACGGGAGAGGCGCTCGTCGTCGACGGCGGTCTGCTCGCCGAGTGTTACTGATGGGCGTGCGCTTCGATCCACACTGGCACTACCGCGGGCTCGAGTGCCTGCGGCTCGAGAACGAGCACGTGGCCTTGGCAATCCTCCCGGAACTGGGCGCGAAGATCCACCGGATCGTTGACAAGGCCGCCGACCACGAGGTGCTCTGGCACGCACCACGGGTCGTGCCGCACACAGCGGCGCTCGGCTCCAACTTCGACGACCATTGGTCCGGCGGCTGGGACGAGGCCTTTCCGGGTGGCGTGGCCTCCGTGACGCGTCACGGTGATGCGATCCCCTATATGGGCGAGCTGTGGACCCAGCGCGCGGAGTGGCACGTCGAAGAATGCTCGGCACAGCGTGTCGTCCTGGTCTTCTCGATCCTCACTCCGATCACCCCCGCACGCTGGCAGCGGCGTCTCACCTTGGAGGCGGGCGCTTCAGCCTTCACGCTCGACTACCGCATCGAGAACGTCGGCCTGCGCCCCTTCGACTTCAACTGGGGCCTGCACCCGGTCCAGACGATCTCTCCGGCTCATCGCTTCGACGTCCCAGCCAAGGTGGGCGAGGTCGACGAGGACGGCGGTGGGGTGCTGGGCCGCAGGGGCGACACGTATCCCTGGCCGATGCTCGACGGTCGCGACATGAGCCGTGCACTCGGTCCCGAGGCGCTCGACCTCACCCTTCACTACCTGACCGAGCTCGATGACGGTTGGCTGGCGTGCACGGACACCGCTGCCCGCCGAGGCTTCGGGCTGACGTTCGACCGCACGGTCTTCCCGGTGGTCTGGCTATGGGCGTCCTACGGCGGCTGGCGCGGTGCCTATCACGCGATGGCCGAGCCGTGGACCGGTTCCCCGAGCTCACTGGCCGATGCGGTCGAGGCCGGCCGGGCCCGCGTCCTGGCGCCCGGTGAGGTGCTCGAGACAACCGTCTCCGCCGTCGTCTACCGCGGGGTCGAGTCCGTCTCCAGGCTGCAGGCCGACGGGTCTGTCACGCCCTGACGTTCCTCCGCCCCGCCCGACCCACACCGAGAATCGGAGTTCCTATGCACAGGCTCGGCATCATCCACACGGTGTCCCGACTCGCGCCGACGTTCGCTGATCTGGCCGATGAGCTGCTACCCGCGGTCGAGACGATCGTGATCACAGATGAGCTGCTCCTGAAACGCACGGTCCGCGCAGGTGGGGTCGATGCCGTGACCCGTGGCAGGCTTCGTGACCACGTCGCCGCGTTGGCCGACTTCGGTGTCGACGCGGTGCTCGTGACCTGCTCGTCTGTCGGCGGCGTGGTGGACGAGATCGCGTCGGGGATGGACCTCCCCGTCCTGCGGGTGGACCGTGCCATGGCCCGACGCGCCGTCGCGCTGGGCGGAACCGTCGGCGTACTCGCCACGCTGTCGACGACTCTCAACCCGACCACCGAGCTCGTCATGACTTCCGCGCGCGAGGCTGGTCGCACCGTCACGGTCGTCCCGAGGCTGTGTGATGGTGCGTTCGCGGCGCTGGGTCGCGGCGACGGTGCGCGACACGACGCGATCATCGCCGAGGAGCTCGACCGCCTGACGGCGGAGGTCGACGTGGTCGTGCTGGCCCAAGCGTCCATGGCGCGAATCGCCGCTGCTCGCCCTCTGGGCGGCACCCCGGTGCTGTCGAGCCCGCGGATCGCGATGGAGTGGCTGGCCGAGTTCAAGGCCGGATAGGCCGTCTCGCCGCTGCTAGCCGAATGCCTGTACGCCGAGATGAGCACCTGGCCCCACTTGGTGCGGCGCGCTAGTGGTGAGGGCCACGGCCTTCCTGCACGATGGCTGCCATGAATCCTGCTGGGACCGACCGGGACGAGGAACGCGCGTGACCCCACAGAGCTCCGCCCCAGTGCCCGACGTGCCGCAGACGACCACGGACGTCCCGGCCTCCGTGGTCGGGATCGGACTTCGCACGGTGGTCGAGGGCCTGCAGCATCCTGAGGGGGTGTGCTGGTCTCCGACCGAGCAGCTGTTGTACGCCGGCGGGGAGGGCGGTCAGCTCTACCGCTTCGGGCTCGAGGGCCGCATCGTCGAGACGATCTGCACCGTCCCCGGAGGCTCGATGCTCGGCCTCGCTCTCGACGGTGCGGGGGCCGCCTATGTCTGCGACATCGGCAACGGGTGCATCCAGCAGATCGCGCCCGACGGACGCGTCCGGCAGCACGGCTCGGCGATCGGCTACCCGAACTACCCGGTCTTCGACGGCGAGGGCCGGCTGTGGGTCTCGGACTCCGGCGACTGGGGCCGGACGACAGGCGGCATCGTCCGCATCGACCCCGATGGAGCCACGCAGCGGGTGCTTGAGGGGCTGCACTTCGCCAACGGGCTCGCCCTGCGTGGCGACTGGCTGTACGTCGTCGAGTCGACGTGGCCGCGGATCGTACGGGTGCCGCTGTCCGGCGGCCACCCAGAGACGGTCGTCGTTCTCGACCGGGCCGTCCCGGACGGCATCGCGTTCGACGCGGAGGGCGGCCTGTGGATCGGCTGCTGGCAGCCCAACCGGGTGTACCGCTTCAGCCCTGACGGCGTCCTCGACGTGGTCGTCGACGACTGGTCGGGCGTGCACGCACCAACCCCGACGAACATCGCGTTCGCCGGACCGGACCTGGACGTGCTCGTGCTGGCCTCGCTCGGCACCCTGACGGTCAACGCCTGCGACCCCGGGGTCCGAGGCGCGCCGTTGCACCTGCCGCTCGGCTTGGACTGATCACGATCATGGATGAATGCGATCGACACCTGGCGTGTCAGACAACGAGAGAGACAGAGGGACCTGCGAATGGACGCTGAGATCTACGACGCCCTGGTCGTCGGTGCCGGGTTCGCCGGGCTGACGGCCGCCCGCGACCTGGCGAAGGAGGGCAAGCGAGTCGTGATCCTCGAGGCACGTGACCGCATCGGCGGACGCGCCTGGTACCGACCCTTCGCGGACACCGACTTCTCCGTCGAGCTCGGCGGCAACTGGCTCGACCGGGGCGGCAACGTGGCCCTGATGGCCGAGGTCGAGCACTATGGCGTCGAGCTCGACCAGAGCCCGGTCGCCGAGCATCGCGTGTCGCTGCTGGACGGCGTCCTGAGCGACGCCGCCTGTCCGATCACCAGCGAGGACGAGGTGGCCCTCGACCGGGTGGTCCAGGACGTACGCCGACAGTCCGGCAGGATCGACCTGGAGCTGCCGTTGGACCAGCAGGACCTCGCCGACCTCGACGTCCCGTTGGACGCCTATCTCGACGGGTTCGAGCTCTCCGTGACGCTGCGCGAGCTGATGGGTGGCTGGATCCGCGAGAACACGGGGTGCCACGAGTCGCAGGTGTCCGCGCTGCACCTGATGACGTGGATCCCCAACCTCCAGGGGGACGTCCTGGCACTCGGACGCACCCCCACCCACCGGTTCGCGGCCGGCAGCATCGATCTCCTGCAGCGGATCCTGGATGACTCCGCCGCCGAGCTGCGTCTGTCGACGCCCGTGACCTCGGTGACCCAGTCGGGGGAGCACGTCGAGGTGCGCACGTCGGGCGGCGAGGTGGTGCGCGCCCGCGGTGCCGTGATCGCGCTGCCGCTGAACTGCCTGTCCGACGTGACCTTCGAGCCGCCGCTCTCTGCGGAGAAGGCGGCCGGCGCCAAGATCGGGCAGTCGGGTGCCGCCAAGAAGCTCTGGGCGCTGGTGGCGAACCTGCCGCCCAAGGTCCTCGGGGTTGGCGACCACGACGCGCCGATCGACGTCTTCTTCACCGACTACCCGGTCGACGAGACGGGCCTCGGTGGAGACCTGGTCGTCGGGTTCTCGACCCAGGAGCGCTCGCTGAACATCCTGGACCGCGATGAGATGGAGCAGGCCTTCCGCTGCTATGTTCCCGAGGCGTCCGTCCTGAAGGTCGACGGTCACGACTGGCTCTCCGACCCCTACTCCAAGGGGACCTGGTGCACGCCGCCCGCAGGTCTGCTGACCACCTACGCCACCGCCCTGGAGGCCACCGAAGGTCGCCTGGTGTTCGCCGGGTCCGACATCGCCCATGCGTTCCGAGGTTGGTTCGAGGGCGCGATCCGCACCGGGGCTCTCGCCGCGTCCCGGCTCTCGGCGATCCTCGCCGAGGGATGAGAATGGCGACTCTTGCGGCGACCGGAGAGTCGGCATGCCGCTGACACTGGACACGGAGATTGCCGCTGCTCTTGCGCTGGCTGCCGAGGCCGGCCCCGCTCCGACGACTCCGCGAGGTGACGTTCACGCCCTTCGCACCCTGGTGAACACCGCACTCGCGGCGATCGAATCGGTGGAGGCCGAGTCTCCTCACGTGACCTTCGTCGATCACTCGATCGCGATGTCAGACGGAGCTGTGATCGCGGCTCGCTGGTACACCAAGGCAGGGTCTCGACCGGGGTCGGCTGTCCTCTATGTGCACGGCGGCGGCATGATCGCCGGCTCCGTCGAGCTGTACCACCGCTTCGTGGCGCGCAATGTCGACGTCACGGGGGTGCCGTTCCTCTCGGTCGACTACCGCCTCGCCCCTGAGTTCGCGGGGACCTGCCTGGTGGACGATGCCTACGCCGGGCTCGTCTGGCTCGTCGAGCACGCGGCTGAGCTGGGCATCGACCCCACCCGGATCGCTGTGATGGGCGACAGCGGTGGTGGCGGTGTCGCCGCTGGAGTGGCGATCGCCGCACGCGACTCTGCGATCCTACTGGCGAAGCAGATCCTGATCTATCCGATGCTCGACGACCGCAACGTCGCACCCGACCCCCACCTGTCGCCCATGGCGAGCTGGACCTATGACAACAACTTCACCGGCTGGTCGGCCGTTCTCGGCGACGACCTGGGAAGTGACCGGGTCTCGCCTCTGGCTGCGCCGGCTCGCCTGGAGAACTTCGACGACCTGGCGCCTGCCTATGTCGACGTCGGCGACCTGGACATCTTCCGTGACGAGGGGATCCGTTATGCCCTGAATCTCCTGCAAGCAGGGGTGAGCACCGAGCTCCACGTGCGACCAGGTTGTATTCACTCGTTCGACCGGTTCGCGCCTGGCGCCCGGCCGTCCGCGGCATCCTGGTCAGATCGGTGTCGCGCGATCACGACAATCTGACGGTGCTCAGTCCGCGTCGGTGATCGGGGCCGGCGCCTCCTCATAGGATCGGACCGTCTTGAACTTGCCGTCCTCGATCTCGACCAGGTTGACGCCCTGCAGCGCGAACCGGTTGCCGTCCGGGTCCGTCAGCCGGGCGCGGAACTCGATCACGGCCGTCCTCGCCCCGTCGCCGTACTCCCGCAGGATCTCGACCTCGAGGTCGGGGAACGAGCGGTAGAAGTCCTCGGTCAGCGCCCGGATGGCGGCGTGTCCCTGTACGACGGGTTGCCCGGAGGCGTGGAAGGTGGCGTCGGGCTGGAAATGGCTGAGCAGGCCGTCGAGATCGTGCCCGCATTCGGCTCGCCAGGCGGACGCCTGGAGGTCGCGAGCGAAGCTCATGATCAGTCCTCCGTCGTGGTGGGGGTCGAGGTAGGCACGTTCCAGATCGTGTAAACCTTTCGGACCGTCTCCCGGATGTCCCAGGTGCCGCGCCAGCCGTCGGGAGCGACGAGCACGACGCCAGGGCTGATCTCGTGCACGGTGCCGTCCGCGCTGGTGATCGTGGCCTTCCCGGCGAGGAAGTGCATCAGCTCGGTGTCGCCCGCGCGGGCGGAGTCGAAGCGCCCAGGGGTGCACTCCCAGACACCACTCCTTCCGCCGGCGTCCCGGTGCAACACGCGGGCCGACTCGACCGGCGTACCAGCGAGGGCGGGGCTGCGCGGCCCGAGGACGGTCAGTGCCATCGTCTCCGGGCTGGCGGCGTACGCGATCGCTCGCGTCGTGTCGTCGCTCATGCGTGCGCGACGGCGCGGGGGCCGAGGTTCGCGATCCGAGGGCCGACTTCACGCCCGAGCAGCTCGAGGTGCCTACGGTACGGCTCAGGCTCGTCGCTGAAGTCGAAGCTGAACGACAACAGGGCGCCGATGCCGCCGAGTTCCTCGTTGAACTTCGTGATCTTGTCCACGACCGTGTCCGGGGAGCCGACGATGAAGAACTCGTCCACCATCCACTCAAGCGTCAGCTCGTCGATGGACATGCCTGGGTCGACCAGCAACTCGCCCAGCGCGTAGGGCTTGCCCCCGCGGTCGCGGACGGTGCGGAAGGCGGGCAGCACGAGCTCGTTCCAGGTGCGCCCGGCCGGACCGTCGAGGAAGATCCGCCGTGCCTCCGCGTCGGTCTCTGCGACGAAGACATCCCGCATGACGCGCCAGTTCGCTCGGTCCGGGGTGTGCCCGGCCTGGACGGCAGCGTCGGAGTACGTCGTCCACTGCTGGAGCAGAGCCGCCGTCCCGACCTGTTGACTCATCGGAGAGTATCCACGCCGACCGGCGTCGACGAACGTCGGCGACGTCGGCTGCACGCCGGTCATCGTGATCTCGGGACGTGGGCTCTGAAACGGCTTGAGGTGGGGGCCCATCCACTGCTGGGAGTACGCCGGCATGTCGACGGTCCAGAACTCACCCTCGATGCGGAACGGCCCTTCGTTGGTCCAGATGGCCTCGATGATGTCGATCGCCTCATCCATCATCTTCGCGTTGCCGGGCCCGACGCCGAACAGCTGGCCGTCAGTGGGGAACGACCCGGGCGCGAACCCGGCGATGTAGCGGCCACCCGTCATGTGGTCGAGGTACATGAGGCGGGTCGCCAGAGCCACCGGGTTGTGATAGGGCAGCAGGTGGGCAGCCGCGCCGAGCCTGAGATGCTCTGTCTCGCGCGCGGTGATCGCGATCATCAAGTCAGGGGCCGGGCTGGGCTCATGGCCGATCGTGTGGTGCTCGGCGAAGAACAGCTCGGCCAGTCCGTACTGGTCGGCCCACCGGGCGACCTGGACGTCCCACTCGATCACTTCCTGCAGCCTGCGGCGACCTTCGGCGTACGCCTGAGCGTAGGGCGGGCTGAACAATCCAAGATCCATGGCTGGAGCCGACTCTCTTTCGCAGGGGTGTCAGTGCGCCCCAGCGTGGGCCTAGAGCCAGCGCCCCTTCAATTGACGTCGAGCGCAAACATCCGGCGCCGGGTTGTCGGTGCGTACAGTCGCGTGGCCCCTAGGTGTCGAACTAGCCCAGGGCACCCGGTCTATGTCCTCGCACAATGGTGCGTCGATCAGGGGTCGAGGAACATGTCCGCCATGGTCAATCGGCTGACAAACAAGGTTGCGCTGGTCACCGGCGCCGCGCAGGGTCAGGGTGCTGCACACGTGGAGTTGCTCGCTCGGGAGGGGGCCCGCGTCATCGCGACAGATGTGCTTGACGAGTTGGGTCAGGCGCTCGCCGAGCGGCTCGACGCTGAGGGCCTGGACGTGGTGTACCGACACCTCGACGTCGCGTCCGAGGAGGACTGGGCCGTGGTGGTGGGCGGGGTCGACCCCGCCTGGGGAGCGATCAATGTCCTCGTCAACAATGCAGGCATCAGCTCGCCGGCTGCCGTCGCCGATGTCACCCTCGACGAGTGGGAGCGGGTCGTCGCGATCAACCAGACCGGGATCCTGCTGGGCATGCAGGCCGTCATTCCGGGGATGACGGCGCTGGGGTCGGGATCCATCATCAATATCGCGTCGTCCTGGGCTCACCGGGGTGGCACCGAGAACGGCTTCATCGCGTACGTCGCGACGAAGGCTGCGGTGCTGGGGATCACGCGCAACGCCGCCATGAACCTCGGTCGCCACGGGATCCGCGTGAACTCGGTGTCGCCGGGCTATGTCCGGACCCCGCAGGTCGAGCACGCGGAGAGGACTGAACCGGACCGCGTCGCGAGAGACGTGGCGAAGATCCCCATGCGGCGCATGGCGCGCCCTGCCGAGATCGCCAAGACGATCGCGTTCCTGGCCTCGGACGAGGCTTCCTACACTACCGGGGTCGACCTGCTCGTTGACGGAGGCCTGAATCTCACCTGACATCACCTGGTCTCGGTCGCCACTTCATGAATCAATCTGACGGTAAGAACAAGGAGTTCAGCTCATGACGCAGGATCGACGATCCGAAGGACCCGACAGCGGCGGTGGTGCGTTCACCCGCAGACGCCTGCTCCAAGTGGGCGGAGTGGGAGCCCTGGTGCTGGCCTCCGGGGGCCTGGCCGCGTGCAGCGGGTCCGGCTCGGACCCCAACACCTCCACCAGCGGTGGGGGAGCAAGCCCCAGCCGCGGGGGCTCGCTTCGCGTCGGGGCGACCGGAGGAGGCAACGGGGACACGCTCGAGGCACAGTTTCCGCTGACGAACATGGACTTCATCCGGGTCGGCGCCATGTTCGAGCAGCTGGTCCAGATCAACGGCAGCAGCGGCCAGCCGGAGATGGTGCTCGCCGAATCCGTGGAGCCCAACGCGAATGCGACTCAGTGGACCATCCGGGTCAAGCCCGACATCACCTTCCACGACGGCAAGCCACTGACAGCGACCGATGTCCTCTACTCGCTGCGGCGCATCGAGAAGAACAACTTCCCGGGACTCATCGCGATGGGACCGGTGGACCTCGCTTCCGCCAAGGTGATGGACGACCTCACTCTGCGTATTCCCTTCGACTCGCCGTACGGAATCCTCCTCGAGGGTCTGTCCGGCATCACCTCGTTGCGGATGGTGCCCGAGGGGTACGACCCTGCGAAGCCCGTCGGCACCGGACCCTTCACCTTCGGCTCCTTCACCGCTGGGCAGGAGTCGCGATTCACCCGGTTCGACGACTACTGGCAGGACGGCCAGCCCTACCTCGACGAGCTGGTGATCACCAACTTCGCCGACGAGACGGCCCAGCTCAACGCACTGCAGTCCGGCGAGCTCGACCTCGTCGACCAGCTGTCGTCCGCGTCCGTGCCGATCGTCGAGTCCGCCGGAGGCAAGGCGGTGGTGTCCAAGACCCGCGGCTTCGTCCCCCTCACGATGCGCGTCGACCAGGCCCCGTTCAGCGACGTGCGGGTGCGCCAGGCACTGCGCCTGCTCATCAACCGCGACGAGTTCAACCAGCAGGTCTTCGGCGGCCTCGGCGAGATCGGCAACGACGTCTTCGGCGGGGCTGATGCCGCCTACGAAGGGTCCGTCCCTCAGCGCGAGCAGGACGTCGAGCAGGCGAAGTCGCTGCTGCGCTCCGCGGGGCAGTCGGACCTGCAGATCGAGCTCTACTCGTCGCCCATCGCCCCCGGTGCCTCGGCGACGGCCAGCGTCTTCGCTGCGCAGGCAGAACAGGCGGGAGTCAGCGTGAAGATCCGCACCCAGGACCCCAGCGAGTTCTTCTCCCAGTCGTACTCCAAGGTCCCGTTCGCACTGAGCTTCTGGAACACCGCGTCCTACCTCACCCAGGCGCAGCAGGGCACGGCCCCGGGCGCGCCGTTCAACGAGATCCACCAGACGGACTCAGACTGGGACGGCATCTACAACGAGGCACTGGCCACCGTCGACCCGACGGCTCGCGGGGAACTCGTCCAAAAGCTCATCAAGTTCGACTACGACCAAGGGGGCTACATCATCCCGGCCTACTTCCCGATGATCGAGGGCATGACAGCTGGGGTGGGCGGGATCACCGAGAACGTCACCGGGCTGCCGATCAACGGCAGTACCTGGCAGAGCGTCTGGCTGACGAGCTAAGCCATGAGCGACGTGCAGGCAGAACGTCCGGACGCGCCGATGGGAGCGGCGCCGTCCGGGTCAGCGGCTCCCCGGATCGCGCACCCTGTCCGCGACATGCTGGTGTGGCGCGTCCCGCTCGGCCTGCTGTCGGTGGCACTGGTCGGGATCCTCACCTATCTGGCCACCCGGGTCCTCCCCGGAGACGCCGCCCAAGCCGTCCTCGGGCAGAACGCGACGCCCGAGGCGCTGGCCTCCTTGCGGGCTGAGCTGGGGCTCGATCAGTCACTGGTGCCCGGGCTGCTGTCGTGGTTCGGGGACTTCCTGACGGGCGACTACGGGAACTCCCTGGCCACCCGCGGACCTGTGACCGACCTCGTGTTCCCGCGGCTGGTGAACTCGGCGGTGCTGGTGATCGTCGTCGCGCTGGTGGCGACGTTGGTCGGGGTCGTCGCCGGAGTCCTCGCGGCACATCGCCGGGACGGGAAATTCGACGATGTCACCTCCGTGCTCGCTCTCGTCGCCAGCGCGTTGCCGGAGTTCGTCGTCGGGGTCATCGTGATCTTCATCTTCTCCGTGGGACTCCTGGACTGGTTCCCGGCGGTGTCCATCGTCCCGCCGCAGGACCGCATCTGGTCGCAACCGAACAAGATCGTGCTGCCGGCAGTGACGCTGGTGATCGTCACCGCCCCTTACATGTTCCGTATGGTGCGGGCGTCCATGATCGAGGCGCTCACCAGCGACTACGCGGAGGTCGCCCAGCTCAAGGGAGCGAGCACCGGTCGGCTGCTCTTCCGTCATGCGCTGCCCAACTCGATTGCTCCCGCTGTGCAGGTCTTCGGCTTGAACCTGCTCTACCTCGCGGGCGGGATCGTGCTGGTGGAGACCGTGTTCCAGTACCCGGGCATCGGTCTCACCCTGGCGAGTGCGGTGCAGACGCGAGACGTCCCCGTCCTCCAGTTCATCGTCGTCCTGCTCGCGATCTTCTACGTCGCACTCAACATCGTCACCGACCTGCTCGTCCTCCTCTCTACCCCGCGCCGACGCGCGCCACGGTGACCGCCATGTCTGGTGAAGATGTCCCCAACACGCCCCATCTCACAGCGGGCGCGGCCGGCAAGCGGTCCGGCGCAGTCGGGCGAGTGCTCGGTGGGGCGCTGCGAACGCGACGTGGAAAGCTCGGTGCCGGCCTGGCGCTCCTGGTGCTGGCGATTGCGTTCCTCGGCCCGTTCGTCAGCGGGTCCACGACCCAGTTCGCGGCCCCGCCGTTCTCGAGCTCGAGTGTCAGTGGGGCCGGTCCGCTCGGGACGGACGTGCTCGGTCGCAGCGTGTTGAACCGCGTCCTCAGTGGCGGCCAGTACCTCATGCTCCTGGCGTTCGCCGCCACCGTTCTCGCCGTCGGGGCGGGCGCGATCATCGGTGTCCTGGCGGCGTATCGCCGCGGCTTCGTGGAGAACCTCCTCATGCGCGGAGTCGACGTGGTCCTGGCGATCCCGCAGCTCGTGTTCGCCCTGCTGCTGCTCAGCCTCATCGGGCCCAAGTGGTGGCTGCTGATCCTGGCGGTGGGGCTCTCGCAGGCGCCGCAGACCGCTCGAGTGCTCCATGGCGCCGCCCAGTCGGTGTGCGAGAAGGACTTCGTGCAGGCCGTCGCGGTGTGGGGTGTGCCTACCCGCACGGTCCTGCGGAGGCACGTGCTCCCGAACCTGACCACTCCGCTGATGGTCGAGCTCGGCCTGCGGCTCAGCTATTCCATCGTCATGATTGCCGGCCTGAGCTTCCTGGGGTTCGGCTCGGCGCCCCCGGCGCCCGACTGGGGAGTGATGGTGAACGAGAACCGCATCGGGCTGGCTTCCAATGCCTGGGGCGTGCTGGCCCCGGCGATCCTGCTTGCCCTGCTCGCCGTCGGCACGAACACGTTCGCCGACGCGATCGCCCGGGCGAACCTCGGGGAGAGCAGGGGCGAGGCAGCCATGCTCCAGGCAGCCTCCGGCGCCACCACCGAGGAGACGAAGTGACCACGCAGGTGCTGCGCGACCCGGTCGGACCCAGGCTCCGCGTCGAGGGACTGGACGTCGTGCTGACCACGTCGAGAACACCGGTCGTCCAGGATGTCGCCTTCTCGGTCGGGGCTGCTCAGGTCATGGGCTTGGTCGGGGAGTCCGGCTCGGGCAAGAGCACGGTCGCCCTGTCGTTGCTCGGGTACGCCCGCCGCGGCCTGACCATCGCCGCAGGCACGGTCGACGTGGGTGGCACGAGTGTCCTGGACCTCTCCGGCACTGCACTGCGCAAGGCTCGGGGCAAGCTCGTCTCCTACGTCCCGCAGGACCCGGCGAGCGGGCTCAACCCCGCGCTGACCCTCGGCTACCAGCTGGGGGAGGCGATGCGCATCCATGACGACAGGGGCGCGAGGGAGCCGCTGGAGGCCCGCGTTGCCGCCCTCCTCGAGGAGGTGCGGTTGCCGGCGACGCGCCAACTGCTGCGCAGCTATCCGCACCAGGTGTCGGGTGGCCAGGCACAACGGATCGCGATCGCGATGGCCTTCGCCTGCCGACCGCGTCTCGTGGTTCTTGACGAGCCCACCACCGGGCTGGACGTGACCACGCAACGGCACATCCTGGAGACCATCCGTCGGCTCGCCACCTCCTACGACGTGAGCGCGGTGTACGTGAGTCACGACCTTCCAGTCGTCGCGGAGATCGCTGACGACGTCGCGGTGATGTACGCGGGACGACTCGTGGAGCACGCGCCCGCACCTGCCGTCTTCGGTGGGGCGCGCCATCCGTACACCGCCGGGTTGCTCCAGGCTGCGCCGACGCCAGAGCGCGCTGGCGTCCTCGTCGGCATCGAGGGACGTCCGCCGCGGCCCGGTCGATGGCCCGTCGGCTGTGCCTTCTCGGATCGTTGCTCGCTCTCAACGGCGACGTGCCACGAAGCGCCGCCGCCGCTCGAGCCGGTGGGGCCAGGTCACCTGGCCCGCTGTTACCACCCGCTCGAGGTCAGCGCTCAGACGGCGACGCCCGAGCCGTCGTCCGCGACGGAGCGGACCGGCCGCGACACGACCAACGCAGGTGCTCTGGTGGTCGGGGGTCTGTCGGCTTGGTACGGCGCCAAACCGACGTTGCATGACGTGCGGTTCACCGTGTCGGCGGGCAGTTGCCTGGGCATCGTGGGTGAGTCCGGCTCGGGCAAGACGACCCTCGCGCGGTGCCTCGCGGGCCTGCACACCGCGTGGCAGGGCTCGGTGACCTTTGACGGGCACGCCATCGACCCTCAGCCGCGTCGACGACGGCCGGAAGAGCGGCGGCGGATCCAGTACATCTTCCAGAACCCCCATGCCTCCCTGAACCCCCGGATGACGGTGGGTGAGAACGTGGAGGAGCCGCTGCGGTTCTTCGAGCGTCTGTCGCGGGCCGAGCGCGGGCGCAAGGTCGGCGAGGTGTTGGAGCAGGTGGCGCTCGGGGCGGACCTTGCTGACCGCATGCCCGAGCAGCTCTCAGGTGGCGAGAGGCAACGTGTCGCTGTCGCGCGAGCTCTGATCGTCGATCCCGAGGTGCTGATCTGCGACGAGATCACCTCCGCGCTGGACGTCTCCGTTCAGGCGCTGCTCATCGAACAGCTGCGCGACCTTCAGCGCGAACGCGGCCTGACGATGGTGTTCATCACGCACAACGTCGCCGTCGTGCGCAGCATCGCTCAGGACATCATGGTGCTCGAGCAGGGGCGAGTCGTGGAGACCGGACCGGTCGAGCAGGTCATGACGCGGCCCGAGCACGCCTACACGAAGCAGCTTCTCGCGGACCTGCCGCGTTTTGCCGACGCGGTGGTGGCCGAGTGAGAGCCGGAGTGCGGCCTGTTGGCTGTATCGCGGACGACATCACGGGTGCGACGGACCTCGCCAGCGCGCTCGCGGCGCGGGGGATCGACAGCCGGCTCGCGTTTGGCAGCTCATCGGTGCCCGCTGACGGAGGCGATGCCGTCGTGGTCGCCCTGAAGGTCCGGAGCGTGCCCTCGTCGGAGGCGCGCGCGGCCGTGATCGAGGCTGCCGAGGCGCTCGGTTCCGCCGGTGCGGACCAGCTGTTCTTCAAGTACTGCAGCACGTTCGACTCGACCGACGATGGCAACATCGGGCCGATCGCTGACGCGCTCCTCGACGCGACGGGAGCCGGTCGTGTCGTGCACTGCCCGTCGTACCCAGCGAACGGCCGGACGGTCTACCTCGGCCACCTGTTCGTCGGCGACGAGCTGCTCAGCGACTCCCCGATGCGCGACCATCCGCTCAACCCGATGCGCGATCCGAGTCTGCGGCGCGTCCTTGCCGCGCAGACCCGGCGCGCCGTCGCGCTCCTTGCGCTGCCCACGGTCGATGCGGGCGTGGAGGCGGTCACCGCGCGTCTGGCCGAGCTCGCCGGGCTAGCGGTTGGCGACCAACACGTGATCGCTGATGCAGTGCGGGACACGGACCTCGACACGATCGCAGAGGCCACGGCGGGTGATCGGCTCGCTGCCGGCGGCGCTGCGTACGGCGCTGCCTTCGCCGTGGCCGCGCTCGAGCGCGCTGGCCACCCGCCACCCGCCGACTCGCAGCGGCCAACACCTCCGCCAGGGCCGGCGGCGATCCTTGCCGGCAGCCTGTCGTGCGCCACCCGCGAGCAGGTGCGGGCGTTCGACGGGGCGACGCTGACGCTGAGTCTCGAGGATCTCGTCGACGGCGATGCTGCCGTGCGTCGCTCACTCGACTTCGCCGGCCGACGTCTCGCAGGCGGCCCGGTGCTGATCACCACCGATCACGATGCCGCCAGGGCCTCAGCCAGCGCCAGCCGGCTGGGTGCCGCGGAGGTCTCGCGCCGGATCGAGCTGGCGATGGGCAGCATCGGGCTGATGCTCGAGCGGCTCGGCGTCCGACGGCTCATCGTCGCCGGAGGTGAGACATCGGGCGCGGTTGCTGAGGCGCTCGGGCTGCGATCGGCGCGGATCGGCCCTGACATCAGTGTCGGCGTCCCGTGGATCGTGGCCGAGGATCGCGAGCTTGCTGTCGCCTTCAAGTCGGGAAACTTCGGGGCGCCGTCCTTCTTCCGCGATGCACTCGAGGTGGCGGGGCCATGACCTTCGACGAGACCGTCCGGGCCCAGATGGTGCAGCTCGGAGCAGCGCTCTACGACCGGGGCCTGACCCCGGGGCGGACGGGAAACCTCAGCGTCCGGATGGACGACAAGATCATGATCACTCCGACGAATGCGTGCCTCGGGCGCCTTGATCCGGGGCGGCTCGCTGTCACGTCGTTGGACGGAGAGCCCGTCGAAGGCGACCTCCCGTCGAAGGAGCTCGTCCTGCACCGGGCGCTCTACCGAAACCACCCGGAGTGCGCGGCGGTGGCGCACCTGCACTCGACCTCGGCGGTGGCTGTTTCCTGTCTTCGCGGCGTCCGTCGGGACAACGCGTTGCCGCCGATCACGCCCTATTTCGTGATGCGGGTCGGCCGACTGCCCCTGATCGACTACGCACCGCCAGGAAGTGCGGCGCTCGAGGAGCACGTCTCGAGGGCGTCGAAGAACTCCCGCTGTCTGCTGATGCGCCACCACGGGTCGCTGGCGGCGGCCGACTCGCTCGAGAGCGCGGTCGACGCGGTGGAAGAGATCGAGGAGACCTCGCGCCTCTACCTGCTGCTGGAGGGCAGGCCGTCGGCGTACTTGGAGGACGAGGAGGTGGCGGAGCTGCACCGCCGCTTCTCCCCGGCGGAGAGCAGGCGGCCATGACAGGCACGACGAACTCCGGCACGTCACAGCAGAGCGCGATCGACGCGACGTGGTACCGAGAGGTCATGGGGCACTACCCGACCGGCGTCGTCGTGGTGACGGGCACCGCGGACGACGACGAGCCCATCGGCATGGTGGTCGGAACGTTCGTCTCGGTGTCGCTCGATCCGCCACTCGTCTCCTTCATGCCGACGAAGACGTCCGAGACGTTCCAGCGGCTCCGGACGGCTTCGGCCTACTGCGTCAACGTGCTGGCCTTCGACCAGGTGGAGCTCTGCCGAACCATGGCTTCGCGAAAGCCTGGCAAGTTCGACTCGGTCGCCTGGAGCACCTCTCCGTTGGGCGCCCCGGTGCTGACCGACGCGGTCGCGCACATCCACTGCGTCCCGATCCGCAGTGTGGAGGCCGGAGACCACTACATCGCGCTGTGCGAGGTGAGGGCCATGGAGGTCAATCGCCCGGTGACCCCGCTGCTGTTCTTCCAAGGTGGGTACGGCGGCTTCTCGCCCCAGACCATGAGCGCGAAGACCGATGTGGCCCTGATCGCAGCGGTGCGGTTGAGCGAGGTTGCGCAACCTCAGATCGAACGGCTGGCACGCCAGTTCAGGTGCGAGGCATCGGTGCTCGTGGCCGTCGGTGACGAGGACCTGATGACCACGGCGTCGGCGTACGGCGGCGGGACCCAGATGCGTGAGCCCATCGGCCAGCGGATTCCCCTCATCCCGCCCATCGGGGAGACGTACGTTGCCTGGGCCGGTGAGGCCGTGATCGAGCACTGGCTCGCACGAGCCGCCGACCAGTCCGAGCTGGCGTTGAGCAAGCACCAGCGACGGCTCGCGTCGCTGCGCGCTCAGGGCTGGGCGATGGCTCGGGTCGGCCCCGAGGGCGAGGTCGGGTACGCCGCGCTGCTGGACGCACTTCAGGAGTACTCCGCCGGGGCCCTGACCCCCGCACGGGCCCGAGCGGTGCGGGCGGTGATCGCCGAGAGCAGCTACTTCTACGACAGCACTCAGCTCGACGACGCCGTGACCTACGACCTGGGCAGCCTGAGTGTCCCGGTCGTCAATCCAGACGGGTCCGCCTCCCTCGTGCTGCGCCTCATGCAGCTCCCCACCGGCGTCTCCGCCAGCGAGGTTCGTGGGTGGGTCGAGGCGCTGAGGAACGCCGCTGACACGGTCGCCCGCAAGCTGCGCGAGCAAGACCGTGCCGGGCTCGACGAGTATCTGCAGTGGTTCCAGGCGGAGATTCCCATCGGCCTTCGCGACGATTCCGTCCTCTGAGGCATCTGCACCATCTGCTGCCCGCCTTGCCGAATCGGTTCGGTGTGACCGTTGACAGAATTCATATCTGCAATACGATATATGAATTCCGGGCAACGAAGCCCGCTTCGAACTATCTCGGCTCAGCAACGAGAGCAGGAAGCCATGGCGGACAACACGGCGGACCCAGGTGTCAACCTCGGCATCGAGTCCCACTCGATCGATTTCATCAGTCCCGAAGAGCGGCACGGCACGGCGCTGAAGCAGGGGTTCTTCTGGTTCATGCCCAACTTCAACTTCTTCAGCATCGCCCTCGGGTTCGTCGGTCCGAGTCTGGGGCTGTCCCTGACCTGGTCGATCGTCGCCGGCGTCCTCGGCATGGTGTTCGGGAGCTTCTTCATGGGCTTCCACGCCTCTCAGGGCCCCCAGCTCGGGCTGCCGCAGATGATCCAGTCGCGTGCGCAGTTCGGCTATCTCGGAGTGGTCGTGCCCACCGCGGCGGTGATCGTGACCTTCATCGTCTTCAACGTCTTGGACCTCAAGGTGCTTGAGGACGGCCTGGACGGGCTCTATGGACTGAACGGCACGGCCGTGATCATCCTGTCCTCACTCGTCGCAGCGACCTTGGCCATCTTCGGCCACGACCTGCTGCACAAGGTCTTCCGGATCCTGTTCTGGGTCTCCGTCCCTGCCTACCTCGTGCTGACCATCGGCATCGTCGGAGGCGGGGTCGAGGCGACGGCCAGGGACATGGGCGGATTCACGGCGTCAGCCTTCATGGCCGTGTTCGCCGTGTCGGCGAGCTACAACATCACCCTGGCCCCGGACGTCTCCGACTACACCCGCTACCTTCCAGCGGACACCGGGACGGCGAAGATCATCTTCTCGGTGACCGCCGGTGCGAGTCTGTCCGCCGTGTGGCTGATGGCGATGGGCTCCTGGCTCGCCATCCGGATGGGCGCGACCGACGGACTGGTCGGGCTGCACGCTGCCGGCAACGACTTCATCAGCGGCCTGGGAAGCCTGCTGGCCCTGCTGTCCGTCGTCGGGCTGATCACCGTGATCGGGATCAACACCTACAGTGCCGTGATCGGCGTGGCGACGGTCGCCGACTCGTTCCGGCCGGTGAACCCCACCGCCCGCCTGCGGATCGGCATCGCCCTCGTGCTGCTGGTGGTCTGGGTGCTGATCACGCTCAGCCTGGCCAACGACCAGTTCACCCTGATCTTCAACATGCTCTCGATCCTGCTCTACCTGCTGGTCCCGTGGACCGCGGTGAACCTCGTCGACTTCTTCTTCGTGCGTCGCGGTCACTACGCGATCACCGAGATCTTCGACCGGGACGGCATCTACGGCGTCTGGGCCTGGCGCGGGCTCACGGCGTACTTCATCGCCTTGGCGGCCGAGGTCCCGTTCATGGTGCTCAGCTTCTACAAGAGCCCGGTCTCCCAGGCGATCAACGGCATCGACATCGCCTTCATCGTCGGGCTCGTGGTCGCGGGCGGCGCCTACCTGCTCTTCGCCCGCAGCCTCGACCTCTCCGCGGAGGCGGCAACGATTCGCGAGAGTGAGCTCACGCTGGCCCGAGGAGTCAATCCCGAGCTTCCGCAGTACCGCGACTGACCTGCCCCGCTCATCGCCCAGCCCCCACCGAAGGAGAGCCCCACATGATCAGTCCGCCCGATCCGGACGACGTGGTTGATGTCGTCGTCATCGGAGCCGGCCCTTCGGGGGGCATCGTCACGCACCACCTGGCGTCCCAGGGGTTCACAGTGATCTGCCTGGAGCAGGGCGACTGGGTCAACCCCGGCGAGTATCCCGCCAACAAGCCCGAGTGGGAGCTGCTCATCCAGAAGCAGTGGTCGCACGACCCCAACGACCGGCGGCTCCCCGCCGACTACCCGATCAACAACAGCGACTCGGACATGCTCCCGGCGATGTACTCGGCGGTCGGCGGCTCGACGATCTTCTACGGCGCCGAATGGCCGCGGATGACCCCGTCGGACTTCCGCACCCACTCCATGGACGGAGTCGGCACCGACTGGCCTATCTCCTACCAGGAGCTCACGCCCTTCTACGACGCGGTCGACGCGTTCATGGGTGTCTCCGGGCTGGGTGGAGACCCCGCCTACCCGGACGGGCTCGACTACCCGCTACCTCCTCTGCCCATCGGAAAGGGCGGGATCCGGGCAGCAACGGGGGCCAACAAGCTGGGCTGGCACTGGTGGCCCGGCGCCAACGCCATCCCGAGCGCGAAGTTCAAGAACATGGCCCAGTGTGCGCGCTGGGGGGTCTGTGAGTGGGGCTGCCCGGAGGGAGCCAAGGGGTCTGCCGACGTCGCCTGGTGGCCGCACGCCCTCGCATCGGGTGCCACCCTGGTCACGGGCGCGCGCGTGCGCCGCATCGAGTCGCGGGCAGACGGGTTGGCGGAGGCGGTCACCTGGCTCGACCGCGCGGGTCACGAGCATCGTCAGCGCACCCAGGCCGTCGTCGTGTGTGCCAACGGCGTGGGTACGGCGCGGCTCCTCCTGCTGTCCGACTCCGCCTCCCACCCAGACGGTCTGGGCAACTCGACGGGGCTGGTCGGCCGCAACCTGATGCTGCACCCGAACTCGTCGGTGACCGGCTTCTATGACGACGACCTGGAGAGCTGGCGAGGCCCGGCCGGCCAGCTCGTCACCTCCATGGAGTTCTACGAGACCCGTCCCGAGCACGACTTCGTGCGCGGGATGAAGATGATGACGCTGCCCACCCCCGGTCCGCTCAATGCCCTGGAGACGCACCGCCCGCTTCCCTACGACCAGGTCTGGGGCTCGGCCGTGCACGACGTCGTCCGCACTCACCGGAACGGCATCCTGTGGTGCGCTGGGACGGAGGACCTGCCGGAGGAGCACAACCGGGTCACGCTCGACTCGGACCTGACCGACGACCAGGGTGTGCCCGCGCCGAAGATCGACTATCGCATCAGCGACAACACGTGGAAGATCCTGAGGTTCAGCCTCGAGAAGATGACCGAGCTCCATCAGGCGTCCGGTGCTCAGGAGATCTTCCCCGTCGAGATCTGGCGTGACCAGCCCGGGCACATGCTCGGCACGGCCCGGATGGGACGGGATCGACGCAGCTCCGTGGTGGATCCGTTCGGCCGGATGCATGACGCACCGAACGTGTTCATCGCCGACGGCAGCGTCTTCGTCACCAGCAGCGCGGCCAACCCGACCTCGACGATCTCGGCGCTGGCCCTGCGGCTCGCCACCGAGCTGGCCCGCAACGCCGCGCGAGAGGCGGTGATCGCATGACTGCCGAGCTCGACGGCCCGCTGTCGGTGCCGAGGAGGTTCGTCACCCCACGACCGCTCACCGAGTCCGAGCTGTGCACCCTGCGAGCCGTGGCGGACGCCCTCATCCCGGCTGCCGGGGACAATCCGGCCGCCACCCAGGAACCAGGTCTCGACGACATGCTGGTCACTGCTGCCCACGCGCGAGCGGACGCGTTCGTCGAGATCACCGAGGCGCTCGCCACCCTTCGCGACCTGACCCCGGCTGACCTCGACACCGAGCTGCGCCGGCTGCACGCCGAGGACGAGGGTGTCTTCCAGCCGCTCTCCGCGGTGGTGGCAGGAGCCTGGCTCCTCCTCCCGACCGTGCGGGCGCGGATCGGGTACGCCGGGCAGAAGGCCGACCCAGCGCCGCTCGAGCTGGCGGTCGATGAGATCTCCAGCGGCATCCTCGACGACGTTCTCGAACGGGGTCCGATCTTCCGTCCCGTCGAGCCGAGCACCGACCACTCCCCGACGCAGGAGGACTGAGGACAGGATGCGCACCACTGAAGCTGCCTACCAGGCGAGCACCGACGCGCTCGTGGTCGACCGGGAGTTCTACGACACCGTCGGCTCCGCCCGACGCAAGCTCCTGGAGGAGTTCGTGATCCCCATCCGTTCCGGGCGTTCCTGGGTGGTGCCTGCGGGCACCATCTGTCGGATCACTGCGGTGGAGGGGCCTCAGGTGGGCGACCTGAACCTGTGGAGCCTGCACAATCCCCGTGAACGGATGTGGGCGGCCAAGACCCGCCAGCTCCAAGCCGCGCACGTGTCGGTCTACGACCGACTGTGGTCGACCCTTCCCTACCTACGTCCCCTGGTGACCATCGTGGCCGACACCCTGGCCGACTACGGGGTCGACGCCGACGGTGGGAGGGTCCATGACCTGCTGGGGAGCCGGTGCGATCCCTACACGAACAGGCTGCTCACCGGAGAGGACTTCGACTACAACTGCCACTCCAACCTGACCCGGGCCATCCTGCCGCGTGGTCTCGACGAGTCGGACGTCCACGACGTACTCAATGTCTTCCAGGTCACCGGACTCAACGATCAGGACCAGTACTACAACACGACCTCGCCGGCCAAAGCCGGTGACCACCTCGAGTTCTTCGCCGAGATCGACCTGCTGGCGGCGCTGTCCACCTGTCCTGGTGGCGATCTGTCGGTGCGACAGTTCGGGCCGGACGCGGGAGACCCGCTCGACACCTGTCGCCCGCTCGGTATCGAGGTGTTCGAGCCGGACCCTGACGCGCTCGTCGGCTGGCGTTCCCCCGACGTCTCGGCGTACGACGGCTTCCACGGACTCCGTGCTCCAGCCTGGGGCGAGAACCAGTGATGGAGCAGCTGGACAACTTCGTCGACGGGCACTGGGTCCGCGCTACCGGCGAGGAACAGTGGACGGTCCTGGACCCGGCCACCGCGCGACCCATCGCGCACGCCGGCGTGTCGACGGCGCGCGACGTCGATGCGGCCGTGCGTGCGGCCCAAGCCGCCTTGCCAGCATGGCGGGGGATGCCGCCAGCCGAGCGGGCGCGGCGTCTCGGCCAGCTCACCTCCTTGGTCGCTGCCGCGGCAAACGACCTGATCGCCCGGGAGGTCCGGGACACGGGCAAGCCGCTGGCTGTATATCGCGACGACGAGTTCCCGGTCACCCTCGACGCGATGGCGTTCTTCGCCGGTTCCGGTCGCTACCTCAGCGCACCTGCCGCGGGAGAGCTGATCGCGGGGCGGACCTCGTTCTCCCGTCGTGAGCCGGTCGGGGTGGTCGCTGCCATCACCCCGTGGAACTTTCCGTTGCTCCAGGCCGTGCTGAAGGTCGTTCCTGCCCTCGCCACCGGCAACACCGTGGTGCTCAAGCCGGCCGAGAGTACGCCGCTGACCTCGTCACGGTTCGTGGAGCTCGCCGCCGAGGTCCTGCCCCCCGGCGTACTCAACCTGGTGCTCGGGCCGGGCTCGACCGGGGCTGCCCTCGTCGCTCATCCGGGGGTCGCTCTGGTGTCCTTCACCGGCTCGGTGGCTGCTGGCAAGGCGATCGCCCGCTCAGCAGCCGACCAGGTCAAGCGACTGGTGCTCGAGCTCGGCGGGAACGCGCCAGCCGTGGTCTTCGACGATGTCGATCCCGAGCCCGTGGTGGACAGCCTCGTGGAGACGGCGCTCGGCAACGCCGGCCAGGACTGCACCGCCTCCAGCCGCTGGATCGTTCACGAGTCCGTGCTCGACGAGGTCACCGAACGTGCCGTGGCCCTCGTGTCGTCCTGGCGGGTGGGAGCACCCGATGACGAGGCGACCCAGCTCGGACCCCTGATCTCGGCTGGCCAGCGGGATCGGGTCGAAGCGCTGTTGGCGGGCCTGCCGCCCTCGGCGGAGGCGTTGGTCGCCGCCACCCGCCCCGACCTGCCGGGGTACTACCTCAGTCCCAGTGTGATCGTCGGTCTGGGCCAGCAGGACGACCTGGTCCGGCAGGAGGTCTTCGGTCCGGTGATCACGCTCCAGTCGTTCGCCACCGACGAGGAGGCGCTCAACCTGGCCAACGACACGACGTACGGACTGGCGGGTTCGGTCTGGACCCGGGACCTCGGCCGCGGGATGAGCTTCGCCTCCCAGATGGACTTCGGCAGCGTCTGGGTCAACGACCACACGTTGTTCTCCCCGGAGATTCCGCAGGGGGGATTCGGTGAGTCCGGCTACGGCAAGGAGAACGGCCTGGCCGGGGCCGAGGAGTTCACCCGTCTCAAGTCCGTATCGGTCAACCTCCACTGAGGTCGCAGCGGATATGCCATATACGGGATATCATTCGGGCATGAGCAGCCTCAGCCCGATCGCCGCGCGCCCGGAGAACCTCACCGAACAGGTCTTCCAGCGCATCCAGGAGAGCATCGTCGATCAGACGCTCGCGCCCGGCACCCGAGTGAGCGAGGCGTCCATCGCAGCTCTCCTCGATGTCAGCAAGACCCCCGTACGAGAGGCGCTGCTCCGGCTGCGTTACATCGGACTGGTGGAGCAGACCGGCACCGGGCGACTGCGGGTGATCGATCCCTCCAGCAAGGAGGTGCGCGACGCCTACGAGTTCCGCGCGATGATCGAGCGGTCGGCCGCCTACGAGGCGGCGGGACGTATCTCCACGGTGGCGGCCGACCAGTTGCTGGAGTATGCCCAGGACACGGTGATCATGGCGAAGGCACAGACCGGCAAGGGCTATCGCGACACCGACCGGCGCTTCCACCTCGCGGTGGCGACAGCGACCACCAACGGGGTGCTGCACGAGGCCGTGGGCAATGCCTTGGTGCTGACGTCGGCTCTGCGGGAGCGCGAGGTTCCGATGGCCGAAGAGTTCCTGGCCTGTGCCACCGAGCACGTGGGCATCGCGGAGCTCGTGGCCACCGGCAACCAGGCGGCGGCCGCCGACGCGATGAACGCTCACGTGCTTCACGTCATGGCTCAGGTCCTCCAGACGCGCTCGCCCTCGACCGCTGCTGCGCAGCCTGCTCGGGAGGCGCTCGGAGTCCGCGTCCGCCGCTGACCCTTCTCCCCGCTGTTCAGCTCGTCCCGATCCGCTGACTGGTGACGAACATGTGCCCGGTGGCGTGAGTGATCATCAGCGGTGGTCGAGACTGGGTGGCCACGTGCTGGGGTGTCACGCCGCAGGCCCAGAAGACCGGCACGTCGCCCTCGTGCATCCTCACCGGCTGTCCCCAGTCCGGCTGAGCGAGGTCGGCGATCCCCAGCGCCTCGGGAGCCCCGACGTGCACTGGTGCACCGTGCACCTCAGGGTGGGCGGCGGTGATGGTCACCGCCTCCGCCACCCGTGCTCCGGGGATGGGTCGCATCGACACCACGAGGTTGCCCCGGAACCTGCCGGCCGGCACGCACTCTCGATCGGACAGGAACACGGGCCCGTTCACCCCCTGTTCGAGGTGCCGGATCGGCAGCCCGGCGTCCATCAGCAGGTGCTCGAAGGAGAAGCTGCAGCCGAGGAGGAACGCGACCATGTCGTCGGTCCATAGGCTCGTGATGTCGGTGACGGTCTCGCTCAGCTCGCCGTCGCGGAACACGTTGTAGAGCGGCAGGTCCGTGCGCAGGTCCGCACCGGGGGCCGACAGCCTCGGCTCCGGGTCGCCGATGTCGGTGACCTCGAGGACCGGGCACGGCTGGGGATTGCGTCCGCAGAACCGCAGGAAGTCGAGGGCCTCCGCCGACGGCAGGATCACCAGGTTGGCCTGCACGAAGCCGTGGCAGATCCCGGACGTGGTCTGGTTCCAGTCGTTGCGGCGGTTGGCAGCCCAGGCTGCCTCCGGGGTGGCGTGCCGAAGGTCGTCGAGTGTCAGTGTCATGTTCTCTCCTGTGTGGTGAAGGGAAGGACGGCTCAGGCCGGAGCGAGCCAGGCCGTACCCAGTAGGTTCTGGTGCACGACGCCGGCGAGCATGTCGGCGTACGCCTTGACGAAGACCAGGGGTACGCCGTCATCACCCTGGAAGTGGGGATCGTCCACTCCGCCGCTGCGCAGTCCGGCATCGAGCCCAGCCTGGGTCCAGCGGCGCACCTCGTCGCCGTCCAGCGCCAGGTCATGGCGCTCGGCCAGGATCGCGAGTGCGGCGACGATGGCGTAGCAGCCGAAGTTGGAGACGGACGCCGGCAGGAGTACGTCGACGGGGGTGGAGGCGAAGAAGCCTCCCTCGCAGTGCACGCCGGCAGGAGCGAGCGGCTCCGCGACCGAGCTGATGTTGCCGAATCCGATCTCATTGCCGTTGTCGCCCACCCCGATCGTCAGGCGACCAGCGGCACGGGCACCGAGGAGATAGTCGTCGGCGTACTCGTCACCCACGTCCACCGGCGTGCCCCAGATGAGGTGTCGTTCGCCGAGCGAGTTGCGGCCGAGCTTCTCCACGGCCACGACGGCGTCGTAGCCCGCACCGAACCCACGGGCCTGCTCCGCCGTGTCGAAGCTCGTCGTCAGGATGTCGACGTCCTCGATCCCGGCGGCGGCGAAGACGGCGCGGACACACACCGAGGCCTCGGCGTCGATCGCGATCGTCACCGCGTGCCCGAGCAGGCTCAGGGCTCTGGCCAAGGCCGCGGAACCGATGGGCCCGTCGATCTCGCCACGGGGGAAACGGGCCTCGTCGACCAGCCCCGTGACGACCAGCACGGAACTGCCGGGCTCCAGGGCCATCAGCCTTGAGGCGATCTGATGAGTCAGGGGAGTGGAGCCGTCGGGCCGGCACAGCGCATAGAACGCCGCCACGATCCCTGAGGGGCTGGTCGGGGGTCGCATCTCCACGATGGTGAGCCGGTCGAGGCTCTCGAACGCGGGCAACGCTTCGGGGCGGGGGGGCATGGGGACTCCTCAGGATGGCGTGCAATTAAGATATGAGATATCATACGCTGAATCTGGTTCGCGGGCCAGCAGGGTCAAGAACTGAGTGAAGGGTTGGGACAATGAGGCTGGCGAGCATCTGGCACGGCGGGGCCGAGCGCCCGGCGCTGGTGGACCCTGGTCGCGGGGTGGTCCTGCTGACGTCTCTGGGCTGCTCCGCGGAATCGGTCATCGACCTCATCGAGGAGCCAGCGGCGTACGCCGAATGCGTGGCGCTGGCGCGGGGGGCCGCTGACAAAGTCTTCGTCCCGACGGCCGAGGTCTCCTTCACGGCCCCCTATCGCCGCCCGCACAAGATCTGGGGCATCGGGCTCAACTACCGCGACCACGCCGCGGATCTCAGTGAGGACGTGCCCGACCAGCCTGCGTCCTTCATCAAGGGCGACCACACCATCGCCGGCCAGCGCGACGCCATCGTGATTCCGCGCCAGAGCGAGCGGACGACCGTCGAAGCCGAGCTGGGGCTGGTCATCGGGCGAACCTGCCGAGATGTGGACGAGGACGCAGCCCTGGACTACGTCTGGGGTGTCACCACCGTGCTGGACCAGACGGCCGAGGACATCCTCCGGTTGAACCCGCGCTACCTCACCCGTGCGAAGAACTTCCCGACCTTCTTCTGCTTCGGCCCCGAGATCGTGCCGTTGCGCGAGGCGCTCGACGCTTTCGGCTCCCTGGCTGACGTCGAGGTCACGACCGTGGTCAACGACTCGGAGACCAGGACCAACTCCGTGGCCAACATGACGCACGGGCCCGCGTCGTTGGTGGCCTTCCACAGCCAGATGATGCCGCTGTTCCCCGGTGACATCATCTCGACCGGCACCCCCGGCGCGATCGTGGTCGGGGACGGCGACCGGGTGGAGTGCCGGATCCCCGGTATCGGCTCGCTGCGCACGACCGTCGTGCGGCAGTCATGACTCCCACCGAGGTCCGGCTCGGTCTCGATCCGGCTCGACTCGACGAACTGCTGCACCAGCCACTCGATGACACCGTGAAGGGAGTGCCGCTCGGAACGACGACGACGCTCGCGAGCGTGGGGGAGCATCGCTGGAACGTGTCGGCCGGCGACCTGTCGCTGCCGGTGACGACGCTGGACGTGGAGGCGGTCGAGTCCAACCTCAAGGCGATGGCGGACTACTGCACCCGCCACGGTGTCTCGTTCGCACCGCACGGCAAGACCACCATGTCCCCTCAGCTCTTCGATCGACAGTTGCGGGCCGGGGCCTGGGGGCTCACCTGCGCCACTCCCACCCAGGCCGCGGTGATGCGTCGCTTCGGTGCGAGCCGGATCGTGATGGCCAATGAGCTCACCGAGGCGCGTGCGTGGCGGTGGGTGGCAGGCGAGCTGGACAGAGATCCGGGCTTCGAGTTCTACAGCCTGGTCGACTCCGTGGAGACCGTGGTCTCGGTTGACCGGATCTTGTCGGCGGTCTCCCCGCTGCGCAGCATGGACGTGCTGCTCGAAGTGGGCGTGGAGAAGGGTCGAGGTGGGGTCCGGACGCTCAAGGAGGCCCGCGCGGTCGCCCGAGCGGTGCGGAGCTCGAAGCACCTCCGACTGGTAGGCGTCGAGGCCTACGAGGGCCTCGTGGCCTCCGGCGCAGATCCGGAGTACCTGGCCGCCCTGGACCGATTCTTCGACCGCTTTCGCGAGGTCGTGCTCGACCTCGAGAGCGACGGGCTGCTCCAGCGCGAGGAGATCCTGGTGACCGCCGGAGGGAGCGCCTACTTCGATCGCGTGGTGGCCACCTTGAGTCGCTGGGACACCCTGGACCGGCCGGTCCGGTTGGTCCTGCGCAGCGGTTGCTACCTCAGCCATGACGCAGGAAAGTACGAACGCCTCTCGCCGCTCGCAGGGCGCTCGCCGGACGGCGAGGACCTGCGGCTGCGCAACGCCCTGACGGCCTGGGCAGCCGTGCTGTCCTGTCCCGAGCCCGGTCTCGCGATCCTCGGCACGGGCAAGCGCGACGTGGCGCACGACCTGAGCCTCCCGAGCCCGCGCACGGCGTACCGGACCGACGGCTCGCGTGTCGACCTTCGTGGTCGTGCCGAGACGTTCCAGCTGATGGACCAGCACGCCTTCGTGCGGCTCGACCCAGACGTGCACCTCGCGGCCGGAGACGTGGTCGCGCTCGACTCCAGCCATCCCTGCACGGCCTTCGACAAGACGTCCTTCGTGCCACTGATCGACGCTCACTCCACGGTGGTCGGGGCAGTCCGCACGTTCTTCTGACCACGACGATCCCTGAGGAGAAATCATGTCCCGTAGGACCTACGAGGTGCTCGGTGCGCCCGCCCCGGGTGGTCCCTATTCCGCCAATGCCAGGGTGGGCCGCTTCGTCGCGGTCGCCGGGCAGTGCGGCTACCTCCCCGACAGGACTCTCGCCGTCGGAGTCGCAGCCCAGACCCGGGTGGCCCTGCACAACCTCTTGGCCGCCCTAGAGGCGGCTGGTGCCGTCGAGACAGACATCATCGCTACGGGAGTCTTCCTGGCCGACGGCGACGACTTCGACGCCATGAACGAGGTGTACCGCGAGTTCTTCAGCCACCCGTGGCCTCCGCGCACCACCGTCGTCGCCGGGCTGCGGCCGGGCGTCCTGTTCGAGATCAACGCCACGGCCGTGGCCGACGAGGAAGGCTGAACGACATGGACCTGGGACTTGCAGGGAAGGTGGCACTCGTCACTGGTGCCGGTGGTGGACTGGGACGCGCTATCTCGGTCCGGCTGGCCGCCGAGGGCGCGCGGCTCGCCCTCGCTGACATCAACGAAGGCGCCGCGAAGGAGACAGCCGAGGCATTGGTCGGCGCCCCCAGCCTCACCATCCCCTGGGACCTCAGCGACCTGGAGAGTGTCGAGGCCAACGTGTCCTACGTCGAGGAGAACCTGGGGGGCGTCGACATCCTGGTCGTCATCACCGGGGGGCCTCCGCCGACGCCGGTCACTGGTCAGGCCCTGGACCTCTGGTCCCGTCACTTCGACTCCATGGTCCTCTCGGTCGTCGCCCTGACCGATCGCGTGCTTCCCGGGATGCGCGAGCGGGGATGGGGGCGCGTCATCACCAGCGCCTCCAGCGGAGTCGTCGCACCCATCCCCAACCTGGGCCTGTCCAACGCCCTGCGCGCCAGCCTGGTGGGCTGGAGCAAGACGCTTGCCGGCGAAGTGGGGCGCGACGGAGTGACGGCGAACATCGTCGTTCCCGGTCGGATCGCCACTGGCCGGATCACTCAGCTCGACGAGGCCAAGGCGGCACGCGAGAACCGGTCGGTCGCCGACGTCGCGGCGGCCAGCATGGCGTCCATCCCGCTCGGGAGGTACGGCCGCCCCGACGAGTACGCCGACGTCGTCGCCTTCCTGGCCAGCGAGCGAGCCGGCTACGTCACGGGCAGTGTCGTCCGGATCGACGGCGGACTCATCCCGTCGCTCTAGGTCTGACCCGTCGCAGATGTACACCCGCCCGTGTACATCTGCGACAGGTCGACGCCGTCAGCGTGTACATCTGCGACAGGTCGGCGGGGGCCCTAGTCTGTGGCGCGGACGAAAGGGACGCCGATGAACAGACGCACGGTGTTGCTGGCGCTGGTGCTGGGGGCGGCGATCGGGGTGCTGTCCGGGGTCTACCTGCGGCTGGTGCACTTCCTCCAGGACCTCCTCTGGGACGGCGCCGAGACGACCCTGCCGCTGCCGGACTGGGTCGGCATCCTGGCCGTCTGCATCGGTGGCGGCGCGCTGGTCGGGCTGCTGCGGCTCAAGCACGACCACGACGCCCCCCACGACCTGGACGATGCACTGGTCCAGCTGGACCAGCTCGTGGGCCACGAGGGAGAGCCCACCCCGGCGCCTCGGGTCGAGTGGCTGCTGCGCGCGGCTCTCCTCGGTGTCGTCTCGCTCGCGGCAGGAGCCTCCCTCGGCCCCGAGGCGCCGCTCCTCGTGCTGGCCATGGGGCTCGGGCAACGCGCGGCACGCATGCTCCGGATCACCCAGGCCGAGGCCGCCTACTTCTCTGCCGCGGGCGCCCTGTCCGGACTGTTCGGGGGGCCCCTCGGGTCGGTGATGCTGCCGGTCGAGCACAGCGCGTCGGCGGCACAGACGACGAAGCTGCTCGGAGCCGGGATCGTCGCCTCGGTGTCGGGTCTGGTCGCGATGTTCGTCGTCCTGCCCCACGGTGACGGGCTGCGCTACCTGTTGCCGGACGCCGGCATCGAGACCGGCTGGGACCTGGTGGTCGCGCTCGAGTGGGCTGCCCTGGCCGCGATCCCGGCCACCTTCGCCGGGTTCGCGCTGCTGGCCGGCAGCGCTCCGCTGCGGGCACTGTCCGAGCGTCTGGTGCCGTCCACCGTCCTGCGAGCGATGGCGGGTGGGCTGGTGCTGGCGCTGTGCGGGATCGCCAGCCCCCTGACCCTGTTCTCCGGCGAGCACCAGGGACAGGACCTGCTCGACTCGCTGGAGGAGCGCACCGCACTGGCCCTGTTGGCCCTGGTCGCCCTCAAGCTCGTGGCGACGCTGGCCTGCATGGCCACGGGCTGGTTCGGGGGCCAGATCTTCCCGGCGATCTTCGCCGGCATGGCAGCCGGGCTGATGGTCTCCGCGGTGTTCTCCTCGGCCCCGGTCACGGCGGTCTTCGCTGCCGGAGCCGGTGCCGCCGGCGCGGCGGTCCTGCGCCGCCCGCTCGCCGTGACGCTCTTCCTGCTGTTCTTCTTCCCGGCTCCCGCGCTGCTCGCCGTCGTCACCGGTGCGGGGATCGCCACCCTGATCGTGTCGCTGCTCGGCGAGCGTGCCCCGAGGCCTACGTCGCTGGACCCGTCCGCCCACTGACGCGGCGCGAGACGACATCGCGACCAGGAGGCGACGGCGTTTACGCTCGTCGTATGAGCGTGGAGGCAGAAGTGAGGAGTACGGCGCTGCGCGCGCGGCAGGCCAGCTTCGTGCTAGCCCTGTCGACGCGCGCGCAGAAGGACGCGGCGCTCGAGGCGATGGCCGCCGCACTGATCGACCACACCCCGGACATCGTGCGCGCCAACCTCGAGGACGTCGGTCGCGCCGAGCGCAACGGCACCCCGAGCAACATCATCGACCGGTTGCGGCTCGACGAGCCCAGGATCGCGGCGATGGCCCAGGGGCTGCGTGAGGTGTCGGCCCTGCCGGACCCGGTCGGCGAGGTCGTGCGCGGCAGCATCCTCGCCAACGGACTCGAGCTGCGCCAGGTGCGGGTGCCCTTCGGGGTGGTGGGCGTCATCTACGAGGCCCGCCCCAACGTGACCGCCGACGCTGCCGGCATCCTGCTGAAGTCCGGCAACGCCGCCCTGCTCCGTGGCAGCTCCAGCGCCCAGGACAGCAACCTCGCCATCGTCGAGGTCCTGCAGGAGGCGATCGAACGCTCCGGCCTGCCACGGGACGCCGTCCAGCTGGTGCCCGGTGAGGGCCACGACGGTGCGAAGGTGCTGATGCGGGCGCGCGGGCTGGTCGACGTCCTCATCCCGCGAGGGGGAGCGGGCCTGATCCGCAGCGTCGTCGAGGAGTCGACCGTGCCGGTCATCGAGACCGGTGTCGGCAACTGCCACGTCTTCGTCGACAAGGCGGCCGACCTCGACAAGGCACTTGCCATCGTCCTCAACTCCAAGACCCACCGCACCAGCGTCTGCAACGCGGCCGAGAGCCTGCTCGTGCACCGCGACATCGCCGACCACTTCCTGCCGGTCGTCATCGACGCCCTGAGCGGGGCGGGCGTGACCGTGCACGGCGACGAGCAGTTCGCCGAGTACGACGGGGTGGTGCCCGCGACCGACGACGACTTCGGCTGCGAATACCTCAGCCTCGACATCTCAGCCGCGGTCGTCGACGATCTCGACGCGGCGATCGAGCACATCCGCACCTACTCCAGCCAGCACTCCGACGCGATCGTCACCGAGGATCTCGTCGCCGCGCGACGGTTCACCGCGGCGGTGGACTCCGCCGCTGTCCTGGTCAACGCCAGCACCCGTTTCACCGACGGTGGCGAGTTCGGCTTCGGTGCGGAGATCGGGATCTCGACCCAGAAGCTGCACGCCCGAGGGCCGATGGGACTGCCGGAGATGACCAGCACCAAGTACGTCGTGACGGGTGACGGTCACATCCGCTGAGCGCCACGCAGCCCGCTGCGGGTAGCCTCGGGGCGTGAGGACGGTGCTGGTGACGCTGGCCTTCACCTTCGCCTCGGGCGTCTTTCCCCTGCTCAACGCCGAGATCTACCTCGCCGCCGTCGCCACCCGGATCTCCCAGGGCGAGGTGTGGGCCATCGCCCTCGCCGCCGGCGCGGGCCAGACGCTGGGCAAGGTCGTCTGGTACTACGGCGCCGCCCGGTCGGTGGAGCTGCCGTGGTTCCGTCGGCGCCTCGAGTCGGGCAAGGCGAGGGCGAGCTTCGAGACGTGGCAGCAGCGCATCAACGGCCGCCCGTGGGTCGCCGCAGGCGTGATGATGCTCTCCTCCACGGTGGGAGTCCCTCCGTTGCTGGTGATGGGCGCCGTGGCCGGGGCGCTGCGCATGCGGATGTGGATCTTCGCCAGCACGATCATGATCGGTCGCACCATCCAGAGCTATGTGATCCTCGCCGGTCTGGCGATGGCGTTCCACGGATGGTGAGCAGGTAGCGTCGGTTCCATGTCCAAGACCGACCGGGCGATCCACGCCGATGCCAGCATGGAACGCCTGTTCACCAGTGCCACCGTGGTCACGTTCATCCGCACCCTGATCGCGCTGGGCCTCTCCCTGGCCGGCGCCTACCACGAGAGCCTGCAGCTCCTGGTGATCGGCCTGATCGTCTACTGGGTCGGCGACTCGCTCGACGGCGAGGTCGCGCGGTGGCGCAACTGCGAGACCCGCACCGGCGCCGTGATCGACATGCTGTGCGACCGGCTCAACTGTGCGGGCTTCTACCTCGGCTTCGTCTGGTTGGAGCCGATCATGGCGATCCCGGTGTCGGTCTACCTCTTCGAGTTCATGGTGATCGACACCTTCCTGTCGCTGGCGTTCCTGGCCTGGCCGATCCGCAGCCCCAACTACTTCTACGCCGTGGACCGGCGGATCTGGCAGTGGAACTGGTCCCGGGTCGGGAAGGCGGCCAACTCGGGTGCCTTCGCGGTGCTGCTGCTGGTGACCCACTGGTGGTGGCTCGGCCTGATCATCGCGCTGGTCCTCCTCGCGCTCAAGTGCGTGTCGCTGCGCTGGCTGCTGACGATCGGCATCCCGGTGCCGGAACGAGTCGCCGCGTGATGGTGGTCCTGACCACCTTCGGCATCGCCCTCGCGTCCGCGCTGCTCCCGCTCATCAACATCGAGATCTACCTTGGCGGGCTGGCGGGTGCGGGGGTCGGCATGGGGGAGTCACTGGCCATCGCCACCGCGGCCGGAGTCGGCCAGACCCTCGGCAAGATCGTCTGGTACGAGCTGGCCCAGCGCAGCTTCGAGAGCGAACGGGTCCAGAAGAAGCTCACCAACGAGAAGTGGCGCGCGGCGTACGCCAAGTGGCAGGCCCGCATCACCGGCCGACCGTGGTACGCCGGGGCGATCATGTTCGCCTCGGCGTTCGCCGGGGTCCCCCCGCTCTTGGTGCTCGCGATGGTCGCCGGGACGCTGCACATGCCGCGGTGGGTGTTCATCCCGACCGTGCTGGTCGGTCGGGTGCTCCGGTTCTACCTCATCCTGGTGGGCGTCCACTCGGTGTTCGACTGAGCCGGTAGAGTGCTCCGCATGTCGCTCAACCTGATCACGGTCGCTGCCGAAGAGGCCGGCGAAGCCGGCCTCAACCACTGGGTGGTGGGCGGCATCGCTCTGGCCATCCTGCTGGCCCTGTTGCTGGGCCTGCTGGCCTTCGGTGCCGGACGCGAGCACAGCTGATCGTGCCCGACCAGTCGCCCCGCCGTGTCGGCGTGATGGGCGGCACCTTCGACCCGATCCACCATGGCCACCTCGTCGCGGCCAGCGAGGTCCAGTCGTGGTTCGGCCTCGACGAGGTGGTGTTCGTGCCCACCGGAGACCCCTGGCAGAAGTCCGAACGCACCGTCTCGCCGGCCGAGGACCGCTACCTGATGACGGTCATCGCGACCGCAGCCAACCCACGCTTCAACGTCTCCCGCGTCGACATCGACCGGCACGGGCCGACGTACACCATCGACACGCTGCGTGACCTGAGCGCCGTGATGCCGGACGCCGAGCTCTACTTCATCACCGGTGCCGACGCGCTGGCCAACATCTTCACCTGGCGCGACGCGGCGGGGCTGTTCGAGCTCGCCCAGTTCGTGGGGTGCACCCGGCCCGGCTACGACATGGAGCCCGCGACGTTGGAGGGGATTCCGCAGGATCGTGTGACCATGGTCGAGATCCCCGCGCTGGCGATCTCCTCCACCGACTGCCGCGAACGCAAGAAGCGCGGCGAGCCGGTCTGGTACCTCGTGCCCGACGGGGTCGTCCAGTACATCGCCAAGCACGACCTCTACCCGGAAAGCACGCCGCAATGAGCGCCACCGAACACGCCCTCGAGCTCGTCACAGCAGCGGCCCGCGCCGCCTCCGACAAGCTCGCCCAGCAGATCATCGCCTTCGACGTCTCCGAGCAGCTGGCGATCACCGACGCCTTCGTGCTGGCCAGCGCCAGCAACGACCGTCAGGTCAAGTCGATCGTCGACGAGATCGAGGACAAGCTCCGCGAGATCGGTGCCAAGCCGATCCGCCGCGAGGGACAGCGCGACGGTCGCTGGGTGCTCATCGACTACGGCGACGTCGTCGTGCACGTGCAGCACGAGGAGGAGCGGTCCTTCTACGCCCTCGAGCGGCTGTGGCGCGACTGCCCGACCATCCCGCTGCCGGCCGACGTCGTGTCGCACGAGCGGTGAGGCGCCTGGTCCTGCTGCGGCACGGCCAGACGGCGTGGAACGCCACCGGACGCGCTCAGGGGCACCGGGACATCCCGCTCGACGAGGTGGGGCACCAGCAGGCCAAGGCGGCGGCTTCGGCGCTGGCGGCGTACTCTCCGCGACTGCTGTGGTCCTCTGACCTGCTGCGCGCCCGCGAGACCGCGGACCACGTCGCTGAGGAGACCGGCCTGGTGCCGGTCCTCGACGCACGCCTGCGCGAGTATGCCGTCGGCGACAACCGGATGGGCCTCACCCTCGAGGAGTACGCCGCGCGGTTCCCAGCGGAGCATGCGCACCTCGAGGCCGGCGACACCCACCTGATCCCTGGACGGGAGACCGATGCGGACACGAGGGCCCGGATGGCTGGCGTCCTCACCGAGCTCGCGGGCCTGATCGAGGAGGGCACCACCGGGGTGGTCGTCACTCACGGCGCAGCGCTGCGCCTGGGGCTGGCGGGCTTCCTCGACTGGCCCGAGTCGGTCGAGGACACCGTCAGGGTGGTGGCCAACTGCGCGTGGGCAGAGCTCGAGGTGACGATCTCCCGTCACAACCCGGTGCCGCTGCGGTGGCGGCTCGCGGCCTACAACGTGCGCGCCTCGGACCCCGATTTCGCATCCGGCCCGGGCGTTGGCTAAGATTCCGCGAGTTGTCTGCCACTGGGAACAGCGGTCAGCAATGGGGCTGTGGCGCAGCTGGTAGCGCACCTGCATGGCATGCAGGGGGTCAGGGGTTCGAGTCCCCTCAGCTCCACACATTCACAGGTCACCAGCACACCCGCTCTCCGGAGCGGGTGTGCCTGTTTCTGGGGTCGTCGGGCGCTCAGTCGAGGTGGTAGGGGCTGGGCCCGGGGGCCCAGTCGACGTCGTGCTCGGCTGCGTAGGCGTCGACCGCAGTTCGGACGGTCGGGTAGAAACGGTCGTCGCTCAGGGCGGCGAGCCGGTAGCTTTCGATCTTGAACCGTACGGCGTCCTTCAGCTCAGCGAAGACGAGTCGTGTCCCGATCTGCACGAGGTCACTGTCGAGGTCTTCAAGCATGTCGGCAGCGGTGGTGTCGACGTCGGTGATCGGTTCGGAGGCGACGATGATCCACACCGGCCGCGGCTCGATGGCGGCCAGGCGTCGTACCTGGTTGCGGAAGGTGCGTGCGTTCGCGAAGAGCAGCGGGGCATCGAATCGGTAGATGGCAAGGCCGGGCAGGTGTTCGGTGGTCTGGTGGTATGCCGTGTCGTGGTAACCGCGGAGGTCGAAGGATCGGCCGAGGACTGCTTGGTGTGGCCACCAGACGCGGCGGAACACGTTGAGGATCGACATGCCGACCGCGACGGCGATGCCGGGTAGCACCCCCAGCAGGGCGACGCTGAGGAACGCGACGAGGGCGAGCACGAAGTCGGAGCGGCGTTGCCGTCGCAGTCGCCGAAGCCCCGAGATGTCGGCCAGTGCGAGGGATGCTGCGATGACCACCGCGGCGAGCGCCGGCTGCGGGAGGTCGCGGAGCAGGCCGGGTGCGACGAGCAGCATGGCGACGATCGCGGCGGCTCCGACGAGTCCGGTGACCTGGGTTCGGGCGCCGCTCTGGAACGCGACGGCAGTGCGCGATCCGCTGGTGCTGACGGGGAAGCCCTGGAAGAACCCGGCGGCGATGCTCGCCGCTCCGACACCGAGCATCTCGCGGTTCCCGTCGATCTCGGCGTGGGTCTTGTCGGCGAACACGGATGCGGTCGAGATGGTGTCGGTGAGGGAGACCAGGGAGATGCCGAGCGCGCCGGCGAACAGCACGGCCAGATCCGCGAGCGGCACGGCGGGGAAGGTGAACGGGGGAAACCCGGAGGGCAGCACACCGACGAGGGCGACTCCACGTTCCTCGAGGTTGAACACTGCCACGGCAGCGATGGCGAGGACGACGGCTGCGAGAACGCTCGGGAAGATGGGCCACAGGCGCTGAAGGACGAGGATCAGCGCCAGGCACGCCGTTCCGATCGCCAGCGAGGCACCGACGGTCTCGCCGGCCCGGACCGCCTCGGCAACAGCGACGGCTTCCTGGAACAGGCCGTCCGCTTCCACGGAGAACCCGAACAGCTTGGCCAGCTGACTGACAAGGATGGTGAGCGCGAGGCCGTTCATGTACCCGACCTGGGTCGGTTTCGAGAGAAGGTCGGCGACGAATCCGAGCTTGAACACGCCCGCGAGCACGGTGATCGCACCCACCATCAACGCGAGGGCGGAGCCGTAGGCGACGGCGGTCTGCGGGCTCCCGTCGGCAGCCGCGAGAGGAATGACCGTCGCGGCGATCATCGGGCCGAGGGAAGAGTCCGGACCGAGGACGAGCACCCGAGACGGGCCGACGAGGGCGTAGCCGACCAGCGCGAGGATGGTTGTGTACAGACCGGTGATGGCAGGAAGCCCGGCCAGCTCGGCGTACGCCATCCCCTGAGGGACCAGGAGGGTGGTGACCACGAGGCCAGCTGCCAGGTCCCTGCCGAGGAGAGGCGGCCGATAGGACCGCAGCAGGGCCAGGCCCGGGATCGCACGCGAAAGCCGATCGAGTCGAGAGGCCGTTTCCGCCGTCACGCCGTCCTCCATCCGGTCGGCTCCTGGCTCATCAATCCCGACGCGCCCCTGCGTTCGAACTCGTCATCGCAGGTCAGGATTCTAGTTCTTCACCCGAGACGCGCCCAGTCGACTCGATACGAGTGACGTCGTCAGCAACGCGACTCGCGGCCCGACCGCCCCAGCGCGGGTGCCCCGGACACCCGGCTGGGGTCGTCGAGCCAGGATCACGCTCCCCGCTGCCCCGCGACGACCATGTTGAGCATCGTCTGGGTGTACACCTGCGCACCCGCGAAGCCACCGTCCGCGAACGCGCGCAGGGTCCGCGTCGGCCCGGCCTGGGCGCCGAGGGCCTCGCCACCCTGGTCCAGCGAGTTCGCGACGCACAGGGAGTGACCCGACGCATACCAGGTCAACCCGAGGGGGTGCAGGTTGTCCTCGAGGCGGTCGCCGGCGTTGGGCTCGACGGCCACGACCCAGCCGCCCTCGGTCAGGTGCGCGTCCGCGTGCGCGAGCGCGCCGACCGGGTCGCCCAGGTCGTGCAGGGTGTCGAAGAGGCAGATCAGGTCGAACTCTCCGTCGTAGGACGTCGCGTCGCCGATCTCGAAGGACACCCTGTCGGCGACGCCGGCGCCGCCTGCGGCGACTCGGGCACGGCGTACCGACTCGTCGTGGTAGTCCACGCCGACGAAGGTGGACGCGGGGAACGCCTCGGCCATCGTCACCGTGGCGGTGCCCAGCCCGCAGCCCACGTCGAGCACCCGGATGCCTGACTCGAGCCGCTCGACGAGACCAGGCACGGCACTGAGCCACTCCGACACCAGCGAGGTGCGGTAGACCGGCCGGAAGAACCGCTCGAACCCGGTGAACAAGCGGGAGTCGTGGGCGTGCCAGCCGACTCCCTCGCCGGTGGCGTAGCCGTGGGCGAGCTGGTCGACGGTCGCCCAGACGGCGGCCACCACCTCGAACCCAGCGGCCATGAAGACCGGGCTGTCGGGGTCGGCCAGGACGGCAGCGTGCTCGACCGGCAGCGTGAAGGTGCCGGACACGGGCTCGTAGGTGACGTACGCCGCGGCCGCCTGTGCCGCCAGCCACTCGCGCAGGTAGCGCTCGGTCAGTCCGGTGTGCCGGGCCAGCTGCTCGCTGGTGCTGCCGGGATGCGTCGCCAGGGCCGACCAGAGACCCAGCCGGTCACCCAGGTAGACGAGCACGCTGTTGTGGGCCGTGCCGAGATCGGTCGCGACCTTGAGCACGAACTGCTCGACGACGCTCGGGTCCACGAGCGTGTCTCCGGTCTCGGAGGTGGTCGTCGTGGTGGTGTCGATGGACATGGTGGTGCCTCTCCAGTGCGGGACGGACCCGAGTTGGTCCGTCGTCGGATCGACCGTGCACGGGGGTCCTCGCAGGGAGGTGTCACCCGAGATCGCCGGTCGTTGCGCCCGTGACAGGTCCGTGACACCCCCGGTAGTGACGATGGCGGCATGACGAACAACGCGATGACCGACGAACGTGATCTGGGCGACGTGTCCTGGCTGGGCACGACGCTCACCGTCTGGGCCCACCCTGACGACGAGGCCTACCTGAGCGGAGGCCTCAGCGCACGCCTCAGTGAGCGGGGTGCCCGGGTGGCCTGCGTCACCGCCACCCGCGGCGAGGCGGGTGGGCCCGACGACAGTCCGACGGCCAGGACGGAGCTCGCCGAGCTGCGGACAGCCGAGCTCGAGCAGGCTCTCGAGCTGCTCGGTGTCACGGAGCACACCTGGCTGGACTACCCCGACGGTGGCTGCGCGGAGGTGGATCCCGTCGAGGCCACCACCCGGCTGGTCGAGGTCATGGACCGCGTGCGCCCCGACACCGTGGTCACCTTCGGACCGGAGGGGCACACCGGGCACGCCGACCATCGCGCGGTGAGTCGTTGGGTGGACCAAGCCGTCACGAGGAGCACGTCGAGTCCGCGGATCCTGCACGTGGTCGTCACCGAGGCGCAGCTGGCGGTGGACCCGGCGTTGAACGACGACTTCGGGGTCTTCGACGAGGGCCGTCCGCGGGTGTGCGAGCCCGAGGAGCTGGCCCTGAGTCTCGAGCTGGACGCCGACCTGTTGCAGCGCAAGGTCGACGCCCTGCTGAGCCAGCCGTCACAGACGGCCGGACTCATCGGAGCCGTGGGTCTGGCCCGCTTCGCCGCCTGGATCTCCGTCGAGTCCTTCGCCCCGCCTGTGCTGGAGCCCACCGATGACGCGGTGGCCCCGGCCCGGGTCTTGCGGCACAGTTGAGCCGAGATCGGGAAGGGTGAGCAGCCAGGAGGGCCGATGGGCGCGGACGGGTCGGGCTCGGCCCTGAGGATCGACCTGCTCGGCGAGCTCACGCTCCACGTCGGCCACGAGCCCGTCGAGGTCCCCGGCGTCCGTCGCCGGACGCTGCTCGCCACGCTGGCGCTGGCGCCGCGGCGAGTGCACTCGCGGGAACGGCTCATCGACCTGATCTGGCCCGATGAGCCGCCCCTCGACGCGCTCCGCGCGCTGTACAACCACGTGTCGCGCCTGCGCAAGCACCTCGGGGACGCCGGCCTGCGGTTGCGCAGCAGCGAGGCCGGCTACGCGCTGGATCTCGGGGACGACGAGGTCGACGTACTGCTCGCCCGGAGACTGGCCGACCACCTGGCAGGACAGCCGGCGCCCCGCGTCATCTCGGGTGCGCAGGAGGCGCTGAGCCTGTGGCGGGGGCCGTCGCTCGCCGAGTTCCGTGCCCATCCCGACCTGGCCGCCGCGGCGGTCTCCCTCGACGAGCTGCGCGCGCGACTGCGGGACGACCTCACCGAGGCGCGTCTCGAGGTCGGCGACCGATCGGTGGTGGCAGATGCCCAGCTGGCGTCAGCCGAGCAGCCGCTGCGGGAGCGGACGGCGCTGTTGACGGTCCGGGCACTCGCGCACGACGGCCGTCAGGCAGAGGCCATGGCCGAGGCTGCGGCGTACCGCCGCCGACTGGCGGAGGAGACAGGGCTGGATCCCGGTCCGGCTCTCGCGCTGCTCGAGCACCAGGTCGCTGCCGGTCAGCTGGTAGCGCCCCCGGGTCACGACGCACGAGCCCAGCTGCCGCGGCTGGCCGCGCCGACGGGTCCGCTGGTCGGCCGCGAGCGGGATCGCGAGGAGGTACGACGGCTGCTCGGTGAGCACCGGGTCGTCACGTTGACCGGCGCCGGCGGCGTCGGCAAGACCCGCCTGGCTCTCGACGTGGCTGCCGAGATCGGGGAGGCCGAAAACCTCGGGGCCGTCTTCGTCGACCTCGCCACGGTCGAGGAACCCGCTCGCGTGGCCCAGGCGGTCGGGTCGACCCTCGAGCTCAGAACGGCTGGTGAGGTGTCGCCCGAGGACGTCGCGAGCGCCCTGGGCGACGCCCGGCTCCTCCTGGTGCTGGACAACTGCGAGCACGTCGTCGAGGCCTGTCGAGAGCTGGTGGACGTGATGGCGGCCCGGGTGCCGGGCGTCGCGATCCTGTCGACCTCACGGATCGTGCTGCATGCGCGCGGAGAGTATGTCGTACGCCTCCAGCCGCTGCCGATCCCAGCCGAAAACGTGGAGGCACACCGGTTGGACGCGCAGCCCTCCGTGCGCGCGTTCCTGGAGCACGCCCGGCGACGCGACCGCACGTTCGCTCTCGGGCCGCACGACACCCAGCCCCTGGTGGAGCTGCTGCGTCGCCTCGACGGCCTCCCGCTGGCGATCGAGATCGCCGCCGGTCATGCGGTCACGATGCCGATCGCGACGGTGCGGGACCGGCTCGCCCTCGATCTCGCCTCGTCGAGCGGCTCCTCCGATGCTGCGCGGCATGCCACACTGCGCGCCACCATCCGCTGGTCCTACGAGATGCTGTCGCCGACCGACCAGGCCCTGCTGCTCGCGATGGCGCCGTTCCCGGGAGGTGTCGACCTCGAGACCCTCGAACACCTGGCCGTCCGGGTGACCCCGGGCCAGGACCCGCTGCGGCTGCTGCACCGGCTGGTCGACGCCTCGCTGCTGGAGGTCGCTCGCGACCGGTCTCGTTATCGGCTCCTGTTCATGGTCCGTTCCTTCCTCCTCGAGGAGCTCGGAGCGCGGGGCGACGGTGAGGCTGCCGAGACGCGGTTCGTGCGTCGGATGCTGGAGTCGGCAACCGAGATCGGCGCCGGTCTCTACGGGCCCGACGAGGAGCGGGCCGATCGTCGGTTGCGCGCCGAGCTCCCCAATCTCCGGGCCGCCCGCGACCTGGCCCGCAGCCGCGGCGATCTCGACTCGGTGGTCGACATCACCCTGGCGCTCGACCAGCCCTCGATCTGGCGGGATCTCCACGAGCTGTGGGCGTGGTGCCTCGAGCTGGCCCAGGAGCCGGGCGCATCCTCACACCGTCGAGCCGTGGAGATCCTGGGAGCGGCGGCCGAGTCGGCCCGCCTCGCGGGGGCCTACGACCGGTCCGTCGAGCTCGCCCGCCAGGGCCTTGCCCGCAACGGCTCGTCGCCCCACCGACGAGCCAGGTGCGAGTCGGCTCTCGCCGCCGTCGCTCTCTACCGTGGTGAGTTCGACGAGGCGGCGGCCGGCTGGCTGCGCGCGGCGACCGAGGCCGACCCGGCGTACTCCGCCTATCTGGCCAGTGCCGCCCTGGCCTCGGCGTACGCCGGTGAGACTGCCGCCGCCCGTGAGCTGCTCGACCGGGCGACCAACTCGGCCGTGCTGGCGGGCTGTGCCGGCAACCACGCCTTCGCCGTGTACGTCGACGGCGAGATCACCGCTCTCGAGGACGGGCACGCGGCAGCTCCCGCCTACCAGGCCGCCATCGCCGAGGCCCGATCGGTGGGGGCGAGCTTCGTCGCCGGGGTGGCCTCGGTCGCCCTGGCCACCGCTCGCACCGTCGGCGGGGACCGGGCCGCCGCAGCCGCGGCGTTCGCCGAGCTGCTGGAGATCTGGCACCGCACCGGCCAGGCGCCGCAGCTGTGGACCACCGCTCGCAACGCCGCAGCGCTCCTGCTCGCGGAGGGACACCCCCGTGAGGCGACCCTGCTCGTGACGTTCGCCGATCGCTCCCCGGATGCGGCCGCGGTCGACGAGGGCATCGCCGAGCACACGGGCCGCACGCATGTGGCGGTGACGGACACCCTCGACTCCCAGCAGCTGGCCGCGGTCCTGCGCGAGGCGGACACGCTGTCGGTCAGGGAAGTCGTCGAAGCGGCCCGTCTGGCGCTGCTGCAGCTGGCGAAGGACCCGCAGGCCGGGTGACCGCGCGCCCCCACCGTCGCGGTCACCCCTCGGGTCGTCCGCTGGGTCGTTAGGCCCGTGAGGCGACCACCAGGCCGGCGTTCCAACCAGGGGCGCGGCCGTGGTCGGGCGGGGAGAGGGTGTCGGTGGCGTGGCCGCTGCGGGCGAGCAGCCACGAGGTCAGGGAGTTGGAGTTCCACATCTCGCCGGTGTGGAGCTCGTCGCGCCCCCACGTGCGAGCAGGGAAGGAGCTCGCCAGGTCGAGGACGGCGCGGGCCGCCGGCGGGGTCGAGCTGAGCCGCTGGGGACTGTCCTCCGCGAAGTCGAGGTCTGGGATCACGCCGTCGGGCCAGCAGTGGACCTCGTAGCGGAAGAGCCGACTCACTCCGAGGGATCGTGCACCCACCGGCCCCTCCAGCACGACGCCGCGATCGACCGGCGGATGGCCCCAGACGGGGGTCATCTCGATGACGTGACGCACCCGGTCGACGTACACCTGGAGAGCGGAGTGGAAGAGCCGCTGAGGGGTACGCCGCTCCTTGCGCGCGACCAGTGCCTCGAAGGCCCGGCCGCTCCACCGCACCAGGGGGCTGCCGCCGGCGCCCAGCGGGATCCAGAACAGGTCGACGGCGAACTCCACCGGCTCAGTCACCGAGATCGACCAGCGACTCGACCAGGCGATCGACGTGCTGCCGCAGGGCCCGGCCCCGGGGCAGCACCGCGGGAGTGGAGTGCGCCAGCTGGGCGTGACCGAGGTAGGCGGTGTAGGCGAGCAGTGCGCGGCCCCTGGCCACCTCAGGGAAGAGCCCGAGCTCGACGTAGAGCTGGGTCATCAGCTCGAGTCTCCGGGTCGTCACCCGCTGCAGTGCGGCGGCGACGAGAGGAAGCGAGGCGCTCGCCTGGAGGGCCAGCTCGACGGTGCCGGTGGCCCCGTCGGCTCCGTCGTTCACGGACCGGAAGGCCAGCCGGAGCAGATCACGCAGCCGAGCCAGGGGGTCGGTCTCGCTCAGGTTCGCCATCACCCGCTCGGTGTCGCGCTGTTCCCACAGCCCCAGAGTGGCCTCCAGCAGGGCGTTGCGATCGGCGAAGTGCCAGTAGAAGCTGCCCTTGGTCGTGTGCAGTGCCTTGGCCAGCGGCTCGACCGCCACGGCGCTCACTCCTCCGCGCGCCAGTGCCTCCAGAGCTGCTTCGGCCCAGTCGGCCCGACCCAACGATTCACGCTTTACCTTCGCCATGTCCATACGGTACCGTATTGAAAAGTCTCCATACGGAGGCGTATGGATTGGAGAGTCATGACCCTACTTCTCACCCCGGTCCGGTCAGATGCCGGACCTCAGCTTGTTGATCCCGCCCGGCGCGGCCGCGTCTACGCGATTCCGGTGCCGACGACCCTGCTCCTCCGAGACGCGCTCAGCCGCGTCGACTGGTCGGACGCCTACGCCGTCCTGATCCCGGCGGGTGCACCCGGTCACCATCCACAGGAGTGGGCCGACGCGGTCTTCGCCCAACCACCCCCGTGGATCCGAGCGCTGTTCGGGCTGCGGGAGGTCGTGGTCCGCGCGGTCGGCATCGAGCCAGGCAGCGCGCAGGCCTTCGCCACCCGGTCCTGGAGGCCGGACGAGGTGCTGCTGGGCACCGACCAGGAGCACCTCAGCTTCCGAGCGTCGGTGCTGGTGAGCCACGACCGAGTCGTGGTGAGCACCATCGTCCAGCTGAACAACCGCCGCGGACGGGCCTACTCCGCGCTGGTCCGCCGGCTCCATCCCTGGGTGGTGCGCAGCATGCTGGCACGAGCTGCCCGCGAACTGGCGGTGGCGTCATGAGCCGGCTCTGGCAGTCACCGGTCCGGATCGTCAGGCGCTATCCGCTGCTCGCCTTCGTCGCGCTGGCGTGTCTGTTCGGCTGGTCGATCTGGATCTGGAACCTCCTCAGGGGCGCCGGAGGGGGTGGCAACCTGCCGCTGGGTCCCATCGTGGCCACGTTGATCGTCGTGTCGTGCCAGGGTCGAGACGAGCTGCGTGCCTGGGCTCGTCAGCTCCGCACCTGGCGGGCCCCGCTGGGCTGGTATCTGCTGGCGCTGCTCGCACCTATCGGGCTGCACATGCTGATCGTCGCCGCCAACCACGGCTTCGGTGCACCGCTGCCGACCGCCGAGCAGCTGTCCGTGTGGTGGCAGGTGCCGGTCATGTTCCTGGTCCTGCTGATCCTCATCGGCGTGGGGGAGGAGGCGGGGTGGACGGCGTTCGCCGCGCCGATCCTGCTCCGGCGGCACGGGCTGCTCGTCGCCTGGCTGCTGGCCTCCGCCATGCGGATCCTGTGGCACCTCCCGGTCATGCTCAGCGGTGACCTGCCGTGGCTCCTGGGCACCGTGGGCAATGCCGCGTTCACGATGCTGACCCTGCAGCTGCTGGTCGGCAGCGGTGGACGCTGGGTCCTGGCCGCGCTGTGGCACGCGATGCTGAACGCGACCGGCAGCGCCTTCTTCTTCACGATGGTCAGCGGTCCCGACCGGGACCGGCTGTCGCTGCTGCTCACGGTTGTCTACTGCGTCGTGGCGGTGATCGCGTGCGTCCTCGGGCGCCGCATCCGTCCTGCTGTCGGCTCACGCCGCACCGATGAAGGAGGGGCCCATGACGACCGTCGTGAGACAGCGCACGTATGACTGGGAGGACCCGACACCCACCGCACTGGCCGGCGCCGATCAGGACGGTCTCGCCGTACTGCTGGCCATCGGTGCCGGCTCGCTGCCCCTGCCCCCTGCCATGCGCACGCTGGGCATCGAGCCGGTCGACGCCGGTCCTGGCAGGGTCTCCTTCCGCCTCGACCTCGGCGAGTTCCACCTCAACCCGTTCGGCATCGTCCACGGTGGCGTCCTCGGTGCCCTGATGGACACCGCGATGGGGTGCGCCGTGCACTCCGTGCTGCCCGCCGCCGTCGGCTACGTCACCGGTGAGCTCAACGTGCGCTTCCTCCGGCCGGCGGTGCTCGCCGGTGGGCCGCTGCTGTGCACCGGCGAGGTGGTGCACCGAGGCACCAGCGCCATGGTCGCCTCGGCACGCACCCTCGACGCGGACGGCCGGCTGATCGCGATCGCCGGCGCGACGTGCCTGGTGAGGAGACCAGGGTGAGCCGCCAGGCGAGGAACGGCACCCTGATCCTCGGGGGCGGGTTCGGCGGCGCGCAGGTGGCGCGTCTGCTCGGCACGGCTGGGGCGACCATCGTGGATCCCGTGGGCGCCCTGCTGTTCACGCCCCTCCTCCCGGAGGTGGCGGCAGGGGCGCTCGAGCCCAGGCGGGCACTGGTGCCACTGCGGACGATGTGCGCGCACGCCGAGTGGGTGCGAGGACGGGCTGCCGGCCTGGACGAGGCGAGGCGGGTCGTGACCGTGGAGACCGAGCTGGGCGCCATCGAGATCGGCTATCGGCGGCTGGTCGTCGCGCTCGGGTCGACGGCTCGGCTGCTGCCCATTCCTGGGCTGGCCGAGCGCGCCATCACGCTCACGAGCCTCGGGGACGCCGTACACCTGCGCAACCACGTCCTGCGCAGGCTCGAGGCCGCCGAGGCGGACCCCACGAACGCGACCCGCCAGCTGACCTTCCTCTTCGTAGGGGCGGGGTACGCCGGCGTCGAGGCACTCTCCGAGACGAGGCAGCTCGTCGAGGACGCGTTGCGGCACTTCCCGAGCCTGCGAGACGCGCGGCCACGCTGGGTGCTCGTGGAAGCCGGTTCCGCGATCCTCGCCGAGGTCCCGGACAGGCTGGCGAGCTATACCGCCAGGCACCTGCGCCACCTGGGCGTCGACGTCCTCACCTCGTCGAGGGTGAGGTCCGTGGACGCGGGTGCGGTCACGCTCGCGGACGGTCGGCGCGTCGAGACCGAGACCGTGGTGTGGACGGCCGGCACGACGCCCCGGCCGGCGGTCCGGGCTCTCGGACTTCCCCTCGACGAGCGTGGCCGGATCGTGGTCGACTCCGCCCTCCGGGTGGAGGGGCGGTGTGACATCTGGGCGTTGGGGGACAACGCCCGCGTGCCCAACTCGGCCACCCCGCTCAGACCTGATCCACCCACGTGTCAGCACGCCGTACGCCAAGCGCGTGCCGTCGTGCGCTCGATGGCCGGCGACGCGACGCCCTACCGCTACCGCAGCATCGGCGAGGGCGCCACCCTGGGCCGCGGCCGCGGCATCGCGCGGGTCTTCGGCGTCCACGTGCGCGGACGGCTGGGCGGGCTCATCACCCGCGCCTACCACGTGCGGGTGGTGCCGTCCCGGTCACGTCGGTGGCGGATCGGCGCCGACGGCCTGCTGTCCGTGGTGTTGCGTCGTGACATCGTCGAGCTCGACGTGGGTGGCTCGGTGAGCGACCGTGCCCGCAGCCCCAGCACCGCCCCGAGCACGGAGCCGGCCAAGGCGCCGACCGGAACGGCCCAGGCCACGACGGCCGGAGTCGACCAGGTGGCCGACGGGATGCTCGCTCCCACCATCAGCACCGCCATCGCGGGCGGCCACGCCAGCGTGTTGGCCAGCACCCACCTCCCCGGGCGCGGGACGGAGCGGCGCAGGACCAACGCCTGGGCGCCACCGAGCCAGGGGCCCATCGCCAGCCCGAGTCCGGCGCCGGCCAGGACCATCCACCACCAGGCAGGCGACGCGGAGGACGTCGCGGCCGTCGAGGACAGGCTCGGCAGTGAGCCGGCCGCCCAGCCCAGGCCCGCCACGAGCACGGTGACGAGCACGTAGAGCCGGAACCGGACGGAGGGCACGGCTCGGCGCAGCACGACCCCCTGAGCAACACCGAGGGCCGTGCCCTCCATCAGCCCCCCGACGATGATCACCGTCGCCGAGACGCCCACGGTCGTCGCGGTGCGGTCCTGCAGCAGGTGGTCGGCGTACCTCGCGGCGCTTGCAGCGGCGGTCATCCCCACCGTCTCCGCGAGGGCGCACGCGACGACCCAACGGCTCAGGTCGCCGGCCATCCGCGTGGTCCCTAGAACTCGAAGACGATCCGGGCGGTTGTCCTCCCGTGCAGCACGTCGTCGATCGAGGCGTTCACGTCGTCGAGCTTGCGGGTCTCGGCGACGACCCGCGTGCGACCGGCGGCGTGCAGGGCGAACACCTCGGTGAGGTCCTGCCGGGTGCCGACGATCGAGCCGATCACCGAGATGCCCTTCAGCACGGTCGGGAAGATCGGCAGCGACATCGGTCCCTCGGTCTCCGGGGGGAGCCCGACGCAGACCAGCCGGCCACCGCGGCGCAGGGCGGCGAACGCACCCTCGAAGACCGAGGGGACGACCGCGAGCACGATCGCGACGTCGCAGCCACCGAGCGCCTCGATCGCAGCGACCGGGTCGGTGGTCGACGCGTTGACGACGTGGTCGGCGCCCAGCTCGGTGGCCAGCGCCAGCTTGTCGTCGTCGATGTCGACCGCGATCACCGTCGCCCCGACGATCTTGGCGTACTGCAAGGCGAGGTGACCCAGTCCGCCGATCCCGAACACCGCGACCTTCTCGGTCGGCTTGATGTGCGCGACCTTGACGGCCTTGTACGTCGTCACGCCAGCGCAGGTGAGCGGCGCCGCGTCGTGCGGCTCGACGCCCTCGGGAACGGGTACGACGTACGTCGCGTCGGCCACGGCGTACTCCGCGAAGCCACCGTCGATGGAGTAGCCGGTGTTCTGCTGCGACTCGCACAGGGTCTCCCAGCCGGTCACGCAGTAGTCGCAGTGTCCGCACGCGTGGCCCAGCCACGGGAGGGCGACGCGGTCGCCGACCGCGCGGGAGGTCACGCCGTCGCCGAGTGCCTCGATGATGCCGACGCCTTCGTGGCCGGGAACGAACGGGGGAGTGGGCTTGACCGGCCAGTCGCCGTGAGCCGCGTGGATGTCGGTGTGGCACAGCCCGCTGGCCTCGATGCGGACCAGCACCTGACCGGTGCCGGGCGTGGGCGCAGGACGTTCCTGGATCTCGAGCGGGTCGGTGAAGCTGGTGACGACGGCGGCCTTCATGGTTCCTCCTGGACGAGTGGGTGTGACTCCACCTTCCAGTCAGTTCCTCGGCCCGATGCAGAGCCCGAGGTCTGCTCTTCACGGGACCAGAGTCCCGTGGGTGGGGGCTGTACCAGGAATGAAGAACCGGACATTGGGCACAGCGTCTCTGAACATGCCACGACGGAAACTGGAGGCTGAACAATGGACGGCAACGCATGGGTGTGGCTGATCGTGGCGGTGGTGGTGGTCGCCGCGGTCGTGCTGGTGATCCTGACGACGCGTCGGCAGTCGACCAAACGGGTCGAGCGAGCACAGGAGCTCCGCCGCGAGGCCGATGAGAAGGCCGCCGTGGTCCAGCAGCGGGAGCAGCAGGCCGCCGAGGTCGAGGCGAACGCCCGGGCCGCCCGGGCGGAGGCGGACGCGAAGGCCGCTGAGGCGGAGCGCCTCGAGATGACCGCCGAACGGCAGCGGTCCGATGTGGCCGACCAGCGCTCCGAGGTGGACGAGCGTCACCGCCGCGCCGACGAGCTCGATCCCCGCTCAGGCAGCGACGAGCCCGACCCGGTGGACACGACCGAGCAGACCACCGCCGGGCAGACCACCGCCGGGCAGACCACCTCCGGGCAGACCACCTCCGGGCAGACCACGAGGACTGACGAGGCCCGCTGACCGGCGCCGGGTCGTCGTACGCCACTCTCACCCCGTCGGGTGGGCCGAGCACTCACGAGCCGACCTAGTCTCGATCAGAGAGCTGGTGACCGTGATCCGGCCGTGACGACGAGGACACGCGTGCATCAGCTATCAGGTCAGGGCAGTCGCCGGGCGGCTTCGGCGCCGAGGCCCACGGAGACAGCCGACCTGGTGGGCGGCACCCCGCTGGTCAGGTTGCGCCGGCTCGCCCGGGGCGGCCCTGGCGCCCCGCGCCTGTTCGCCAAGCTCGAGCGGGCCAACCCGGGAGGAAGCGCCAAGGACCGACCGGCCCAGCGCATGGTCGACCAGGCCTGGCGGGCCGGCACCATCGGCCCCGGGAGCACGATCGTGGAGTCGAGCTCCGGAAACCTCGGCGTCGCCCTCGCCCAGCAGGCGCGCGCCCGAGGACTGCGGTTCATCTGTGTCATCGACCCCCGCACACCGGCCACCACCCGCAGGCTCATCGAGGCCTACGGCGGACAGGTGCACCTGGTCGACCGTCCCGACGCCACGACGGGGGACTGGCTGACGGCCAGGATCGCCGCCGTGCGCCACCTGCTCACCGAGGTCCCGAGCGCCTGGTGGCCCAACCAGTACGCCTCAGCAGACAACGCCGCCGCGCACGCCGAGGGGACGATGCGCGAAGTCGTCGACGCTCTCGACGGCGAGATCGCCGCCGTGCTGATCGCCACCAGCAGCACGGGAACCATCGTGGGGGCTTCCGACCATCTCCGCCAGCGCGGCCTCAGCAGCCTGGTCTACGCCGTGGACGCCGCCGGGAGCGTGCTCTTCGGTGGGGCCCGGGGGCCGCGGGAGCTGCCCGGATTCGGCGCCGGCCTGGTGCCGCCGCTGGCCGAACGGGCTCGACCGGACGCCGTGCTGCGCGCGACCGACCTCGACTGCGTCGTCGGGTGCCGGCGACTCGTCGATCGGGAGGCCCTGTTGATGGGCGCCTCCTCCGGCGCCGTGGTTCGCGCCGCAGAGCGCGTGCTGCACCGCTTCGGCCCGGACGACAACCTCGTGCTGGTCATGCACGACGGGGGCGAGCGCTATCTCGACACCGTCTATGACGATGCCTGGGTCGAGGAGCACCTCGGCTGCGAGCCCGACAGGCTGGCCGATCTGGTCGCGACGCCGACGGAACAACTGGTCGCATGACCAGGCTGGCCGTCGTGGGTGGCGGCCCCCGAGCGGTGTGGGCACTGGAGCGCCTCGCGTCGCGGATGGGCCGCACGCGACTCCCGGGACCGTACGTCGACGTCTACACCCCGCGTGGCCGAGTCGGTGCGAGCGAGCACTACGACCCGGCCCTGCCTGCCTACCTACGGCTCAACGTGGCAGCATCGGTGATCGACGCCGGACACGGCTCCGCGGGAGAGGAACGATCGTTGCCCTCCTTCGACGCCTGGCGCAGGGCCGAGGGGTCGGCCGGTGAGCTGGACCCGTTCCCGCCGCGCGCGCTCGCCGGCGCCTATCTCGATGAGATGGCCGACCGGGTCCTGGCGCAGCACGGCGATCGCGTGCGGGTCCTGCCCCAGAAGGTCGCCCGAGTGTGCGAGCACCCGCTCGGCGGCTGGCTGGTCGGCACCGCGGCCGGGCAGGAGGAGTACGACGACGTGCTGCTCGTGACCGGCCACGCCCACAGCTGGTCCGGTCGCTCGGCAGGCTCCGTCCCGGCCTATCCCATCTCGTCGATGACGGCGCAGGTCCCCGACCGCCACCCGGTGGTCGTCCGCGGGGCCGCCCTCACCGCGATCGACGTCGTCCTCGCCCTGACCGAAGGGCGCGGCGGACGGTTCGTCGACGACGCCTACCGAGCCTCCGGACGCGAGCCCAGGATCACCCTGGTGAGCCGGACCGGCCGGTTGATGCTGCCCAAGACCGGGCCCGACGTGCTCGCAGGGCGAGGCGCGACCCCTGAGCGGGCGCACGCGGTGGCCGCAGCCCACCTCGCCGACGACGACTGGCCCGGCGCCCTGGTCGCCGTGGGCGAGTCCCTCGTGCCGGACGCCCGCTGGCCGCAGGTGCGCCGCGCCGGTCCGGGCGTGCTGGAGCCTGAGCACGACGACGCTCGTGAGCGGCTGGCCGACGACCTCGCCATCGCGCGTGGGCAAGCCGCACCGGACGCGAGGTGGGCCTTCGGCCAGGCCTGGCGACTGTTGTACGCCGGGCTCGTGGCGGCCCAGGACCGCGACCTCGGCAGCCGCCCCGACGGGCCCACCCTCGGCTGGGCCGGCTACGCCGCCTGGGCGTCGGCTGCCGAGCGGCTGGCCTTCGGTCCGCCACCGGTCAACGCCGCGAAGCTGCTCACCCTCCTCGACGCGGGAGTCGTGGAGGTGGTCGCGGGTGACGTCGACTCCGTCGCGACCGAACGCGGGGCCGAGATCATGGTCGACGCGGTGATCGCTCCACCCGGGCTCCGCGGTGTCGGGGATGCTCCGTGGCCGGAGCTGCTGCGCTCCGGCGCCGTCAGCCTGGCCCGCCACGGCAGGGGGATCCGGGTGACGGCAAGCGGAGCCTGTCTGGGGCGCGACGGCCGGACGACCCCTGGGCTGTGGGCCTTCGGTCGGGTGGCGGAGGACTCGGTGATCGGCCACGACACCCTCATCCGCGGCCTCCATCCCGGACCGGACCTGTGGGCCGAGCAGCTCCTTGCGGGGCAGCGTGTCTGACGCCGCGGGTCCCTTCCTCGAAGGGGTGTCACCGATCACTGGCCGTCTGGTCGCCTGGCAGGAGGCTGCGTTGGCGGACCCCGCGATGCTGTCTGCCCTGCTCGACGAGCACGGTTCGCCGGTCAACCTGATCGACCCCGACCCACTTCCCGCGCATGCCGAGGAGCTGGTCGGTGCAGCGGCCGGGCTCGGCGTCGAGCTGAGGGTCTTCTTCGCCCGCAAGGCCAACAAGTCGATCGCGGTCGCCGAGACGGCCCTGGCAGCCGGTCGCGGGGTCGACGTCTCGAGTGAACGCGAGCTCACCCAGCTCCTCGACCGGGGCGCCGACCCGGCGCGGCTGATCCTCACGGCGGCGATCAAGCCGCCGCGGCTGTTGGAGCTCGCCCTCGAGCGTGGCGTGGTGGTCTCGATCGACAACCACGACGAGCTGGACGCCGTACACCGCCTCGCGGGAGGCCGGCGCGCGGCCGTCGCGCTGCGCCTGAGCGCCCCCGTCGGGCTGGCCCCGTCGCGCTTCGGCTTCACCGGCGTCGAGGCGGCGGCTCTGGTCGACGACCCGGCCGTGTGGTCCGACCTCACCCTGGTCGGCGTGCACTTCCATCTGCACGGGTACGCCGCCGCGGACCGAGCCGTGGCGCTGGATGCGGCACTGGACCTGGTGGAGCACGCCCGGGCTCGCGGCCTGTCCCCGGCCTTCGTCGACATCGGTGGCGGCATCCCCATGACCTATGTCGACGACCCTGGACCGTGGGACGAGTTCTGGCGGGCCCACACCGCGGCTCTGCTGGGGCAGGGGCCCTCGGTGACGTGGGCCGACCACGCCTTGGGGCGGGTCGTCGCCGGTGACGAGGTGACCGGCGCGCCGGCGGTCTACCCGCTGTGGCAGCAGCCGATCCGTGGTGACTGGCTGCGCGAGCTGCTGCGGTCGCCCAGCCAGGCGGGTGGCACCGTGGCCGAACGGACGACGAGGCTGGGGGTCCGCCTGCAGGCCGAGCCGGGCCGGGCTCTGCTGGACGGCTGCGGGCTCACGGTCGCCCGCGTCGCCTTCCGCAAGCGCTCGGCAGACGGCGACTGGCTGATCGGACTGGAGATGAACCGCACCCAGTGCCGCTCGGCCGCGCTCGACTTCCTGCTCGACCCGGTGCTGATCCCGACCGGATCGAGTCGCAGCGCGCCCGGGGAGGGCTTCCTCGTGGGTGCCTACTGCATCGAGGCCGAGCTGCTGACGTGGCGGCGACTGCGGTTCCCGCACGGGGTGGCGGTCGGTGACCTCGTCGTCTTCGTCAACACGGCCGGCTACCAGATGCACATCCTGGAGAGCGCGTCGCACCAGATCCCTTTGGCCCGCAACCTGGTGCCGGGTGCCGACGGGTGGGAGCTGGATCCGATCGACCTGGTGTGACCCGAGCGTGGAGCCGACGGCCGCCGCCGTCCGATCAGGAGATCACCGCGTCGATCGTCTTCTTCAACGCGCTCGGCTGGGCGGGGCTGCGCGGAGCCGTCTTCCGGCTCTCGATCATCTCGGCACCGATGGCCTGCAGGTCCTTGCGTCCCAGACCTTCACGGACCTGGGGGAACCACTCCTCTTCCTCCTCCTCGATGTGGTGGCGCACGTTCTCGATCAGCACAGTGGTCTTCGCGGTGAACCGCTCGTCCTGCGGCTTCATCGTCGCCAGCTCCGACACGAGGACGTCGGCCACGTGGTGCTCCTCGTAGGACTCGAGGATGTCGTCCTCCAGGGCCGGCAGCAGCTCACGCACCCGGGGGTACATGACCTCGTTCTCGAGGTAGGTGTGCACGGTCAGGAGCTCGATGATCCTGTCGACCGTCTTGCCCTTGGCGGCGTACGCCTGGTCGCCGGCCTTCTCGAAGGCGGTGAAGAGCCTGCGGATCTCCTTGTGGTCATTCTTGAGCAGCACGATGGCGTCGGTGGACATGTGTCTCTCCGTAACTGTGTGAGGGATGGGGGTGGATCACGTCGAGCGGGTGCTGCGCACCCGTTCGCCGACGTTGCGCGCGATGCCGACCAGGGCATTGCCCTGATCGCCGTGCAGCCGGTCACCCTCGGGGCGCGGCTCGAGCACGTTGCCGGGGTGGGGGTCCACCGGTCGGGTGCGGTCGCTGGCGGCCAGGCGATACAGCGGCCCGACCAGGGCGTCGTAGACCCATGGGACGGCGGTGAAGCCGACGCGGATCAGGTTGTTCGACCAACCGATCTGCGAGCGTGACCTGGCCCGGTCCACCCGCTTGAGCGCCACCCGGGCGACATGCTCGGGGGAGGCGACCGGGGGCGGCGGGCGGCCGACGAAGCCCGCGTAGTTGGCGGCCTGCTCGTAGATGGGGGTGTCGACGCCACCGGGGGCGACGTACAGGATGTGCACGTCGGGACGGTCGCGGTTCTCGATCTGCAGCTGTCGGGCGAGCGCTCGCACGCCCCACTTGCTCAGGACGTAGGCGCTCATGGAGGGGACGGCGATGTGCCCGATCACCGAGCCGACGAAGAGCAGGTCGCCCGCTTCCTGGCGCCGCAGGACGGGGAGGGTGTGTCGAGCGACGTTCACCGATCCCAGCAGGTTCGTGCGCACCACCTGGTCGAAGACCGCCACCGGGACGTCCTCGGTGCGCCCGTAGGCGACCACCCCGGCGCAGTGCAGCACGAGGTCGATCCGTCCGTGCTCGGTCAGGACCCGAGCGACGCAGTCCGCCACCGCCGCGTCGTCTCCCACGTCGGTCGCGACGACCAGGCTGCTCGCCGCGCCGGCTGTCACGCACTCCCGGGCCACCTGCTCCAGCGCCTCGGCGCCCCGGGCCACCAGGACGACGTGGTCGCCCTCGGCTGACGTCCGCAGGGCGGCCGCCCTCCCGATCCCGCTGGACGCACCCGTGACCAGGACGACGCGCGGGGATCCGCTCACGGCCTGATCACGACCTTGATGCAGCCGTCCTGCTTCTTCTGGAACATCTCGTAGGCCGCCGGGGCGTCCTCGAGCGGGATGTGGTGGGTGGCCAGGGACTCCACGCCGAGCACGTCGGTGGACTCCTGCAGCACCTCGATGATGTCGTCGGTCCACCGACGGACGTGGCACTGACCCAGCCGCATCGTGATGCCGCGGTCGAACATCTCCATGAGGGGCATCGGGTCGACCTCGCCGCCGTACACCCCGCTCACCGAGACGGTGCCGCCACGGCGTACTGACTTGATGGCGCCGAGCAGGGCGGCCGTCCGGTCGATGGCGAACCTGTCGGACAGGGTGCGACCGACCTTCTGGGGAAGCAGGCCGACCGCGCCGATGGCGGCTTTCGCCAGCGGCGAGCCGTGCGCCTCCATGCCGACGGCGTCGATGGTGCCGTCCGCGCCCCGCCCTTGGGTCAGGTCCAGGATCGCCTGGGTGACGTCGTCGGCGGAGTCCAGGTCGATCACCTCGGCGCCGTAGCCCGCGGCCAGCGACAGGCGCTCGGGCACCCGGTCGATGCCGATCACCCGGCAGCCGGCCCGAGCGGCGATCCGGACGGTCAGCTGACCCACCGGGCCGAGCCCGAACACGGCGACGGTCCCGCCCAGCGGCACGTCGGCGTACTCGAAGGCCTGCCAGGCGGTGGGCAGGATGTCGGAGAGGTAGAGGAAGCGCTCGTCCGGTACGCCGTCGGGCACTCGGATGGGCCCGAACTGCGCCTGGGGCACCCGCAGGTACTCCGCCTGCCCGCCGGGCACCGAGCCGTAGAGGGAGGTGTAGCCGAACAGCGAGGCACCCTTGCCGGTGGAGGTCATCTGGGTGGTCTCGCACTGGGCGAACAGTCCGCGGGAGCACATCCAGCAGGAGCCGCAGGAGATGTTGAACGGTACGACGACCCGGTCGCCCACCGCCAGGTCGCCGGCTCCGGAGCCGACCTCCTCGACGACGCCCATGGTCTCGTGGCCGAGCACGTCACCGGGGGTCAGGAACGGTCCCAGCACCTCGTAGAGGTGCAGGTCGGAGCCGCAGATGGCGGTCGAGGTGACGCGGATGATGGCATCGGTGGGTTCCTGGATGACCGGGTCCGGCACCGTCTCGACGCTCACGGATCGCTTGCCCTGCCAGGTGAGTGCTCTCATGAGGGGTTCTCTCGCGTCGTGGGAACGGTGTGGACCGCCTCGTGGACGTCGGGGATGTCGCGCCGGGGCTCGTGGTCGGTCATGCCGGTGCCGTACCCCCGGTCCGCCCGCACACACCCACCCTTGCGGGTGAACTGGTCGGCGCTGCCGTCGACCTAACGTCGGTAGCGGAACTGTCGTCGACGTGCGGAGCCGTGGCGCTTCGCCCGGGCCCGACCGCACGAGTCATCCATCAGAGAGACCGAGATGTCCGAACCCAAGCAGGTCGTCCAGGCCGTCAAGAAGGCCACCAAGAGCGTCGTAGCGCAGGCTGCCGAGGCAGCCCTGGCCGCCGTCTCGTCTCGCGAAGCGAGCCCCGGTGTTCCCGGCGCCCCAGCCCCGGAGCCGCCGTCCGTGACCGAGCCCACGAAGCCGCGTGGTCCGCTCGAGCCCAAGCCGGACCAGGACGGCCCGGAGCGGCGTACGGCGACGGGTGCGGCAACCGGCGTGGAGCCGACCGCGGTGGCGCAGCAGGGCTCGTTCCTCACCACATCGCAGGGTGCCCGGCTGCGTGACACCGATCATTCCCTCAAGGCGGGGACGCGAGGCCCGACGCTGCTGCAGGACCACCACCTGCGCGAGAAGATCACCCACTTCGACCACGAGCGCATCCCGGAGCGTGTCGTGCACGCCCGCGGGGCCGGTGCGCACGGCATCTTCGTCGGCTACGGCAACGCCAAGCCGATCACCCGCGCAGGGTTCCTGGCCAAGAACGCCCAGACCCCGGTGTTCGTGCGGTTCTCGACCGTGCTCGGCTCGCGTGGGTCCGCCGACACCGTGCGGGACACCCGCGGCTTCGCGACCAAGTTCTACACCGACGAGGGCACCTTCGACCTCGTCGGCAACAACATCCCGGTGTTCTTCATCCAGGACGGGATCAAGTTCCCCGACGTCATCCATGCCGGCAAGCCCCACCCTGACCGGGAGATCCCCCAGGCGCAGAGCGCCCACGACACCTTCTGGGACTTCGCCTCGCTCCACACCGAGTCGCAGCACCACGCCATCTGGAACATGTCCGACCGGGGCATCCCACGCTCCTACCGGACGATGGAGGGGTTCGGGGTGCACACCTTCCGGCTGGTCAACGCGGCCGGCGAGACGTCGTTGGTGAAGTTCCACTGGAAGCCGGTCCTGGGCGTCCACTCGCTGACCTGGGAGGAGGCTCAGCTGCTCGCGGGCATGGATCCCGACTTCCACCGCCGCGACCTGGCCGACGCCATCGAGTCCGGCGCCCTCCCGCAGTGGGAGCTGGGCGTGCAGGTCTTCGAGGACACGCCCGAGGAGCTCTTCAACGGCATCGACCTGCTGGATCCGACCAAGCTGGTGCCGGAGGAGGACGCACCGGTGCAGGCCATCGGGCTGTTGACGCTGACGGCCAACCCGACCAACTACTTCGCCGAGACCGAGCAGGTCGCGTTCCACGTCGGCAACCTGGTGCCCGGGATCGACGTGACCAACGACCCGCTGCTGCAGGCTCGGTTGTTCTCCTACGTCGACACCCAGCTCACCCGGCTCGGTGGTCCGAACTTCCACCAGATCCCGATCAACCGGCCGCACGCCCCGGTCAACGACATGCTGCGCGACGGGTTCCACCAGGACGCCGTCCATGGCGGAGTGGCGCCCTACCGGCCCAACTCGCTCGACGGCGGCTGCCCCTTCCACGCCGCAGGTGCCAAGGATGGCGCCTTCGTCGACGTGGCCGCCTTGATCCCCGAGGGCGTCAAGATCCGGGAGAACCCCGCGTCGTTCGACGACCACTTCAGCCAGGCACGCCAGTTCTGGCTGAGCATGAGCCCGACCGAGCGCGAGCACATCGTGCTCGCCTACACCTTCGAGCTGGCCAAGTGCTACGAGCAGGCGGTCAAGGAACGTCAGCTCCTGGCGCTCGCCAACATCGATCCGACGCTCTGCGCTCAGGTGGCTGACGGTCTCGGGCTGTCCGCACCGGCCGCGACGGTGGCGCTCGTGGACCTCCCGCCGAGCCCGGCGCTGTCCCAGCTCGGCGGCACCTGGCCGACGGACGGTCGGCTGGTCGGGATCGTGGTCGACCCCGACGGCGACCTGTCCGACCTCGAGGGCCTGGTCGAGACGATCCAGGCAGCGGGCCTGCTCCCGCTCGTCGTCGCGCCGCGTGGAGGAACCCTGCCCAATGGCATGGCGGTGCAGCGCACCTTCGCGGCCACCAGGTCGGTGGAGTTCGATGCCGTCATCGTCGCGGGCAGCCCTGGCGCCGACCCGCGGCTGGCTCTGCTGCTCCAGGAGTGCTTCCGCCACGCCAAGGTGATCGCTGCCTACGGTGCTGGTGGCGACGCCCTCAGCGACGCGGGGATCGACCTCGACGCTGCCGGCGTACTCGTGGCCGACAGCGGTGGCGCGGCCTTCGCCGAGCTGCACTCACTGCTGGGTTCGCACCGGGTGTGGGACCGGTTCGCGCCGGTGCTGGGCTGATCGCCGGTGAGCGCACTGTCACTTCTCGCGACGGGTCCACCACGGCAGGGCTCCCCACAGGACGACGAAGGCGGAGAGTGCGGTCACGAGCGCGACGGTGGCCGGAAGCCCGCCCAGGCTGACGTCGAACACCAGGAACAGCACCCCCGAGCTGGTGATCGCAAGGAGGACCAACCCGATCCGGGCGCACTGGTTGGCGGCTTCGACGAGCCAGTCCTTCTCGTGTTGGCGGAACAGGATCCGGTGGAAGGCCACGGGAGCGATGACGAAGCTGGTGGTGAGGACGCCGCCGCAGAGCACGGCGAGATAGACCCTGACCTGCCCGCTCGAGAGCTGGTCGAAGCGTGATGAGAACGGCACGGTCAGGAGAAAGCCCGTCAGGATCTGCACTCCTGTCTGGGCGACGCGGAGCTCCTGCAGGAGGTCGTCCCAGTTGCGATCCAGCCGCTTCTGGTCGTGACCGTTCCCCATTCCGACATTCTGCCCCTGAGGAGATGGCATGACCACGGTTGCTGAGCTGTTGATCGAGTCGTTGGCTGACCACGGCGTCACCCAGGTCTGGGGAGTGGTCGGTGACGCACTCAACCCGGTGACCGATGCGATCCGCAGAGACGAGCGGGTCGAGTGGATCGGCGTACGACACGAGGAGGTCGCCGCGTTCGCAGCGGGTGCCCAGGCGCAGCTGTCGGGTCGCATCGGGGTCTGCATGGGCACGGTCGGCCCCGGCGCGATCCACCTGCTCAACGGTCTCTACGACGCCAAGAAGTCACATGCTCCGCTGCTGGCGATCTGTGGTCAGGTGCCCCGCGAGGACATCGGGTCCGACTTCTTCCAGGAGGTCGACAACGATGCGCTGTTCGCCGACGTCTCCGTGTTCGCCCAGACGGTGGTGAGCGCGGAGCAGTTCCCAGCCGTGCTCGAGCAGGCGGTGAACGCCGCCCTGGAGCACGGGGGCGTGTCGGTGCTGACGCTGCCGGGCGACGTGGGCGACCTGGAGCTGCCCAAGCACACGAGAACTCCCCGGTTCGTCGAGCCCGACACTCGGGCCGCGCCATCGTCCGACTCGGTGCGAGCGGCCGCCGACGCCCTGAACTCCGCCGGGTCGGTGGCCCTTCTGGTCGGGCAGGGTGCCCGCAACGCCCGAGCGGAGGTGCTCGCCCTTGCGGAGACCCTGAACGCACCGATGGTGCTCAGTCTCAAGGCCAAGGAGGGGCTGGAGCGCGACAACCGCTTCGAGGTCGGGCAGTCAGGGCTCATCGGGAACCCAGCCAGCCGCGTGGCCCTCGAGGGCTGCGAGACGCTGTTCCTCATCGGCACCGACTTCCCCTATCGGGACTTCCTCCCGGAGGGCAAGACGGTCATCCAGCTCGACCGTCGCAGCGGCAACATCGGACGTCGGCTGGTGGTCGACCGTCCGCTCGTCGGTGACTGCGAGCTCGGTCTCGCGGCACTGATCCCGCTGCTCGACGTCCGGAGCGACGACTCGCTCCTGGTGAAGTCGCGGGCTACCTACGAGAACTGGCGGACGGCTCAGGCGCGACTCACCGACCCGGACTACGAACGCAAGCCGGTGGGGCTCCTGCGTCGCAAGGTCGACAACCCCGAGTCGCGCATCCGACCCGAGCTGCTGGCCGCTGCTGTGGGCCGGCATGCATCGTCGGACGCCGTGTTCACGACGGACACGGGCATGGCGACCGTGTGGTTGTCACGGTTCGTCCGGATGTCGGGCACGCGACGACTGCTGGGATCGTTCAACCTCGGGTCGATGGCCAACGCGATGCCCCAGGCGCTGGGTGCTGCGGCGCTCGACACTTCCCGACAGGTCGTGGCGTTCTGCGGGGACGGCGGGCTCTCGATGTTGATGGGGGACCTCATCACCGCCGTGACCTACGAGCTGCCGGTGAAGCTGATCGTCTTCGACAACGCTCGGCTCGGCATGGTCAAGCTCGAGATGGAGCAGGTGGGCCTGCCCGAGTTCGGAACGGTCCTGCACAACCCGGACTTCGCCGAGGTCGCGCGGGCGGTAGGCCTGCACGGCGTACGCGTGGAGGACCCCTCCGAGGTGGACGACGCTGTCCGCGCGCTGTTGGCCGTCCCGGGACCGGCCCTGCTGGACGTCGTGACCAATCCCGATGAGATCGCGATCCCGCCGAAGCCGACGCTCGCGCAGGGGTGGGGCTTCGCGATCGCGAAGACCCGCGAGTTCGTGGAGAGCCCCGAATGACGCCACCTCGGTGACGAAGCAGGAGGCGATGAGCGAGGAGTTCGACACCGTGGCCCGGTGGACGAGCGAGGCGGTCGCCGAACTGGGCCCGGACCATGCGCTGCCTGCGGCCTGTCGGGGGAGTGGGAGTCCGGCGGCCCTGGAGTGGCTGGCCCGACGGACGGGCTGCCACCCGGACACGCGCCTGCTCGACGTGGGGGCGGGACTCGGCGGCCCGGCGGAGTACGCCGCCCGCTCGTTCGGCGTACGGCCGGTGTTGGTCGAGCCGATGCTGGGCGCCTGTCGGTCCTCGCTTGCATTGTTCGGTCGACCGGTGACCACAGCGTCGGGAGAAGCCCTCCCGATCCGGTCGGCAGCCTTCGACGTGGTGTGGTGCCTCGGGGTGCTCTGCACGGTCGAGGACCAGGCCGCCATGCTGGCCGAACTGCGACGGGTCGTCACCCCGGGCGGAAGGGTGGGTCTGCTGGTGTTCGTCCGGGTGGTTGACCGGCTGCCCGAGCAGCCGGAGGGCAACAACTTCCCGAGCCCAGATGACCTCGAGCGGCTGTGTGCCGGGGTTGGACTGAGCATCGAGGCGCAGGTCGACCTCGCGGACTTTCCCGCGCCCGACGAGACGTGGACCGACGCCGTCGCGGCGGTGGATGCACTGATCGCCCGGGATCACGGCGACGACGAGCGCTTCGACGAGGCGAGCCGCCAGGAGGCGGTGATGGCGAGGCTCCTCGATGACGGGCTGGTGGTCGGCAGGCTCTGCGTCGCGGTCCCGGTGACCCCGCCCGCTCGGGCATCGCACTAGAAGCCGCTGCCGCGTCACGGGGGGCTCGGGGGCGGGGTGTGGTCGTGGGTGCCGGTGTGGTCGACGTGGTAGGTGTGGCCGTGGGGGCTGGTCCAGAGGTAGTTGCCTGGATTGAGGGCCCGGTATCGCCAGCGGGTGTGGGTTTTGAGGCGGTGGTGGCGTCGGCAGAGGGGAGCGAGGTTGCAGGTGCAGGTCCTACCTCCGGTGTTGTCGGGGCGGTAGGGGGTGATGTGGTCGTGGTCGCAGCGTCGGGCGGGGCGGGTGCAGTGGGGGAACACGCAGTGGTGGTCACGGAGCTGGGTGTGTTCTCTTAGCCGGTCGGGGACCTCGTAGTGCGTGACCGCGGTGTGGTGGTTGAGGTCGATGACGGGTTGGATGCGCACTGCGGTGTCGGTGCGGGAGCACCAGGTGCGGATCTGGCTGGCCAGGATGGGTTGGTGGCCGCCGTTCTCGAGCCGGCCCACCGCACCGACGCCGGTGGCGGTGGCGGCGCCGGTGATGGCTGCCTCGCTGAGGTGGACGTAGAGAACGACCTGTTTGCGGGGCTTGGTGGGGGTGTCACTGGCTGCGGCAGTGAGGAGCTGGGCGGCGTGTTGCGGGTCGGCCAGGACGCCCAGTGCGAGGGAGCGGCGGACGTCGAGGGACTCGGTGCAGCCGTGGTCGGCGAGGATGGCGGCGAGCGCGCTCAGGGTGGTGTCGAGGTCGAGGAGGTCGACCAGGTCGGCGTCGGCTTCGAGGTAGCCGATCCCGGTGTGTGCGGGGTTGGTGGGGTCGGCGGGGCGGATGGTGACGTGGCGGGTGTCCAGTGCGGCGAGCCGGGCGGCTTCGTGTTTGGTGGGGTGGCAGCGCAGCACGGCTTCGTCGATGAGGCGGGTGGTGGTGATGGGGCCGATCTTGTGGGCGAGTGGGGCAAGGGTGTGATCGAGGTGGTCGGTGACGGCCGGGGATTGGTGGATGGTGTGCTCGGCGATCCGACGGGCCCGCCACACCTGTAGCCCGCCGGGATGGCCGGCGTTCATGGCGCGTGCCCAGATCGACGGCATCCGGTGGCGCAGGTGTAGGGCGTGGTGGATCAGCCGGGCGCCGGCGTCGTGGGACATCCCGACCGCCAACGCGAACTCCGCGGGAGCATCCCAGCCCACCGCGGGCAGTCGGTCGTCGTCGAACGCGGTGTCGCCGCCGGGCGGGGCGGGGTGGAGGTCAGCCCACTCGCCCGCCAACGCCAGGATCCGAGCCTCGGCCCGGTCGGCGATCGCCCGCAATTCACGCGCCTGCTCGAGCACCGACGCGGGAGTGTCGAGGTCGGGGGCAGTGGGGGCAAGGGCCGTGGTCATACCCCCATTCTCGTCGAACACCTGTTCTGGGTATCTGCTTAAGTGCAGTAGAGTCGTCACGTGGACTCAAGAGGTCATCCTGAG
>CZKA01000004.1_pt1 | contig 193753 bp, 185 predicted proteins | sample 1657991 | NCBI WGS metagenome assembly CZKA01 (sample SAMEA3501708, study PRJEB10268) | metagenome | biome: nitrite-oxidizing laboratory bioreactor; material: liquid mineral medium | place: Austria | collected 2011-12-21
CCCGCCCGCCGCGCCCTCGTGCGCTCCCTGGTGGGCGCGGGACACCGTGAGGTCCCCACCGTGGTCCGGGCTGCCTTCGGGCCCGAGGCCGGCATGGTCGGCGCTGCTGACCTCGCCCGGCTCCAAGGCGCCCGCGAGACGATCGGCTGGCGGTGGCGACCGCGCACCCGCCGGCTGCTGGCCGAGACCGGGGAGCCTACGACCGGTAGCCGGGCACGAGCTCGACGGCGAGCTGCTCGAGGAACAGACCGACGTCGGTGACGATGCCGCGGGCCTGCGAGGAGCCGCGGTCCGAGAGCTTGGTCACGGTGGCCGGGTTGATGTCGACGCAGACCAGCGGGATGGACGCCGGCAGGATGTTCCCGGTGGCCACCGAGTGCAGCATGGTCGCCACCATCAGGCAGAAGCCGACGTCGGTGAGCTTGGCCCGCATCGCGCGCTGACCGTCGATCACGTCGGTGTAGACATCCGGGAGCGGCCCGTCGTCGCGCACCGATCCGACCAGCACGAACTCCTTACCCTGGGTCACCAGGGCGTGCATGATGCCTCCGGTCAGCGTGCCACTGTCGACGGCCGCCTGGATCGACCCCTCCTTGCGGATCGTGTTGAGGGCCCGGATGTGGTGCTCGTGCCCGTGCTCGACCCCGCGCCCCATCGCCAGGTCGACGCCCAGGCTGGTGCCGTAGAGGGCGGCCTCGATGTCATGGGTCGCCAGCGCGTTGCCGGCGAAGAGGACGTCGACGAAGCCGGCGTGCACCAGCGCGACCATGGCCGGGGCAGCGCCGGTGTGGACGACGCCCGGTCCACCGACCCAGAGCACCTTCTTGCCGGCAGCCTTGGCCTCGCGCATGCCGTCGGCGACCTGGCGCACCAGCACGGCCTGCGGCTTCTCGCTCGACACGTCGGACTCCATGAACCCGAAGGCACCTTCGCTCTTCTCGTTCACCGGGACCTCGACCCGGATGCCGTCGGCTCCCACCAGCACGTTCATGCCCACGCGGACGTCGGCCATCGGCAGCGTGTAGACCCGAGCCGGCTTGCCGTCGGGATCGAAGTCGATGACGAGGCCACAGTCCATCTCAGGGTTCTCGACGCCGAACCAGCGCCCGCCGAGCCGGATCCGGGTGACCAGGTTGGTGGTCGAGTAGAAGCCGTCGGGGAACACGCCGTCCTGCTCGCAGACGGCCACCCCGGCCTCACCGGGGTCGACCTGGTTGACCCCACGGGTCTGCAGGCGCATCAGCAGACGCTGCAGCGACTCGTCGTCCTCGGCGCTCACCTTGATCGTCGCCGTGGACGTGTCGGCCGCCTCGTGGCCCACGTCGAAGCGGCTGATCACGTAGTCGCCGCCGTACTCCCGGATATCGTCCAGGATGCGGCTCAGGATGCCGGTGTCCATCAGGTGACCGGTGACTTCAACACTCTCGTTCGCATTCACGCCCGGCAGCCTACGACCTCGGCCCGGTCACAGTCGCGCGCCGTCGTCCCACGGGTCGTCGCGTTGCTTGGGCATCTGGTAGACGAGGTAGAGGAAGCCGCCCAGGAACCACATCACGAGCAGCGTCGAGATGGTCGACGGCAGCCGGATCGTCAGCACCAGGCTGACCAGCAGCAGGATCGGCGGCGCGACGATCCCGAGCCACGCGAAGAGCCGGGCGCCTCGCGGGCGGGGCAACGGTGGCGGGTCCGGAGGCACGAACCCCTCGGCCTCGGGGATCTCGTCCGCGGGCTCGGGCGCCTCGTCGGGTTCGGCCAGGTCGTCGGGCTGCTCGGGGGAGTCGGGGAAGTCCGGCACGTCGCCGTAGTGCTCGACGATCTGACGCCACGCGTCCTCGTCCCTGCTGCTGCTCACGGGAGGCTCACTCCTCCGCGGTCACACGGGCGATGAACTCGGCCGACGCAGCGTTGATCGTCGGGGCGTCGTTGTCCAGCGTGGCGACGTGATAGCTGTCCTCCAGCATCGTCTTGGTGACGTCACGTGAGGACACCTTGCTGAGGATGACCCGCTCCGACAGCCCGTCGACGACGTGGTCGACCGTCGAGCGCAGGTAGAGCATCGGGGCGGTGATCTTCGGTAGGTCGGCACGCAACTGCTTGTAGCCGGCGAACATCGAGGCCGCCGCCCGCAGCGGTGTCTTGGTGTAGCCGTACTCCTCGACGCCAGGCTTCTTGATGTCGTTGGCGATGCCGGGGAACGAGCCGACGACATGCTTGAGCACCGGCAGGAGCAGCACGTCCTTGCGCTGGGTGCCGACGGCCGGGTTGACGACCACCACGCCGGCGATCCGGTTGGGTCGGTCGGCGGCGAGCCGCAGCACCAGGGCGCCGCCCATCGAGAGCCCGCACACCACGACCGCGTCGTTCTCGGCGTCGAGCTTGTCGAAGGTGCGCACCACCTCGGCGTACCAGTCCTCCCAGCCGGTCTTGTTCAGCTCCTGCCAGGTGGTGCCGTGACCCGGCAGCCGGGGCACCTCGACGGCGTAGCCGTGGGCGGCCAGGGACTCGCCCCAGGGCGTGATCGACGCAGGTGAACCGGTGAAGCCGTGGGAGACAAGCACCCCGATCCGGCGCCCCCCGGTGAGTTCGGGTCGGGCCGCGACCGACAGGGGGATGGCGTGGGGATCGATGGGCACAGGCTGATTCTGCCCCAGCCCCGCAAGGCTGTCAGTGCCCGCCCGATTTCGCTCACCCCATCGGACGGCTTTCGGGGCTAGTCTCATCGCGTGCTGTATTGGTTCATGAAGTGGGTTGCCCTCGGGCCCGCGCTTCGCGTCATCTTCCGTCCGCAGGTCTCCGGCGTCGAGAACGTCCCCGACGAGGGTCCGGCGATCCTCGCCAGCAATCACTTGTCGTACGCCGACTGGCTGTTCATGCCGATGATGTTGAGTCGCCGGGTGACGTTCGTGGCCAAGGCCGAATACTTCACGACCCCGGGGGTCAAGGGCTGGTTCCAGAAGAAGTTCTTCTCCGGTGCCGGCCAGGTGCCCATCGACCGGGCTGGGGCCAACGCGGCCGAAGGGGCGATGAAGTCGGCAGGCGAGATCCTGGCCAAGGGCGACCTGTTCGGGATCTACCCCGAGGGCACCCGCTCCCACGACGGCAAGCTCTACCGCGGCAAGACCGGCGTCGCCCGCCTGGCGCTGGAGACCCGCGCGCCGGTGATCCCGGTGGCGGTGGTCGGCACCGACGTGGTGGCTCCTCCGGGCAAGAAGTTCGGCACGTTCACCCGCCCGATCGTCCGCTTCGGCGAGCCACTGGACTTCTCCCGCTACGAGGGCCTCGAGAACGACCGCTACATCCTGCGCTCGATCACCGACGAGATCATGTACGAGATCATGCGGCTCTCCGGGCAGGAGTACGTCGACATGTACGCCACCCGGGCCAAGGACGAGTCGAAGAAGCAGCCTCCCGAGGCGGCCGCACCGGAGAAGAAGGCGTCCTGACTGCTGCGCCACGACCGTGGGACGAGCCCGCCGCGGTCGCCGTCGAGGATCGGCTCTACCGCGCGCTGGCGGTGTTCCGGCTGGTGCTGCTGGTCAACGGCGTCGCCCTCAACATCGTCCGACGCGACAACTTCGAGCACCCCACCTGGGGCGTGCTCGCCGTCCTGGTGATGATCGTCTGGACCGGCTTCACCGTCTGGGCGTACGCCGCGCGGCGGCGGCGGGTCCCGGCGCTGCTCGTCGCCGACCTGGCCGTCGCGGTCGCCCTGATGCTCGCCTCGCCCCTGATCAAGGGCGAGGACCTGCGCGCCACCGTCCCCGGATTCTGGGTGTCGGCGGCGCTCTTCGCCTGGGCGATCCACTGGCACTGGCGAGGCGGCCTGATCGCCAGCGCACTGGTCACGCTCACCGACGTGCTCATCCGGGACCAGATCACCCAGACCAACTACGGCAACATCTTCCTGCTGATGATCGGTGGCCCGATCGTGGGCTATCTCACCGAGTCGATCCAACGGATGGCGGTGGAGCGGGACCAGGCCGAGCGTGCCGCGGCCGTGGCGACCGAGCGGGCCAGGCTGGCCCGAGCGGCCCACGACGGGGTCCTCCAGGTGCTGGCACTGGTGAAGCGCAAGGGCGCCGAGCTGGGCGGTGACGGCGTCGAGCTCGCGCGGCTCGCCGGCGACCAGGAGTCGGCGCTGCGCGCACTGATCCGGCAACAGGACTCGCTGGTGCAGGCCAGCTCGGCGACCACCCTCGATCTGACCTCGGCGATCGAGCAGTGCGGCGCCGGCCGCTCGCTCTCCGTCAGCGTCGTCACGCCCGGCACCCCGGTGCTGCTCCCCGCCCACACCGTCGAGGAGCTGCTGGCCGTGGTGGGCGCCTGCCTGGACAACGTCGCCGTCCACGTGGGCGCCGCGGCACCCGTGTGGGTCTTCCTCGAGGACCTCGCCGACCGGGTGACGATCTCGGTGCGCGACGAGGGCGGTGGCATCCCCGCCGGCCGGCTGGACCGGGCCGTCGAGGAGGGCCGCCTGGGCGTCGCGGAGTCGATCCGAGGCAGGCTTCGCGACCTGGGTGGAACCGCCTCCCTCGACACCGGCGACCACGGCACCGAGTGGGAGCTGACGGTGCCGACGCCGTGACCATCCATTCCGGGCACCCCTTCGCGGATCCCGACCCCGACCAGGCGCGCCGGCTGCGCGGTCGCCTCGGTGGGGCCGTCAGCCTGTGGACCAGCGGTCTGGGCTCGGAGCGAGCGGGTCTGACGGTGTCGAGCCTGATGGTGGCCACCGGCGAACCCGCCAGCGTGCTGGCCCTGGTCGACCCCGACGGTGACCTCGCCGAGGCGCTCACCCGCACCCGGCGGGCCGTCGTCCACCTGCTGGCCTGGCGCCATCGCCAGCTGGCCGAGGTGTTCGCCGGGGAGGCGCCCGCGCCGGGAGGCATGTTCACCCAGGCCTCCTTCGTGGACACTCCCTGGGGTCCTCGCCTGGCCGACGCGGACACCTGGGCCGGGGTCGTGCTGAGCGACGCCCGTGACGTCGGCTGGTCGCTGGTGGTGACCTGCGCCGTCGAACACCTCGAGATCGGCCCTGACGACGACCCGCTGCAGCACCGGCGCGGCCGTTTCGAGCGCTCCTCCGGGTAGGGTGCCGGGCGTGGACGAGCAGCCGATCCGGGTCATGGTGGTCGATGACCACCCCATGTGGCGCGACGCCGTCGAACGCGACCTGCTCGCGGCCGGGCTCGACGTGGTCGGAGTGGCCGCCAACGGCGACGAGGCGCTGGCGCGCTTCCCGGCGGCGCGTCCCCAGGTCCTGGTGCTGGACCTTCAGATCCCGGGTCCCAACGGGGTCGAGGTCACCGCAGAGGTGGTCAGGCAGGACCCGTCGGTGCGCGTGCTGATCCTGTCCGCCTCCGGCGAGCAGGCCGACGTACTCGACGCGGTCAAGGCCGGAGCCACGGGCTATCTGGTGAAGTCCGCCTCGCGCGAGGAGCTCCTCGACGCCGTACGCCGGGTGGCGCGCGGCGACACGGTGTTCACCCCGGGCCTGGCGGGCCTGGTGCTGGGGGAGTACCGGCGCCTGCTCGAAGCCCCGGCTGCCGACCCCAACGCGCCCCAGCTCACCGAGCGCGAGACCGAGGTGCTGCGGCTGGTGGCCAAAGGGGTGTCCTACAAGGCGATCGCCGAACGCCTGTTCCTCTCCCATCGCACGGTGCAGAACCACGTGCAGAACACGCTGCGCAAGCTGCAGATGCACAACCGGGTCGAGCTGACTCGTTGGGCGATCGAGCAGGGACTCGACGACGACGACGAGTGACCTCGCGGCCCGTCGAGTTGCGCCTCCGGGCCCGGTGAGTCGCGCCTCGCGGCCCGTTGAGTTGGGCCGTGTGGCCCGTTGAGTTGGGCCTTGTGGCGCAATGTGAGGAACGAGGTTCACTAGAGTCCCTGGTGTGAGCGGGCTACTGGACATCGCCGACAAGCTGTACGCCGGGAGCCTGCCCGACTTCACCCCCAAGCGAGACGCGCTGGCCAAGGAGCTCAAGGCCTCCGACAAGGACCTCGCAGCCGCGGTGAAGACGTTGAAGAAGCCGTCGTTGGCGGCCTGGGTGGTGAATCTGCTGGTGAGGCGGGAGTCGACCCAGGTCGACCAGGTTCTCAGCGTCGGTGTCGCCCTGCGAGAGGCCCAGGCGAACCTGGACGGCGACGAGCTTCGGGCGCTCACCAGGCAGCGTCGGCAGCTGACCTCCGCCGTCACCACGCAGGCGCGGGCGCTGGCAGGCGAAGCGGGGGTCAAGGTCACCTCGTCGGTTGCCGACCAGATCGAGGCGACCCTGACCGCGGCGATGGTCGACGAGCGCGCGGCGGCCGCGGTGCGCAGCGGACTGCTGGTGGCCGCCCTGAGCGCGACGGGAGTCGGCGAGGTCGACATCGCCGTCGCGGTCCCCGAGGCGTTGGGCTTCACTGCGAGCGCTGTCGCCGAGCCCGAGCCGACCCGGCCCGAGCTGCACGTCGTACCCGACCCGGATGCCCACGAGAAGGCGATCGCCGCCGCCGAGATGACGCTCGAGGAGGCGGAGGGCGAGGTGGCCGAGGCTGCGGAGGCCCTGAAGACGGCGGTGGCCGAGGTCGCGGAGCTCGAGGCGCGCTCGATGCAGCTGCAGGCGGAGATCGACGAGCTCAAGCGTCGGCTGGCCGATCTGGAGAGCGCCACCGAGGAGGTCGACGACGAGCTCTCGGACGCCGAGGACGTCAAGGCCGAGGCTCAGGACACCATGGACGGGCTCGCTCGCGCCCGGGATGCCGCCGCCGCGGCCTTGACTCGGCTGCAGCAGAGATCCTGAGCCGCGTCAGCCCAGCCGGATCGCGACCTCGAGACCGAGGAACACCGACGGCTCGGTACGTGCCGGGGTGTCGCCGGGCGATATCGCTTCGGGTCGGCTCGCGTCGGGGGCAGTCAACGGGCGAGTGCTCGTGGTCAGGTGCCAGGTGCCTCGCGTCAGGCGGGCCACGAGATAGGACTCCAGCGTCCCGACGGCATACCGTCCAGCCTCCATCAGGACCCACAGGTGAGGAGCCGTGTCACGCAGGCCGGCGACCTCGGACGCGCTGAGCAGGGCGCTCGGCGAGCCGAGGGTCTCGACGTCCCAGATCGCCACGAGGCCGGTGTCGGTGGTGATCTCGAGGGCGGTGGCGTCGTACGGCGCGAGACCGGTCGTCGCCCGGGCAGCCGCGAGAGCTGCCCGCCACAGTGAGTCGGGAGTGGCGTCGTACGGCTCGGAATGCGACTGCGCATCGGCCACCGCGGTGACCTGATGGTTCCCGATGATCAGCCGGATCACGGGTGGGCTGCTCAGGACTCGCGCAGGATGGCCAGGATCCGGGAGTCGATCCACGACGAGTCGGGTGCGACGCGCATCTCGTAGTTCTCGGTCCCGACCCAGGCCTGGAAGTCCCTCGCGCCGAGGCCGCGGGCCAGGTCCTCGAGCTCCGCGCGGAGCTCGTCGGTCACGTCGACCTTCTCGTCATCCCGGGAGGCCGTGAGGTAGAGCTTGTTGAGCTCGAGCAGTCGTGCCAGCTCGGTGCACGGGTCCTCGTGGTCGTCGACGCGCAGATCGACCGCGATGTCGTCGTTGCCGCCGTACCCCGCCTGGTCGCGGACCACCAGGAGTGCCGCCGACTGGCGTCCACGGCTGTCGCCTCCGGCCTCGTCGCCCGCGGTCAGCGCGATCAGCAGCCGGTCCTCGAGGGGTGCGTCGGTGCCGGACGCCAGGAACGCCTGCTCCATCGAGGCCACGACCTCAGGGCCGACCAGGATGTTTCCCTGGATGGCGTAGCCGTCGCCGGTGATGCTGCCTGCCCAGTCGAGGCAGTCGGACCCGGTGTGGCTCGCAGCACCGCCGTCGACATCGACGATGCCGACCTGTCGGTGGTCGCGGCCCTCGTCCTCCTCCAGCAGGCGGGTGAGGGCCACGCTTGCGGTGGCCCCTTCGTCGAGGTGCGACAGCGCCAGGCCCTTGTAGGCGACGTTGGCGTCAGCCTGGGTGGCGACAGCACCGACCTGAGCGACCGCTCCCGGCACGGCTGAGCCCACCGCCAGGAACTTGGAGGCCACCGCGACCCCCCACGACTCACCGTCGGCTGACCTGGCCACGATCGAGAATGTCATGGTCCGAGCCTAGCGAGAGCGCCTTGGGGGAAACCCGCAGGTCACACGAGCGTGCGCAGCATGCCGAGCACGAGCGGCCCGAGGAAGACGATCAGCAGCGTCCAGGCGACGATGCGGTGGGAGAGCTTGGCACCGGTGAGCGATCCGGCCATCCCGACGAGGGCGCCCTCGGTGGTGTTGCGGTCGAGCCCGAGCGCCCGTGCGTCCTCGGGGATTCCCTGCATCGCGTGGACGTGGGAGTGGAGCTCGGGAGTGTCGTCGAGGTCCTCACGCTCGTCCATGACGCCCACGATATCGGTTGCTCGTCCACCGGACGGTCGCAGTCGCCATGCCCCGGACTTCGTGGCAGGCTGTGAGGTCGGTCATGTGAACGTTCCAACTTCGAGGAGACAACCCATGCGCGTCGGCGTGCTCACCGGTGGGGGCGACTGCCCCGGACTCAACGCGGTCATCCGTGCCGTCGTACGACGCGGCGTGCGCGAGTACGGCTTCGACTTCGTGGGCTACCGCGACGGGTGGAAGGGGCCCCTGGAGGGCCACACCATGGAGCTCGGTGTCCGGCAGTGTCGAGGCATCCTGCCCCGCGGCGGCACCATCCTGGGCTCCAGCCGCACCAACCCGTTCAAGGTCGACGGCGGCGTCGAGCGGATCAAGGACAACCTCGCGTCGGATGGTGTCGACGCCCTCGTCGCGATCGGCGGCGAGGACACCCTCGGCGTGGCCACCAAGCTGGCCGAGCTGGGCGTGAACGTCGTCGGCGTCCCGAAGACCATCGACAACGACCTCTCCGGCACCGACTTCACGTTCGGGTTCGACACCGCGGTCAACATCGCCACCGAGGCCATCGACCGGCTGCACACCACCGCCGAGTCCCACCACCGGGTGCTGGTGGTCGAGGTCATGGGACGTCACGCCGGTTGGATCGCGCTGCACGCCGGCATCGCCGGTGGCGCGTCGACGGTGCTGATCCCCGAACAGCCCTTCGACATCGAGGAGGTCTGCGCCCTCGTCGAGTCGCGCTTCGAGTCGACGTACTCCCCGATCCTGGTGGTCTCGGAAGGCGCGGTGCCGAAGGAGGGCGGCGACATGACGCTGGTCTCCGGTGAGGTCGACGCGTTCGGCCACGTGCGGCTCGGGGGGATCGGCGACCGGATCGCCAAGGAGATCGAGGACCGCACCGGCAAGGAGGCCAGGGCCGTGGTGCTCGGTCACATCCAGCGCGGCGGTACGCCGACCGCCTTCGACCGCTGGCTGGCGACCCGTTTCGGTCTGCACGCGATCGCCGCGGTGAAGGACAACGACTTCGGCACCATGATGGCGCTGCGCGGAGCCGACATCGTGCGCGTTCCGCTGCTGGAGGGCACCGGCGAGCTCAAGCTCGTCAGCGCCGAGGAGTACGCCGAGGCAAAGGTGTTCTTCGGCTGATCGGTTGCACCTTGCGCATGATCCCCGGCAGAGTGTGCCGAGGAAGCACCTGACTCGGAGGGGACGATCCAGATGAGCACACAGGCGACGGCCGACGCGGATCTCAACGGTCCTGAACCGGATCTCAAGCGGGTGATGGGCCCCAAGCTGCTGTTGCTGTTCATCGTCGGTGACATTCTCGGAGCGGGCGTCTACGCCGTGACCGGCAAGATCGCCGGCGAAGTCGGCGGCATGGCCTGGCTGCCGTTCCTGGTCGCCTTCTTCGTAGCCACCCTGACGGCGTTCTCCTACCTCGAGCTGGTCACCAAGTATCCCCAGGCGGCGGGCGCTGCGCTCTACACGCACAAGGCGTTCGGCATCCACTTCGTGACCTTCCTGGTCGCGTTCACCGTGGTCTGCTCGGGCATCACCAGCGCCTCGACGTCGTCGGGTCTGCTGGCCTCCAACCTCCTGATCGGTCTCGACGAGATCTTCGGCAGCGTCCCGACAGGGTCGACCGCGTCGCTGATCGTGGCGCTGCTCTTCATGGGGCTGCTGGCGGCGATCAACCTGCGCGGGGTGGGGGAGAGCGTCAAGTTCAACGTCGTGCTGACGCTGGTGGAGATGACCGCTCTCGCGATCGTGATCGCGATCGGCTTCCTGGCGATCGGACGCGGCGACGCCGACCTCAGTCGCGTCACGGTCTTCGAGTCTCCCAGCGACAAGGGGATGTTCGCAGCGGTCACCGTGGCCACCGCGATCGCGTTCTTCTCGATGGTGGGCTTCGAGGACTCCGTGAACATGGTGGAGGAGACCAAGGAGCCCGAGAAGATCTTCCCGCGGACCATGCTGACCGGTCTGGGGATCGCGGTGGTCATCTACATGCTGGTCGCCGTCTCGGTGGTCGCTGTGATCCCGCCGGGCGACATCCTGTCTCCCGAGAACCCGGACGCCGGGGTGCTGCTGGACGTGGTGCGCGTCGGAGCCCCTGACATCCCCATCGACAAGCTGTTCCCGTTCCTGACGGTCTTCGCCGTCGCCAACACGGCGCTGATCAACATGCTGATGGCCAGCCGGTTGATCTACGGGATGGCGCACCAGGACGTGCTGCCCCGTTCGCTCGGCAGGGTGCTGCCCGGTCGGCGCTCGCCGTGGGCGGCCATCGCGTTCACGACGGTGCTGGCGCTGGCCCTGATCACCCTGGTCAGCACCCAGTCCGACAGCACGATCGTGGGCGCACTCTCCGGCACCACCGGGCTGCTCCTGCTCGTGGTGTTCTCGGTGGTCAACGTGGCGTGCCTGGTGCTGCGCCGTGACCCGACACCGAGCAGGTTCCGGGCACCGACGGCCATCCCGGTCATCGGCGCGGTGGCCTGTGCGTTCCTGGTCGGGCCGTGGGCGCGCAACGAGGCCGACTACGTCCAGTACAAGATCGCCGGCGGGCTGCTGGTCCTCGGCATCGTCCTGTGGGCGCTGACCTGGATGACCAACCGCGGTGTCCGCGCCAAGAAGACGGGCTTCCGCGACATCGAGCACCTCGAGTAGGCGTCCATCCCCGACCGCCTCGACTCGACCGCGACGTGGCGACGCGTAGGCTGGGCCGGTGACTCGCAGCATCCCCGACCTTGCCTCCCTGCACGCGCTCGGCGCAGCCCAGCAGCCGTCCTACCCCGACGGCTCCGCGGTCGACGCCGCGGTCGCGAAGCTCCGCACCGTCCCTCCGCTGGTGTTCGCGGGCGAGTGCGACGAGCTGAAGGAGAAGATCGCCGCGGTCAGCCGCGGAGAGGCCTTCCTGCTCCAGGGCGGTGACTGCGCCGAGACGTTCGACGGGGTGACGGCCGACAACGTGCGCAACAAGCTGCGGGTGCTGCTGCAGATGGCGGTCGTGCTGACCTACGCCGCCTCCGTGCCGGTGGTCAAGGTCGGCCGCATCGCCGGCCAGTACGCCAAGCCGCGCTCCTCCAACGACGAGACCAGGGGCGGGGTCACGCTGCCGGCCTACCGCGGCGACGCGGTCAACGGCTTCGACTTCACCCCGGAGTCGCGGGTGCCGGATCCCCAGCGCCTGGTCGACGTCTACAACTCCTCGGCGGCGACGCTCAACCTGGTCCGGGCCTTCGTCACCGGCGGGTACGCCGACCTGCGCCAGGTGCACACCTGGAACACCGACTTCGTCCGTGAGTCGCCCATGGGTCAGCGCTACGAGGCGATGGCCAACGAGATCGAGCGTGCGCTCACCTTCATGCGCGCCATCGGTGCCGATCCCGACGAGTTCCACCGGGTCGACTTCCACTCCAGCCACGAGGCCCTGATCCTCGAGTACGAACACTCGATGACGCGCATCGACTCCCGCACCCAGGATCCCTACGACGTCTCGGGCCACTTCATGTGGATCGGCGAGCGGACGCGTCAGCTCGACGGCGCCCACGTGGAGCTGCTCAGCCACATCAAGAACCCGATCGGGGTGAAGCTCGGGCCGACCACCTCGCCCGATGACGCCCTCGCCCTGGCCGCGAAGCTCAACCCCGACAACGAGGCCGGTCGTCTGACGTTCATCACCCGGTTCGGTGCCCACAGGATCCGCGACGGACTGCCCAACCTCGTCGAGAAGGTCACCGCGGCCGGGGTACAGGCGGCCTGGGTCTGCGACCCGATGCACGGCAACACCTTCGAGGCGTCCTCCGGCTACAAGACCCGGCGCTTCGACGACGTCATCGAGGAGGTGCAGGGCTTCTTCGACGTGCACCGGGCGCTGGGCACCTGGCCGGGAGGCGTGCACGTCGAGCTCACCGGCGACGACGTGACCGAGTGCGTCGGTGGTGGCGAGGAGCTGCTCGAGATCGACCTCGGCAACCGCTACGAGTCCGCCTGCGACCCCCGGCTCAACCGGGTGCAGTCGCTGGAGCTCGCGTTCCTCGTCGCCGAGATGCTCCGCAAGGCATGACCGGGCAGCACCCGGGTGTCGATCTGCGCTCAGACACCCTGACCCGGCCGACCGCTGCCATGCGCGAGGCGATGGCGCGTGCCGACGTCGGCGACGACGTCTACGGCGAGGACCCCACGGTCCGGCTGCTCCAGGACCGGGTGGCCGAGCTGTTCGGCCACGAGGCCGCGCTGTTCACGCCCACCGGGTCGATGGCCAACGTGCTCGCCGTCCGGACCCTGGTCGGCCCCGGCGAGGAGATCCTGTGCGACTCCAGCGCCCACATCGCGCGTGCCGAGCTCGGTGCCCACGCGGCGTACACCGGGATTACGATGCGCACCTGGACGGGCGAACGCGGCGCCATCGACCAGCCGATGATCGAGCGGATCTTCGCGCCCGACATGGGGCCGTTCTTCGTCCCGACGAGGGCCATCTCCGTCGAGAACACCCACAACTTCGGTGGCGGTGCCATCCAACCGCTCTCCGACCTCCAGGCCCTCCGGCAGTACGCCGACGCGCAGGGCGTGCGGGTCCATCTCGACGGCGCCCGGATCTGGAACGCCCACGTGGCGACCGGCACCCCGCTGGCCGACTACGGCCAGCTGGCCGACGTCCTGGCGGTCTGCCTCAGCAAGGGCCTGGGTGCCCCGGTCGGGTCGTTGGTGGTGGGCAGCCAGGACGCCATCGACGAGACCAGGGTGTGGCGCAAGCGGATGGGCGGCGGCATGCGCCAGGTGGGCATCCTGGCGGCGGCCGGTCTGCATGCTCTCGACCATCACCTCGAGCGCCTGGCCGACGACCACGCCCACGCGCGCCTCCTTGCCGAGGCGTGCGGCGTCGACCCGACCGGGGTCGACACGAACATCGTGGTCGTCTCGCGACCAGACGCCGCCGACTTCGTACGGCGCGCAGCCGCGCAGGGAGTGCTCATCTCCGCGGTGGGACCCAGCGCCGTGCGACTCGTCACCCACCTCGACGTCGACCGGGCGAGCGCCGAGCGGGCCGCTGCGGTGCTCGCCGCACTCGTGGCCTGACGCACCGATCGCTCAGGCGTTCAGGTCCTCGAGCAGCTGTGCCTTGGACTTGCGCGAGTAGTTCACCACGCCCTTCGCCCGGGCCGCCTGCCGTAGCCGCGTGACGTTCCAGGTGTCGTCGGGAGACCTGGGAGCCTCGGGCGACCCGGGAGACTCGGGAGACTCGGGCGGCTCGGGCGGCTCGGACACCGCTGCGGCCACGGGCGGCGGAGCGGTCTCGGGCTGGAGCTTCGTCAGCGCCTTCTGCGCCTTGGCGAGCTTCTTGCTCGTCGCGGCCGAGGCTGCGGCGTGCTTCTTCGCCTTGGCCTTCCACCGCTCTGCCCTGGCCTCGGACTTCTCCAGGCTGGCACGCAGCTTCTTCGCCGACGACTGGAGCTCCTTGACCGCCGAGGCCTTCGGCGCCGGGGAGCTCTTCGACTTCTTGGCCATGGCTTCTCCTCAGAAGGGTTCTGCGACAGGCTGGCGCATCCGGGTGAACGCGTCGTGAACGCGTCCGGTCATCCTCCCACCAGGCTGACCTCGCTGATCGGAGTGTAGTTGCGGCCGTTGCGGGCGGCCGGGGCTGACACCTCGAGCAGGGTGAGCCGCACCGACCCCGTCCGGACGGGTCCGACCTCCAGGCTCTGCATCGCGCGCGTGCGCTTCAGGGTCTGGTCGACGGTGCTGCCGTCGTCGAACGTCCACCGGACCGAGAGCACCCGACGGTTGCGTTCGTACCAGCTGATGACCCGTCCGCCGTCGCGATCCAGCTTGGCGTAGCCGTTGATCAGTCCCACCGAGGTCACCACGACATCGCCGGGCAGGCTGAACCTCAGCGTCCGCCCGGTCCCGTCGCCGGTCATCCGCCACGCAGTGGACGGGGTCCCGTCGAGCATGTTGGCGGCGACGTAGCGCACCCGGGCGCCGTGCACGTCGAGGTTGGGCGGTGCGGTCGCCGGGGCCTCGGCGCGGGACGACGCGGCGAGCTCGACCGGGTCCTCGGGAGGGGCCACGGGTTCCCCCGGCTCCTCACCGCCTGCCGTGCTGGTGCCCGAGCCACCCGAGCCCGCCGTGGAGGTGTCGTCGGTGGCGCCGAGCCTCCACAGGCCGACGGCGATCACAGCGGCCACCACCAGGCCGACCAGTGCGAGGAGGGGCCACCCGGGACGCCGCCGGCTCGGGGACGCCGACCGGGCGGACTCCGCACGGGGAGCGGGGGTCTCCACGGTCGTCTCGGTGACCTCGTCGGCGTACAGCGGAAAGCGCGCGGCGTACGTCGTGGCAGCGGGTGCCTCGACCGGCTCGACCGGCGACACGGGCTCCGGGCGGACGGCGGGCCGTTCGGCGGTGTCGGTGCGCCGGTGCTCGGGCACCCCGACGTCGTCGACCGGCCGCCCGCACTGGATGCAGAACCGACTGGTCCCGAGCGCATGGCCACACGCCGGGCAGTACGTCATGCTTCACCTCCTGCGCGGATCAGGTTAGTCCACGGGACTCACACGACGAGGTGCCCGACCTCGCCCTCCAGCTTGCGACGCGGCATCAGCTCCACGATCAGCATCGCGGACAACACCAGCGCCCCGCCGCCCAGCAGCCGAATCGTCGCTGACTCACCGCCGAACAGCACCGCGAACAGCGCCGCGAACACCGGCTCCATGCTCATGATGATGGCGCACCGGGTCGGCGAGAGATGGGCCTGCGCCCAGGTCTGACCAGCCATCGCGAACGCCCCGGCGAAGACCGCCATGTAGACGATGGCCAGCCAGTCGCCGCCCCGGGTGGGAACGTCGATGCCCCCGGGGGCGGCTCCGACGACGCAGACCACCGAGATCGTCGCGAGCTGCATGATCGACATCCCCATCGCCTCGCCGGGCGTCGACCAGGCGCCGAGACCCACGATGTGCAAGGCGTAGCCGACGGCTGCGATGAAGGTGAGGGTCTCGCCGTAGCCGAAGGCCAGCCCGCCGGGCTGCAGGGTCAGGACGGCGATTCCGCCCATGGCCATGCCGACGGCCAGCCAGGTCAGGCCACCGATCGGCGTCCTGAGGATCGCGGCGGCCAGCAGCGGTGTGCAGACGACGTACATGCCGGTGATGAAGCCGGACACCGATGCGGCCGTGTGCGCGAGACCGATGGTCTGCAGGATCTGGCCGCTCGCATACAGCACGCCGAGGACGGCGGCCTGCCTGCGCGAGTCGGCACTGAGGCTGGAGAGCGCCCGCGGGAAGATCAGGAACAGGGCCACGGTGGCGATGGGGAACCTGATGGCGAGGAAGTCGATCGCGCTGACCCGGTCGCTGAGGTCGTGGATCAGGAAGAACGTCGAGCCCCACAGGGCCGTCACCGACAGCAGGGCGAGGGTCGCCAGCAGGCCCAGTCTGCGTTCGGTCATCGTCACGATGCGGATGGCGACGTCAGATGAGGTACAGGGTGACGGTGCTGCCCATCGGCACCATCTCGCCCTGACCGGGGTCGACCGAGTAGACGAAGCCCAGGCCGAGGGAGTTGTCGGACTGCTTGACCTCCACGTCGAAGCCCAGGTCCTCGAGGGTGGACCTCGCCGACTCGACACCGCTGGCCACCAGGCCGCCCGGGATCTCCACGAGCTCGGGGCCCTGGGACACGACCAGGTGGATGTCGTCGCCCTTGAACAGGGTGCCCGAGTCAGGGTCCTGGGAGATCACCCGACCCTCCGGGATCGTGTTGTTGTACTCCTCGGTGCGGTCCACCACCAGCCCGAGCCCCGTCAGCACTGACTCCGCCCGGTCAGCGCTCCTGCCGGTGAAGTCGCGGATCTTGATCGGCTTCGGGCCCTTGGACAGGATCAGGTCCACCGCGGTGTCGGGCTTCACGCTGACTCCCGCCTTGGGATCGGAGCCGATCACGGTGCCCTCCGGGATCGTCTCGCTGAACTGCTCGATGCTGCGCCCGAAGTCGAGGTTGGCGGCGAGGATGGCGTCCTGAGCCTGGTCCTCGGTCTTGCCACGCAGCTTCGGTACGTCGTAGCGCTCCTTGCCGAGCGACACCACCAGGTCGACGGTTCCGCCGCTGAGCACCTTGGCGCCCGGGCCCGGGTCGGTGCTGATCACCCTGCCCTGGGCGACCGTCTCGGAGTAGAGCCGGTCCGAGACCTCCGCGGACAGGCCCTCGGCCTCGACCTTCTTCACCGCGGCCGCCTCGGTCAGACCGATCACACCGGGGGTCGGGGTGTAGCGTCCCGCGCCGAACCACCAGGCTCCGGCCCCGGCGCCGACAGCAAGCACCAGGGCGGCCACGAGCAGGATCAGTCCGCGGCGGGACCGCTTGGGGGGTGGGCCCTGGTCGGAGCGCACCGGGACCGGGAGGGCCGACCTCGGCGAGCTGTCGGGCGTCGCCGGGGCGGACGACAGCGCCACCGTGTGCTCCCGCACGGCCGGGATCCGCTCCAGGGTGGAGTCGTGGAGGTCCTCGGGGACGTAGGCGATCTCGTCGTCCACCGGCTCGGCGGACGGCAGCGGCATCAGGTCGGCGGTGAGCTCGGGGTCGTCGTCGACTCCCTCGGCGAGCGCCTGGCGCACCCGGTGCACCTGGTGCAGGAAGACGCTGGCATCCGCGGGCCGGTTGTTGCGGTCACGGGAGGTGCCCCTGGCGACCAGCGCGTCGACGTACGCCGGCAGGTCGGGCACTTCGCTCGACGGCGCCGGGACGTCCTCGTGGACGTGCTTGTAGGCCACCGCGATGGGGGACTCGCCCTCGTGCGGCTTGTGGCCGGTGAGCATCTCGTAGAGCATCACGCCGGCGGCGTAGACGTCAGCCCGCGCGTCGGCCTTGCCGTCGATGACCAGCTCCGGGGCGAGATAGGAGACGGTCCCGATGAGCACGCCACCGGTGGCGGTGTGCTGGGTGTCGGTGCTGATGGCCTTGGCGAGCCCGAAGTCGGCCACCTTGATCCGGCCGTCGTCGGCGATCAGGACGTTCTCCGGCTTGATGTCGCGGTGGATGAGCCCGGCGCGATGCGCTGCGGCCAGCGCGGACAGCACCGGGTCGATCAGCGACATGGCCCGCAGCGGTGGCATCGGCGACTCCTTGCGGATGACGTCGCGCAGCGTGTGGCCGGGCACGAACTCCATCGCGAGGAAGACCGTGCCGTGGTCGGTTCCCTGGTCGAAGACACCGACGACGTTGGGATGCGACAGTCGTGCGGCCGCCCTGGCCTCGCGCACGAAGCGGGCAGCGAACTCCTCGTCGTCTCCGAGGCCCGGATGCATGATCTTGACCGCGACCAGGCGGTCGAGGCGGATGTCGGTGGCCTCGTAGACACTGGCCATGCCACCGCGGGCGATCCGGGAGCCGATCCGATAGCGACCCTCGAGGACGCGACCGCTCAGCGGGTCGGCGTTGCGGCCGTCGCTCCGGTCAGGCTGCGACGGCCCCTGGGCGTCGACGTCCACGCTAGGTCCTCCAGACGGCCGGACGGGGAAGGATCCGGACACCCCATCGTACGGTCGCAGGCACGTGGGGACCGATTCGTGCGGGCGTGCGGCGTGGCGTCGGCGTGGGGATCACGCAGGCGGCAGACCTCGTTCGAGCCGGTGCTTGATCGCGCGGACGTTGGCGACGTAGCGGTGGGTGTCGGCGTACCAGCCGTGGTCGCGCACAGCACCGAGGCCCTGGTAGTAGCTGGCGATCTGGTTGCCTCGGCTGCCGGTCAGCTGGCCCAGGACCTGCAACAGCAGGACGCCGGCGGTCACGTTGTCGCGCAGGTGGCGCAGGTGCAGCGGGCGGCCGGCGTACAGCGCCATCCAGCGCCCGGTGTCCGGGATCACCTGCATGGCCCCGATCGCACCGGCGCTGGAGACCCTGCCCATCTGCCAGCCCGCCTCCTGCCAGGAGATCGCCAGCGCGAGCTGCGGGTCGACGCCGTGACGGCGGGCGGTGTGCACGATGACGGCCCGGATGCGTGCGCGATCGGGGCCGTGATGCGCTCGTCGGTGGGGGTGTCGGCGCGTGGTGCGGGGTTCAGGAGATCGCCCTGACGTGCGCACCACCGGGATCCGGATCCGCTGGCCGACGTAGAGCCGGGCCGAGGGACCGAGATGGTTCAACGCGATCAGCTCGGCCGTCCAGGCGTGGAAGCGCACCGCAAGACCGCTGGCGGTCTCGCCGGTCCGCACGGTGTGAGGCACCACCCGCCGGTCGTCGGAAAGCGGAGTGGCAGCCTGGGTCGGCGCGGCGGTCAGGGTGCACGCAGCGAGGGCCGCGATCGTGGCGCCGGTAAGGGCGCGGGTCGTGAGGGTCATCAGAAATCCCTTCGTCGCAAGCCATCGACGTTACGCATGTGACTGATGTGGTTTCAAGGCAGGACGGCGCGGGGCGTGTCGGAGAGCCGTGGAGTCGCGCCGATTTTCGAGGGGCCGTGCCGGGTGGAAGAGTGGTTTCCATGAATGAGCACCACGACCAGGTCGACCTCGGCGCGCTGGTGCCGCAGTGGCTCGACTGGGCAGCCGCGGCAACTGCGCTGGGCGCCAGCGTCAACCAGATCCGCACCATGATCCGCGAGCACCAGCTGGCGGCAGCGGTGCCGACGCCGGGGGCAGGTCAGCAGATCCCGGCCGCGTTCATCCTCGACGGTGAGATCGTCAAGGGCCTGCCAGGCATGCTCACCGTGCTGCACGACCACGGCTTCGACGACCGCGAGTGCATCGAGTGGATCTTCACCGACGCCGAGCTGCCCGGAGCGCCGATCGACGCCCTGCGGGAGAACCGCGGCGCCGAGGCCAAGCGACGCGCGCAGGCCCTGGTCTGAGCGCCGGAGACCGACGATGACGGCGCCCAGCAGGCGGGCCCTGACCACCCTGGCGCTCGCCGTCGCGATGGCCCTCCTGCTCTGGTGGGTCCAGGGCAACCAGAGCGACAACGGCTCTGCTGACCCCTCGACGGCAGACCCGGGATCCTCGGCGGTCACCGGCACGCTCGACGACGCGTCCGGGCTTCCCGTGGTCTCGGTCGACGAGCTGCCGGCCGAGGCCGAGGAGATGCTCAGGCTGATCGACGAGGGAGGACCGTACCCCGAGAGCCGCGACGGGGTGAGGTTCGAGAACCGCGAGGGGATCCTGCCCGATGAGACCCGCGGCTACTACCACGAGTACACCGTCGCGACGCCGGGCTCGGACGACCGCGGTGCTCGCCGAATCGTCGCCGGAGACGGTGGGGAGTTCTACTACACCGACGACCACTACGACTCCTTCAGGAGGATCGCGCGATGACGGGACTGGCTTCGCTCATTGCCGGACGCCGCGAGCCGGGCATCTACCGCTGGCACGCCGCGTTCGAGGTCGACGACGTGCGCCACGCGGTGGAGCACGCCGGCGGACGGTTCGCCCACCTCGACGGCTGGAAGACCGAGACCAAGGCGGAGTTCCTCACCGCCATCGGTGAGTCGTTCGGGTTCCCGGCCTACTACGGCCACAACTTCGACGCCCTGCTCGACTGCCTGCGCGATGTGGGCAGCTATCCCGAGGACCCCGAGGACGAGGGCGGGACGGTGTTCCTGTGGGACGGCTGGGGTCCGTTCGCCCGCGCCGACGAGAAGTCCTTCTCCGTGGCGCTGAGCGTCCTGTCGCAGCGGGTCGACGAGAACGAGGCCGGACGTTTCAGCGTGCTGCTGCGCGGCGAGGGTCCCGATCTGCCCGACGTTCCGTCGCTCGACTGAGACGCTCCCCTCTCACAGCGAGCGTTGGGTAGCCGCCTCGGCGAGCTCGCGCAGCGCCGCCCGCGCGGTCTCGTCCAGCGCGGCGCGCTCGAGGGCGTCCACGGAGAGCCGGGTGAGCTCGTCGATGACCGCCTCCACCTGGTCGTGGGCACCCGAGTCGATGATGATGCGGCGCAGCTCCTCGACCTCCGAGGCCCCCAACGAGGTGCCGAGCGCCTGGTCGAGTCGATCACGCGCAGGGCTCGCCGCGCCGTCCATCGCGAGGGCGACCAGCACGGTGCGCTTGCCCTCCACCAGGTCGTCTCCCGCCGGCTTCCCGGTCGTGGCCGGGTCGCCGAAGACACCGAGCTGGTCGTCGCGCAGCTGGAAGGCCTCACCGAGCGGAAGCCCGAACGCACTCAGCTCTGCCAGCTGGACGTCGGTGGCGCCGGCCAGCGCGGCGCCGATGTGCAGCGGTCGCTCGATGGAGTACTTCGCCGACTTGTAGCGCAGCACGGTCATCGCCGTCTCGACGTCGGCGCTGCCCCGGGCCTGGACCGAGACGTCGAGGAACTGGCCGGCGATGACCTCCGAACGGCACAGGTCGAACACGTCGAGGGCGCGCGCCACCCGATCGAGCGGAAGGCCGCAGCGGCGCAGCAGCTCGTCGGCCCAGGAGAGGAGCAGGTCGCCCAACAGGATGGCCGCGGCTGCGCCGTACTGCTCGGGGTCGCCGGTCCACCCCTCCCTGCGATGGGCGGCGGCGAAGGCGACGTGCGTGGAGGGACGCCCCCGGCGGGTCGCGGACGCATCCATGAGGTCGTCGTGCACCAGAGCGCTCGCGTGCAGCACCTCGAGGGCGGCGCAGGCCCGCAGCAGCGCGCTCTCGTCGGTGGACCCTCCTGCCAGGGAGCGATAGCCCCAGTAGCAGAAGGCTGCCCGGAACCGCTTTCCTCCGCTGACCGATGCTCTGGCCTCGGCCAGCAGGGCAGCCGCGTCGGGTCCCAGGGGGGCCAGCCGGTCTGCCTGCTCGGCGACGAAGTCGTCGAGAACACCCTGGATCCGGGCGGCGAAGGCTGCGGAGTCGAGGGCGGAGGTCACCGGGGGAGCGTATTCCCATGTGAAACCGTCCGGCGTCGCCGGGGTCGGCTTCCTAGACTGGGTCCATGACCTCCTCCAGCAGACGCGGCATCGGGCAGCGCGTACGTGAGGGCGAGCGGTCCTTCTCCTTCGAGTTCTTCCCCCCGAAGGACGCAGCAGGCGAGGAGCAGCTCTGGACCGCGATCAGCGAGCTGGAGCCCTACGGGCCCACGTTCGTCTCCGTCACCTACGGCGCCGGAGGCACCAGCCGCGACACGACGGTCCGGATCACCGGCCGGATCGCCCGGGAGACCTCCATGCTCCCCCTGGGGCACCTGACCTGCGTCGGCCACACCCGCGAGGAGCTGCAGGCGATCCTGGCGTCGTACGCCGCCGCCGGCGTGCACAACGTGCTGGCCCTGCGTGGCGACCCCCAGGACGGCCCACGTGCCGAGTGGACTCCGACCGAGGGTGGCTTCACCTATGCCAGCGAGCTGGTCGCCCTGGCCGCGGGAGACTTCTCCGTCGGGGTGGCCGCCTTCCCCGACGGACACCCCGCTGCGCCCTCGCTCGAGCGCGATGCCGAGGTGCTGCTGGCCAAGCAGCAGGCAGGCGCGGAGTTCGCGATCACCGACATGGTGTTCCGGGCAACCGACTACGTCGCCCTGGTGGAGCGCTGCTCCGCCATCGGCGTCGACATCCCGATCCTTCCCGGGATCATGCCCATCCTGAACCTCGGACAGGTGCGCAGGATGGCGGAGCTGTCCGGCCGCGAGCTGCCCGGCGAGGTCGTCGAGCGCATCACCGCGTACGCCGACGACCCGACCGCACTGCGGGCCGAGGGGATCGCGCTGGCCGCTGAGATGTGCGAGTCCCTGCTCGAGGGTGGCGCACCCGGTCTGCACTTCTACACGCTGAACAGGTCGAAGGCCACGCGGGAGATCTTCGCGGCCCTGAAGATCACCGTGTAGCCACTAGCCTTCTGGGCATGAGTCGCACCGTCACCGTCACCGGCTCGGGCAGTGCCCGCGCCGTGCCCGACTCCGCCGTCGTACGCCTGGCTGCCGTCGCGCGCGCCGCGAGCGTCCGCGAGGCGTTCTCCGAGGTCGACTCCACCGTCGCCCTCCTCACCGAGACCGCTCAGGGCCTGGTCGAAGCCCACCGCATCGGCTCGAGCGACCTGAGCATCTGGCCCACGACCGATCGCGACAACCGGCCGGACGGCTTCGAGTGCAGTCACGCCCTCGAGATCCGGTGTGCGTCCCTGGAGGGCGCGAGCGCGCTGCTCGCCGCGGTGGTCGAGACGGTCGGTGACCGGGTCCGGGTCGACGGCGTGTCGCTGGAGGTCTCCGACACCTCGACCGCCCACACCCAGGCCCGCGAGGCGGCGTACGCCGATGCGCTGACGCGGGCGACCGAGCTCGCCACGCTGTCCGGCTCCGGACTCGGAGAGGTGCTCTCGATCACCGAGGGAGGCAGTCACCCAGGTGGTCCGGTCGCCTTCGCTGCGTCGGCCAAGGCCGACTTCCAGCCGGGGGAGCGCTCGACGAGCCTGGCGCTGACCGTCACGTTCGCGCTGACCGACCAGACACCCTGACCCGTGGGCGGCGGGCACGCGCACAGCCACGAAGCCCCCCGAGACGTGGTCGTCGGATCGCGGCCCCGGGTGGTGCTGATGGTCCTCCTGGGCCTCGCGGCGCTCGCGACGGTGGTGGGCCTGTTCCAGCTGTGGCCCGACGGCGCAGCGGTCAGACAAGCAGGTGGCGACGTCGAGTTCAGCGCACCGGGGGTCACCTTCCCGCATGCCACGATCACCGCCGTCCAGCCTCCCTGCCCTGACTCGGCCGAGGGTGAGAACACGGTGACCGACACGTGTGGCCAGATCTCCGTCACCCTCGAGAACGGTCCCGAGAAGGGCGAGGAGATCCGGATGCCGTTGGTGGGCCCGCAGGCGCTCGCCGGACTGCGCGCCGGCGACGGGGTGCAGGTCCAGCGGATCCCGGGGTCCGGCGAGGACGCGGCGGTCTACTCGCTGTTCGGGGTCGACCGGGGCCATTCGCTGCTCTGGTTGACCCTGCTGTTCGTCGCCGTCGTGGTCGCCGTCGCCAGGCTCCGCGGTCTGCTGGCCCTCGTCGGGCTGGGGTTCAGCGGGCTGGTCATCGTGAAGTTCATGCTGCCCGCGCTCGTCACCGGCGGCTCCGGGACCGCGGTCGCGCTCGTCGGGGCCTCGGCCATCATGTTCGTGGTGCTCTACGTCGCCCACGGCCCGACCGTGCGCACCAGCACCGCCCTCGCCGGCACCCTGGTCGGAGTGGCGATCACCGCCGCGCTGGCCCACGTGGCCGTGGCTGCCAACCGGCTCAGCGGCATCGGCGACGAGACGGCGCTGAGACTGCAGTCGCAGCTCGGCGACCTCGACTTCCGCGGCCTGCTCGCCTGCGCTGTCATCGTCGCCGGACTCGGTGTCCTCAACGACGTGACCATCACCCAGTCATCGGCCGTCTGGGAGCTCAGGAGCGCAGGCCCCGAGCTGTCGCGACGCGAGATCTTCCGCAGCGCCATGCGGATCGGCCGCGACCACATCGCCTCGACGATCTACACGATCGTCTTCGCCTACACCGGTGCTGCCCTCTCCGTGCTGCTGGTCCTCTATCTCTACGACCGCCCGCTGCTCGACCTGCTCGGCACCGAGGACATCGCCATCGAGGTCGTCCGCACGCTGACCACCTCGGTGGGGCTCGTGCTCGCTGTTCCGGTGACCACCGCGATCGCTGCCCTGACCGTGGCGGGTCCGGGGTCGGAGCTGCCGCGCCGCCGCAAGCACTGATCAGCCGGCGGGGCCGATCGCCTGGGCGACCAGTGCGGCGGACAACCCGACGAACGGCAGGCCGCCGCCGGGAGTGGCGTGTGCACCGGCGGCGTACACCCCGGGGACGGGGGTGCGCGGGCTCAGTCGGTCGTGGACCGTACGACGCCCCTGCCACCGCACCCCGTCGGGCGAACCGGTGCGAGCCAGCCCGTCCGGGCTCCGGTCCAGGCGTACGTCGACCTCGACCGCGACCCCGTGCTGCGCGAGCTGCCGGAGCGGGTCGCCTGCTGCGCGGGAGTGCAGCGTCCAGGCGTGCCGCCCGTCGGGTGCCTGACCGCCGGTGCGCACGACGAGGGTGGAGTCGCCGTGGAACACCGTCTCCGGGGCCAGCTCGGGGACGTCACCCACCAGTCCGAGATGGGTCGTCGTGGGCGGGACGACGGGAGTCGTGCGACGCAGGTGCGGCTCGAGGGCGGGCAGCCGCCGCGGATCGATGGCGACGACGACCGCGTCGGCGTCCAGGTCGGCCCCGTCGACCCGCACCGACACCGCCCGACCACCCCGGACCACCAGGTCCTCGGCCGTCCCGTGCAGCACCCTCACCCTCCGGGTGGCGAGGCGCAGAACCAGCGCCTCGGTCAGGGCGGCCATCCCGCCGGTCACGGTCCAGGCGCCGAACGCCTGCTCGACGTACGACGTGGTGCCCAGCCAAGCCGGCACCCGGCGCACGTCGTGGCCGGCGTACTCATGGGGAAAGGCGGCGACGGCGCGGAGCCTCGGGTCGTCCAGGCGGCGGCTGATCCGGCGGTGCAGCGTCTCGCGGGACAGGAGGCGCCCTGCCAGCTCGGGAGGAGCGACCAGGGGAGACCACGGACGCTCGAGGTAGTTGCGCCGGATCAGCTCCCAGTCGTCGGCGTAGGCCCCGACGAAGTCGCACCACTGGGTGCCGAGACCGGCACCCAACCTGTCGAAGGCGCGCAGCTGCTCGGCGCGCGACCCCCCGTGCACGGCCACAGCGGAACCGTCGGCGAACCGGTGCTCCCGGATCACCGGCACCGTCACGAGGTCGAGCTCGCGCTCGATCGGTCGGCCCGTCTTGCGGAAGAGATCACGCACCACGGCGGGCAGCAGGGAGTACGTCGCCGTGCCGTCCCAGCGGTAGCCGTCGCGTTGCACCGGGCGCAGCGCACCGCCGAGAGTGGGTTCGGCCTCGACGAGGGTGACCTGGTGGCCCAGCTTGGCGAGCCTGAGTGCCGAGGCGAGGCCGCCGAACCCGCCGCCGACCACCACCACTCCCGCCATGCCCGAACCCTAGACGACCAGGAGCCCCGCCCTGGGTCTCGTCACCGGTCAGCTCAGAGCCGGGTCGACGCGGCCTTTCCAGCGGCGCCAGCCGCGTCGGATCAGCTTGGCGACGAAGTAGAGCAGGACCAGTCCGAACGCCAGCAGCACGCCGGCGATCGCTGCGGCGGCCTGCGGGTGCTCGATCGCGAACCAGACGACCGACAGCACCGCCGCGTCCTCGGCCAGGCTGGCCCCGATGTTGGACAACGGCTCCGGGGAGGCGTTGATGGCCAGGCGACTGCCCATCTTCACCGAGTGCGACGCGAGCGCGGTGCCGCCGCCCACGACTCCGGAGATCGCCTGGTCGAGCGAGGTGGCGTCACCGGCCAGGAGCACGCCGATGACGGCTCCGACGGTCGGCCGGATCGCCGTCGAGATGGCGTCCCAGGTGGAGTCGATGAAGGGGATCTTGTCGGCGACGAACTCCATCGCGTAGAGGAACCCCGCGACGGCGAGCACCTCCCAGCGTCCGAGCACGTCGGGGATCTGGTCGAAGTCGTTGAGCCGATCGGCCATGCCGAGCACCAGCACCACGAGATAGCTGTTGATGCCACTGGCCCAACCGCTGGAGAACGCGAGTGCGAGTGAGTCCACGGTGGTCAGCATAGGGGTGGGGCGCCGGTCGGTTTCGAGGTCCGGACTGAGTATCCGGACGCATCCGGCCTGTCGGTGGAGCGCGGCAGGATCGGGGTCGAGCCCGGTCCGGGGCTCCACGGGGGTGGGTCCGGGCCGGGCTTCCAGCTGTCAGTTGACGCTCAGCTCCCGAGCACCGGTCAGCGCGAGCAGCTCGTCGTACGACGTGGAGAAGACGGCGGCCGGGTGGCCCGCGGCGGCCCACAGCTCGTCGTAGGCACGCAGGCTGGTGTCGAGCCAGGTCGGGACCGGGGCCGGGTGGCCGATGGGGGAGACGCCGCCGATGACCTGGCCGGTGTGGGTGCGCACGAACTCCGGGCTCGCCCGCTTGAGCGGTCCGGTGTGCTCGGCGACCAGGGCCGTGTCGACCCGGTGGGCGCCGGAGGTGAGGATCAGCACCGGGGAGCCGCCCGCGTCGAACAGCAGACTGTTGGCGATCGCCCCGACCTCGCAGCCGAGAGCCTCCGCGGCCAGGGCGGCCGTGTGCACGGACTCGGGGAGTACGACGATCCGGCCGCTGCCGCCCAGGGTCTCGAGGGTGGTCCGGAAGTGCGCGATCGACGGATGCTCGGTCATGGCGCAGACCTTAGATCAGCGCCGTTCAGCGACTGCCGACGGCCGCCAGACTGATGGCACTGACGTGTTCGTGGTTGGTGCCGCAACACCCGCCGAGCACCGTCAGGTGGGGGAGTCGGCCACGCAGGGAGAGGTAGTCCTGCGCGAGCTCGGCCGGATCTCCACCGTCGAGCTCCTCGGCCTCGTCGAGCTCGGCGTGGCTGAGTCTCGAGGCGTTGGCCCGGACGCCGCGGATCCGCTGGACCCAGTCGGAGTCGGCCTCGAGCACGTCGGCGAAGTGGCTGGGGTGGGCGCAGTTGACCATGTAGTAGACCGGGTAGGCGTCGGTGGCCTCGTCGACGACGCGGATGGCCTGCTCCAGGGTCTCCCCGCTCGGCAGCCGCCCGTCGGTCTCGACGGTGAACGAGACGACGACCGGGATCCCCGCTGCCGCGGCCGCTGCCGCCGCTCCGGTCGCCTCGGCGGAGTAGGTCATGGTGATCGGGGTGACCAGGTCGGCGCCGGCGGCGGCGAACGAGCCGATCTGCTGTGCGTGGTAGTCCTCGGCCTGAGCAGCGCTCATCGCTGAGTCGACGACATAGCCGTCCCCGCGTGGTCCGATGCAGCCGCTGATCACCACGGGCGAGTCGGGTGTCTGCCAGCGATCCCGGATCTCGGCGAGCAGCGCGACGCTGTCACGGTTGGCCTCGTCGAGCGCCGACGTCGAGTAGCCCAGGCGTTCGGCCCAGTCGGGGTTGGCCCGCCAGGTCGGGGTCTCCAGGACCACCCCCAGGCCGTCGCGGCGCGCGATCTCGGCGTACCGGTCGAAGTAGCGGACCAGGGCTGCGCGGCCGTCCGGGTCGCTCAGCAGGGGGAACGCGGCGAAGTCGGGGAGGTCGAGGCCGTCCTCGAAGATCAGGGTGGTCTCGAGTCCCCCGTCGGTGAGGAAGAGATCGGTCTCGAGTTGCGGTAGCGGGCTCATGCAGGCTCCTGGGGTGAGTGCTGATCACGGCAATCCTCCCCGGTCCTGGTCGTTGTCCACAAGCAGCGGGCAGGGATTGACGGACTGTCGGAGGGGAGGTGTACCTTAGGTTCTGTTCGAACACGTGTTCGAACAGAACAGCTCCGGCGGGGACGACCTCGACCCCCGTTCCTGCCGGAGCTGCCCAGGGGTCGATCCGGTTCGCGAAATGCTCTGGGGAAGGAGCGGTCGATGCGGCGTTACGACGATCCCGTGGAAGTGCGCAGAGGAGTGGTGGGTGAGCCCGCCTTGGAGGCCCCCGAGCAGTTCCTGTGGCACGGCCGGCTGTGGAAGGTGCGCGAGGTCGTCGCCCACTGGGTGGAGACCGGGGCCTGGTGGCAGTCCAGCGGGGTGCGAGCGGTGATCGGTTCCGACGACCCAGCAGAACGAGAGGTGGTCACCGACCTCCGGGCGGGTGGCCGGGGCGCCGATCTTCTGGGAGAGCGGGAGTTCTGGCGGGTCGAGGCCGGTGTCGGACCGTCTTCGTCGGGCGTCTTCGATCTCGCCTTCGACTGGGCTGACGGCAACTGGCAGCTTGTCGGCTGTGTGGACTGAGGTGAGGTCACCGATGCTCCTCCCAGCCACCACCCACTCCTACCTCGCCCGGGCAGCGGAGTCCCTCACCGAGGCGATCACCTCGACCGACGTCCCCAGCCGCTATGCGTGTGCCCACGTGTCCGCCCTCCGAGCCACGGCAGCCCTCCTGGCGGCTCGCGCCCACCCCTCGCCGGCCAGGCGCAAGGTCCAGAAGAACGCCTGGGTGCTGCTGGCCGACGTCGCCCCCGAGCTCTCCGAGTGGGCAGCCTTCTTCGCCTCCGGGGCAGCCAAGCGGGCTGCCGCCGAGGCAGGCTCTCGTCGGGCGGTCACGGCTCGGGAGGCCGACGACCTGGTCCGCGACGCCGACCGGTTCCTCGCGGTCATCGAGATCGCCCTCGGGCTCGCCCCTCACGTTCCCTACGAGGAGCAGCTGTTCGCCGGCGGCTCCAGCAGGGTCGGGGGAGGGCTGAGTGCCTGACCCGTTCGTCCATCTCCATGTCGCCTCTGGCTACTCGCTCCAATACGGCGCCTCTCATCCCCATGTCCTGGTCGAGCGCGCTGCCGAGCAGGAGATGGACACCCTCGCCCTGACCGACCGCGACGGCACCTACGGGTCGATCAAGTTCGCCAAGGCCTGTCTGCGTGCCGGGATCCGCCCGGTGCTGGGCGTCGACCTGGCCTACACCCCGCTCTCCTCCCGGACGTCGTCCCCGTCAGCGACCGGGACGACCGGTTCCCCTGACGTTGGGCAGGGAGTACGCCGCCATCCGGTGCGGGGAGGTGCCTTCCGTGACCCCCGGCTGCCCCGGGTGACGTTCCTGGCCACGGGAGGAGCCGCCGGATGGGCGGCCATCTGCCGGTTGGTCTCGGCCACTCATCTGGCCGGTGAGCGTGGTCGACCGGTGGTGAGCCTCGACCAGATCGCCGAGCACCTCGCCGGCGGTGACGTGATGGTGCTGCTCGGGCCGACCTCCGAGGTCGGCCAGGCCGCCACCCTGCGTCGAGACGACCGAGCCAGGGAGGCCCTCGCCCCGTGGCGGGAGATCGTCCCCGCCGAGAACCTGCTCGTGGAGGTCGTCTCTCACCGACTGCCCAGCAGAGCGCAGGAATGGGGGCCGGGCTCCTCACCGCATGCCGCGCGGATGACCGGGCTGGCACATCGCCTGGGAGTCGGAGTGGTGCTCACCAACGCCGTCCGCTATGCCGACCGTCTCGACGCCCCGACCGTCGACGTCCTCGACGCCGCTCGCCGCCTGGTGCCCCTCGACCATCGCCATGTGGACCGTGGCAACGCCGAAGGCTTCCTCAAGTCCGGCAAGCAGATGCACGAGATGGCCGAGGAGATCTGCCGTCTCGCCGGGCTGGGGGAGCGCGATGCTCGTGACCTGGTGGCCCGCACCCGCACCGTCGCCGACCGGTGCGCGCTCGACCCGCGCCACGATCTCGGGCTGGGAGAGGTGCACTTCCCGGAGTTCGAGCTCTCCGGCGCCGGCAGCTCGGCCGACAGGCTGCTGCGAGACCGCTGTGAGGGGGCGATCGGTGACCGTTACGGCTCCGCTCCCCGTCAGCGGATCTGGAAACGGCTCGACGACGAGCTCCAGATCATCGGACGGCTCGGCTATGCCTCCTACTTCCTGACCGTCGGTGACGTCACCGACCTGATCAAGCAGATGGGAGTGCGCTGCGCGGCCCGGGGCTCGGGAGCCGGGAGCCTGGTCAACTTCCTGCTCGGCGTCTCCGGGGTCGACCCGATCCGCCACGGGCTGTTGATGGAGCGGTTCCTGTCTCCGCTGCGTCAGGCACTGCCCGACATCGATGTCGACGTCGAGTCGGCGCGCCGGCTCGAGGTCTACACCGCGATCCTCGACAGATATGGCGGTGAGCGGTGCGTCTGCGTCTCGATGATGGACACCTACCGGGTCCGCCACGCGGTGCGAGACGTGGGTGCCGCGCTCGGGATGCCCCCTGGGGAGACCGACGCCATCGCCAAGGCCTTCCCCCACATCCGGGCGCGTGACGCCCGGATCGCCCTGCGCGAGCTGCCCGAGCTGCGCGCCAGCGGGCTCGGCGAGGAGCGACTCGACCTGATGTTCAGGCTCGTGGAGCGTCTCGACGGCCTGCCCCGCCACATCGCCGTCCACCCGTGCGGGGTGCTGCTCTCCGACGCCACCCTGCTCGATCGCACCCCGGTCGAGGCGAGCTATGCGGGATTCCCGATGAGCCAGTTCGACAAGGACGACGTCGAGGACCTCGGCCTCCTCAAGCTCGACGTGCTCGGCATCAGGATGCAGTCGGCGATGGCTCATGCGCTCGACGAGATCAAGCGGGTCGACGGGCAGCAGATCGATCTGGACGACGAGGTCCAGGTGCCCTTCGACGACGCGGCGACGTTCTCCATGATCAGCCAGTCCAAGACCCTCGGGGTCTTCCAGATCGAGTCGCCGGGTCAGCGCGAGCTGGTCGGCAAGTCGGGGATCGAGAGCTTCGAGGACATCATCACCGACATCTCGCTGTTCCGTCCCGGGCCGGTCAAGAGCGACATGATCACGCCCTACCTCAACGCCAAGCAGGGCTGGAAGGCGCCGACCTACCTCCACGACGACCTGCGGCCGATCCTCGGCCCGACCCAGGGCGTGGTGGTCTTCCACGAGCAGGTGATCGAGATGATCGCCCTGTTCGCCGGCATCTCCTACGCCGAGGCCGACGAGAAGCGTCGCGCCCTCGGCGACGTCGACGGGATGGCCGAGACCAAGGTGTGGTTCTTCCCCCGGGCGCTGGCGCGGGGCTACCCCACCTCGGTGGTGGAACAGCTGTGGAAGGTGCTGGCGGCCTTCGCCTCCTTCGGCTTCTGCAAGGCCCACGCGGCGGCCTTCGCCCTGCCCACCTATCAGTCGGCCTGGCTCAAGGCTCACTGGCCGGCACACTTCCTGTCCGGTGTGCTGACCCACGACCCCGGCATGTACCCCAAGCGCCTGATCCTCGACGACGCCCGTCAGTTCGGCATCGCCGTGCTCGGTCTCGACGTCAACGCCAGCGCGAAGACCTACGTCGTGGAGCCGATGGGGCCACTCGACGAGCCTCCCCCCTCGGTGTTGGGTCAGGAGCCACGTCCGGTGGAGAGCGGGCTCCCCGACGGCCGGGCATGGGGCATCCGGCTCTCGCTCTCGGAGGTGAAGGGCATCAGCGAGGCCGAGGTCGACCGGATCATCGCGTCGCGGCCCTTCCACTCCCTCACCGACTTCTGGCACCGCGCCCGGGTGTCCAGACCGATCGTCGAACGACTGGTGCTGGCCGGTGGCTTCGACTCGGCCTACGGCATCGGCTCGAGTCTCGGTGCAGCAGACGGCGTACGCCGCCGCGGCAAGGTCACCCGTCGCGACCTCCTGCTCCAGGTCGCCGAGCTCGACCGACATGCCCGAGCCGTGGAGAAGGCGGGTCGCGGACGCGGCCTGGCGGGGCGACGTGTGGCGCTGGGCTCTGCTGCGAGGCCCGCCGACATCACGGTCGACCAGGCCGGGGAGCGCAACAGCAGCGACCCGATGACCCGCGACGGGTCACGACAGGCTGGGGTGCCGAAGGCCGACGACCACTTCGTCGACGGCAGGCCGGCTCGAGACGGCGTCTGGGCCAAGGCCGCTGCTCAGTCCCAGGCCACCCGCACCCCGCCGCCGGTGACCTCGGTCCAGCTCACCCTCGACCTCGGTGACGAACCAGGTGAGGGGCAGGTCAGCGGGCTGCCGGAGATGGACGCCCAGGAGCGGATGAAGGCCGAGCTCGAGATCCTCGGCCTCGATGCCAGCCGCCACGTCGTCGACTCCTACGCCGAGTTCCTCGACGAGCTCGGCACCACCCGCAGCAAGGATCTGCTCACCCGGCGCAGCAAGGCCGAGCTGCTGGTCGCCGGGGTCAAGGTGGCCACCCAGACCCCGCCGATCCGGTCGGGGCGGCGCGTCATCTTCCTCACTCTCGACGACTCCACCGGGCCGGTGGATGCCACCTTCTTCGAAGATGCCCAGGGTCCCTATGCCGCCACCGTGTTCCACTCCTGGCTGTTGGTGGTGCGCGGCGAGCTGCGCCGCACCGGCCATCGCGGGGTCTCGCTGCGGGCCACCGGCTGCTGGGAGCTCCCCGAGCTCCACGCGCTGTGGCGGATGGAGGGGATCCGTGCGGTCCGGGAGTTCATGGCGGTCGTGCCCGAGGGCTACACCCAGGCCAGCGACGAGGCCATCGCGGGTGCTGCCGACAGCCGCAGCACCCGTCCGGTGATGGCCCCGACCGAAGCCGACGGCAGGGGAGCCGCGGGAGGCATGGGAAGACGCCGGGTCCTGGTGCACTCCAGCGGTTTCCAGATGTCGCCCTACTCCGACATCAAGCCGGCCGGGGAGGAGACCCGAGACGTGGCCCGCAAGCTGTGGCACCGCAGCCCGGGGAGCGCGGGATGAATCAGCACGGGCCACTAGGCTGGCTGACATGTCGAGCGACCGTTCCGCCAGTGAGCGCCGAGGCGCCGCCCGCACCGCTGTCGTCTGGGATGCTCTGCACCCGGTGCTCGACAACGCCGGCACCACCGACCCGCAGGGTCGTGACGTTCTCGACATCGGCGGTGGCACCGGCGGCTTCGCGGTCCGGGTCGCCGAGCTCGGACACCGGGTCGTGGTGGTGGATCCCAGCCCCGATGCGTTGGCTGCTCTGGGGCGAAGAGCGCAGGAACGCGGCGTCCCTGACCGTGTCACCGGTCACCAGGGTGACGCCTCCAGCCTGCTCGACGTGGTCGAGCCGGGCAGCGCCGACGTGGTGCTGTGCCACGGGGTCCTCGAATACGTCGACGACCCGATCGCCGCGCTCGGCTCGATCGCCGAGGTGCTCCGCCCCGGAGGAACGCTCAGCCTCCTGGTGGGTCAACGCCATGCCGCGGTCATCGCCCGGGCGATGGCCGGTCACTTCCAGCAGGCCCGGGCGCTGCTTGACGACGACAGTGCCGCCACGTCGGTCGGTGCCTCGATCGGCGGGAGGGGCACCGGACGCAGGTTCACTCGCGACGAGCTCGTCGCCCTGCTCCCAGCAGCCGGCTTCACCATCGCCACGATCCACGGCGTCCGGGTCTTCGCCGACCTGGTCCCCGGTTCGCTGCTCGATCTCGAGCCCGGCGCAGCCGCCGCGCTGGTCGATCTCGAACAGGCTGTCGCCGAGCGTGAGGAATACCTCCCCCTGGCCACCCAGCTGCACGTCATCGCCCACCGCTGACCCACCGCCGGCCGCCCACCTGGCTGCCCTGACCGGGCAGGGGTCCCATGAGCCTGCGTGAACAGTCCCGCGAGTGCCACATCCTGCACATCGACATGGATGCCTTCTATGCCTCCGTGGTGGTGCGTGAGCGTCCCGAGCTGCTCGACGTGCCCGTCATCGTGGGTGGAGGCAACCGTGGAGTCGTGCTCTCGGCCAACTACCTCGCCCGGCAGTACGGCGTCCGCTCGGCGATGCCGATGACCCGGGCGCGACGAGCCTGTCCTCAGGCCGTCGTGGTGGCTCCTGACTACGACACCTTCTCGCTGGTCTCGTCCTCGGTGATGGAGAACTTCCGCCGGGTGACCCCGTTGGTGGAGGTGCTCTCGCTCGATGAGGCCTTCCTCGACGTCAGCGGGGCGACCCGCCGTCTGGGGACTCCCTATGACATCGGTGAGGAGCTGCGAGCCAGGATCCACGACGAGCAGGGCATCACCTGCTCGGTCGGGATCGCCTCCTCGGTGTCGGTGGCCAAGCTGGCCAGCCGCCGGGCCAAGCCCGACGGGCTGGTGGTGGTGCCACCGGCGGCGGTCACCTCGTTCCTGCACCCCCTCGACGTGGGTGATCTGTGGGGGGTGGGGGAGAAGACCCAGGCGATGCTCAACCGGCTCGGGCTGGTGACGGTCGGAGACGTGGCCCACACCCCGCTCCCCACGTTGCAGCGAGCCGTGGGAGCAGCCCTCGGCACCCAGCTGCACGAGTTGGCGTGGGGCACCGACCGCCGGGTGGTCAGCACCGGTGGCGCCGGGTTCTTCGGGATGGGTGGCGGACCGGACAGCGGCCCCGACAAGAGCGTGGGCGCCCAGCAGACCTTCGGGCGTGACACCGATGACCGTGACCTGGTGCTCCGGGAGGTGCTGAGGCTGACGGCCAAGGTCACCGGCCGGATGCGGGCCGCCTCGGTGGCCGGCCGCACCGTCACCCTGACCGTGCGCTTCGCCGACTTCACCACCATCACCCGGTCCCGGACCATGGCCGAGGCCACCGATGTCACCCAGGAGGTCTACCGCACCGCGACGGCCCTCTATGACGCCCTCGGGCTCCAGCGCGCCCGGATCCGCCTGGTGGGGGTGCGGGTGGAGGGTCTGAAGGTGCGCTCCAGCGTGCACCGACAGCTCGTGCTGGGCGAGCCCGAGCACGGCTGGTCCGATGCCGATCGGGCCGTGGACCGCGCCGTACGCCGCTTCGGAGCGTCTGCGGTCGGCCCAGCAAGCCTCATCTCATGATCCGCGCCCGAAATTTATTCCCGTTGCCTACCCCATATGTTGATGGCCTGCCTAGACTTGAGGGTGGACCGGCCATCCGGTCGACCATCGTCACCTGACGAGTTCTAGCCCGGGGAGGAAGACGTGCCGCTCTCGGAAGAAGAGTTGCGACTGCTCGAGCAGATGGAGCGCGCGCTCGTCGAGGAGGATCCCAAGTTCGCCTCGGCCTTGCGAGGGACATCGTTTCGACGCAACGCCCGACGCCGCGCCATCCTCGCCGGAGTCGTCTTCGTCGCCGGCGTCGTCGGCCTGATGGCTGGAGCCGTGCTGAGCATCGCCCCGCTCGGCATCGCCGGCTTCGTCGTCATGCTGCTGTCGGCCACCGTGGGACTGACCGCCATCCGCGGCCAGTCGAAGAACGCCTCGACGAGCGAGCAGGGCGAGGCCCGCCGCGGACTCCAGTCCGTCGACGGCGACCGCAGCCGCCCGCGCCGCACCCGTCACCAGTCGAGCGGTTCCTTCATGGACCGCATGGAAGAGCGCTGGCGCCGCCGCCGCGAGAACGGCTTCTGAGCAGCACTCACGCATCCACCTGGTGATCACCCATCGTTCACCATGGGATGCAGACGAACCTGCACCTCCCACGGTCAACTCGACGCGGGACGTGCAGGTTGACCGACATACCGTGATGAACCGTCGGTGCTCAGCTGCCCACGTGCTCGATGACCTGGTCCGGGTTGTTGACCGACTCCACCTCGTCCGTCCGGGCCCATGCCCACGCGCGCGATGACCGGAAGAGCGACCTCGGATACCACTCCGACTGCCGGCGACGGCGATCACTCACCCCGTTGCGCAGGGCGACCACGCACCTGGTGACGTCTTCGCGCAACGCCTCCGGTGAGGTCTCCAACGGCCGTGGCGAGTAGCGCTCGATCTCCAGCGCCAGCACCACCCGGTCGAGTGCGTCACTGGCCTCGGGCTCCAACGTCCGACCGTGGACCGGGCGTACGGCGGTCCCGGGGGCCGCGAACTGCGTCGCGAGCAGATCGCCGGTGACCCGCGGAGAGCGCCCCGCGGGGTAGGGGACACCGAGGTCGACCGCAGCGTCGCGGAGCTCGGCCCAGGCGGCCTCGGCCGTGCCGAGACGCCAGCGCTGCTCACGGCGCAGCCGCCTGACGGTGCGGGGCACCATGACCAGCAGCGCGAGCAGGATCACCGCCAGCAGGACCAGCAGCACCCGCACCCAGGGGAAGCCGGGCTCGGCGCCCGCTCCGCCGGGAGTGAGGTCCTGCTCGATCGTCGGCTTCACGTTGCTCGGGGCCGTCGACTGGCTCGAGGTCCCGGACGCCGAGGCGCTCGGCTCCGCTGTCTCGACGGGAGCGGGCAGATCCACCTGGGTATAGGCGGGCGCTGCGCCGGTGCGGCCGGCGGCACCGCCGGGGGTCGGCTCGAAGCGCACCCATCCGGAACCCTCGAAGTAGAGCTCCGGCCAGGCGTGCAGGTCGAGGGAGGAGTAGGCGTAGGAGTCGGCGCCCACCCGGTCGGGCCGCAGGAAGCCGACCGCGACCCGGGCAGGGATGTCGAGGGTTCGCGCCATCACGGCCATCGCCGAGGCGAACTGCTCGCAGTAGCCCACGCGTCCCTGGGGGCCGGTGGACAGGAAGGCCTCGAGGTCGTTGGAGCCGTTGCCGCTGGCAGTCAGCAGGCTGTAGCGGAAACCCCCCTCGGTGCGGAACCAGTCCTGCAGCTGGACGGCGCGTTCGAAGTCGCTGCTGCGGCCTGCGGTGACCTGCTCCGCGAGTCGGGTCACGATCGTCGGCAGCTTGTCGGGGAGCGCGGTGAACTTCTCGAGCAAGGGACCAGGAGGCGTTCCGGCCTGCTGCAGCTGCTCCTGGGTCAGGTCGAGGTCCAGGCCCTTCGCGGTGTAGTCGAGGTCGCTGGCGAACTCGTCGTCGCCAGACAGGAAGTCCATCGTCGCGACGTCGTACTTCCACAGTCCGTCGGCCTCGACGTTGGTCGCGGGGACCGGCACCGGAAGCCACAACGACCGGAAGGCGTCGGTGGTGCTGTACTCCGCGGTGTACGGCGTCCGCTGGACGTCCGCGTCGAGGCCTTGCGGCTCCGGCAGATCATGTCCGTCGGCCACCTGGTCACCCGGGATGGCCCGGTTGCCGGTCGTCCACTCGTTGCCGTTGAAGTTGGTCAGCACCGAGTAGCGCAGGTAGGTGGGATTGGGCTGGTCGGTCGTCACCGTCAGCAGCAGGGTGTCGTCGCCCTGCTTGAGGTCGCGACGCAGGTCGGTCATCGGGTTGACGATGGTGACGTTGCTGCCTGATCCGCTGCCCTGGCCGAAGCCGAAGACACTGAGATCCAGCGTCGGAACCAGGGCGGGCAGGACCAGCGCGGCTGCCGTCGCCACGGCACCCATGGACATCGCGTTGCTGCGCGCCGAGCCGGTGCGGACCCCGAAGCCGGAGGGGGAGTTGGGATCAGGATCGCCGGTGATCTGGCGTCCCCACTGGGAGAACCGTTCGTCCTCCCGCAGGAACAGCATGGTCAAGAAGCCGATGGCCACCACCACGAACAGCGACCAGGCGATGCTGCGACCCCAGATCGTGACCGGCAGCGTGTAGACCACCAGGAGGACCAGCCCGCTGGCCGGCACCCGGCCGAAACCGCCGGCGATCAGGTCGACGGCCACAATGGCCAGCACGCCGCATCCGACGAGCAGCGGGGCGAGGCTCGGTGCCTGGACGGGCACGGGCGAGGCGTAGCCACGAGCCGTCTCGACGGCATCGCGGACCGCCTGGACCGTCGCCCCGATCGCATCGGGCGTCGGCAGGTGCCCGGCTCCCGTGTCGTTCCCGAAGAGGGCGACCAGCACCAGTCCCGCCAGCAGGAGCTGCACCAGGGGGACCAGCAGGGTCGGCATCCTCAGCCAGCGCAGTGCGGCTCCAGCAGGGGGAAGCAGCAACGCGAGCGCGAGCAGCGGGAGGAGGTAGTCCCAGTAGCTGTCCGAGAACCCCCTCCACGAGAACAGCGTGAACCACGCCGTCATCCCGGTGACCAGCGCGAAGACGAGGCCGTGACGCAGGGCGACGCGAGGGCGGCTCATGATGTCACCTGCGAGGTGGGAGTCCCGGCGATGTGCACCTGGGCGACGGACAGCTGTTGGGCGGATCGACCCAGTTCCTGCCAGACCGTCGCGAGACGGTCACGCGGCCCGAGGGTGGCCGAACGCCATCCCTGCTGGGAGAGCCAGGCAGCCTCGCGGTGCGGCTCGTTCCACGACGGACTCTCCCACCGGTGGACATCCAGCGCGACAGCCAGGGCGGAGGCGGCGTGCAGCCGCATCCGACGCAGCGCCGGCTGATCCTGCTCGACCACCGCACCGAGGACCGCGACGGTGAGTCCGGATCGGCTGCTCTCCGCCATCCAGGACGTGTTGATCCGCGCCTGAGGGGCCGCCTCCAGGACTGCCAGGGACTCCAGGAGCGGAGCGGTGTTGGTCGCCGAGGAGCGGTCGTGCCACACGGTGCTCGGGTCCTCTCCGTGTGCGGTGACCAGACGCACGGCAAAGCCCCGTTGGCTCAGGTGGAGGGCGATCGAGGCCGCAGCCGCCACAGCGGTCTCGAGTGAGGACGCGACGCCGCTGCCGCGATGAGCCCCCGCTCGGTTGTCGATGAACAGGGTCGCGCGGGACTGCCAGGGCTGTTCCTCGCGCCGCACCATCAGCTCGCCGACCCGCGCGGTGCTGCGCCAGTGCACCCGGCGCAGGTCGTCGCCCTGGCGGTAGTCGCGCACCATCACGTCCTCGGCCGACCCGATGGAGAACGCGCGCGGACGGTTGTCCCCCGACCCGGTGAGGGCGCCGCTCAGCGAGATCGGCGGAAGCGGGACGGTCCGCGGCGTCACGATCAGCGGAACGCTGGTGTTGAACGAGCGACCCAGCTCGACGAGGCCGAACGGGTCGTTGACCCGCACCGTCATCGGGCCGATCTCGAAGCGTCCGCGGATGTCGCTGCGCACCTGATAGCTCGCGTGCCGGCGCCACCCGCGGGCGATGCCCTCCAGCACGAACCTGGGGCGGTTGCCCAGCACGTAGGGCAGGTGCTCCTCCAGCAGGAGGACGCCCGTGGGGGCTCTGCCCTCGTTGGTCAGCTTGAGCTCGACGCGGGCGGGCTGGCCGGCCTCGATGATCTGGGGCGAGATGGTGCGGACCAGGGCGAAGCGGTAGCGCGCCTGCCCGATCACGTAGGCGCTGACCAGGGGGAGCGCCAGGACCAGGCCGCCGACCCGCAGCAGAGAGGACTCGCCGAGCAGGATGGCGCACACGATGGCCGAGACGCCCGCGGCCACGAAGGCCCGTCCCCGGATCGTGAGCCCCGACAGTCCACTTCTCACGACGGTCCCCTGTCCTGTCAGCCCTGGTTCTCAGGCACCGCGACGGAGCTGATGACCTGGTCGAGGATCGCGGCGGCGCTGCGGCCGCCCATGGCCGCCTCGACCCCGGGCAGCAGCCGGTGCACGAGGACGGACCGCGCCAGCTGAGTGATGTCGTCGGGCAGGACGTAGTCGCGCCCCGCCATGGCGGCCGATGCCTTCGCGGCGCGGACGAGGTGCAGGGTCGCGCGGGGCGAGGCGCCGAGGGTCAGGTCACTGCTGCGACGGGTGGCCGTCGTCAGGGCCACGGTGTACTTCTGCACGGCGGGGGAGACGTGCACCTGCTTGACGATGTTCATCAGCTTGGCGATGCCGGCCGCGTCGGTGACCGGTTCGAGGTCCTCCATCGGGTTCAGCCCGGTGTGGGTGGTCAGCATGGCGATCTCGGCCGCCTCCACCGGGTAGCCCATCGAGACCCGCGCCATGAAGCGGTCGCGCTGTGCTTCGGGGAGGGCGTAGGTGCCCTCCATCTCGATGGGGTTCTGGGTCGCGATCACCATGAACGGCGTGTCGAGGTAGTAGGTCGTGTTGTCGACGGTGACCTGACGCTCCTCCATGCACTCCAGGAGGGCGGACTGGGTCTTGGGGGAGGCGCGGTTGATCTCGTCGCCGACCAGGATGTTGGCGAACACGCCACCGGGACGGAACTCGAACTCGCGGGTGTTCTGGTTGAACACCGAGACACCCGTGACATCGGACGGCAGCAGGTCGGGGGTAAACTGGATGCGCCGTACCGAGCAGTCGATGGACCGGGCGAGCGCCTTGCTGAGCATCGTCTTGCCGACGCCGGGCACGTCCTCGATCAGCAGGTGACCTTCGGCCAGCATCACCACGAGCGCCGTGTTGATCACGTCGCTCTTGCCCTCGATGACGCGCTCGATGTTCGAGCGCACCTGGGTCGTGATGCGCGCCAGCGTGTCGAGGTCGGCCCCCGCGGAGGTCGAATCTGTCACTGTCTGCCCCTCTGTCTCCTGTGGATCGGCATTGATCCGCACGCGCCCAGCCCCGAGAGCGGTCGCTGCTGGGTCAACCGTATGCGTGCAGCCAAGGTTCTGGCTCCCCACCCCGCTCCCCACTTTGCCCCACCCGAGGCCATCCGGGGAGCCCCGAACGGCCATGACTCGTGTCAGCGAGCGTGGATGTGGGTCGCGGGCCGGCTGTGGCGATGGGGCGTCGTGCCCTTTAGAGGGGCGCAGATCCACCGCGAAACGCGCCCAACATGGTTGACGGTGGGTGAAAGTGGAGTAAGGTGGAGCGCAGTGGAGGATCAAGGTCGGTTCTGGGAGGTGCTGGGTGTTCTTCGGCACCTACACGCCCAAGCTCGACGACAAGGGCCGGCTTTTCCTCCCCGCCAAATTTCGAGACGGATTGTCGGAGGGGCTCGTGGTCACACGCGGACAGGAACGGTGTCTCACCGTCTGGTCCAACGCGGACTTCGACTCCCTCACGCAGCGGCTCTCCGAGGCATCGCAGACCAACAAGGGCACCCGCGACTACGTGCGGATGCTCTTCTCGGCCGCAACCCAGGAAGTTCCCGACAAGCAGGGCCGGATCTCCATCCCGTCGGTCCTGCGCGACTACGCCGCACTCCGCAAGGACGTGATGGTGATCGGCGCGATGAACCGGATCGAGATCTGGGACCCCGCGTCGTGGCAGCAGTACTCCGAGGAGCAGGAGCAGAAGTTCTCGGAGCTCAGTGACGAAGTCTTCCCAGGCATCTGAGCCACACCGCACCACCACAACAGCACAGCGATTCGCAGGACGAGGTCTCGAGCCCGCTTCCCGCTGTCATCTGGAGCACCTTCCCCGGCGCCAGAGGGCAATCCCACGCAGGGAGCGGGCAGGGACCTGGTCCGGCGAATCCGTCAGCAGCCAGCCAGTCACCTGTCCGGCACAGCCGATTCATCGGGGTCGAGATCATGAGCATCACACCAGCAGCGCACCCGCTGGGCCGGACGGTCGGCACAGGCTCCTACGCACCGTCGCCCGCCGTACGCCGAGTGCGTCACCAGGCCCGCGACGTGCTCGCCCTGATGGCCTTCTCCGCGGTCGCCTCCGTCGGGATCGCCCTCCTGTTGCTCTTGCTGGCCACTGCTGGACGCCAGGCGTCCTGATGGCCGCCCCCAGCCACGTCCCGGTGCTGCTCGACCGGGTCGTCGCCCTCGTCGAGCCCGCCCTCCAGAAGCCCGGTGCCGTCCTCGTCGACGCGACCCTGGGGCTCGGAGGGCACTCGGAGGCCATCTTGGAGGCCTGCCCCCAGAGTCGGGTGATCGGGATCGACCGTGACCCGCACGCCCAACGCCTCGCCGGCGAACGGCTGGCACGGTTCGGAACCCGGTTCACCGGTGTACAGGCGGTCTACGACGAGATCCCCGAGGTGCTCGACGAGCTCGGCCTGGACGAGGTGGCCGCCGTCTTCTTCGACCTCGGTGTCTCCTCGATGCAGCTCGACGTCCGGGAGCGCGGCTTCGCCTACGCCGAGGACGCCCCCCTGGACATGCGGATGAACGACGCGGAGGGCGAGACCGCGGCCGACGTGCTCAACACCTATCCCGTCGGTGAGCTGACCCGGATCCTGCGCGACTACGGCGAGGAGAAGTTCGCCGGGCGGATCGCCCGGGCAGTGGTGGCCGCTCGGGAGAGCGAGCCGTTCACCCGGTCCGGTCGACTGGTGGCTCTTCTCTACGACGTCATCCCCGCACCGGCACGCCGCACCGGGGGGCATCCCGCCAAGCGCACCTTCCAGGCGCTGCGGATCGAGGTCAACGACGAGCTCAACGTGCTCCGTCGGGCCATCCCGGCCGCCATCGACGTCATCGGGCTGGCCGGCCGCGTGGTGGTCGAGTCCTACCAGTCCCTGGAGGACCGCATCGTCAAGCACGCGTTCGCCGACGCCACCCGCAGCGACGTACCCCCCGACCTGCCGTTCATCCCGGAGGGGCACGAGCCCTCGCTCCGCCTCGTCACGCGGGGTGCGGAGAAGGCCAACGAGGACGAGATCGCCGCCAACCCCCGAGCCGCGAGCGTCCGGCTGCGTGCCATCGAACGGATCAGAGTCGACACAGGAGTCAGGTCATGAGCAGCCCCGCACCCCAGTTCAGGACCCGGATGCCGCGCCTCGACGAGGCCGTCGACCGGGCGTTCACCCGGGCGCGGCTCACCGTGGTCCCGAGGGTCCGCTCCCGGGCGCCGCGCATCCCGTTCGTCACGCTCGTCACCGTGATCATGCTCGGCGGGGTCGTCGGCCTGCTGATCTTCAACACCTCCATGCAGCAGTCCTCGTTCGCCACCACCAACCTCCAGCAGGAGGCCACCGCCCTCGGGCTGCGCGAGCAGACGCTGCAGATGGAGCTCGAGGACCTGCGCGACCCCCAACGGGTGGCGCTGAAGGCCCAGCAGATGGGCATGGTTCCGGTCGGGACGCCGGCCTTCCTCGACCTCGACACCGGCAAGGTGCTGGGCAAGCCTGCTCCCACGGCCGCCGGCGAGCTGCGCATCCGGCCCTACGGCGCGCTCAAGCCGAAGTCCCTCAACCCGCCCCCGACGATCGTCACGGTCCGGCCCGGCGAGGACACCGACAACACCGACGGCACGGGCAACTCGACTGGCGACACGGACGCCACCTCACCCGACGGGCGGTCCACGACCGGTAGGAATGAGTGATGCGCCAGACCCGTCGTACTCCGGAGCCTCCCGGTCTCCGGAGCTATCGGGGCGGAGCACGTGGCTCGTCGATGTTCCGGCTGCGGTTCGGCTTCATCGTGATCGCGATGGTGGTCTCGATCTTCGGCGCCCGGCTGGTCCAGCTCCAGGGTCTCGACCCGCACGCCTACGCGGCCGCAGCGGCCAAGGAGGGCCTGGTCGACGCAGTGCTCCCGGCTCGGCGGGGCGACATCCTCGACCGCAACGGCGAGCCGCTGGCCACCTCGGTCGACGGCATGATGATCGTGGCCGACCCGGTGCAGACCGACGCCCATGCCGCCCAGATCGCCAAGATCCTCGCCACCCGCCTGGGCATCGACTACCTCAACGCCAAGAAGGCGCTCTCGCTCAACGGTGACAGCCGGTTCGCCTACGTGGCGCGTCGCATCCCTTCGACGCTCGCCGGCGATGTGCTCTCCGAGATCCGCGCCCTCAAGCTCAAGGGGCTCGACTCCCTGGTCGACCCGGTGCGCGACTACCCGGCACACGACGTGGGCGCCAACCTCGTGGGCTTCATGGACGCCTTCAACAAGCCGCTGGCCGGCTTCGAGCAGGCCTTCGACACCCAGCTGCGCGGCGTCGACGGCAGTGAGCGCTACGAGGTCGGCGGCGGCAACCGGATCCCGCTCGGGCTCAACGACAAGACGCTGCCCGTCAACGGCCACGACCTCAACACCACGCTGGACCGCGACACGCAGTGGTACGTCCAACGGGTGCTGGCCCAGGCCGTGCGCGGCGCCCGCGCCGACTCGGGCTCCGCTGTCGTCCTCGACAGCCGCACCGGCGAGACCATCGCCCTGGCCGACTACCCGACCTACGACGCCGACGAGCCGGGAGACTCCGACGCCGGCGACCGCGGAGCCCCCTCGGTGAGTGATCCCTACGAACCCGGCTCGGTCGAGAAGACCCTGACCATGGCCGCCCTGCTCGACCAGAAGCTGGTCACGCCCCTGACCCGGATCTCCATCCCCTCCGAGCTGGAGGTCCTCGGCGAGACCATCCACGACCACTGGGACCACGGCACGCTGAACCTGACGCTCACCGGCGTGCTGGCCAAGTCGTCCAACATCGGCACCGTGCTGGCTGGCGAGAAGATCTCCTCCGCTCTGCTCCATCGCTACCTCGTGAGCTTCGGGCTCGGGCAGCCCAGCAGCGCCGGCGTGCCCCACGAGAGCGCCGGACTGCTTCCCGACGCCGCCGTCTGGTCGCCCCTGAGTCGCGCGACCATCGCCTTCGGGCAGGGGCTCGCGGTCACCGCCGTCCAGATGGCCGCCGCCATCAACACCATCGCCAACGACGGGGTCTACGTGTCCCCGAGCGTGATCCAGGGATCGGCCACCAACACCCTGGGCCAGACCGTGGGCACCGACACCACGGTGACCCGCAGGGTGGTCAGCCCGCAGGCGGCTCAGCAGACCGCACGCATGATGGAGCGCGTCCTCGACCCGGAGGACGGGGTCGCTCCCGACGCCGCCGTCCCCGGCTATCGGGTGGCGGGCAAGACGGGCACCGCCCAGGTCGTGAACAAGAAGTGCAAGTGCTACCAGCCGGGCGTGTTCAACGTGTCCTTCGGAGGCTTCGCCCCGGCCGACAACGCCCGCTTCACCGTCTACGTGGTGGTGCGCCACCCACGCAACGGCCTCGGAGGCGGCGCGATCGCAGGGCCGGTCTTCCAGAAGATCATGAGCCACCTGCTGCGCCGCTACGGCGTACCCCCGACCGACACCGCCCCCTCCGATCTTCCGATCTGCGGCGACCACAAGGCCAGTGACTGCTGAGCCGTTCGCCGCGATAGCCTCGCAGCCGTGGTGAGAACGTGCTGAGCGACGAGGAGCTCGCGGCGACGCGCCCCCGACGACTCAGCCCGATGCCGCTGAGCCGGCTGGTCGACTGGATGTCGCGGTTCTACGGCGAGGACCCCCAGCTGACCGCGCCCCGAGGCGACGACCCCGACCTGAGCGGCGTCTCTCTCAGCTCGCAGCGGATCCTGCCGGGAGACCTGTACGCCGCGCTGCCGGGGGCCAGGGCGCACGGGGCGTCCTACGCAGGCCAGGCGGTGGCCGCAGGGGCGGTCGCCGTCCTCACCGACCCACCGGGAGCCGACCTGTGCGCAGGTCTCGGCGTACCCGTCGTCGAGGTGCCGACCCCTCGCCGCCTGCTGGGGCGGCTCGCCGGGCACGTCTACGGCGACCCGGCCGCCGCGCTCACCCTGATCGGCGTGACCGGCACTCAGGGCAAGACCACCACGACGCGTCTCCTCGAAGGCGCCCTCGAGTCGGCGGGCATCACGGCTGCCGCGATCGGGACGGTCGGCACCAGGATCGCCGGTCGCGACCTGAGGACCGCCCTCACCACGCCCGAGGCTCCCGACCTGCACGGACTCTTCGCCCGCATGCTGGAGGACGGGGTCACGGCCTGCGCCATGGAGGTCTCCAGCCACGCCCTGGTGATGGGCCGGGTGGACGGTGTCGTCTTCGACGTCGCGGTCTTCTTGAACCTCGGCCGCGACCACCTCGACTTCCACCGCGACGTCGAGGACTACTACGCAGCGAAGGCGTCGCTGTTCACGCCCGAGCGGGCAACCGCCGCGCTGGTCAACCTCGACGACGAGCACGGACGCCGCCTCGCCCGGGAGACCCGCCTCCCCGTGACCACCTTCGCGCTGGACGACCCCGACGCCGACTGGCGGGCCACCCAGATCGAGCTGACGGCCGAGGGGTCGAGCTTCACGGTGTCGGGGCCGGACACCGAGTTCCGTGCCCACTGCCCCCTGCCCGGTGACTTCAACGTGGCCAACACCCTGGCCGCCCTCGCGGCCTCGGCCCTGGCCGGGTTCGACCCGGTCGCGGTCGCGGACGGAGTCGCCGCCGGCGGTGGGGTCCCGGGCCGGCTCGAGCGGGTGGACGGCGGGCAGGACTTCGTGGTCGTCGTCGACTACGCCCACAAGCCCGACGCCGTCGCCGCCGCGCTGCGCACCCTGCGCCCGCTCACGACGGGTCGGCTCATCGTCGTCCTCGGAGCGGGCGGTGATCGCGACACCGGGAAGCGGCCGCTGATGGGCGAGCTGGCAGCCGAGCTGGCGGACGTCTTCGTCGTCACCGACGACAACCCCCGCACCGAGGACGCTGCGGCGATCCGGGCCGCCGTCCTCGCCGGGGCGCGTCGGGCCGGCAGCTCGGCGCAGGTCCTCGAGATCGGGGAGCGCAGGCGGGCCATCCGCGAAGCGCTCGACCTCGCCCACCCCGGCGACATCGTCCTGGTGGCCGGCAAGGGCCACGAGACCGGCCAGGAGATCGACGGCGTGGTCCATCCCTTCGACGACCGGGTGGTCGTCCGCGAAGAGCTGGCCAGACGATGATCGACCTGAGCCTGAGCGAGATCGCCGACGTCGTCGGCGGCCGGGTGCACGGCGACCCCTCGATCCAGGTCCGCGGGGCCGCCGGCATCGACAGTCGCGCCCTGGACGCCGGCGGGCTGTTCGTGGCCATCCCGGGCGAGCACGTCGACGGACACGACTACGCCGAGGCCGCCGTGGCGGCGGGCGCCGCAGCAGTGCTCGGCTCGCGGGCCACGCAGGCCCCGACGGTCGTCGTCGACGACGTGGTGCTGGCCCTGGGTCGGCTGGCGTCGTACGTCGTGGGCCGGCTGCCCGCGACCACCGTGTTCGCGATCACCGGCTCGCAGGGCAAGACCGGCACCAAGGACTACCTCGCCCAGATCCTCGCCTCGTCGGGCCCCACCGTGGCGACGGCGGGCAACCACAACAACGAGATCGGCGTCCCGCTCACCATGCTCCGAGCGACGCCCGACACCCGCTACCTGGTGCTGGAGATGGGAGCGCGGGGGATCGGCCACATCGCCTATCTCTGCGAGCTGGCCCACCCGAGCATCTCGGCGGTGCTCAACGTCGGCACCGCCCATGTGGGGGAGTTCGGCAGCCGAGAGGCGATCGCGGTGGCCAAGGGCGAGATCGTCGAGGCCCTGCCTGCCGACGGCGTGGCGGTGCTCAACGGAGGCGACCCGTTCACCCGCGAGATGGGGGCCCGCACCGACGCGCGGGTGCTCACCTTCGGCGACGGCGACGGCAACGACGTCTCCTGCTCCGACAGTCAGATCGACGCTCTCGGCCGCGCGACGACCACCTTCACCTGGCACGACGAGCACCGGCGGGTGTCCCTCACGCAGCCAGGCTTCCACCAGGTGCTGAACGCCGCCGCAGCCGCGACCATGGCGCTCGCCGCCGGCCTGGCCTTCGACGACGTGATGGACGCGATCGCCGGCGCGGTCAGCCAGTCTCGGTGGCGGATGGAGCTGCACGAGAGTGCCGAGGGGACGGTCATCCTCAACGACTCCTACAACGCCAACCCCGCCTCCATGCGCGCCGCGCTGACGACCCTGCAGGCGATCGGAGAAGAGCGTGCCGCCCGCACGGTCGCCGTCCTCGGGGAGATGCGCGAGCTGGGCGCCGAGACGGTCGAGGCGCACGTCGCGATCGGCGAGTACGCCGCCAGCCTGCGCATCGACGTCGTCCTGGCCATCGGCGAGGTCGCCCGCGGCCTGCTCGACGGGGTGATCCGGCACACGGATTCGCCGACCAGCGGGGTGTACGCCACGGACCGGGCCGAGGCTCTGGCATGGTTGCGCGAGAACATTGCGCCCGGTGACGTGGTCGTCGTCAAGGCGTCTCGTGGAGCCGAGCTCGACAAAGTCGCCGAGGTGTTGGTGGAGGAGAACCCGTGAAAGCGATCCTGTTCGGTGGCGGACTGGCCCTGATCATGTCGCTGGTCGGCACCCGTTTCGCCATCACCGTGCTCGCGAGCCGCGGCTACGGCCAGGAGATCCGCGAGGACGGACCCACCAGCCACCACACCAAGCGCGGCACGCCCACGATGGGCGGCATCGTGATCATCCTGTCCACTGTCACGGCGTACTTCCTGGCCAAGCTGTTCACCCAGGACGCGCCCTCGGCGAGCGCGCTGCTCCTGCTGTTCCTGTTCGTCGGCATGGGCTTCGTGGGCTTCCTCGACGACTTCATCAAGATCTACAAGCAGCGCAACCTGGGGCTGCGCAGCAAGGCCAAGATGATCGGCCAGACCCTGATCGCGGTGGTGTTCGGCTGGCTGGCGCTGTCGCCGATGCTCGAGGACGACCGCTACATGACGCCGGCGTCCACGCATCTCTCCTTCATCCGCGAGATCCCGTGGCTCGCGCTGCCGATGGTCGTGGCGATCCTCTTCGTCTGGCTGCTCATCACCGGGTTCAGCAACGCCGTCAACCTCACCGACGGGCTCGACGGTCTGGCGACCGGTGCCTGCGTGATGGTCTTCGGGGCCTACACGCTGGTCAACATCTGGCAGAACAACCAGTCGTGCGGAATCGTCGGCGGCAACACCTGCTACGAGGTCCGCGACCCCCTCGACCTGGCGATCGTCTCGGCAGCCATCACCGGTGCGTGCTTCGGCTTCCTGTGGTGGAACGCCTCACCCGCCGCCATCTTCATGGGCGACACCGGCTCGCTCTCGCTCGGCGGCGCGCTCGCCGGGCTCGCCATCCTCACCCGCACCGAGCTCCTGCTGGTGATCCTAGGCGGGCTGTTCGTGGTGGAGACGCTGTCGGTGATGCTGCAGGTCGGCTTCTTCAAGGTCACCAAGGGCAGACGCGTCTTCCGGATGGCGCCGCTGCACCATCACTTCGAGATGCTCGGCTGGGAGCAGGTCACGGTCGTGATCCGGTTCTGGATCATCACCGGCCTCTGCGTCGCCGCCGGCCTGGGTGTGTTCTACGCCGAGTGGGTCGCGGGTGCCTAGCCCGCTCTCCCTCGGCCGCCACGACTCCTGGGAGGGCGTCCGGGCCGTGGTGGCCGGCTTCGGGGTGTCCGGTTTCGCCGCGGCCGACAACCTCAACCACATCGGTGCCTCGGTCACCGCCCTCGACGAGACGCTCACCGACGAGCGGGCAGAGAAGGCCGAGCTGCTCGAGGTGCTCGGGGCCACCGTCCGCCTGGGGCCGGGAGCGACCCAGAGCCTTCCCGACGAGGTCGACCTGCTGGTCACCTCTCCCGGCTGGCACCCCACGGCGCCCCTGCTGGCCCAGGCCGCCGCCCGCGGCATCCCGGTGTGGGGGGAGGTCGAGCTCGCGTGGCGCCTGCGCGACCCCGAGAACGCCGCGCCCTGGCTGGCCGTGACCGGCACCAACGGCAAGACCACCACGGTGCAGATGCTCGACTCCATCCTGAAGGCGGCCGGCCTGCGCAGCGTGGCGGTCGGCAACGTGGGACTGCCGATCGTCGAGGCAGTGATGGATCCCGAACCCTACGACGTCTTCGCCGTCGAGCTGTCCAGCTTCCAACTGCACTACGCCTCCTCCCTGAGCTGTGAGTCGGCCGCGGTCCTCAACGTCGCCGAGGACCACCTCGACTGGTATGCCTCGATGGCGCAGTACGCCGCCGACAAGGGCCGCATCTACGAGAGGGTGCAGCGCGCCTGCGTCTACAACGTGCAGGATCCCGCCACCGAGCGGCTCGTCCGTGAGGCCGACGTCATCGACGGCGCCCGCGCCGTGGGCTTCACGCTCGGCATGCCGGCCGTGGGCATGGTGGGCCTCGTGGAGGACATCCTGGCCGACCGGGCCTTCATCGAGCAGCGCTCCACCAGTGCCGCGGAGCTCTGCACGATCGGTGAGCTGGCCAGCCCCGCCCCGCACTTCGTCGCCAACGCCCTGGCCGCCGCGGCACTGGCCCGCTCGCACGGCGTCGACCCGGTGGCGGTCCGCGACGGCCTGAGGTCGTTCCGGCCCGACGGACACCGGATCGCCACGGTGGCGCAGTCCGACCAGGTGACCTGGGTGAACGACTCCAAGGCCACCAACCCCCACGCCGCCCAGTCCTCCTTGCAGGCCTACGACCCGGTCGTCTGGATCGCCGGGGGGCTGGCCAAGGGAGCCCGGTTCGACGCCCTCGTCGAGGCGGTGCGCGACCGGCTGCGGGGCGTCGTACTCCTCGGAGCGGACCGCGCCGTGATCGCCTCCGCGCTTTCGCGACACGCGCCAGATGTCCCCGTCATCGTGGTCGACGCCGGGGAGACTGAACCACGACGGACCACCATGGACCGTGTCGTGGCAGCGGCAGCCGACCTCGCCCAACCTGGCGACACCGTGCTGCTGGCGCCGGGATGCGCGTCCATGGACATGTTCGCCAACTACGGCGAGCGAGGAGACGAGTTCGCCGCTGCAGTACGGCGGCGATTGGCCAGACCGGGCGAGCAGCCGGGCGAGTGAACGGAAGGGGGAGTCGTGACCACCGTCACCCCCGACGAGACCACCGGCACCGCGTCGGCCCGACGCGGGCCGCTCGCCCCGCTCGTCACCGAGGTGCGCGGCTGGGTGGCGACCCTGCAGTCCGCTCTGCAGCGACCGCTGACCTCCTACTACCTCCTGCTGGGTGCCTCGGCGCTCCTGCTGACCATCGGCCTGATCATGGTGCTCAGCGCGTCGAGCGTGTGGTCCTACGAGAAGACCGGCGACGCCTACCTCATCGCCAAGCGGCAGCTGATGTGGGTGGCCGTCGGCATCCCCTGCGCCTTCATCGCCTCGCGGGTGCCCGAACACGTGCTGCGACGGCTGGCCTGGCCCGGCTACTTCCTGGCGATCGGCCTGCTCGGCGCCACCCAGGTCCCGGGACTCGGCACCACCATCAACGGCAACACCAACTGGCTCGGGGTGGGTCCCTTCGTGGTCCAGCCCTCCGAGATCGCCAAGCTGGCGCTGATCCTCTGGGCCGCTCACATCTACGCGCGCAAGGAACGACTGCTCGAGGACTGGAAGCACTGCCTGGTGCCCGTGGTCCCGGGTGTCGGGCTGGCGACCCTGCTGGTGCTGGTCGGTGGTGACCTCGGCACCGCCCTGGTGCTGTTCGCGATCCTGCTGGGACTGCTGTGGGTGGTCGGCGCCCCGATGCGGCTGTTCCTCCTCGGCATCTCGGCCATCTCGGTCGTGGCGCTGTGGCTGGCCTCGACCAGCAGTGAGCGCCGCCAGCGGCTGCTGACCTTCACCGACCCCTTCCAGGACTTCCACGACACCGGGTGGCAGCCCGCCCACGGCCTCTACGCGCTCGCCTCCGGCGGATGGTTCGGGCAGGGCATCGGCGCCAGTCAGCAGAAGTGGGGCTACCTCCCGGAGGCCCAGACCGACTACATCTTCGCGGTGCTGGGCGAAGAGCTCGGGTTGCTCGGCACGCTGCTCATCCTGATCCTGTTCCTCACCATCGCCTATGCCGCGGTGCGGGTCGCGGTCGCCACGGAGAAACCGTTCGTGCGCTACCTGTCGTTCGGCATCGTGATCTGGCTGCTCGGGCAGATGATCATCAACGTGGGCATGGTGCTGGCGCTGTTGCCGGTCATCGGCATCCCGCTTCCGCTGGTGTCCTACGGTGGCTCGGCGCTCGTGCCGTCCCTGGTGGCGCTCGGCCTACTGATCGGTTTCGCTCGCCGGGAGCCCGAGGCTGCGGCAGCGCTGGCGGCTCGGCGGCGGCACCGTTCGGCCGGGCTCAGCGCGAGCTCGGCATCGCGCCCCAAGGCAGGATCGCGGCTGTGACCCGGGTGCTGTTGGCCGGTGGCGGGACCGCCGGCCACACCTCGCCCCTGCTCGCGACCGCCGCGGCTCTGCGCCGCCTCGACGAGTCCGTCGAGGTGACCGTGATGGGTACGGCGCGTGGGATCGAGACGAGGGTGATCCCGGAGGCGGGCTACCCCCTCGAGCTGGTGCCTCCGGTCCCGTTGCCGCGACGCCCCAACGCCGACCTGCTGCGCACGCCCGGCCGGATCCTGGCCGCCCGTCGCGCGGGTCTCGAGGTCGTCGACCGGGTGCGCCCCGATGTGGTGGTCGGCTTCGGTGGCTACGTGTCGGTGCCTGCCTACCTCGCGGCCCGCAAGCGCGGCGTACCCCTGGTCGTCCATGAGGGCAACGCGTTGCCGGGGCTCGCCAACCGGCTGGGCGCCAGGTTCACCACGCACGTCGCCACGAGCTTCCCCGACACCGAGCTGCGGCACGCCACCTACCTCGGCCTTCCCATCCGTCGGATGATCGCGACCCTCGACCGCGCTGCGCTGCGCGACGAGGCTCGGGCCGAGTTCGGGCTGGACCCTGAAGCGCCCGTGCTGCTGGTCACCGGTGGTTCCCAGGGAGCGCGCCGGATCAACACCGCCGCATCGGGGGCCGCGCGGGCGTTCGCCGACGCGGGGGTGCAGGTGCTGCACATCATCGGCCCTGCCTACGACGCCGCCGACTTCGCCCAGCAGGGGACCGTCCCCTATGTCGTGCGCACCTACGTCGACCGGATGGACCTCGCCTACGCCGCGGCCGACGCAGTGCTGTGTCGGTGTGGCAGCAACACCGTGACCGAGGTGTCGGGCGTCGGCCTTCCCGCCGTCTACGTGCCTCTGCCGATCGGCAACGGTGAGCAGGCGCTGAACGCGAAGCCGGTCGTCGAGGCCGGCGGTGGCCTCCTCGTGGCTGACGACGCGCTCACCGTCGACTGGGTGGCCGCGACCCTGCCAGGTCTGCTCACCGACCAGGCTCGGCTCGCTGCGATGGGAGCGGCGGCCTCCAACCTCATTCCCCTGGACGCCGACGACAAGCTGGCGCGCATGGTCCTGGACGCGTGCCGATGAGAGTGCCGGTCCCCGACGTCCTGCTGCCCGCAGCCAGCCTCGGGCGGGTGCACTTCGTCGGCATCGGTGGTGCTGGGCTGTCCGGCGTCGCCCGCATCATGCTGGCCCGCGGCCTGCAGGTCTCCGGGTCGGACCAGGCCGACTCTCCGATCCTGGCGGCTCTGCGCGAGCTGGGTGCCCAGGTGCACCTGGGGCACGCCGCGGCGAACGTCCACGACGTCGACACCCTCGTGGTGTCGACGGCGGTGCGCGAGGACAACCCGGAGTACGTCGAGGCGGTCCGGCAAGGACTGCGGATCCTCCCGCGCTCGGCCGCACTGGCCTCGGTGATGGCCGGCAGGCGCACCGTGGCCGTCGCCGGCACCCACGGCAAGACCACCACGACCTCCCTGCTCACGGTCGCCCTGCAAGCCGCCGGCCTCGACCCTACGTACGCCATCGGTGGCGAGCTCTCCAGCACCGGCACGAACGCGGACGAGGGGTCGGGCGACCTGTTCGTCGCGGAGGCCGACGAGTCCGACGGAGCGTTCCTGGTCTACTCGCCGCACGCCGCGGTCGTCACCAACGTCGATGCCGACCACCTCGACCAGTGGGGCACCGAGGAGGCCTACCGCGCGGCCTTCTCCGCCTTCCTCACCCGGATCGACCCCGACGGCTTCCTGGTGGTGTGGGCCGACTCGGAGGCGACGACCTCGCTGGCGCAGGAGGCCCGCGCACTCGGTCTGCGCACGATCACCTACGGCGAGAGTCCCTCGGCCTACCTGCGACCCACCCAGATCGAGGAGGGTGGCGGGCGCTCGAGGTTCGAGGTCCCCGGGCACGGCCCGGTCACGCTGCAGATCCCCGGTCGCCACTACGTCCACAATGCGCTGGCGGCGCTCGCCGTCGGGCTGGAGCTCGGTGCCGACTTCGCCACCCTGGCCGACGGCCTGGGGTCGTTCACCGGCACCCGTCGACGCATGGAGCGCAAGGGGGAGGCCGGGGGAGTGCGGGTCTACGACAGCTATGCCCACCACCCGCGCGAGATCGCCGGAGACCTGCAGGCCGCGCGGTCCCTGGCGGGCGAGGGCCGGGTCGTCGTCGCCTTCCAGCCGCACCTGGTGTCGCGCACGCGGATCTTCGGCGTCGAGATGGGGCGCGCCCTGGGGGCCGCTGACGAGGTCGTCGTCCTCGACGTCTACCTGGCTCGGGAGGACGCCGACCCGGAGGTCACCGGGCGCCTGGTGGCGGACGCCGTACCCCTTCCCGATCCGCAGGTGCGCTTCGAGCCCGACTTCGACGCCGTACCCCGGCTGCTCGTCTCCCGTGCGCGGCCGGGCGACCTGGTGCTCACCCTGGGTGCGGGCGACGTGACCACCCTGGGTCCGCGGGTGCTCGACGTCCTCGGCGAAGCGGAGGGTCTGCGATGAGCACCGACAGCATGGAACGCACCATCGAGCGCACCCGCAAGCGCTTCGCTCGCCGCCAGCGGACCCAGCGCTGGTTGCGCTGGAGGGCGATCCTCGCCGCGGTCCTGGTCGTCGTCCTCGTCGCTGTCGCGGTGTGGCTGGTGTTCTTCTCGAGCGTGTTCGCCGTCAAGGGTGTCGTCGTCACCGGCGCATCGCTGCTCGAGGACGACGAGGTGCGTGCGGCTGCGGCAGCGCCGGTCGGCGAGCCGCTCGCCGGCGTCGACCTCGCCCAGATCGAAGGACGGCTGCGGGCGTTGGCCCCGGTGAAGGACGTCGTGGTGACCCGGGTCTGGCCCGACCAGATCAAGATCGCCCTGGTCGAGCGCACCGCCGTCGCGGCGGTTCCCGTGGGAGCAGGCTTCAAGGGCATCGATGCCGACGGGGTGCTGTTCCGCGACTTCCAGAGCCGTCCGAAGGGCCTTCCGGAGATCGTGCTGCCCGACGGCATCGGTCAGGACGCCATGAAGGAGGGCGCCGACGTGGTCGCCGCCCTGCCGAGCGACCTGCAGAAGCGCATCGATCACGTGGAGGTCGAGTCGATCGACAAGATCTCCCTGGTCCTCGGCGACGACAAGGTCGTGGTGTGGGGGAGCGCGGAGGAGTCCGCCGACAAGGCGCGGGTGCTCACTGCCCTCATCGCGGCCGCCCCCAACGCCTCGCAGTACGACGTCAGCGCCCCCGGGCAGCCGACCACCCGCCGCTGATCGTCGTCCCAGGAATCCCCGGATATCAGGCCTTGCCTGCGCTTGTCAGGAGTTGCACAGGCAGACAACCGTCAGTTTCCGGATGTCCGGGGATTCCTGGGACGGTGACTTTCCAGAAATGTGGGGAGATGCTCGGCGGGTCGCGCGAGTTGTGGGCCGGTCTTTCCTTACCGTCTTCTTCATCGAGAGGTTGACATAACTATAACCCTCAGGCTCAGGGTTAGAGTTCCTGGAGCAGAGGCGGCCTCTCGACTTCCCCACGAAAACCAGATCTGGACACCGACAGCGAGAGGCAAGCCGTCATGGCAGCAGCGCAGAACTACCTGGCCATCATCAAGGTCGTGGGTATCGGTGGTGGTGGGGTCAACGCCGTCAACCGGATGATCGACGTCGGGCTCAAGGGCGTGGAGTTCATCGCCATCAACACCGACGCCCAGGCCCTCCTCATGAGTGACGCCGACGTCAAGCTCGACATCGGGCGCGAGCTCACCCGCGGGCTCGGCGCAGGCGCCAACCCCGACGTGGGGGCCAAGGCCGCCGAGGACCACGCCGACGAGATCGAAGAAGTGATCAAGGGCGCCGACATGGTGTTCGTGACCGCCGGCGAAGGCGGCGGCACCGGCACCGGTGGCGCGCCGATCGTGGCCCGCATCGCCCGGTCGCTCGGCGCGCTGACCATCGGCGTCGTCACCCGACCGTTCGCGTTCGAGGGCCGGCGTCGCGCGAAGTCCGCCGAGGACGGCATCGCGGCGCTGCGCGAGGAGGTCGACACCCTCATCGTGATCCCCAACGACCGGCTGCTGTCGATCAGCGACCGCAACGTCTCGGTCCTCGACGCCTTCAAGCAGGCCGACCAGGTGCTGCTGCAGGGTGTCTCGGGCATCACCGACCTGATCACCACCCCCGGCCTGATCAACCTCGACTTCGCCGACGTGAAGTCCGTGATGGCCAACGCCGGATCGGCGCTCATGGGCATCGGCTCGGCGCGCGGCGAGGACCGTGCCGTGGCGGCGGCCGAGATGGCCGTGTCCAGCCCCTTGCTGGAGGCCTCCATCGAGGGTGCGATGGGAGTCCTGCTCTCCATCGCCGGTGGCTCTGACCTCGGGCTGTTCGAGATCAACGAGGCGGCCGCCCTGGTCGCCGAGTCGGCCCACGCCGAGGCCAACATCATCTTCGGCGCCACGATCGACGACGCCCTGGGCGACGAGGTGCGGGTGACCGTGATCGCTGCCGGATTCGAGGGCGGGATGCCCAAGCGTCGCGACGAGGGCAACGTGCTGCGCCGCGAGCCGCGTCCGCAGCAGACCCAGGAGGAGACCCGGGCCGCCGCCCAGGCGCTGGCCAAGGAGAGGGTCACCGTTCCGGCGGCTCCGGCGCCACGCAGCGAGGCAGCGACACCGGTCGCGGCAGCCCAGCCTGCGCCGGTCGGACAGCCTGCTCGGCAGGTCACCTTCGACGACGACGATCTCGATGTTCCCGACTTCCTGAAGTAGGCGATCGCGACATCGTGTTCGCCTACCGCGACACCCGTGAAGGCGGCGTGGGCTCCCCAGGGGCCGTCCACGTCGCCTTCACTGACGTCCAGCTCGATCTCGCCGAGGCGGCCCCTGACCGCGAGGACGCCCTGGGGCGGCTGGAGGCGGCCATCGAGGTGCCCATCGCCCGGATGCACCAGGTCCACGGCATCCGGGTCGCCGACGTCACCCAGCCTCGTCAGGTGGAGCCCGAGGCCGACTCACTGGTGACCGCGGAGCCGGCAGTGGCACTGCTGGTGCGCGTCGCCGACTGCGTGCCGGTGGTGCTCGCCGATCCGCGCGCGGGACTCCTCGCAGTCGCCCACGCGGGTCGCCTGGGGATGGCGGAGGGTGTCGTGCCACGCACCGTGGAGCGACTTCGCTCCCGGGGGGCCGTCCGGCTGACGGCCTGGGTGGGGCCCCACATCTGTGGGCGGTGCTACGAGGTGCCCGAGGAGATGCGTGCAGACGTCTCGAGCCGGGTCCCGCAGTCCTGGTCCGAGACCCGGTGGGGTACGCCGGGCCTCGACCTCGGCGCCGGCGTACGCGCCCAGCTGCTCGCCGGCGGCTGTGAGGTCGTCGACGTCCCAGGGTGCACTCTGGAGGACACCCGGCTGCACTCCTACCGACGAGACGGCGCGGCCGCAGGTCGGTTCGGCGGACTGGTCTGGCGCGAGGCATGAGCCAGCAACGAGAGGGCGAGCTCGCCGCGAACCTCGCGCACACCCGCGAGCGGATCGCGGAGGCCTGCGCGCGCGCTGGACGCCGGCCCGAGGAGGTGACGCTGGTCGTGGTCACCAAGTACTTCCCTGCCTCCGACGTCAGGATCCTGGCCCGGCTGGGAGTGCGTGACGTCGGCGAGAACCGCCATCAGGAAGCGGTCGCCAAGCGGTCCGAGTGTGCCGACCTCGCTCTGAGGTGGCACTTCATCGGCGGACTCCAGAGCAACAAGGCAGCCGCCGTGGCGGCGTACGCCGACGTGGTCGAGTCGGTCGACCGCACCAAGGTCGTGGCAGCGCTGCAGCGAGGCGCCCACGAGCGTTCGAACCCGCTCGACTGCCTCCTGCAGGTCAGCCTCGACGACCCGGGCTCCACGACCGCCCGGGCGGGGGCGACGCCTGCCGAGCTGCCCGAGCTGGCTGACGCCGTCGAGGCTTCCGGCAGGCTCAGCCTGCGGGGGCTGATGGCGGTGGCGCCATTGGGGGCCGACCCCTCGGTCGCGTTCGCGCGCCTCGCCACCATCGCCGCCGAGTTCCGCGAGCGACACCCGTCGGCGCAGTGGCTGTCGGCAGGCATGAGCGGCGACCTGGAGGCCGCCATCGAATCGGGCGCGACACACGTACGGATTGGCTCGTCGGTCCTCGGTCCGAGGCCGCAGATCAAGTAATGTCCACATCATCGAGTGCCTCACACCGGGCACCGGATTTCGAGAGGTCACACCCATGAGCGGCGCGATGCGCAAGATCGGCGAGTACCTCGGCCTGCTCGAGGAAACCGAGCGCTATGACGACGAGTTCGGCTACGACGACGAAGCCGACGAGGCCACCGAGCCCACCCCGGTGCGCAGTGCCCGACCGGCGGTCCGCCCCTCTGCCGAGGCGCGCACTAAGCCGGCCCCCGTGTCCAGCATCTCCGAGCGTCGCCGGCCCACCGGCCCCGTCTCGGGACCTACCGGAGTAGTGGCCGAGTTGTCGCGTATCACCACCCTTCACCCCAGCACCTACAACGAGGCCCGCACCGTCGGTGAGAACTACCGCGACGGCACGCCGGTGATCATGAACCTCAGTGAGATGGACGATGCCGATGCGAAGCGTCTCGTCGACTTCGCAGCCGGCCTGATCTTCGCGACCCGCGGCACCATCGAGCGGGTGACGGCCAAGGTCTTCCTGCTGTCCCCGCCCAACGTCACCGTTGCGGCTGAGGACAAGCAGAGGATCGCCGAAGGTGGCTTCTTCAACCAGAGCTGAGTCCAGCACTCACCTCGACCCGCCCGGTCCCGGGTTGGCTCCGTCTGGCAGCCTTGCCGCATGACCATCGTCGGCACCGTGCTCGCGGCGCTCCTGTGGTTCTTCATCGCTCTGCTGTGGGTGCGCTTCATCGTCGACTGGGTCCAGGTGCTGTCTCGGTCCTGGCAGCCGCACGGACCGCTCCTGGTCCTGCTCGAGGCCGTCTACTCGATGACCGACCCGCCCATCAAGGCGATCCGTCGGGTGATCCCACCACTGCGGATCGGTGGCTTCGCGCTCGATCTCGCGTTCCTGATCGTGATGATCAGTGCCTATGTGCTGCTCCGGGTGAATGCCGCGATCTTCCTCTGAACCGGCGACACCCCCATCGCGGCGGGTTTATTAACAGCAGCCACTGCTGTAGCGCTATGGTTCCTCAGACAGAGCATTTCGACGATTAATGAATGGGTGAGGGTCATGCCGTTGACGCCTGAGGACGTGAGCAACAAGCGGTTCACGCCCGTGCGACTCCGCGAGGGCTACGACATGGGCGAGGTCGACCAGTTCCTCGACGAGGTCGAGGCCGAGCTGGCCCGACTGACCAAGGAGAACGACGACCTCCGGTCGAAGCTGTCCGCGGCCCAGTCCGGAGCCCCGACGTCGTTCACCAAGGCGCCGGAGCCGGTGGCCGAGGAGAAGGCGCCCGAGCCCGAGCCCCAGCCGGTGGCCGCCCCCGAGCCGGTCGTGGCCGCCGCCGCGGTGACACCGACCGAGACCATCCGCGTCGAGACCGTGCCCCAGGCCTCGAACGCCGCCGCCCGGCTCCTCGAGATCGCGACGCGCAACGCCGACGAGCTCGTCGACGAGGCCAAGAACGAGGCCGACAAGATCATCGGCGAGGCCCGCACCAAGGCAGAGCGGCTGGAGAGCGAGGCGAAGACCAACGCCGACCGCGCCGAGGCCGATGCCCGCCAGCGCTCCCAGATGCTCGACCAGGAGACCACCGAGAAGCGCACCCAGCTCTTCGGTGACCTCGAGAAGGAGCGCGACAAGCTCAACGGTGAGGTCGAGACGCTGCGCTCGTTCGAGCGCGAATACCGGTCCCGCCTCAAGAGCTACTTCACTCAGCAGCTGGAGGCGCTCGATCACGGCGGCGAGTCGATCGCCCCGACCGGCGACGTGTCGGGAGCAGCGCCGAAGCGACTGCGTTCCATCCTCGGCGACGACGAGGGCTGAACCCCAGCGAACCCTTCGACGATGGCCGGATCCCACCTCGGGATCCGGCCATTGCCGTTGTGGTGGGCGTGGCAGTTTGAGTACGCAGGATCGAGGGGCTAGCCTCCCAGCACTCGCGGTCACCGACGTCGTGGCCGCAGCGAACATTTCCGGCACTGGCGTCCGCGGCCGATCTCGGCAGCTCAAACTCTGGGGTGAACAAGGTGACAGCGAAGAAGACCGCAGCAAAGCGGACTCCCGCCAAGAAGGTTCCCGACGTGGCAAGCCTTGCCGTGAAGGAGGGCGAGGACCCCTGGACCCAGGCGGAACTCGACGAGGTCCTCACCGAGCTGCATGCGTACGCCGACCGGCTGACCGCCGAGCTGCACGACCAGGAGATCGAGCTCGCGGGCCTGATGCGCGACGCCGGTGACGGTGCCGGCCAGGACCAGGCCGACCTGGGTGCGACCAGCTTCGAACGCGACCACGAGCTCACGGTGGTCAACAACTCGAGGGAGATGCTCGCGCAGACCCAGCGAGCCCTGGCACGCATCGACGACGGCAGCTATGGCGTCTGCGAGTCCTGCGGCAACCCCATCGGCAAGATGCGGGTCATGGCGTTCCCGCGTGCGACACTTTGCCTGTCATGCAAGCAGCGCGAGGAACGTCGCTGAGTTCCGGCGACCACACCGAATCCCCGATCACTCTCCCTCAACGGACCCGAGTACGTCGGGTCTTCATCGTCACGGCGGTCCTGGCCTACGCCCTGGACGTCGGCACCAAGATCCTGGCTGTCGAACGTCTCACCGGCAAGGGGCGCGTCGACGTCCTCGGCGACCTGTTCGGCTTCCACCTCGTCCGCAACCCCGGGGCGGCGTTCAGCACCGGTCTCGGGTTCACGCTCGTGTTCAGCCTGCTCGCGATCGTCGCGACGGGTGTCGTGCTGTGGCTGGCCAGACGGCTGGGGTCGCTGCTGTGGGCAGTGGGCATGGGTCTGCTGCTCGCCGGCATCACCGGCAACCTCACCGACCGTCTCCTGCGCGACCCCTCGCCTCTGCGCGGCCATGTGGTGGACTTCCTCGAGCTGCCCAACTGGCCGATCTTCAACGTCGCCGACATCTGCCTCAACCTGGGTGTGCTCATCGTGCTGATCCAGACGGTGCGCGGCGTCGCGCTGGACGGGTCCCGCACCACCACGAAGACCACGCCCGAGGCTGACGCGTGAGCGAGCAGCGCACCATCCTCGTGCCCGACGGGCTTGCCGGGGAGCGGGTCGACACGGCGATCGCCCGGATGTTCGGGCTGTCCCGCACGCGGGCCGCCGACCTGATCGCCCAGGGGCTCGTCCAGGTGGACGGTCGCGATGTCGGCAAGTCCGACCGGGTCGACGTCGGCGAGCTGCTCGACGTCACCCTGCCCGACGTCTCCTCGGGGATCGAGGTGGTGCCGGAGGTCGTCGAAGGGATCAAGATCATCCACGACGACGACTCCATCGTCGTGATCGACAAGCCGGTCGGCGTCGCCGTACATCCCTCGCCGGGCTGGTCGGGGCCCACGGTGGTGGGTCACCTCGCGGGAGCGGGCTTCCGGATCGCCACGAGTGGAGCCTCCGAGCGGCAGGGCATCGTCCAACGCCTCGACGTCGGCACCTCCGGGGTCATGGTCATCTGCAAGTCCGAGCACGCCTACTCCGTGCTCAAGAACGCCTTCCGGCACCGTACGGTCGACAAGACCTACCACGCGCTGGTGCAGGGGCACCCCGACCCGCACGAGGGCACCATCGAGGCGCCCATCGGGAGGCATCCCAAGGCCGACTACAAGTTCGCGGTGATGGCCGACGGGCGCCACAGCGTCACGCACTACTCCACCCTGGAGGCCCACCGGTTCGCCAGCCTGCTGGAGGTGCACCTGGAGACCGGCCGCACCCACCAGATCCGCGTCCACATGTCGGCCCTCAAGCACCCGTGCGTCGGAGACCTGACCTACGGAGCCGATCCCACCCTGGCGGCCCGCTTCGGGCTGGAGCGGCAGTGGCTGCACGCCGTCCGCCTCGGGTTCGAGCACCCCGACACCGGCGACCAGGTCAGCTATGAGTCGACCTACCCGGCCGACCTGTCCGCAGCCCTGGAGTCTGTGCGTGGGGCCGACTGACGAGGCAGACCTCCGGCTGCGGCCGGCGGCCGAGGCCGACCTGCCGGCGCTGGCCGAGATCTACCTGGAGGCGCGTGCGGCGGCCGCCATGCCGCCCGGCGTACACCCGGAGCGCGAGGTTCGGGAGTGGTACGCCGGCTGGGACCTGGCGGCGCTCGAGGTCTGGGTCGCCGAGACCAGCGGGGGCGTGGTGGGCTTCGCAGCCGTCAGGGAGTCCTGGCTCGAGTCGCTGTACGTCGTGCCGGCGGCTGCCGGTCGCGGAGTCGGCAGCGCGCTGCTCGACCTGGTGAAGGCGATCCGGCCGGACGGGTTCGAGCTGTGGGTCTTCGAGGTCAACACCCCGGCTCGGGCGTTCTACCGTGCCCGGGGGCTCACCGAGCTCGAGCGCACCGACGGTTCCGGCAACGAGGAGCAGGCGCCCGACATTCGGGTGGGCTGGAGCCCGCCCAGGGACTGATCGGATCGGAATGTCGGTGTCTGGTGCCAGGCTCTGTCGCGTAGGCTGATCGCCTTCCCCGATGATGCGTACGTTGGTTGGCTCAAGCGTCGCTGATGGGTCCTATTTTCTAGCTGCGTGGGGAGAAGGTTCACCGGATGTCGTCTGGGTCACCGGCTGACTTCGTGCATCTGCACGTGCACACCGAATACTCGATGCTCGATGGCGCTGCCCGTCTCGGCGACATGTTCTCGCGCACCGCCGAGCTCGGCATGAGCGCCATCGCGATGACCGATCACGGCAACGTCTTCGGCGCCTACGACTTCTACGCCAAGGCCACTGCGGCCGGCATCAAGCCGATCATCGGCATGGAGGCCTACGTCACGCCCAACACCCCGCGCCAGGAGCGCAAGCGGGTGCGCTGGAACAACGGCGGTGACGACGACGTGTCGGGGTCGGGCGCCTACACCCACATGACGTTGCTGGCCGAGTCGACCGCGGGCATGCACAACCTGTTCCGGCTCTCCAGCCGGGCTTCGATGGAGGGCTTCTTCTACAAGCCCCGAGCCGACCGCGAGCTGCTGGCCGAATACCACGATGGTCTGATCGGCACCACCGGCTGCCCCTCCGGCGAGATCCAGACCTGGCTCCGCATCGGCGACTACGACAAGGCCCGCCAGTCCGCGGCGGACTTCCAGGACATCTTCGGTCGCGACAACTACTTCCTCGAGCTGATGGACCACGGCCTCGACATCGAGACGAGGGTCCGAGACGGCCTGCTGAGGCTCTCCAAGGATCTCGCGATCCCGCCGATCGCGACGAACGACTCCCACTACGTCAACCCTCAGGACGCGGGCTCCCACGAGCACCTGCTGTGCGTCTCCAGCGGCAGCACGATGGCCGACCCGAAGCGCTTCAAGTTCAACGGCGACAGCTACTACATCAAGTCGCCCGCGGAGATGCGAGACCTCTGGGAGCACCGCAACGGACTCAAGGAAGCGTGCGACAACACGCTGCTGATCGCCGAGCGGTGCGAGGTCGAGTTCACCGAGGGCAACGGCACCTACATGCCCCGCTACCCGGTCCCCCCGGGGGAGGACGAGAACTCCTGGTTCGTCAAGGAGGTGGAGCGTGGCCTGTTGGTCCGTTACCCCGCCGGCGTCCCCGACGCGGTGCGCAAGCAGGCCGACTTCGAGGTGGGCGTCATCACCTCGATGGGCTTCCCCGGCTACTTCCTCGTGGTCGCCGACTTCATCAACTGGGCCAAGGAGAACGGCATCCGGGTCGGCCCCGGGCGTGGCTCCGGTGCCGGGTCGATGGCCGCCTACGCGATGCGCATCACCGACCTCGACCCACTCCAGCACGGGCTGATCTTCGAGCGCTTCCTCAACCCCGACCGGGTCTCGATGCCCGACTTCGACATCGACTTCGACGAGCGCCGGCGCGGTGAGGTGATCCGCTACGTCTCCGACAAGTACGGCGACGACCGCGTCTCCATGATCGTCACCTACGGCACCATCAAGGCCAAGCAGGCGGTCAAGGACTCCAGCCGCATCCTCGGCTATCCCTTCGCGATGGGCGACAAGATCACCAAGGCGATGCCCGCGGCCGTGATGGGCAAGGACGTGCCGCTGCGCGAGATCTTCAACCCCGAGCACAAGCGGTTCGGTGAGGGTGGCGCGTTCCGTGCGCTCTACGACGGCGAGAGCGACGTCAAGACGGTCGTCGACACCGCGATCGGCATCGAGGGCCTCAAGCGTCAGTGGGGCGTGCACGCGGCGGGCGTGATCATGTCGAGCGAACCGCTGATCGACGTGATCCCGCTGATGAAGCGCGAGCAGGACGGCGCCATCATCACCCAGTTCGACTACCCGACCTGCGAGAAGCTCGGGCTGATCAAGATGGACTTCCTGGGGCTGCGCAACCTCACGGTCCTCGACGATGCGCTGATCAACATCAAGGCCAACCGGGGGGAGAGCGTGGTGCTCGAGGATCTCGCCCTCGAGGACGCTGCGACCTACCAGCTGCTGCAGCGCGGTGACACCCTCGGCGTGTTCCAGCTCGATGGCGGGCCGATGCGCTCGCTGCTGCGTTCCATGCGCCCCGACGCCTTCGAGGACATCTCCGCGGTCGGAGCCCTCTACCGTCCCGGCCCGATGGGTGCCGACTCCCACAACAAGTACGCTCGCCGCAAGACCGGGCGCGAACCCGTGGAGGCCATCCACCCCGAGCTCGCCGAACCGCTGGCCGACGTGCTGGGGGAGACCTACGGGCTGATCGTCTACCAGGAGCAGGTGATGGCGATCGCCCAGAAGCTGGCCGGCTACACGCTCGGCCAGGCCGACCTGCTGCGTCGTGCGATGGGCAAGAAGAAGAAGGAGGAGCTCGACAAGCAGTTCGCGACCTTCTCCGCCGGCATGTCCGAGCGCGGCTACTCCGCAGGCGCGATCAAGACGCTGTGGGACATCCTGCTGCCGTTCTCCGACTATGCCTTCAACAAGGCCCACTCGGCGGCCTACGGGCTGGTGTCCTACTGGACCGCCTACCTGAAGGCCAACTACCCGGCCGAATACATGGCCGCGCTCCTGACGTCGGTGAAGGACGACAAGGACAAGATGGCGATCTACCTCAACGAGTGTCGCCGGATGAAGATCCAGGTGCTTCCCCCCGACGTCAACGAGTCGGCCGCGACCTTCACACCGGTCGGCAACGACATCCGTTTCGGCCTGACCGCGATCCGCAACGTCGGACACCACGTGGTCGACGCGATCGTCTCGGCCCGCCGTGAGAAGGGTCGCTACGCCGACTTCAACGACTTCATGGAGAAGGTCCCAGCGCTGGTCTGCAACAAGCGCATGATCGAGTCGCTGGTCAAGGCCGGTGCCTTCGACGAGATGAAGCACAAGCGCCGTGCTCTGGTGGCCATCCACGAGTCGGCCGTCGACCAGTACGTCGACATCAAGAAGAACGAGGCGATCGGCCAGGACTCCCTCTTCGGGGGGCTGGACGACGGCGGGTCCAGCGGCTTCGGGATCTCGGTGACGATCCCCGACATCGACGACTGGGACAAGATGACGCTGCTGGGACATGAGCGCGAGATGCTGGGTCTCTACGTCTCCGACCACCCCCTGCTCGGCCTCGAGCACGTGCTCGCCAACAGTGCCGACTGCTCGATCGGTCAGCTGATGCTCGACGAGGAGCGGCCCGACGGCTCCTCGATCACCATCACCGGCCTGATCACCTCCGTGCAGCGCAAGATCACCAAGCGGGGCGACGCCTGGGCCATGGTCACGGTCGAGGACCTCGACGGAGCCATCGACGTACTCCTCTTCCCCAGCAGCTATCAGCTCGCCAGCACCTACCTCGGCGAGGACAACATCATCACCGTCAAGGGCCGGCTGTCGCGGAGCAAGGACGTGGCCGAGATCCATGGCCAGGAGGTGAGCGTCCCCGACCTGTCCGACGGGCCCAGCGGCCCGGTCGAGATCACCTTGCCGGCCACGCGGTGCACCGGACCTGTGGTCGAGCAGCTCAAGGACGTCCTGGGCACCCATCCGGGCATGACCGAGGTCAGGCTCCGGTTGCTCAACCGCGCCTCGACCACCGTGCTCAAGCTCGACGACCGGCTCCGGGTCAGCCCCACGCCGGCCCTGTTCGCCGACCTCAAGCAGCTGCTGGGACCCGGATGCCTGGGCAGCTGAGCCAGTCCGAGTCGACCTGGCACTCACCGGTCGAGTCGCCCCGATGCACCCGATGGGTCCTGATCCACATGCTGGCCATCGTCGGGAGCCTGGTCGTCGCCGGAGCCCTCGCGGGGGTCGTGTGGCAGCAGATCTGGACGCCGCCGGCCGGCGTCGCGTTCCAGGGCCGTTGGGTCCTCGACGGTGAGGGTCTCCCCGCCGACTTCGCCGGCACCGGCCTGTTCGCCCTGGTCGGGGTGGTGACCGGGCTGCTCGTCGGCGCGCTGGTCGCGCTGCTGTTCGACGAGGACGAGGTCTACTCCCTGGCAGTGGTGGTGCTCGGTGCCGTGCTGGCCGTCGGGGTGATGTGGTGGGTGGGCACCACGCTCGGCCCGCCCGATCCCAGTGTGCTGGCGAAGACCGCAGACGACTTCGACCCGATCGTGAGCGACCTCCGGGTGCATGGCTTCCCGGCGTTCGCCGCCCTGCCCTTCGGGGCGATCCTGGCCACCGCGGCGGTCCACCTCCTCCGCACCCCGCGCCCCTCCCGCTGAGCAGGGCGGGCTCGGCGGCGACGAGTCGTTTGTGGGGATTGCCGACGAGACGACACGGTGCACGGTTAAACTCTCGGTCGCACGTCACGCGTCTACAGGGGGATCCACCGTGTCCAGCAACTTCCCGCCGTCCGACGGACCAGACATCCTCGACTCGTCCGGAGGCACGCCCGAGCAGCCCGCGTCCCGGCGCAACCGGAAGGCCGCCTACGCCGCCGCTGGGATCGCCGGCGCCGTCGTGGTGGTGGGAGGGGCTGCCTGGGCCGCGAGCTGGTATCTCTCCTCCGGTGCCGATGCCGCCGAGGCACTGCCGGCCTCCACGCTCGCCGTCGTGCAGGTCAACCTCGACCCCAGCGGCGAACAGAAGATCGAAGCGCTGAAGATGCTGAACAAGTTTCCGGGGATCACGAGCGAGCTCGACCTGGACAGCTCCAGCGACCTGCGCAGGTCGCTGTGGGAGCAGATCCAGGAGGACGGCACCTGCACCGACGTCGACTACGACGACGACATCGCCCCCTGGCTCGGCAACCGGATGGCCCTCGCCGCCGTCGACACCGGCGAGGACACCCCCGCACCGGTGCTGGTCGTCGAGATCAGTGACGGGGCGAAGGCCGAGAAGGGCGTCGAGCAGCTGATGGACTGCGACGACGACACCGACACCGGCGGCTATGCCATCGAGGGTGACTGGCTGGTGGTCGCCGAGACCGACACGATCGCTGACGACGCGGTCGCCGACGCCAAGGACGACACGCTGTCCGACGACGCCACCTACCAGCACTGGATGGACGAGGCGGGTGGCGAGAGCATTATCAGCGCCTATGTGGCCCCCAGTGCCGCCGAGAAGCTCGCCGAGGCCCTGCCCGGCCTGATGGCCGGCACCGACGCCGCGAACGGTGGGGCCTTCGCCGACCAGCAGGCCGAGCAGCTCAAGGACTTCCAGGGGGCGGCGCTCAAGATCCGGTTCGAGGACGCCTCGATCGAGGCGGAGTATGCCCTCGACGCCGGCAGCAACCCGTTCACCGACATCATCCTCGACGCCGAGGGCACCGGGGTCGCCGGTACTCTGCCGGTCGACTCCGCGTTCGTGTTCGGGGCCTCGTTCGGTGATGGTTGGGCCCAGGCCTACCTCGACCAGATCAAGGACACCCTGGGATCCTCCGCGGATGTCGACAGCCTGCTGGCCCAGGTCGAGAGTGAGACGGGCCTGCAGATCCTCGAGGACATCGAGGCGCTGACCGGCGACTCCTTCGCGCTGGCGGTCAGCAGCGACCTCGACGTCGAGTCGCTCTCGAACGCCGACGACCTCAGTGAGGTCGGGATCGGCGTGAAGGTCCAGGGCGACCCGGCGGCTGCCGAGGCCACTCTCGACAAGCTTCGGGCCCAGCTGCCGGATCCGTCGTGGCTGACCTCCAAGACCTCCGGTGACTACCTCAGTGTCAGCCCCGACCAGGCCTGGCTCGACGAGATCTCCGCCGACGGCGGCCTCGGTGGCAGCGACGACTACCAGGAGGTCATTCCCCAGGGCGACAAGGCGATCTACGTCCTCTACGCCAACCCCGACGCGGGTGACGACTGGTTGGTCACGGCGCTCGAGGACTCTGGTGCCGGTGACGACGTGATCGACAACGTCGCTCCGCTGGGACCGATGGGCCTCTCGTTCTGGGCCGAGGGCGACGTGATCCACGGCTCGATGAAGCTGACCACCGACTGACGAGGCAGTCTCACTCGCGGCCGAGACGGACCGTGATCGCCTCGGTGATCCGGACCAGGTCGGCCGGGGCCAGCTCGAGATCCAGGCCGCGCCTCCCACCGGAGACGAACACGGTGTCGTGCAGCAGAGCCGACGCGTCGAGCACGGTCCGGTGGGCGCGCTTCTGGCCGATCGGTGAGATGCCACCCACCACGTAGCCGGTCGCTCGCTCCGCTGCTGCGTGGTCAGCCATGGCCGCCCTGCTGCCGCCGAGCGCCCGCGCCAGCGCCTTGAGGTCCAGCTGGCGGTCGACGGGTACGACGGCGACGGCGAGCCGGCCGTCGACGTCGGCGAGCAGCGTCTTGAAGACGCGTTCCGGGGCCACCCCGAGTGCTCGGGCGGCCTCCAGGCCATACCCTTCGAGGCGGGCGTTGCCCGCGCTCGCCTGGGACCGCGACGCGGCTCGCGGGTCGTGGTCGTAGGGGTGCAGGCTGAAACCGATGCCGGCAGCGGTCAGCGCCACCGTGGCCGGCGTACCGCCTGACGAGCGGGTGGTCGGCGAGCTCCGTGCCATCAGTTCGGGCTCCACCGGTTGCGGGCCACGTCGATCGCGGGCAGCGACGGGATGGCCTGCATGGCCTGGATCTCGCGACTGAGCATGCCGGTCACCATCGCCAGCCGCACCGCCGCGTCGTCGGCTTCCAGCAAATTCTGCCGCTCGCGCATCGTCAGCAGGCAGGTGGCCGCCAGGCTCCAGGACAGGAACGTCGGGTCGCGAGGTAGGTCGCCGACCAGCACCTGGGCGTTGCTGACCTCCGAGACCATCAGGCGATAGCTCTCGAACATCGCCAGTGCATCCTCCACGGTCTCCGTCCGGAGGGAGCCGTCGGCGTCCTCGAGGCGCTCGACACTCCCGTGCAGCACCGGGCCCGACCCGTCGAGCGAGTCCAGCCGGATGCGGCCCCGTCCCACCGCCACGATGTCGAAGCTGCCGTCCGGGTTCGCGACGGCCTCGGTCAGCTGCAGGAAGCACCCGACCCGGTGCAGGGACTGGTTCCCGTGCGACCCGACTTCGTAGCCCTCGCGGATCGCCACCGACCCGAAGATCCGCTCTGCCGGATCGTCGATGGTCAGCAGCCGGTGGACCAGGGCCCGGTAGCGGTCCTCGAACACCCGCAGCGGCACCGAGACCCCCGGGAACAGCACGGTGTTCAGGGGGAACATCGCCATCGTCTCGATCACGACTCCACCGTAGGTGAAACGGGGTGAGGAGTGTCGCTCGGCGCAACTAGACTTGCCCGCATGATGCGCAGGATCGACCTCAGGGGGGCCGGCGGCCCCGACGTCGACTACCGCAGGGCGCTGCCCCGGGCGGCGTTCGACGTGGAGGCTGCGATCGCGGTGGTCCGCCCCATCTGTGACGACGTCCGCGAGCGCGGCGCCGCAGCCGTCCGCGACTACTCGCTGAAGTTCGACGGCGTCGACGTCCCCGAGCTCGCCGTGCCCCCGGAGGCGCTGGCCGAGGCGCTCGCCGCGCTCGACCCGGCGGTGCGAGCCGGCCTGGAGGAGTCGATCTCCCGGTTGCGGGCCACGTGTCAGGCCGAGCTCGAGCACGACTCCGTGACCGACCTCGGTCCCGGCGCCCGGGTGACGCAACGGATGGTTCCCGTGCGACGGGTGGGGCTCTACGTCCCCGGCGGGCTCGCCCCGCTGGTCTCGAGCGTCGTGATGAACGTGGTGCCGGCCCAGACGGCCGGCGTCCGCTCGCTCGCGCTGGCCTCCAGCCCGCAGAAGGAGTACGGCGGTCTCCCGCACCCGACGATCCTGGCCGCGTGCGCCCTGCTCGGCATCGACGAGGTCTACGCGGCCGGGGGTGCGCAGGCGATCGCCATGTTCGCCTACGGCGCCGGACCCTGCCGCCCCGTCGACATGGTGACCGGCCCGGGCAACATCTACACGGTGTCGGCCAAGCGGCTGCTCAAGGGTGTGGTGGGCATCGACTCCGAGGCCGGTCCGACCGAGATCGTTGTGCTGGCCGACGACACCGCCGACGCCGGCCACGTCGCCGCCGACCTGATCAGCCAGGCCGAGCACGACCCGCTGGCCGCGAGCATCCTGGTCACGACCTCCGAGCGGCTCGCCGACGAGGTGGAGGCCCAGCTCGACAAGCAGGTGGCCATCACCCGACACCTCGAGCGGGTGCGCACCGCGTTGTCGGGGCTCCAGTCCGCGATCGCGTTGGTGGACGATCTCGACCAGGGCCTCGCCGTGGTCGACGGCTACGGCGCCGAGCACCTGGAGATCCAGACCGTCAACGCCGCAGCGGTCGCAGCGCGGGTGTCCAACGCGGGGGCCGTCTTCGTCGGCGCCTACTCCCCGGTCTCGCTGGGCGACTACTGCGCCGGCTCCAACCACGTGCTGCCGACGGGTGGGTGCTCGTGCCACAGCTCGGGGCTGTCGGTGCGCGCGTTCCTCAAGTCGATGCACGTCATCGACTATTCGCGCGAGGCCCTGGCCGAGGTCGCCGACCACGTCGTCACCTTGGCCGAGGCCGAGGACCTGCCCGGTCACGGGGCCGCCGTGCGCGTCCGCTTCGAGGTCTGACGGCGATGACCTTTCCTCCTCTGCGTGAGGAGCTGCGCGGCCTGGTCCCCTACGGTGCTCCCCAGCTCGACGTGCCCGTGCAGCTCAACGTCAACGAGAACCCCTACCCGCCCTCGGCGGCTGTGGTGGCCGACATCGCCACCGCCGTCGCGCACGCCTCGACCTCGCTCAACCGCTACCCCGACCGCGAGTTCGTCGAGCTGCGGGCTGCTCTGGCCGACTATCTGGGCCACGACGTGCGACCTGAACAGGTGTGGGCGGCCAACGGGTCCAACGAGGTCATGCTGCAGCTCCTCCAGGCGTTCGGTGGGCCTGGGCGACGGGCCCTGAGCTTCGCGCCGACCTACTCGATGTATCCCGAATACGCGCGCGACTCCGTGACCGACTGGGTGCTCGGACATCGGGAGTCCGACTTCTCGCTCGACCTCGAGGCGGCTCGCCGCAAGGTGGTCGACGTGGCTCCGTCGGTGGTGCTGCTGCCATCGCCGAACAACCCCACCGGAACGGCCCTGCCACCCGAGGCGGTGAGCATGCTGTGCGAGGCGGCGGGCGACGGGATCGTCGTGGTCGACGAGGCCTACGGTGAGTTCCGCCGCGCCGGCACGCCCAGCGCCCTGGAGCTGCTGCCCCAGCACCGCAACCTGGTGGTGAGTCGCACGATGAGCAAGGCCTTCGCGCTGGCCGGCGCACGGCTGGGCTACCTCGCTGCCGCTCCTGAGATCTGCGACGCGATCCGGGTCGTCCGACTGCCCTACCACCTCTCCGCGGTCACCCAGGCGGTCGCCCTGGCGGCCCTGCGGCACGCCCCCGAACTGCTCGGACGCGTCGATGACCTGCGAGCCGAGCGCGACCAGACCGTAGGCTGGCTGCGCGAGGTCGGACTCGAGGTCGCCGACAGCGACGCCAACTTCGTGCTGTTCGGCAGGTTCGCCGACCGGCATGCTGTGTGGCAGGCACTCCTCGACAGGGGAGTGCTGATCCGTGAGACCGGGCCGGACGGCTGGCTGAGAGTGTCGGTCGGGACAGCAACCGAGATGGCCGCCTTCAAGCAGGCGCTCACCGAAGCGATGGAGGAATCCAGATGAGCAGGACTGCCGAGATCACCAGGGCGACCAAGGAGTCGAAGGTCACCGTGTCGGTGGACCTCGACGGCTCCGGCCGCTCGGAGGTGTCCACCGGCGTGGGGTTCTACGACCACATGCTCACCGCCTTCTCGCGGCACTCCCTGGTCGACCTCGTCGTGCAGACCGACGGGGACACCCACATCGACGCCCACCACACCGTGGAGGACACCGCGATCGTGCTCGGCGAGGCGCTGCGTCAGGCGCTCGGTGACAAGGTCGGCATCCGGCGCTTCGGCGACGCCACGGTGCCCCTCGACGAGGCGCTGGTGCAGGCAGTCGTCGATGTCTCCGGACGCCCCTACTGCGTGCACACCGGGGAGCCCGACGCTCAGATCTACGTGTCGATCGGTGGCGACGTCGGGCCGGCCTACCAGGGGTCGCTGACCCGCCACGTCTTCGAGACCATCTCGTTCCACGCCCACCTCGCCCTGCACGTCCGGGTGCTGTCGGGACGCGACCCGCACCACCTCGTCGAGGCCCAGTTCAAGGCGTTCGCCCGCGCCTTCCGGGACGCGGTCGCCCTCGACCCGCGCGAGAGCGGCATACCCTCCACCAAGGGTGCGCTCTGAGCGCGGAGACGCCCACCGTCGCGGTCCTCGACTACGGCTCGGGCAACCTCCGCTCCGCCGTGCGCGCTCTCGAGCGGGCCGGGGCTGACGTCACCCTCACCGCCGTTCGCCAGGTGGCGATGGATGCCGACGGCCTCGTGGTCCCGGGAGTCGGGGCGTACGCCGCGTGCATGGCCGGGCTCCGCTCCGTCAAGGGCCACGAGATCATCGGCCGCCGCCTGGCCGGGGGGCGCCCGGTGCTGGGCATCTGCGTCGGCATGCAGATCCTGTTCGAACGCGGAGTCGAGCACGGCGTCTCGACGACCGGCTGCGACGAGTGGCCCGGGCTGGTCGAGCGGCTCCAGGCACCTGTGGTGCCCCACATGGGCTGGAACACCCTCGAGGTGCCCGAGGGCTCCTCCCTGTTCGCCGGCATCGAGGCGGAGCGCTTCTACTTCGTGCACTCCTACGCGGTCCGTGAGTGGAAGCTGGTCACCGACGGTCGCACCCGCGCACCCCTGGTCACCTGGGCCGAGCACGGCGGTGACCGCTTCGTGGCCGCGGTGGAGAACGGCCCGTTGACGGCCACCCAGTTCCACCCCGAGAAGTCCGGCGACGCCGGCGCGGCGTTGCTACGCAACTGGGTCGAGGCACTGCGCCGGTGAGCAGGGAGCGTGCTCGACGCCGTGCCGAACGCGAGCGCGAGCAGGCCGCGACCCAGGCTCGGCTGGCCGAGGAGGCGCAGCGCCGGGCGCGGCGGGAGGCCCGCTGGGGTGCGCTGACCTCGTGGCTGCCGCGTCCCGGAAAGGGGCCGACCGGCCTGCTCGCCCAGCGGCGCCGGCACGAGCTGACGATCACGGTGATCCTGCTGCTGCTGGTGAACCTGGTGGTGTGGCTGGCGTTCCCCGACTGGGCGCCCCGGATCCTGGCGCTGATGGTGAGCCTGCTCGGCGCCCCGGTGGTGCACCTCCTGCTGTTTCGCCGTCGCTAGTCCACCGGGACGACCGGTGCCCTGGCCGTGGCTCCGACCGCTTTAGGATGCGGCCATGAGTGACTACCTCGAGCTGCTTCCCGCGGTGGACATCGCCGCCGGCCAAGCCGTCCAGCTGGTGCAGGGCGTTGCCGGGTCCGAGAAGCGCTTCGGTGACCCCATCGAGGCGGCGCTGCGCTGGCAGGACGAGGGTGCGCAATGGCTGCACCTGGTCGACCTCGATGCCGCGTTCGGCCGCGGTCACAACCGTGAGCTGCAGGCCGAGATCGTCGGGACCCTCGACATCCTGGTCGAGATGAGCGGCGGCATCAGGGACGACGAGTCGCTGGCCGCGGCGATGGCCACGGGCTGTCGCCGGGTCAACATCGGGACCGCCGCGCTCGAGCAGCCGGAGTGGTGTGCGGCCGCGATCGCGGAGTACGGCGACCGCGTGGCCGTGGGCCTGGACGTCAGGGGCCGCACCCTCGCAGCGCGGGGGTGGACGCGCGACGGCGGAGACCTCTACGAGGTCCTCACCCGGCTCGATGCCGAGGGCTGTGCCCGCTATGTCGTGACCGACGTCAACAAGGACGGCATGCTCCAGGGGCCCAACCTCGAGCTGCTGCGCCAGGTCTGCGCGGCCACGGACCGTCCCGTGGTCGCCTCCGGCGGCATCACCGAGCTGGCGGACCTCGAGGCCCTCCAGGGACTGGTCTCCAGCGGGGTCGAGGGTGCCATCATCGGCACCGCACTCTACGAGGGCCGGTTCACGCTCGGCGACGCCTTGGCGCTGACCAAGCCATGAGCCTCGCCGTCCGGGTCATCCCCTGCCTCGACGTCGACGGTGGGCGCGTGGTCAAGGGCATCAACTTCGCCGACCTGCGGGACGCCGGCGACCCGGTCGAGCTGGCTCGGACCTACGACGCCGAAGGAGCCGACGAGCTCACCTTCCTCGACATCTCCGCCTCCCACGAGGGCCGGGCCACCACCATGGAGATCGTGTCGCGCACGGCCGAGGAGGTGTTCATCCCGCTGACGGTGGGCGGCGGAGTCGCGTCAGTCGAGGACGTCGACCGGCTCCTGCGGGCCGGCGCCGACAAGGTGGCGGTGAACACGGCCGCCATCCGGCGTCCCGAGCTGATCGCCGAGATCGCCGACCGGTTCGGCAACCAGGTCCTGGTGCTGTCCGTCGACGCCCGACGGGCCTCGGGCACCGACTCGGGGTTCGAGGTCACCACCCACGGCGGACGCACCTCGGCCGGACTCGACGCACTGGCCTGGGCGGTCAGGGCGGCAGAGCTGGGAGCCGGTGAGATCCTGCTGAACGCGATGGACGCCGACGGCACCCAGGACGGGTTCGACCTCGAGCTGATCCGTGCCGTCCGCCGTGAGGTCAGCGTGCCGATCATCGGGTCGGGCGGCGCCGGGGCGGTCGACCACTTCGCGCCCGCCGTCGAAGCCGGTGCCGACGCCGTGCTCGCGGCCACCGTCTTCCACTTCGGGACCCTGCGCATCGCGGAGGTCAAGCAGAGCCTCCGGGCCGCCGGTCATCCGGTCCGCTGATCAGCGCAGGGCGGCGATCGGGAGATCGTAGATCGAGAGGCTCTCGGGATGCGTGACCACGAGGTGACGCCCCACGATCACTGCCGCTACGTTCTCGCGGGTCGCACCGATCTCGTCCAGCGACACCGTGGACACCACCTCACGGGCCCGAGCGTCGATCCGCCACACCGTCGGACCGACCTGACCGACGACGAACAGGGTGTCGCCGTCGACGACGACCGCATCGGCGGCGTCGAGCCCGTCGAAGGTCGACACCGTTGCGAGCGTGTCGACGTCCAGGCCCACCACCCGGCCCTCGTCGGTGCAGGCGACCCACAGCACTCCGGCGGCCTCACCCAGCCCTGAGGCGTCGTACACCCCTGGACCGTCTGGCTGCGCACAGCGTCGGGTCGGACCCGGGTCACGGACCCGTCGCCGTAGTTGCTGACCCACACCGCTGACGGCCCGCTGGAGACCAGACGCGGCTCGCTCCCCACGGCGACCTTGGCCGTCACCCGGCCGGTCGCCGGATCCATCGCGACGACCCGGTCACCCGCCTGGTCGACCACCCACAGCCGCCGCCCGTCGTACGCCAGGCCCTCGGGCTCGCTGCCGTTCGGGGGAAGCCGCCTGCGTAGGTCGACCTTCCCGGTCGCCGGGTCGATCCGCACCAGAGTGCCGTCGCCGATCACGCTCACCCACACACCCGCCGGGGTGGCGACCAGGCGCAGGGGTGCCTCGCCTACCGGGATGCGACGGTCGGCCTCTGTCCGAACCGATCCGTCCTCGGGCAGGGCGGTCCAGGGCAGCCCGTCGACCTCGGTGACTCCGACCGGGCCGACATCGAGCTGGACGACACGGAGGTCTGCCGGTGCGACGAAGTCGGTCGGCTCCGCACTCGTTCCCGGAGCTTCGCTCGGATCGCCGGAGGGCTCGGGATCGCCCGAGCAGGCCGCGACGACGAGCAGTGCCGTCAGCCCGGCTGCGAGCGCCTTCATCCTGCTGAAGGTACTCGCCTCAGAGCCCGAGGGCGGCGTCCTTGAGTGCGCGGACGGCGCCGGCGGGGCCGTCGAAGACCAGGTCTCGGTGCTCGGCGCGACCGTAGACGAACATGGTCAGCTCAGAGGGCAGGCCGGTGACCGTCACCGGGTCGTCGCCTGCGACGAGCACGGTGGAGGAGTCCTTGTCGGCACGGCGCAGCGTCACCGGTACGCCGGCCGGGCGCACCAGCCCCTTGCCGGTGACCTTCAGGCCGCCCCACACCTGGCCCTGCTCGTACGACGTCAGAGCCCGGGGTTCCCAGGACGGCTGGGCGCGGCGGATGTCCTCGTGGTGGACGAAGAGCTCCATCGTGTTGAAGATCCGGTCGACCGCGGGGAGCCAGACGGCGGTGAACCGGGTCGACCGCAGCCGCTTCACCATCGCCTCGAGCCCCGCCTTCTCCGCGCGCCTCATCGCGCTCTCGGTCAGGCCCTCGAGCGGCGCGATGGCGATGCCGACGGCGAAAGGACTGCGCTCCCGGACCAGCAGATGGGCGACGAGCTCCTGCACGGTCCAGTCACCGCACAGGGTGGGCGCTGACGGCCCCACTTCAAGGGCGAGGTCGCACAGCCGGCGCCGTTCGTCGACGGCGAGATTTCGAGTGGTCACGCGTCGCAGCATAGAGTCGGGGGAGTGACTTCCCGGACTTCCACCATGAACGCCGGGTTCGCGGTCCTGGGTGTCGCCATCAGGCGCGAGCCCTGGATCTTCACCCTCTCCACGGTGGGCAGCCTGCTGTTCGGTGCCCTCACCGTCGCCGATGCCTGGGTGCTCGGGTGGGCGACCAACCATGCCGTGCTGCCCGCCTTCCGGGACGGAGAGATCGGCGACGGAGTGCTCTGGGCGGTGCTGGCGCTGTTCGTCGGAGTCGCCCTGCTCCGTGCCGTCGGCATCGTGGCCCGTCGCCTCGGGGCGGGGATCATGCAGTACCGCATGCAAGCCCACTACCGACGAGCCGTCACCCGGCAGTACCTCACCCTGCCCATGGAGTGGCACCAACGTCACCCCACCGGTGAGCTGCTCTCCAACGCGAACTCCGACGTCGAGGCGGCCTGGGCGCCGATCGCACCGCTGCCGATGGCAGTCGGCACGGTGGCGATGATGGTGATCGCCGTCGTACAGATGGTGGTCACCGACCTCGTCCTGGCCGTGGTGGGGTTGATGGTGTTCCCGTGCGTGATCGCAGCCAACGTCGCCTACCAGCGGATGGCCTCACCGCTGATGACCAAGGCGCAGGCCCTGCGCGCCGAGCTGAGCGAGGTCGCCCACGAGTCGTTCGACGGCGCGATGGTCGTCAAGACGCTCGGACGCGAGAGCGAGGAGACCGCCCGGTTCGCGCGGCGCGCCCACGAGTTGCAGGACGTGAACATCCGCGCCGGACGGATCCGCGCCGCCTTCGACCCCACCCTGGCGGCCCTGCCGAACCTCGGGGTCCTCGTCGTCCTGGCCGTGGGGGTCTCGCGAGTTCTCGACGGCACCTCCAACCCCGGCGACCTGGTCACGGTCGCCTACCTGCTGACCATCGTGTCCTTCCCGATCCGGTCGATCGGCTGGCTGCTCGGCGAGTTCCCGCGCAGCGTCGTCGGCTTCGACAGGGTCCAGGCGGTGCTCGACGCGAGCGGCGAGATGACCTACGGCACGCAGGCTCTCGGCGAGCGCCGACCGGCCCAGCTCAGCGTCGAGGGGCTGGCGTTCGCCTACGACGCCGACCAGCGGCTGCTCGACGGCGTCGACTTCGACGTCTCGCCCGGTCAGACGATGGCCGTCGTCGGGCCCACCGCCTCCGGCAAGAGCACCCTGACCACGCTGCTCACCAGGCTGGTGGACCCCGACTCCGGCCGGGTGTGCCTCGACGGTGTCGATCTGCGCGACCTGGCCCACGGGGAGCTCGCCGACTCGGTCAGCGTGGTGCCCCAGACGGCGTTCCTTTTCGACGACACGGTCCGAGGCAACGTCACCCTGGGGGCCGACCTCCCCGACGAGGACGTCTGGGCAGCCCTGAGAGTGGCCCAGGCCGACGGGTTCGTCGCGGCTCTCCCCGACGGGCTCGACACCCGGCTCGGCGAGCGCGGTACCAGCCTGTCGGGTGGTCAGCGGCAGCGCATCTCCCTGGCCCGTGCGCTCGTACGCCGACCCAGGCTGCTCATCCTCGACGACGCGACCAGCGCGGTCGACCCGGAGGTGGAGGCCAGGATCCTGAACGGGTTGCGCGACGCCGGTGACGACGCCCCCACCCTGGTGGTCGTGGCCTACCGCAAGGCCACCATCGGGCTGGCCGACGAGGTGATCCATCTCGACGAGGGCCGGGTCCTCGACCGCGGCTCCCACCTGGAGCTGTTGGCCCGCAACCCGGCGTACGCCCGGCTCGTGAACGCCTACGAGCAGCCCCAGGAGGTCGACGCATGAGCGCCACCGAGCGGGTCGACCGGAGCACCCGGATGGAGTCCGGGGACGAGATCAAGGCCCTCGAGACGATCCGACGCGGCATCGCCTACTCGCCCGAGCTGCGCGACGGGATCGGGGTCACCTTCCTGCTCGCGCTGGTCGCGACGGTCGGTCAGGTCGTCGTACCCATCTCGGTCCAGCAGACTCTCGACAAGGGGCTGGGCGCTCCCGGTGGACCCGATGTGGCCTTCATGGTGCGCATCGGCCTCATCGCCGCGGGGGCGATCGTGCTCACCGGCGTCGCGTCCTACTTCATGACCGCCCGGCTCTTCAGCTCCGCCGAGCGTGGCCTGGCGACCCTGCGGATCAAGGCGTTCCGGCATGTCCACGACCTGCCGCTGCTGACGCAGAACACCGAGCGCAGAGGCGCCCTGGTCAGTCGGGTGACCAGCGACGTCGACCAGGTCAGTCAGTTCCTGATCTTCGGCGGGATCATCTTCGTCATCAGCGTGGGTCAGATGCTGGTCGCGACGATCGTGATGGCCTTCTACAGCTGGCAGCTGTGCCTGGTGGTGTGGCTGTGCTTCGTCCCGCTGTTCGCCTCGCTGCGCTACTTCCAGCGCAAGCTGTCGGCGGCGTACGGCGTCGTGCGCGCCCAGGTCGCGGTCATGCTCAGCGCCATCTCCGAGCCGGTGGTCGGTGCCGCTGTGGTCAGGTCGTACGCCGTCGAGCACCGCACGCAGGCGCGGATCGACGCGGCCATCGCGGCCAACCAGGCGGCCAACACGCGGGCCCAGGGATTCACCGTGCTGTCGTTCTCGCTCGGGGGCATCTCGGCCGGGCTGGCGAATGCCGCCGTGCTCATCCTGGGCATCAAGCTGGGCCTGGCGGGGGACATCACCGCCGGTGAGGTGCTGGCCTTCGCGTTCTTGGTGACGCTCTTCGTGAACCCGGTCCAGATGGGCACCCAGATCCTGACCGACGCCCAGAACGCCATCGCGGGTTGGCGGCGGGTCATCGGGATCCTCGACACCCCCGCCGACCTGGTCGACCCCGGTCCCGACGGAGCAACGCTCCCCAGCGGGCCGATCGACGTCCGGTTCGAGGGAGTCGGGTTCGCCTACCCGACCGGTCCACCGGTGCTGCACGACATCGACCTGACCCTCGCGGCCGGCAGCCGGGTGGCGGTGGTCGGCGAGACGGGTTCGGGGAAGTCGACGGTGGCCAAGCTGCTGACCCGGTTGATGGACCCGACGCACGGGGCCGTCCTCCTCGACGGGGTCGACCTGCGCTCCGTCTCCGATGCGAGCCTGCGCCGGTCGGTGGTGCTGGTGCCCCAGGAGGGGTTCCTGTTCGACGACACGCTCGCGGCCAATGCGCGCTACGGCCGGCTGGACGCGACGGATGCCCAGATCGAGGAGTCAGCGCGCGAGCTGGGCATGGACGACTGGTTGGCCGGTCTGCCGCGCGGTGTGCACACCAAGGTGGGTCAGCGCGGAGAGTCGCTCTCGGCCGGTGAGCGCCAGCTCGTGGCCCTGCTGCGCGCCCACCTCGCCGACCCCGACCTCCTGGTCCTCGACGAGGCGACCAGTGCGGTCGACCCCGAACTGGAGATGCGGATCAACCGTGCCCTCGACAAGCTGATGTCGGGACGGACCTCGGTCACCATCGCGCACCGCATGACCACCGCCGAGAACGCCGACGAGGTCGTCGTGGTCGACAAGGGGCGGATCGTGCAGCGCGGTCCGCATGCCCAGCTGGTCGCCGAGGGCGGCGTCTACGGCGGGCTGCACGCCTCCTGGGTCAACCAGCAACGTTGAGTCGCGCCCCGGGGCCTCGCGAGTTGCGCCCCGGGGCCCCGCGAGTTGCGCCTCGGGGTCTCGCGAGTTGTGCCCCGTGGTCTCGCGAAGTGCACCTCGGGGTTCCTCTGCACGACTCGACCGGCCCGGGGGCACGACTCGACGGGCCCGGGGGCGCGACTCGACGGGCGGCCCGGGGGCGCGACTCGACCGGCCCGGGGGCACGACTCGACCGGCCCGGGGGCACGACTCGACGGGGGGAGGCGGGATACTGGGGGAGTGAGCAGCCTGGACCCCGCCATCGCGGCACGACTCAAGCGCACCGACGACGGACTCGTGGCAGCGGTCGTCCAGCAGCACGACACCCGCGAGGTGCTGATGATGGGCTGGATGGACGACGAGGCGCTGGAGCGCACCCTGACCAGTGGGCGGGCGACGTACTGGAGCCGCTCACGCGGCGAGTACTGGGTCAAGGGCGAGACGTCCGGCAACCGGCAGTGGGTCAAGGAGGTCCGCCTCGACTGCGACGGCGACACTCTGCTCGTCACCGTCGACCAGGAGGGCCCCGCCTGCCACACCGGCACCCGCACCTGCTTCGACGACGGCCTGCTGACGCATGGCTGAGGTCGGGGAGTCACCGCCCCTGCGGACGCGCTCGACGTTCGGGCCGGTCGTCCTGCTCGGGCTCGCCTCAGCCGGCGGCGCCGCCCTCGCGGCCAACCGGACCACGGTCGGCGTGACCAGCGGGCCCGCTGCCGACACCTCCGCCCTCGCCCTGGACGGCAGCCAGCCGCTCACGACGGCCCTCAGCCTGGTGGTGCTCGCCGCCTGGGGCGTGCTGCTGGTCACCCGCGGAAGGATCCGCCGTGCCCTCGCCTGGCTGGTGCTCCTGGCCTCGATCGCGGTGGTGGCGTCCGTGGTCTCGTCGTTCCTGAGCCTGCCGGACGACCTGCGCAGCCAGCTGCGCGCCAGCGGGATCACCGATGCGGCCGTGCGGCCCACCGTCTGGTGCTGGCTCGCCCTGCTGGCCGGCGTGCTCAGCGTCGCAGCCGGCCTCCTCGCGCTCCGACTCGTGGCTGGGTGGCCGGAGATGGGGACACGGTACGACGCCCCCGGCCGACCCAGCGAGGCCGAACCGGAGTCCAACCTCGATCTGTGGAAGGCCTTCGACGAGGGTCGTGACCCCACAGCGTGACCTGCGTGAATACACTGACCCCGACCGACCCCGCACCGAGGAGCGAACCACATGTCCGCTGACAGTCACGGCAACACCCCGGCAGCCTGGACGGGTGTCTCCGTCGCCATGATCGGTTTCGTCGTGGCCGGGATCGGTCTGATGCTCTCGCCCATCAACATGGTGGTGTTCTGGATCGGGATGGCCTTCCTGCCGCTGTCCCTGGTCGTGTGGCGAGCCATGGAGAAGATGGGCATGGGCACCGCCCAGCACTGAGCCGAGATGACCCTGGGTCTCGAGCAGCCTGCCACCGCTGAGCGCGGACGAAGGATCCTGCCTGCCGCGCTGACCATCGGGGGGCTCGCCGCAGCCACCCTGGCCCTCAGGCTGCGGGACCCGCACGTCCAGGGCAGCTGGGGGGTCTGCCCGTCGTACGCCCTGTTCGGTGTCTACTGTCCCGGCTGCGGCGGTCTGCGCGCCGTCAACGACCTCGCCCACGGTGATCTGGCGGCTGCTGTGTCGAGCAACCTGCTTCTCGTCGCTTCGGTTCCGCTGGTGGTGTTCCTTCTCGGGAGGTGGCTGCTCGACGGGTGGCGAGGCACGACCCGGCCGCCCGGCCTGCTGACCACCCCGTGGTTCTACGTGACTCTTGTGGTCCTGCTCGTCGCCTTCACCCTGCTCCGCAACCTGCCGGGTGGGGAGTGGCTGCAACCTTGACGGGTCAGCCGACGTTGGTGGTGAACGACGTGTCCATGCTGCCGAAGGCCGTGAGGACCCACCACACGATGCCGAGCACGATCCCGACGATGCCGAGGATGAAGCCGGCTTGCGCCAGCCCGGCGCCCTTCTTGTAGCCCTGGGAGGCGGCGATGTCGCGTTTGGCGAGGTGGCCGGTCACCACCGCCGCGATGCCGAAGACCAGGATGGCGCAGCAGGGGAACACCCCCAGGATGCCGAGCACCAGCGACACGATCGCCAGCGGCGGGGTGGTCGGTTGCTGCGGTGGCATCCCGCCGTACGGCGGCTGGCCGTAGCCACCAGGCGGCGGTGGTGGCGGTGGCTGATAGCTCATGAAGTGCTGGAGAACGCGACGGCCATGACGAAGAACACCACGAAGGCGAGCAGGCCGAGCCCGAACAGGATCATCGAGATCAACCCGAGGATCCATCCGGCCTTGGCCATGCCGTCGCCCGACATGGTCCCGTTGGACGCGGCAATCTCGCGTTCGGCGCGCTTGCCGATGATGTACGCCGGGATGCCGGTGATCGGTCCGCACAGCACGAAACTGAGGATGCCGAGGATCAGGGCGGTGGTGGCGGACGGGTGCTGTGGCGGCGGGCCGCCGTAGGGCTGCTGACCGTAGGGACCACCGGGCGGCGGTTCATAGCCACCACCAGGAGGAGGAGTGCCGTAGGACATGCTGATCTACCTTCCAGCAGAGATCGCGTTGGCAGGGAGGCTACACATGTTCCAGCCACCGGAGCCACGAACCTCGCCGGTTCGCACGCGTGAGAGGCTTGACGGCGTCCCATCCCCCTCATCGGAGTCAGCACACGTGAGCTCAGTTCTCGACGAGATCGTCGACGGTGTCCGCCTCGACCTGGCGCGCCGCGAGGCTCGCATGCCGCTCGACCTGGTGCGGGCGAGCGCCCTCGAGGTGCCGCCGGCGCGCGACCCGATGCCGGGCTTCCGCGCTCCGGGCGCGAGCGTGATCGCTGAGGTGAAACGACGCAGCCCCAGCAAGGGCGATCTGGCCGCCATCCCCGACCCGGCGGCGCTGGCAGGTGCCTACGCCCGCGGGGGTGCGGCCGCCATCAGCGTCCTGACCGAGGAACGCCGTTTCGGCGGCAGCCTCGACGACCTGCGCGCGGTGCGCGCCTCGGTGGACACCCCGTTGCTCCGCAAGGACTTCATGGTGTCGGCCTACCAGTTGGTCGAGGCGCGTGCAGCCGGCGCCGACCTGGTGCTGCTGATCGTGGCTGCCCTCTCCCAGCGTGAGCTGCACGAGCTCTACCTCGAGGCACGCTCCCTGGGACTCACCGTCCTCGTCGAGGTGCACGACGAACCCGAGACCCGGCGAGCCGTCGAGCTCGGTGCCGAGCTGATCGGCGTCAACGCCCGCAACCTCAAGACGCTGGCGGTCGATCCCGACACCTTCGGACGGCTGGCCCCCCTGATCCCCGACCACGTCGTCAAGGTCGCGGAGTCCGGGATCACCGGGCCGGCCGACGTCGAGCGGTTCGTCGCCGAAGGCGCCGACGCCGTGCTCGTGGGCGAGGCACTGGTGAAGGACGGGGACCCCGAGGGCGCCGTACGAGACATGACAGGACTGGGCCGATGAGCACCGACCAACGTGTGGAGAACAGCTACGACGCCGACGAGCTCGGCTACTTCGGCGACTTCGGGGGACGCTTCATGCCCGAGGCGCTCGTCGCCGCGCTCGACGAGCTCACCGAGGCCTGGCAGGGCGCCATGGCGGACCCGGAGTTCGTGGCGTCCTTCGACAAGATCCTGCGGGAGTACGCCGGGACGCCCAGCTCGCTCTACGAGGCCGAACGGCTCTCGGCACAGGTCGGCACCCGGATCCTGCTCAAGCGTGAGGACCTCAACCACACCGGAGCCCACAAGATCCGCAACGTGCTGGGCCAGGCGCTGCTGACCAAGCGGATGGGCAAGACCCGAGTGATCGCGGAGACCGGGGCCGGGCAGCACGGCGTCGCCAGCGCGACGGCCGCGGCCTACTTCGGCCTCGACTGCACGGTCTACATGGGCTCGGTCGACACCCGGCGCCAGGCGCTGAACGTGGCTCGCATGGAGCTGCTCGGCGCCAAGGTGATCCCCGTCGACTCCGGCAGCGCGACGCTCAAGGACGCGATCAACGAGGCGCTGCGTGACTGGGTGGCCAGCGTCGACCACACGGCGTACCTCTTCGGCACCGCCGCCGGACCCCACCCGTTCCCGAGCATGGTGCGCGACTTCACCCGGGGCATCGGCGACGAGGCCCGCCAGCAGTGCCTCGACCTCACCGGGCGGCTTCCCGACGCGATCGCCGCGTGTGTGGGCGGGGGGTCCAACGCGATCGGCCTGTTCACCGCCTTCCTCGACGACCCCGAGGTGGCCATCTACGGCTTCGAACCCGGGGGAGACGGCGTCGAGACCGGACGGCATGCGGCGACCATCCACGCAGGTGATCGCGGAGTCCTGCACGGCGCCCGCACCTTCGTCCTCCAGGACGAGGACGGCCAGACCATCGAGTCCCACTCGATCTCGGCCGGCCTGGACTATCCGGGGGTCGGGCCGCAGCACGCGTACCTGGCGACCACGGGACGGGCGACCTACCTGCCGGTGACCGATGCCGAGGCGATGGACGCCATGGCGCTGCTCAGCCGCACGGAGGGCATCATCCCTGCGATCGAGTCGGCGCACGCCCTCGCCGGCGCCATCAAGGTCGCCGCGGACCTCGGCGACGACCAGATCATGCTGGTCAACCTGTCCGGCCGTGGCGACAAGGACATGGGAACCGCCATCGAATGGTTCGGCCTCAGCACCGACCCGGGAAAGCTCGAGGAGCACCAGTGACCGTCGCCACCGCGTTCGCGACCGCCCGGGCCGAGGGCCGGGCGGCCCTGATCGGCTACCTGCCGGCCGGCTTCCCCGACGTCGAGGGCTCGATCGTCGCGATCCGGGCCATGGTCGCCGCAGGCTGCGACATCATCGAGATCGGGCTTCCCTACAGCGACCCGGTGATGGACGGACCCACGATCCAGGCCGCGGCCCAGCAGGCGCTGGAGGGGGGCGTCCGCACGACCGACGTGCTGCGCACTGTCGAGGCCGTGGCTGCCACCGGCGTGCCGACGGTGGTGATGACCTACTGGAACCCGGTGGAGCGCTATGGCGTCGAACGGTTCGCTGCCGACCTCGCCGACGCCGGTGGCTCCGGACTGATCACCCCCGACCTCACGCCCGACAGTGCCGAGGAGTGGATCGCTGCCGCCGACCGCCTCCAGCTGGACAAGGTCTTCCTGGTCGCTCCGTCCTCCACCGATGCCCGGATCGCGATGACCACGGCCAACTGCCGCGGGTTCGTCTACGCCACCGCGGTGATGGGCGTGACCGGCACCCGCACCAGCACCAGTGACCTCGCAGGCCCGCTCGTCGCCCGCACCCGAGCCGCCACCGACCTTCCTGTCGGAGTGGGGCTGGGCGTCTCCAACGGGGCGCAGGCGGCCGAGGTCGCGGCGTACGCCGACGGGGTGATCGTCGGCTCGGCGTTCGTGCGCACCCTCCTGGATGCCGGATCCGATCGCCGCCAAGGGCTGGCGGCCCTCGAGGCCCTGACCCGCGACCTCGCAGCCGGCGTGCGCGTGGAGGTCGTAGGTGCCTAAGGCAGTCTCCCTGCTGCTCGCCCTCCTGCTGCTCGGCGGGTGCGCAGGCGGGCAGGACCCCCTCGACGCGCGCTCGGACGACGGCTACTACGGGGCGGTCCTCGAGGAGCAGTACGTCGTCCCCGACATCACCCTGACCGACGACACCGGGGCGCCGTACAACCTGGCGACCGACACCACCGCCCCGCTGACGCTGGTCTTCTTCGGCTACACGAACTGTCCCGACATCTGCCAGGCCGTGATGGCCGCCCTGGCCAGCGCGATGACCAGGCTCGACGACGCCCAGCGGGCCGAGGTCGACGTCGTGTTCGTCACCACCGACCCGGCCCGTGACGACGAGGCGACGTTGACCACCTACCTCGACCGGTTCGACCCCGGCTTCGTGGGGCTCACCGGGAGGCTGGCCGACATCGAAGCCCTCGGCAAGGACCTCGGGGTCTTCATCGCCAAGGGCGTGAAGCTGCCCAGCGGCGGCTACGAGGTCGACCACAGCACGCAGGTCATCGCGGTCGACGCCGCCCACCGCTCGCCCATCGTGTGGACCTACGGGACCTCCTCGGCGCAGTTCGCCTCCGATATCATCCGTCTGCTCGACAACCCGTTGGAGGACTCGTGACCACGGCCCTGATCAGCACCACCCTGGCCTGGACCATCCCCAGCCCCAGCCAGGGCGTCTGGCACCTCGGCCCGCTGCCGATCCGCGCCTACGCGCTGTGCATCATCGCCGGGATCATCGTGGCGATCATCATCTCCGAGCGCCGCTGGGTGGCGCGTGGCGGCACCTACGGTGACATCCAGGACCTCGCGCTCTGGGCTGTCCCGTTCGGTCTGGTGGGCGGCCGGCTCTACCACGTGATCACCGACAACGACCTCTACTTCGGCAACCCCGACCAGAGCCCATGGGCGGTGTTCTACGTCTGGAACGGTGGCCTCGGCATCTGGGGCGCGATCGCCCTGGGGGCGGTCGGTGTCTGGATCGGCGCACGCCGCAAGGGGATCAAGCTGCTGCCCGTGCTGGACGCGATGGCCCCGGGTGTGATCGTGGCGCAGGCCATCGGGCGGCTCGGCAACTACTTCAACCAGGAGCTCTACGGCAAGGTGACCGACCTGCCCTGGAAGCTCGCGATCAACCGCGACTCCGCCCACAACACGATCCCCACCACCTACCACCACCCCACCTTCCTCTACGAGCTGCTGTGGAACCTGGGGGTGTTCGGGCTGCTGGTCTGGGCCGACAAGAAGTTCACTCTGGGCTACGGCCGGGTGATGGCGCTCTACATCATGGGCTACACCGCCGGACGGGCGTGGATCGAATACCTCCGCGTCGACAAGGTGCAGCTGAACGACGTGCTCGGCCTCCGGCTGAACGTGTGGACCTCGATCGTGCTGTTCGTCGTCGGGGCGCTCTGGTTCGCCTGGAGCGCGCGCAACCACCCCGGTCGGGAGACCAGCGTCTACCGCGACGGCCACGGCCCCCAGACCGACGAGCAGAGCTCCGAGGCGGACGAGACCACCGGTGCGACCACCGGGGAAGAGGGCTGAGCCGGATGCGTGCAGCGTTCTCGGGGCTGTGCCTTGCCCTCATCGGTGCCCTGCTGGTCTCCGGAGGCACGGCGCCGGCGGGCTCCGAGACCGCGCCGGCGTCCGGCGGCGGGTCCGACCGCTCCCGGGTAGCCGCCGTACGCGTCGCGGCCGCCGGGGACGTCGCCTGCCGACCAGGCGAGGAGCCCACGCGTACGACGTGCCGACAGCCGGCGACCGCCCGCCTGATCCGGCGACTCGACGTCGCGAAGGTGCTGGCACTCGGAGACCTGCAGTACGAGGACGGCTCCAACGCCGGGTTCCTCCGCTCCTACGACGCCTCGTGGGGGGATTTCAAGGACCGCACCCTTCCAGTGCCGGGGAACCACGAGTACAAGACCTCCGGGGCGAGGGGCTACTACCGCTACTTCGGCGACACCACCGTCCCGACTCCCGGCTACTCCGTGGTCACCGTCGGTGCCTGGAAGCTGTACCTGCTCAACTCCAACTGCGACGAGATCGACTGCGTCGCCGAACGGGGCTGGTTCGACGCCGCCATGGCGGCGGACCCCAGCGAGTGCACGGCGATGGTCATGCACCACCCGCGCTACTCCTCGGGGCTGGAGCACGGCTCCGATGCGTCGCTCGCCCCGTTCTGGAAGATCGCCTACGCCCATCATGTCGACCTGGCGCTGGCCGGCCATGACCACGACTACGAGCGGTTCGCCCCCATGGACGCCCACCGTCATGTGCGCGCCCGTCGAGGCATCACCTCCTTCGTCGTCGGCACGGGTGGCAAGTCGCTCTACCACCGCGGGAGCAGGGCCGCCGGCACCCGCTACTTCCGGGCGGACAAGTTCGGCGTGCTGCTGCTGACCCTGCGCGAGGGCGCCTTCTCGTGGCGGTTCCGCACCATCTCCGGGACGGCCCGCGACGCCGGCAGCCGCGCCTGTCGCTGAGCTGTTCCTGCCGCCTGTCCGTGGCGCAAAACGTGGACATGGACCGATCCTCGTCGGTGATAGCCTGATCGTCGCGCTTGGGCCAACGTCGTCCCGTGCCGGATCGAAGTTCCACACCGATTCGTCGTGATCCACTGCGACGCTGACGACGACGGGAGAATGCCCAGTGCCCCCATCGCACGCATTCCCGCCGCCCCAAGGGCTCTACGACGGACTCCACGAGCACGATGCGTGCGGCGTGGCCTTCGTGGCGACCCTGACCGGCGTGCCCAGCCACGACATCGTGGCCAAGGCGCTCACCGCGCTGCGCAACCTCGACCACCGCGGTGCCGCGGGTGCCGAGGTCAACTCCGGCGACGGCGCGGGCATCCTCATGCAGGTGCCCGACGCGTTCCTCCGCGAGGTGGCGCTGGAGGCGGGCTTCGAGCTGCCGGCCCCGCACTTCTACGCCGTCGGCACGGCGTTCCTGCCCGGTGCTGAGGACGAGGTCGCCAAGACCAGGTCCCGCATCGAGGAGATCGCGGCGCAGGAGGGCCTGACCGTCGTCGGCTGGCGCGAGCTGCCCGTGATCCCCGACTCGCTCGGGCAGACGGCCCGCTCGGTGATGCCGTCCTTCAGCCAGCTGTTCGTGGCGGGTGCCGGTGCCCGGGTCAGCGGCATGGCCCTGGAGCGACTGGCGTTCTGCCTGCGCAAGCGCGCCGAGCTGGAGACCGACGTCTACTTCCCGTCCCTGTCCTCGCGCACCCTGGCCTACAAGGGCATGCTGACGACCGACCAGCTCGACCACGTCTTTCCCGACCTCGTCGACGAGCGCATCGCCTCGGCGGTCGCGGTCGTGCACTCGCGCTTCTCGACCAACACCTTCCCGAGCTGGCCGCTGGCCCACCCCTTCCGGTTCATCGCCCACAACGGTGAGATCAACACCGTCAAGGGCAACCGCAACTGGATGCGCGCGCGGGAGGCGCTGCTCGAGTCGGATGTCATCCCGGGCGACCTGGAGCGCCTCTACCCGATCTGTACGCCGGGTGCCTCCGACTCGGCCTCGTTCGACGAGGTCCTGGAGCTGCTGCACATGGGCGGCCGCTCACTGCCCCATGCGGTGCTGATGATGATCCCCGAGGCGTGGGAGAACCACACCGAGATGGAGGAGAAGCGCCGGGCCTTCTACTCGTTCCACTCGGCCATGATGGAGCCGTGGGACGGTCCCGCCTGTGTCGTGTTCACCGACGGCTCGCAGATCGGCGCTGTGCTGGATCGCAACGGTCTGCGTCCCTCGCGCTACTGGGTCACCGACGACGGGCTCGTCGTGCTGGCCTCAGAGGTCGGCGTCCTCGACCTCGACCCCGCGACGATCGTGCGCAAGGGGCGGCTGCAGCCGGGCAAGATGTTCCTGGTCGACACCGATGAGCACCGCATCATCGAGGACGAGGAGGTCAAGGCCGAGCTCGCCGCGGAGCACCCGTACGACGAGTGGCTGCACGCCGGCCTGATCCACCTCGACGACGTGCCGCAGCGCGAGCACATCATCCACACCCATGCCTCGGTGACCCGTCGCCAGCAGATCTTCGGCTACACCGAGGAGGAGCTGCGGGTGCTGCTCACCCCGATGGCCAACAGCGGCGGGGAGCCGCTGGGATCCATGGGCACCGACACGCCCATCGCGGCCCTGTCGGACAAGCCACGGCTGCTGTTCGACTACTTCAGCCAGCTGTTCGCGCAGGTGACCAACCCGCCGCTCGACGCGATCCGCGAGGAGCTGGTGACCTCGCTCAACGGCACCATCGGCCCCGAGGGCAACCTGCTCGACCCATCGCCGGCCTCCTGCCGCCAGGTGGTGCTGTCGTTCCCGGTCATCGACAACGACGACCTGGCCAAGGTCCGCCACATCAACCGTGACGGCGACATGCCCGGGTTCATCACGCACGTCTCGCGGGGCCTCTACGAGGTCGAGGGGGGCGGCACTGCCATGGCGCGGCGGATCGAGGAGATCTGCCAGGAGGTGTCCGCGGCGATCGCCGGCGGTGCCCGGGTGATCGTCCTGTCGGACCGGCACTCCACCGCCGAGCTGGCGCCGATCCCGTCGCTGCTGCTGACCGGCGCCGTGCACCACCACCTGGTGCGCGAGAAGACCCGCACCCAGGTCGGTCTCCTGATCGAGGCCGGCGACGTCCGCGAGGTCCACCACGTGGCGCTGCTGATCGGGTTCGGCGCGGCTGCGGTGAACCCCTACCTCGCCATGGAGAGCGTCGAGGATCTCGCCCGCGACGGCTACTACGTCAAGGCCGACCCCGAGGTCGCAGTCAAGAACCTCGTCAAGGCCCTCGGCAAGGGTGTGCTGAAGGTGATGTCCAAGATGGGCGTCTCGACGGTCGCGTCGTACACCGGGGCCCAGATCTTCGAGGCCGTGGGCCTGTCCCACTCGGTGGTCGACAAGTACTTCACCGGGATGACCTCCAAGCTGGGTGGGGTCGACCTCGACACGATCGCCTTGGAGGTCGCCCGGCGTCACGCGTCGGCGTACCCCCGCGGTGGCATCGCACCGGCACACCGTGAGCTCGCCATCGGTGGCGAATACCAGTGGCGCCGTGAGGGAGAGCCCCACCTGTTCGACCCGGAGACCGTCTTCCGACTGCAGCACGCCACGCGTGCGGGCCGCTACGACGTGTTCAAGCAGTACACCTCACGGGTCGACGAGCAGTCGGAGCGACTGATGACGCTGCGCGGTCTGTTCCGGTTCGTGGGTGATCGCCCGTCCATCCCGATCGAGGAGGTCGAACCGGTCTCCGAGATCGTGAAGCGGTTCTCGACGGGCGCGATGTCCTACGGCTCCATCTCGAAGGAGGCGCACGAGACCCTGGCGATCGCCATGAACTCGATCGGCGCCAAGTCCAACACCGGCGAGGGTGGCGAGGACGCCGACCGGCTGCACGACCCCAGCCGTCGTTCCTCGATCAAGCAGGTGGCGTCGGGGCGCTTCGGTGTCACCTCGGAATACCTCACCAACTCCGACGACATCCAGATCAAGATGGCGCAGGGTGCCAAGCCGGGTGAAGGTGGACAGCTTCCGGGGCACAAGGTCTACCCCTGGGTGGCCAAGACCCGGCACTCCACGCCCGGTGTGGGCCTGATCTCGCCGCCGCCCCACCACGACATCTACTCCATCGAGGATCTCGCCCAGCTCATCCACGACCTGAAGAACGCCAATCCGTCTGCCCGGGTGCACGTCAAGCTCGTGTCCGAGGTCGGGGTCGGCACCGTCGCGGCCGGCGTCTCGAAGGCCCACGCCGACGTCGTGCTCATCTCAGGCCACGACGGCGGCACCGGGGCGTCCCCGCTGACCTCGCTGAAGCACGCAGGCGGACCCTGGGAGCTCGGCTTGGCCGAGACCCAGCAGACCCTGCTGCTCAACGGACTGCGCGACCGCATCGTGGTGCAGGCCGACGGTCAGCTCAAGACCGGTCGCGATGTCGTCATCGCTGCGCTGCTGGGCGCCGAGGAGTTCGGGTTCGCGACCGCGCCCCTGGTGGTGTCGGGCTGCATCATGATGCGGGTCTGCCACCTGGACACCTGCCCGGTCGGGGTCGCCACCCAGAACCCCGTGCTGCGCGAGCGCTTCTCCGGCAAGCCGGAGTTCGTGGTGACGTTCTTCGAGTACATCGCCGAAGAGGTCCGCGAGCTCCTGGCAGAGCTCGGCTTCAGGACCCTTGCGGACGCCGTCGGCGCGGTCGAGGCCCTGGACGTCGTGCCTGCCATCGACCACTGGAAGGCCTCCGGGCTCGATCTCAGCCCGATCCTGCACAAGCCCTCGCTGCCCCAGGGGGCTGCGCTGCGCAACACCACGGTGCAGGACCACGGTCTGTCGAGGGCCCTCGACAACGAGCTGATCGCCCTCGCCGAGCCGGCGCTCGAGCGGGGTGAGCCCGTGCGGGCCCAGCTCGCCGTACGCAACGTCAACCGGACGGTTGGGACGATGCTCGGCCACGAGGTGACCAAGCGCTACCAGGCCGAGGGGCTTCCCGACGGCACCATCGACATCACCCTGACCGGGTCGGCCGGCCAGTCCTTCGGAGCGTTCCTGCCGCGGGGGATCACCCTGAGGCTGGAGGGCGACGCCAACGACTACGTCGGCAAGGGCCTTTCTGGAGGGCGGCTGGTGGTGCGCATCGATCGCCGGGCCAGGTTCAACTCCAACGAGCAGATCATCGCCGGGAACACGATCGCCTACGGCGCGACGTCGGGGGAGATCTTCCTGGGTGGTGGCGTGGGGGAGAGGTTCTGTGTCCGCAACTCCGGAGCCACCGCGGTGGTGGAGGGCGTCGGCGACCACGGCTGCGAGTACATGACCGGTGGGCGGGTGGTCGTGCTCGGCAAGACCGGACGCAACTTCGCTGCCGGGATGTCCGGTGGCGTGGCCTACGTGCTGGATCTCAAGCCGTGGCGGGTCAACCCCGAGTTCGTCGAGCTCGGAGGCGTCGATGCCACCGTCGGCGTCGAGCTCGAGGGCCTGGTCCGCACCCACCACGAAGAGACCGGTTCGCAGGTCGCCGCCGGGCTGCTGGCCGACTGGCCGACCGCGCTGACCCGGTTCACCGAGGTCATGCCCCGCGACTACAAGCGTGTGCTCGAGGCTCGAGCGGAGGCCCTCGACGAGGGGCTCAGCGAGGACGAGGCCTCGGCCAGGATCATGGAGGTGCTTCATGGCTGACCCCAAGGGTTTCCTGAAGGCTGGACGCGAGGTGGCCGTTCGTCGCCCTGTGGAAGAACGGGTCCACGACTGGAACGAGGTCTACCCCGGAGGAATCGGCCGGGCCCTGCTTCCGATCATCACCGAGCAGGCCGGGCGGTGCATGGACTGTGGCATCCCGTTCTGCCATCAGGGGTGTCCCCTCGGCAACATCATCCCCGAGTGGAACGACCTGGTCTGGCGTGACGACTGGGAGGGGGCGATCGACCGCCTCCATGCCACCAACAACTTTCCGGAGTTCACCGGACGGCTGTGCCCGGCGCCGTGCGAGACCGCCTGTGTGCTGGGGATCAACCAGGACCCGGTGACGATCAAGAACGTCGAGGTGTCGATCATCGACCGGGCCTGGGAGTCCGGGTTCGTCCGCCCGGAGCCGCCGGAATGGCTCTCCGGCAAGACCGTCGCCGTCATCGGCTCCGGACCTGCCGGGCTGGCCGCCGCCCAACAGCTCACCAGGGCCGGCCACACGGTGGCCGTCTACGAGCGGGCCGACAAGGTCGGAGGGCTGCTGCGTTACGGCATCCCCGAGTTCAAGATGGAGAAGAAGCACCTCGAGCGTCGCGTCGACCAGATGCGCCGTGAGGGCACCGTCTTCCGGGCCGGCGTCAACGTCGGCGAGGAGCTCACCGGAGACCAGCTGCGCGAGCGCTACGACGCCGTCATCCTGGCGATGGGAGCGACGGCGGCTCGTGACCTGCCGGTGCCCGGACGTGAGTTCGGCGGCATCCACCAGGCGATGGAGTTCCTGCCCCAGTCCAACCGGGCCTCGCTCGGCGAGACGGTCGAGGACCAGATCACCGCGGCCGGCAAGAACGTGGTCATCATCGGTGGGGGTGACACCGGCGCGGACTGTCTCGGCACGTCGATCCGCCAAGGTGCCGCGACGATCACCCAGCTCGAGATCCTGCCCCTGCCTCCCGAGGCGCGACCGACCAGCCAGCCCTGGCCGACCTACCCGATGACCTTCCGGGTCTCCTCCGCGCACGAGGAGGGTGGGGACCGGGTCTACTCGGTCTCGACCAAGGAGTTCCTGGGCGACACCGAGGGGAACGTCCGCGCGTTGAGCATCACCGAGGTGGTGTTCGAGGCGGGCACGTTCAAGGTGGTCGAGGGGTCGGCGCGGGAGATCCCGGCCGAGCTGGTGCTCTTCGCGATGGGCTTCGTCGGACCCGAGAAGCCCGGACTGATCGAGCAGCTCGCGGTCGATCTCGACGATCGCGGCAACGTCAAGCGCGACCTCAACTACCAGTCCTCGGTCGACGGGGTGTTCGTCGCCGGCGACGCAGGTCGAGGCCAGTCGCTCATCGTGTGGGCCATCGCCGAGGGGAGGGCGGCTGCTGCTGCCGTCGACACGTTCCTCACCGGATCGACGACGCTGCCCTCGCCGATCCCGCCCACCGCCCGACCGTTGATGGTCTGAGCGCGACCTGGTCACATCGGGTCGGGACCCGGTCGGGTGAATTCTCTTGGAACGATCCAGACCGGCGTCCCGAACCCGCCAGTAGCCCAGTAGGGTCGTGGTGTGCGTAGAGCAAAGATCGTGTGCACCCTGGGTCCGGCCGTCGGCACGCCCGCGAAGATTCGCGAGCTCGTCGAGGCCGGCATGGACGTGGCACGCCTCAACATGAGTCATGGCGGATACGCCGACCACGAGCAGATGTACCGCATGGTCAGGGAGGCGGCTGACGCCACCGGCCACGGAGTCGGCATCTTCGCCGACCTGCAGGGTCCGAAGATCCGGCTGGAGACGTTCGCCGACGGACCGGTGAAGCTGAAGAAGGGTGAGACCTTCACCATCACGACCCGCGACGTGCCGGGCGATGTGGAGATCTGCGGCACGACGTACAAGGGTCTGCCAGGGGACGTGTCGCCCGGCGACCCCATCCTCATCGACGACGGCAAGGTCCGCCTCAAGGTCATCGAGGTCACCGACACCGAGGTCCGGACCGAGGTGGTGACCGCCGGGAAGATCAGCAACAACAAGGGCATCAACCTGCCTGGCGTGGCCGTGTCCGTGCCGGCGCTGTCCGAGAAGGACATCGAGGACCTGCGCTGGGCGCTGCACATGGGCGTCGACTTCATCGCACTCTCCTTCGTACGTTCGGCCAAGGACGTCGATGACGTCCACAAGGTCATGGACGAGGAGGGCTTCCGGCTGCCCGTCATCGCGAAGATCGAGAAGCCACAGGCGATCGACAACCTCGACGGCATCGTCGCGGCGTTCGACGGCATCATGGTGGCGCGCGGTGACCTGGGCGTTGAGTGCCCCCTGGAGGACGTGCCGTTCCTTCAGAAGAGCGTGATCGAGAAGGCGCGACGCAATGCCAAGCCGGTCATCGTCGCCACCCAGATGCTGGAGTCGATGATCTCGGCTCCCGCGCCGACGCGCGCCGAGGCCACCGACGTGGCGAACGCCCTGCTCGACGGCGCCGACGCCGTGATGCTGTCGGGCGAGACGAGCGTGGGGGAGTACGCCATCGAGGCCGTCCAGACGATGGCCAGGATCCTGGAGTCGACCGAGGACCACGGTCTGGCCCGGATGGCCGCCATCGACTGGAACCCTCGCACCACCGGTGGGGTCATCGCCAAGGCGGCCGCTGAGGTCGCCGAACGGGTCGGCGCGCTCTACCTGGTCGCGTTCACCCAGAGCGGCGACTCGGCCCGGCGGATGTCGCGCTACCGAGGTCAGATCCCGATCCTGGCGTTCACCCCGATGGCCTCGACCCGCTCGCAGCTGTCCATGACCTGGGGCGTCGAGACGTTCAAGACGGTCAGCGTCGAGCACACCGACGAGATGGTTCGTCAGGTCGACGAGCAGCTGCTCGAGATCGGCCGGGTGAAGGAGGGCGACCTCGTCGTCATCATCGCTGGAGCCCCACCCGGCATCCCGGGATCGACCAACGCGCTGCGCGTCCACCGCATGGGTGACGCCATCAACGAGGTCGCGCCGGCCTATCGCAGCGTGCGCTGAGGATCGTCCGTGTCAGCCTGAGCGGGTGCGCACCGTGACCCTGGCCGGGGAGCTGAGGTTGCCGGCGGCGTCCCGGGCACGGATCACGAACGTGTAGGTGTGATGTGCGCGCAGACCGGTTGCCCGGTAGCTGTCGCGGGCGGCCTTCAGCGTGGCCAGTCGGTGCTTGCCGCGCCACACGACATAGCGGGTCACCGCGACGTTGTCGCTCGCCGGGCGCCACCTCAGGACCACGGCGTGCCGTTTCGGCGCGGCACGGAGGCGGCGCGGGGGTCGTGGAGCCACCGTGTCCTTCACCGTCAGGCGCACGCGCACCGACGGAGCGCTCCGGTTGCCGGACAGGTCGACGGCCCGGACCGTGTAGGAGTAGGTGTGCCCCACCTTGGCGCGGGTGTCGCGGTAGGTCAGCGCGGTCGTGTCTCGAACGACCACCCCGTCACGGGCGACGACGTACGACGCCACCGCGTCGTCGTCGCTGGACGCACCCCAGCTCAGGGATGGTGTGAGCTCCGTGACGGTGCCGGTGAACGGTGCCGGTGTGGTCGGCAGCGAGGTGTCCGGCGTGCTCCAGGCGCCGCTCAGCCCCGCGGTGTGGGCATAGGTGTTGAACGCGTCCTGCTCGCTCTGGTCGAACGCCCCGGCGGCGTCGTAGGCCACCCGCAGACTGCCGTTGTCGGCGTCGTCGGGTGATCCCTGGTCGAACACCAGGAAGTACTTCAGCTGCGGGAAGGTGTTGTTCTCGGCGGCCAGTCGCGCCTGCTCGTAGTAGAGGGCGGTGTTGGCCTGGGTGGCCCGGTGGATCCCCCACTCGACGATGCCCCAGGGCTTCGAGAGGTAGTCGCGCTGTGGGGTGCTGGCGGCCGTGAGGACGTCGTACAGGTTGTCGACGCGGTGCTTGAAGCTCACGTCGGTGTCGTTCTGCTGATAGGCGTTGAACACCACCCAGTCGACGAGGTCGTTGCCGGGGTAGAGGTGCGGCACGACACAGTTCCAGGTGGGGTAGTTCATGTAGTTGAGCACCCAGACCACGTTCGTCACGCCCAGCGCGTCGAAGCGAGCGCGCACGTTCGCCCACATGGCGGTGTAGTCCTCGGTGGTGCCCGCGGTGCCCACGAAGGCCGTGCCCGGGCAGCCGGGGTCGCTGGTGACGTCGTTCTCCGGCTCGTGAAACAGCGTGAGCATGATCCTGGTGTCGCCGACGGCCTTGATGCTGGTGGCCATCGAGTCGATCGCTGCGTTGACGGCGGCGTTGCTGCCATCGGCGCTCGCCCAGTCTCGGGTGAGCACCCAGTTGGTCATCAGGATCGTCTGGGGTCGGTTGACGAAGAACAGGTCGGTCGCGTTGAGGGCGTCGTCACCGAGCACGTGATAGGTGTGCGCGACATCCATCTGCCGACCCACCCTGGTCTCGAAGTAGCGCAGCTGGTCGAGCTTGTTGCCGCTGACGTCGGGATAGTTGTTGGCGGTCCCGCCGAACCATGGCCGGCAGCTGTTGACCAGCACGGCGCTGACACGGCAGGGCTCCCCGACCTCTTGCCCCTGCGCCCGGGCCGTCGAGCCGGCGCTGGCTAATGGCGTTGGAGCGCACATCAGCAGACCCGCTGCGAGCATCAGCGACACCAGAACCGCGCATCGGCGCACCATCTGAATCCCCCCTCGCGGCCGACTCCCACGCCTCCCGCTGCTGACACCCTAGGCGAGAAGGCGGCGACGCACGATCACCGCTTGGGCCCGATGAGCTCGTCGAGGCGAGCCACGGCGGCGCGGGTGGAGACCGAGATCGTCTTCCAGTTCGACTGCCGCCAGGGTACGTCGACCGCATCGAGCGCCTGGCAGCACAGGTGCTGGATGTCGCCGGAGTTGTTGGTGAACTGCCAGCGCGGGTAGTCGTAGCGCTTGACGTGCCCTGCCACGACCCGGGTCGCCCAGTTGTTCACGCGCGAGCCGTCGGAGTGGAACAGCCCTCTGAGGAAGTCGGCCGGACACTGGTCGACGATCTCCCGCTGCCACGGCTCGAGGGCGATCCGGCGTTCGTGCTTGCGACCCGGGCCGTGCTGGGGGAACAGGCACGGCCAGTGCTTCCAGTTCGACTGAACGACGCACACGCCTGGAGCCGACACGCGGAAGGTCGTGCGGAGCGGCCGAACGGCGCCGGTCAACGCCTCGACGTCGCGGATGATGCCTTGATAGCCAGCATCGCAGCAGATTCTCAGGGCCGTATGCCTGCCGTGGACGGAGACCGTGCCATCGCCCAGGTAGTAGCCGAGAAGTGCGCCATAGGCGGAACGGGGCAGAGGAGCCCCATCGCAGAAGGGGCACTCACGACTCACGGGGCGGAGTGGGTCGCGCCACGCACGCAGACTGGCTCGGCTGACGCCCAGGGCTCTGCTTACCTCGCTGAGGTTCAGCCCGTCGTCGAGCATTCGCCGGGCGGCGTCCCTGGTCGCGATGGGGTGCATGACCGAAGCGTCTCGGAGGGCACCGACAAGGTGGTGCTGCGCGTGCCCCGGGTGGGATTCGAACCCACACTGGATGGTGTTTGAGACCATTGCCTCTGCCGTTGGGCTACCGGGGCCTTGAGCGCGACCAAGGTACCCGATGTGATCTCCGACAACGCAGTCCGCCACCCCTTGCTGAAAGTCTAGTGAATCAGTACGGTTAAGGTTCCAGCGACGGAAGGCACCCGATGGCGAACCTGCAGACTCTGATGCGGCCGTTGGTGACGTGGTCCATGACCAGTCACGAGCAGGCGGTTGCCAACGCTCGCGGGGCATCGGTCGAATGCAGCCGCGGCAGGGTGGAGCGCGAGGAGGTGGCGGCCTACCTCGGCAAGCAGGTGGGTGCCGTGGTGGGGGAGCAGCGCGGGCGCCGCACCTGGATCGCGCACAGCGGCTGAGCGCCCGGAGAGGCAGGGCCTGGGGCAGAGCCCGAGGCGGGGCACTAGCCTTGTCCCGTGAACGAAGTCGCCAGCCGCCGCGTGGTCATCGCCGAGGACGAAGCGCTGATCCGGATGGATCTTGCGGAGATGCTCGTCGAGGAGGGCTACGAGGTCGTCGGCCAGGCGGGCGACGGACAGCGGGCGATCGAACTGGCTGAGACCGAGCGACCCGATCTGGTGATCCTCGACGTCAAGATGCCCAAGCTCGACGGGATCTCCGCCGCCGAGCGCATCGCCGCCCAGCGCATCGCCCCGATCGTCATCCTCACTGCGTTCAGCCAGCGTGACCTCGTCGAACGGGCCCGCGACGCCGGTGCCATGGCCTACCTCGTGAAGCCGTTCACCAAGGCCGATCTCGTGCCGGCCATCGAGATGGCGGTGAGTCGCTTCGGCGAGATCGCCGCCCTCGAGAAGGAGGTCTCGGACCTGGCCGAGAGCCTGGCGACCCGCAAGGTGGTCGACCGGGCAAAGGGGATCCTCCAGCAGGAGCTCTCGCTCAGCGAGCCCGACTCGTTCCGCTGGATCCAGAAGACGGCGATGGATCTTCGCCTCTCCATGCGTCAGGTCGCCGACGGCATCGTGGAGCACGGCGTCGACAGGGGCTGAACCTCCTGTAGAGCGCAAGAATTCACGTCACAAGTTGGCAACGACGGAAGAACTCCCGTCGCTGTCAGGCTCCGAACCGTCCGGTGGGTGCTAGTTTGCACCGAACCCTGACCCGGCGCCGCCCGACGCCTGGGCCCATGTACAACGGAGGACAGATGTTCGGTTCCAAGAAGTCCCTGCCTGCTCTCGCGCTTCTCGCGACGGCGGGTCTCGTGCTGTCTGCTTGCGGCAGCACCGACGACGACACGCCCGAGGCCGGCGGCGACGAGTGCGGCAACTACAATATCGCGTTCCTCGGCGCGCTGACCGGTGACGCCGGTGCCCTCGGCCTCAACATGACCGGTGGCATCAAGCTCGCCCTCGACGAGTACAACAAGGACCATTCCGACTGTGAGATCGGCCTGAAGGAGTTCGACTCCCAGGGCAGCCCCGAGAAGGCGCCCGCGCTCGCCACCCAGATCATCGGTGACGACTCGATCCTCGGTCTCGTCGGCCCCGGCTTCTCCGGCGAGTCGCTGGCGACCGGCAAGACCTTCTTCGAGGCCGGCCTCCCGTCGGTCTCCCCGTCGGCCACCAACGTCACCATCACCGACCAGGGCTGGACCACCTGGCACCGGGTCATCGGCAACGACGCTGCCCAGGGTGCCGCAGGCGCGAAGTACATCACCGAGACCGCCGGCGCCACCAAGGTCTTCGTGGTCGACGACGCCCAGGACTACAGCAAGGGCCTGGCCGACGTGGTCAAGGGCGCCCTCGGCGACGCCCTCGTCGGCGACGACCAGATCCAGGTCGGCCAGACCGACATGTCGGCCGTGGTGACCAAGGTCAAGAGCTCGGGTGCCGACGCTGTCTACTACGGCGGCTACTACGCCGAGGCGGGCCTGCTGGTCAAGCAGCTTCGTCAGGCCGGCTTCACCGGCACCTTCATGTCGGGCGACGGTTCGCAGGACCCGGCGTTCGTGAAGGCGGCAGGTGCCCAGGCTGCCAACGGTGCGATCCTGACCGCTCCGGCGGGACCGGCCCCGGCCGACTTCAACGAGAAGTACAGCGCGGTTGTCGGTGCTGACGCGGGTCTCTACTCGACCCAGGCCTACGACGCGACGAACATCTTCCTGGCTGCTCTCGAGGACGGCAAGACCAGCCACGAGGACGTCAACACCTTCATCGGCGAGTACAGCGCTGACGGCGCCAGCGGCCCGATCGCGTTCGACGAGAAGGGTGACATCACCTCCTCGACGATCTACGCCTACCTGGTGACGGACGGCGTGATGGACGTGGCCAACCCCACGGCCATCAAGTGACGACACGTTTCTGACGCTGAACTGATGGACGGCTGCGGCCGGGGCTACTAGCCTCGGCCGCAGCCGACTGGCCTGGGTAGAAGAAGGACGACTGTGAACTTTGAGTTCCTGTTCAACAACATCATCGAGCTGACCATCACCGGTCTCGCCCTCGGCGCCATCTACGCGTTGGTGGCCCTCGGCTACACGATGGTCTACGGCGTCCTTCAGCTCATCAACTTCGCACACTCCGAAGTCTTCATGTACGGCACCTTCGCGGTGGCGTGGATGATGATCTTCCTGCACGGCACCGACTCGGTCACCGAGGGCCTGGGCGAGGCGATCCCGCTGCTGCTCGCCGCGCTGGTGGCCGCGATGTTCGTGTCCGCTGCCATCGCGCTCCTGCTGGAGCGAGTCGCCTACCGCCCCCTGATCAAACGGGGAGCACCCAAGCTGATCATCCTGATCTCCGCGATCGGCGCCTCGTTCTCGCTGGCCGAGATCATGGGGTTGCGTGACCGCTTCGCCGGTTGGGTCGGCCTCGAGGACAACCTCGACGAGTACGTTGGCAAGGCGCGCGACGTCTACTCCCTCCCGGTCACGATCCAGCCCCATGACCTCTTCCCAATCGGGAACTACACGGTCCGCGACATCGACGTGCTCGTCATCGGCGCTGCGCTCGCCATGATGCTCCTGCTGGACGTGTTCGTCCGCCGCACCCGCTTCGGTCGCGGCATCCGTGCCGTCGCGCAGGACCCCGAGTCCGCGGCGCTGATGGGGGTCAACGCCAACCGGGTGATCCAGCTGACGTTCCTGATCGGCGGCCTGATGGCCGGCGCCGCCGCCACGCTCTACATGATCCGGATCGGCTCGACCCGCCAGAACGCCGGCTTCATCCTGGGGGTGAAGGCCTTCACGGCTGCCGTCCTCGGTGGGATCGGCAACCTGCGAGGAGCCCTCGTGGGTGGGCTGTTGCTCGGGGTCGTCGAGAACTACGGCTCGGCCGTCTTCGGGAGCCAGTGGAAGGATGTGGTGGCCTTCGTGCTGCTGATCCTGATCCTGCTGGTCAAACCGTCGGGCCTCTTCGGTGAAGCACTCGGAAAGGCACGCGCATGAGCACTGCGACCAGAGTCGGTCCGCTCCAGCGTCTCGCCGGTTGGTGGGACGGCATCGTGGACCGCTACAACGCCCTTCCGAAGCCTGCCAAGCTCGCGCTCGTCCTCATCTTCGCGCTGTTCTTCTACGCTCTGCCGCTGCTGAGGCCACCGATCTTCACCACCAACCAGATCGACTTCGGTGGCGTGATGTTCGGCGCTGCCGCGTTCGCCCTGGTGGCGGTCGGGCTGAACATCGTGATCGGCTACGCCGGACTGCTCGACCTCGGCTACGTCGGCTTCTACGCCGTCGGGGCCTACACGACCGCGGTGCTGACCTCCTACCACGCGTCCTGGCCGTTCTTCCTGGCTCTGCCGGTGGCGATCGCGGTGACCATGGTGGCGGGCGTCATCCTGGGTGCCCCGACGCTGCGGGTGCGGGGCGACTACCTGGCCATCGTGACGCTGGGCTTCGGCGAGATCATCCGACTGATCGTGACGAACGTCGAGTGGCTGGGCGCTGCGGCCGGCATCAAGGACATCCCCCACCCCAACAGCATCGGGCCCAACCCCGAGGGCCCGTTCGGTGAGCGGGGGCTCTTCCAGATCCCGCGCATCGAGTGGGACGGCATCGTGCCGTTGATCGACAACCAGCACAAGACCAGCTTCCTCACCTTCGGGGCGACCGACGCGATCCCCTACTACTGGCTGGTGCTGACCGCGCTGATCCTGGTGCTGATCGGTGACCGGCTGGTGCACTCGAGCCGGATCGGTCGCGCCTGGGAGGCCACTCGCGAGGACGAGGACGCCGCTGAGCTGATGGGCGTCCCGACCTTCAAGTACAAGCTGATGGCCTTCGCGCTCGGTGCTGCCATCGGCGGACTGTCGGGCTCGCTCTACGCGAGCAGCCAGGGTGGCTACATCAACCCGCAGAGCTTCCCGCTGCTGCTGTCCATGCTGTTCGTCGCGGCAGTCGTCGTTGGCGGCTCGGGCAACCGGTGGGGGGCGGTCTTCGGAGGTGTGCTCGTCGCCTACCTGCCCGAGCGGTTCCGGGCGGTCAGCGACTACCGGCTGCTCATGTTCGGGCTCGCGCTCATGGTGCTCGCGATCTGGCGCCCGCAGGGTCTGATTCCGCCTCGGCGCGTGAGACGTGCGAAGCAGGCAGAGGAACAGATCGAGGCACTCGAAGAAGGCGACCTTGAGGAGACCCCCCATGTCTGATGCCAGAGCAGTGCTCGAGATCGATGACGTCACGCTGCAGTTCGGTGGTCTGACCGCGCTCGACCATGTCAGCTTCGACATCCGCGAGGGCGAGATCCTGGGCCTGATCGGTCCCAACGGAGCCGGCAAGACGACGTGCTTCAACGTGATGACCGGGGTCTACCAGGCCACGTCGGGACAGGTGCGCTTCAACGGCACGGCCCTGGGTGGCATGAAGCGCAACGAGATCACCAAGCTCGGCATCGCGAGGACGTTCCAGAACATCCGCCTGTTCAAGTCGATGACCGTGCTCGAGAACGTCCTGGTCGGGGCTGACGCCCACAGCAAGGTGGGCTTCGTGGATGCGCTCTTCCGCACCCCTCGCCAACGTCGCACCGAGCAGGCCTCGCTGGAGCACGCCAAGGAGCTCCTCGACACGGTCGGGATCAAGGCTCGCCACGACGAGGTGGCCTCCAACCTGTCCTACGGCGACCAGCGCCGGCTCGAGATCGCCCGGGCCATGGCGACCGGGCCCAAGCTGCTGTGCCTCGACGAGCCGGCGGCGGGGTTCAACCCGGCCGAGAAGCAGAAGCTGATGGCGTTGATCCGCAAGGTCCGCGACCAGGGCTTCACGGTGCTGCTCATCGAGCACGACATGCGACTCGTGATGGGCGTGACCGACCGGATCGTGGTGCTGGAGTTCGGCCGCAAGATCGCCGAGGGCGTGCCTGCCGAGATCCGCGACAACCCGGCGGTCATCGCCGCCTACCTGGGAGTGGACGAAGAAGATGCTTCTTGAGGTCGAGGGACTGTGCGTCAACTACGGTCACATCGAAGCCATCCGCGACATCTCGTTCGGGGTCGAAGAGGGCACCATCACCACCCTGATCGGTGCGAACGGCGCGGGCAAGACCACCACCCTGAAGACGATCTCCGGCCTGCGCAAGGTGCGCGCCGGCCGGATCGTGCTGGACGGCAAGGACATCACCAACGTCCCGGCGCACGAACGCGTCACCTTGGGCTTGAGCCAGTCGCCCGAGGGGCGGGGGATCTTCCCCGGGATGACGGTGCGCGAGAACCTGGACATGGGCGCCTATGCCCGCAAGGACCGCAAGTCACCGGCGATGGCGGCTGACCTGGAGCGAGTCCTGACCCTGTTCCCGAGGCTGCGCGAGCGGATCGGTCAGGTGTCGGGCACGATGTCGGGCGGCGAGCAGCAGATGCTGGCCATGGGCCGGGCCCTGATGGCGCGCCCTCGCGTGGTGCTGCTCGACGAGCCGTCCATGGGCCTCGCGCCCAAGCTGATCCAGCAGATCTTCAGCATCATCGGCGAGATCAACGAGCAGGGCACCACGGTGCTGCTCGTCGAGCAGAACGCCGCCCAGGCGCTCAAGAGAGCCGATCAGGCACACATCCTGGAGACCGGGGAGATCATCCGCTCCGGCACCGGGGCCGAGCTGGCAGGCGACGACTCGGTCAAGGCCGCCTATCTCGGCGGCGACGTGTAGGTCCCAGAAGGACCATCTGCACCACCTGTTCTGGCGAATTTGCCGAGGTTGCGATGACACCGCGCCTCGGGTGCGCGTAGGGTCCTCCCAGAACAGGTGCTTGAAAGTTGTTTGAACTGACGGGGGTCAGAGACGGTTTCCTTCTTCCGGACAGGGATGGTGGCATGAACAGGTCGCCCGTGCGCTTGAGGCCCGTTGTCGACGGCGACGCCCCCGAGTTGGCAGCCCTGTGGACCGACATCCTTCGTCGTGCCGACCTGCTGGAGCAGACCGAGGACGTCCGGCGCCTGATCAAGCAGGTCCAGGCAGGAGCCGACGAGCGCATCGTGGTCGCGGAGTACGACGGCCGGTTCGCCGGCGCCATCCTCCTGCGGCTGACCACGTTGACCCCGCTCAATCTCGAGCCGGTCGTCCAGGCTGTCTCCCCTCACGTCCTCCCGCAGTTCCGTCGCCACGGGGTCGGTCGGGCACTGATGGACGCCGCCGTGTCCTATGCCGAGGAGCTCGGTATCGCCCATGTCGCGTCCGGGTCCGTGAGTGCCTCACGTGACGGCAACAGGTTCCTGGCCCGCCTGGGGCTGGGCGCTCAGGTGATCCTCCGGGTGGCGCCTACCCACGCCGTCCGCGCCAAGCTCAACGCCCAGCGTCCCCAGGCTCGGGGCGGCAGTCGACAGCTCGACCGGGTCCTGGCCAGCCGCCGGGTGCTGCGGCGCGAGCGCGCGACCGGCTGATGCGTCAGTCGGCGGCCAGGTTCTGCAACCGGACCTGACCCCGCGAGACCAGGCGCCCGTCGGCGTCGTGGGTCTCCACGATCCAGACCTGCTGTGACCTGCCTCGGTGCAGGGGCAGTCCGCGCGAGGTGAGCCTTCCCTCGCGGACGGCGCGGAAGAAGTCGGTGTTGTTGTTGACGCCGACGACCTGGCCCCGCTCACCGAACCACAGGGCGCCACCGATGCTGGCCAGGGTCTCCACGACCGAGCAGTGCACCCCGCCGTGGACGATGCCGTAGGGCTGGTGGTGCTTGGACTCGGCGTTCCAGGTGGCGACCACCTCGTCACCGCTCGCACTGACGAGGTCGATGCCGAGGAACTCGACGAACGGCCCGGCGAAGTCTGTGAAGTCGTTGGTGTCCACGCCTTGATTGTCACCCATCCGCAAACCACTACAGATCATTGGCAAGATCGCAACAAGAGTGTAGAACTTGAAGAGTCTCGCCTCGTCTACCCAGGGAGCCCGCGATGACCCCCAGTCCCGATGTCCGCACCGGTCAGGCGCCGGCACCGTCAGGCCCGTTGAGCACGATCGACTACAGCGAGCGGATCCCGAACAATGTGAACCTGGCCGGAGACCGTCGCCTCCAGCGTGCGCTGGAGGGCTGGCAGCCGAAGTTCCTGGACTGGTGGCGGACCCTGGGTCCGTCGATCCCCACCAAGGACGTCTACCTGCGCACGGCCATCGCGGTGGGTCGCGACGGGTGGGCCCACTTCGACCACGTGCCGATGGAGGAGTACCGCTGGGGCATCTTCCTTGCCGAGCGCGACCCGGACCGGACCGTGCGGTTCGGCAAGCACAAGGGTGAGCCCGCCTGGCAGGAGGTGCCGGGGGAGCACCGGGCCGATCTGATGCGACTGATCGTGATCCAGGGGGATACCGAGCCGGCCTCGGTCGAGCAGCAGCGGGTCCTGGGCAACACGGCCCCGAGCATCTACGACATGCGCAACCTGTTCCAGGTCAACGTCGAGGAGGGACGGCACCTGTGGGCGATGGTCTACCTGCTGCACGCCTACTTCGGCCGGGAGGGACGCGAGGAGGCCGAGCAGCTGCTCAAGCGAAACTCCGGCGACCTGGACTCGCCTCGGATCCTGGGCGCCTTCAACGAGGAGACCACCGACTGGTTGCAGTTCTTCATGTTCACCTACTTCACCGACCGCGACGGCAAGTACCAGCTGGGCACGCTCAAGGAGTCGGCCTTCGACCCGCTGGCGCGCACGTGTGAGTTCATGCTCAAGGAGGAGGCCCACCACATGTTCGTGGGCACCACCGGCGTGCAGCGCACCGTCGAGCGCACGGCTCAGGTGATGAGCGAGTACGGCGGGACGGCAGGGTTCGCTCAGGGGGTGATCCCGTTGGACGTGATCCAGAAGTACCTCAACTTCCAGTTCTCGGTCTCGATGGACCTCTTCGGCTCCGAGCAGTCCACCAACGCGGGCAACTACTACTCCTCGGGGTTGAAGGGACGGTGGCAGGAGACCCGGCGCAAGGACGACCACGTCCTGCTCGACGACACGCGCGAGATGAGCTATGTGGAGGACGGGGAGATCCGGACCCGGACCGTGCCGATGCTCAACGCGCTCAACCTCGACCTGCGCGACGAGTACGTCGCCGACTGTGCGAACGGCGTACGCCGGTGGAACCAGGCGCTGGAGGACGCCGGGCTCGAGGAGCGCCTGATCCTGCCGCACGAGGGCTTCAACCGCCGGGTGGGTGCCTACGCCGCGCACCACGTCAGTCCGACCGGGGACGTGCTGGACGACGCGGCGTGGTCGGCGCAGGTGGATGGCTGGCTGCCCAGTGCCCAGGACCGGAAGGCGGTTGCCGACCTGATGGTGCCCGAGTACGAGTACGGGAAGTTCGCCGGGTGGATCGCCCCACCTCAAGCCGGGATCAACGACCAGCCGGTCGAGTTCGACTATGTCCACCTCGCCGAAGAGGGGCTCGACTGAATCGGCCTCCGGCTGCATGCCGTGCGGTGTCTGATCAGGGCTTCGGGCCGGCGGCCGCGTCGAGGCGATCCCACTCGGCCTGCGCCGCGGAGTGCCACGCGTCGTGCTGTGCGTGGAACAGGTCGGCTGCGTGCTCGCCCGGCCAGTCGTGGTCGAGCAGCTCGGCGGGCAGGTCGGGGTCCAGGAACGGGAATCGTCGCCATTCCTGGACCATCTCGACCTGGTTGACGAACGCGTCCCGGGGCCCGACCGACGCACGGTGGGCGAAGTCGTCGAGGAAGGCGAGATAGCGCTGCTCGACGTCGGCAAGGTCCCAGGCGTCGGTGAGCAGCCGACTCTCGTCGCCGGAACCGGTGGCGGGGCCGATCCAGGCGAACGCATGCTCGGCGAGGCCGAGCTCGTCGACGACCGCGTGAACGGCGTCGTCCTTCGACGTGTCGGGGGTGACCCACAGGCCGGAGGTCGGTGAACCGAGCCCGAGCCAGGTCAACCGGGTCCGCAGCCGGTGTCTCAGCTGGCGCTGCGTCTCGGGGATGGGGACCGAGAGAACGAGCCACCGACCGTCCCACGGGTGCCGCTCACGCAGGAAGCCGTAGATGCGTCCGGTGCCCTCGTCGAGGAGGGTGCCACCTCGCGGCGTGAGCGCCCAGAGCACCCGCCGGCCGTGGCGTGTCGGGGTCAGGAGACCCTCGCTGGCCGTCCGGGTCAGCGCCTGCCGGGCCGACTTCTCCTCGACTCCCATGGTGGCCAGGGCGTCGAGCACGGTCGCCGTCCAGACGGTGTCACCGCGGGGGTGGACGAACTCCCCGAGGACGGTCAGCAGCAGCGAGCGCGCGCTCGCGGAGCCGATCTCACGCCTGCGTGAGGTGGCGGCGCCGAGTGCGACCACGCGTTCCTCCCGGGGAGATCCTGGCTGGTTGGCGACAGTCGCCGTCCGATCCGGGCACAGTCTGTCATCTGTTCGCGGTCTCCGAGGGCAGTGACGGTCGCGGCACGCACCTCATCATCTACGACAGTCTCTTGACGAAGTGTGACCCGAGCGTAGAGTGACGTCCAGCGCAGCACCCGGACGAAGGAGTGTGGTCGATGACGATCCTCGACGCCCACGGCGCGACGGCAAGCCCGCAGTCACCCGTGCGCCAGGTCGACTTCGACACCTCTCCGGAGGCCTATCGGCACTGGCTCCTCGAGGTGGACGGCGAGATCGCGACGCTCACCCTGAGAGTCGACGAGCTCGGCGGCCTGGTCGAGGGCTACGAGCTGAAGCTGAACTCCTACGACCTGGGCGTCGACATCGAGCTGTACGACGCCGTCCAGCGTCTCCGCTTCGAGCATCCGCAGGTGAAAGCCGTGGTGCTCACCGGAGGGCTGGAGCGGATGTTCTGCGCCGGAGCCAACATCAGGATGCTGGCGCAGTCCTCGCACGCGTGGAAGGTGAACTTCTGCAAGTTCACCAACGAGACCCGCAACGCCATCGAGGACGCGCACCTCAGCAGTGGCCAGACCTGGATCGCGGCGCTGAACGGGACCGCTGCCGGCGGCGGCTACGAGCTGGCCCTGGCGTGCGACGAGATCGTGCTCATCGACGACGGCTCCTCCACGGTGTCGCTGCCGGAGGTGCCGCTGCTCGGCGTACTCCCGGGGACCGGGGGCCTGACCCGCGTCGTCGACAAGCGCCACGTCCGCAGGGACCGTGCCGACCTGTTCGCCACCAAGGCGGAGGGCTACCGAGGGAGTACGGCGCTCGCCTGGGGGCTGGTCGACGCGACCGTCCCGCGCAACGCCTGGGCAGACGACATCGCTCGCCGGGCCCGGGCCGCTGCGGACTCCTCGAGCCGGTCCGGAACCCACGGCGTGCTTCTCACGCCGTTGGAGCGTGCCCAGTCCGAGGACCGGATCGACTACCCCTTCGTCTCTGCGGCCCTCGACCGGGCGGCGCGCCGGGTGGACATCACGGTTCAGGGCCCGGAGGCGCAGCCACCGCCCGACGCCTCCACCGTGCTCGCCGAGGGCGTCGACTACTGGCCGCTGGCCGTGACGCGAGCCCTGGACGACCTGATCCTCCGGCTGCGCACCAACGAACCGGACCTCGGCACGTGGGTGTTCCGCACGCAGGGCGACATCGACAGCGTGCTGGCCTACGACCGTCAGCTCGACGAGCTGGGCGGGGACTGGTTCGTGCACGAGACGAGGGACTACCTCAAACGCACCCTCAAGCGACTCGACGTGACCAGTCGCAGTCTGATCGCGGTGATCGAGCCGGGCAGCTGCTTCGCCGGGTTCCTGCTCGAGCTGGCGCTGGCAGCCGATCGCACCTACATGCTCGAGGGGGTCTACGAGGACGTCGATCCCGGGGCCGAGCCGGCCCTGGTCGCGCTGGGCGCCGGCAATCTCGCCGGCCTCCCGATGGGCAATGGCCTGACCCGGTTGGAGTCCCGCTTCTGGGGACACGACGACCAGCTGTCCGCGGCCCGGGCGACCGTGGGGGAGCGGCTGTCAGCGGCCGCTGCCGACGAGCTCGGGCTGGTGACCACGGCGCTCGACGACCTCGACTTCGGCGACGAGCTGCGCATCGTGCTCGAGGAACGGGCCGCCCTCTCACCCGACGCGCTCACCGGCATGGAGGCCAACCACCGGTTCGTCGGGCCCGAGACGGTCGAGACGAAGATCTTCGGCCGGTTGACCGCCTGGCAGAACTGGATCTTCCTGCGCCCGAACGCATCGGGGCCTGAGGGAGCGCTGGTCCGCTACGGCACCGGGCAGCGCGGCAGCTACGACCACCGGAGGGTCTGAGCGATGGCGACGTCCACCGGTCCCGTGCTGTTCAACGCCGCCGACTATCTCGTGAGCCGTCACCGGCGCACCGGCGCCGGTCAGCGAACAGCCGTGATCGCCTCCGAGACCCTGACCTACGCGGAGCTCGACGAGCGGGTGGCCATCGTGGCGGCGGGGCTGCGCCGCCTGGGCGGACACCGAGACGACCGGGTGCTCCTGGTGATGTCCGACGAGATCCCGATGCTCACGGCGATTCTCGGTGCGTTCAGGGCCGGCCTGGTCGCTGTGCCGGTGTCGACGATGCTGACTGGCGGCGAGCTCGGAGCGATCATGGCCGACTCGGGGGCCCGGATCGTGCTGGCGACAGCGGAGTTCGCCGGACCGGTCAGCGAGGCGCTGAGCGTGGCTGCGGAGGTCGAGGTGGCCGTGCTAGCCGGGGACGGCGCGCTCGACCTGCCGGCCGGCGTGGTCGGTCACACCTGGGACGAGCTGATGAGCCTGGGACGTCATGCTGACGACGCCCTCCTGGAGAGCGCGCCGACCGTGGACGACTCCTGGGCTCTGTGGCTCTACACGTCGGGCACGACCGGGATCCCGAAGGCCGCGATGCACCGGCACGCCAACATCCGACACGTCTGCGAGACGTACGGCGCCCAGGTCCTGGGCATCACGCCCGACGACATCACGTTCTCGGTCGCCAAGATGTTCTTCGCCTACGGCATCGGCAACACCGTCTTCTTCCCGTTCGCGGTCGGTGCCGCCACGGTGCTGGAGCCGCGTCGCCCGACTCCCGACATCGTGGCGGAGCAGGTCGCTCGGCATCGCCCGACGTTGTTCTTCGCCGTGCCCACCTTCTACGCGGCCCTGAACGCCTCGGACCTGCCCGACGACACCTTCTCCTCGGTACGCCTGGCCGCCTCGGCCGGTGAGCCCTTGCCGGCTCCGCTGCAGTCACGTTTCACCGACCGGTTCGGGGTCGACATCCTCGACGGCATCGGCTCGACCGAGGCGCTGCACATCTTCCTGTCCAACCGGCCCGGCGAGATCCGTCCGGGCACCACGGGGGTGCCGGTGCCGGGCTACGACATCGAGCTGCGCGACGCGCTCGGGCAGCCGGTCCCCGATGGGGAGCCGGGCGCCCTGCATGTCCGGGGAGCGTCGATCGCGCTCGGCTACTGGCACCGCACGGAGGCGTCCCGCCAGGTCTTCCAGGGGGAGTGGCTGAGCACCGGTGACACCTACCTCCGCGACGCGGCAGGCTGCTTCGTCTGTCTGGGCCGCAACAGCGACATGCTGAAGGCGGGTGGGATCTGGGTCTCGCCCGCCGAGGTGGAGAGCCGGCTTCTCGAGCATCCCTCCGTCCGGCAGGCGGCCGTGGTGGGACTGCCGGACGCCGACGGGATCGACAAGCCCGTCGCCGTTGTGGTGGCCGAGCCCGGGGTCCTGGAGGCCGAGCTGGTCGAGTGGTGCCGGGCGGGTCTGGCCCACTTCAAGGCACCCCGCCGGGTCATCTTCGTCTCCGACCTGCCCAAGACGGCGACCGGCAAGCTCCAACGTTTCAAGGTCCGTCACCTGGTGGCCGAGCAGGGTGCAGAGGAGACGTCATGCCCTACGTGATCGCGAGCCCCTGCATCGACACCATGGACCGCTCCTGCGTCGAGGAGTGCCCGGTCGACTGCATCTACGAGGGGGAGCGCAAGCTCTACATCAATCCCAAGGAATGCATCGACTGCGGTGCCTGCGAACCGGTCTGTCCTGTCGAGGCGATCAGTCAGGACAGACGGGTGGCCGACGGTGAGGAGGCCTTCGTCGAGGACAACCTCGCCTTCTTCGCCGAGACGCTCCCCGGACGCGACGCACCGCTGGGCGCCCCGGGCGGTGCTGCCAAGACCGGCGTGATCGGGCTCGACACACCGCTGGTCGCGAGACGTTGAGCCGGGGGGACTGACGATGCTCGACGGCCACCTCCTCATCGACGCCCACGTGCACGTGCCGGTGCTGGGCTCGCTCAAGCCGGCCTGGATCGACTGGGCGCGGGACTTCGGCCCCCCGGGCATCCTCGAGGAGATGTGGGACCGCGACGGTGTTCCCCGGCCCGAGCGCCTCGATGTCCTGTTCGCCGAGCAGGGGGTCGATCACGCGCTGCTCTTCTGCGAGTACAGCCCGCGCGCCACGGGCTACCAGCGCTTCGAGGACCTGCTGCCGATCGTCGAGCACAACCCCGTGCGGTTCAGGCCCGTGGCCAACGTCAACCCACACCTGCACTTCCCGATCGCCGCGGAGGTCCGACGACAGCTCGACCTCGGCGCCGCCGCGCTCAAGCTGCATCCTGTGCACGGCGGATTCAGCTGCGACGACCGGAGCCTCTATCCCGCCTACGAGGTGCTCGCCGAGCGACAGGTGCCCCTGGTGGTGCACTGCGGCACCAGCAGCTTCCCTGGATCGATGAACGAGCTGGCGGACCCTGCCCGTCTGCTGCCCGTCGTACGCGACTTCCCGACGCTGGACGTCGTCCTCGCCCACGGCGGTCGCGGATGGTGGTACGACGCGGCGGCGTTCATGGCACTCTCGAACGAGCACGTGTGGATCGAGCTGTCCGGCCTGCCCCCCAAGCGGCTGGGCGACTACTACCGCAACTTCGACCTCGGGCGGCTCGCGCGCAGGTGGATCTTCGCGACCGACTGGCCAGGGGTGCCCGGCACCGCCCAGAACGCCCGCGACGTCGTTGGCCTCGGTCTGTCCACGCAGGTGGCGTCCGACGTGCTGGGCGGCAACGCCGCGCGCCTGTATTCAGGAATCACCCCCGGAGGACCACGATGACCGAGAGCTCACCGGCCCGTCCGGCCTCAGACCTGAGCGACGAGGAGCTCGCCACCCAGGGCAAGCAGCTCCACGACAGCCGCAACTGGATGTTCCTGCACGGGAGCGCCGCCCAGTTCGCCACGCACACGGCTCGGATGCTCGAGCTGGAGGAGGAGTACCTCCGCCGCTTCCCCAAGCGCACCTGGCAGGGGTCGGGGGGCGCCGGGGAGCCGGACCCGGTGCCGGTCGCGGACCCGGTGGCCGAGGTGCTGCGGCAGGTGGCCCAGGCACCAGGGGGGCGGTTGCACAAGCTGGAGGTTCATCAGGCAGCCCGGGTGGCCGGGCTCGAACGCGCCGAGCTGGCCCGGCTGTACACGCAGGAGCCCCGGTTGCTGCGCACCGACAAGGCCGACCGGGTGATCACCCCGGCGGGTCTGGAACGCCTCCGCACCTGAGACGGGGCAGTTCGACCACGGTCGGGCGAGTGTCCCCGGCCCCCGATAGAGTCGTCGGGTGACTGCTCCGAACGTGGCCGATCGTCCACCCCGACTGCTTCTCCTCGATGGCCATTCGCTGGCCTACCGCGCCTTCTTCGCGCTGCCGGTGGAGAACTTCTCGACCACGACCGGTCAGCACACCAATGCCGTCTACGGCTTCACCTCGATGCTCATCAACGTGCTGCGCGACGAGCAGCCCACCCACGTGGGAGTGGCCTTCGACAAGTCTCGGCAGACCTTCCGCTTGGCCGAATACCCCGAATACAAGGCCAAGCGCAACAAGACCCCTGTCGAGTTCAGCAGCCAGCTGCCGCTGATCCAGGAGGTGCTCAACGCACTGCGCATCCGCCACCTGGAGAAGGAGGGCTTCGAGGCCGACGACATCATCGCCACCCTGTCGACCCAGGCGGTGGCTGCGGGGTTCGACGTCCTGATCCTGACCGGTGACCGCGACTCGCTCCAGCTGGTCACCGAGCACTCGACCGTGCTCTACCCCATGCGAGGAGTCTCCGACCTGGCCCGGATGACGCCCGAGGCGGTCGAGACGAAGTACGGCGTCCCTCCCCACCGCTACCCCGAGCTCGCCGCCCTCGTCGGCGAGGACTCCGACAACCTCCCCGGCATCCCCGGCGTCGGCCCCAAGACGGCCGCCAAGTGGATCGCCACCTACGACGGCCTCGACAACGTCATCGCCAACGCCGACAAGGTCGCGGGCAAGGCCGGCGACAACCTGCGGGCACATCTGGGTGACGTGATCCGCAACCGCCATCTCAACGCCCTGATCTGCGATCTTCCCCTCGACGCGACGCCGACCGACCTCGTCCTCCAGCCGTGGGACCGCCACGAGGTCCACACGCTGTTCGACGGTCTGGAGTTCCGGGTCCTGCGCGACCGCCTGTTCGAGACCCTCGAGTCCGAGGAGGAGGTCGACGGGTCGGGCTTCGACCTGACGGCCACCCAGCTGACCTCGGGTGAGGTCTCGGGCTGGCTCGACGCCCACGGCCGCACCGGCCGGGTCGGCGTGGAGGTCCGAGGGTCGTGGCGGGCCGGCACCGGCGACGTCCGCTCGGTCGCTCTGGCAGCGGCCGACGGCAATGCCGCCTGGCTCGACGCTGCCGAGGTGTCTCCCGAGGACGACGCCGTGCTGGCCGACTGGTTCGCCGACCCGGGCTGCGAGAAGGTCATGCACGACGCGAAGGGTCCGATGCTGGCCCTGGCTGCCCGCGGCTGGCGCCTGATGGGGCTGGTCAGCGACACCGCCCTCGCGGCCTACCTCGTGCGACCCGACCAGCGGTCCTACGACCTGGCCGACCTGACGGTGCGCTATCTCAAGAGGGAGCTCAAGCAGGAGACCGCCGACGAGGGCCAGCTGGCGTTCGACTCCATCGACGACAACGCCGCCGCCGACACCGCGATGCTGCACGCCCGCGCCGTGCTCGATCTCGCCGAGGTGCTCGACGCCCAGGTCGAGGAACACGGCGGCAGCCGGCTGCTGGCCGAGGTGGAGCTGCCGCTGGTGCGCTGCCTCGCCAGGATGGAGCAGACCGGCATCGCGGTGGATCTCGACCATCTCGAGGGGCTCGAGTCCCACTTCGCCGGCGAGGTCAAGCTGGCCGCAGACGAGGCCTTCAGCGTGATCGGCAAGGAGATCAACCTCGGTTCCCCCAAGCAGCTCCAGGTGGTGCTCTTCGACGAGCTCAACATGCCGAAGACCAAGCGCACCAAGACCGGTTACACGACCGACGCCGATGCGCTGCAACAGCTCTTCGAGAAGACCGAGCACCCGTTCCTGAGCCATCTCCTGCGCCACCGTGACGTGAGCCGCTTGCGTCAGACCGTGGAGGGCCTGCTCAAGACCGTGGCCTCCGACGGTCGGATCCACACGACCTTCAACCAGCTGATCGCCGCCACCGGACGCCTGTCCAGCACCGACCCCAACCTGCAGAACATCCCGGTCCGCACCGAGGAGGGTCGGCGCATCCGTGAGGCCTTCGTCGTCGGGCCGGGCTACGACTGCCTGCTGACTGCCGACTACAGCCAGATCGAGATGCGGATCATGGCCCACCTCTCGGAGGACGCTCTGCTGATCGAGGCGTTCCGATCAGGCCACGACTTCCACTCGATCACCGCGGCCCGGGTCTTCTCGGTCGATGCCGCCGACGTGTCGGTCGAGATGCGGGCCAAGATCAAGGCGATGAACTACGGGCTCGCCTATGGCCTCTCCTCGTTCGGGCTCGGCCAACAGCTGCGCATCCACCCGTCCGAGGCCCAGGGTCTGATGGACGAATACTTCGAGACCTTCGGCGGGATCCGCGACTACCTCGGTGGCGTCGTCGACGAGGCCCGGAAGACAGGCTTCACCGAGACCATCATGGGTCGGCGTCGCTATCTTCCCGATCTCACCAGCGACAACCGGCAGCGTCGGGAGATGGCGGAACGGATGGCTCTCAACGCACCCATCCAAGGGTCCGCGGCCGACCTCATCAAGGTGGCCATGCTCGAGGTGGAGCAGGCCATCCACGACGCCGGGCTGTCCTCGCGGATGCTGCTCCAGGTCCACGACGAGCTGGTCTTCGAGGTCGCGCCCGGGGAGCAGGAGGCCCTCACCGAGCTGGTGCGGGCCGGCATGGGCGGCGCCGCCTCCCTCACCGTGCCGCTCGACGTCTCAGTCGGCACCGGACGCAGCTGGCACGAAGCCGCTCACTGAGCGGCGGTGACCTCGTCGGCCACCGGCTCGGCCACCAGGTAGAGGCTGATCGTGATGAGCAGCACGAACAGCACAGCGTCGACGCCCAGCACCAGCGCCACCAGCCCATCGAGGCTGGACACCGTCGAGAAGCCCACACCCACCAGCACGGCCAACGCCAGCCAGACGAGGTAGACCGAGCGCTGGCCCTGCCTGGCCAGCACGGCGTAGACCAACAGCTGCAACATCGACAGCAGGGTCCCGATCACCGCGAACGCCCACAACCGCCCCGAGATGTCGCTGTAGTCGTTGCCGCCCACGAACACCAGGGCCAGATCGGGGAGCAGCCAGGCGCCCAGCGTGCTCGCCAGGCCCAGCAGCGCGACGAGGGACAGGCTCCGGGTGAGGGCGTGACGTCGTTCCGTGGCCGTGGACATCGCCGGGAACGCCACCACCACCACGAACTGCGGCAGGAACAGCACCGCCTTCACCAGGATCAGGCCGCCGGCGTACAACCCGGCGTCGTGGTCGTCGAGCACGTTGCGCGCCACGATGACGTCGACGTTGGACAGTGCGAAGAACGCGAACAGCGCCTGCGAGTTCTGGATCGTCTCGCGGATCACAGGGCGGGTGGCGTGTCGCTCGTGCAGCCGCCCCTCGGGACGGCTTCCGCGCAGCGCCCAGAAGCCGACGAGCAGGGGAGCGAAGGCACCGATCGCCACTGCGGTCATGGCACTGGCCTCGGTGGCTGACCAGAGCATCAGGGCCAGTCCGATGAACACCCGCGGCACCCCGGCCGCGACGTACATCAGGGCGAGCGGCGTCCAGCGCCGTTCGCCCTGGAGTACGCCGGCCTGGCCGCCCATGATCGTGATCGGAACGGCGGTGACGGCAACGAGCGCGGCCGTCGGCAGGCTGTCCAGGCGCAGGATCACGTTGAGCAGCGGACTCAGCAGCAGGAGCACCAGCCCGAGCGCCAGGGCCGCGCGGTAGGTGACCCGCAGGATGCTCGACTCGATCTGGTCGACGTGGTCGGGGTCGGCCGAGATACGTCGGGCCGCCGTCGCCTGGAGTCCGAGCTGGAGCACCGAGATCACCAGCAACGTCGCCATCAGGCCGGCCAGCGCGCCGTAGGAGCGGGGGCCGAGGATGCGGGCAGCCAGCATCGTGAAGCCGTAGGTGGCGACGTTCATGACGCCCATCGCGACCGCGATCCCGGCACCGCCGCGCAGCAGTCCGCGGATGTCGGATCGAGGAGTCACAGCGCAGAGCCTAGAGTCTTGCGGCAACCGGTTCGAACTGGCGCCAATGCAGATTCTCCGGGGGCCAGCGCAAACGGCCGTCGATGTTTCGTCAATGTTACAGGTCCTCGTGTATGTTACCGCCCAGTTGGCTCCCCAGGGTGGAGCCTCGAGGGTGCCTGTCGGATGCCACATCTCCGAGCCCTCATTCGTGGAGGGATCGGTTTCTGCGTGCGAACGACATTGTTGACAGGTGCGGCCCTGATGGTCGCTGCCGTGCTCGTTGTGTTGATGAGCTCCAGCCTCGAGCTTGAGCTCGAGTCTGTTGCCTTGATGGGAGCCGCCACTGGTGCGGTCGTGGCCTTGGTGCCGGATCGCTCCCCGGTCGAGCGGGCAGGTTCGTTCCTCCTCGGCTTCGTGGCGGCATGGATCGCCTATCTCGTCCGGGCCGCGCTGCTGCCCGATTCGACGGGTGGCCGTGCCGTGGCTGTGGCGCTCGTCGTGGCCCTCTGCGTTGCCGGAGCAGCCGTCAGCATGCAGAGGCTTCCGCTGTGGGGCACGCTCCTCGGCGCAGCGACGATGGCGGGCAGCTTCGAGGCGACGTACCTCGCAGCCCCTCCGCAGGTTCTCGAGACGTCGCTCTCGACGTCCACCAGCGTGCTTCTCAACGTGGCGATCGGTTTCCTGGCGGCCGCCCTCGTCGCCGGAGCGTCGAAGGCCATGGGCTCTGAGGATCGCACGCGGAAGGCAAGCCCCGCCCCCGGCGGAGATGACACCAAGATCGACTCACTGATGGAGGAAGCTCGATGACCGGGCGCAAGAACTCGGCCACGCTCGTACGCCTGGGCGCCGGTCTCGCTGTGATGGCCGTCGTCGGCGTCGGACTCCCCTCGGGCGCATCGGCGGCCGACGGTGATGCGGGCGACGTCGAGGTGACCAACACCGAGACGATCCAGGTCTACATGAGCGCCGACGGCAAGGTGCAGACCAAGCGGGTCTACGAACAGCTCACGTTGACCGGAAAGGGTCAGGTGGACGTCGAGAACCCGATCGAGCCCAATGGGCTGCGCAATCTCGACGGATTCGGAAACCCGGACGTCTCGGATGGCGTCCAGAGCGAGTCGATTGACGTCGACGGTGTCTCGCGGTCGCGGACGGTCAGCAACTTCGAGCGAGACCTCCCGTTGGACATCAGCATCGCCTACGAGCTCGACGGCGAGCCCGTCGAGCCCGGTGACGTGGTCGGCGAGTCGGGTCTGCTCTCGGTCAACTACACCGTGAAGAACACGACGGCGGCGCCCCAGGAGGTGACCTACACCGACGGTGAAGGTGGCACCATCACCGAGACCGTCGAGGTGCCGATCCCGATCGTCGGATCGCTCACCACCGTGCTTCCCAGCAGCTTCTCCGAGGTTCGCTCCGACACCGCGAACATGGCAGGAGACGGGCGTGGCGGGACGAAGCTGTCCTTCACCATGACCCTGTTCCCGCCCATCGGCTCCGACACCGCGACGTTCGGCTATTCAGCCTTGATCGACGACGGCGTCATCCCGCCTGCGTCCGTGTCGGCGCTCCCCGTCAACCCGTTGAAGAGCCCGAGCTTCAAGTCGGCCGGTGACAGCTACCAGTCCGGTTCGGAGACGGGCGAGAAGCTGGTCGCAGGGGCGACCGAGATCGACTCCAACCTGCTCAAGCTGCGCGATGGTGCGGGCGACCTGCTCGCCGGGCTCATCCAGCTGAGCGACGGAGCGGACCAGCTCAACGCGGGCCTGGCCGGCGAAGCCGCGCCGGGTGCGCGCCGGCTGGCCGACGGCGCCGGTGATCTCAACGACGGCCTCGGCAAGATCGACCGCGGCGCCATGAAGCTGGACGCGGGCGCCGGACGGCTGAGCGACGGCACCGGGACCGCGCTGTCGGGCAGCAGGAAGCTGACCGCCGGCCTGGGCAAGATCAGTGCCGGCCTCGACCAGCTGGGTGACTCCGAGGGGCTGCCCGCCGCGGCCGCCGGGATCGACGCGTTGCAGGCGGGCGTCGACCAGATCGTCGCCGGCTTCGGAACCGCCAACGACCAGAACACCCTGCTCTATGCCCTGAACGCACTCGAGCTCGGCCTGCCCGATGCCCGGGACGGGGTTCTCCGGGTCAATGCCGGTCTGGTGAGGCTCCGTGGAGACGGGTCACCGGCCACACCCGGGCTGGTGGCAGCGAAGGGTGGAGTGGACCAGGTCCAGTCCGGTCTTGCCGCCGCGGTCGCCCCGGGCGGGTCATCCGACCAGTTGATCGGTGGGCTCCAGGCCGTGCGTGCTCTTGCCGACTGCGGGCCGGTCTGCAAGGGGACGCTGGACCAGATCATCCCGCAGGTGCAGACGAGCAAGACCAACCTGGCCACTGCCAGCGCTGGCCTTCAGCAGGTCTCGGGTGGCCTCCAAGTCGCCATCGACGGTCTCAACGGCGAACTGATCCCGGGGACGAGCCTGTTGGCCTCGCGCCTGGGTGCCGCGGCTGACGGCGCGGCTCTGGCGAATGCCGGCGCCAAGCGGCTGAAGGCCGGAGTCCAGGACGTCGGTGACGGGCTGGGACAGCTGGAAGCCGGCCTCTCGACCGCGATCGCCGGCGTGCTCCAGCTCTCCGACGGTGCTGGGTCGGCGTACGCCGGGTCCAGCGATCTCACCGACGGCTTGTCGAGGATCGATGCGGGTGCCGGGGACCTGGCCGACGGGACCGGCCAGCTCGCCGACGGCACGGGCAAGGCCGCGGACGGTTCGCAGCTGCTGTCCGATGGTGCCGGCGACCTTGCCACCGGGCTCGACTCGGCGGCTGACGGGTCAGGACGCCTTGCTGACGGCCTGGAGACTGCAGCCGACGGTGCCCCCGCCCTCCAGGACGGTGCCAACCGGTTGTCCACCGAGGGAATGTCCAAGCTCGTCGCCGCCGGAGAAGACACTGCCCAGGAGTACGGCAAGCTCTACGCCACCATCGACGCCGGCGCCCAGCGCGCGGATGCGGAGGAGATGGCGTACGGCGCACCAGAAGGAGCCGACGGTCTGACTGCCTACACCTTCGAGATCAAGGGTGAGGACGGTGAAGGCAGCCGGAACCTGATGAGGGGTCTGGGTGCCTTGGCGATCGCTGGCCTCGGGCTGGGAGCGTTTGCGATGCGTCGCCGCCTCGCCTGAGCAGTCGCCCACGTATGGTGTGTCGGCTCCGACCGGGATCGTCCGGTCGGAGCCGACACCGATTTCAGCGGGGCAGGTCGGCGACGTAGATCGCCGTACCAGGCGTGAGCACGCCGCGGATGTGGGACCAGCCGCCCCAGATGCGCTCGTGGCCGGCGGGCCACTGGGGCTCGGCGATGTCCCGGAGCACGAACCCGGCCCCCGCCAGGATGCGGACCCAGTCGCCGATGGTGCGGTGGTGCTCGACGTAGGCGACCCGACCGGTGGCATCGTCCACCTCGACGTACGGCGTCCGGTCCCAGTAGGACTGGCTCGCCACGAGCCCGGCCTCGCTCGGGTCGTCGGGGAACATCCAGCGCGTCGGATGGGTGATGGAGAAGGCGAACCGACCTCCCGGCGTCAGCACCCGGGCGACTTCCGCGACCGCGACCTCGATGTCGCTGACGAACTGCAGGGCGCCGAACGACGAGAACACCACCTCGAAGCTGTCGGCACGAAACGGCAGGTGCGTGGCCGTGGCGTTGACCGCGGGGACCCGGAGTCCGCTCTCGTCGTCGATGCGCCTGGCATGCTGCAGCTGGCGGTAGGACAGGTCGAGGCCCACCGCCCACGCACCCTGCGACATCAGCCAGCGCGAGCACTGGTTGGCACCGGAACCCACCTCGAGGACGCGCTTGCCGGCCACGTCGCCCAGCAGTCCGAGATGTGCCTCACCCAGCCCCTCAGGGCCCCACACGAAGCCGACGTCTCCCAGGAAGCTGCCGTGGGTGGACTGGTACTCGTCGGCGTAGGCGTCCCAGTCCCGCTGATTCGCGACCCGGGACTCACGTTCATCGACTGGACGGCGTTCGACCCGGACGGGTGGGTGCGGTTCCACGTGCCGACGCTACCGCGCCCGTGCACCTCACGGCACAATGACCGCCGTGGAGCTGCCGATGGACCTGACCCCGCTCGACGGTGGGTTCAGCGGTGAGACCTTCTCCGCGGAGGTGGCCGGTCAGCGCGTCGTCGTCCGGATCTATGCCGGCAGGTCCCGGGCCCGAGGGCCGTCGGCGGTCGACATCGACGCCGCCGTGCTGCGATGGATGCGGGGGATCGTGCCCGTTCCGGAGGTCCTGGAGGTACGCCGGCCCGCCGGGGACCTGCCGGCGCTGCTCGTCACCGAGCTGGTGCCCGGGCGTCGCGGTGACCAGGTCCTGGCCGGGCTCGACCCGGTGAGGCGAGCAGAGCTCGGGTTCAACCTCGGACGAGTCCTGGACCGGCTCAGCCACGTGCCGACCCTCCTTCCCGGCCGCTTCGCCGGCCCTTCCCTGGGCATCGAGCCGTTCCCGTTCGACGACGGGCTGCCGGGCTGGGTCGACGCGCACGCCGCGGCCATGACGACCTGGTCGGACACCGATCTGACTGCCCTCGCCCGGCACGCCGATCGGGCCCAGGACCTCCTCGACACGGTGGGGCGCACCTGCCTCGTGCACGGCGACCTCAACCCCAAGAACGTCCTGATCGACCCCGACTCCCTCGACGTCACCGCAGTCCTGGACTGGGAGTTCGCGCACAGCGGCACCCCCTTCGCGGACCTCGGGAACCTGCTGCGCTTCGAGGCTGACGAGGGATTCCTCGACGGGGTCCTGAACGGTCTCGCAGTCCCGCCTTCAGGCCGCCACGGCCGCCAGCGCACGCTCGAGCTCGCCCGGGCAGCCGATCTGGCCGCGCTGGTGGACCTGACCGCGCGAGACCACGACCCGAGCCTGCGCAACCCGGTGACCAGTGCCGCCCACCGACGTCTCCTCGATCTCGCCCGTTCGCAGCCCGCCGCCGGCTAGCGTCCGGCGGGACGGTTCAGTCGAGCCGGACTGCCACGGTGAGCAGCGTGGCCGCGGTGGCGCAGGCCGCCGTGCGCACGTGGTTCCAGGCGGTCCAGTGCAACAGGTAGTCGCGCCACAGGTGGCCGGCTGCCGTGGACGCCGGGTCGACGGACGCCAGCGCGTCGTTGTGGGGAACGTGGTAGGTCACGGTGAGCGCGATGGCGACCAGGTAGGCGGCCGAGCCGGCCAGCTGCCAGGGCGCCGCGGGCTCATCGAGCCGGCGCGCGGCGGAGGCACCGACGACCACGCACGCGCCCGCGGTGCCGAAGAGCACCGTCATGAAGAGGGGCTGGGGGGCACCACGGTTGAGCTGCTGCATGGCCAGCAGGCCCTCACGGTCCGACAGCCGTCCCAGGCTGCTCATCACGAAGGTCGAGAAGGCGAGGAAGACCCCGCCGGAGAGACCGGCGCCGACGGCTGCGATGAGGGTGAGCTGGCGCGGCAGGTCGATCATGGCGGTCTCCTCAGGGGGTGAGCCTCCAGTAGAACCGATGCGGAGTGAGACGATCAATGGGCGAAACGCTCATTTACCTGTTCCATCGTCTAGCCTGGACGAATGGACACCCTGAGCGGGTTTCTCGACGGCCCCCGCGCCCACGGCGCCTTCCTCCTCAAGACGGTGCTCGAGGTGCCGTTCGCGTTGAGCATCGAGGATGAGGCGCCGCTGACGATCGTCGTCCTGCTGCGCGGAGCCGCCTGGATCGGCACCGGTCCCACCGGGACCCAGCTCTCTGCGGGCGATGTCGTGCTGGTGAGAGGTCCCGATCACTACTTGTTCGCCGACGAGCCGGCCAGCCCGGTTCAGGTGCGAATCCTGCCGGGTCAGGAGTGCGTCTCACTGACCGGGCAGAGCATGGCCGAGGTGATGGGACTCGGCGTACGCACCTGGGGCCATCGGGCCGACGCCACGACCGCTGCCCTGATCGGCACCTACGAAGGTGTCAGCGAGGTCGGACGCAGGCTGACCGCTGTCCTTCCCGCGCTGGTCGTGCTGCGGGCCGAGGAGTGGGAGAGTGCCGTCCTCGATCTGCTCGAGGCCGAGTGCGCCCGCCAGGGTCCGGGGCAGCAGACCGTCCTGGACCGCCTTCTCGACCTGCTGGTCATCGACGCCGTCCGGGCGTGGTTCGCCCGGCCCGACACTGCGGTCCCACCGTGGTACGCCGCGGGCGGCGACGCGGTGGTCGAGCAGGCACTGCAGCTGCTGCATGACGACCACGCCCGCCCCTGGACCGTCGAGTCGCTCGCAGCCGCCGTCGGGGTGTCACGGGCCGCTCTGGCTCGGCGGTTCACGCTGGCGCTCGGTGAGCCCCCGATGACCTACCTGACCGGTTGGCGGCTGGCGTTGGCCGCCGACCTGCTGCAGGACCCCGAGGCCACCGTCGGCCGGGTCGCTCGCGAGGTCGGCTACGGCAGCGGTTTCGCTCTCAGCGCGGCGTTCAAGCGGGCGTATGGTTGCAGTCCGCGCGACTACCGCTCGAGTGTGCGTCGCACCGCCTGACCCCGGTTGGACGGCTGATCGCCCCGCGGCGTACTCTTACGGTTGCGCCAGAAGTCTGCCTGCGTCCCGGACGGAGTGGATTCTCGCTCGCTATCACTGTGACGTCCACAGAACCATCAGTCATCGGTAGTGAAAAAGGCTCTTGCGCGCGCCCGCACGACGACACCCATCCAAGGAATTCTTTCCCTTATGACGAGCACCATCTCTATTCTTCCCGATTACGACGCTCCGCAGGTTGCGGTCAACGACATCGGTTCTGAAGAAGACTTCCTCGCGGCCATCGACGCGACCATCAAGTACTTCAACGACGGCGACATCGTCGAAGGCACCATCGTGAAGGTCGACCGTGACGAGGTCCTCCTCGACATCGGCTACAAGACCGAAGGTGTCATCCCCTCCCGTGAGCTCTCGATCAAGCACGACGTCGACCCCTCCGAGGTCGTTTCCGTGGGCGACAAGGTCGAGGCCCTGGTCCTTCAGAAGGAGGACAAGGAGGGTCGGCTGATCCTGTCGAAGAAGCGTGCCCAGTACGAGCGTGCCTGGGGCACCATCGAGCAGGTCAAGGAAGAGGACGGCGTCGTCGAGGGCACCGTCATCGAGGTCGTCAAGGGCGGCCTCATCATCGACATCGGTCTGCGCGGCTTCCTGCCCGCATCGCTGGTCGAGATGCGCCGCGTCCGCGACCTGCAGCCCTACGTCGGCCAGGTGCTCGAGGCGAAGATCATCGAGCTCGACAAGAACCGCAACAACGTCGTGCTGTCGCGTCGTGCGTGGCTCGAGCAGACCCAGTCCGAGGTTCGCCACGGCTTCCTGACCCAGCTGCAGAAGGGCCAGATCCGCAAGGGCGTCGTGTCCTCGATCGTCAACTTCGGGGCCTTCGTGGACCTCGGGGGCGTCGACGGTCTGGTGCACGTCTCCGAGCTCTCGTGGAAGCACATCGACCACCCGTCCGAGGTTGTCACCGTCGGTGACGAGGTCACCGTCGAGGTGCTCGACGTCGACATGGAGCGCGAGCGCGTCTCCCTGTCGCTGAAGGCGACGCAGGAAGACCCGTGGCAGCACTTCGCCCGGACCCACCAGATCGGCCAGATCGTGCCCGGCAAGGTCACCAAGCTGGTTCCCTTCGGTTCGTTCGTCCGTGTCGAGGAGGGCATCGAGGGTCTGGTGCACATCTCCGAGCTCGCCGAGCGTCACGTCGAGATCCCCGAGCAGGTCGTCCAGGTCAACGACGACGTCATGGTCAAGATCATCGACATCGACCTCGAGCGTCGCCGGATCTCGCTGTCGCTCAAGCAGGCCAACGAGACCGCCACGGCCTCGGACGGCGAGGAGTTCGACCCGACGCTCTACGGCATGACGGCGTCCTACGACGAGCAGGGCAACTACATCTACCCCGAGGGCTTCGACCCGGAGACCGGTGAGTGGCTCGAGGGCTTCGACGACCAGCGCGCCGTGTGGGAGGACCAGTACGCCAAGGCCCACACCCGCTGGGAGGCTCACGTCAAGCAGCAGGCCGAGGCGGCCAAGGCAGAGGTCGAGGCCAGCGAGGCCACGTCCTACTCCAGCGGTGCCGGCACCGGCACCGACGCCGACGAGGCTGCGGCCGACGACACCACCAGCGGTTCGCTGGCTTCCGACGAGGCGCTGCAGGCGCTTCGCGAGAAGCTCACCGGTGGCGGCGCCTGAGCACCACCTCTCGAACGCACCACGGCCCGGCAGGATCACTCCTGCCGGGCCGTTGTGCCTTCTCCACCGGCAGCGGACAGTGAGCAGTCGTCTGAGCCTCTGACGTGGTTCAGCCGAGAAGGCGAGGCTGCCGGATGGCGCCCAGCTCGTCGCGGCACGGCGTACGTCGGGCGACGAAGCCGTCGTGGCGGGCGAACGAGACCAGTGCGGCGAACGCGGCGGCGAACAGGACCAGGGCGAGGAAAGTTGTCATGGCAGTAATTCTCCGCTCCACGCTTTCCTGCCACGAGTGGCACGAAAGTCATGGTGCATCGATTTTCTGCCAGATCTGTGACAGGCTGCGGTCATGCTGACCAACGTGGCTGCTCTGGTGTGGGACGGTGTGGCGCCCTTCGAGCTCGGGGTGGTGTGCGAGGCCTTCGGGATCGATCGCTCCGATGAGGACCTGCCGGTCATGGACTTCGCGGTGGCCGGCGTGGCCCCGGGGCCGGTGCAGACCTCGGTCGGCTTCACCATCGACGTGCGCCACGGCCTCGACCGGGTGGCCCAGGCCGACCTCGTCGCCGTCCCGGCCATGAAGCGCGGGCAGTCCGCGCCGCCGGCTGCGCTCGAGGCCCTCACCGCCGCGGTCGATCGCGGTGCGCGGGTGCTCTCGGTCTGCTCGGGTGCGTTCGCGCTCGGTGAGGCCGGACTTCTCGACGGTCGCGAGTGCACCACCCACTGGCGCTACACCGATGAGTTGGCGGCCCGGTTCCCGCTGGCCAGGGTGGTTCCCGAGGTGCTCTACGTCGACACCGGTCTGGTCATCACCAGTGCCGGCTCGGCCGCGGGTCTCGACGCGGCCCTGCACCTGTGGCGACTCGAGTACGGCGCGGCCGCGGCGAGCAAGGTGGCCCGGCGGATGGTGGTGCCTCCCCAGCGGGCGGGCGGGCAGGCGCAGTTCATCGCCCGGCCGGTCACCGACTGCTCCGCTGAGACGCTCGGCCCGCTGCTCACCTGGATCACCGAGAACCTCGGCGAGGACCTGTCGGTCGAGACGCTGGCCAGACGATCCCACATGTCGGCGCGGACCTTCGCTCGTCGCTTCCGCGCCGAGACCGGCGTGACCCCGCACTCCTGGGTGACCAGCCAACGGGTGCTCGCTGCCGAGGAGCTGCTCGAGCGCACCGACCACTCGGTGGACTGGATCGCCGGCGAGGTGGGCTTCGGCAACGCCGCCGGGCTGCGTCACCACTTCGCTCGCTCGCGCGGGGTCAGCCCGCAGGAATACCGCCGCGCCTTCTCTGCCTAGCTCAGCTGGCGTGGGGGAGTGACTGGCGTGCGGTGTCGATCTGGTCGGCTGCGTCTCGCAGGGCGGCGGCCGCTCGCTGACCCTGCACCTGGCCGGCGATCTCGTGCAGGGTGCTGGCCAGCAGCAGCTGCAACCGCTCGCCGTGGTGCGACGTACGCCGTAGCAACGGCAGACGGCCATGGCACCAGGCTCGGACCAGGGGGGCGATCGACTTCGCTGGGTCGGCTCCGCGCACCTCGGCTGCGACCGCCACTCGTACGATGCGATGGGCCGCGCTGACGACGCCGACGTCGCGGGGCTCCCGTGCGAAGTCGAAGGGTGCGATCAAGGCGGTTGCGGTCATACCGGACAGGAGGCGTCATTCAGGTCGGTGATACCTCCGCTGTCGGTGTCGTCTGCTCAAGCGGCCACTGGTTCGCGAAGGCCGCCGCGCACCAGGTCGGCGTAGCGCCCCCCGCGCAGCAGCAGCTCCTCGTGGGTGCCCACCTCGACGACGCGGCCGTGATCCATCACCGCGATCTGGTCGGCGTTGCGGACCGTCGAGAGCCGGTGGGCGATGGTGATCGTGGTCCGGCCTGCGCAGAGCACGTCCAGGGCCTCCTGGACGGCTCTCTCGGTCTCGTTGTCGAGGGCGCTGGTCGCCTCGTCGAGCACCAGGATCCGCGGGTCACGCAACAGGGTGCGGGCGATCGCCAGGCGCTGCTTCTCACCGCCGGAGAACCGGTGTCCTCGCGACCCGACCACGGTGTCGTAGCCCTCGGGCAACCCTGCGATGAGGTCGTGGATGTGAGCCGCACTGGCAGCCGCCTCCACCTGCTCGTCGGTGGCATCGGGGCGGGCGTGCCGCAGGTTCTCCCGGACCGTGGTGTGCATCAGGTAGCTGTCCTGGGTGACCACGCCGACCGCGGCGGCGAGGTCGTCGAGGGCGAGGTCGCGGACGTCGACCCCGTCGATGCGCACTGAGCCGCCGGTCGTGTCGTGGAGTCGGGCGACCAGCGACGCCAGGGTGCTCTTGCCGCTCCCGGTCTCGCCGACCACCGCCAGCGACGTCCCGGCGGGCACGTGCAGGTCGATGCCCCGCAGGACGTCGACTCCCTCGTCGTAGCCGAAGCTCACCCGGTCGAACCGTACGTCGCCCTGCACCGTGCCGATCTTGACCGGACTCGCCGGATCGTCGATGTCGACGGGCAGGTCCTGGTATTCGAAGATGCGACTGAACAGCGCCAGGGAGGAGGTCACCTCGACCCCGACGTTGAGCAGCCCCATCAACGGCCTGAACAACGTGCCCTGCAGGGCGATGAACGCGACCAAGGTGCCGATCGTCATTCCGCCGGAGGTGGCGGGCAAGCCGGCAGCCAGGTAGATGGCCGCAGGGATCACGGCGAAGACGACGTTCATGGTGGCCATCCGCCAGCGGCCGGCCAGCTGGGAGCGGATCGCGAGGCCCACCAGGTCGGTGGACGTCTCCTCGAAGCGGCTGCTGAGCGCCGGGCCTGCGCCGAGGGTCTTGGTCAGCACGACCCCTGAGATCGAGAGTCCCTCCTCGATCTGCACGTGCAGGTCGGCCATCCGGCGCTGTCGTTCCGCGGTGATCGCGTGCCGCATCCTGGCGACCTGCCGAGTCAGCAGCACCGCCGGCGGCAGGACGACGAGCGAGAGCAGCGCGAGGCGCCAGCTCAGGACCGTCATGGCCAGGGCGGTCCCCACGACCACCGTCAGGTTGGAGGCCAACGACGTCGCGGTCGAGGTGACGACCGACTGCATGCCGCCGATGTCGTTGACCAGGCGTGACTGGACCTCGCCGCCCCGCGTGCGGGTGAAGAAGCCGACTGACTGGCGCTGGAGGTGGCGGAACAGATCGGTGCGCAGCCCGTGCATCACCCTCTGCCCGACCGACGCCGAGAGCCAGGTCTGGACGACGCCGATCGTGGCTGTGCCGACAGCCACCGCGAGCATGCCACCCACCAGCAGCAGGAGCAGGTGCACGTCCTGGCGGGGCAGCGCGTCGTCGATGATGTGACGGACCAGGAAGGGCTGGGCGAGACCCACCAACGAGCTCGCGACGATCAGCGCCATCACGATGCTCAGCTGAGCACGGTGCGGCGCGAACAGCCGACCGATCCTGCGCAGGGAGACAGGGGAGGCCTCGAGCTGTCGCCGATCCACCTGGCGGGTGGCCGGGTCGGCCGGACGGGAGCCGCCTCGGCGACCGATGGTGGGGTCATCCATCTGACCACCCCTTCTCTGGAGTCATGATCGAAAAGTTCGTGAGGTTACCTCACTATGAGGGAGAACCAGTAAAGCGCTAGGATTGTTCCCGTGTCGGAGAACACCGGAGATCTGCTCATGTCCACAGCGCGCGCGTTGCGGCGTCAGGACCTCGCCGCCCTGGCCGAGTGGGACATCACTCCCTCCCAGTCCCGGGCGTTGCGGATCGTCTGCGAGCTCGAGTCGGCCCGGATCTCGGTGCTCGCGGATCGACTGCACATCGCCCCGCGGTCGGCGACGGAGGTGGTCGACGCCCTGGAGTCGCGAGGACTCGTCACCCGGACCGAGGATCCGGCCGACCGTCGGGCCATCTGCGTGCTGCCCACCCAGCAGGGTGCGTCACTGCGTCGCGTGATGGACCAGACTCGACGGGCCGCCACCGAGGAGTTCCTTGCCGTGCTCTCTGAGGCAGACCGGCGCGACCTGGCACGCATCCTGGCCACGCTGGTGTCCGAGTGATGCGGGTCGGGCTGACCGGGGGAGTCGCCTCCGGCAAGAGCACCGTCTCCGCCTTGCTGCGCGAGCTGGGAGCGGTCGTGATCGACGCCGACCAGCTGGCCCGCCAGGTGGTGGAGCCGGGCACGGCCGGGCTGGCCTCCATCGTCGACGCCTTCGGCCCCGCGGTGGTGGCTGCCGACGGATCGCTCGACCGTGCCGCGATGGGGACCATCGTCTTCGCCGACGAGGGCAAGCGACGGCTGCTCGAGTCGATCATCCATCCGCTCGTCCGGGCGCGAGGCGCGGAGCTGGAGGCTGCGGCGGCTGCCGGGGCACTCGTCGTTCACGACATCCCGCTGTTGTTCGAGACCGGCCAGGCAGACCGCTTCGACGCCGTGCTCGTCGTCGACGTACCCCCCGAGGTCCAGCTCGACCGGATGATCAGCCTGCGTGGCCTGAGCAGGGCCGAGGCCGATGCCAGACTCGCGGCCCAGGCGAGCCGCGAACAACGCAGGTCCATCGCAACGTACGTCGTCGACAACTCCGGAACGCTCGAAGACCTCCGTGAGCGGGTCACGGAGGTCTTCGACGATCTCACCGGTCGAGCTGGCGGATCAGGGCGCTGATCAGGCGCCTCGTGGGCTGGCTGCGGAGGCGGAGGGGCCCCTAGGCAGCCAGGTCTGGATCCGCGAACTTGCGGAGCTTCTGCAGTGCCTCGCGCTCGAGCTGACGCACGCGCTCGGCGGAGATGCCGTGCTTGGCGCCGATGTCGGCCAGCTTGTGCTGCCGCCCGTCGGAGAGTCCGTAGCGCGAGCGGATGATGTCCGCCGCCCGGTCGTCGAGCAGTCCGACGAGGCTGTTGAGGCGGTCTCGGGACTCGGTGTCGAGAACCGTGAGATCCGGACCGGGAGCGGTCTCCTGCGCCATCAGGTCGCCGAGGGAGGTGTCGCCGTCCTCGTCGACCGGGGTGTCGAGGCTGACGTGCTCGCGCCCCCAGTTGAGCAGATCGAGAACCCGTTCGACAGGCATCCCGAGCTCGGTGGCGATCTCCGTCGGGTCGGGGTCGTGTCCGAGCTGACGCTCGAGGGTGCGTCGAGCGCTCCCCACCTGGTTGAGCTCCTCCACCACATGCACGGGGAGCCGCACGACCCGCGCCTGCTGGGCGATGCCGCGGGTGATGGCCTGGCGAACCCACCAGGTGGCGTAGGTCGAGAACTTGTAGCCCTTGGCGTAGTCGAACTTCTCGACGGCGCGGATGAGGCCGGTGTTGCCTTCCTGGATCAGGTCGAGCATCGGCATCTGGGAGCGGCCGTACTTGCGAGCGATCGACACGACGAGTCGCAGGTTTGCCTGGACGAACGTCTGGACGGCCGCTCGACCCTCCTCGGCGATCCACTCGAGCTCGGCCTCGGTCGCGCTCATCGGAGCGCCGCCCTTGCGACGTCCGATGCGGCCTTCGGCGAGCAGGTGCTCAGCCATCAGGCCGGCTTCGATGGTCTTGGAGAGCTCAACCTCGGTGACCGCGTCGAGGAGCGGGTTGCGGGCAATCTCATCGAGGTAGAGGCCAACGCTGTCGCGGCCTTCGATCTCTCGGCTTGCGCCCCTGGTAGCTGTACGAGTAGCCATCTGGAGCCTCCTCTCGCCTTGTGGACAGCACCGCTGTCTCACATCTCATGCAACGGATCCGGGAGGCCGAAGATTCCCTGACGTTGTTGCCTTCACAGGGAAATACGCACAAGAGCGACGAAGAGTTGCACATCGTTGTAGTTATCAGGGACTTCTCAGGGTTGAGGCCCCCAGAGACGGCCGATCAGGCCATGCGGGCAGCCCTCTTGGCTGCCGCTTCCTCCCGACGTTCGACGAAGCGGGTCGCCTCGGTGTCGAGCGCCTCCACCGCCGCGGCCAGCTCGTTGCGGGCCTGCTCGCCCTCGTCGTCGAGGTCCTCGAGCTCCCACACACCCCACTGGCGCAGCAGCGGCGCGACGATGTCGTCGTGGTGGATCCGCAGGTCGTAGATGCCGGCCTTGGCCATCTGCACGGCCTTGCGGGAGAAGCCGGGAATGATGCTCCCGGGCATCTGGAAGTCCTTCACCTCGTCGGTGATGGCCCGCATGGTCTGGCTCGGCGTCAGCTCGAGCGCCGCCGTCACCAGGTTGCGGTAGAAGATCATGTGCAGGTTCTCGTCCATCGCCACTCGCGAGAGCAGCTTCTCCGCGATCGGCTCCTCGGTGTAGCGACCGGTGTTGCGGTGCGACACGCGCGTCGCCAGCTCCTGGAACGAGACGTAGGCGCAGACGTTGAGCAGCGGCTTGTCGGCTGAGTCGTAGCCGACCTCCATGGTCTCCATGCGCGCTCGCTCGAGCTCGTCGGGGTCCACCCCACGCGTGACGAGCAGGTAGTCGCGGATGCAGAACGCGTGCCGGCCCTCCTCGGCGGTCCAACGGTTGACCCACGTGCCCCAGGCGCTGTCGCGACCGAAGGCGCGCTCGACCTCGCGGTGATAGCTCGGGAGGTTGTCCTCGGTGAGGAGGTTGACCTCGAGGGCAGTCCGGGCGATGGGTGAGAGCTGCGACTGGGCGACCTCCCAGGGCTCGCCGCCCAGGTCCTTGAAGTCGCGCCCGAGGCTCCAGGGGACATACTCGTGCGGCATCCATTCCTTGGCGATCGACATGTGTCGATTCAGGTTCTCCTCGACGACTGGTTCGAGCTCCGCGAGCAACTGAGCACTTTCGAGTACGGCCATGCCTCTTTCTACTCCCTCCCAACACGCCTGTCGACGGATCACCACGGGCCCGTCGGCAATGTAGTGTTGCTTGCTCCACATTCAAGGGGGACTCGGTGGCTCAGACTCGATGGCGCGTGGTGACGGCAAGCGTGCTGGTCGCACTGGTCGCTGGCGTTCTCATCACTGCCGAGCGACCCGGCCCGGCCGCCAAGGCCGTTCCCGCCGCGTCGGCATCGTCTCGGCCCAACATCGTGCTGGTCCTGACCGACGATCTGTCGCGTGACCTGGTCGCCCACATGCCGGCGGTGCTGCGGATGAAGCGGGCTGGCCTGTCGGCGCAGCGCTACATCATCAGCAACTCGCTGTGCTGCCCCTCCCGGGCCTCGCTGCTGACCGGTCGCTACTCCCACAACACCGGGATCTACACCAACCAACCCCCCAACGGTGGGTTCCGCACCTTCCGCGACAACGGCTCCGAGGACTCCACGGTGGCGACGGACCTCCAGGCAGCCGGCTACCGCACGGGCTTCTTCGGCAAGTACCTCAACGGCTACGGGGTGAAGGACGGCTACGTGCCGCCGGGGTGGTCGAGGTGGGTCAGCACGGGCCACGGCTACGAGGGCTTCGACTACACCCTGAACGTCGACGGCGAGCTGCGGTCCCACGGGTCGCGCCCTGCCGACTACCTCACCGATGTGCTGGGTCGGCAGGCCGAGACGTTCGTACGCGCGAGCGTGGACGCCGGGCAGCCGTTCTTCGCCGAGATCTCGACCTTCACGCCGCACACCCCCGTCGTACCAGCTCCTCGCCACGCGAAGCTGTTCCCGCGGATCAAGGCGCCTCGCGGTGCCGCTTTCGACGTCAAGGTGGCCCGCGCGCCCGACTGGCTCGACGTGCCCAGGCTGTCGGCCCGCGACAAGCGGATGATCGACACCCGGTTCCGCAAGCGGCTGCGGGCCGTGCAGGCGATCGACGAGCTGGTGGCCGGGCTCCGAAGCACCCTGCGTGAGCAGGGGGTGTCCCGTGACACCTACGTGGTCTTCACCTCCGACAACGGCTACCACCTGGGTCAGCACCGCCTGCGCGGGGGGAAGATGACGGCGTTCGACACCGACGTCCGGGTGCCGCTGGTGGTCATCGGACCGGGAGTGGCGCCCGATGTGAGCGACTCCTCCCTCACGCAGAACATCGACCTGCGCCCGACGTTCGACGAGATCGCCGGGACGCCCGTGCCTCGCGAGGTCGACGGGGTCTCACTGCTCGACCAGTGGCAGGGCGGTGCCCCCGGTGAGCGTGACTTCGCCCTGATCGAGCACGACGGACCGGTCCCCACGGGCGACCCCGACGTCCAGCCCCGGCTGGCCGGCCCGCCCACGGCGTACGCCGCCCTCCGCGGCCCCTGGTCGACCTATGTCGAGAATGCCACCGGGGAGCGGGAGTACTACGAACTGGGCTCCGACCCGGCTCAGAACCTCAACATCTACGACTCGCTCAGCGCCGAGTTCCAGCAGACCCTTCACCTGCGGCTCACCCGGCTCTCCGCCTGCGCCGGGGCGAGCTGTCGGGCTCAGCCCTGAGTGCTGTCGACCTCGGCCAGTCCCATCCTGTCCAGGATCCAGGCCAGTGAGAACGCGCGGTCGGCCCACGCCTTGTAGCGCCCCGACACTCCTCCGTGGCCGGCCGACATCTCCGTCTTGAGCAGGAAGTCGCGTCGGCCGACGGCCGTGGCCCGCAACCGGGCGATCCACTTGGCTGGTTCGACGTAGAGCACCCGGGTGTCGTTGAGCGAGGTCTCGGCCAGGATCGGCGGATAGTCGATGGCCGCCACATTGTCGTAGGGCGCGTAGCCCGCGATGGTGTCGTAGACCTCCACGTCGGCCTCCGGGTTGCCCCACTCCTCGTACTCCGCCACGGTGAGCGGGAGGCTGGAGTCGAGCATCGAGGTGAGCGGGTCCACGAACGGGACCTGCGCCACGATGCCGCTGAACAGCTCGGGAGCCTGGGTGACCACCGCGCCGATCAGGAGCCCGCCGGCCGAACCTCCCTCGCCCACCAGGGTCGAGGGCGTGGTCCAGCCCTCCTCGACGAGGTGGCGGGCGCAGGCGATGAAGTCGCCGAAGGTGTTCTGCTTGCGCGCCAGCTTGCCCTCGTCGTACCAGTGTCTGCCCATCTCCCCGCCGCCTCGGACGTGCGCGATCGCGAACCCGGCCCCGCGGTCCAGCATCGAGAGCCTCGCCACGGAGAAGTAGGGGTCGATGGACATCTCGTAGGCGCCGTACCCGTAGAGCAGGAAGGGGATCGGGCCGGCGGGCTCGCCGCGTGCGCCCCGTCGGTGGACCAGCGAGATCGGGACCTGCGTGCCGTCGCCGGCGGTGGCCCAGACCCGGTGCTCCTCGTAGTCGGCGGGATCGTAGCCACCCAGGACGGGCGCCTGCTTCAGCAGTGAGAGTCGGCGCTCACGGACGTCGTAGTTGTAGACGGAGGGTGGCTTGGTCATGGTCGTGTAGCCCAGCCGCACGACCGGCTGGTCGAACGAGGAGTTGGCCCCTGAGCCGATCGTGTAGACATCGTCCTCGAACTCGACGAGGTAGTCGTCGCCGAGCCCGGAGTCGTGCAGGTCGATGATCCGCAGCTGGGTGAGACCCGCACTTCGCTGGTGGACGACGAGGTGGCCGGCGAAGGCGTCGACGTCCTCGAGGCGCACCCCCTGCTGGTGTGGGATCACGGCAGTCCAGGCCGACGGCTCCGTGGGGGTGATCGGCGCCTGACCGATCTCGAAGTCTGCGCCGGTCGCGTTGTGCAGGACGAGGAACCGGTCCTGCCCAGCGATCACGGCGTGCTCGATCGCATACTCGAGGCCTTCGGTGCGGGGGTGGAACACGACGAACCCGGCTTCGGGCTCGCTCACGTCGAGGAGTCGATACTCGCTGGTGGTCTTGGAGCCGCTCGCGATCACTAGGAACCTGTCGCTGCGAGTCCTGCCCACGCCGACCCAGAAGCGTGGGTCGGCCTCGTGGAAGACCATGGTGTCCTCGGCCTGCTCGGTGCCGAGGGTGTGCTGCCAGATCTTGTCGGCGCGCCAGGTCTCGTCCATGGTCGTGTAGTAGAGGTGGTGCCCGCTGGGGTCCCAGGTGACGCCGCCCATCACCCCGGTGATCACGTCGGGCAGCAGCGCCTCGGCGGCGAGGTCCTTGATCCGCACGGTGTAGCGCTCGTCTCCGACGACGTCGGTGGAGTAGGCCAGCAGCCGCCCGTCGGCACTGACCGAGGAGCCGCCCATCGAGAAGAACTCGTGTCCCTCGGCCAGGACGTTGAGATCGAGGAGCAGCTCCTCTCCTGGCAGGGCGGGCTGGTCGGGGGTGCAGTCCTCGGCCGGCTGTGGCGGAGTCCAGTCGTCGACGTCGAGCACCGGGATGCGGCAACTGGCGCCGTACTCCTTGCCCTGGAAGGACCGCGAGTAGTACCAGAAGCCGCGCACCCGGGTCGGGACGGACAGGTCCGTCTCCTGGGTGCGCGCCTTGATCTCCTCGAACAGGCGGCTGCGCAGGTCGGCGAGGTGCGCCGTCCGGTCCTCGGCCCAGGCGTTCTCGGCCTCGAGGTAGGCCGTGACCTCGGGTGACCCCTTGTCGCGGAGCCAGTCGAAGTCGTCGACGCGGGTCCGCGTCTGCGAGCCGAACCGGACGGTCGACTCGACGGGGCGTGGGGTGGCGAGAGGTGACTCCATGTCGCGAGGCTATCTGCAGCTCTTCATCCACAGGCCACCCGGCGAACCTGTGCACTGGCGAGTGGTTTCTGTGGACGAGCGCCCCCTGCCTGTGGAGGACACGCCGCACGGCGAAATTCCCGCCAGAAACCCTTGCGCCATGTGGTCGGCGTCACATAGAACTTCACCTACGTCCTTCCCGCAAAGGGAGGGCGGATCAGCCGAACAAGAAGGTCCACATCGCGGAGCGATCCGCGGCGGTCGCCGGTGACGAAGGCGAGCGGGGCCGGACGGCGCGGCAGATCGACCGGCGGCGTCACCCGACGGTCACCTCGAGAGGCTCTGTGGAACTCATACTTCCGCAGGGCCTCTCACCTTGTCCGGGGCCGGAGCCGCCCGCGGGCGTGGTTGGGTGGCGACATGCGCTCCCCGGACCTTCGCATCGACCTGAACGCGGACCTCGGCGAGGAGGTCACCGACGACGCAGGTCTGCTGGCGGTGGTCACCAGCGCCAATGTCGCCTGTGGCTACCACGCAGGCTCGGCGGTGATCATGCGTCGCGTCTGTGCCGAGGCCGCGCGACTCGGGGTGCGGGTCGGCGCCCAGGTGTCCTACGACGACCGGCCGAACTTCGGACGGGTCGCCGTGGAGATCTCGCCGGCGCTGCTGGCCGAGCAGGTCGCCGACCAGGTCGGCACGTTGCAGGAGATCGCCGCTGCCGAGGGCACCACGGTGGGCTACCTCAAGCCGCACGGGGCCCTCTACCACCGGGTGCTCGACGACCCCGTCCAGGCGGCGGCGGTGCTGGCGGGATCGGGTTCGCTCCCCGTGCTCAGCCTGCCGGGGTCCGTGATCCTGTCGCAGGCCGCCGAGGACGGGCGTGGGACGTTCCTGGAGGGCTTCCCTGACCGCGGCTACACCTCCGAGGGCCGACTGGTCCCCCGCGGCCAGGCGGGCGCTCTGGTGGAGGACGCGAGGACGATCGCCGTCAACGCCGTCGCAGTCGCCGGGCGAGTCGACTCGGTGTGCGTCCACGGCGACAGTCCCGGCGCGGTAGAGAACGCCCGACAAGTACGCCGAGCTCTCGTCGCCGCGGGTCACACGGTTCGGGCGTTCGTCTGAGAGTTGTCCACAGCCTGAGGGCGTGATCTGTGCACTGACCCGGGGTTCCTGTGGACAATCCACCGCGTTCTGTGGAGGACACGCCGACTGCCAAAAACTGGGGTGGAATTGTGCTCCGAAACCCTTGTGCCAGGTGGTCGCCGTCACATAGAACTTCTCCTACGCCCTTCCGCAAGGGAAGGCGGGGTCAGTTGAACGAGAAGGTCCAGATCGCGGAGCAATCCGCGGCGGTCGCCGGTGACGAAGGCGAGCGGGGCCAGAGAGTTCAGCCGATCGACCTGAGGCGTCACACGACGGTCGCACCGAGGGGCCTGTGGAACTCATACTTCCGCAGGCCCCTCACCTGCATTTCTGGCAGGCTTCCACCGTGCACCTGATCCCGGTCGGCCGCGATGCGATCCTCGCCGAGGTCGCCGATGCCGGCGAGGCGCTGTCCTTGGCCACGTGGGCACGCGGCCGGGTCGCTGCGGTCGAGATCGTGCCTGCGGCCCGCACCGTGCTCTTCGACGGAGTGACCGGCGAGCTGGACCTCAGCGACTGGACCCCCGGCCCCGTGACGTCGGGCGACCTGGTCACCCTCGCGGTGGACTGGAACGGGCCAGACTTCGACCACGTCGCCGAGACCTGGGGTCGCTCCGTGCCGGAGGTGATGTGCTCGACCGAGTTCACGGTCGCGTTCTGTGGCTTCGCCCCGGGCTTCTCCTACCTCACCGGGCTGCCGCGCGAGCTGGCGCTCCCGCGTCTGGCATCGCCGCGCAGTCGGGTGCCGGCCGGCTCGCTCGGCCTCGCAGGGGAGTACGCCGGCATCTACCCGACTGCCTCACCCGGGGGCTGGCAGCTGGTCGGCACGGTCGAGGCGGACCTGTGGGACCCGACGCGTTCCGCGCCGGCGCTGCTGCCCCCCGGGACGAGAGTGCGGCTGACGTGATCACCGTGCTGAGCACCGGGCCGCTGGCGACGATCCAGGACGAGGGTCGCCTCGGCTTCGCCCACCTCGGGGTGCCCCGGGCGGGCGCCCTGGACCAACCGGCGGCGGCTCTCGCCAACCGGATCGTCGGCAACTCCGCCACCTGCGCGGTGGTGGAGATCGTCCTCGGTGGCCTGCGGCTGCGCACCTCGCAGGGACTCTGGATCGCGGTGACCGGCGCACCCGCGCAGTTGAGGGTCGACGGGGCACCCCGCGGGCACGAGCGTGCCGAGTGGGTCGCCGCGGGGTCCGAGATCGCCCTGGACCCGCCACCATCCGGCGTGCGGAGCTATCTGGCCGTGGCAGGCGGATTCGAGGTGCCCCAGGTGCTGGGCTCCCGCAGCACCGACACGCTGGCGGGGGTCGGGCCGGGGCCGCTGGTGAGCGGGCAGGACCTGGCGTCAGGGCCGGTGACCGGTCCCATCCAGGCACACGACACCCCGCGGCCCGCACCACGGGGGGCTCTGCGGGTCTCGGCAGGTCCGCGACTGGACTGGTTGACCGCGGATGCGCTGGACGTCCTCTGCGCCGACGAGTACGTCGTGCGGGCCGAGTCCAACCGGGTCGGTCTGCGACTGGAGGGCTCGCGCCTGGGCCGCCGTCGCCAGGACGAGCTGGCGAGTGAGGGGATGGTGCTCGGCGCCATCCAGGTGCCGCCCGACGGCCTGCCCGTCGTACTCCTCAACGACCATCCGGTGACCGGTGGCTACCCGGTGGTGGCCGTGGTGGAGCGGGCCGACCTGTGGCAGTGCGCCCAGCTGAGACCAGGGGAGCGGCTCCGGTTCACGACCCGTCGATGAGCGGGTGCAGCGCGGGGTCGTCCGCGGACAGGCTGCGCACGGGACCGGCCGGCGTCTCGGACGTCTCGAACCGAACCGTCACCACGCCCAGGCCGGAGCCCCACACCCAGCCCTGTCCGAGCTCGTCGTGCACCACGTCCATGCCGGGGCGCCAGGCGGCGCGGGCGGGGGCGCTGGGCAGCTGAACCTCGGCAGGCGCCTGGTCCTCGTTCTCGGTCTCGCCGAAGAGGTCCTCCTGGATCCAGTCGGCGAGCCCGGAGACGCCGACGCCGAGCAGCCGCACCCCGCCCGAGGTGTCGAGGTCCTCGAGCAGTGCCCTGGCCAACCGGGCGATCGTCGCGACCTGGTCGGTGGGTGCCGGGAGTGTGGAGGACCGGCTCAGGGTGGTGAAGTCGTGCAGGCGCACCTTGATGGTCACGGTCCGTCCCGAGAGGCCACCTTTCCTCAGCCGTTCGGCCACCTGCCCGGCCTGACGGGTGAGGAGCCCGCTCATCAGGCTCCGGTCGGTCAGGTCGGTCTCGTAGGTGCCCTCGACACTCACCGACTTGGTCTCTCGCTCGGCGACGACCGGTCGGGAGTCGTGGGCGCGGGCCAGCTCGTGCAGCGAGTGGCCGTGGGACCGCCCGACCTGCCGAACCAGCTCGTCGAGATCGAGCGACTCGAGGTCGGCGACCGTCAGGACGCCCGCTCGCCGGAGCCGCTCGGCGGTGGCAGGGCCCACGCCCGGGATCACCGTGACCTGCATCGGGCGTAGCAGGTCGCGCTCCGTGCCCGGAGGGACCACGGTCATCCCGTCGGGCTTGTCCAGCTCGCTGGCCACCTTGGCGATGAACTTGGAGGTGCCGATCCCGACACTCGCCGTGAGACCGCCGGTCACCTCGAACACGTCCCGGCGCAGCTGCTCCCCGAAAGCGGTCACGGTGGCGACGCTCAGGTCAGGGAGGTCGGCCCGTTCGAGGTCGACGAAGGCCTCGTCGAGCGAGAGGGGCTCGACCAGGGGCGAGCGCTCGCGCAGGAGGGTCATCACGGCGGCACTCGCGGCGTGGTAGGCGTGGAAGCGACCGGAGAGGAACGCAGCGTTGGGGCAGCGTGAGCGCGCCTCCCGCGTCGACATCGCAGAGCGGACGCCGAAGGCACGGGCCTCGTAGGAGGCGGTGGACACGACGCCTCGCAGGCCGGTGCCACCGACGATGACGGGCTTTCCGCGCAGCGACGGCTTGTCGCGCTGCTCGACCGCGGCGAAGAAGGCGTCGAGGTCGATGTGCAGGATCGAGGCCTCGGATCTCACGGCAGCGTCGTCCGGCCCATGCGGGGCAACGTACCCGAGCCCACCGACGATCCACAGGCGAGACCCGCGGACGCCTGGATCCACAGCCCCCGCACGCGCGGGTGTCGCGCGGGCCGGTGCGGGGAGGAACGATCCATGACGACACCCAAGACCCTGCGGGCAAGCAGGCCCGAAGACCTCCTCGCCGCCGTTCCCGTGGTGCTCGGGTTCCACCCCGAGAGGTCCATCGTGATGCTCACCTTCGGTGCGCCCGGCACCGGCTTCCACGCGCGCACCGACCTTCCGGGGCGCGCCGAGCTAGCCGAGGCGATCACGCCCCTCCTCGAGGCTGCGACCCGCCACCGGGTCGCCCGGGTCGCCTTCGTCCTCTACTCCGACGACGCCTCCCGCGCTGCCTTCGCTGCTCGACAGCTCAGACAGGCCTTCCGCCGCGCCGGCATCGACGTCGTGACCGTCCTGAGGGCCGACGGGAGGCGCTGGTTCGAGGTCGACCCTCGGGTCGCGCCGGGGCGAGGACGCGCCTACGACGTCGCCGAGCATCCGTTCACCGCTCAGTCGGTCTACGAAGGCTCGGTCACTCATCGTGACCGGGCCACCCTGGCCGCCTCGCTCGAGCCGGTTCCCGCAAGGGTCGCAGCGGTGACGAGGGCCCTGCCGGACGCGTTGGCGGCGCTGGCCGATCTCGACGTCGACCGTGAGGCGCGCTGGCTCAGCGGTGTCCTGCTCCAACGGGGCCAGCAGAGCCGGCCGAGTGAGCTCGACGACGCGGAGGTGGCGCGGCTGCTGGTGGCGGTGGCTGTCGATCCGATCAGAGACCTCGCCTGGCTCGCGATCCGACGAGCTACCGCGGGCGTCCAGGTGACGCTGTGGGCCGACGTGCTGCAGCGCAGCCCCGAGGAGCTCGCGGCTTCGCCGGCCTGGCTGCTGGCCTTCGCTGCCTGGCAGGAGGGTCACGGTGCCCTGGCCTGGTGCGCCCTGGACCGGTGCCTGGAGGCCGACCCCGACTACTCCCTCGCCGAGCTTCTCGGGTCGGTCCTGGTCCAGGCGCTGCCTCCGAGCGCCTGGGAGGAGTTCCTCGACGACCAGGTCGCGCAGGGCGACGAATTCGACTGCGAGTCATTTCGCGGCCGCTGATCTGGTGCTGAGGGCAGGTCGGTGTCCTAGGCTGCGCGTCATGGGCGAAGAAGTTGCGGCGCAGGAGTTCTCGCGGGCCGACCGCACACGGCACCGCGAGAAGGTCAGGCGCTGTCTCGACGTGTTCGCCCGGATGCTCCGCGAAGCCGCCTTCGACACCGATGACCCGATGACCGGCCTGGAGATCGAGTTCAACCTCGTCGACGATCACGGGCACCCGGCCCTGAAGAACGCTGCGGTGCTCGATGCCATCGCTGACCCCGACTTCCAGACCGAGCTGGGCCAGTTCAACATCGAGATCAACGTGCCACCGGCCAAGCTCCGCGAGGGCGGCCTGACGACGTTCGAGGACAACCTGCGCCGCAGCCTCAACGATGCCGAGGACAAGTCCAACGCCCTCGGCGCCCACATGGTGATGATCGGCATCCTGCCGACGCTCGAGGACAAGCACCTCGCCACCTCCACGCTCAGCGCCAACCCCCGCTACAAGCTGCTCAGCGAGCAGATCCTCCAGGCACGCGGGGAAGACATCGTCATCGACATCAGAGGTGCTGAGCGGCTGCAGACGACCGCCGACTCGATCATGCCCGAGGCGGCGTGCACCAGCACCCAGTTCCACGTGCAGACCTCGCCGGAGAGCTTCGCCGACTACTGGAACGCCTCGCAGGCGATCTCGGCCGTCCAGCTGGCGGTCGGCGCCAACTCTCCCTACCTGCTCGGCAAGGAACTGTGGCGAGAGACCAGGATCCCGCTGTTCGAGCAGGCCGCAGACACCCGCAGCGAGGAGCTCAAGGCTCAGGGCGTGCGCCCCCGGGTCTGGTTCGGCGAGCGCTGGATCACCTCCGTCTTCGACCTCTTCGAGGAGAACGTCCGCTACTTCCCGGCGCTGCTCCCGATCACCGAGGACGAGGATCCGCTCGAGGTGCTGGAGTCCGGAGGGACACCGCGACTCGGTGAGCTGCGGCTGCACAACGGGACCATCTACCGGTGGAACCGCCCGGTCTACGACATCGCCGGGGGAGTGCCGCACCTACGGGTGGAGAACCGGGTGCTCGCCGCCGGCCCCACCGTGGCCGACACCATCGCCAACGCCGCCTTCTTCTTCGGTCTGGTGCGTCACCTCGCCGAGAGCGAGCGGCCCCTGTGGTCCCAGATGTCGTTCAGTGCTGCCGAGGAGAACTTCCACACCGCGGCTCAACAGGGCATCGACTCGATGATCTACTGGCCCGGAGTCGGCCAGGTCCGGGCGACCGAGCTCACCCTGCGCAGACTGCTGCCGATGGCGCACCAGGGACTGGAATCCTGGGGTGTCGAGCCCGAGGTGCGCGAGCGCATGCTCGGCATCATCGAGCAACGCTGCCTGCTCGGCACCAACGGGGCCGAGTGGTTCACACGGAGGGTGCGCCAACGGACCACCGCGGGTGACGCCCGCGCCGAGGCCCTGCGTCAGACCCTGGTGGACTATCGCGAGCGCATGCACACCAACGAGCCTGTGCACACCTGGGACTGATCACGACCGGATCCGCAACCGCTTCCACGACCGACCGAGGCCGGTGCTCGGATCGCGCCAGCCCCGCTTGGTGATGACGGCCATCCTCAGTGGCACGCCCGCTTCGCCGTACGCCGCCCGCGCTGCGGAGAACCAGTCGAGGTCGAGATCCTCCGCGTCGAGCTCGCCCGATCTGGTCAACCAGAACCCCGGCTGGTCGCTCCACAGCAGCGCGCGGCTGAGCAGGGCAGCGACGACCTCGGTGCGGAGTCCGTGGTCGAGCACCTGCTCGACAGACAGCTCGAAGTCACTCGTCCGGTCGCCGAGCCGGCCCGCATGGACGGCCGGCGGGAAGGATCGCCGGGTCTCGCCGGACCTCAGGCTCGCGACCGCCAGACGGAGCCCGGGCGCTCCCATCGCCGGTGAACGGGTCGCGTCGGCTGCAGTGGGCATGCCTCCAGCGTGCCGTAACCAAGAGAATCGCCGTCCGCATCGTCCACAGGCCTGCCCAGAAGCCGATTCATTCGATACGGTTCCCAGACGGGCCGCAAGGCTTCATGAGTTTCGAGGAGGGATCGGTCGATGGGGACCATCGTGGTGGGTTACGTGCCCAAGCCGGAGGGCGACGCTGCGCTCGACAAGGCGATCGCGGAAGCAGCACTCCGCAACGCCAAGCTCGTCGTCGTCAACTCGCACCGCGGGGGCCATGACTTCGACCAGGTGGCCGCCACACAGGCCGAGGAGGACATCGCCAAGGTGCGCGCGAAGCTCGACAGCGCCGGCGTGCCCTACGACCTCCGGCAGCTGGTCCGCGGCTTCGAGCCGGCCGAGGACCTGATCAGCATCGCGGAGGCCAACTCCGCGGAGCTGATCGTCATCGGGCTGCGCCGCCGCACTCCGGTCGGCAAGCTGATCCTCGGCAGCAACGCCCAGCGCATCCTGCTCGACGCGCACTGCCCCGTGATGGCAGTCAAGGCCGAGAGCTGATCCTCACCCGGCTGCCAAGGTGGCCGATGCCGCGATGCCGGTGAAGAGCTCGACCGTCTGGTCAGGGGCGTCCCTGTCGGTGGCAGCCAGGAGCACCACCCCTTGGCCGTCCATGTCGACCACCCAATACCGGTGCACGTTGCCCGGGTCGACGCCGCCGACGGGCCCGCCCTCCGCGACCCACAAGCTCAGGGAATCGTCGACGCACCTGCTCAGGTCGGTGTCCGCCGGGACGGTCATCTCCAGATAGACCCCCTCGTGACCATCGAGCGACACCGGCACCGGTGTGGTCGTGGTGGTCGCCTTCTGGGCGGCAAGCGCGCTCGCGAAGTCCTGCACCGAGCCGCCGACCTTCACCATCCCGCCGGTGCGGGTGCACGCGTCCCGGTAGACGTCCCCGACCATCATCATGGTGATGGCGCCCCACTTGTCCGGTCGGTCGTTCACCCAGACCCAGGCGTCATTGCCGGAGAAGCCCGCCGGGAGCTGGAGCTGTGCGAGGGGACTTTCCACGACCCCTTCGGCCTGGATCGCCCAGCAACCCGGATCGAGACGGTTGTGGTCGCCGGCCACGGGCGGGCAGTCAGGTGTCGCTGCGGCCGTGGCGGGCTGGCTCTCGTCGGCCGCAGGCCCGGTCGGTGGCTCGTCGTCGCTGCACGCGGCGAGAACGCCCGCCAGGGCGATCGCCGCCGCCGCACTCATGATCTTCAGCATCGTTCGACTCCTTTGCTAGATGTGCTCGTGCCACCAGCAGGACATCGCCGGGTATCGCTCGCCCGCCGGCCGGGTATCGGTGGGGTATCAGCGCTGTTGACGGCGCTCGGTGCGAGGTCGAGCATCGGGGGCATGGGTATCGCCGTGCTCGGCCCGGTCGAGGTCGACGGCCAGAGCGCCGGGCTCGCGCCGCGAGACCGAGTGGTGCTCTCGGCGTTGGTCGTGCGTGGCGGCGAGCCGCTGAGCACGGAGGTGCTCGCCGACGCCCTGTGGGGTGCGGACCCGCCCGCGTCCTGGGCCAAGGTCGTCCATGGGTGCATCGCCCGCCTGCGCAAACGGCTCGGTGCGGCGGCGATCGCGTCGGGCGCCGGAGGCTACAGCCTCGCGCTGAGCGAGGGGGAGCTCGACTCCCGGAGCTTCGAGCGACTCTTCGAGCGGGCACGGGAGGCCTGGTCGGGCGACGACCCGGAGCGGGCGTCGTACCTCGTGCAGGAAGCGCTGGACCTGTGGCGCGGACGGGCTCTGGCCGATGTCGAGGACTGGGAACCCGGTCGCGTCGAGGCGGCGCGGCTTGCCGGGCTCCGGATGGATGCCGAGGAGCTGCGCGTGGAGGCCGAGACCCTCGCGGGTCGGCAGCGCGAGGTGCTGCCACTGGCCCGGACCCTGGTGGCGCAGGCGCCCCTCCGGGAACGGCGCTGGGCCCTGCTCGCCACGGCGCTGCACCAGACCGGACAGCAGGCCGAGGCCCTAGCTGCGCTCAAGCAGGCGCGCACGATGCTGGTCGACCAGCTCGGCCTGGACCCGGGTCGTGACCTCGTCCAGCTCGAAGGCATGCTGCTTCGCCAGGACCCCTCCTTGGATCCGGTGTCGGGGCGGGAGGTCAGCGCGGACTGTCCCTACCGCGGTCTCCTGCCCTACGGCACCGAGGACGCCGACTCGTTCTTCGGACGGGAGGCCGACGTGGCGGCGTGCCTACGCAAGCTGCGGGAGGTCGGAGCGCTCGCGATCGTCGGCCCTTCCGGCGTCGGGAAGTCGTCGCTGATGCGTGCCGGAGTCGTCGCCTCGTTGACCCGTGGCAGGACAGAGGTGCTGCTCACCACACCCGGTGCACAGCCGACGGCGTCCTTGGCCGGGCTGAGATCCCATGGGCGGCAGGTCCTCGTCGTGGACCAGGCCGAGGAGGCGGTCACGACGTGCCAGGACGACAGGGAGCGTGAGCGCTACTTCGCTGCGCTGGCGGCACACACCGCAGCCGGAGGGGCACTGGTGCTGTCGCTGCGTGCCGACCACCTGGGTGACCTGGCGCCGTATCCGGATGTCACCCGGATCCTGGAGGACGGCCTCTACCTGTTGGGTCCGATGGGCGAGTCCGACCTGCGCAGCGCGATCGAGGGTCCAGCGCGTGGCGCGGGCCTGCGCCTGGAACCTGGACTGGTCGACCTGCTGGTGCGTGACGTCGAGGGCGAGCCGGCTGCTCTGCCCCTCCTCTCACACGTGCTGCGCGAGACCTGGGCGCGTCGTGAGGGACCGACCTTGACCGTCGACGGCTACCGAGCCACCGGGGGAATCCGGGACGCTGTGTCGCGGACCGCCGAGTCCCTCTACGACACGATGGACGAGGATCAGCGCACCCACCTGCGCAGCGTCCTGATGCGGCTGGTGGTCCCCAGTGAGGACGGTGATCCCGTGCGGGCGCGGGTCTCCCGCGCCAAGCTGGCCGTGGACGAGGAACACCGGGCGCTGCTGGAGCAGCTGGCCATCGCCCGACTGGTGAGCATCGACGGCGACAGCGTCCAGATCGCGCACGAGGCGCTGGTGCGCGTCTGGCCACGGCTGCGTGCCTGGCTGGATGACGACGTCGAGGGTCAACGCCTCTTCCGCCATCTGGCCAGTGCTGCTGACGCCTGGGACGCGATGGAGCGCCCGGACAGCGAGCTCTACCGGGGCACCCGGCTCGCCCGGACCCTGGAGTGGCGGGCTCGAGCCGACCCCGAGCTGAACGACAACGAGGCCGCCTACCTGGCCGCCTCGGTGGCCCTGGGCGAGAGCGAGGCCCGTGCCACCGAGGGCCGCGTCGCCCACGAGCGCCAGATCAACCGCCGACTGGGTGGGGCTCTCGCGGTTGCGGGAGTCCTGCTGGTGCTGACCATGATCGCGGGGCTGTTCGTCTGGCTCTCGGCCGATCGCGCGGAGCGGGAGCGGGACCGAGCGGCACGTGAACGGGACCGAGCCACGCAGTCCGCCATCGTGGCCGATGCCCTCCGGGCGGGCGCTCAGGGCCTGCTGAGCGAGGATCTCACCGCGGGACTCCTGCTCGCGGTTCAGGGTGTGCGGACCGACAGCTCCTCCGCGGCGTTGGAGAACCTCGGGTCGGCGTTGGCGCGGGCGGGCGCGCTGGCCGGCGTACGCGACTTCGGCCGCGAGGTGGGGCGCCCCGGAACGGCTCACTTCTCCGCCCTGGCCGTCAGCCCGGATGACGTCCTGGTCGCGGTGTGCCTCTGGTCCGGCGGTGCACGGATGTTCGATGCCACCACCCTGATGTCGTTGCCGTTCGCGGACAGCACTCATCCGTGCGCCTCACTGGCGTTCTCTCCCGACGGTGACAAGGTGGTCGTGGCCGGTAGCTCCGACGGACAGCTGCGGTTGTACGACGTCGACACCCTCAGGTTGTCGGCCCGGCAACCCGGCGGATTCAGCGCCAGCTTCGGGGTTCTCTACACCCCGCTGAACCACGTCGATGTCGCCTTCAGCGGCGACGGTGCCCGCTTCGTCGCCCAGCTGCACAAGCGCCGGCCCGACGGGGAGTCCGCGCGGGTCGGTCGAGTGATGGTCTGGGACTCGGTGAACCCGCTGCAACCGGTGTTCAGCACACCGCTGCCACAGTTCTCCCACGTCGCCCTGGGGCCTCGTGGAGACCGGCTCTACGTCGCGACGAAGCACACCCCGTCCCTCCGCGTCTACGACGTCGACTCGGGTCGGCTCCTGACCGCGGTGCCCGACGATCTCGTCGCGTCGCACGACGTCACCGACGCCGTCCTGAGCCCCGACGGCTCGACCCTGGCCGTCGCTACCGGCCAGCGGGTGATCCGCTACGACGCCAGGACGCTCCAGCGGCGAGGGCCGGTGCTCACCGGCCACACGGCCCTGGTCGTCGAGGTCGCCTACTCCCGCGACGGCCGGCTCCTCGCCACGTCGGCCGATGACGGTACGGCGGCAGTGTGGGAGGGTCGCTCCGGGCTCCTCCTGCACCGGTTCGAGGCCGGCTCCAGCTCGCTGGCCTTCTCGGGTGACGGCAGGCTGTTCGCCGCCGGAGGCGCCGGCCTCATCCAGGCCTGGAACGTCGCAGGCGCCAGCCGTGAGCTCGCCCTCGGCGAGCAGGCCGCGCAGCCCGACGAGGAGTACGCCCTTTCGCTCCCTGCCCCTGACGGCCAGAAGGTGGCGAGGGTCCGATCGGGTCGGCTGTGGTTCGAGGAGATCCGAACCGGGCGCGCCCTCACGGAACCCGCTCGCCTGGCGGGCCCGGAACCAGACCTCGCGTGGTCGCCGGACTCGCGCTGGCTGGTCGCCGTCGACGGTCCAGTGCGCGGGCCACGCCGTGTCGTCACCGTGTGGGACGCGTCGACCGGATCCGTCTCGGTCCGTACCGAGCGGTTCTCCGCCCGGGAGGGAGCCGTGCGGGCGAGGTTCAGTCAGGACGCCGCCACCGTCTTCATCCACGACGGGACGTGGCTGCACACCCTGGACAGAGCGACCCTGCGTCGGAGGTACCCAGCGACGCCCGCCAGATCGGACTCGGCCGATCTTGTTCCTCACCCCGACGGCTCGGTACTGGTGCTGCAGGGCTACGACGGCTCGTTCCTCCGCGTGGACCCGCGCACCCGGGCGGTGGTCGACCAGTCGGGGCCGGGACTGCTGTCCACCGAAGACCTGCAGGGTGTGGTCTCCGCCGATGGAACGCGCATGTGGGTGACCGGGCCTCAGGTGCGCACGCGCCTCCTCGACCTCGAGACGAAGCAGTATCTCGGCCCGGACGCGGGCTGGCAGTGGGGCGCGCCCGCCCTCTCGGCCGACGGCCGCCAGTTCGCCGTCGCGGGGCAGGGGCGGATCCGGCTCTGGGACGGCCAGACGGGGGAGTACCAGGCCAGCCTTCCCCTTCCTGGTCGTGTGGGGGACTACGCGATCACCTATCGTCCTGACGGATCGGGACTGGTCATCGTGTCCACGAGCGGCGGAACCTGGACGGCCGACACCCGCACGGACCGCTGGGACGAGCGTGCCTGTGTGATCGCCGGACGGAACCTGTCCAGCACCGAGTGGGCGACGTACTTTCCCAACGCGCCCTACGAGCTCACGTGCCCGCAGTGGCCGGCCGGCATCTGAATCCAGGACCTCGGGCAGTCTCCACCAGGCCTGGCGCTTGGGACATACTCGGATCATGGCGATCAACATCACCGGTGACCCCGGTGCCGACCAGGTCCTGACCGACTCTCCGTTCGCGCTACTCGTCGGGATGATGCTCGACCAGCAGTACCCCATGGAGCACGCCTTCCGCGGCCCGGCCAAGGTCCTGGGCAGGTTCGGCTCGATGGAGCCCGCAGCGATCGCCGCGGCCGACCCGGAGGAGTTCGCCGCCCTGTGCGGCACCACTCCCGCCATCCACCGGTTCCCCGGATCGATGGCGGCCAGGCTGCAGGAGCTCGCCCGCATCGTGGAGGACCAGTACGGCGGGCACGCCGAGCGACTGTGGGCCGACGCGGAGTCGGGCCAGCAGCTGCTGAAGCGGATCATGGCCCTGCCCGGGTTCGGCAAGCAGAAGGCTCAGATCTTCGTCGCGCTGCTGGCCAAGCAGCTCGAGGTCCGCCCTCCTGGTTGGGAGGCGGCGGTCGGCGACTACGCGCAGCCCGGCTACCGCTCGGTGGCCGACGTGGTGGATCCGGATTCGCTGCAGAAGGTCCGGGACTTCAAGAAGCAGAAGAAGGCCGCCGCCAAAGCCGGATGAGCCCCGCTCGCCGAGCAGACACGTGGGGTGCTGGCGTGGAGTTCACCGCCTCCGTGGCAGAATATGAACAGCGGCTCTTGACGACACCGGCCTTTGCCGCGCCCGGATTGTGATTCACGAGAGGTGTTCGTGTCTTCGAACCCACGCAAGCTCCTGCCCGCCGGAGTGCTCACGCACCCCGCCGTCCTCGCCCTCGTCGAGGCTGGTGCACCCACTGGGATCATCAGTCCCGAGCAGGTCAGACAGGCCAGTGAGGAAGCTGCGGTGGAGCCGCGGCACCTCAAGGCGCTGCTGGTGCACCTGAGCGCCCAGGGCATCTCCGTCCAGGTCACCGCCGACGCGACGCGCAGCGTGGCCGCCGCGGCTCCGCGGGCCGCGACCACGGCGACGACCGCGAAGAAGGCCCCGGCCAAGAAGGCCGCCCCCGCCGCCAAGAAGGCCGCCGCCCCCGCCGAGGAGGAAGCCCCGGCTCCCGCCGCCAAGCGTGCGCCTGCCAAGCGGGCCGCCAAGAAGGTCGCGGAGACGCCGGCCCCCGTCGTGCTCGACGACGTCGTCGTCGTCGGCCCCGACGGCAAGAAGGTGCTGCCGGACATCGCCGACGAAGAGTTCGAGAAGGACGTCAAGACCGACCCGACGATCGTCGAGGACGAGAAGAAGGCCACGTTCGTGGTCTCTGCCGCCGACGAGACCGACGAGCCCGAGCAGCAGGTCATGGTCGCCGGTGCGACGGCCGACCCGGTCAAGGACTACCTCAAGCAGATCGGCAAGGTTCCGCTGCTCAACGCCGAGATGGAGGTCGAGCTCGCCAAGCGCATCGAGGCCGGTCTCTTCAGCGAGGAGAAGCTCGCCAAGGGCGGCAAGATCACGCCCAAGATCCTCGACGAGCTCACCTGGATCTCCGAGGACGGTCGCCGTGCCAAGAACCACCTGCTCGAGGCCAACCTGCGCCTCGTGGTCTCGCTGGCCAAGCGCTACACCGGGCGCGGGATGCTGTTCCTCGACCTCATCCAGGAGGGCAACCTCGGCCTGATCCGCGCCGTCGAGAAGTTCGACTACACCAAGGGCTACAAGTTCTCGACGTACGCCACCTGGTGGATCCGGCAGGCCATCACCCGCGCCATGGCCGACCAGGCCCGCACCATCCGGATCCCGGTGCACATGGTCGAGGTCATCAACAAGCTGGCGCGCGTGCAGCGTCAGATGCTCCAGGACCTGGGGCGCGAGCCCACCCCGGAGGAGCTCGCCAAAGAGCTCGACATGACCCCCGAGAAGGTCATCGAGGTGCAGAAGTACGGCCGTGAGCCGATCTCGCTGCACACGCCCCTCGGCGAGGACGGTGACTCCGAGTTCGGTGACCTCATTGAGGACTCCGAGGCGATCGTGCCGGCCGACGCGGTCAGCTTCACGCTGCTGCAGGAACAGCTGCACGCCGTCCTTGACACGCTCTCCGAGCGTGAGGCGGGCGTGGTCAGCATGCGGTTCGGGCTCACCGACGGTCAGCCGAAGACGCTCGACGAGATCGGCAAGGTCTACGGGGTGACGCGCGAGCGGATCCGTCAGATCGAGTCCAAGACGATGTCCAAGCTGCGTCACCCCAGCCGCTCACAGGTGCTGCGCGACTACCTGGACTGAGACTGAATCTCTGGCGTTCACCATCCATGACGCCGGTGCTGTCTGCGAGCGTCTGTTCCAGCACGACGGCAACGGGTTGTTGTGTGGCGTAGGCTCGTGGACAGGGCTTCGGCTCGCATAGTCCTTCGACACACAGGCAGTCGCCTGCCGCGAGGCCAGTTCGAGACCAGGTTCTCTCATGCCTCGTGATCCGATGACATTGCGTATCGCCATCGTCGACGACTACCCAGTCGTTGTCGCTGGCGTCGCCTCCTTGCTGGCCGAGGAACGCGTCGACGTCGTGGAGACCGGAACATCCGTGCCTGTGGTGAGCGACGTCGACATCGTGCTCTACGACACGTTCGGCCAAGTGCAGGGTGACGGGCTCAGTCTGGAGGACTATGTCCGTGACAGTGGCGCCAAGGTTGTGATCTACAGCTGGAACCTCAAGGCCGAGTTGATCGAACAAGCGATCGCCGGTGGTGCCTGCGGTTACTTGTCCAAGGTCCTCACGGGGTCCGCGATCATCCAGGCGCTCGAGCGGATCATGTCGGGTGAGATCGTCATCTTGTCTGGGGATCATGAGTCAAGCGTCGGCGGTGCGGGTGATTGGCCGGGTCGATCTGCGGGACTGTCTCCTCGTGAGGCTGAGGTGGTGGCGCTGATCGCTTGCGGACTCAGTAATCAGGAGATCGCCGAGCGGGCCTTCGTGTCATCGAACTCCGTCAAGTCCTACATCCGGGCGGCCTACCGCAAGATGGGGGTCGAAAGGAGGAGCCAGGCGGTCCTGTGGGCCGTGGCGAATGGCTTCGTTCCGGATGCCGGCCGCTTGCTCGATGACGCCCTTCGCCTGCGTGCTCCCGCTCGTGAGAGCCCGACGCACGGACGATGACGTGTCGTCGCGATGAACCCTGGCTCACAGTCCTACCCTGATGACCTCGCGCGCGACGACAGTCCCGAGATTGCTGGGAATCCCCACGCCACCGCCCGTCGCGGGTGGGTGGCGATGAAGGCACGGCTGTCTCGGTGGGCGGTCCGAAACGGCTACCCCTTGGGGGTGATCCGCGTGGGCGCCCGGTGACGCAAGATGAGCGTGTTGAGGCAGGGATCCTTGCGCGAGGCCGTGGAACCTCGCCACGTGTCGCCAGCCGCAGCGAAGAACCGCCCACGGGCCATCGAGACCGCCCACGGGACCCCGAAGCACCGTGGGCGGTTCGTGCAGGTCGGCTGAACGAAGGATGAGACGGTTGGTGGCCGAAGTCTCCGCCTCAGTGACGTTGGAGCCGTGCCTGAGTCCTTGTCGCCAGCGTGGAGACCTTGGCCGCGAGGAAGACACATCCCACGATCAGTGCCAGCAGAACCACCTTCTCAATGACGCCAGTTCCTGGTGTCCCGAGGCTCATGACGAGTGAGATGGTGACGAACGCCAGGATCAAGAGGATGAGGATCCTCGCGAAACGCACCAGTGTGATCACTCGTCCAATGTACGCCTGTAGGCGAGTCTGGTGAACGGTCCACGTGCGCACACGGATCGCCACGGGTAGACGCCGTGTTGACGAGCTTGGTGTCCGGAAGGCTCGTGGCCCCTCATGGTGGAAGACGTTGTGAGCGCTGCCCTCATTCTCCTTGTGCAGAACGGTGATGACACGGTCGCGGTGCCAGTCGGTGCCGTCAATGTGGTCGGTGCGGTCTGCGCACCAAGGGGGCACGGTCGACCGGCAAGCGCTCCTCGTGCGTGACTATCTGGACTGACCTCGACCGATCCGGGTAACTTGCAGGTGAGCTGAGTTCACGGTGCGCCCGGACCCTGTGAGCCGTGACTGCGTTCCTGCAGGGGGAACGCTGTCGGGTGACGATCCGATGCAGTTCGCGTCGTCCGGTGCCCTTTCGCCGACCGAGTCGGCGCCCTGAGCACAACGAACCGCTCACGATGCGCAAGGGCCGTGGGCGGTTTGCTCTGCCGCGCTGCCACGCGATGACAACGCTGCCCTGGCGTGGAAACATCGGAGGTGTGGACGCCACGAGGCGGAGCCTGATCGCGGTCTGGCTGGTCGCGGTGTGGATGTTGTCGGCCTGTGACGGCTCGGCGGAGGATGAGCGGCCTGGCCGCTCGGACCGGATGACGGCGGCGGTCGAGCAGGCGTCGCCTGGACTGCGCGAGGGCCCCCGGACGCAGTCGCTGCGGTCCTGCGCACCGGCACCGGTGCCAGCGACTCGTTCGGCTACAGCGATGCAGGTGCCCACCTGATCGCGGCCGCGCTGGCCGAGGCGACCGGCACCTCCGTGCTCGACTACGCCCGCACCGTCCTGTTCGACCCCCTCGGCGTCGACACAGAGCCAGCCGCCCGACCACTCGCCGTCCCGGCGAACCTGCCCGCCTACCTCACCGCTGACTTCGCCTGGCCGGTCGATAGACAGGGTATCGAGATGGGCTGGGGCCTTCTCAAGCTCCGACCCGGTGACATGGTCGCGTTGGGACAGATGATCCTCGACGGGGGCACGTGGGACGGCGATCAGGTGGTGCCGAGAGCCTGGGTCGAGGAAGCGACCTCGGCACAGGTCGACGTGGACGACACGACGTCCTACGGCTACCTCTGGTGGCGTATCGACGTCGCCGGACGGGATGCGGTGGCCGCTCTCGGGTACGGCGGCCAGACCGTCGTGGTCGTGCCGGATCTCGATCTCGTCGCTGTCACGGTGACCGAGCTCAGCGAGGACGACCTCACCAGCAGCATCTCGTCGCACAACATGATCACCGTCATCGAGTCAGCCATCGCTGCCGGCTACGACCAGCCATGACACGGGGTGGTATCCCAACCCGTGCTGCAACCTCTTGTAGGGAGACCGCGTCTTCATGACGTACGGGCGCTCCCGCGCCACCGACCTCAGGGGGAACCATGGCACAGCTCAGGACACGACTCGCGGTGGCGGCGGTTGCGCTCGCCACGATCACGACCGGTGCGCTCGCCGGCCCCGCCTCGGCAGAGGCCGTCACGATCGTCGACGGCCCGGATGCCAGCGGCTCGCTCGGCGACATCCTCGACGTCCGGATCAACCATGCCGCCCGCAGGGTGATCGTGAAGACCGAGCTCGCCGACCTGCGGGCGAGCTCGGAGGGAGGACCGTCCGGGCTCAACATCTGGCTCGACACCGACCCCAGCACCACCGGACCGGACTTCGTGTTCCGCACCGGTCTCCAAGCGGGCCAGGACTTCACCCTCCAGCGCACGAACCGCTTCAAGCCGATCGGCGAGCCGCTGACGTGCGACCACCGGGTGAGGTTCGACAGGGCAGCGGACATCGTCCGGCTGAGCGTGGCCAGGCCCTGCCTCGGCCGACCCGAGAAGGTCCGGATCGCGGAGCGGATGCGGGACGACTTCGACGGCTCGCACCCCATCATCGACTGGCTCAAGCGCACCAGGCACCTGACCCGTTGGGTCGCCCACAACTGAGCTGACGCCTGCGGTGCCGTGTCGGGACGGGCAGTGTTCGCCCTCAGTGAACCGGCCCCCGCAGCGGAACAATCACTCCTCCACCGAAGTTGAGTCGGTATCTATCAAGACGGATGAGTGAGGGTCACGAATGTCAAACGAGAAGCCGAGCCAGCAGCTCCCTCTGTTGTTCCTGTCCGACGTGGTGATCCTGCCGGGCATGGTCGTCTCCATCGAGCTGGACGAGGCCTCCCAGGCAGCGGTCGACGCCGCCCAGGCGACTGAGCGCTCCGAGCTGCTGGTCGCGCCGCGACTCGACGACCGCTACGCGTCGTACGGAGTGATCGCGACCATCGACAAGGTGGGACGCTTCAGCCGAGGTGGGCCGGCTGCCGTCCTGCGTGCCCAGCGGCGTGCGGCCATCGGCTCCGGTGTGACCGGGCCCGGTGCGGCGCTCTGGGTCGAGGCGGTGCCGGTTCCGGACAGCCACGTGACCGAGCGGGTCCGCGAGTTGACCGCCGACTACAAGAAGCTCGTCATCAGCGAGCTGCAGCGCCGCGAGGCCTGGCAGATCGTCGACTCCTTCAGCGCGCTGACCGATCCCGACCAGATCGCCGACACCGCCGGCTGGGCGCCCTACCTCAGCAACGAGCGTAAGCGTGAGCTGCTCGAGACCCCTGCGATCGAGGACCGGTTGGAGAAGCTGGTGGAGTGGACCCGCGCCCACGCCGCCGAGGTCGAGGTCAACGACAAGATCGGCAACGACGTGCGCGAGGGCATGGAGAACACGCAGCGTGAGTACCTCCTGCGCCAGCAGCTCGCCGCCATCCGCAAGGAGCTCGGCGAGGGCGAGCCCGAGGGCGCCGAGGACTACCGCACCCGTGTGGAGCGCGCCGACGTGCCCGACAGCGTCCGTGAGGCCTTGGAGCGTGAGGTCGACAAGCTCGAACGCTCGAGCGACCAGAGCCCCGAGACCGCGTGGATCCGGACCTGGCTCGACACGGTGCTGGAGCTGCCCTGGAACAGCGCCACCGAGGACTCCACCGACGTCGAGGCCGCCCGTGCCATCCTCGATGCCGACCACCACGGCCTCGAGGACGTCAAGGACCGGATCGTCGAGTTCCTGGCCGTCCGGGCCCGCCGCGCCGAGCGTGGACTGGACGTGATCGGCGGCCGCGGCAGCGGCGCCGTCATCCTGCTGATCGGGCCGCCCGGGGTCGGCAAGACCTCCCTGGGCGAGTCGGTGGCCCGCACCCTGGGGAGGAAGTTCGTGCGCGTCTCCCTCGGCGGGGTGCGCGACGAGGCCGAGATCCGGGGACACCGGCGCACCTACGTCGGCGCGCTGCCCGGACGGATCGTGCGCGCGATCAAGGAAGCCGGCTCGATGAACCCGGTCGTCCTGCTCGACGAGGTCGACAAGGTGGGCTCGGACTACCGCGGAGATCCCGCGGCGGCGCTGCTGGAGGTGCTCGACCCGGCCCAGAACCACACCTTCCGCGACCACTACCTCGAGCTCGACCTCGACCTGTCCGACGTGCTGTTCATCGCCACCGCCAACGTGGTCGAGCAGATCCCCGGCCCCCTGCTGGACCGGATGGAGCTGGTCACCCTCGACGGCTACACCGAGGACGACAAGGTCGCCATCGCGCGCGACTTCCTGGTCCCACGCCAGCTGGAGCGGGCAGCGTTGCGAGACGACGAGGTCTCGGTGACCGACGACGCCCTGCGCGAGCTCGCCGCCAACCACACCCGCGAGGCCGGCGTACGCCAGCTGGAGCGGATCATCGCCAAGGCCTTCCGCAAGGCGGCGACCAGGCTCGCCACCGGTACGCCGGCACCCGTGCTCGTCGACGTCGCCGCCCTGCGAGACCTGATCGGGCGACCGCGGTTCACCCCGGAGTCGCACGAGCGGACCGAGGTGCCAGGGGTGGCCACCGGCCTTGCCGTCACCGGCCTGGGCGGGGACGTGCTCTACATCGAGGCGTCCGCCCTGAGTGACGGAGCCGCCGGCCTCAACCTCACCGGGCAGCTCGGCGAGGTGATGAAGGAGTCGGCCCAGATCGCGCTGAACTACGTGCGGTCGCACGCCGAGGAGCTCGGGGTCGACCCGGCCCGGCTGGATCGTCCCGTCCACGTGCACGTGCCGGCGGGCGCCGTACCGAAGGACGGGCCGTCCGCCGGGGTGACGATGACGACCGCGCTCGTCTCGCTGGCGACCGGGAGACCGGTGCGCGGCGAGGTGGGCATGACCGGTGAGGTCTCGCTGACCGGCCGGGTGATGCCGATCGGCGGCTTGAAGCAGAAGCTGCTGGCGGCCCAGCGGGCCGGGCTCACGGAGGTGTACGTGCCTCGGCGCAACGAGCCCGACCTGGACGACGTACCGGCCGACGTGCTGGAGGCCGTCACGGTCCACCTGGTCTCCGACGTGCGGGAGATCCTTGCGACGGCCCTCGAACCGGCGGGTGACGCGGCGGTCACCGAAGCGGCCTGATCGCGACGGTAGGTTGGGCTCATGCCCACGAAACCGCCGGCGGTCGAGATCGAGGTCGACGACCGGGTGGTGCGGGTGAGCAACCCGGATCGGGTCTACTTCCCCGAGACGGGTGCCACCAAGCTGGATCTGGTGCACTACTACCTCGCTGTCGGAGACGGGATCGTCAACGCGCTCTACGAGCGGCCGTGCATGCTGCACCGGTTCCCCAAGGGCCTGGCCGGCGACAAGGTCCACCAGAAGCGCATCCCCGCGGGAGCGCCGCCCTGGCTGGAGACGGTGCGGCTGCACTTCCCACGGTGGAACCGCACAGCCGACGAGCTGTGCGTCACCGAGCTCGCCAGCGTGATCTGGGCCGTGCAGATGTCCACGGTCGAGTTCCATCCGTGGAACAGCCGGCGAGCCGACACCGAGAAGCCCGACGAGTGGCGCATCGACCTCGACCCGGGACCGTCGTGCGACTGGGCGACGGTGCGCCGGGTCGCACACGTGGCGCATGCCGTGCTCGATGAGCTCGGGGCGGTCGGGTTCCCCAAGACCTCCGGAGGCTCGGGCCTGCACATCTACGTGCGGATCAAGCCCGAGCACGGCTTCAAGGAGGTACGCCGCGCCGCGCTCGCCTTCGCCCGCGAGGTCGAACGCCGCGCCGACGGTGAGGTCACCACCAGCTGGTGGCGCAAGGACCGTGACCCCGACCAGCTCTTCGTCGACTACAACCAGAACGCCCGCGACCACACGATCGCGGCGGCCTACTCCGTGCGCGGGGTGCCGGACGCCCGGGTGAGCGCGCCCATCCGGTGGGACGAGATCGACTCCGTCGTGCCTGGCGACTTCACCATCGACACCATGCCGGATCGGTTCGCGAACCTGGGCGACCTGCACGGCGGCATCGACGACGAGGTCTTCGACATCTCGCCGCTGATCGCCTGGGCCGACCGTGACGACGCCGAGGGTGCGCCGCCACCGGTCGATCCGGAGGACTGATCAGCCGGTGATCTCGGCGCGCCGCAGCCGCACGATCTCCAGCAGGATCTCGTCGGGCACCGGCGTCTCCGCGGTGAACCTGACGGTCCCCTTCGAGAGGCGGTGGCCGTCGAGGCGGTGGCGCACCGCGTCGATGACCGCGGGACTGAACGGGAAGAGACTCAGGTGGGTCTTGGCCGCTGTCACCCCCAACAACGGCTTGGACCGGAACCGGAACGCCGGCATGGCATAGCTGGTGCCCTCCTCGGCGGTCGGCTCCACGGCCAGCACCACCTCCCGCACGTGCTGGAGAGCGGCCCGGTCGGCAGCGTCGGCCACGCTGTCGAGGTAGTCATCGAACGAGGACACGAGGGCAGACTATCCACCGGCACCCCCTAGGATCGCCCTCGTGGGAATCCAGATCACGCCGAGCATCCTCAACGCCGATCTCGCCGACCTGGGCGCTGAGGTCGGACGCATCGCCAGCGCCGACTGGGTGCACGTCGACGTGATGGACAACCACTTCGTCCCCAACCTCACCCTGGGGCTGCCGGTGATCGAGAGCCTCCGCAAGCACACCGACCTGCCGATCGACGTACACCTCATGATCGAGGACCCGGACCGCTGGGCGCCGGCGTACGCCGAAGCGGGCTGCGGCAGCGTGACCTTCCACGTCGAGGCAGCCGCGGCACCGATCCGGCTGGCCCGGGAGATCCGCCACCAGGGCGCCAGGGCGAGCCTGGCCCTGAAGCCGGCCACACCGATCGAGCCCTACGAGGACCTCCTGCCCGAGCTCGACATGGTGCTGATCATGACCGTCGAGCCGGGCTTCGGCGGCCAGTCGTTCCTGGACGTGTGCCTGCCCAAGATCCGTCGAGCCCGCGCCATGATGGACAAGCAGGGCCTCGAGACCTGGTTGCAGATCGACGGCGGGATCTCCCTGGAGACGATCGAGCGCTGCGTCGAGGCCGGGGCCGACGTGTTCGTGGCGGGCTCTGCGGTCTACTCGGCTGCCGACCCCGATGCGATGGTCGCCGAGCTGCGTGCCGCGGCCGAATCCGCCAGGTGAGATACCTCACGACCCCGGCGTCGTGACCCTGTGTCAAACTGTCGGAGACGAGTTTAAAACTCGCGTGCTCTGGGGTCGGTGTAACTCCGAACCGGCGGTGACTGATCGATGCTCCTGCATCGCGTCAGAAGTCCGCGACCCGGTCACCGCCAGTGACCGGTTGACCAGGTGAAGCTCCTGGACCGACGGTTAAAGTCCGGATGAGAAGCGCACGCAGGTGAGCTCGTGCCCCTCGTGGGCGCACTCACGTCACGCCCCGGAGTCCGCGACCGGACGCAAGGGCAGGCAGATGGTCTTCACACCAGCCGAGACGGCGGCGATGCGTCGCGCGCTCACGCTGGCCCGGACGCCCGGCGTACCGCTCGGTCCGAACCCGCGGGTCGGCTGCGTGCTGATCGCCGAGAACGGCACCGAGGTCGCGGAGGGCTTCCACCGGGGGGCCGGTACGCCGCACGCGGAGGCCGATGCCCTGACCAGAGCCGGCGGTTCGGCGGCCGGGACGACGGCGGTCGTGACCCTCGAGCCCTGCAACCACACCGGCCGCACGGGGCCCTGCTCGCAGGCGTTGCTGGCTGCCGGCGTACGGCGCGTGGTCTTCGCCCAGCCCGATCCCAACCCGGTGGCGGCCGGGGGGGCCGAGACCCTCCGTGGTGGCGGGGTCGAGGTGGAGCACGGGCTGCTCGAGGCCGAGGCGCGCCAGGTCAACCGGGCCTGGACCTTCGCGATGGACCACCGGCGTCCGTTCGTCACCTGGAAGTTCGCGACCACCCTCGACGGGCGCAGCGCTGCCGCGGACGGCACCAGCCGCTGGGTCAGCAGCCCCCTGGCCCGCCGCGACACCCATCGGCTCCGCGGGGAGTGCGACGTGATCCTGGTCGGCACCAACACCGTCGCCGTCGACGATCCCGAGCTCACTGTGCGGGACGAGTTCGACGAGCCGGTCGCGCACCAGCCACTGCGGGCGGTGATGGGACTGCGAGACCTGCCGGGGGAGTGCCGGGTCTTCGACGACCGCGCCGAGACCACCCGGCTGCTGACCAGGGACCCGGCCGAGGCGCTGGCGGCCCTGTTCGCCGCCGAGTGTCAGCACGTCTTCCTCGAGGGCGGCCCCACCCTGGCGGCGGCCTTCCTCACGGCTGGGCTCGTCGACGAGGTCGTCACCTACGTCGCCCCCATCCTGCTGGGATCGGGTCGCCACTCCGTCGGCGACCTCGGCATCGACACCATCGCGCAGGCCCGTCACCTGGAGATCACCGACGTGACCGTCCTGACCAGCCACGACGACAGCGACACCAATGTCCGCATCACCATGAGAGGCAACTGAATGTTCACCGGCATCGTCGAGGAGCTCGGCACTGTGGCCCTGATCGAGGAACAGGGTGACGCGGTGCGCCTGACCGTGCGCGCCAGCGTGGTGCTGGAGGACGTCGCTCTCGGCGACTCGATCTCCGTCAACGGCTGCTGCCTGACGGTGGTCTCGACAGGCTCGAGCACCGACGCGGGCTCGACCACCGACCTGTGGACCGCTGACGTGATGCAGGAGACCCTCGACAAGACGTCCCTGCTCGGCGCCGAGCCCGGTGACCGCGTCAACCTGGAGCGCGCCGTCACCGCAGGCACGCGGCTGGGCGGTCACATCGTCCAGGGTCACGTCGACGGGGTCGGGACGATCCGCTCGCGGACCCCCAGCGAGCACTGGGAGCTGGTGGAGATCTCGATCCCCACCGAGCTGGCCCGCTACCTGGTCGACAAGGGCTCCATCACCGTCGACGGCGTCAGCCTGACCGTCGTCTCCGCCGGCGACGACGCGTTCACCGTGAGCCTGATCCCGGAGACCCTGGCGCGCACCACCCTGGGCTTCCGACAGCCCGGCGACCGGGTGAACCTCGAGGTCGACGTCCTCGCGAAGTACGTCGAGCGGCTGCTCCCGTTCACCTCGCGGGAACGCTGATGGGGCTCCTCACCTGGCTCTACGACGCTCAGCTCGACATCGCCGGCCACTCGATCACCTGGCGCGAGATCATCGGCAACGGGTTCGGGTTCGCCTCGGCTGTCGGGGGGCTCCGGCGTCGGGTGTGGGCGTGGCCGGTCGGCATCGTCGGCAACGTGCTGCTCTTCAGCGTGTTCGTCGCCGCGACCTTCGACGCCGAGGCACAGGTGCCGTTGTTCGGTCAGGCCGGCCGTCAGGTCTTCTTCATCCTCACCGGCGTCTACGGCTGGTGGCGCTGGCGCGAGGCCGGCCGTGCACGCTCCGACGGCACCGCGATCACGCCGCGGTGGGCGACCCTGAGCGAGCGGGTCGGCTACCTGGTCACCGCAGTGCTCGGAGTCCTGGTCTGCCAGTGGGTGTTCTCCGTCGTCGGCGCCGGTTGGCCCGCGCCCCGCTGGTACTTCTGGTGCGATGCGTGGATCTTCGTCGGCTCCATGCTGGCGACCTATGCGATGGCCCGCGGCTGGACCGACTTCTGGCTGATGTGGCTCGCCGTCGACCTGGTCGGCGTACCGCTCCTGTGGCACTCGGGCTACTACCCGACCGCCGTCCTGTTCGTCGTGTACGGCGCCCTTGTGGCCTACGGCTTCGTCGTCTGGCTGAGGGCTGCACGAGATCTCCCACAGCTCCACCAACCCGAGAAGGTGACCGCATGAGCGTGCGTCTGGATTCGATCGAACGCGCGGTGGCGGACATCGCCGCGGGCAAGGCGGTCGTCGTCGTGGACGACGAGGACCGCGAGAACGAGGGCGACATCATCTTCGCGGCCTCGAAGGCGACCCCGGAGCTGATGGCCTTCACGATCAGGCACTCCAGCGGCGTGATCTGCGTGCCGATGCCCGGCCGGATGCTGGACCGGCTCGAGATCCCTCTGATGACCCCGCACAACAAGGACAAGCTGCGCACGGCGTACACCCTGTCGGTGGACGCGCGTGACGGGGTGTCCACCGGGATCAGTGCGGCGGACCGGGCCCACACGGCCAGGGTGCTGGCGGACTCGGCGACCGAACCCTGGGATCTCACTCGCCCGGGCCACGTGTTCCCGCTGCGCTACCGCGAAGGTGGCGTGCTGGTCCGGCGGGGTCACACCGAGGCTGCCGTGGACCTCGCCATGCTGGCCGGGCTGACGCCCGCTGGGGTGCTCGTCGAGGTCGTGAACGACGACGGCACCATGAAGCGCGCCCCCGAGCTCAGGGCGTTCGCCGACGAGCACGGGCTGGCGATGATCTCCATCGAGGACCTGGTGCGCTACCGCCGCCGCCATGAGCGGCACGTCGTACGCTCCGCAGAGACGACGCTGCCCACCCGGTGGGGTGACTTCAGGGCCTACGGCTACACCATCACGATCGACGGCTCCGAGCACATCGCCCTGGTCTACGGCGATCTCGCCGACGCGGTGTCGCGCGGCGTACCTGTGCTGACCAGAGTGCACTCCGAATGCCTCACCGGCGACGTGTTCGGCAGCGAGCGCTGCGACTGCGGACCGCAGCTCGACGAGGCGCTGCAGCTGGTCGTCAGCGAAGGGGTCGGAGTGGTGGTCTACCTGCGTGGCCACGAGGGCCGTGGCATCGGCCTGGTCGCCAAGCTGCAGGCCTACCAGCTCCAGGACGGCGGGCGCGACACCGTCGACGCGAACCTCGACCTCGGTCTCCCGGCGGACGCCCGGCACTACGGGACGGCCACCCAGATCCTCAAGGACCTGGGCGTCTCCTCGGTCCGGCTGCTCACGAACAACCCCGACAAGACCTCCAGCCTCGAGGACTACGGGGTGACGGTGGCCGAGCGTGTCCCGCTCGCACCGCACCCGAACGGGCACAATCTCGCTTACCTGCAGACCAAGCGGGACCGGATGGGGCACCAGCTCCCGGACCTGGACAACGTGGAAGGACTCGTGCCGTGAGTGGAGCCGGAGCACCCGAGCAGAAGCCGATCGACTGTCGTGACCTCCGGGTCGCCATCGTCGCCGCGAGCTGGCACGAGCAGGTGATGGACGGCCTGCTCGACGGTGCCGACCGGGCGATGCGGGCCTACCGGGTGGAGGTGCCGGTCGTGTTCCGGGTGCCCGGCGCCTTCGAGCTGCCGGTGGCGGCGGCCGCGCTCGCCGCACAGGGGTACGACGCGGTGGTGGCACTCGGCGTGGTGATCCGGGGCGGGACGCCGCACTTCGACTACGTGTGCAACGCGGCGACCGACGGGCTGGCCCGGGTGGCCCTGGACCATTCGACCGCGGTCGGATTCGGCCTGCTCACCACCGACGACGAGGAGCAGGCCCTCGACCGGGCAGGGCTCGCGCACTCGCACGAGGACAAGGGCTACGAGGCAGCCTCGGCCGCGCTGGTCACCGCCCAGGTGCTGCGCCGGATCAAGCGCGGCTACGACGACTGACCCGTCGCAGATGTACACCCGCCGACGTACATCTGCGACAGGTCGGCGTGATCTGGACGCACATCTGCGACAGGTCGGGCGACGCCGTAGGCTTGCGGATCGTGAAGACGTTCGAGGGGCTGTGGGCCGAGCTCAATGAGAAGGCCCGCACCCGCCCTGATGGCTCGGGCACCGTCGCCGAGCTCGACGCAGGCGTGCACACCATCGGCAAGAAGCTGGTCGAGGAGGCCGCGGAGTCGTGGATGGCCGCCGAGCACGAGGGCAAGGACCGGACGGCGGAGGAGCTCAGCCAGCTGCTCTACCACGCGCAGGTGATGATGATCGCCTCCGGAATCACGCTCGACGACGTCTACGCCCACCTCTGAGGAACCATGACTGACAAGCTGCTGAGGATCGCGGTCCCGAACAAGGGAGCGCTGTCGCAGGCTGCCTCCGAGATCCTGCGCGAGTCCGGCTACCGTCAGCGCCACGACGCCAAGGAGCTGGCCCTCACCGACACCGAGAACGGCGTCGAGTTCTTCTACCTCCGGCCCCGTGACATCGCCCTCTACGTCGGGGAGGGCACCCTCGACGTCGGCATCACCGGCCGTGACCTGCTGCTCGACTCGGGAGCGAAGGCCGAGGAGATGCTCAGCCTCGGCTTCGGGCGCAGCAAGTTCCACTTCGCCGGGCCCATCGGCCAGTTCACCGACGTGAGCCAGCTAGGCGGCAAGCGGATCGCCACGTCGTACGTCGGGGTCGTGGAGGCCTTCTTGCAGGAGCGCGGCATCGAGGCCACGGTGACCCGGCTCGACGGAGCCGTCGAGACCAGCATCCAGCTGGGCGTCGCCGACGCGATCGCCGACGTGGTCGAGACCGGGAGCACCCTGCGCGCGGCCGGTCTGGAGGTGTTCGGGGACGTCGTGCTGGCCTCGGAGGCCGTGCTGATCACCCGAGCCGGAGCCGCCCAGCCGGACGGCTTCGAGGTGTTCAAGCGTCGTCTCGACGGTGTCCTCGTGGCGCGCGGCTACGTGATGATGGACTACGACATCCACACCGACAGCGTCGCCGAGGCAGTCAAGCTGACTCCCGGGCTCGAGGGGCCGACGATCTCGCCGCTGCGCCGCGAGGACTGGGTCGCCGTCCGCGCGATGGTGCCGCGCAACGGTGCCCAGCGGCTGATGGACGAGCTCTACGACCTGGGCGCGCGCGCCATCCTGCTGACCGATATCCATGCCTGCCGACTCTGAGCCCAGCCGCGAACTGGTGCTGCCGCACACCTGGCGCCCCTACGGCGCCCGCATCGCCGCCACCGTGGGTGGCGTCGGTCTGGTGGCCGTCTGCCTGTTCGCGTGGATCGCGTTCCCCCCGGAGATCCGGGCCCAGTTCACGGTGTTCCAGAAGCTCACGATGATCTTCCTGTTCGGCCTCGCCTTCGCGGCCTGGTTCGCCCTGGTCCGGTCACGGGTCGTCGCCGAGGACACCCGGCTGCTGGTCGTGAACGGTTACCGCAGCCACTCCTACGAGTGGGCCGAGGTGGTGTCGATCAGCCTCGTCAGGGGCGCGCCGTGGGCGACTCTCGACCTGGCCGACGGCACCACCATCTCCGCCCTGGCCATCCAGGGCTCGGACGGTCCGCGGGCCCGCAACGCCGTGCGCCAGATCAGGGCCCTGATCACCTGAGTCAGTCGCGGGCGATCAGATAGGCCAGGATCGCGGCCGACAGGCCGATCGACACCCAGGCAGCGGCGTCGTGGGGGGAGAGCAGCATCGGCGCCAGCGTCACCAGCAGGACGTCGGCTCCACGAACGACGCTGCCGTAGAGGTTGGTGGGCACGCCGCCGGCCGGGGTGGAGACCAGTGGCTTGCTGTAGTCGGGCGGCCGACCGGTCATCCATCGGGTGGCCGCGGTGAGTGCCGCGAGCCCGGTGGCGATTCCGAGCATCACGGTCTGCGAGAGCGGGACACCCGTCGAGCCGTGCAGGGCCGGCGCGATCGCCAGTCCGTAGGCGAGCAGCAGCACCCCGGGCACGACGAGCGCCGCTGCACGCACCTGGCGGTTGCCGAAGGGGAGGTTGCGCCGCAGTCCGGGGGTCCGTTCCAGGACCCGCAGGCCGGTCAGGGTCGGCACCGCTGCCAGGAAGCCGCTGAGGCCGGCGACGACCAGGACACCGCGCCCGGCGCCGGCGGTCGTGGCAGCGTACGGAACCACCACGACGGCGCCCACCGTGACGACCTGATGCGGACTACGCAGGGCGCGGACCAGCTCGGGCCACACGAGAGCGCTCAGGCCGGAGCGTCCGCCCCGTCGTGAGCTCACCGAGCCCCGCGCCCGCCAGCGGTGGGCGAGCAGCACGTCGTTGACCAGGGCGAGATCGAGGCCGGCAAGGGCGCCGGAGAGGCTGGGCACCAGCGCACCGCCGGGAGTGATCTGTCGCTGCCGCAGCCGGTCGAGCGAGCGGACCCCGAGCACCAGCGCGACCGTGACCAGCACGATGGCCACGATCAGGCCGAGCCACCAGGACGACGGCGTGCTGCCCGTCGGCTGCCGGGCCGGGAGGAGACCGAGTGCGGTGACCAGCAGGCCGCCCCACACGCCGAGGGCCACCACCCCCGTCGCGACCCGGATCCGGTCACCCCCACGCGTCTGGTCGACTGCTCCCAGGCTCACCGTCAGGACCGCGAGCAGGACGGTGCTCGCCAGGAGCGCGAGGACTGCCTCGACCGCCATGCCGCCGAGAACCCCTCCCGTCAGGCTCAGCGCGGCCGACCCGAGAACGGCGACCAGGGCTGTGCCGAGCAGTCGGGGACGCAGCAGCGCCGTCCGTGCGACGGGAGCGGTGACCAACCACGAGCCGACGGCGGGCGGCACGAAGACCGGGCCGAACAGTCGGGAGCCGGCCAGGACGAGGGTGACAGCCGCGGCAGCCACCAGATAGGGGAGCAGGAAGCGGGCGCCCAGGCAGCCGGACGACGTACACAGGGTGTCCGAGATGTCCCCGATGGTCCGGATCACATTGACCAGGATCGCCCCCAGCATCAGCGCCGTGAAGAGCGCGACATACGCGTCGCCGATGGCGTCGACCAGCCGAGCCTGGGCCCGTCCACGCCGCCAGTGCCGGATGTCTCCGCGCAGGTCACGGGCCTCCCGACGTGCCGCCGATCCGGTGACCGGGCTCAGGATGCACCGCCGACGTCGACGACCCGGTCCGCGACGGCCTCCACCAGCGCGGGGGAGTGGCTGGCCATCAGGATCGCCACTCCGTTGGCCTTGTCGCGTCGCAGCCGTCGTCCCAGCCACTCGACCGCCTCGGTGTCGAGCCGCTGCTCCGGCTCGTCGAGGACCATCAGGCGACACGGACGGACGAAGGCGCTCGCCAACGTGAGCCGCCGACGTTGTCCGGAGGACAGGGAACCCGGCAGCTGGCCGGCCTGGGCCGACAACCCGATGTCCGTGAGCAGGGCGTCCACCTGCTCCTCGGCGTCCTCGACGCGGTGAGCCTTGGCGAACAGGTCGAGGTGCTCCACGACGCTCAGGTCGGGGAAGAAGTCCATGCCGTCCAGGACGCTGGCCAAGGCGGCTCGCACGGCGGGCAACCGCTCGTCCAGCGGGCCCCCGTCGAACAGCACGGTGCCGGACGTGGGGGTGTCGACGCCCGTCACGCAGCGCAGCACCGTGGACTTGCCGGCGCCGTTGCGACCCACGAGCGCCACGGCCGATCCGGCCTCCACGTCGAGATCGAGACCACTGATCACCTCGACGTCGCCGTAGCGACGGGTCAGACCCCGGACCTCCAGCAACGGCACCGGGTCAGTATGCCCGCGGGTGTGTGACACCCCTCAGGCAGGCTGACTTCTGCTTCTCGACCCAGGCACGCCTTCGGTCTCGCGTAGCCGGACGTACCCATGGACAGGTCCCGATCCAGCCGCGCGCGGAGCCGGGTTCGAACTCCCGACCATCGGTACGTTCGGCTACGCGCGGGCACGCGCTCATCGGCCGTCATGGCTGTTGGGCGGACCAGCAGGCCGACTCAGGAGACCTCGCGGACACCCCATGACACCGAGTGCTCGTCGCCGGACTGACCGGCCGGCGTGAGTGTCACGACGTCGATGCCGCTGCGGAAGGCGTTGGGGGGAGAGGTCATGGGCTCCACGGCGAGCGAACGCCGACCGTGCGTCGACACGTCGTCGGCGGAGTAGACCTGCAGCCAGCTGATGCCGGCGTCCACCCAGAGGATCAGCTGCCTGCCCTGACCCTGCAGGGCGACCGTCGCACGACCCGAGGAGTCGCGCTCGAGGTCGGTGAACGGGTGGTCGAAGCTGGCGCCGCGGATCGGTCGTGAGACCCGGAAGTCGTAGTCGGTGCCCTCGACGTCCTCCTCACCGCGAGGCAGCTGTCGCTCGTCGAGCAGCATGCGACGAGACGCGGGAAGGGTGAGCTCCCAGTCGTCCAGGGTTCCCCCTCCGAGCGTGAGGTAGGGGTGGGCGCCACAGGCGTACGGCGCCCGCGTGTCGGCCAGGTTGGTGGCTGTCTGCGTGACCGTCAGCCCGTCGGCGGAGAGGTCGTAGAGGACGTGCAGGTCGACCGTCCAGGGATAGCCGGTCTGGGCCATCAGCCGCAGCACCAGGCTCACGGAGTTGTCAGTGAGCTCCTCGAGCGACCAGGACGCCCACCGTGCCAAGCCGTGGGAGGCGTTGTGGTGCCGGGGTTCGGTGAGGGCCAGCCGCAGGTCGCGCCCGTCGAACGAGTAGGCGCCGTCCTCGATCCGGTTGGGCCAGGGCATCAGCAGCTGGCCACGACCGCCGTAGGCCATCTCGGACTCCTCGAAGCCGTCGATGAGTGGCCGACCGTGATGCTCCAGCAGTCGCAGCGCCGCCCCACTCTCGGTGATGACGGCCCGGTAGCCACCGCCTGAGATCTGGAACTGCTCTCCACTCGGCGCGACCATGCCGACCACCCTAGAGGACCACCGCCGGCGTCAGCCCGGTCCCGTCGACCAGGACGTCGGCCCGCTCCTCGGTGCGTTCCTGGAGGTGGTGTGCCGCCTCGTCGACCATCCACCGCCGCCAGTGCCCGGCGGCATCCGCTCCGTCGCGCTCGAGCCCGCGAGCGAGCCGGACCCCCGGCGGGGCCACGACCCACACCAGGACCGTGATCAGGGCATCGTGCCGCAACGAGCCCGAGCCGACGCCCTCGAGCACGAGCAGCGGCGTGGGCGCGACCTCGACCCACTCCGCATAGCGGCCTGCGGCCCAGTCGTAGCGCCGATAGCCCCCGGGGACTCCGACGGCCAGCGGCCGCAGGATGCGGTCGAGCTGGTCGGTCACATGAGGGAGACCCTCCCAGCCGTCGTACAGGTCATCCATGTGGATCACGGTGGCCGCGAGCGCCGACGACGCGATGCCGCCGGCCAGGGTCGTCTTGCCGGAGCCCGCCGGCCCGTCGAGGCAGATGAGCCGTCCCGCCCCCAGCGTGGGGGGCCGCGCCATCGCCAGGGAGAGGACGACCTCAGCCGAAGGCATGCCCGCTGCCGCGGTAGGTCGGCACCTCATCGACGAACCGCTCGCCCGTGAGGAGGTGGACGGTGTTGCCGTGCTCGAAGAGCTCACCGGACTTGGCATGACGGAACCACACCAGGTCGCCGATCGCGAGCAACGCGGCCGGATGCCCGGTGAGGGGAGTCTGGACCTCGCCGGCGCCTTCGAGTCCGGTCAGGTGCAGTCCCGGGGGCGCCCAGGGGAGGGGGGCTCGACTCGCTCCGACCGGACCGGACGCGACGTACCCTCCTCCGGCCACGGTGGCGATGTCGCGAGAGGGGCGGCGTACGACGGGCACCCCGACGTAGGCCGCCGGCCGTGGGGCGAACGACTGGTAGTGGTCGAACAGGCCCGGCACCAGCAGTCCGGAACCAGCGGCGACCTCGGTGACCGAGGGGTCCGCGACCGTGCTCTCGACCGAACCGGAGCCGCCGGCGTTCCAGAACTCGAGGCTGAAGCTGGACAGGGCAGCCGCGATCTCACGGCGACGCAGCTCGAGCTGGGTGATCGAGGCGGACTTGAGCTTGCGGATGACCAGCGACTTGGCCCGCTCGCCGGGGACGTCATCGGGGACACCTGCGACCTGTCCCTCGTAGGTCATCAACCCGACCAGGGAGAAGCCCTGGCGCTTGGCGACCACCGAGGCGAGGTGGACCACGTCGTCGGCGTCGTAGAGGGGTGAGCGCTTCGGGCCTACGTGCTGGCGCCCCACGCGAAGTCCGGCGTCGATGTCGAGGGCGACCCGGACAGGGACCGCGCGGGAGGAACGCACCGAGTCGACCAGGTCGAGGTGGGCGACGTCATCGACCATCAGGGTGATCGCCGTCGCGGCGGAGGGTGAGGCCACCAGCGCGGCCAGCGAGCCGCGGTCCACCGTGGGGTAGGCGACGACGATGTCGTCGCTGACACCCTCCTGGTAGAGCCACAGTGCCTCGGCCAGGGAGTAGGCGAGCACACCGGAGAACCCAGGCATCCGCAGCGCCCGGCTGAGCAGGGCGGGCACCCGCAGCGACTTGGACGCGATCCGGATGGGCTTGCCGCCCGCGCGCCGCGCCAGGTCGTGGGCGTTGGCATCGAAGGCGTCCAGGTCGACCACGAAGGCGGGTGTCGCAAGCGGTGTGCCGAGGGCAGCGACAGCGGAGTTCAGGCGGGACCAGAGACGGTTGCGTTCGATGAAGCCGTCGTACATCAGGTGATGCCACGCTTCTTCAAGATGGCCTCGATCTCGGAGAGGTCGTCGTCGATGGCCGGGGCTGGGCGGGATTTCGGCGCGTTCAGCTTGCCGGGGACGGGCGGGCTGTTCTTCGCGTCGGTGGTCGCTTTGCCACCGCCCAGCCGGCCGGCCACTCCGAACAGCACCACGGAGACGCCCGCCAGGATGATCCCGATCCAGACCGCAGGACTGAACACCAGGTGAGTGGCCCAGTCGGTGATCGCGTCCACGATGCGGGTGAACATCTTCAAGGTGCCGGTCAGCCAGAGGGCAGGCGGCAGCAGGGTCAGTGCCGCGCCCCGGGTGCCGGCGGCGGGTCCCCTGGTGCGGAAGGCCCAGTAGGTGTAGCCGCCGCCCAGCGCGGTCAACACGAGGGCCAGGGCCCCCCACGTCACGTCGTCCACGACTCAAGCCTCGCACACCGCCCACAGGGGATCGCCGCCCCTCGTCGGTGGTGAGGCGTTGGGGATTCCTGAGGCGTTAGGCTGGGCGGAGTTCCCGCCCTCGAGCGTGTCAGGAGAGCTTGTGCGCGAGATCGTCGTCTTCAGCGGAAGTGCGCATCGTCCGCTGGCGTCCGCCATCTGCTCGGCCCTCGGGGTGCCGCTCTCAGCGGTGGAGATCAAGAGGTTCAGCAACGACTGCCTCCAGGTGCAGCTGCAGGCCAACTGCCGGCAGCGCGACGTCTACCTGGTGCAGCCGCTGGTGCCGCCGACCCAGGAGCACCTGATGGAGCTGTTGCTGATGGTCGACGCGGCCAAGGGCGCGTCCGCCTCGCAGATCACCGTGGTCATCCCGCACTACGCCTACGCGCGCTCCGACAAGAAGGACTCCTCGCGCATCTCGATCGGCGGCCGGCTCGTCGCCGACCTGCTCGCGACCGCGGGAGTGACCCGGGTGCTCACGATGACGCTGCACGCGCCTCAGGTGCACGGCTTCTTCTCGGTGCCGGTCGACCACCTGACCGCGCTGGGAGTGCTGGCCGACCACTACCGCGCGCAGGACCTCACCGACTACGTCGTCGTCTCACCCGACCTGGGCAACGCCAAGACCGCGACCCAGTTCGCCCGACTCCTCGGGCTTCCCGTGGCGGCCGGCAGCAAGCAACGACTCGCCGACGACCGTGTGGTGATCGACGCGATCGTCGGCGACGTGGCCGGCAAGCACGCCTTGGTGCTCGACGACGAGATCGCGACGGGCGGATCGATCCTGGAGCTGCTCGACCGCCTGGAGGACCTCGGCTGCACCGGCGCCTCCATCGCCTGCACCCACGGGCTGTTCGTCGGCAAGGCCGTCGAGCGGCTCAGCGGTCACCCCATGATCCGTGAGGTGGTCACGACCGACACCGTCCCGCCCGTCGACTGGCCCGAGCTCACGGTGCTCAGCGTGGGTGACCTCTTCGCCGACGCGATCAGCCGCATCCACGCCGGAGAGTCGGTCAGCAGCCTGTTCGACGGCGTCGACCCCACGCTGGGGCCACCGCAGCCACAGCTGCCGTTCCCGGTGTGACCCCGTGAGCACCCCGCCCGGTGAGCGCCGCATCCTGGACACCGGCTTCTCCGAGGACGACGGCCGCGCCGATCCCGGGCTCGCGGCCGCGCTGGCGGCGTACGACCGGGACCCCCAGCGCTACCTCGAGGTGCTCGCCACCCTGCAGACCGCTCGGCTCCTGGTGCCCGTGGTCGCGATGCTCGGCGAGGTGGAGTACGACGAGCAAGGGCTGGCGCACGACAAGACCAGCGACATGGCCTCGGTGCTCCTGCGCGGGAACGACGGGCGACTCGCCCTGCTCGCCTTCACCAGCCTGGCCACCCTGCAGGCGTGGGACCCTGAGGCTCGGCCGGTCCCGGTAGCGGCGATGCTGGCAGCCCAGTCGGCTGTGCAGGACGGCGCCGAGGCCCTGCTGGTGGACGTGGCCGGCCCGGTGCGACTGGTGCTGGAGGGACAGGACCTGCACGCCGTGGCAGGCGGCTGGCAGATCGCCCAGCTCGCGGGCCGCCCGACGTGGATTCGCCCGTCCGAGGGATGATCCGCTAACCTTGCCTCTGACCGATCCACGCTGTCATGCCTGCATGACGACGTGGGTCCGCCAAGCGGAATCCATGGCTCGCCATGTACTCCCACCCGCATCGACCGCCGCCTCGTCCCGCAAGGGGGGAGACACAGGTCGTCGGGTCCGGTCCACGCAGGATCCAGATGACGGATCCTGTGCCGATGCGTTGCCCACTCGTGGGAGACGTGACGTGACTGGCTTCCGCTGGCAAGCAGCGGAAGCCATTGTGCATTTCAGGCGTGATGGCCTCCACCCACCAACCTTGGAGGACACATCAGCACAGAGCTCCGCATCAACGACCGGATCCGGGTTTCCGAGGTCCGCCTCGTTGGCCCCAGTGGCGAGACCGTCGGCATCGTTCCCACGAGCGAAGCGCTCAAGCTCGCCCAGGAGGCCGACCTGGACCTCGTCGAGATCGCTCCGATGGCACGCCCGCCGGTCTGCAAGCTCATGGACTACGGGAAGTTCAAGTACGAGAACGCCCAGAAGGCTCGTGAGGCGCGCCGCAACCAGACGAACGTCATCATCAAGGAGATGAAGCTTCGTCCGAAGATCGACGCCCACGACTACGAGACCAAGAAGGGGCACGTCGTCCGGTTCCTGCGTGCCGGCGACAAGGTCAAGATCACCATCATGTTCCGCGGTCGCGAGCAGCACCGTCCCGAGCTCGGCTACCGGCTGCTCCAGCGCCTGGCCGAGGATGTCGTGGAGCTCGGCTTCGTCGAGAGCTCCCCGAAGCAGGACGGCCGCAACATGATCATGGTGCTCGGTCCGCACCGCAAGAAGGCCGAGGCCAAGGTCGAGCTCAAGGCCGAGAAGGAGACCCGCGCCGCCGAGCGCGCGGCCGCCGAGGCCGAGGAGCGCGCCGAGCTGAAGGCGTCGCACGGCGCCCCGGCAGCAAAGAAGGAAAAGGGCCGGTCCGAGAACCTGGACCCCGAGATCGAGGCCTGACCTGCACCCAGCGTGCAGCCACGTTCATGGGTGGTCGAGCCCGTCTCGACCACTGCAACTCCTGAGGAGAGAGATACACATGCCGAAGAACAAGACGCACTCCGGTGCCAGCAAGCGCTTCCGGGTCACCGGCTCGGGCAAGATCCTGCGCGAGAAGGCCGGCAAGCGCCACAACCTGGAGAAGAAGGCCTCCAAGGTCACCCGCCGCATGACCGGCACCGTCGAGGTCTCGAAGGCCGACACCCCCCGCGCCAAGAAGCTTCTCGGTCTCTGACCGAGCCCCACCCAGTGGTGGTCGGCTCAGTCGGACACCAGCACCACGCACCAATTCGTGAAGGAGTAACACAGTGGCACGCGTCAAGCGGGCAGTGAACGCCCAGAAGAAGCGCCGGGTCGTCCTCGAGCGGGCGAGCGGATACCGCGGTCAGCGGTCCAGGCTCTACCGCAAGGCCAAGGAGCAGGTCACCCACTCCCTGGTCTACAGCTACAACGACCGCCGCAAGCGCAAGGGCGACTTCCGCAAGCTCTGGATCCAGCGCATCAACGCTGCGGCCCGCGCCAACGGCATGACCTACAACCGCTTCATCCAGGGTCTCGGTCTCGCCGGTATCGAGGTCGACCGCAAGATCATGGCCGACCTCGCTGTCAACGACCCGGCCGCTTTCGCGGTCCTCGTCGAGGCTGCCAAGGCCGCGCTGCCCGAGGACGTCAACGCGCCCAAGGTCGAGGCGTCCGCCTGACAGCTCGGTCCTCCGACCGAGCGTGTCGAGAGCATCGACGTGGCGAGCTTTCGCGCTGACCCCGAGGTGCCGCTGACCAGCGGCAACACCCGGGTCAAGAACGCGCGCAAGCTCGCCCGTCGCTCATTTCGCACCGAGTCCAGGCGGTTTCTCGCCGACGGCCCGAAGGCCGTCGAGGGTGCCCTGTCCGTCGAGGGCTGCGTGGTCGAGGTGTTCGCGACGCAACGGGCCACGGTGGAGTACGCCGCCCTGCGCGCCCGCACCGAGCACTGGCAGGTCGTCGACGACCGCGCCCTGGCGTCGCTCAGCGACAGCGTCAGCCCGCAGGGTGTGGTGGCGCTCTGCCGGTTCCTCGACCGTCCCGTCGAGCACGTGCTGGACGGCGATCCGCGCCTGGTGGCGCTGTGTGCCGACGTACGCGACCCCGGGAACGCCGGCACCGTCATCCGCTGCGCCGACGCGGCCGGTGCCGATGCGGTGGTCCTCAGCGGCCACTCCGTCGACGCCTACAACCCCAAGACCGTTCGTGCCACGGTCGGGAGCCTGTTCCACCTCCCCATCGCCTCGGTCGACGACCCCGCCGCTGCCGTCCGGGCGGCTCAGGAGGCCGGCCTCGTCGTCCTCGCCGCCGACGGCCACGGCGAGGTGGGGCTGTTCGAGGCCGACGAGCTGCTGGCCCAGCCCACCGCGTGGCTGTTCGGCAACGAGGCGTGGGGACTGCCCGATGACCTGGCTGCGCTCGCCGACCACCGGGTGGCCATCCCGATCCACGGGCGCGCCGAGAGTCTCAACCTCGCCACCGCTGCTGCGATCTGCCTGTATGCCAGCGCCCGCAGCCAGCGAGCGTGAGTGTCGCCGCAGCCCCACCTGAGTAGGCTGAGGCGCGTGCTTAGAGCCTCGACCCAGCTGACCATGGATGCGTTGGCCGACGGCGTCGTGATCGCCGACGAGCACGGGCTGGTCGAGTTCGTGAACCAGGTGGGCTCCCAGCTGCTCGGTGTCTCGGGCGACGAGGTCGTGGGTCGCAAGCTGCGTGACGTGCTCCGGCTGCAGGACCAGGACGGCGCCACCTGGCTCGACGTGAACTGCCCCTACGACGGCATCGCGATCCGCACCGGGGTGCCGGAGCAGTCCTGGACCCTGCCCAGCGGCCTCGAGGTGCTGGTCACCGCTCGGATCCTGCGAGCCGAGAAGCTCGGCCGGGTGACCGGCGTGGCGCTCAGCCTGCGGTCCGGACGCGGGCGCGCCCGCCTGGACCGGGAGCGTTCGGACCTCGTCGCCACCGTGGCCCACGAGCTGCGGTCGCCGCTCACGGGGGTGAAGGGCTTCGTGCAGGCCTTGCTGAACCGCTGGGACAAGCTGAACGACGACCAGAAGAAGCTGATGCTGGCCACGGTCAACGCCGACGCCGACCGACTGAGCCGGCTGATCACCGAGCTCCTCGACGTGGCCCGCATCGACACCGGCCGGCTGTCGCTCTATCCCCGACCCAGCCGGGTCGACGTCCTCGTCGCCAGGATCGTCGCGTCCGTCGCCGCCGGGACGGCCCGCGAGATCGAGACCGACTTCGCCGACGACCTGCCCGAGATCAGTGTCGACCCCGACAAGTTCACCCAGGTGGTCACCAACCTCGTCGAGAACGGCATCCGCCACGGCGACGGGCTGGTCGTGGTCACCGCGCGCAGGCTCCCGCGCGACAGCGAGTACGACGGGGTGCTGCTCATCGTCGACGACGAGGGCGAGGGCATCCCGGTCGAGATCCGCCAGCGGGTGTTCACCAAGTTCTGGAAGCACGGGATCCGGGGCGGATCAGGGCTCGGGATGTACATCGTGAACGGGCTGACCCGGGCGCACGGCGGTGCTGTCGAGATCGGCGACTCGCCGAGCGGGGGAGCCCGCATCGCCCTCAGCTGGCCGGCGGAGGACCGCCGGCCCGAGTGAGCCTCAGGGAGTGACGTCGGGCTCGGCGTCAGCGTGGTAGAGCCGGCCTTCCTGGGCCTTCACGGTCGCGACCAGCACGAAGCTCATCGAGACCAGGAGCGCCCAGGCACCCAGCTTGCTCGCGTGCACGGCCTCCCACACGTCGACCTGGCCCGGGTAGTTCCAGGCGTCCAGGAAGGTCGCTGCGTTCTCGGCGAGCCACAGGAAGGTGCCGATCAGCAGGAACGACAGCGCCAGCGGCATCCGATAGCGGGCCGGGCCCACGGTGAAGTGCACCCGGCATGGCCAGAGCACGATCACCAGGGCGACCGCGAGCGCGAGGCGGACATCGGGCAGGTAGTGATGGGTGAAGAAGTTCGCGTAGATCGCGAGCGCCACCACAGTGGTGGCCGCGGCGGGATAGCGCGAGACCCGCAGGTCGAAGTGCCGCCAGGCCTGACAGATGTAGGAGCCGACCGAGGCATACATGAACCCTGCGAACAGCGGCACTCCGCCGACCTTCGTCACCGCGTCGCCGGGGTAGACCCACGACCCCTGGTGGACCTTGAACAGCTCGAGAGCGAGACCGAGCGCATGGAACCCGAAGATCACGCAGACCTCCCGCCAGGTCTCCCAGCCCAGGACCCAGAACCCGAAGGTCAGGACCAGGCACCAGATCAGCAGGGCGTCGTACCGCGCGATCGGCAGCTCGACGACGCGGACGACCAGGAGGCCGGCGAACACGCCGAAGGCGAACGCACAGGACTTCAGCTCCAGCCAGGCGAACCTCACCAGCTGGAGAACGGCGTACGTCGCCCGGGTCAGCCGGGTCGGGGGTGGCTCCGTCTTCGCTACCATCGCTTCAATGATCTCCTGCCGGCGGCGAGTTGCCATGACCCTGCTGGCCTGCATGTCGCTGGGGGCGGCGTTCGTCCCCGGTCCGGCGACCGCGGGCGCGGTGCGCTCCCCGGCCATGCTGCGGGCCGACGGTGACGGCGTCGCCCACGTGTGGGTCCCCCGCAAGGCGCGGGCGGTCGACACCTCCGACCCCGATCGCTACATCGGTCGTGGCACGCCGGCCAGCTGCACCTCGCGGGCCGTCGTACGAGCCGTGGCTGCCGGCGGGGTCATCCGCTTCGACTGCGGCCCCGCGCCGGTCACCATCGAGCTGAAGCGCACTGCCAAGGTCGTCAACGCGCACGGCCCGCGGGTCGTGCTGGACGGGCGCGGTCTCGTCACCCTGGACGGCGGGCGAGAGCGCCGCATCCTCTACATGAACACCTGCGACCCGCGTCAGGGCTGGACGACCGACCACTGCGACAACCAGAACAGCCCGCGGCTGGTGTTGCAGAACCTCACCTTCGCGCACGGCAACTCCACCGGCGCGAGGTACGACGGCGGCGGTGGCGGCGCCGTGTTCGTGCGCGGCGGCCGGGTCAAGATCGTCAACTCGACCTTCCGCGCCAACCGGTGCGAGCGCCGAGGACCCGACATCGGCGGGGCTGCGGTGCGGGTGCTCTCGCAGTTCGACTCACGGCCCGTCTACGTCGTCAACAGCACCTTCACCGGGGGCCGGTGCAGCAACGGGTCGGCGCTGAGCAGCATCGGCGTCTCCTGGGTGGTGCTCAACAGTGTGTTCTCGAACAACCGAGCCGTCGGGCACGGTGCCAATCCCGCCCGCAGCGGCACCAAGGGCGGTGGCAGCGGGGGAGCGATCTACCTCGACGGCAACCGCTTCACCCTGTCGCTGCGCGGCACCAAGATCACCGACAACCGCGCGAACGAGGGCGGCGGGGCGGTGTTCTTCGTCAGCAACGACCGCACCGGACGGATGGCGATCGCCCATTCGACCCTGCGCCGCAACCCGAGCCTCGGCTTCGAGACCGCCCGCCTACCCGGCATCTTCTTCCTCGGTGCGCGGTTTCCCAGCATCTCCGCCTCGATCCTGAAGTAGCCGCAGGGCAAACCCGGTCGCCGGAGTCGCAGCCGGGTTCCTAGACTTGGCGTGCTCCACCCGATCCCATCGCTTCGCACCACCCGCCGGAAAGGCAGCCATGTCGGGCCCGAACACCGAGTACGACCCTGTCGAGGTCACCCCGTTGCATGCTGACGAGGTGGCGGCCATGCGCGACTCCGCGGTGGCTGCGTTCGCGGCGGCGCCGGATCTCGACGCCCTCAAGCAGGCCAGGCTCGACCACACCGGTGACCGGTCACCGCTCGCCCTGGCCAACCGTGAGATCGGCGCCCTGCCACCGCAGGCTCGCAAGGAGGCCGGGCAGCGCGTCGGACAGGCACGCTCGGCGGTGAACGCCGCGCTGGCCTCCCGCCTGGTCGTGCTGGAGGCGGAGCACGAGGAGCGCATGCTGGCCGAGGAGACCGTCGACGTCACGCTCCCCACCGACCGGGTTCCGGTCGGAGCCAGACACCCGGTCACGACGATGTCGGAGCGGTTGTCCGACGTGTTCGTCTCGATGGGCTGGGAGATCGCCGAGGGGCCGTGGGTCGAGGCCGAATGGTTGAACTTCGACGCCCTCAACATGGGCCCGGACCACCCTGCCCGCACCATGCAGGACACCTTCTGGCTCGAGCCGTCCGACGCCGCCCTGGTGCTGCGCACCCACACCTCGCCGGTGCAGGCGCGCACGATGCTGACCCGCGAGCCCCCGATCTACGTCGTCTGCCCCGGCCGGGTCTACCGGACCGACGAGGTCGACGCGACCCACTCGCCGGTCTTCCACCAGATCGAGGGCCTCGTCGTCGACAAGGGCATCACGATGGCCCACCTCAAGGGCACGCTCGACCACATGACCGAGGCGTTGTTCGGTGAGGGGATCTCGACCCGGTTCCGCCCGTCGTACTTCCCGTTCACCGAGCCGTCCGCCGAGATGGACATGATCTGCTTCGTCTGCCGCGGCATCGACAGCGACACCTGTCGCACCTGTCGCGGCGAGGGGTGGATCGAGCTCGGCGGCTGCGGCGTCGTGAACCCGCGGGTGCTGGTCGCCTGCGGCATCGACCCCGACGTCTACTCAGGCTTCGCCTTCGGCTTCGGCATCGACCGGATGCTGATGTTCCGTCACAACGTCAAGGACCTGCGTGACGTGTTCGACGGTGACGTCCGGTTCACCCAGCCCTTCGGAGTGGAGATCTGATGCGCGCCGCGCTGTCCTGGATTCAGGAGTACGTCGACCTGCCCCCCGAGGCGACCCTCGAGGACCTCACCCACCGCCTCACCATGCTCGGGCTCAAGCTCGAGGGCATCGAGCGACCTGGCGACGCGATCACCGGGCCACTGGTGCTCGGCCGGGTGCTCACCCTCGACAAGGAGCCGCAGAAGAACGGCAAGGTGATCAACTGGTGCACCGTCGACGTCGGTGATGCCAACGGCACCGGCGAACCGCAGGGCATCATCTGTGGAGCCCACAACTTCGTGGTCGGCGACCTGGTGGTCGTGTGCCTGCCCGGCGCCGTCCTGCCGGGGGACTTCGAGATCAGTGCGCGCAAGACCTACGGGCACATCTCGGCCGGCATGATCTGCTCGTCCCGCGAGCTCGGCATCGGCGAGGACCACGACGGCATCATCGTGCTGCCAGCCGCAGCGGGTGCTCCCGGCGACGACGCCTTCCCCGTGCTCGGGCTGGACGAGTCCGTGATCGAGTTCGAGATCAACCCCGACCGGGCCTATGCGCTGTCGCTGCGCGGCATCGCGAGGGACGCCGCGCTGGCCTACGGCGTGCCGTTCTCCGACCCGGCTGAGCGTGCGGTGCCGAGCCCGAACGCCGACGGCTTCCCCGTCGTGGTGGAGGACACTGTGGGCTGCCCGGTCTTCGCTGCTCGTCTGGTGACCGGCTTCGACGCCACCGCTGCGACGCCCGAGTGGATGGCTCGCCGGCTCGAGCAGTCGGGCATGCGGCCGATCTCGCTCGGAGTCGATGTCACCAACTACGTGATGCTCGAGCTCGGCCACCCGATCCACGGCTACGACGCCGACACCCTGCGCGGTGCCCTCGGCGTACGCCGGGCGTTGCCGGGCGAGCACCTGGTCACCCTCGACGGAGTGGACCGCACGCTCGACGTCGAGGACCTCGTGGTGACCGACGACCGCGGCCCGATCGGGCTCGGCGGAGTGATGGGCGGTGCGGAGACCGAGCTGTCCGCCACGACGACCCGCGTGCTGGTCGAGGCGGCTCACTGGGATGCCGTGTCGATGTTCCGCACCGGCAAGCGACACCGGCTCACCTCCGAGGCCGGCAAGCGCAACGAGCGGGGAGTCGACCCCGAGCTGTCCGCGGCCGCCGCGGATCGCGTCGCCACGCTGCTCGTCGAGCTCGGTGGGGGAGTCCTCGACGGTGGCGTCACGCTCGTGGGCGAGCCTCCTGCGCGGCGTACGATCCGGGTCGCGGCCGACCTGCCCGCGCGCGTCACCGGCATGGACATCCCGCCGGCCACGACCGTCGCCTGCCTCGAGGCCGTCGGCTGCGCGGTGGTCAGCGAGGGCGACGAGCTGGTGGCCACGGCCCCCTCGTGGCGTCCCGACCTCACCGACCCCTACGACCTCGTGGAGGAGGTCACGCGGATCGTGGGCTACGACAGGGTGCCCTCGGTGCTCCCACCGGCGCCCGCTGGACGCGGCTACTCCACCGACCAGCGGCTGCGCCGTCGTGTCGGGGTCACCATGGCCGGCGCGGGCTTCACCGAGATCATCAGCTATCCGTTCGTCGGCGACGGTGACTGGGACAGGTTGTCCCTGCCGGCTGACGACTCGCGGCGCAAGACGCTTCGGGTGGCGAACCCCCTCAACGCCGAGGAACCTCAGCTCACGACGACCCTGCTGCCCGGCATCCTGCGCGCCCTCAGCCGCAACGTGGGCCGCGCGAACGTGGACTCGGCCCTGTTCGAGCACAGTCTCGTGTTCCTGCCGACCGGCAACGAGGCCGCGCCGATCCTGGGGGTGGATCGCCGGCCCACTCAGGACGAGTGGGCGAGCATCGAGAAGGCCGTCCCGCACCAGCCGCTCCACCTGGCCGTGGCGATCGCCGGTCGGCGCGAGCTCGACGGCTGGTGGGGCAAGGGCCGCGACGGGTCCTGGGCCGACGCCGTGGGTGCCGTCCGAACGGCAGCCGCCTCGCTCGGCGTCAAGGTCGAGGTCTCGGCTGCGTCCGTGGCGCCCTGGCACCCTGGCCGCTGCGCGGAGTTCAGCGTGGGGGAGTCCCGGATCGGCTACGCCGGCGAGCTGCACCCCAAGGTGTGCGCCGCCTACGGGCTGCCGCCGCGGTCGGCTGCGGCCGAGATCGACCTCGAGCAGCTGATGCAGCACGCCACGGCCATCACGCCGGGCCCCCGCTTCTCGTCGTACCCCGTCGCCAAGGAGGACGTCGCCCTGGTCGTTGACCTTGCCGTTGCGTCCGCGGATGTCGAGGCGGCGCTCCGCGAGGGGGCGGGTGAGCTGCTGGAGTCGATCCGCCTGTTCGACGTCTACACGGGCGACCAGGTGGGTGAGGGCAAGAAGTCGCTGGCCTTCGCGCTGCGCTTCCGCGCCCCGGACCGCACCCTGAAAGAGGGAGAGGCCGCTGCCGCCCGCGACTCGGCAGTGCGGCTGGCCGCGGAACGGACCGGCGCCACCCAGCGCTGACCTGCAGCCGCTGACCCGTCGCAGATGTACACCCACTGATGTACATCTGCGACAGGTCGACGAAGATCAGACGTACATCTGCGACGGGTCAGCCGGCGGGCTGGTTGACGGCTGCCCGGAACAGCGAGCAGGCCTCGGGCTGACCCGTGATCGAGATCCCCGCGCCGTCCGCTCGGCGCCACAGCCAGGCGTCGAGCTCCGTCGAGGTGCCGGCGACGACCGCCTGGACCTCGGCTCCGGAGTCGGGCACGACGCAGAGGTCGGCCTCGTCGTAAGTGACGCCGTCCTCGGGGTCGGTGCCCTGGAAGTGGCCGAGCTGGACCCAGATCGAGACGTCCGCATCGGTCAGGTCGACGCGGACGTGCTGGTCGGTGCCGGTGAACGTTCCCCAGGGGGTGGAACCGCCGCTCATCACATCGAGCACCTCGTCCACCCCGTCGGCAGCCAGTGCCGGGTCGAGGTCGGTCACGACGCCGGCGGTCTGCTCCGCGTCCAACCGATGGATGAGCGCCTCGTGAGCCTGGCGACGGAAGGTGAACCCGACGGTCTGCTCGGTGGACCAGGTCCAGGCCGCGTCCGCCGGGTCGGCCTCGTCCAGTGCGCTGAGCAGCGCCGCGGAGGAGGCATCGAAGGCGGACAGCAGGGCGTCGTACCCCTCGGGCCGTTCGGGCTCCTCGAGGTTGTCCGGGCCGACCGGCCGCTGGGAGACGATCGTGGCCCAGAACCGCTGCACGCCGGCGAGGTGCCACAGCAGGTCGGCGGCGTCCCAGTCGGGGCAGCCGGGCACGCGGGCCGAGGGATCGCAGGAGGCCAGCACGTCACGGAAGCGTCGTGATTCTGCGGCGATGTGGTCGCGGTAGGAGTCGAACGGGAGTCTGGTCATGGCCCTCACGCTAGGGGGCGGCCGCCCGACCCGACCACCCGGTTATCCAGGATCATGCAGAAGCATGTATGGTCATGCATATGCAGTCGTTCTCCGTCGCAGTCGCCGGTGCCAGCGGGTACGCCGGGGGTGAGGTGCTCCGCCTGCTGCTGAGCCACCCGGCAGCACGGATCGGCGCCCTGACCGGTGCCTCCAACGCCGGGGAGTCGTTGGGGGTGCTGCAACCGCACCTGCTGCCGCTCGCCGACCGGGTGCTGGCTCCCACCTCGGTGGAGACGCTCGGTGGGCACGACGTGGTGTTCCTCGGCCTACCTCACGGCCAGTCCGGCGAGATCGCGCAGCAGCTCGGCGCCGAGACCGTGGTCATCGACTGCGGTGCCGACTTCCGGCTGGAGGACGCCGACCTGTGGGAGCAGTTCTACGGCTCACCCCACGCCGGCACCTGGCCCTACGGACTCCCCGAGCTGCCCGGCAAGCGCGAGCAGCTGCTCGGTGCCCGTCGGATCGCCGTCCCCGGCTGCTACCCCACCATCTCCAGCCTGGCGCTGGCGCCGGCGATCGCGGGTGGGCTGGTCACCCCGGACGTCGTCGTGGTGGCTGCGTCCGGCACCTCGGGCGCCGGTAAGGCAGCGAAGACCAACCTGCTCGGCAGCGAGGTGATGGGCAACGCCAGCGCCTACGGAGTCGGCGGCGTCCACCGGCACACCCCCGAGATCATCCAGAACCTCGGTGCCCTGACCGCCTCGCAGGTCACGGTGAGCTTCACGCCGTTGCTGGTCCCCATGCCCCGGGGCATCCTCGCGACCTGCAGCGCGCCGCTCGCGGCGCCGCTCTCGGCCGACGAGGCCTACGGCGCCTACGCCAAGGCGTACGCCGACGAGCCGTTCGTCCACCTGCTGCCCCCGGGACAGTGGCCGCAGACGAAGTCGGTGACAGGCTCGAACGCCGTCCACCTGCAGGTGACCGTGGATCAGGCAGCCGGACGACTGGTCGTCGTCGGCGCGATCGACAATCTCGCGAAGGGCACCGCCGGCGCCGCCGTACAGTGCATGAACCTTGCCCTCGGTCTCGACGAGACCACCGGCCTCAGCACCGTTGGAGTCGCACCGTGAAGCTCAGCCAGTTCCCCGAGACCCTCGCCGTCGTCAAGCTCGGCCCCGGCACCGAGGTTCCGGCCTGGGCGGAGTCGTCCTCGATCTTCTCGGTCACGGCGACCGCCACCGAGACCTCCGTGGTGTGTGCCTCCCGCAGTGTTCCCCGCAAGTCGGTCCACCAGCGACCCTTCACCGCCTTCGAGGTGGCGGGTCCGCTCGACTTCTCGCTGACCGGGGTGCTGGTCGAGCTGTTGACGCCGCTCGCCGAGGCCGAGATCAGCGTGTTCACCATCTCGACCTTCGATACCGACTGGATCCTGATTCCCGGCGACGACGCCGAGAGGGCGGGGGAGATCTGGCGACGATCGGGCCACGAGGTCGTCCGCGCCGTTCCCGCCACCCCCGCTCGAGAGAAGAAGAAGAGATGACCGTCACCACCCCTGCCGGCTTCGTCGCCGCCGGCGTCTCCGCCGGACTCAAGTCCTCCGGAGGCAAGGACCTGGCCCTCGTGGTCAACCAGGGCCCGACGTACGACTCCGCCACCGTCTTCACGGCCAACCGGTGCAAGGCCAACCCGATCCTGTGGAGCCAGGAGGTCGTCAAGGACGGCGTCGTGAGGGCGGTCGTGCTGAACTCCGGCGGCGCCAACTGCTACACCGGACCGGAGGGCTTCCAGACCACCCACGCGGTCGCCGAGCAGGTCGCAGGCCACCTCGGCATCGGTGCCATCGACGTGGTCGTCTGCTCGACCGGCCTGATCGGTCTCACCAACCCACGACAGAACCTGCTCGACGGCGTGGACGCCGCCGCGGCCGAGCTCAGCGCCGACGGCGGTGAGGCCGCTGCGACCGCCATCATGACCACCGACTCGGTCTCGAAGCAGGTCGTCGTCGAAGGAGCAGGCTGGTCGATCGGGGGGATGGCCAAGGGTGCCGGGATGCTCGCACCCCAGCTGGCCACCATGCTGGTCGTGCTCACGACCGACGCGATCATCCCGGCAGCAGAGCTCGACTCCGCCCTGCGCGCCGCGACCAGGGTGACCTTCGACCGGCTGGACTCCGACGGGTGCATGTCCACCAACGACACGGTGACCCTGATGGCCAGTGGGGCCAGTGGCATCACCCCGCCCCCGGCTGACTTCACGCTCGCGCTCACCCAGGCGTGCTCCGACCTGGCGATGCAGCTGGTCCGTGACGCGGAGGGTGCAGATCACGAGATCGCCATCACCGCGCTCAATGCCGCGTCGGAGGAGGAGGCGATCGAGGTCGCTCGCTCGGTCTCGCGCTCCAACCTGTTCAAGGCGGCCATCTTCGGCAACGACCCCAACTGGGGACGCGTGCTGGCCAGTGTCGGGACCACGCAGGCCGCCTTCGACCCGGCAGATCTCGACGTCGCGATGAACGGGGTCTGGGTGTGCCGCCAGTCGACTCCCCATGCAGACCCGACGACCGTCGACCTGACCGGCCGGGAGGTCAGCATCACCATCGACCTCAAGGCAGGAACGGAGCGGGCCACGGTCTGGACCAACGACCTCACCCATGCCTATGTGCACGAGAACAGCGCCTACTCGTCATGAACAAGAACGCCGAGATCCTGGCCAACGCCCTGCCGTGGTTGAAGAAGTACCACGGCGAGGTCATCGTCGTGAAGTACGGCGGCAACGCGATGACGGACGACACCCTGAAGCGTGCCTTCGCCGAGGACGTCGCGTTCCTCCGGTTCGCGGGCTTCAAGCCCGTGGTCGTGCACGGCGGCGGTCCGCAGATCTCCTCGATGCTCGAACGGCTGGGCATCAAGTCGGAGTTCCGCGGCGGGCTTCGGGTCACGACCCCCGAGGCCATGGACGTGGTCCGGATGGTGCTGGTCGGTCAGGTCCAGCGTGAGCTGGTCGGCCTGATCAACGAGCACGGGCCGCTCGCGGTCGGGCTCTCGGGCGAGGACGCGGGCCTGTTCACGGCCAAGCAGACCAACACCATCGTCGACGGTGAGGAGGTCGACCTCGGTCTGGTCGGGGAGGTCGCCAAGGTGCGACCCGAGGCCGTGCTGGACCTCGTGGCCGCCGGCCGGATCCCGGTCATCTCCAGCGTCGCCCCTGACGAGGCCGGGCTGGTGCACAACGTGAACGCCGACACCGCGGCCGCGGCCCTGGCGATCGAGCTGGGTGCCGCGAAGCTGCTGGTGCTGACCGATGTCGAGGGTCTCTACCGCGACTGGCCCGGCAGCGACGACGTGATCGGCGAGATCAGCCCCGAGAGCCTGGCGGCGCTCATGCCGTCGCTGGCCAGCGGCATGGTCCCCAAGATGGCGGCGTGCCTCCAGGCGGTCGCCAACGGGGTGCCGCGGGCGACCGTCGTCGACGGCCGCGAGCCGCACGCGGTGCTCGCGGGCGACCGTCGTCGACGGCCGCGAGCCGCACGCGGTGCTGGTCGAGATCTTCACCGACGAGGGCGTCGGCACCCAAGTCCTGCCTGGCGTGGAGACCCGGATCCGGAAGGCGGTCACCCGATGAGCACCTGGCAGGAGCGCTACGCCGGCGCGGTGATGAACACCTTCGGCCCGCCCAAGCTGGCGCTGGTGCGCGGCGCGGGCACCCACGTGTGGGACAGCGACGGCAACGAGTACGTCGACCTGCTGGGCGGCATCGCCGTGAACGCCCTCGGCCACGCCCATCCGGCGCTGATCGAGGCCGTGACGAACCAGCTCTCGACGCTCGGCCACATCTCCAACTTCTTCGCGAGCGAACCCCAGATCGCGTTGGCCGAGAAGCTCCTGGGGCTGATCGGTGACCCCTCCGGCAGGGTGTTCTTCACCAATTCGGGGACCGAGGCCAACGAGGCTGCCTTCAAGGCGACCCGGCGCACCGGCCGGACCCACGTGGTGGCCATGGAGGGGTCGTTCCACGGTCGCACCATGGGCGCACTGGCGCTGACGTCCAAGCCGGCCTACCGGGAACCCTTCGCTCCGTTGCCCGGTGAGGTCACCTTCGTGCCGTTCGGCGACGTCGACGCGTTGGCGGCCGCCGTCACCGACCAGACCGCTGCGGTGCTGATCGAGCCGATCCAGGGCGAGGCCGGCGTGATCGTCGCTCCCGACGGCTTCCTGCGAGCGGCGCGCGAGATCACCACCCAGCATGGCGCCCTGCTGTGGCTCGACGAGGTGCAGACGGGGATGGGGCGCACGGGGGCGTGGTTCGCGCATACGGCTGCGTCCGTCACCCCCGACCTGGTCACGCTGGCCAAGGGGCTGGGAGGCGGCGTACCCATCGGCGCATGTCTCGCGCTCGGAGCGGCAGCGACGCTGCTGCAGCCCGGCAACCACGGCACGACGTTCGGGGGCAACCCGGTCGCAGCCGCCGCTGCTCTCGCGGTGATCTCGACCATCGAGGACGAGCAGCTGCTGGAGCACGTCACCGTGCTCGGCCACAAGCTGCGCGACGGGCTTGCCGCCGACCCACGCGTGAGCGAGGTGAGGGGCGAGGGGCTGCTGATCGGCATCGAGCTCGCCGGTCCGCCCTCAGCCGAGGTCGCCGACGCGGCGTTGGCCGCCGGCTTCATCGTCAACAACCCGACCCCGACGGCGATCCGCCTGGCGCCCCCGCTGGTGCTCTCCCAGGAGGACGCCGTCGCCTTCATCGAGGCGTGGCCGAGCATCCTCGACGTCGCCGAGGAGGACCTTCCATGACCCGCCACTTCCTGCGCGACGACGACCTCAGCCCGGCCGAACAGGCCGACGTGCTGGGGCTGGCTGCGCGGCTCAAGGCGGATCCGTTCGCCGCCAGGCCGCTCGCCGGCCCGCGCACGGCTGCCTTGATCTTCGACAAGCAGACCCTGCGCACCCAGGCGTCGTTCGCCGCCGGAGTGGCGGAGCTGGGTGGGTTCCCGATGGCCCTCGACGGCCGCCTGGCGGGCATCGGGGTGAGGGAGTCGGTGGCCGACGTGGCGCGCGTGCTGGGCCGCCAGGCGAGCACGATCGTCTGGCGCACCGACCTGCAGAGCAAGCTCGAGGAGATGGCGGCGTACGCCGGCGTGCCGGTCGTCAACGCGCTCACCGACGACTTCCACCCCTGCCAGCTGCTGGCCGACCTCCTCACCATCCAGGAGCACAAGGGCGACCTGGGGGGTCTCACGGCCGCCTTCGTCGGCGACGGTGCCTGCAACATGGGCAACTCGTGGCTGCTGGCCGGAGCCACCGCGGGCCTGCACGTCGTGATCAGCTCACCCGAGGGCTATGAGCCGGCCCCCGAGATGGTCCAGCGGGCCGCCCGCATCGCTGCCGAGACCGGCGGCTCAGCGACGCTCCAGCGCGACCCACGCGTCGCGGTCCGAGACGCCGACATCCTGATCACCGACACCTGGGTCTCGATGGGCAAGGAGGAAGAGGCGGCTCCCCGGTTGGCCGCGCTCCAGCCGTATGCGCTCACCGAGAGCCTGCTCGCACTGGCACACGAGCAGGCCATCGTCCTGCACTGCCTCCCGGCCTACCGTGGCAAGGAGATCGACGCAGCCGTCATCGACGGCCCGCGCAGCGTCGTCTGGGACGAGGCCGAGAACCGGCGGCACGCCCAGAAGGCCGTCCTCACCTGGCTGCTCGAGCAGCCCGAGGCTGGTCCCGATGAGTGAGGGCGCGCTCAGCCCGCTCACCAAGAACGCCCGGCAGCAGCGGATCATCGACCTGCTGGGGCACCACGACGTGCACTCGCAGACGGAGCTGTCCGAGCTGCTGTCCGCCCGCGGCGTCCACGTCACCCAGGCCACCTTGAGCCGCGACCTGGTCGAGCTCGACGCCGTCAAGGTGCGCGCGCACTCCGGAGCTCTGGTGTACGCCGTGCCCGGCGAGGGCGGCGACCGCACGCCGACGCCGGCGCGCGACTCGGCCGCCACCTCGGCGAGGCTCTCGCGCCTGTGTGCCGAGCTGCTGGTCAGCGCCGAGTCCAGCGCGAACCTGGTGGTGCTGCGCACGCCGCCCGGTGCCGCGCAGTTCCTGGCGAGTGCCTTCGACAAGTCCGAGCTCCCCGACATCCTGGGCACCATCGCCGGTGACGACACCGTGCTGGTCATCGGTCGCGAGCCGACCGGGGGAGCGAGCCTCGCACGTCGGTTCCTGGCGCTGGCCGACCGGTCCTCCGCCGATCTCGGCTGAGCTACTCCACGTCGTCGTCGACCCAGTCGAGGGTCTTGCTGACGGCCTTCTTCCAGCTGCGGTAGAGGCGTTCGCGCTCGGCTTCGGGCATGGCCGGGCTCCAGCGCTTGTCCTCGCCCCAGTTGGCGGTGATGTCCGCCTCCGACTCCCAGTAGCCCACCGCGAGGCCGGCCGCGTAGGCGGCGCCGAGCGCCGTGGTCTCGGCCACGCGCGGCCGGACGACGTCGACGCCGAGAAGGTCGGCCTGGAACTGCATGAGGGTCTCGTTGACGACCATGCCGCCGTCCACCTTGAGCTCGCGCAGCGGCACCCTCGAGTCGGCGTTCATGGCGTCGAGCACCTCACGGGTCTGGAAGGCCGTCGCCTCGAGGACCGCTCGCGCGATGTGCCCCTTGTTGACGTAGCGGGTCAGGCCGACGAGCGCACCTCGTGCATCGGATCGCCAGTGCGGTGCGAACAGGCCGGAGAACGCCGGCACGAAGTAGGCGCCGCCGTTGTCGTCCACAGTCTTCGCCAAGGTCTCGATCTCCTCCGCGGAGTCGATGAGCCCCAGGTTGTCGCGCACCCACTGCACGAGCGAGCCGCTGACCGCGATCGAGCCCTCGAGCGCGAACACAGCGGGGGAGTCCCCGAGCTGGTAGCAGACCGTGGTCAGCAGACCGTGCTCCGAGGGCACCGGCTCGGTGCCGGTGTTGAGCAGCATGAAGTTGCCGGTCCCGTAGGTGTTCTTGGCGGTGCCGACGCTCAGGCAGGCCTGACCGAACGTGGCGGCCTGCTGGTCGCCCAGGATGCCCGACACCGGGGTGCCATTGAGAATGCCCGGCTTGCACTCGCCGTACACCTCCGAGGACGAGCGGATCTCCGGCAGCATCGAGAGCGGGATCGACATGTCCTCGGCGATCTGCGGGTCCCAGGCCAGCGTGGCCAGGTCCATCAGCATCGTGCGGCTGGCGTTCGTCACGTCGGTCACGTGGACCCCGCCGTTCTCGGCGCCGCCCGTGAGGTTCCACAGCACCCAGGTGTCCATCGTCCCGAACAGCAGGTCGCCGGCCTCGGCGCGGGCGCGCACTCCCTCGACGTTGTCCAGGATCCAGGTCAGCTTGGGCCCCGCGAAGTACGTCGCCAGCGGCAGCCCGGTGATGGCCTTGTAGCGGTCGCTGCCGCCGTCGGCGGCCAGGGCGTCGCAGATCTTCTGTGTGCGGGTGTCCTGCCACACGATGGCGTGATGCACCGGTGTGCCGTCGGAGCGGTCCCACACCACGACGGTCTCGCGCTGGTTGGTGATGCCGACGGCGGCGATGTTGCGGCTGTTCAGGTTGGCCTTGGCGAGCGCCCCCCCGATCACCTCGCGGGTGTTGGTCCAGATCTCGATGGCGTCGTGCTCGACCCAGCCGGCCCGCGGGAAGATCTGCTTGTGTTCCTTCTGATCCACCGCGACCACCTCGCCGGCATGGTCGAAGATCATCGCCCGGGTGCTGGTGGTGCCTTGGTCGAGCGAGAGCACGTACGTCGGGGCGGCCATGGCTGTTGACCCTAGGGAGGGGATGATGACTCTGCCAAGTGGAACGACCAGAAGGAGCCAGCCGATGCCGACCCCCAGCCGGATCGACACCGACTACCGCCAACGCGCCTGGCGCACGCTGGGCGAGCGGGAGTTCGACGTCCTCGTCGTCGGCGGCGGAGTCACCGGCGCCGGTGCGGCGCTGGACGCCGCCACCCGGGGCCTGTCGGTGGCGATGGTGGAGCAGCGCGACTTCGCCTCCGGCACGTCCTCGCGCAGCTCCAAGCTGTTCCACGGTGGCCTGCGCTACCTCGAGCAGCTGAACTTCACCCTGGTGCGCGAGGCGCTCAAGGAACGCGAGCTGATGCTCACCAGGATCGCGCCCCACCTGGTCAAGCCGGTCTCCTTCCTCTACCCGTTGCGCCACCGGATCTGGGAGCGGCCCTACGTCACCGCCGGACTGACGCTCTACGACTCGATGGGCGGCGCGCGATCCCTCCCGCGCCACCGTCAGCTCACCCGCAGCAAGGCACTGCAGATGGTGCCCGCGCTCAAGCACGACGCCCTCACCGGTGCCCTGCTCTACTACGACGCGCAGGCCGACGACGCACGGCACACCCTCACCGTGGCCCGCACGGCCGCGTCGTACGGCGCCACCATCCTCAACTCCGCGCGCGTGGTCGGTCTGACCAGGGCGGGGGAGCGGGTCGTCGGCGCGAGGGTCCATGACGTGGAGACCGACCAGGAGGTCGAGGTCCGCGCGAGCGTGGTGATCAACTGCACCGGCGTGTGGACCGACGACATCCAGACACTGGCCGGCGGCCGTGGACGCTTCCACGTGCGGGCGTCCAAGGGCGTGCACATCGTCGTTCCCCGCGACCGGATCAACTCCGAGACCGGACTCATCCTGCGCACCGAGAAGTCGGTGCTGTTCGTCATCCCGTGGAACACGCACTGGATCGTTGGCACCACCGACACCGACTGGGAGCTCGACAAGGCCCATCCGGCGGCGAGCCGGGCCGACATCGACTACCTGCTCGAGAACATCAACGCCGTGCTGGCCGTCCCGTTGACGCATGCCGACATCCAGGGCGTCTACGCCGGACTGCGCCCGCTGCTGTCGGGGGAGGACGAAGGCACCTCCCAGCTCTCGCGTGAGCACGCCGTGGCTCGACCCCAGCCCGGTCTCATCTCGATCGCCGGAGGCAAGTACACGACCTACCGGGTGATGGCGGCCGACGCGGTCGACGCAGCCCGCGTCGACCTCGGCAGTGGCGTGGCCGACAGCGTCACCGAGCACATCCCCCTGCTGGGGGCGGAGGGCTACCACGCCCTGATGAACCAGGTCGACCGCCTCGCGGCCCGTCACGGGCTCCCGGTCTGGCGTATCACCCACCTGCTCAACCGCTACGGCTCGATGATGACCGAGGTGCTCGAGCTCGCCGCAGACGATGCCGACCTGCTCAAGCCGTTGCACGGAGCTGAGGAATACCTGCGCGTCGAGCTCGTGTACGCCGCGACCCACGAGGGTGCCCTGCACCTCGACGACCTGCTGACCCGCCGGACGCGGATCTCCATCGAGACCCCCGACAGGGGGGTGACGGCCGCCAGCTCGGTGGCTCACCTGGTCGGCCCGCGACTCGCGTGGGACGAGGCCAGGGTCGTCGACGAGGTGGCGGCGTACACCGCGCGGGTGGTCGCCGAGCGGGAGTCGCAGGAGGAGCTCGACGACCTCGAGGCGAACGCCGAGCGCATCGCCGCTCCCGACATCCGGATCCGGTCGGTCGGGCGCGCCCTCGACTGACATGCTGGTGCCGTGACCGATCCATCGACCACCAACGAGGGCAAGCTGTGGGGCGCCCGTTTCGACGGCGGCCCCAGCCCGGAGCTCGAAGCCCTGTCGCGCTCGACCCACTTCGACTGGCGGTTGACCCCCTACGACCTGGCGGGGTCGCACGCCCACGCCAACGTGCTGCACGGGGCGGGTCTGCTCACCGACGCCGACCTGGCCGAGCTGCATCGTGGGCTCGACGCACTCGCCGACCGGCACGCCGCCGGTGAGCTTCACCCGGACCCGTCCGACGAGGACGTGCACGGCGCGCTCGAGCGGCTGCTGCTCGGTGAGGTCGGCGACGAGGTGGGCGGTCGCCTCCGCGCCGGCAGGAGCCGCAACGACCAGGTGGCCACCCTCTTCAAGGCGTTCCTGCGCGATCATGCCCGCGCGGTGGCGGCGGGTGTCCTCGATCTCGTCGAGGCGCTCGAGACTCAGGCCCAGGAGCACTTCGGGACGATCATGCCGGGGCGCACCCACCTGCAGCATGCCCAGCCGGTGCTGCTGAGCCATCACCTCCTGGCCCACGCCTGGCCGCTGCTGCGCGATGTCCAGAGACTGCGCGACTGGGATGTCCGGGTGGCCGCGGAGAGTCCTTACGGCTCGGGCGCGCTGGCCGGGTCCAGCCTCGGCCTCGACCCGGAGTCCGTGGCGGCCGAGCTGGGCTTCACCGGTTCCAGTGCCAACTCCATCGACGGGACGGCGGCCCGCGACTTCGTGGCCGAGTTCGCCTTCGTCACCGCCATGATCGGGGTGGACGTGAGCCGGCTCGCCGAGGAGGTGATCCTCTGGACGACCCGGGAGTTCGACTTCGCGACCCTGCACGACTCCTGGTCGACCGGCTCCAGCATCATGCCGCAGAAGAAGAACCCCGACATCGCCGAGCTGGCCCGGGGGAAGTCGGGGCGGCTGATCGGCAACCTGACCGGCTTGATGGCGACTCTCAAGGGGCTGCCACTCGCCTACAACAGAGACCTTCAGGAGGACAAGGAGCCGGTCTTCGACTCGGTCGACACCCTGCTGGTGCTGCTGCCGGCCTTCAGCGGCATGGTGAGGACCCTCCGCTTCAACACCGCTCGGATGACCGAGCTCGCCCCGCAGGGGTTCAGCCTCGCGACCGACGTCGCGGAGTGGCTGGTGCGCCAAGGGGTCCCGTTCCGGGTGGCGCACGAGGTGGCCGGCACGTGCGTGCGTCGCTGTGAGGAGCTGGGGATCGGTCTCGAGGACCTCAGCGATGAGCAGTTCGCCGAGATCTCCGCCCACCTGACCCCCGAGGTGCGCGGGGTCCTGACCGCGGAGGGGTCGACGGCCTCACGCGACGCCCGGGGCGGTACGGCCCCTGACCGCGTGCGCGACCAGCTGGTCGAGCTGCAGCACGTCGTGGACACCCACCGGGCCTGGCTTGCCTGAGCTGGTCGAGTTTCTCTCGCGCCCCGCCGTTGAGGTGGCGCCCGAGCTCCTCGGCGCCGAGATCACTGCGAACGGCGTCACCGTGCGGCTCACCGAGGTCGAGGCGTACGCCGGGCCGCACGACCCGGGCTCCCATGCGTTCCGGCGTACGCCGCGCAGCGCGATCATGTACGGCGCCCCCGGCATCCTCTACTGCTACCTCGTCTACGGCATGCACGTCTGTGCCAACGTCGTGACGGGAGGGGTCGACGAAGCAGGTGCCGTCCTGCTTCGCGCGGGCGAGGTCGTCGCCGGCGAGGCCGAAGCCCGGGTACGCCGCCCGGGCGTCGAGGTCCACGCGCTCGCGCGCGGCCCCGCCAACCTGGGCCGGGTGCTGGGCCTGTCCCTCGCCGACAACGGGCTCGACCTGGTGACGGGTCCGGTTCGACTGACCCCGCCCGCGGCACTGGTCGACCTGCCGGCCAGTGGTCCACGAGTGGGGCTCCGCCGCGGGGCGGACACACCGTGGCGCTTCTGGGTGGACGGGAACCCGAGCGTCTCCAGCTATCGGCCGGCGGCCGTCCGAGCGCGCCCACCACGCCCGTCCTGAGCGTGGAAACACGCAGACGCCCCCCCGATTTGGCGGGCCCGCGGACTCTGGTAGTGTTCTCCCTTGTCGCCGCAAGCGGCTCCCCTCTGACAGGCCTCAAGGCCGGTGTTCAGAGCGGAGGCACGCGGGGGCATCGCAGGACGAGGGCCCGGTTTGACCGGCTGTCCCGAGTCCGGTAAGTTTTGTTAGGTTGCCCGCAAGCAAGGCCGAGAGGCTGCGCGGCGGTTGCGCTTGATCCTTGAGAACTCAACAGTGTGTCATAGTCGACGAATTAATTTTACCCGTCCGGCTTGTTTCCTTGTCCTCGTTTGGGGGTGGGGTTGTGAGTTGGCGGTTCC